>Ga0160474_100013_pt1 | contig 434333 bp, 345 predicted proteins | sample HID1975K_E11MG_FD_108240 | JGI IMG/M metagenome (GOLD analysis project Ga0160474, IMG submission 108240) | Enriched soil microbial communities from UW Madison campus, WI, USA - HID1975K_E11 MG | ecosystem: Environmental > Terrestrial > Soil > Unclassified | place: USA: Madison, Wisconsin...
TTCTGTATTTTCTCCCGAGACTGATCCAGATTTAGTGCCTTACTGCAAGAGCCAGACCGCCATTGTAACCGCCAACGCAGATCCTGATGGATTTAGCGGCGTACAGGTACAGATGCCGTGGCAGGCAGCCAAAGGCCAAACAACGCCTTACATTCCTTTAGTGCAGAATTACGGAGGCGATGCCAGAGGCGCTCACATTATCCCCGAAATAGGAGACACCGTTTTTGTAGACTTTCAGGGCAATAATGCCGAACTGCCTATTGTAATAGGAACTATGACCAGCAAAAAAGAAAAAAGCGGTTATAGTACACCGAATAATGATATAAAAGCAGTAATGCATAGCCGAAGCGGAAACAGAATTATTAATGACGATGCTACGGGCGACATTACAATTGAAAGCCAAAAAGGAGAAACTATTGCAGTTTTGTATGGTGATGGCTATATAAGATTTAAAGCTCCTAAAAATATAGAATTGGAAGCAGGGGAAGATATTGTTATGAAAGCTGGTAAAAATGTAAAAATTGAAGCTAAAGAGGATATTGAGGTTGATGCAGGAAATAATATTAATCAGGAAGCAGGAAATGATATTGGTATAATAGCGCAGGGTGATATTAATGAATTTGGAGACAATAAAACTGAAAATATAACTGAAAACTATAAACGAAGTTCTCATGAATCAACTCAGTTTGCCGATGAAGTCAAAATTTTTAGTACTCAGGAAAACATGTTGTTAGAAAGTTCTCAAAAAACAGTAGAAATAAATAGTGCGGAAAAATCTAATCTCTTTTAAAAAATAATTTATGGCTATTAATAAAACTGCCCGAAACCTAAACGTAAAAATTAAAAACGGCTATACCTCTCTATCCAAAACTATTCATGAAGAAAGTGGAAAAATTGAGATTGTTGCCACCAAAGAAAATTTGACTCTTACATCAAATAAAAAAATAAACATTACAGGTAATAAATCATAAAAATATGTCGAATATAATATTTGGAGAACCACGTTTTGTACCTCCTAAAGAAGATTATAAAGAAACAAACGATGTTTACATGGGAGTTTTTTTTGACGGAACTTCAAACAATAGAGAAAATATTGAAGGAAGAAGAAAAGATCCCAGCTTAAAAAATAGTTCCGTATCAGATAATGACGGCTCCAATACCAGCTACGGTAACGACAATACCAATGTCGACAGATTAGAAAAGGCATATTTGAAAGATAATGAGGCTCATTACTACTCTATATATGTTGAAGGTATTGGTACCAAAAATCCTAAAAAAAATGATGACGGAACACTCGATTATTACGGTGATTTTACACGCGGACAGGGGTATGGTAAAGGTGAAACTGGGCTTTTTGAAAAGGTAGAAAAAGGGTGTTTTGATATTGTAAGGAAGTTAAAATTTGAGAAAGAAAGAAAGATAAATACTTTATATTTTGATGTTTTTGGTTTTAGCCGTGGAGCAGCTGCAGCCCGTATTTTTGTTAACGAACTGTATAAAAAGAAAGTTATAAGTGATAAAGAAAGTTATAATTTAGGATACTTAGGCAAAGCTTTTAAAAAATTAGGTTATGATGTCGTGCCACACCGAATAAAAATTAGGTTTTTAGGGATATATGATACTGTATCATCTTATGGAAGTAATGTTTTTGATGATGTTGAGAAAGACAAAGTACCATTAAAAATACCTACTGTTGGTTTCACAGTTCATTTAACTGCAGAAGATGAGTTTCGTGAGAATTTCCCACTAACGACCATTGCCAGCGCTGGATCTAATAGTATAGAATTACTACTGCCTGGCTGTCATTCAGATATTGGAGGAGGCTATAAAAATGGTGAAACAGAAATTGTCATACTTACAGAATCTGCGCCCATAATTGAAAAAGAAAAAAAGCACGTACTCGAACAAGGATGGTTCAAGCCCGGACAGTTAAAAGAATTACCGCCTTTAGTTCCTTATTATTTAAGAGGGAAACGTGAAAATCTTAGCAACAAATATAGTTTTGTAATTCTTCACTTAATGGCAGAATTTGGAAAACGAAAATTTAAAATTCCATGGAAATATGATACAGAATTAAATTATCATTATAAAATTCCAGATGAATTAAAAAAGGTAAAACAAAGAATAGATGATTATGCTTTTAATAATAAGCCTAAATTAAAATTCTATACTAAAGAACAAATAGAGTCAAAACGAAAAAAAGAATGGAAAAATCAAAAAGAAATTGATGATTTTAATATTATGGTCGCGGATTATTACATATTGCCAGATTTGCGTAATAATTTCTTGCATTGTTCTGCGAATATGGATGGTGTAGGTATGGAACCCCAAATGGATAATCTAAGCAATGTTATTAGAAAAAGAGTAACAATATCTGGATAAATATGAAAAAAATAACTAAATGCATTAGACTTATTATCTTGTTTAATTTCACCTTAATCTCATGTCAAAATACTATGAATGAAAAAAAATATTCTTGGGTAGCCTTTGTGTGTACACCAAAAAACTATCCAGCTGAAATTTTTTCAGGGCATTTAATTGTAGGAAATACCCCTAAAAACGCATACGTGTATATGCCTTTTGATGATGTTATAAATAGCTATAATTTGGGAGACAATGACGGTTCTTCATCAGGCGAAGCGACTGGAATAGCACCTAAGATGCTAGATATTACCTGGCTGTCTTATACAGAAGGTAAAAGTTATTCAGGAATTTTTAAACTCGATTCAGATAAAATAGAATCTTTGATGATTAATGGGAGTGATAGGCCTTTTTGGGACAAAGAAACAAAAAGTGTTCAAATTTTTAAAGATACTGATTTTGCTGTTAATGCAGGTTTGTTTCCTGGTGGCATGGTAGTGTTATATGTTTGGAGTACAACTAATACAACTATAGTTGGAAGATACCAGGCACATGAAGATAAAACTGTAGATTGGGGAGTTGCACATGAAATAATGAAAACCCAAGAAGGAATTGATGAAACAATTAGAGTTAACATTAAAGACCTACCACAAGAAATATTAGACCAGATTAAAAACGGTACAATTCCATTTGGATATTGGGAAACGCTTTTTAGAGAATATAATTTAACCCCTCAAGTTAAGGCAGAAGATAAAGTAGAAACAATTCTTATAAATTATATAAATGGAGAATTTGAATCTATTTTCTTGAGTTTGAACGGAAATGTGATGCCTATTAAAAAACGTGCTATTCCAAGAAAAGTAAATATCGTTTGGCATGATATAAACGACAGACGTATGGAAAGTGATGTCTACTTTGATGAAAAAAAATCTAAAGCCATTTTTGAGAACTTAAAAGAAGGTGAGGCTATAACTTTTGTAATAGATATTGACAGAAATACTAAACCTAGGGAAACGAAAGGGATTTCGATAAAACTAAAAACATCATCTAGGGAGATTAGTATGCAGGAAGCAATTGTTTCTCAGGAATCGTTTACAAAGCCAAATCCTTATTAATAGAGTATCGGCATAATTTGTAAAAATGCTATGAGAAGAATTTTTCTATTTATGACTTTAGCTGCTTTCTCGAGTTTGATTTCATGTCAAAATACTATGAAAGAAAAACAATATTCCTGGGATGCTTCAGTCTGTACTCCAAAAAATTATCCAGCTGAAATTTTTTCAGGTCATTTAATTTTTGGAGATAATCCAAAAAGCGGTTATGTATATATGCCATTTGATCGAATTATTAATAGCGATAATCTAGGCGATAATGACGGTTCTTCATCAGGCCAAGCAGAGGGAATTTCGCCTAAAATGTTAGATATTACCTGGCTGTCTTATACAGAAAACAAAAGTTATTCGGGCATTTTTAAATTAGATTCAGATAAAATAGAATCTTTAATGATAAATGGTTCTGAAAAACCCTACTGGGATAAAGAAACAAAGAAAATAGGGATCGTAAAAGATTTTTATTTTTCAATTAATGCAGGACTTTTTCCAGGAGGAATAATTGTATTATATGTTTGGAGTCCTTCAAATATGAACATTGTAGGCAAATATCAGGCTCATGAAGATGATAATGTTAATTGGGAAATGGCGCATCCATCAATGAAAGGAAAAGCAGGTATTAAGGATTATGTTGATTACATGAATGAAGACCTGCCACAAGAAATATTAGACCAGATTAAAAATGGCACAATTCCATTCGGATATTGGGAAACACTTTTTAGAGAATATAATTTAACTCCTCAAGTTAAGGCAGAAGATAAAGTAGAAACAATTCTTATAAATTATATAAACGGTGAGTTTGAATCTATTTTCTTGAGTTTAAACGAAAATGTGATGCCTATTAAAAAACGTGCTATTCCAAGAAAAGTAAATATCGTTTGGCATGATATAAACGACAGACGTATGGAAAGTGATGTTTTTTTTGATGAAAAAAAATCTAAATCCATTTTTGAAAACTTAAAAGACGGTGAGGCTATAACTTTTGTAATAGATATTGACAGAAATACTAAACCTAGGGAAACGAAAGGGATTTCGATAAAATTAAAAACATCATCTAGAGAGATCAATATGCAGGAAGCAATTGTTTCTCAAGAATCGTTTACGAAATCTAAACCTTATTAATTAAAAGACAAAAAACATATATAAAAGTAATGATAAAAAAAATAGTTGCATTATTGTTATTGGCAATTACGGTAAGTTCATGTGTAGAAAAAAAACAAGAATGGTCTGTTCGTATTTCTGTTCCAAAAGAATACCCTGTTGCGATACAGCGAGGATTTGTGGGCAAATCTTTTTTTGGACCATCTTGTATAAGTGCAAGTTGGGGAATTGGTGTAGAAGTTGCTAAAAAAGATTTTTATACACTCCCTGAAACTTTTGAAATAACTTGGCTTTCTTTAGTTGAACAAAAATTCTATAAAGGTAAATGGCAATTACCGGAAAATATTATTGAAAGATATCTCAATCAAGAAGAGAAGAATAATAATGATAAGTTTAATTGTAAAACCATTCAACTTGGTCTTGCTCCAAAAGGAGTGGTTATAGTATGGTTGATAGGAGATGATGATGCACAAATTGAAATTGGCAGATTCCAAGCTTCTGAAACACTATTAAATAAAGATGATGTATATGACAGTGCAAAATTTATGTTTGAAAAAGGATTCTCAAAGAAAAAACTATCTGATCCAAAATTTCTTTCAAATGAAACAAGAGAAAATATAGAGCAACATGGGTATCCAACTCCTAATGTATATGATTTATATAGACAAAAATATACTTGGAATCAAGATATCTCTATTCCTGAGGGGGGACAAATAATAAGTGTAAAAGCAAGAATGTGTAATGGTGAATGTCAGTCTCTAGTTGGCAAACCAATTTTTAATCCAAGTGAAAAAAAGGCTATTCCTTATCTTTTTATTGTAAAATGGAAAGATAGCAAAAATCAAGATTTTATAACAAAAATCGCTTTTTCAGACGGTAATGAATATTGGCAAAAAGATAATGCTTTTACAAAAGAAGAATTACCATTAAACTTTGATAAAGGTTTTATAACAAATCAGTTTAAAAGTAAAAGCAAAATATCTACAACAGTAGTAATAAAAATTGATAATGATTCAACTGCTTATGCATTTTTAGAGCAAAATGGTATGCAATTGAATATTCCTAAATTTAATCAAGAGACTAAAAAAATAGTAAAAAATGCTCCTTGCATTTGTAAATAATAGAATGTACTGTAAAAAAACAAAACCCTGCAAATATCAATTGGAGGGTTTTTAATTTTATTGAAATAATTTATCTATTACTAGCGCAAGCCTTATAAATCTGCTTTTCAGAAAATGGCGATAAGGTTTCGGCGAGGTTTCGGCTGGTTCTTAAACAGCTCAGGATTTTTTGCCTTAAATTGATATCGTCGCCAAACTCTGTATGCATGAGGAGCTCGAAGATTTCCTGTAAATACATTGGCTGTTCTTTGTAATCTCCCTCAAACAATTCGTCTGAAAGGAAATTAATTACGGATGGCATTACATCACGATGTGTTGGTTTTTGATTTTCTTTTGACATTTTCGAAAATATTTAAACGCACGAAGCCCTCATCTTCGGTTGTGTCAAAACACTACAAGGAGTGGAATTAGGGCTATCACTAGCTCCAGCAACGTGAATGAGGGCTCGTTATGTTAACTTAAAATTTAAGTTTCGGATTTCTCCTTGTATAGTATTTTGACTTTACAAAGATATGCTTTTATTTTAAAAAGAAAGAAAAAACCTACTTTTTGTTTTTACTGGATTTTAACTCTGAATTTAAGTTTAAAACAAAGATAGAAATTATTATTTGTGATTGAATTGCGCCCTAACTTTGATTGTAAAATTTAGGTTTGCTGGAACTTGGGCGGCCGATGGAAATAATATTCCCAATTAATTTGTAGAGAAAAAGCCTTTCGGAACTAAAGTTCTGAAAGGCTTTTTTGTGTTTATAAAATTGTCAAACCAGTATTTTTATACGGCTTTAAAATTTCCTCGTCCGGAGAAACATTGGTTACCAAAACATCGATGTCTTTTATTGGGCAGACAAAATAAGATTCGGCAGTTTCCACTTTTTCGATAGAACTTAAAGCGATGACAAAATTGGAATTTTTAATCATATTTTTTTTCAGCACAGAATCGTCGTATAAAATTCCCGTAATACCGCGTTCATGGTGAATACTGCAGATTCCCAAAATGAAGATGTCTGCTCTAAAATTTCTAAAGAAATCAATTGTTTCAATACTCGATGTCGCAAAAGAAGTTTTGCACATTTTACCGCCTGCAAAAATTAAATCAATATTGGGTAAATCTTCCACCAACGAAGCTATGGGAAAACTATTGGTAATAACCGTCAATTTTAAATCGTAAGGAAAGCTTGCTACCAAAGCTAGAGAAGTGGTTCCGCCGTCAATAAAAACAACTTGTCCGTCTTTTAAATACGAAATAGCTTTTTGAGCGATAATTTTTTTGTTTTCGATATCGTGTTTTTCTCTTTTTCTATAGTGAAGCGGAATCGGAGAAGGAGCGACCGCACCGCCACGAACTGCTTTTAAAAGTCCTTGATCTGAAAGCTCTTTTAAATCACGTCGGATCGTATCTTCTGAAACGCTCAGATATTCGCTTAATTCTACAGAGCTAACACGGTGTTCTTTAGATAGATATTCTAAAATTGCTTTTTGACGTTCTTCCTTTTTCATTTTACTTGCGGTTTTATATTGCAAAAATAAGTTAAAAATTGCAATATTTTGCAATTTTTGCATAATTTTACCGCAAAATAAAATTATCATGAGAAAGAAAACCATTGCAGTCGATATGGATGGGGTACTAGCGGATATAGAAACCCAATTGATTGAAGAATATAATAAAGAATACGGAATGAACCTTTCAAAAGAAAGCATTCAAGGATTAAGTGAAGAAGAAGCTTTTAAGGAAAGAGCACTTTTGCACGGAATTTTAAATAAAGGGAATTTTTTTAGAAATCTGCCTGTAATGCCAGATGCTGTTGAAAGTCTGCAAGAACTCCAAAAGAATTTTGAGATTTTTATTGTTTCGGCAGCAACAGAATTTCCAATTTCCCTAGCCGAAAAAATAGCTTGGCTTGCTGAGCATTTCCCTTTTATAAAATGGGAAAATATTGTTTTATGTGGCAGTAAAAGAATTATAAATACCGATTATTTAATTGATGACCATTGCAAAAATTTAGATTACTGCATGGGCAAGCCTATTATGTTTACTGCCTTTCATAATATAAACAAGACGCACCATTTGCGAGTAAATAACTGGAAAGAAGCGGTGGCGGTTTTAAACGAAACATTATAAGCTAAATAAGGTTATAATAGGATTGTTTTTTGAAGAGAAAAGCCTTTCAGATTAATTCTGAAAGGCTTTTTATTTAATACGCGAATTTTTCTTTTACTTTAATCTGAGTTTGTTCTGGCATTGATATTTTTACTTTAAATCCTTTGCCAGGTTCTGTATCGATATCAAATGTTCCGTTGACGGCTATAATGCGATTTGACATGTTTTGAAGACCATTTTTTACAATCATACTTTTTTCGCAGCCTTTGCCATTATCCCTATAATTTATTGAAATTGATTTTTGGTCACTTTCAAATCGTATCACAACAATACTGGCCTCGCTGTGTTTTTTCATATTCACCATTAATTCCTGTAAAATTCGGCTGATGGTGATCTTTTTTATATCGTCAATATGCTCCCAATTTATATTTTCTAAATTGGTAATCATAATATTTCTCTCTCGTGTATTATAAGCAGAAAGCATTTCTTTTATACTGCGGGTAAAATTTGCTCCTGTATCAATACTATTATTTTCTCTAGAAATTCCTCTTACGCGACTATAAATATCATCTAGTTTTTGGAGTAAATTCTCTTTGGTGTTTTCTACAGATAATGGCTGAGATTCTGCAAAAGCGATAACTTGAAAGACGTCGTTTGCCAATTCATCATGAATCTTTTTAGCAATTCGGGTTTCGGTGTTGTACGAAGTTTTAAATTCGATGGCTTTGTTTTTATTCTTGTAATAGCGTATTAAAATGAATATTAGAATAACTAAAAAAGCAAAAACAATTACGGATACGATTTTTAGGTACTGGGCTCTTTGAAGCGATAATTGATTCTCGGCCTTTTCTAAACGAAGTTTTTCGTTTTCGTCTTTTTCCTTTTTGGCGTCGTACTTAATTTTAGCGGATTTATTTTTAAAATTATTTCGAACCTTAATAATGCTATCGTTTAAAGTGAAAAACTTTTGTGTGTATTTTGCGGTATTACGGGTATTATCATTTGAAATTAATATTTGAAGCGCTTCTAATCTTTCGTCGATACTATTGAGTTTTGTAGAAATGTTATACGCTGCAAGAGCGTTCTCATCTGATTTTTGAAGATTATGTTTAGAGTAATAGTCTGCAAGGTGCAGATAACTTTCGATACTTCCGTATGTGTCTTTAATTTCAATTCTGATTTGGAGTGCTTGATCCATTAAATGAAATCCTTTTTCATCCATTCCATTTTTAAAGTAAGCGTAACCTAAATTGTCTTGCATTCTTCCTTTAGAACGAGCGTTAGATTTTTCGTTTAGCAATTTTTGGCTTAAAATTGACTCTAAAATTTTAATTGCTTCATCATATTTTTTTTGAAGAATGTAGACAACAGCAATGTTACTTAAAGGTGACAGCTTCTCCTGAAAACTATCGGAATCTTTAACCGACTCCTCATAATAAAATATAGCATCTTGGTAAAGAGAAAGTTCTTTATCAGCAATTCCTAATGCGTTATTTATGCAACCTCTATGATTTTTGTTTTTTTTGGTATAAGGTAATGCCTCTGTCACGGTTTCTTTACTACCATAATAATCTCCATTGATCTGCTGAATAGTTGCCATTTGGATAAGTATGTAGGAGATATTGGCACTATCTTTTAAAGTTTCAAAAAGAGCTTTTGATTTGTTAAATTCATAAAAAGCAGTGTTAAAGTTTTCTTTTAAATAATTTTCATCTGCCTTATCTCGTAAATTAAGTGCTTGTTTTCGAATCAATTCTGAATCAGGATGAGTGGTGCTTTCTTCTTTACAAGAAAAAAGAAAAATGAGTAGAATAAAATAAAAAAACGGGGACCGTAACATAAATTTACTTTCCCCGAAAATAGTAATTAATTAGATACTAAAAATAAATTTATTAGTATTATGGTTTAACTGGTGGTCTTGGTTCATCACCAGGACCATTAGGCTTATCATCACCAGCATGACCATTTACTTTTTCAATTTTCTTTACTGGTTGGGTCTCGTACTCATCAGGAGTGCAAGAAAATATCGTGAACAATAGCGCAAAAGCGATAAATAGTATTAGGTTTTTCATTTTGTTTATTTTTAAGAAATTAGACATAGGTATTGCTGTCCGGAATGATCCAGAGGCTTTCTGTGGCAATACCAACATTGGTTTTGGGAAGTGAAGAGAGTAAAACAGTAAGACGTTATTTATACTTCCCGAATAAACTCGGTCTTACGGTTTTTACACTCCTAATTAGAACTAGTTTTTACGATTGTTTTAGTCTGCAGACAAAACTTGAACTAATTTCTTGGTGCAAAGTAAAGGCGCTTCTAAGCCTTAACTAGCAAGGGATTCCCGGAATTCCTGCGTTTTCCTGAGATTCCCGAGAATTCCCAGAAAAAAGTATGCAAAAGGCTAGTTTGAATTATTTAAGTTGAAAGAGATCTCTTTATTATAGATGCAATAAGCCCGTTAAAAGTTGGCTGCGAACGGTTAAAAGATGCAGAAATAATATAGGATTGAAGTAAAGATCGAAAGCGCTTGTGACAATTTAATTGTCGAAGTCAAAAATAATGGCATATAAAAAAGTTTTTGGTGAAAAATGAACATGAAGAGTCGAAAGAGATTCCTAAAAAAGGAAGTCTTTTCATGAATTTGGAAGTTTTATTTTCTAAAAACGGAGTTCAGAAAATAGATCTTCGCAAAATAAATACGATTATGGCTGAAATTCTTGTGCGAATGTTTTCTGTCTGTTTACACTTTGTCCAGAAAAAAGATTGCTAAGATTAATTTCGAAATGAAATTGGATCGCATTTTGAAAAATAAAATGCTTGAAGAAATAAAAAGAATAATTTTTTGAAGGGTAATTGAGGCATTTAAAAAGTTTGTTTTTCGGCATATATTTACTGTTATTTACACTATAAAGATAAGAAAAAAATCCCGTTAAACCTAATGAAATTCAGTAAAATAAGTGATTTTTTTGCCTTTTTTTGAAGTTTTTTTTAACCAAAATTGCTCGTTTTAGAAACAGTAAAGCTTGAATTTTTGCATTAGCAGAATTGCCATAAAATTATCTATATTTATAAACAAAAAATAGATTTTGGATTTCTATTAAGTATCAGTTTAAAAAATATCTTCTATGAAAAAACTCTTATTATTAGTAATTATTTTATGCGCTGTGGGCTGTAAAAAATATGTTGTTTCGTTTGAACAGCCAACAAACATGAAATTGGACAATATAAAACTAGAAGTATTTCTGGATAAAGAAAAAGTTCAAGAAATTACCTTAAAAGCAACAGAAGCACTGCCTACTTACGAAACAGTGGGATTATCAACTTCTGGTGAAGGAAAACATATACTTCAGGTTAAAGCAAAAGATACAACCTTTAGTTTTGAGGTAAAATATCCTGAGGAGAAATATATCAGGATTATAACTAATTTAAAACCTAATGGAAAAATTCATGTTGGAATCTTAAAACAGAATTATAAATATAAGTCTTAATGATATTTGGGTTAGTTTTCTAACCGCAAATGGCACAATCCCGATAGCTATCGGGATACGCAAAGTTCGCAAAGCAATTTATATCGCTTTGCGAACTTTGTTTTAAAGGAAAAGGACTTAAAATACTTAGTATACTTTGTGTTAAAATAAACAGTTAAGATAGGAAATCCTTAAACCACAATCCAGAGTTTTTAATGGTTCTTTTTTGGGTTTCAAAATCAACGTGAATTAATCCGAATCGGGCATTGTAACCTTCTGCCCATTCAAAATTATCAGTTAAAGTCCACACAAAATACCCGTCAACATTTAGACCTTCATTTTTAGCTTTTAAAATTTGTTCTAAATTGTCTTGAATAAAATGAGTTCGTTTTATATCGTGAACCTTTCCGTTTTGGACAGTATCTGGAAAAGCAGCTCCATTTTCGGTGATAATTATTTTTTTGATTCCGTCATATTCGTTAAACTTTTTAAGAATATGGTACATAGCAGGCGGATAAACTTCCCAGCCCATATCGGTCGATATTACATTTCGTTTTTCAGCACTTATTAATTCGGCGCCAATGTACGGAGTCAAAATAGAATGCTTTACAACTTCTCGCGTATAACATTGCAATCCGATAAAATCAAAATCGAAAGCGAGATTATTTAAATCATCTTCTAAAATATAATTGTTCAGTTTTTTAAGAACCGGAAGATCCTTTTGCGGATAGCCTAGTCCTAAAATTGGTTCTATAAAAGTTCTGTTTAAAAGAGTATCTACACGTTTTGCGGCTTCGATATCTTTTGGACTTTCTGTCGCAGGCTCAATATGCGTGCAGGAGAATGTAGTTCCAATATGTGCATCGGGAACTTTTTCACGGATTATTTTTCCGCCTGTAGCAGTTGCCAGCGTAACATGATGCATGGCTTTTAGATAATTGGTAATTCCTTTTTTTCCAGGCGCATGTATGCCTAAAAAATAACCCGCTCCAGTAAATACCGAAGGTTCGTTAATTACCATCCAGTTTTTTACACGATCGCCAAAATACTGTACGCAGACTTCGACATATTCTTTAAACCAAGAAACCGATTCGCGATTGGTCCAGCCTCCTTTTACTTCCAGCTCGTGCGGTAAATCCCAATGGTAAAGTGTTATCCAAGGTTCTATTCCAGAAGCCAGAAGCGAATCTATAATTTTGTTGTAATAATCAATTCCCGCCTGATTTACAGGATGAACGCCAGTCGGCATAATTCTAGGCCAACTGATAGAAAACCTAAAATTCGGAATATTTAATTCTTTAATTAAATTAATATCTTCCTGATAGGAGTTGTAGAAATCACAAGCGGTTATAGCATGATGTCCGTTTTTGATTTTTCCTTTTTGAGAAGTAAAAACATCCCAGATAGAAGAACCTTTTCCGTCGGCGTCATGTGCCCCTTCAATTTGGAAAGCGGCGGTAGAAATACCCCACAAGAAGTCGTTACCAAATTGGTTTTTGTTTAGAAATGAGCTTTCAATTTTATTCATTCAATAGTGCTTTCCTTTATTTTTAAATAGTTTATTAATGCAGGAAAGAAGATTGCATTGCTCTTAAAAAAAGCCATTCTTTGAATGATACCAGGAATTTTAGATTAAAGAATTTCATAACGATTAGTTTTATATCAAATTAAGAAAACTAATGTGAAATTATTGTAAAGTGATTATTATCAAATGATTAAATATTGAAAAAGGGAAGGTAATCAATCTTCCCATCCGCATAATGTTAAACCTAAACCTTGTGCTTGTTTAAGTGATGTTTTTACTGTTCCATGACTGCAAGCACTTAAGCCGCGGCAGTTTTCATTATAATGGTATTTTTTTGCGCCAGTAGTACCACAAATAAAGACGTTGGTTTCTGGTGGTCTAAATGATGTAGCAAAAATAAAAAGTAAGAGTAGTGTATATTTCATTGGATATTTTTATTTGACAATTAATTGATATTCGTTTCCTTTTTTATCAATAGCTTTTAATTTCCCGTATGAAATCCATTCCGTATTGATTTCGATTTCTGCAATCGTATCAGTTGTTAAAATACCAGCGCCGTATTTCCCCGAAACGTTTATATTGCCAGAGACAGAATCTCCAGCGCTATTTATCCCTTTCACATCATAATTGTACTCATAATTCCCAGGGTTTCCTGTTCTATATTCGTATTGATAGGTTTTATTTACATGATACGTTCTGGCTTCTTCAGGAGTGATTGTTTTACGATCATCTGCAGTAATTGTCGATTTGTAAAATGAATTTACTTGTGGCAATGGAGGAGGAGAAGCCACCTTTTTGCAGGAATAAAATGCAAATAAAGAAAGTAAGATGAGGTAGTTTTTTTGCATAGGCAATGTGGTATTTAGTTAGCTGAAAATCCTGTTTTTTATTGTTTTATTGCTTCATCTATTTTGTTAGATAAAAAGACATTTCCTAATATGCCAAAGCCAATAGTTTTAGTTTTTCCGTCGACAGTAACATCTGTTGTCGAAAAAAGAATATAATTTGATGAAGAAACTATATTATCTACGAGCATGTTTACCATCGATTGTGCTAGAGCATTTCCTAACATTCCTCCAACTTTTGACATTTCATTGTTCTGAGTTGTATTTTCTTTATCTATTTCTTTTTCTAAAAATGCATTCATTTTCAGTTTTACTTCTTCTTTATGTTTTTCAGTTCCAGGATTAGTAAGTGCAGTGACCAATAAAATCAAGCAAAGCCCTGCAATTATGTAATGTTTTGGTTTCATAGTGTTTTTATTATGGGTTAATAATTTTTGTGATGCGATAAATCTAATTAGAATTGAGTTTTTTAAAATGAGTACTTATACGGGATTTAATTCGGTTTCGTAAAGAGCCACCGTTTCTAGTAATTCTTTTTCGTATTGATAAATATCATCAATTGATGAAATAGCGATTTTAGCTTCGGTTTTATTATTGTTGAAAAGGCTAATGTATTTTTTTCCACTATTTAGATGAAGTCTGCAAAGAGGTTTACGATTATTATCATCTAACAGTATTCCAAAATAGGATTGTGTATCACGATATACAATTCTGCCAATTGGCAGTTTTCGTCGTAAAATGGCAACTACTATACGATAACCATCAAGTTCTTCTTCGGTCGTAATAATTTTAGTGTCATCTTCAACTGAGACGATTTCTTCATCTTGCTGTTTAATCGTTTCTTTACTTAAAGCTGCATTTAAACGATCATTAATTTTATCATTAATAAATTGACTAACCGATTTCTGAACCAAATCTTTAAATTCATCAACAACTTTTTCAGTTAATCTTCCTGCATATATTTTGCTTGCAAAGAGTTTTGTAAAATCGTTTGAAGGACTTTCTAGTTCAGCATTAATAAGTTTTTTGATTTCCTTAATGTATTTTAATGAACTGGCATTGCTTACAATATTGTCTACATCAAAATTAGCTTTATTAAATTTTGCAATTTCGTTTATTATGTTTTCTTTTAAATTGCAGATGTCAAATTCTAAAAAAGGCTTTTCATCCATTTTGTTTTGATCATCCAGATCAGTGAAAAATTGATAATGAATTCCATTTGTTAAAAGGGCAAATCTGGTTTTTGTTACATGAAAGTAGCGGAATAATTGCGAATTATGAACCGTAAGTTTTTCTTTCCAGCTTTTGCATTCTACGATGATAATTGGTTCTCCATTTTGAAAAATGGCATAATCTACTTTTTCTCCCTTTTTTAAACCAAGATCGGCCGTAAATTCAGGGACTACTTCTAGCGGATTAAAAGCATCGTAACCCAAAATATTTATAAAAGGTAAGACAAAAGCATGTTTTGTAGATTCTTCTGTTTCAATTTTACTTTTTAGCTGGTTTATTTTATCGGCTAATGATTTTAGTTGAATGTTCATTTCCATTGGTTTGTAGTTTTAAATTAATAACCCAAAAGTAAAACCAATCAAAACCAGTATTTTACGGAAATCCATAATGCTGAGATTTAATTTTAGGAAATAAAAAAAGCTCCCGAAGGAGCTTTAAATAACAAACAAAAATGAACTTTAAATTATTCCCATATCTTTTGTAATCGAAACCAGATGGATAGTATTATTAGCCTTGAAAAAGTCTTTCAGTTTTGCTAATCTTTTTTCCATTGCACTTTTGCTATTTGGTTTAATATCGTTGTTTTTAAAGATTTCTATAATCTCATCCTGAGATGTTCCATCAGATAAATATCTTAGAATTTTAATATCTACATCGTCTATTTCGTAATTGCCTTTTTCCTGAAGAGCAGAGGCAACTTCTTGTGAAATAAATTTTTGATCGGAAGCCGAAATTATGGTAAGCGCTTTTTTGAGATCGTCAATGCTATTTCGGCCTTTTAGAACAAAAGCATTAATTTCAGAATCTTCAAAAAGTGATTTTACACGGGCATTTTTATCTTCAATAGAATAGGCGATGATTTTAATCTCAGGCTGCAGTTCACGAACCTTTTGAATCAATTCGTCGCCACTTTCGATTTTTACTTCGCGATGATCTTTTTTAAACGAAAGATCACTAATCAATAAATCGTATGGTTCGTTATCCTGAATCGCTTTTCTTATTTTTAGAAAAGCATCATCACAATATTTGGCATGCTGAAAATTGGTAATATTGAAATCACTCAAAGTTTGTTTGATGGCTAAATTGAATTCTTCAAAATCCTCGGCTATAATTACTTTTTTAAACATAGGCTTTTATTTAGGCATTGTTATTTTTACTTTAAAACCCTTATTAGGTTCAGTTTCAAAAGTAATAGTTCCTTTATTAGACAAAATACGGTTTTCCATATTTTGAAGACCATTTTTTATAATTTTTGATTTTTCGCAACCTTTTCCGTTATCTGAATAATTGATAAACAAGATATTTGTTCCGCTTTCAAACCGAATTACAGCAATAGAAGCCTCGCTATGTTTTTTCATATTAACCATTAATTCATGCAAAACTCTCTGAATGGCAATCTTTTTTAAATCTTCAACCGAATCCCAATTTATTTTTTCAACACCATTTATAATAACATTTGTCTGACTGCTATTGTAAGTTGAAAGCATTTCTTTTAGATTATTCGCAAAATTTGGGCCGGTATCAATATCATTATTTTCTCGAGAAATACCCCGAACACGAGAATAAATGTCATCTAGTTTCTGGAGCAAGTTTTCTTTATTGCTTTCGTCTGTTAAAGGCTGGGTTTGTGTATAGGTTATAGCATGAAAAACATCATTTGCCAATCCATCATGTATATCTTTGGCAATTCGGGTTTCAGTACTGTATGCTGTTTTTATTTTTTCAATTCGATTTCGGTTCTGATAAAATTTTCTCAAATAAAGAAGCAATAGAAAAAGAGATGAAATACCTATTATGAAAAATATTTTTTGATAATGTGCTTTTTGTAAAGCAAGAGAAGTCTCGGCTTGCTCTAATCTCAGTTTTTGGTTTTCTTCCTTTTCTTTTTTTGAATCGTATTTAATTCGGGCAAACTTGTTTTTAAAATTGTTTCGAACTTTTATTATGCTGTCGTTTAAAAATATAAATTTTTGAGCATAAGCGTTTTGAGCTTCAGAATCGTTTGAAATGAGAAAAGATAATGCTTTTAAGCGCTCGTCGATACTGCGAAGTTTTGTAGCAATTTCATATGCTTTTGTGGCATATTCATTTGATTTCTGAATATTTGATTTTGAGTAATACTGAGCAAGGTGAAGATTGCTTCCAATAATGCCGTATAAATCCTGAGCTCCATTTCTAATTTTAAGGCCTTCCTGCATTAAAGTGAAACCTTTATCAGTATTTCCAATTTTAGAATAGGCAAAACCCAAATTATCTAAAACACGTGCTTTACTTTGTTTTGAAATTTGGTTTTCATTTAAAATCGATTCTAAAATCTGAATTGCTTTTTCATACTTTTTCTGTTCAATGTAAATGACAGCAATATTATTTAGAGGAGAAAATTTAGAAACATTATTTTCGGCATCTTTTATGGCCTCTTTATAATAATAAATAGCATCGTCATAAAGTGCGAGTTCTTTGTCTGCAATCCCGAAAAAATTATTTATGGAAACAGTGTAAATATCTTTCTTTTTAACATACGGAAGAGCTTCTGTAAGTGTTTCTTTGCTTCCGTAATAATCCCCATTTATCTGTTGAATAGAAGCCATCTGAATTAAATTGTAAACAATATTGGCGCTATCTTTTAAAATTTCAAATTCTAATTTTGATTTATTAAAATTGAAAAAAGCACTGTTGTAATTTTTGTTTTGCAGATTAGCAATGCCTAAATCTCTTAATTTAAAAGCTTCTTCACGGTTGAGGTCTACCTTAGCAGGTGCATTTGTTTTTTCTTTGCACGAAAAGAAAAAGAGAATGATTAGCAGATAAAAAAACGGGGATCGTAACATAAATCTTACTTTCCCCGAAAATAGTAATTTATTATAAATTACAATTTTTTTTCCAAAATTTTAATTTATTTTTTTGGCGGTGGTGGCACCACAACTGGATCGTCGTCTGGTCCAGTTGCCTGCATATCTTTCGCCGGAGCTGTATCCTTTTTTACTTCTGTTTTGTTGTTAGCTGTTTCGAATTCATCAGCAGTGCAAGAAAATAATGTAGTTGTCAACAGGGTAAATGCTCCCCATAAAAAAATCTTTTTCATAATTGAATTTTTTAGATTGGTTATAGGCATTGCTGTTCAGAACTTTTCTGAATTATGCCATTTGATGGGAAGTGAGGAGTATGTAGGACCGTAAGATTTTCATCTATACTTCCCAGATAGAATCTGTCTTACGGTTTTCCATACTCGTTGACTAAACTAGTTTTGTACATTTGTTTTTGACCTGCAGATCAAAGCGCTAACTAATTTTGTTGAGGCAAAGTAACAATGGTTTTGAGCCTGTGTTGATACGGATTTCCGGGATTTCCGATTAAGTTTTATAAAATCCCTATTGATCCTTATAAATCCTTAAAAACCCAAAAAAATGAAGCCTATGAATAACAATACTTTGGAAGATTTATATAAAAAAGCCATTAAAGAAAAGTATGAAGAAGTAAAAAATGGTGATGACTTTTATTTCTTGAATGCTCCAACAAGAGGAAAACTAAATAAGTTATGTTGGGAAAAATTTGCGAATAACGATATGCATTCAAATGATTTGAATGTGTTCAATTCTTTACTAGGACTTTCTTTTGATATTAGTGCAAAAAACAAGTTTAAGCAAGAGACAGATCTATTTAGACCAGTAGAAAAATTTTTTAAGGGAGAAACAGATCCAGATAAAATAGATGTTGTTGATATGGCAGCAATTTTGGTAGATTTTAATCCAAGACCTTTTAATAAGTTTAGAAAAGAAATTGATCCAGAGAATTTGAAATTGATTGAAGAGCTAAGAAACACCAAACATTATAAACCTGAATTTTCTTCTGTTGGTTTTATTGATGAGGTAGAAATCGAAAAATTTCCTAGTTTGAAAAATGAGGAAGCAGAAAAAGATAAGAATGAAGAAGTAGAGCAAACTCAATCACCAGAATCAGAAATAACACCAATCCCTATAGCAACTTTTGTTACAACTGGAGAGCCAGCAAAATCTAGAATAATAAAATATTCATTAATTGCTGCTTTTTCTGCTGGATTATTGATAATGATTTATTTAGCCTTCTTTCAAAAACAATGCATGCAATGGTCAAGCGATCATTATGAAAAAGTAAGCTGCGATTTGGAAGTGAATGGTTTGGGAAGTTTTAATGTTGTAGAACCTTTTGACAAAACCGTTTTTGATTTAAAAAAGATAAAAGTATGCGATACAACAGCTTTTTTTAATAAAAATGGAGACGCTATTGTCTGGTATGGAAAAACAGCAAATGGTATAGACTTCTTTAATGGACATGGAAGACATCCTGAGAACAATAGCTCTTTAAAACCTGTAACGAGATATATTTTGAATAAATATGTAAAAAAGTAAAAATCTATTAAAATGCGATTTATGTAAGATATTCGCATAATCATGAAATTTTTTGTAAGTATATACTTTTAATTTAGCATTATTGAATTAATTAATAAAAAAACAAATAAATCATGAAAAATAGAAACTTTTTATTCGTATTAGCCTTAAGCGCGGGAATGTTCGTAACCTCTTGTAGTAACGACGATAATGAAGGAGAAACAATAGTTCCAATTCAAGGGAAATATAATCTAAGCCAAACTGGAACAATTGTTAATGGACAGGAAGTGTTAGTTGATGCTCCGCAGAATCAAGCAGGATGCAACAGAGATTATTTAGATTTAAGATTAAGTAATGCAGCGGTTATTGGTGATTATAACGGAAGTGATTGTGCCTTAACAGAAACTACAGGTACTTATGTAAGATCTCACAACGATTTAACGCTTACTGTTGGAAATATCAGCTCAACTAGCGATATTATGAATCTAACTAACAAAGAGCTAAAAATTAAAGACAAAACAACAGGTATAATTACTGTTTATACTAGATAAAATTTGTTTTGAGATAATTTCAATTCGTTTGAAATGGAAAAACGGAAACCGCTTACTTGCAGTTTCCGTTTTTTTTATGGAATTTGATGAATTTTATTTTACTGGAATATAAATATCAAAAGAAGCTCCTTGATTCTGAATTCCCGAAGCGGTGATGATTCCGTTGTGGTTTTCGATAATTTTTTTCACAATCGCCAATCCGATTCCGGTTCCATTATAGCGATCGCGTCCGTGGAGACGCTGAAAAACTTCGAATATTTTTTTATTGTATTGCGCTTCAAAACCAATTCCGTTGTCTGCAACTTCTATATAACAGTATTTTTTTGCAGGAATTAGTTTTTCATTTTCTAAATCTTTTCCTAATGCAATTTTACTTCTTATTTTAATTACAATTGGAATATCGGGATTTGAGAACTTTAATGAATTGCTGATGAGGTTATACAGCAATTGTTTGAATTGAAACGGAATAATATCAACTTCAACGCTTTGTTCAATTTCAATTACAGCACTTTTCTGATCTAGTTCTTCGGTTAAATCTTCTTTTACTTCTTTTACAATCTGAGCAAGATCTGTTTTTATAAAAATACGTTCCTGAATATTTGTTCTAGAATACGCTAATAAATCATTAATCAAAGTCTGCATTCGCTGTGCGGCATTCTGCATTCTTTTAAATTTATCCTTTCCGTTTTCCGATAAATTTTTCGCTTCTTTCTCTATAATCTGAGAAGCAAAAGTCTGTATTTTTCGAAGCGGTTCCTGCAAATCATGACTCGAAATGTAAGCAAAGGACTGTAGTTCTTTATTCATTTCTTCTAACTCATTGTTTTTCTGAGCCAGTTCTAATGCATTCATTCTGAGCTTGTCTTCGTCTTTCTTTTTTTCGGTCAGATCATGCGTTACTTTAGAGAAACCAATAACTTCTTTTTGTTTGTTATGAACGGCCGTTATTACTACACTTGCCCAAAATAGACTTCCGTCTTTGCGTTTGCGCCAGCCTTCATGTATAACTTTTCCTTTTTCTCTGGCAATCTGCAGCAGTTTTTGTGGAAGATTGTTTTTTTGGTCTTTTTCGGTATAAAATACAGCAAAATATTTTCCGATGATTTCTTCTGCTTTATAGCCTTTTATTTTTTCTGCACCAGCATTCCAGTTTTCAATAATACCATTGCTATTCAAATATAAAATGGCATATTCCTGAACCTCTTCTACCATCAAATGATAGCGTTCTTCGCTTTTTTGAAGCGATTCGTTAATTTGGATTAATTCTCTCGTTCTGGCTGTAACCTGTTGCTCAAGTTCATGTGTAAAGGCCTTTTCGGTATGAATATCGGTAAAAGCGCCAACCCATTTTATTATTTTGTTATCGAGTCCAAAAACGGGTTCGCCAATAACGGTGTGCCATCTGTATGAACCATCTTTTCTGCGCATTCGCACGTCACAGCGATACATTTCTCCAGTTGCTAGTGCATGCTGCCAAATCTTGACATTTTCGTCAAAATCGTCTGGGTGAATCATTTTTTGCCAAGAACCTTCTATTCCGGGTTCAATACCAGTATATTCAAGCCATCTTCCCGAAGTAAAAAGGGCATTTCCATCGGCATCGGTTTCCCAAATTAACTGCGGAATACTTTCTGTAAGCAGACGGAATCTTTTCTCGCTTTCTTCGATTTTCTTTCTTGCTTCAACTTTTTCGGTAACATCAATAAGTGTTATTCTAATTCCAGAAATAGAATTATCGCTTTCGCGGAGCGGAGCAAATTCAAAGTCTACATAAAATTGATTGCCACCGTTTTCATTGTCAATAAAAAGCAAAGACTCAGATTCTGAATACACTTCTCCAGATTCGTAGACTTTATTTAATAATTGATCATATTTCTGTTTATTTAGCTCAGGAAATAATTCTAATATTTTTTTTCCTTCAACTTCAGTTTCTTCTTTTTTCCAGATATTGTTTAGAAGTGCAAAATTGGCCATTTCGATTACAAAATCGGTTCCGCGCAAAATAGCTTTAGGAACAGGCGACTGCATAATAAGATTTCGCAGTTTCTTTTCGCTTTCTTCAATTTTCTGCTGATATTTTTTTTCTTCAGTGATATCTCGAATAGTTCCAATTAATTTTTGTGGCTGATGGTTTTCATCATAAAAAACTTTTCCTTTTCCTTCAATCCAATGTATAGATTGGTCTTTCCAGATTACGCGAACTTCATAATTTAAAAAACCTGAACTTAAAGCTTCTTTGAAACCTTTATTTCGAATATGTAAATCATCGGGATGAAGATGCGCCAATAATTCTTCGTGAGTAAGCATTATATCTTCGGTATAACCACCAATAATCTCAAGATATCTTTTAGAATAAGTTGGAATACGGGTTTTTACATTCAGTTCCCAAGTTCCCAGTTCGCTGGCTTCCACGACAATTTTAAGACGATCTTCATTCAGTTCGACCCTTTTTCTTGCTTCGACTTTTTCGCTTACTTCGGTAACGGTTACCAAGATTCCAGAAATAGTTCCGTTTTCTTCTTTTAAAGGATGATAAAGAAAATCAAAATAAGAAGTTTCTATTTTTCCGAATCGATTTAAAGGAATGGGAACTTCAATTCCATGAAAAGGAATTCCAGTATTTAAAACACCATCTAGTAAGGCACTAACGCTTTCTTTTACTTCTGGCAATGAATGATACAAAGGTTTGCCAACAAAAGTTTTTTCTTCTCGATCTACCAATTTAAGATAAGCCTCGTTGGCCATTTCTACTATATATTCTGGTCCACGAAGAATCGTGATTCCAACGGGAGCTTGTCTTACCGTATCACGGAATCGTTTATCGCTTTCTTCAATTTTTTGTTTGGCTAAGAATAAGTCGGTAATTTCTACAGCAGTATTCATTACACCGTAAATTTTTCCATTCAGATCGTACAAAGGCGTAAAACTATAATTGAAATAAAACGATTGCAATACATTATCGATCACAATATCTATACGGGAATTTCTGGAATGAAAAGATTGTCCAGTTTCAAAAACCGATTCAACTTGCTCAAATACAGATTGATTTTGCAGTTCGGGTAGAATTTCACGATAAGTTTTCCCAATTACATCTGGGCCTTTTCCCCATATTTTTATAATTGATTCATTAGCGAGTTCAATGCGCATTTCTTTTCCGACATAAACACCAATCGGAAAAGGAGCATTTTCAACCAGCTGTCTTATTTTTTGTTCGCTTTCTTCTACTTTTGTACGAGCCAAAACTTGGGCTGTAACTTCTGTGGCAATAGCTACAACTCCAGAAATTGTGCCGTCGATTTCTCGTAAAGCCTCATAAACAAAATTGATATAAGTGTTTTCAGTTTGTCCATTTCGGTTTAACGGAACAAAAAGTTCGTCTGTAACTACCTTTTTTCCCGAGATAAAAACGGTTTGCAAAATGTCATCAAGACCTTGTTTTTTCAATTCAGGAAGAACTTCAAAAATAGGTTTATTGATGATGTTTTCAGCTTTTGCGCCCCAAAGCTGTAACATTTGTTCATTGGCGATTTCTACAATATTGTTTTCGCCTTTAAAAATACACATGGCCACCGGAGCCTGCATAATATTATTGACAAATCGTGCATTACTTTCTTGTAAAGCGTCTGCAACAATTTTCTTTTCGGTGGTTTCAATAACTGTCACCAAGATGCCTCCAATAGAGCCGTCTTCTATTTTTATAGGACTATACGAAAAGTCAAAAAAACAATCTTCTGTATAACCATTTCGATTAAGCGGTACTTTAAAATCAGGAAAACTTACCGCTTTTCCCTTCATCACATCGGTAAATAGAGGTCCTATTGTATCCCAGATTTCTGCAAATGTATCTTTAGAACTTCCTCCCAAAGCTTCTGGATGTTTAGAAGCGCCCAAAATAGGACGAAAGGCATCATTGTATATTTGAGTATAATTTTTCCCCCATGCAATGTACATTCCAAACGGATTGCCGAGCATCATTGCGGTCATTGTTTTTAAACTTTGTGACCATTTTTCTGGATCTCCCAAAGGCGTATTACTCCAATCTGCAGAACGAATTAATTCTCCCATTTTTCCTCCTTCGGAAAGAAAATAATGTTCCTTTTTTTTGCGGTTCATTTCCAAAGAATTAAGGTTGCAGTATGAAACTAGCTCTTTCGGGCTGCTTGAAATTATTTTCTGACGCAATTGTTAATGCCTTTTCAATTACGTTTTTGAGTTTTGAAAATTCGCCAGGTTTCCGAATATAATAAGAGGCGCCTTTTAAGTATAAATTGTTAACTATTTCGCTGTCCAGCGAAGTAGAAAAAATGATGATGGGCAGATTTTTTAATTTTTCGTCTTTTTTAATCTCGTCTAGACATTCTAAGCCATTTTTTCTAGGCATATTTAAATCCAAAAAAAGAACATCTGGAAGTTTTGAAGTATTGTTTTCCAGATAACTCATAAGCTGAACGCCGTCGTGAACCATAGAAAGATCAGCGCTGACGGTTATTTCATCGAGGGCTTCTTTAAAGAAAAGGCAGTCGTCTTCGTCATCATCAGCCAGCAAAAGATAATAATGCTCTTTACTCATTTTATAATCTCCTAAATTTTAGAGTTAAGTTTGTTTCGATAAATTTAACTTTTTTCAGCAAGATTTCTTGTTTTTTTAGGAAGAATGTTTCTTTAAAAACGAAAAAAGCAATAAATTTTGTCTATTTTATTTTGCTTATACAATTTTATGTAGAGAATTGCGTTTTAATAATTCTTACCATTTTGTGCTCAAAAAGCATACTTTGAGATTTGGGTTTTTTTATTAGAATAGAAAATAAAAACAAGCCAAAAACCTTATCAAATCTCAATTCGCATTTACAAATTTCTTCCCTTTTAGTGTATACCGTATCCAGAAAGTGTAAAATAATTACACACTCTTTTTTATGCTGTTTTTTCTAAATGGCTCTATACCAGTTTAGAATCGTATTGGCACGCCGCTTGCAAAATGTGTTAATGTCAAAATCTTTGATGTGTTTGTTTTTTTATTGTTTCTCGAAATAAGAGCAGCAAATAATTAGAAAAGAAAAGATTTTACTAAAAGCCACATTAAGCAAATTAAAAAAGGAGTATAAGCATGGAAAGCGAAACAATTATCTCAGAACAATTTTACGCGAACACTAGTTCAGCGATCAGCGAAAAAACAATAAATGGTTCTTTTTTCGGAACTAAACAAAAATCACAAAAAGTGCATGTAGAAAGACCAACAAGTCCGTTTGGATTGGCGGTTCTTATTGGGACTTTTTTATTACTATTAGCAGGTGTTGGAGTAGTATTTCTATTGCAGGATGATTTTGAAAAATTTCATTTTGAAAGAATTGCTTCAACTTGGGGATTACCATTTTTAATTATCACAACAATCTTATTCTTTTACCAAGCAGGAGTTTTCTTATATAGCTCTTATTTGTATTTAAGATATAAAGCGATTCCATCAGTATCAGACGATTTATTGCCAACTTGTACGATTATCGTTCCAGCATACAATGAAGGGAAATTGGTTTGGGATACTTTATTAAGCCTTGCAGACAGCGATTATCCAGCAGAAAAACTACAGCTTTTGGCTATTGATGATGGAAGTAAAGATGATACTTGGTATTGGATGCAAGAAGCAAAAGCAAAATTGGGAGATCGTGTAACGATTTTTCAGCAGCCAAAAAACCAAGGAAAACGTCAGGCATTATACAGAGGATTTAAATTAGGAACGGGAGAAATCTTTGTAACTGTAGATAGTGATTCTATTGTGAAAAAAGATACTTTGAGAAACTTAGTAAGTCCGTTTGTAGTAAACAAAAAATGTGGTGCCGTTGCAGGAAACGTTCAGGTTTTGAACAACAAAAAAGCAATTTTGCCAAAAATGCTAAATGTAAGTTTTGTAATGAGTTTTGAATTCCAACGTTCTGCAGAAAGCGAATTAGGTTCTGTATTATGTACACCAGGAGCTTTGGCAGCTTACAAAAGAGATGCCGTTTTTAACTGTCTTCCAGAGTGGATCAACCAAACTTTTATGGGTGAACCATCAGATATTGGAGAAGACCGTGCTTTGACTAATATGATTTTGAAACAAGGTTTTGAAGTTAAATTTCAAAGAAATGCAGTGGTATTGACAAACGTTCCTGAAGAATACAAAGGATTATACAAAATGTTCATAAGATGGGCGAGAAGTAACGTTCGTGAAAATCTTATGATGGCAAAATATGTTTTTACAGATTTTAGAAAAGAATCAAAATTTGGAGCGAGAATGTTATTCTTAAACCAGTTTTTCAAAATTGCTATGACATACCCGTTTATATTATTTATGTTTTACTTTATTGCTGTTCACCCAGTATTATTTTTAAGTTCAACATTAATGGCAATTTTAATCTTCTCTACTTTTTCAATGGTATTTTACGCAAAAAGATACACGCTTTCAGAATCATTCTGGGCTTATTCTTATAGTGTTTTTTACACTTTCAGTTTATTCTGGATTGCACCTTATGCTATTGCAACAGCCAACAAAAAAGGTTGGTTGACAAGAGGATTGTAAATAAGTACACTATTCATTCTATATATAAAACTCCACCCAAGAATTACCCGTTGCAAACTTTTGCAGCGGGTTTTTTATGCGTTTTTATTTAAATCCAAAGCAGCAATAATCTGCTTTTTCATTGCAGTGTTGATATAATCTAAAGCCTCAGCATAAGAAATCGAATAACGTCTTTCTATATTCTGAAAATGTTCTGGAAAACTGCCTAAGATTTTATCATAATAAACATTCAGCTGTTTTTCTGAAGGCATTTCATATTTCAAACGAAGCTGAAATCTTCTCAATAAAGCGCTATCAATTATTTCGTAATGATTGGTGGCACAAATCAATAAGCTGTCAGAAGGGAAATAATCAAAAAGCTGAATTATCGTGTTTACCAAACGCCTCATTTCGCCCACATCTTTATCATCACTGTCACGACTTTTTCCAATCTGGTCAAACTCATCCAAAAATAAAACCGCTCTTTCTCTTATGGCTTTATCAAAAATTGCTTTTAAATTTTTAGAAGTTTCACCAATTCTAGAATCTACAACGGTGCTAAGATTTACGATAATAATTTTTTTATCTAAAGTATTTGCAATTGCTTTTGCCGTTGTCGTTTTACCGCAGCCAGAACTTCCATGCAATAAAATTTTATTGTCGACTTTAAGATTGTACTTTTTTAATTCTTCTATATATTGATGTTCTTTGATAATCTGAAGTAAAGCGGCTTTATTCTCATCACTAAAAAATAAATCGTCTAAAGCAATTTTTTCAGTATCAATTACGGTAAGATCATTCAGGTTCATCTGCTTATTATTTGCTGCAAAATTAAGTTTTATTCTGCAATGTTTTCGTTCCAGATTTCTTTCCCTAAAAAGCGGTTTCCGAATATCGAAGTACCAATACGAACCATATTCGAACCTTCGGCAATGGCAAGTTCCAAATCCTGAGACATTCCCATAGAAAGCTTTAAATCGTTTAAACCTTCAATCCCTTCCGAATAAATTTCATCTCGAATAGTTTTTAAAAGTCTTAGAGACGGAATCATTTTTTCTTTTTCCACATCCAATAAACCAATTGTCATTAAACCTTTAATATTGAAGGTTTCGTAAGTTTTTATTTTTTTGATGAAAGATAAAACGTCTTCTGGCGGTAATCCGAATTTACTTTCTTCATAAGATGTATTCACTTGTACAAAAACATCCAATTTTCTGTTTTGGTTTTGAAGCTGTTTATGAAGTTCGTCAGCCAGATTTATTCGATCCAAAGATTGAATGCAAGTAACATATTTTAGTACATCTTTTACCTTATTGGTTTGAAGATGTCCAATAAAATGGCGTTCGACGGGAAGATTTTGCAAAATATCATTTTTATCCCGCAACTCCTGCATTTTATTTTCTCCCATTAAAGTTTCTCCAGCTTCAATCGCAATGCGTATTTTTTCTGCTGGAACTGTTTTGGTAGCCAATAAAAGCTGAACATCATCAGGATTTCTGCCAGCGCTTCTACAAGCGTTTTCGATACGCTGATGTACTTTAATCAAATTAAAAATAATATCGTTTTTCATATTGCAAAGCTATGTCTAAAACATAAAATCGTACTGGACCAGTACATCTCAAAAAATGAAAAAACTGGATGATTTTAAACTTTTAAATCCAATATAAATTTGCATCATTAAACAATAAAACTTAGTCCCTTAGCGGCTTAGTAACTTAGAAACTAAAAAGAAATGAAAATAGCAGTTTGGGATACTTACGTAACCCGCAAAGACGGAAAAATAATGCACTTTGATATTTTGGTTGATGAAAACATCAACGATGCAGAACAAGTATATGAATATGGTAAAATATATCTAAAAAGTGTAGCGCAAGAAGGACAGGCTTTGTCAGCAAAAGAATGCCGTTTTTGCCACATTGATAAAGCGCCGATTGAAGTTGAAAATCAGATTCGGGAAAATGGATTTTCTATTATTGAAATGGAAAACTGTAATTAAATTAATTTAAAAATATAGAAACATAGATTAATATATTTATTTGAAGAAGGAAAAAAAAATGACTCATCATTTAACACATAGACTATGTGCTTTAATATAAGTGAAACGCCTTTCAGCAGTAGCAAAACTATGTTTCTATGTGTTTAAAAAACTTTTATAAAAGCTTAGCAATCGCTTTGATTCCTTCTTCCATTTGTTTTTCTGAAAGCGAAGCATAACCCAAACGGAAACCTTTAATGGTTTCATCAAAACTAAATCGATCTGGGCTCATAATTTGGATTCCTTGCGATTTCAACTTTTCAAAAATATCAAGAACGTTAATCTCTTCTTTTGGAACAATCCAAAAAGCAAGTCCGCCTTCGGGTTTTGTAAAAGTAATTTTATCTTGAAGATATTGATTTAGCAAACTTTCAAAATAATCCCTTTTGCTTTTATAAACCAAATTGGCTTTTTTAAGATGACGTTTTATTTTGCCTTCATCGATGAGGTTTAAAATTGCTTCTTCCATAATATTGTCGCCTTGAACATCGATTATCTTTCTATGGTTTCCGATTTTCTGAATGTTTTCTCTTGAACTGGCTACATATCCAATACGCAGCGCAGGGGCAACAATTTTGCTGAAAGTGCCAATATAAATATAGTTTTTCAAAGCCGCATAACTGGAAATTGGAAGTATTGGACGCTGGCCAAAATGAAACTCATTATCATAGTCGTCTTCAATAATCGTAAAATTGTATTGATTAGAAAGTTCAATCAGTTTTAATCTCTTTTTTAAAGACAAAGTTACCGTGGTCGGAAATTGATGATGAGGTGTTACATAAATGGCTTTTATATTTTTATGCTGCAGATATTTTTCAACCTGATCAATATCCAATCCGTCCGAATCTACATTTACAGGAAGTAATATTGCGCCAGCATTTTCAAAAGTTTCCCATGCGGGTTTATAACCGGGATTTTCAACCAAAACAAAATCACCAGATTTTAAAATACAATGCGAAGCGAGATACATTGCCATCTGGCTTCCGCGCGTGATACAGATTTGATCCTGCGAAATACTCATGCCCCGTTTAAAATTCAGCATTTGAGCAATCGACTTTCTAAATTCCAAATTTCCCAATTCACTGCTGTAACCCATAATCTGCCAACGTGATTTTCGACTGAAGAGCTCGCGATATGCTCTTGCCAGATCATTCATCGGAGCCAATCGGCTGTCTGGGAGGCCGTCATCAAAAACTAGAAAGCTTTTAGGTTCTTCAATTATAATTTCGGAATCTTTTTTACTTTCTGATGAATGATTGATGCTGGGCAGTGAATCGGTTACAAATGTACCTTTTCTATCAATCGTAATAAGCCAGCCTTCGGCAATCAAAACATCCAAGGCTTCCACAACCGTATTTCGATTCACTTTTAATAATTGGGCAAGCTGTCTGCTTCCAGGAAGTGCATTCCCACTTACTAATTTTCCAGTTTTTATGGCATCAATAATAGCATCGGCAATTTGAAGGTAAATCGTCTTCTCTGATTTTTTATCGAGCTGAATTTCTAATGGCCAAGGTCGAAGCATCTGGACTGTTTGTTTTTAATGAATTTATTTTATAAAATAGTCCAAATATAATTTTTTTGATGAATGTGGACTATTATTTACATTAAAAAAAATCTTATTTTATTGTTTTTTAGTCTTTTACGAACACTTTGCTGAAAGTTAGAGTTTTAGTTTTGCAGCGTTAAATAAATGATTATTAATGCTTTGAAATTGAAGCGATAGATTTATGAAAATAGTAATCTTATTATTCTTGCTTACAATGTGTTTTTGGGGAAATGCCAAACCAAAAGAAAAAGATACAATACATGGTTCTGATACAGAGCGCTTTAATCAGCAGATTGAAAATGTCAAAAAAATGAGCGCTTCTGTTGCTTATAATTCTAAAATTGCATTTTTTATCGATATGAAGATTAAATCGGGTAAAAATAGATTCTTTGTTTATGATCTAGTAAATAATACAGTAATTGATGAAGGTTTAGTTGCAAACGGTTCTGGTTCTGAAACCTGTATAAAAGGAGAACTTAAATTTAGCAACGAACCCAATTCAAATTGCACTTCACTTGGACGTTATGCTATTTGCAAAGCGTATAGAGGTATCTTTGGTAAAGCATATGTTTTAAAAGGATTGGATCCAACGAATAATAATGCTATTAAAAGAATGATTGTATTGCATTCGTATTTAGCAGTCCCAGAAGGTGAGCAGGATCATTACATTGCTCTTAGCCACGGTTGTCCCATGGTAAGTGAAACATTTTTTAAAAGACTTGAAAAAATAATTGATACTTCGAAGTCAAATATTCTCTTGAATATTTATTATTAATCAGAAAGAATTATTTTTTAAAGGAAACTAGATTTGAACGCAGATAAAGCAGATTCGCTATCGCGAAAACGCAGATTAACGCAGATTTTTTTAAATCAGTTTTTTTCCGCGTTTTCGCGATAGCGAATCTGCTTTTATCCGTTTCTAATTTTATGGTTCTTTTTTATTTAGGAAATTTTGAGTTAAAAAAGAAAGTATAAAAAAAACAATTTTAGATTTAAAGAAATTGGCTACGTCATTTTTTTGAAATTTAATAAAAATACAATTTTAACGTAACAGCGATTTAAATCTGATATTTTAAAAAATTCATTTTATTTTAATCACGAATCTTGCTTAAGCTTAAAAAATAAAGCGGTTTGGCACTTAGAATTGAAAAATACACAAAGTTATGCCGACTATGGAATTAAGGTTTATTGCAAAGATAAAAAGGTGTTGTCGAGAACAAATTAGGATTATTAACGGAATTTATTAAGTTTGTTGCGAATTATTCAATCTTCATAAACTGCCATCATTGCCAAATTCCATCTTAAATCAGGATCAGATTTTAATCGATCGTCTTCGCGACGGCGATGAATCGGCATTGACAGAATTGTATAATAAATTTTGGCAGGCACTTTTTATGTCGGCTTATAATGTGATTAAAGACAAAGAATTGTGCGAAGATATCATTCAGGATATTTTCATGAATATCTGGCATAATCGCGAGAAAATCGAAATTCATATTTCGCTAAAAGGATATATGTATGCTTGCGCGAGATATCAGGTTTTTAATCATTTGAGAAAAAATAAAGACAAAGTTCATGTTGAACTTTTTGATGATTTAGAAAAACGTTTCTTATCTACAACTCCAGAAACACAATTAATGCACAACGAATTGGTGCAACAGCTGAATTTAATTATCGAATCGCTTCCAGAAAAATGCCAGGCCGTTTATAAGCTGAGTCGTGAAGAACAGCTGAGTCATAAAGAAATTGCCGAACGACTTAATATTTCTACAAAAACAGTCGAAAACCATATTACAAAAGCATTGAATACGATTCGATCTTCTATGGGCGAAAGCATGAGCATGGCGATGATTTTATGGCTTTCAAAAAATATCTTTTAGCAAAATTAAAAATGAAGTGGTTGGGTTGATGGTGTGTGGTTTTTCTTCTTTTTTAATTCTTTTTCAAAAAAAATCAAAAAAAAATCAATTTGGACTAGGGGGTATATTCCTTTTTGGTTACTTATCTCATATACTCCCGAAATAATACAATAAAAAATGAAAAAAGAGGATTTCTTACTGTTACTAAATAGATATCTTTCCGGTGATACCAATCTCGAGGAGAATAATAAATTATTGAATTATTACGAAAGTTTTCAAACCGATAAAGATTGGGATGAAACTTTAGGATCTAAAGAAGAGCTTGAGTTTAGAATGAGAGCCCGTCTTCAAAACGCCATTCAATCTGAAGAATCTAAAGTAATACCAATTCAACCATTTTATACCAAAACAGCTTTTAAACTGACTGCAATGGCGGCGTCATTGTTATTGCTGATTTCAATTTCACTAATAGTAAGCAAAACAAATCCGCTTAAAATTGAAACTCCACAAGTGGCACATAAAGAAATCTTAATCGGAAGCGATAAAGCCACTCTGACTCTGGAAGACGGTTCTGTAATTGCATTAGAAAAAGGAAAATCATATGCTAAAGGAAATGCTTCTAGTAACGGAGAAAAATTGGTTTACAATTCTAACGGAAAATCTGTGGCAATTGCCAATAACCTTTTAACAATTCCGAGAGGCGGACAGTTTTTTGTACAGCTGGCAGACAGCACCAAAGTGTGGCTGAATTCTGAATCGCAATTAAGATATCCGGTTGCTTTTGTTGATGGACAAACCAGACAAGTAGAATTGGTTTATGGAGAGGCTTATTTTGAAGTATCGCCAAGTACCAAACATAAAGGTTCAAGATTTAAAGTCAAAACCCAAGAACAGAATGTTGAGGTTATTGGAACAGAATTTAATATTAAGGCGTACAGAGACGAGCCTGCAATTTATACCACTTTGGTAGAAGGAGTTGTTGCTGTGAGCAATGCAGCCAAAAAGCAAATTCTGACTCCGAGCCAGCAGTCTAAAATAACGGAGTATAACGGAAATATCAGTGTTTCTGAAGTCGATGTTTACAATGAAATTTCTTGGAGAAAAGGTTTGTTTGTGTTTAAAGGAATGCCTCTAAAAGATATTGCGAGAGTATTGTCAAGATGGTATGATGTCGATATTGTATTTGCAGATCCAGCGCTTGGCAATGTAAAGTTTAATGGGGTTTTAAATAAGAATCAAAAATTGGAAGACATATTAACCACGATCAAGAATATTAATTTTATTAATGCCTATGAGAAAAAAGACAATAAGATTATAATCAAATAAAAAAGAAAAGGGATTAAAGTTTAGACCTCTCACCGTACTGCGCTTTATCCCTTTCTGTGTATCAACCAGTAAGTCAGTTTTATTAACCAACCAACCAATTAACATGTAAATTTATGAAATTTAAATTAACCAGTGCCTATTTCTATTTTAGAAAGCGGCTAATTATTAACATTATGAGAACTTTTATCTTCTTGTTTTGTACTACAATTTTTGGTTTTTCTCCCGTAAATCTATTTTCACAAAACACGAAAGTTGTAATTACAGCTGATAAAACAGTATCTGTTGACGAAGTTTTTGACATCATTAAAAAGCAAACCAACTATACTTTTATTTATCAGGAAGATTTATTTAAAAATTTGCCTAAAGTACATTTAAAAAAGGGAAAAATTAAAGTAAATGATTTATTGGAAGCCAGTTTCTCTGATAAAGATTTTGACTTTAGTTTTTCTGCTGGAAATACGATTATTGTAAAAGAACGAAAAGCTGAGAAAGTAGTTGTTCAGTCTAAATTAATAGAAATTAAAGGAACGGTCACGAATGATAAAGGAGAGCCTATTCCTGGGGTTAATATCAAGGTAAAAGGTACAGGAGCTGCTGCTCAAACCGATTTTGATGGTAAATATACCATCATGGCTCCAAACGACGGGCAGATTTTATTTACTTATATAGGACATCGCGCGCAAATTGTTGATGTTAATAACAGAAAAGTAATTAATATAAAACTTCAGGAAGAGCGAAAAGAACTTGAAGGAGTTGTTGTAAATACGGGAGTTACAGTTCGAAAGAAAGAATTGATAACTGGTGCAGTAACTATTTTTAAGGGAGAAGAATTAAGACAGATTTCTACGCAAAATGCGGTACAAGCTTTAAAATCATTAGATCCGTCTTTCATTGTTGTTAATAATAATATTGCAGGTTCAAACCCAAATATTCTGCCAACAATAGAGGTGAGAGGGCAGACAAGTTTAACAGCCAATCAGGTTGACAGCCAATTTAGAGATGATCCAAACCAGCCTTTGTTTATTCTGGACGGATTTCCAACTACTTTACAGCAAGTTGTCGATTTAGATATTAATAGAATTGCAAGCATAACTTTATTAAAAGATGCGGCTTCAACTGCATTATACGGTTCTCGTTCTGCAAATGGTGTTGTGGTTATCGAAACTAATAAACCTATTCCTGGAAAACTGCAGTTTAATTATACTTACAATTCATCGTATGAATTGGCCGATTTGAGTGTATATCATTTAATGAATGCCGCACAAAAACTAGAATTCGAAAGGCTTTCTGGAGCATTTATTGTTAAGGATGGAAGTGCTGAAACAACACCATTAACTTGGGATAAAGAATATAACAGACGTCTTGCAGCTGTGCGTAGCGGTGTAAATACATATTGGTTAAACGAGCCGATTCAGATGGGAATTACATCGGGACACAGTTTGAATTTTGGCGGAGGTTCTGATGAATTTAGATTTAATATTGCTGGAAATTACAGAACGCTTACCGGAACAATGAAAGGTTCTGAGCACGATACTTGGGGCTACAATACGACTTTAACTTATAGAAAAAACAAATTAAGTCTTAACAACCAGTTTTTTGTTTCTGGAGGAACGAATCAGGAATCTCCATATGGTTCATTTGAAATTTGGGCAAAAGCAAGTCCGTATTATCCAAAATATAACGAGAACGGAATCATAACACGTTATATGGACGGAAGTTCATTGCCTTTAACGAGTTTGCAAACTATTGTAAACCATCCTGCAAATCCGCTTTACAATGTCTTTTTAGGAAGTTTTGATAAAGGGAAAAATTTTGATTTTACCAATAACTTTGCGATCAATTACGATATAACTCCGCATATTAAAGCAACTGGAGCTTTGTCTGTTTCGAGATTAGATAGCCACAATACGGTTTTTGTTTCTCCAGACGATACGCGCTTTGTAAATAATATTTCAACAGAAAAAGGATCGTACAGCAGTTACGAAGCTATTACAGATAAGTGGAATGCGAATCTTGGTGCAACTTATTCTAATGTTTTCAAAAGTGTCCACTCTTTCAACTATACCATACGAGCTCAGGCTTTAGAAACAAAAAACAATTCTTATAAAACATCTTTAAGAGGATTTCCTCTTGGTGTTGGAGGAAATCCAGCATTCGCTTTTGGATATGAGCCAAATGGGAAACCAGAAGTTTATACACAATTGATAAGAAGTGTAGATTTAACCAATCAGATTAACTACGCTTACGACCGCAGATTTTTATTCGATTTTACTCAAACCATTTCTGGAGCAACAAACTTCGGGACAAACAAAAAATACTCGCCTTATTGGGGAATTGGTTTTGGGTGGAACTTAAACAATGAGTTTAAAATGAACGAAGATATTGTCAATATTTTTAAAATACGCGCCAATATCGGTCAGACTGGAAACCAGAATTTAGTTGGTTTTGCTTCTTATGATGTATATGCTTATAACGCAAATACAAACGTTTTTGGGGCAGGATTGGGAGTTTCTCAAATTGCAAACCCAAATTTAGAAGCGCAAAGAACCAAAGATTTGTCTTTAGGTCTAGATCTGGCTATGTTTAGAAACAGATTAACGATGACTTTGGGCGCATACAAACGTAAAACATCTCCACAGATTGTAGCTATTGATCTTGCCGCTTCAACAGGGCTTAATGGTTATCCTTTAAATGTGGGATATTTAACTACACAAGGCTTGGAGTTAAAAATGAACTACAATTTCATCTACGATTTAAGTCGAAATTTTGTTTGGGGAATTGGATTAATGGGAACTACTGGTGACAATGAATTAGGAGGTTTTGGTAATGCTTTAGCTTCTTTAAACTCTGAAGCGCAAAAAACAACCAGCTTAACGAGATATTATGACGGAGCAAGTAGCAATGATCTTTGGGCTGTACCTTCATTAGGAATTGATCCTGCAACGGGTAGAGAAGTTTTCTTAAAGAAAAATGGCCAGACTACTTTTGATTTAGATAAAAAAGATGAAGTTGTAATGGGAAATTCTAGAGAAACGGCTACAGGAGTGGTTTCTACAAATTTAAATTACAAAGGATTTAGTTTTGGGCTATTTGTACGTTACAGTTTTGGTGCAGAAAGATTTAACTCTGCCTTATACAACAAAGTAGAGAATATTTCGAGAGACAATGTTTTCGATAATCAAGATGTGCGAGCTTTCACAGACCGTTGGACAACTCCGGGTCAAATGGCACAATTTAAAGCAATTGGCTTAACCAATAATACGCCAATTTCGTCACGTTTTATCCAAAAAGACGATTATATCTCTGGAGAATCTATTCGTTTAGGCTACCGTGTTACAGATAGAGCTTGGTTAAAAAGAGCGGGTTTAACCGCATTAGGATTTAATGCATTGGCAAATGAATTCTTCCGAGTTTCAACAATTAAAGCAGAACGTGGTATTGATTATCCTTTCTCAAGAATATATTCTTTGAGTCTTAATTTATCATTTTAATAAAGAGATTATGAACAAGTATTTATATAAAATTACATTCCTTTTGCTTGCATCTTTAACCGTAATAAGCTGCAGTGATTTTTTGGATGTTGTGCCACAAGATAAAATTTTAGAAGATCAGGCTTACAGCTCGGAAGCAGGTGTGCAGAATGTGCATAACGGACTTTATCTTCAATTGGCATCAAATAGTCTTTACGGAAGACAGCTGACTATGGATGCTGTAGAGATTTTAGGACAGCAGTATAATATGTCTGGATCGCATATTAAAAATAAAATTTCGACGTATTCGTATGAAGAAACAATTTCTAAAACTGCTTTTGCTGGAATTTGGGAAAGTGCATTTACAACCGTTTTGTCTGCAAACAAATTTTTAGAAAGTATTGAGGAACATCCTGAAGTTATTTCAGCCGAAAAAGCAGCTATTTTAAAAGGAGAAGCAATCGCCATTCGTGCAATGATACATTTTGACATGTTAAGAATGTACGGGCCAATTTACAAAGTAGCGCCAGCAGATCCATCAATACCTTATTATGATGCTGCCGTAACGGTAAATAAACCGCTTTTGCCAGCTCAAGATGTTATTGCCAAAATCATTGCAGATTTAGATGCTGCAATTGTACTTTTAGCAAAAGATCCAATATTGACTACAGGAAAATATACGGGTTCTACGGAATTTGATTCTAATCCGTATTATTCCGTAAATCGCGGACAAAGGATGAATATATTGGCGGTAAAATGTTTAAAAGCAAGAGTTCTTCTGTACGCTGGAGATAAAACGGGAGCTTATGCTGTAGCAACTGAAGTTATAAATTTCGTAAAAGGACAGCCTGTTATTACTTGGACTCCATTTTTAGAAGCTACTAATACTTCTAATCCAGATCGTATTTTTTCTGCAGAAAACTTCTTTGCTCTTAGCGATCAAACTTTATACCTAAAACAAAAAGCACTTTTTGATTCAAGTTTAGATGACTTTAATATTTATGCTCCAATGTTGAGCAGAATAAATGCTGTTTTTGAATCTAATGATAATGATTATAGAAGTTTGCCAAGCTGGAAAATTCCAATTTCGGGAGGAAAAACCCAGAAGACATTTTTTAAATATGAAGATGTAACAGACAAAACTAAACTTTTCCGTTTTCAGATTCCGATGTTCAAACTTTCAGAACTGTATCTTATTGCGGCAGAAACAGCGCCAGTTCCAGCAGACGGTATTGCTTTTTTAAACACGCTTCGATTTAATAGAGGTTTGACCAATTTAGCAGCTACAGCAGTGTTAGCTACAGAAATTACAAAAGAGTATAGAAAAGAATTTATTGGCGAAGGGCAATTGTTCTTCTATTACAAAAGAATCAATTCGACTGCAATTCCAAATGGTAATGCATCTTCAGGAAATGTTACCATGAATGCAGTTAAATACGTGGTGCCATTGCCAGACAGTGAAGTTAATTTTCAAAACTAAAAAAAGTAATCATGAAAAAAATATTGATTTTAGGTATCACTTTTCTATCGCTGTTAGGATTGACATCATGTGATAAAGAAGAAATTGAAGTTTATTCAGATACAGATAACATTTATTTCTCGCGTGCTATATTTCCAGAATATAAAAACGGACCGCTTATAGACAGTACAGGCTTTAGTTTTGGTTTGGATAAAGCAGCCGTTGTAGAAAGAATTTATCCTCTTGAAATACGTGTGCAAGGAAAAGTAAGCGATGTAGATCGTGCTGTTAAACTTACAGTTGACCCAACAAGTACAGCCGTTTTAGGCACTCATTTTATATTGCCAGAAAATATTGTAATGCATGCAGGGAAAGAATTAGACACTGTTTTTATCAAAGTGCTTAGAACCCCTGATATGAAAGATAAAGATCTGACAATGGTATTAAATCTGGAAGAAAATGAATTTTTTACCACCAACATGCAATCTAAGGTAACGAATGTTCTTACTGGGAAAACTAGAAGCTATATTCGTTTTAAATTGTCATTTAATGACAAATTATCAACACCAATTGGATGGCAGGCTGTATTTGGTGTATTTACCGCAAAAAAATTCTTTTTAATGTGCGAGCTTATGAATCTTGAACCAGAAATGTTCAATCAGACTCCTGGCTCACCAGGGCTCTCAATTCCTGAAACGCTCTATTATGCAAGTTTTATGAAACGTTATCTCGCCGATCAGAAAGCCAATGGCAATACTATTTATGAGGAAGACGGAAAAGAAATGTTATTTCCATAAAAACCATTCTTTAATTTAAAAATATAAAGTGATGTTTAAAAATATAAAAATGCAGGTAGCTGTACTAGCACTTCTCTTATTAACTTATGGTTGTGTAAGCGATGAAGGAAATTACGATTATAACAAGATAAATGAGTTTAACGTAACAGGAATTGAAAAAGAATATACCGTTTACACGGGAGATTATTTTAAGATTACTCCAGAACTAAATCCGACTCTAGATGATGGAGCAGATTTTGATCGTTATGAATATAAATGGGTTGCATTAAATCCTGGAAAATTGGCCAGCGAAGCTAGAACGACTATTGCTACAACCAAAAACTTGGATGGTATTTTAAAATTACCGCCAGCTAAATATGAGTTATATTATTTTATTAAGGATAAAGTAACCGGAATTAATTGGCAGCAGCCTATCATTACCTTAAATGTGGTTTCTTCTATTTATGAAGGCTGGCTGGTTGTTGGAGATGCAGATGGAAAAGCTCGATTGGATATGGTTTCGATAATTCCAGGAATTCCGCAACCGCGTATTATAAATGATGTATTAGATGCGGCTGGATCTGCATTAAAATTAAAAGGAAAAGCTGTAGATGTAGAAACTTTTAGCGGGCCTTTGCCAGGAAGTGTTATTTATGGAATCTATGTAACAGCATCAGAATCTGGAACGGCAAGATTAGAACCCGATTCTTTTGAATGGAATCAGACCATGAATATTGCATACGAAACTGTTGGAGGAAGTTTTCCAACAAATTTTGCAGTAGATTTTATGAAATGCCCTATTGGATCAGAAAATTTACTGTATAAAGATGGTGATATTTATTATTATAATAGAGCACTGCAAATTAGATATGGATTGCCGCAAAATAAAGTAGATCTCGAAACTAAAACTTTCTATGCAGCTCCTTTTATCGCAGAAGGTTCGTCAGCAGGAACTCCTGTCTTTTTTGATGTCGAAAAACATCGTTTTCTGCGTTATAGTACTTCGAAAGGAATTTGTTCGGCAATGCCTCCGGTTACCCCTTCTGCAACAGTTTTAGATTGGAATAATACCAACTGTGAACTGATTTATATGACCACATCAAATTTCAATTTGAACGAAAGTTTTGCGGTATTAAAGAATATTTCAACAGGTAAATTCTATTTGCTTCGTTTTAATTCAAGTACTGTACAAACGTATTATAAAGAAATATTGAATGCTCCAGATTTAGACAAAGCAACAAAATTTGCAGTAAGTCCCGATGCTGGATATTTATTTTATACTGTTGGAAACAAAGTGTATGAGTACGACAGCGGCACACAATCTGCAAAATTAATGTTAGATAAAGGCAATGAAGAAATTACCTATTTAGGTTTTAGTAAGAGAGGGGCAAAAGTAACCAGTAAATTAATTTTAGGTTCTTACAGCACAACAGGAAAGTTAGAATTGTATACCGTACCACCTGTAAACGGAAATTTAATTTTGGAAAACAGTTATTCAGGATTATGCAAAATTGTTGATGTTGCATATCGCGTGAGATAATTATAAAACCTAAAAACCAAACCGAATGAAGAATAAGCCTCATTCTTCATTCGGTTTCTAAAAACCACATTTTATGAAACGATTTATTAGAATCGCAAGCGCAGTTTTGCTGCTTGCCTGTCCATCTATTGCCTTAAAAGCACAAGCGCAATCCACTCAAGAAAGTTGGGAACAAGCTAAAAAACAAGCACAAACAGAGAAAAAATTAATCTTTGTCGATCTCTATTTTACAGGCTGTATGCCATGCGCACAAATGGACAAAGAAGTATTTCCAGATCCAAAAGTTGCTTCAGTTTTAAATGCTGATTTTGTCACTTTCAAATCAGATATTTTGAAAGAAGAAATAGGTAAAAAGCTATGTATGAAATATGGCGTTACTGGTTTTCCAACTTTTTTATTGATGAATTCTGACGGAAAAATAATTGACATTGCAGGCGGTTTTCATAACGTAGAGCAATTTACAGCCTTGCTTCAAAACGCAAAAGAAGCGGCTAAAAAAGGAATTTTCAAAAAGTACAGTCCTGAAATTCAAGAAAAAGATTATCCTGATTTTTACAAACAAGCCTATCTAGACGGAAAAAGAAATGTTCCATTCGATGTTATCGATACATATTTAAAATCTAAAGACGCTTCTGATGAAATTTCTTTTGTAATCATTACTGGATTAAGAGTAGGGAAACAATATGATGATGCATTTCTTTTTAACAGTAAAAAATTAGCGAAAGATTACGGGACATGGAATGTGACAACTCATGTATTCGGTATTTTACAGCGCAAGAAAAAAGAGTTCGAAAAAAAGAACGATTTGAAAGGATTTACAGAATTAGTAAATGACTCAAAAGAACTTTATACGCCAGAAGAGTTTACCAAATATTCTGGTATTTTATTGAAGGATTTTGGAGCAGAAAAAGTTGTAGTGAAAGCAAATGCAGCACAAAAGTAATTCGAAATGAAAAAGATACTATTCTTTTTAATGCTGATTTTTGGCTGTACAATTCATGCTCAAAATAACATTCAGAAATCTATTAAAACTTTCGAAAAAGCTTTTCAGAACAAAAGTTATAATGAAATTAAAGATCTTCTGGCGCCTCAGTTTACTGTTGGCGTTGGAGATGCTTCTTCAAACGAATTTTATCTGAATGGTATTTTTAAAGCATTTCCAGCTTTAGATTCTATTCAGATTGGAAAATCTGTGGCGATTAAAAATGAAACTTTTGTCTTGGTAGATTTCTGTTTTAATGGAAAAGAAAAAAAGCCGTCTCAAATTGTTTTCAACTCAGAAAATAAAATGCTGTACGTGACTTTTTTCGATGGTTTATATAAAGTGGATCGACATGCAGCAGTAAAAGAAGTAGCAAGCATTCCATTTGAAATTATCGAAAACGGAATCGCTCTTAAAATAAAATTAAACAAAGCCGATCGTGAGTTTTTAATGCTCTTTGATACGGGTGCCGACGGAATGGCGCTCAATCCAGATAGTGCATACAAAGCTGGCGTTGTCGTTACCAAAAGCAAATCGGCTTCTGTAGTTGGCGGAAGTCAGCAAGTGCAGTATTCGGCAGACAATACCATTTATATTGGCGATCAGGTTCTGAAAAATCAAGGCTTGGTTATTTTTCCGAAACATGGGGTTTACGACGGATTGTTTGGTGCAAACCTGCTTCGCAATTTTATCACTTCTGTCAATTTTGATACGATGACGATTGACTTGTACAATTTCGGAAATTTTAAGTATTGGGGAAAAGCAAAACCATTAGTTTTTGATTATAAATCGGGACTTCCGGTAGTAAAAATGAATCTGACTTTTGAGGATAAAAAAACAGTCGAAGGCAGTTTCACTTTTGATACTGGAGCAGGTTACGATTTAATTGCTTATGGACCTTTTAATCATAAAAATAATCTCGAAGCAAGCTTAAAAACCGAATATTCGTCAGTCAATTATAGTTTGGGAAAACAAACCAAAATTGTGGGAGGAGCCATTCCAAATGTTGCCATAAACGGGAACAATTTTCCCAACGTAACAATTGCCTTGCAAGAATATGACGAAGCTAATAAAAACTGGGCTTTCGCCGATGGTTCTCTTGGAATTGACTTGATCAGACGATTCAATTTTACAATCAATTTATTGGATAAAACCGTTTATCTCGAACCTAATAAAAGTTTCAAAAAAGCGTCTTCTATCTATTTGAGCGGACTTATTTTAGATTTTGACGAAAACCAGAATCTTCTAGTAAAAAGAATTATCGATCAGGAAAATGAAGATTTGAAGAAAGTCAAAATTGGCGCAAAAGTCACACAAATCAATGATTTTGAAGCCAAAGATTTATTGAATCCTGAAAATCTTAAAAAGCTGAAAGAAACTAAAGAAAGCAAAGATTTTATTATCGAACAAGGCGATCAATCCATGAGAATTTCAATTTAAAACTATCAACCAAAAAACAAAGAAACAATGAAAAAACACATTTTTTATTTCATTTTAACTTTCCTAACAGTTCAAATGAGTTTTGCTGCAAACCTTTCAGAATACGCAGTAATTAGAGGAACAATTTCAATTCCAGATTTCAAAGCAAAAGAAGTTACGCTTTACAATGTTGAAGATGGAAAGCCAGCCGTTGCGGCTACTGCAAAAGTCAATTCGCTGGGGGAATTCGGCTTTATGGCACCAGTTTCAGCTGCTGGCTTTTATTATGTAGATTATGGTCAATTTAAAAGCAGAAACCAATTAATTCGTTTGTATCTAGAACCTAAATTAGATCTTAATCTGGTTATCAATAAAGAAAATTATTTTTTAAGCGGAAAGAACATCGGACAAAATGCTTTGGTGCAAAAAGCAAACGAAATTTACAACGATTTTGCTCCTTTCGCTAGATTAGGAGGAAATGTAACCTATGTAGAATTTTACCCTTTCATTGATAAAGGAGTGGCTAAAGCAGATGAATTTTCAAAATCTATTAAAACAAAAGATGCCAATTTCAATAAATTATTAAAATTAGCTGTTGCAACAGATGTAGAAGAACTAACGTATACTTTTTTCAGAATGCCAAGAACTGCATTTCCTGACAAAGACGATCGTCCAGCAGTGATTAAAACATGGCAGACAGACAAGAAATTTACAGATCCAGATTTGTTAAAATTAGCAAATGGAGTTTCTTTAATGACAAATTATTTTTTCTACGTAAGCGTTAATAGCGGTGCGGCACCAAAACGCATAGATTTAACAGAATCGATTACGCATATTACTGATCCAGCTTTAAAGGATGCGTACCTTCGTGAAGAAGTTGCTACTTCAAGAATGAAAATTGAAGAATACGAAAAAATTGCACCAAGCATTAAACCTTTCATGATTTCTGATGCGAGTAAAACATTTTTAGTAGAATATGAAAAAGTATTGCATAAAAATGTAGGGCAGAAAGGTTTAGATTTTACATACAATGACATTAACAATAAACCAGTATCGTTTTCAGATTTTAAAGGTAAATTTGTGTACATCGATTTGTGGGCAACTTGGTGCGGACCTTGTAAAGCGGAGATTCCTCACATGAAAAAAATCGAAGAAGATTATCACGGAAAAAATATTGTTTTTGTAAGCCTTTCGTTAGATAAACCAAAGGATGCACAAAAATGGAAAGATTATGTTACCAAAGAACAATTAAAAGGAATTCAGCTAATGGCTGATAAAGATTTTAGTTCTGATGTGGCTAAGAATTATGATGTAAATGCAATTCCGAGATTTTTATTGTTTGATCCAAAAGGAAATATTATCAATGCAGATGCACTTCGTCCGTCAAATCCAGAGTTGAGAGAGCAGCTGGATAAATTATTGAAAGGTTAATTAATAGCTTTATGAAATACAGCAAAAAAATATCGGTTTTACTGCTTTTTATCGGAAGTTTGACTTTCGCGCAAGCGCAAAACTTTAAAGCAACAGATCCAATTGCAGTCAACCAAAAAATAAAAAAAGGAGTGCTGTCAAACGGAATGACGTATTATATTTATCCGACAGATGTCAATAAAAATACGGCGAGTTATTATATCATTCAAAACGTTGGTTCAATTTTAGAAAACGACCAGCAAAAAGGTCTGGCGCATTTCTTAGAACACATGGCGTTTAACGGAACGAAAAATTTTGAAGGAAAAGGAATTCTGAATACGCTTCAAAAACAAGGTGCTGTTTTCGGCAGAAATATCAACGCATATACAAGCACAGACGAAACGGTTTACAACCTAGATAATATTCCGTCAAAAGATGGCGGAGTAGTAGATACTTGTTTATTGGTTTTGCACGATTGGTCTAATTTTTTATCGCTTACAAATGATGAAATTGATGCTGAGCGCGGTGTAATTACCGAAGAATGGCGTACGCGACAAAACGCAAGAGCTAGAATTTACAATCAGCTGGCGCCGTATTATTACAACAATTCGCTGTATGCAGACCGAATGCCGATTGGCGATATGGATATTGTAAAGAACTTTAAATATCAAGTTTTAAAAGATTTTTATAAAGATTGGTACCGTCCAGATTTGCAGGCAATCGCAATTGTTGGAGATATAAACGCAGACGAAATTGAAGCAAAAATCAAGAAGCTTTTTGCAGATATTCCGACACCAGTAAATCCTAAAAAACGTTTTGAAATCGCGATTCCAGAAAGAGTAGAACCAACTTTTAAACTGGCTTTAGACAAAGAAATTTCGGCCTCTAGCATTAGTTTTATGATCCGTCATACGGCTGAAAAACCAACAGAAACTTATGCTGATTTAGAAAAATCTACCCAAAGAAGCCTTGCTTTTTCTATCTTAAATAATCGTTTGGTAGAAATGGCGCAGAAACAAGAATGCCCATTTAAAAGTGCCTCAATTGGTTATCAAAACTATACTCGTTTGAATGATATCTGGATTTTGAGCGTTTCTCCAAAACCAGAAAAACAAGCCGAAGCTTTTGCAATGGTCATGAATGAATGGGTTAGAGCTTACAAATTTGGTTTTTCTAAAGGAGAAATTCAAAGAGCTGTTGCAGAAAATATTTCAGGTTACGAAAATTATTTAGAAAAGCTTAATGAGATTTCGCATAAGGATGTTATCGGAATGGTAAAAGAGGATTATTTAAGTCACGAAGTTATTGCCGATCCTAAAGCAGAATTTGAAATGGTAAAAAACATTTTGAAAAATGTGGACACCAAAATTCTTCAAGAGCAAATCAGTAAATTATATACGGCACAAAATCGTGTTGTAGCGGTTACAGGTGTAGAAAACGAGAATAACTTAACTCAGGAAAAAGCTTTTGATATTATTCAGAAAGCTGAAAACGATGCTTCGTTACAACCTTATATGGATACTTTTGAAGGAAAAACACTTTTAGGAAATCTGAAAATCAATTCAGGAAAAATTGTTTCAGAGAAAAAAGAAACGGCAATTGATGCTACCACTTTTGTATTGAGCAATGGCGTAAAAGTGCATTATAAATTTGCCGATAAAAACAAGAAGCAAGTAGATCTGAAAGGTGAAAGTTTTGGAGGATCTTCTTTGTATGAATCTCAAGATTTACCATCAGTTAGTCGCGCAAGCGAATTAGCTCTAATGTCTGGAGTTGGTGAGCTGTCAAATGTTGATTTGACAAAAGTTTTAAAGGGAAAAATTGCGGGTTCTTCTGTAGATGTAGGCTCTTTGAAAGAGACCGTTACGGCATGGGCAAATGCAAAAGATATAGAAACAATGATGCAATTGGTTCATTTGCGTTTTGTGCAGCCAAGATTTGATAATCAGATGTATGCGCTTATGAAGCAAAGATTAGAAAATTCGCTTAAAAACAGGGCAAATGATATCAATGCAAAAATGGGAGACAGTTTAATGGATGTGGTTTACGGGAAAAACAATCCAAGAATTCTGCCATTGAATCAAAAATTTATCGACGATTTATCTTTTGATAAAATGAAAGCTTTCTATCTGGATCGTTTTGCAGATGTTTCAAACTTTGAATTTTATATTGTTGGTGATGTTACACCAGAAGTTTTAAAACCTTTGTTAGAAAAATATATTGCGAGTATAAACGGAATTAAACGTAAAGAAAAATTTAAAACAGACATTCCGAAATGGACATCAAATAAAATTGATAGAGACGTTTTCATCAAAATGGAAACACCAAAAAGTTCTGTTCGAATTTCCTTTTTAAAAGATCTTGCTTTTTCTCAAAAAAACAGAATCTTGGTTTCGTATTTAAGTGATGTGCTGACTTTACGTTATACTGAAAGTCTTCGCGAAAAAGAAGGCGGAACTTACGGTGCACAAGTAAGAGGAACTATTGATAAACTTCCAATTTCAAAGGGAAATCTTCAGATTAATTTTGATTGCGATGCCGACAAAGTAGAACATTTACTGCCAATTGTGTATCAGGAAATTGATAAAATCAAGAAAGGAGAAATCGCTGCTGAAGACATTGAGAAAACAAGAACAAACTATTTGAAATCGAGAGAAGACAGCAAAAACTTCAACAGTTACAGCATGAACTTGATTTATAACTATTTTGAGAATGCTTACGATATGAATGACCCTAAAAATTATGTTGATATTGTAAAAAGCATCACTGCCAAAGACATTCAGGAATTTGCTAATTCATTTTTGAACAAAGCAGATTCTTATGAAGTAGTTTTTAAACCATTAAAATAATCTGACCCCTTTATTTACTAGAGTTTAATTTGTATTTCCCTATCAAATAGTTATTTTGAATTAGTAAGCAATTTAGTTTGTATAGCGGATTACTTAGAGGGTTGTTTTTTGCTATTCAACCCTCTTTCTAAAGATTTTTACCCATGAAAAAGAATATTTTTTTACTGGGCTTTTTCCTGCTGTTTTCCATATTCGTAAAGGCTCAGATATACAATCCCATAAAATGGAAAACCAGTGTCGAGAAAATTTCCGATACTGAATACGAATTGCAGGCAAAAGCCATTATAGAATCGGGCTGGCATTTGTACAGTCAGGAAGTTGCAGATGGAGGACCGATTCCAACTCATTTTAATTTTATAAAAGGCGCAGATTTTCAGTTGACAGATGCTGTAAAAGAAGAAAAAGGAAAAACGGTTAACGATCCTGTTTTTAAAATGCAGATTAAGTTTTTTGAAAAGGAAACGACTTTTAGACAACGTGTTAAAATACTTTCATCAAAACCTTTCAAGATCAAGGCTGAAGTTGAATTTATGGTTTGTAATGATGAAAATTGTTTGCCACCAAGTTCAGACGAATTGGAGTTTGCCGTTAGCCCTTCCGCGAAAGCGAAAACTTTAATAGAAGCTGCTGTAAAGGAAGAAACAAAAACAGCAGTAATAGATTCTTCGGTTAGCGAAATAAAAGAAAAAACAGAAGAAATTGTTCCTTTAGAAATTGTAAAAACACCTCAAAAAGAAATCCAAAAAAGAGAACCAAAAACAGAATCAAGAAGTTTATGGACGATTTTTCTATTGTCATTTTTCTCTGGATTTGCAGCATTGCTAACGCCTTGTGTTTTTCCGATGATTCCGATGACGGTGAGTTTTTTTACCAAACAAAGTAAAACCAAATCGCAAGGAATTAGAAAAGCCGTTTTTTACGGAATCGCCATTATTGCCATTTATATCTTTTTGGGAGCCGTTGTAACTTGGGTTTTTGGAGCAGATTCGCTTAATGCACTTTCTACAAACGTTTGGTTTAATCTGATCTTCTTTGTGCTTTTAATGATTTTTGCGTTTTCATTTTTAGGCGCATTCGAAATCATGCTTCCAAATGCATGGGCTAACAAAGTCGATTCGCAAGCCGATAGAGGTGGAATTGTCGGAATATTATTTATGGCTTTGGCTCTTGCAATTGTGTCTTTTTCTTGTACAGGACCAATTGTAGGCACTTTATTGGTGGAAGCCGCTTCTCGCGGAGGAATTGCACCTTTTGCCGGAATGTTTGGTTTTTCTCTAGCTTTGGCTTTGCCATTTACCTTATTTGCCGCTTTTCCCGGCTGGCTAAATTCGCTTCCAAAATCGGGTGGTTGGTTAAATTCGGTTAAAGTGTTTTTAGGATTTTTAGAAATGGCTCTGGCGTTTAAATTTTTATCCAATGCCGATTTGGTTTTGCAATTGCATTGGCTGGAAAGGGAAACTTTTCTAGCAATTTGGATTGCCATTTTCGGAACGCTGGCTTTTTATTTATTCGGAAAAATTCAGTTGCCGCATGATAGTCCAGTTTCAAATATAAGTGTTGGAAGACTTGGATTGGGCGTTTTGGTTTTAGCTTTCACCATTTATTTAATTCCAGGTATTTGGGGAGCGCCACTTAAAATGATTAGCGGTTTTCCGCCGCCAATGCATTACAGCGAAATTCCGAATGGTTTGAATAATTCCACTTCAAAAGAAATAACGCAAAATCTTCCAGAAGGAGCAGAGCTTGGACCCCATAATATTATGGCTTTTACCGATTATGATTTAGGAATGAAATATGCCAAAAAAATAGGAAAACCAGTTATGATAGATTTTACAGGTCACGCTTGTGTAAACTGCCGAAAAATGGAGGACAATGTTTGGTCTGACGAAAAGGTTCAGAAAATATTAAAAGGCGAATTGGTTTTAATTTCACTTTATGTAGACGATAAAAGAGAACTGAATCCGCACGAACAGATTACTTCAAAACTAACAGGGAAAAAACTAAAATATATTGGACAGAAATGGAGCGAATTCCAAACGCTGACGTACAAAACTAATGCACAGCCATTTTATGTTTTAGTAGATCATAACGGAGAAACGCTCAACGAAACCTCTGCTTATAATCCAGATATCGAAGAGTATCTGAATTGGCTTAAAAAAGGCGTTTCTAATTTTGAGAAAAGTTCGTAATCATAATTTTTGCCTTTATTTTATATGTTCCGTAGGAACATTTCATCGGTAGAAAAATATATTACGATCGTTATTTAACGTTCCATAGGAACGTGTGAATTTTGCGTTGTTTTTTGCAATCCGGTATATCAAACGTTCCTACGGAACGTAAAACAATTTGTCTGTATTTTTTCTACCGACGAAACATTCCTACGGAATGATTGCGGTACATCAAAAAAAAATAAAAAGCGGTTATTTCATATTGAAATAACCGCTTTTTTTAGAGTCCTAAGAATATAAAGAAAGTAGTGTGTCTGGCAGGACACAAGTTTTTTGCACTCCCGATAGCTATCGGGATAAATTGATTTTCACAGATTCTTTTGCGTTTCCTGACAAAAGAGTAATAATCATTTTTAATCCTTAAAATCTGTGGCGAAAAAAACATTTTTATTAAGAAAGTACAGTGTCTGATAAGACACTTGCCCTTTGCGTAAAATTTAAAGTCAGCTGATCTAAATGTCCGAAGAAAAAAGTATCTAAAATTTCCTGAAAAACAGGATGCGCATTTTCTACCTGAACAAATAAACTCATAGAAGAATGCAGTTTTCTTGCGCCAAGTTCTCCTAAAATTCCTTCGGCAGACTTCTTTTTTAAGGTCAGCAGCAATTTAGAGATCTCAATTAAATGTTTCGATAAAATCGGATGCTTTAAAAATTCAGTAGCTTCTTTAAGATCTGCAACGGCATAATATTCAGAAAGAGCACTTTTGCCAAGTCCTTTGATCTGCGGAAAAATGAACCACATCCAATGGGTTTCTTTTTTACCTTTTTTTATTTCAGATAATGCTGTCAGATAAAGTTTATTTTGCGCATCTAAAAATCGGGTCAAATCATTTTTTGCGTAAGTCATCTCTTGATTCTGTATTAAATGGTTAGTGAATCTAATTTGTTTAATCGGTAACACTTGTAATATATTTTTTTAAAGAATTGTATTAAATTTTTCGAATATCAAAAGTAGAATGCTGATAGCCTTTTGAGTTATAGAATTGTAGTCCGTCTTTACATAATTCCGATAGGCCTGTAAGAATGCCTTGTTAATATAATTTTAAAGTTTTGAACCGTTCTAAATTCTAATGTTATTTTAATGTTCTAAAAAAAAATAGGCTCTAACTTGCGCCCTCATAAAAATTACAGTAAACACCTTAAATCATTGATATTTTGATTCAAAAACGATGTGATTTAATTAAACTTTCGGCCTTTTAGAATTATGTTGAACAAAATTAAAAATAGCTTTTTATGTAAATGCCTTCAGGCGTTACTTGTCGGCTATTTTCTAATTAGTAGTTTAAATATTTCTAATAGCGTTGGAAGAATCTTAAGCGATAACGCTGAAACGTATACTGTAAAAGGGATTACTTGCAACTTCTTAAAAAAGATTTTCAAATGCGACGGAATTCCAGAAGAATTGGACGATTACAAAACAAAGGATACTAAAACAGCCAAATTAGCAAAAGGAATTCCTTTAATGGAATATCTGGTTTCATCAGAATCGCTGATGCCTAATTTTTATTTTTTAATAGAAGTTGAAGGTAAAAAATATATTGATAATACAATCTTCTCGTTTGGTTTTCATGGTAAAATAGATATACCGCCTCCTCGATTTAATTCATAAATACTTGTTTTTTAGGGATTACGATAAAAATCTTAATCCATTACTGCGGTTTTTGCCGTATATTTATTCTATGTAATAATCTTGTATTTATACTTAAATTCATGACACCACTCAAACGATTTTACAACTTATTGCAGCTAGATAAGCGCGATGTTTATCAAATTATCTTCTATGCTGCGTTTGCAGGGATAGTAAATCTTTCTCTGCCTTTGGGAATTCAGGCCATTATTAATTTTATTCAAAGCGGACAGCTAAGCGTTTCATGGATTGTTCTCGTGATTCTGGTTACGGTAGGTGTTGGTTTTGGAGGAGTGCTGAACATTTTACAGCTTCGTATTGTAGAAAATCTGCAGCAGCGAATTTTTGTTCGTTCCTCGTTTGAATTTGCCTACAGATTGCCCTTAATTAAATTTAAAGAAATGTACTCAGAGTATGCTCCAGAAAAAGCAAATCGCTTTTTTGATACTTTGATGGTCCAGAAAGGAACGGCAAAATTGCTGCTGGATTTCTGTACCGCATTCCTACAGGTAGGTTTGGGAATTATTCTATTGGTTCTTTACCATTCTTTCTTTATGGTGATCGGACTTCTTTTTATTGTCATTTTATATGTCATTTTTAAATTTTCGTACAAAGACGGTTTAGAAACCAGTTTAAACGAATCAAAATTTAAATATAAAGTTGCAGCATGGCTTCAGGAAATTGCGCGAAATAGAGAAAGTTTCCGCAGAAAAGGAGCTTTTGAATATGCTTTGGACAGAAACGACGGCTACGTAACCAGCTATGTAAATTACCGAGAAAAACACTTTCAGGTAATGAAGAAACAATATATTCAGCTGACTATTTTTAAAGTAATTGTTACTGCTGCCTTATTATCGATCGGTGGTTTTCTGGTAATTCACCACCAAATGAACATAGGGCAGTTCGTAGCAGCTGAAATCGTAATTGTATTATTGATCAACTCGGTAGAAAAAATTATCTTCGGATTGGAATCTTTTTACGATGTATTGACCTCTGTTGAAAAAATTGGCCAGGTGACCGATATGGAAACTTCATGTATTCCTCAGACTTCAGGCAAGACAGAAAACGGAATCAATATCGAAACAGAAAGCATCAACTATCATTATCCAGAACACAATAAAAAATCGCTTAAGAATATTAATTTGAAAATTTCGCAAGGCGAAAAAATTATTCTTACTGGAACAAATGGTGCAGGAAAAAGTACTTTGCTTCGACTTCTGTCGGGTGTTTTGGAGCCAGTAAGCGGTGCCATGTATGTTACCGATAATTATATGAATCGTCTTAACGAAGATACATACAGAGCTCAGGCAGGAACTTTTTTACAGGGCGATACACTTTTTGCAGGAACAATTCGCGAGAATATTGTTTTTGGAAATGAAGAACTAAATAGCGATGATTTAAAATGGGCTTTAGATAATGTTGGACTGACACCATACATTAAAACTTTCGAAAACGGATTGGAGAATCAAATCCATCCCGGAGGTCGTGAACTTTCTGCTTCTGATGTTCAAAAAATTCTTTTGGCCAGAAGTATTGTGGGTAAACCAAATATCTTATTCTTGGAAGATCCGGTTGATAAAATGGACGAAATAACGTCGAGTAAAATTGTTGATTTTTTACTTTCTGAAGAAAATGACTGGACTGTTATTGTAACTTCTAAAAATGATGTTTGGAAAAGCAAATGCAGTCGTATGATTACGATTGATGACGGAAAAATTATTAACGACATAAAGCTTTAATCATGCTCAACCTATCTAAAGATAACAACGTACTTATAACGCCGGGCAAATACAAATCGATTACAAGCGTTGCCCGAAGACCTCATTATGAGATTTTAAATAAAGTCATAATCGGATTTTTGATTTTTGGTGTTGCCTGTCTTTTTTTGCCATGGACGCAGAATATATCGGGAACAGGTTCTGTCACGACTTTAAAACCAGATCAAAGACCACAAACGGTTCATAATGCCATCGCAGGACGTATCGAAAAATGGTTTGTAAAAGAAGGCGATTATGTAAAGAAAGGTGATACGATTCTTTACATTTCTGAGATCAAAGAAGATTACTTGGATCCTAATTTGGTTAACAATACCAAACAGCAGGTAGATGCCAAAAAAATGGCCGTAGAATCGTATGGCGATAAAGTAAATTCGCTAGATGTTCAAGCGCAGTCTTTGAATACAGAAAAACAATTGAAATTACAGCAGGCGCAAAACAAAATTCGTCAGTCGCAACTGAAAATAAAAAGCGACAGTATGGATCTTGTAGCAGTAAAAACACAGCTTAGAATTGCAAAAACACAATTTGACCGTTCGACAGCATTAAACAAAGAAGGTCTAAAACCAATGACAGATGTCGAGCAGAAAAGATTAAAACTGCAAGAGTCTGAAGCGTATGTGATTACGCAAGAAAATAAACTGTTGAGCAGTAAAAACGAATTGATTAATGCAAGAGTAGAAGTTAGCAGAATTACTGCTGAATATGCTGAAAAAATATCAAAATCAAGAAGCGATAAATTTACCGCTTTAAGCACACAGTACGACACAGAAGCTCAGGTTAACAAACTAGAGAATCAATATACCAATTACAGGTTGAGAAACGGTTTGTACTATATTACAGCGCCACAAAGCGGTTATGTAAACCGTGCTTTATTGGCTGGTCTTGGAGAAACAATAAAAGAAGGAACTCCAGTAGTAAGCATTATGCCTTCTAAGTATGATATTGCTGTAGAAACGTATGTAGATCCAATTGATTTGCCTTTGGTGCATCGCGGGGCAAAAGTTCGTGTTTGGTTTGACGGATGGCCTAGAATTGTATTCTCTGGATGGCCTGGGTTGTCTTACGGAACTTACGGAGGTAAAGTTGTAGCGATAGAAAACTTCATTAGTCCAAACGGTAAATATAGAATTTTGGTTTCGCCAGATGGAGAAGATCGCCATTGGCCAAAAGAATTGAGTATTGGAGCTGGAGCACAAAGTATTGCATTGTTAGAAACCGTTTCGGTATGGTATGAGATTTGGCGAAACTTAAATGGTTTCCCGCCAAACTATTATAATTCAGGAGAAAAAGAAGCAAAAGGAAAGGAGAAAAAGTAAAATGAGAAATCTTGTAAAATTGTTTTCTTTCTTATTTCTATTGAGTTTTTCTACACTGCAGAGCCAGAATTTTAATGAAGAAGAACTCTCTTTTGTGGAGTTTTTGGGATACGTAAAAAAATACCATCCGCTAGTAAAACAAGCCAATCTTGAAGTAACCAATGCGCAGGCAAAATTGATGTTGGCTCGAGGCGGATTTGACCCAAAAATTGAAGTAGATTATAATAAGAAAGAATTTAAAGGCACAGAATATTATTCGGTACTAAACAGCAGTTTCAAAATTCCGACTTGGTATGGAATTGAAGTAAAAGCTGGTTTTGACGATGCAGAAGGGCAATATCTTAACCCGCAAAACAAAACGCCAGAAGCAGGTTTAACTTCGCTTGGAATTAATGTTGCTTTGGGGCAGGGAATGTTTATCAATCAAAGAATGGCCGATGTGCGTGAAGGAAAACTTCAGATAAAACTAAGTGACGCGCAGCGAAAACTGAGAGCTATTGAAATCTTATATCAAGCAAGTGAAGCTTATTTTGAATGGAGAAAAAGCTACAACGAAGCTGAGCTTTATAAAAATTATTTAGGTTTTGCCAGCACTCGTTTTGAAGGCGTTAAAAAGCTGATCGCAGCAGGTGATGCACCAGCAATTGATAGCGTTGAAGCTAAAATAACGGTACGAAACAGAGAACTGAATGTTGAAAATGGAAACCTAAAATTAGCGAAAGCAAAATTGAAATTGGCTAATTTTTTATGGATTGAGAATGTTCCGGTTGAATTGGGAGAGTTGGTGAAACCAGAGCAGAACTTAATTCAAACTATAGAAGAAACGTTGAAGACAGATGCCATGATGGTCGATGTTGAATCATTAGACGCACACCCAAAAATTCAATCTTTAGAAACTAAAATGGATATCTTGGAAGTCAATCGCCAGCTGAAAGCCAATTCGTTACTTCCGAAAATCAATGTGGGTTATAACTACATTTCAGAACCCAATTATTGGAATAATTTTAATGCCGATGATTATAAGTTCAATGTCGATTTCAGCTTTCCTATTTTCTTAAGAAAAGAACGCGGAAGTTTAAAGATGGCAAAACTGAAAATTCAGGACATGCAGTTTGATATTGACCAGCAACGCTTAGAGCTTAAAAATAAAGTAAAAGCACAGCAGACTGAAATTGCATCATTAAGAAAACAGAAAGTCGTAATTGACAATCTAGTAAAAGATTATATGACAATGTTGAACTCAGAAGAAAAATTATTTTCATTCGGAGAAAGTTCGATTTTCTTGATCAATTCAAGAGAAAACAATTTGGTTAGCGCAAAATTGTCGCAAATAAGTTTAGAGAATCAGTTTTATCTGTCGAATGCCGAATTGTACAAGATATTGGCAAATCCAGATTAACAAATTTCGATGTATAATTGGATAGTTGAAAATTTATAGGAACCTAATATGCCGCTCCTCTGGAGCTTTTGAATTAGGGACCATAGATTTATTAGCTATAAATATTTTGCTCTTCCAGAGCTTTAAAAAGTCACGGCGAGATTATATAGCGGTAGTCCCAGCGGGACGAAATATTTATAGAAATGTATGATTGATCTATAAAATAGCCTCAGAGGGGCGAAATATCATGTGTACACAAAAATAACAGTCAGCTTTGTACCTGTCTGCATTTTATTAATTTTCAGAATTTGAGTTTAAAAAAGCTTTAGATGTTTGTCTAAAGCTTTTTTGTTTTGAAGAAATGTTCAAAAAGCGGTTTCATATTATAACATGAAACCGCTTTTTTTTAAAGTAAAAAACTTCTTTATTTAAATTTGATAGACTTTCTTATTTCGAAGCCGTATAATTTAATATTGACGAATTATGAGTTTATTAAAAAAGAGTTTCCTTGTATTCTGCTGCATCATTCTTTCTCAAGTTTTAAAAGCCCAAGACGCACCTTACACAATGGGATTCATTCCTGCATCTATAAGCGAAGTTGACGTTGCTTTTCCGTTAATAGAAAAATGGAATTTGAGCGGTCAGGCAGACATGCAGCTCGTTACACAAGGCGCTTACACAAACGGAAATCCTTTTGAATATACACAGCGAAAAGTAATACGCCCTTGGATTATTTATTCTGGTTTTAAAAATATGAAGCTTTGGTTAGGATATGCACACAATCAGAAATATGCGATAGAAGAAGCGGGAAATTACAAAACTTTAGAAAATAGACTTATTGTTATGGGAACCTATACGCAGGAAATGCCCAAAGGATCTCTTTTCGAACAAGTGCGATTCGAAACCAAGTTTTTTGATGATAGAAATGGCAATCACCAAACAGTTCCCAGATTACGAGCACGTTTTGGAGTCAATCATTATTTGAGGCAAAGCAAAGAAAAACCAATTTTTCTGGCGCCAAATATTGGCTATTATACCGAATTGATGCTGAAATTTGCCTCTAAAGATTATGCCGACGAACATTTCGATATTTTCAGACTATCGGTTTATTATACTGCCGGAATTACGCCGAATATTCATTTCTTGGCAGGCGTAATCGGTCAGATGCAGTTGCGAACAAACGGAACTCAATTTGATGTTTACTATGGACCAATGGTTTCATTAAAGTATAGCGTAAAACCAAAAGAACGCGAAACATTTGATAGCGTCGATGGAGGCGCAGATTAATAGTTTTACTTCATTATTTTTCTTCAATTTTATTTTTGAAATCTTTTTGCACTACTTTTTAAAAATAGTTCTTAATATTTTAAAATAATTTAATATTAAAGACTGTATTTTTATGCTGATTTAAAAAATAATTTAAATTTGTTGTGAACCAAATTAGGAAAGCAATGAGTTTAAAAGATTTATTGGATAATAGCAAAGACAAAAGCTTATCCGAACAAAAGTGGCATTTGCTTAGACAGTCAATTGTAAAAAGATTGTTGTCTGGCGGAAATTCGACTATTGCAGAATTGAGTACAGAACTGCAATCCAGTGTTCCTACCGTTACAAAAGCAGTCAATGAATTGTTGGCTGAAGGTTATGTGGTCGACCTAGGAAAAATAACCAATAGTGGCGGACGTAGACCTTCGTTGTTTAGTATAAATCCGACCTGTGCCTATTTTTTAGGTGTTGAAGTTGGACTTACAACTATGTCTATTGGCCTCCAGAATATAAAGAACGAATTAGTAAGCATTGAGCTAGGAACTTCCTTCGCTTTAGAAAACACTCAAGAATCACTTCTCAAATTCTGTAGTTTAATCAACTCTTTTATTGAAGATAGCTCTGTAGAAAAGAAAATGATAGTTGGAGTTTGTATCAATTTCTCTGGCCGCATTAATTCGATGGAAGGCTTTAGCTATAATTATTTTTTTAGTGAGAATAGGCCATTAACTGAGATTATTTCAGAACAATTAAATCTTCCTGTTCATTTGGAGAATGATACGCGCGCAATGACTTTTGGCGAATATTGTGAAGGTGTTGTCGACGACGAGCAAAATATCATATTTGTCAATTATAGCTGGGGAGTTGCAATCGGAATGATTACAGACGGAAAACTTTACTACGGAAAATCAGGTTATTCGGGAGAGTTCGGACACAGCACGATTTTCAATAATGAGATTATGTGCCAATGTGGAAAACTCGGCTGTTTAGAAACCGAAATTTCAGGTTGGTCTTTAATCAATCAGTTCAAAGAAGCCATAAAAGATGGCAAGCAGTCTAAAGTGGTATTGGATGAAAACTCACCTGTATTACAGCATCATGCTATTATTTCTGGAGCAGTAAACTTAGAAGATACTCTTTGCGTAGATCTTGTAACGCAGCAAAGTGAAAAAATGGGACGCTATCTTTCTATTTTGCTCAACATCTTCAATCCCGATCTTTTGGTCATTGGAGGAGATTTCGCACAACTTGGCGATTATGCACTTCTGCCAATACAATCAGCTTTAAAGAAATATTCGCTTGGTTTAGTAAACCGCGATATGAAGCTTAAAAAGTCAACATTAGGGCGTCGCGCGGGAGTTATCGGTGCTTGTTGTGTGATTAAAGAGAAGCTATTATTTCCTTTGATTAATAATTAAATTAATAAACTAAAACTTAGTTATTAAATTATTTTAATAACTAATGTTGTTATTTTAAAATAATTTATATCTTTACAAAATAATAATAAATTGTTTAAAGAAAGTTTACATCTAATTTTTAGCGATTAGCTGTTAAAAGAAAACTTTAGAATTAAGATTTGATGTTCAAAACCAAACTAACCATTTGGAAAAATATATTGTTTTTAGATCATAAAAAAAGCCAGCCAATGCTGTGAACATTGCTGGCTTGTTCTTCTTGAGAACGGTGATTTAGGAATAAATAAATTGACCTTAACAAAGTTTTATTAACCAAACCATTACAAAAGTATGAAATTATTGCCTAAAAGTAAGCCTAAAAATTTTAGGTTTACTCCTAAACACGTAAAAGTTATTAAACTTACGTCTACGTTACTTTTAGCTTTTACTATGCAATTAGCATCTGCTAAAACAGAAAAAAGCGTTGTGTTTACGGATAAAAATGTAAAAAAGAACAATCCCGTTCAGAAGAAAGTTACTGGAAAAGTGACTAACGAAAAAGGAGAATCTCTTCCAGGTGTAAATATTGTTGCTAAAGGAACAAGTGTAAGTACTCAAACCGATTTTGACGGAAATTTTGCTTTTGAAGTTCCAGATAATGCCACTACTTTAATCGTAACTTATATCGGATTACAAGATCAAGAAGTTGCTATTACGGGAAGTCCATTGAACATTGTCTTAAAAGAAATAGGGCAGCAAATGAACGAGGTGATTGTAGTAGGATATGGAGCTCAAAACAGAAGAACTTTAAGTACTGCAGTTTCTAAACTGGATAAAAAAGTACTTGAAAACGTACCTTACTCAAACGTTACGCAATCTTTACAAGGAAGCGTTACAGGTTTGGTTGTAAAAACTTCTTCAGGACAACCAGGAAAAGCTTCCAATGTAATTGTTCGTGGAGGTACTTCAATTGATAATCCTTCTGGCGCAACTCCTTTATATATTGTTGATGGTGTCATTAGAAATCAGATTGATGATATTAACTCTTTAGATATTGCTTCACTTCAAGTACTTAAAGATGCTGCTGCAACTTCTATTTATGGTGCCCGAGCTTCAAATGGTGTAATCATTGTCACTACAAATACAGGTAAGGCAGGAAAGCTAAAAGTTACTTATAATGTTTCAACTCAAAACAGTAGAATTGGTAAAAAATACAATTTTATGGATGGAGGCGATTACATCAAAATGCAGCGTGAAGGATTGTATAATGCAGCAGAACTTGCTGGACTTTCAACCACTACTGGTATCGCGCGTTTAGGACAATTAACTGGTGCAACGCCTGCGGGTACCGGAAATAATCTAGAAAATAATACTCCATTTGCTACTTTATTAAAGTCTAATTTATCTGCAGAAACCATAAATACGCTTCAGGCAAAAGGATGGCAGGAAATCGCAGATCCTTTAAATGCGAACAGTACAATTATGTATAAAAGCACCGATTGGAATGATATTTTATTTCAAGATGCTATTACACAAAGTCATACACTTGGTTTTAGCGGAGGAACAGACACTGGCGTATTCGATTTGAGTTTAGGATATTTAAAAGGAGACGGTATTACCATTTTTACAGGATATCAAAGATTTACCAGTAAATTAAACGCTTCTTTAAAAGTTGCAGACAATTTTACAATTAACGGCCGCGTGTTGTTTTCTAAAGCAAGCAATAATCAAGTTGTGGCCAACAGTGTAGTTTTCAACAGATATTTAGGAAACTCGCCAACTACAAAACTATATTTAGAAGACGGAACTTTAGCTCCAGGACAAAACAACATTAACGGAAATCCATTGTACCAGATGGGGAAAGTTAAAGGGAAAAATGAAAACGATAAGCTTCAGATGAGTGTAGATGGTGAATTAAGACTTGCAAAAGATTTTACTTTCACACCAGCCATTTCGTTATACAGCGAGAACGAAAATGACAATACTTTTCAACAGGCATTTTTAAGCGGAAGCAGCGGTTTGGTTGATAATACAAGAACTGCAACAAGATTGAGCAATCAAACGTATCAAGTGCAATACGAAGGAGTTTTTGCTTATAAAAAAGATTGGGAAAATATTGGAAACTTTGATGCTAAACTAGGAGTTTCAAAATACGATAGAACCATTAAATATTTTAATGCAGCAGGAAAAGGAAGCCCTTCAGATCTAGCGCAGACTTTAGATTCATCTCCAATTCCGGTTTCAGTTTACAGCAACAATACCAAATTGGTTTTAAATAGTGTTTTCGGACGTGTTAATTACGATTATAAAAACAGATATTTTGCAACAGCTTCATTTCGTTATGACGGTTCATCAAGTTTAGGACCAGACAATAGATATGGGTTCTTTCCTGGGATTTCGGCAGGATGGAATATGCAGGAAGAGAAATTCTGGGCTAACACAATGCCAAAATTCTTTTCTTCTCTTAAACTTCGTGGAAGTTATGGTGTAAACGGAAACTTAGGAACTTTAGGAGATTTCCAAGCGGGAGGATTATATGCAGGAACTACAAACGGACTTCCAAATAGCTACAATGGACAATCGGCGATTATCAACTCTCAAATTGCAAACCCAGGATTGAAATGGGAGCAGTCTGAAACGATAAATGGTGGTTTTGATATCGGATTAAACGAAGATAAAATTAGAATCATTGGAGATTTCTACAACAAATTGACATCAGACTTATTGACGAATCTGACATTGCCTTCAAATAGTGGTTTCTCAACTGTTTTAACCAATTTAGGAGGATTAAGAAGTAAAGGTTTTGAGCTAGAAGTTCAGGCAAATGTTTACAATAAAAATGATTGGAAAGTAAATGTTGGAGCAAACGTTTCGCACAATACCAATACAGTAGAAAAACTACCATTTAATGGAAATGGAAATAATAGAATTGGAGGAACTGAGATCTGGGATGCAAAAAGTGGTAAATATGTTTATGTAGGAGGTTTACAGGAAGGACAAAAAATTGGAAATTTCTACGCTCATAAACAATTATATATTCTTTCAACTCAAGCAGAAGCAGATGCATACAACGCAAAAGTTCACGATACTTATGTAACGAAAACGGCTGCAAATGGCGGTAATCCAGATGGAAGAAAATTTGCTGGAGATGCAGTTTTTGAAGATACAGACAATAACGGAATCATTGACAGCCGAGACAGACAATATATGGGGAATATGTTCCCGACATTCGTAGGAGGTTTCAATTTTGATACTTCATACAAAGGTTTCTCTCTAACAGTTAGAACAGATTATTCTTTAGGAGCAACAATTTACAACGAAGCAAGAGCACGTTTCTTAGGTCAGTTTCAAGGTAACTACGGATTATTGGCAGAAAGCGCACAAGCATGGCAGAAAGAAGGAGATATTACAGATGTTCCTCGCTACCGTTGGGCAGATCAGACAAACCAGAATAACTTATTTAGATCTGAAGCAAGTGGAGCTGCATACAATACCAATATGTTTCAAGGTAACAGCCGTTACTACGAAAGTGGAGATTATTTATGCATAAGAGAAATTACTTTCAGTTATAGTTTTCCAAAAACACTTATCGAAAAAGCAAGTTTAACATCACTTCGTCTGTATGTTACAGGAAGTAATTTATACTACTTTACTAAATACAAAGGATTAAGCCCAGAGGTACAAGGTATTGACGGAGGATCTAGTTTAGGATTAAACGCAGCTGGTTCTACAGGAACTTACCCAGTGCCTAGAAACATTATTCTTGGTTTAAATATCAGTTTGTAAATTTTTAATTAAAAAATCATGAAAAAGAAATTTCTTTTATACACAATACTTTTTTCAAGTCTTTCTCTTTTTAATTCTTGTCAAGATGATTTAGAATTAACATCTGATAGTGTTATTACATCTGATAGTTTCTGGAAAACAGAAGATGATGCCAAAGCAGGCGTAAACGGAATGTATGTAAACTTTAGAATCCAAACACAGCAAAATTATTATTTGTTAGGAGGGGCAAGAAGTGCAGAAATTACAGGAGGAGTTCAATCTCCTTTAACATTGGCAAATTACTACAACAACAATCTTACACCACAAAATATAGATGTAGATTGGGCTGGTTTGTATACTGTAATTCACTCGGCAAATTTGGTTTTAAAATATGTGCCAAAAATTACATTTAGTCCATCAACAGTAAAAGAGCAAAAAAGATATATTGCTCAAGCCTATACCATGCGTGCGTTATGTTATTTCATTATGGCGCGTTCTTGGGGAGGAGTGCCAATTGTAACAGAACCAACAGAAAATACCAATCAGTCGCAATATATTATTCCGCGAAATACGATTGAAGAAACATTTGCCTTTATTAAATCAGATATTGATCAGGCCATTGCTAATTTTCCCGATGCAAACAATAACAAAACGCAATTGGCTCTTCCATCAGTTTATGCTTTAAAAGCAGAAGTGAATTTATGGACAGCAAAACAATTAAATGGAGGAACAGCAGATTTAAATAATGCTTTGGCAGCAATAAATGCAATTCCGGGAACACCGACTTTAATGCCAAGTTTCAAAGATGTTTTTGCTTTTGACAAAAAAGGAAATGCCGAAGTGCTTTTTGCAGTTCGTTATTCATTAGCCGATTTAACGTCATCACTACTAGATAACTGGAATCAGTTTATGTTTGTTGGACCAAGTGATTTTGCACCATTAACATCAGCACAGGCAACAGCTGTTTTCGGTACATTAGGAACAGGTTCAGGAAATGCTGGTATTTCGAGAGTACAGCCAGACATTACAAGATTCAATTTTGCAGCTACAGATACCAGAAAAGACGCAACGTATTTAACTTTATATAACGGTACAACTCCAGTAGTTACAGGTTTGGTAAAATACAACGGAACTGTAGACGGAACAATCAGAAGATTTGTGAGTGATATTATTATTTACCGTTGGGCAGATATTTTATTAATGAAAGCAGAGATTAAAAACGCTTTAGGTCAGGATCCAACCACAGAAATGAATCTGGTAATGAAAAGAGCTGACGCATCGGCTTCATTTACAAATGATACTCCGGCAGCAAATGACGATGTGATTTTAAGAGAGCGTTTAAAAGAAATGGCCTTTGAAGGAAAATCATGGTGGGATATTGTTCGTTTTAATAAAACAAGTATAGTTCCGTCAATGGCAGGAAAACAAGTACTGTTTCCAATTTCTCAAAACACAATCAATTTCAATCCTAAAATTACTCAGAATCCAGGATATACCAATTAAAAGAAACAAAGAATAAAAAAAACTAAAGTTTAAAATCAAACTGGAAATGAAAACTTTTCCAGTTTGATAAAACGAAAAAATTAAAAATGAAAGTCATGAAAATCGAACATTTACAAGGTCTTATTTCAGCTCCATTTACTCCATTTGATGAGAGTGGAAAATTGGATGTGAGCCTGATTCCAGCTTATTATACTTTTCTAAAAAGAAATGGCGTAGCAGGTGCATTTATAATTGGTTCTACTGGCGAAGGGGTTTCGATGTCATTAGAAGAGAAAAAAACGGTTGCAAAAGCATGGGCAGACTGCTCCAATCATGATGCCGATTTTAAAGTAATGGTTTTCTTGGGCGGAACTTGCTTAACAGATTGTATCGAACTGGCAAAATATTCGTATGAAATTGGTTTATATGCAGTTTCAATCACAGCTCCGTTTTACTTTAAACCTGGCAATGTAGATACACTTGCAGAAATCTGTATCAAAGTGGGAGAAAGTGTTCCAAATATGCCATTGTACTATTATCATATTCCTGTTTTAACAGGAGTTAATATTCCGATGTTTGACTTAGTGAGAGCTTTAGACGGAAAATTGCCAAATTTTGCTGGAGTGAAATATACGCATGAAGATTTTATGGATTTCCAAAGCTGTATGAGTTATGCTGATGGAAAATTTGATATGCTTTGGGGACGTGACGAAAATATGTTATCAGCATTGGTTTTAGGGGCAAAAGGTGCAGTTGGAAGCACTTTTAATTATGCAGCTCCTTTATACTACGATTTAATTGATGCTTTTAATAATAATGATTTAATGAAAGCTAGAAAATTACAGCAGAAGTCAATTGATATGATTCGTTTCTTAGGAAAGTATGGCGGAATTTCAGTTGGAAAAGCCTACATGAAATTGGTCGGACATAATTTAGGAGAATTCAGATTACCAGTTAAAAACATGAATGCAGCACAATTTGAATTGTTCAAAAAAGATGTTGAAGGTTTAAATTTCGACGCCTTTAAATCAAAATAATACGTTTCGTTTTCGGCTAAAACAAACACTATGAATCAATTTTTTTCTTTCTCAATCCTTATTATTTCAATTATGTCAGCAACAGTTGGTCTTTCGCAGCAAAAAAAAATTTCAAAAATCGAATGGCAAAAAGCAGCACAACTTCAAAATGCTGATGGAAGTCTTTCTCTAGGCTTTGCAGGACCAATTAATGGTGTGACAAATGATGTTTTAATTGTAGCTGGAGGAGCCAATTTTCAAGATAAAATGCCTTGGGAAGGAGGAAAAAAACATTATTCAAAAGAAATTCATGTTTTAGAAAAAAGCGATAAAACCTTTCATTGGAATAAAAAAACAACAGCAGAATTACCAGAACCAATTGCGTATTGCGGCAATGTTTCAACCAGTCTAGGAATTGTTTATGTAGGCGGAGAAAACGAAAATGGTTTATCAAATAAAGCTCAAATTTTAAACTGGAATGCAACTAAAAATGAAATCGAAATAAAAGCATTACCTGATTTTCCAATTAAAATAACCAATATAGCTCTTGTAAATGTGAGTAATGTAGTGTATGCAATTGGGGGCGATGAAGCCACAAAAAGTTCTGATTTGGTTTTTAGTATTGATTTAAATAAAGCCAAGCCAGAATGGAAATCAGAACCAAAATTGCCTTTTGCTTTAGCAAATTCGGTGGCAGTAGTTCAGAATGAAGTCATTTATGTTGTTGGAGGAAGAACCAAAACAGCTTCTGGAATAAGTGATTTGCACAACACAACATTGGCTTTCAACCTGAAAAAACAAATTTGGGAAACTAAATCAGTTATAACGGACGGAAAGAAAACGACCAATTTTTCAGCAGGAGCAGGAGTCGCTTTTGGAAAGCACTATATCATTATTACGGGAGGAGATAACGGAGAAACATTTCATAAAATAGAAACCTATTTATCTCAAATTTCAAAGACAGCTTCAGAAGAAGAAAAGGCAAAATTAATTGCCGAAAAAAATATCTTAAATACAACACATCAAGGATTTTACAATGCCGTTTTATTGTACGATACTTTAAAAAATAAATGGACAAAAATTGGTGAATTGCCATTTTTGGCTCATGTAACGACAACAGCAGTACTTTGGAACGATAAAATTGTTTTATCAAATGGAGAAATAAAACCCGGAATTCGTACACCAGATGTTATGATTGGAACTGTAGAATAAAAATAAAAATTAAGTTAAGTTGCTTTGATTATTAACCTGACAGGTTTTAAAAACCTGTCAGGTTTAATTAAGGAAGTCTAATAAAAACTAAACCAAAAATCAACCAAAACCAAAATGAAAAACTCTAAATATTATCCTTGGCTCGTAGTCGCGTTACTTTGGATTGTAGCTTTATTAAACTACATGGACAGGCAGATGCTCGCAACCATGAGACCATCAATGGAAAATGACATTCCGGAATTGGTTTCTGGTGAAAATTTTGGACGTCTGATGGCTGTTTTTCTATGGATTTATGCTTTGATGAGTCCAGTGTCTGGAATTATCGCTGATAAATTAAATAGAAAATGGCTAATCATTGGGAGTTTATTCGTTTGGTCTGCCGTAACGTATGCAATGGGATACGCCAAAACTTATGATGAGATTTATTGGTTAAGAGCCATTATGGGAGTGAGCGAAGCGTTATACATTCCAGCAGGATTATCTTTAATTGCCGATTATCACCAGCAGAAAACAAGATCGCTTGCCATTGGTATTCACATGACGGGACTTTATGTAGGCTCTGCTTTGGGCGGTTTTGGAGCTACAATTGCAGCGCGCTATTCTTGGCATTCGACTTTTCATCATTTCGGAATTATTGGAGTGGTTTATTCGGTTATTTTGGTTTTCTTTTTGTACGAGAAAAAGACAAAGTTTTTTGACCCGGAGTTTAACAAAACCCATGAAAAAGCTCCTTTGCTAAAAGGTCTGGCGTTATTATTTACCAATATTTCTTTTTGGGTAATTCTGTTCTATTTTGCCATTATAAGTTTACCGGGATGGGCAACTAAAAACTGGCTTCCAACGCTGTTCTCGGACAATTTAGGAATTTCAATGGATCAGGCTGGACCTTTGGCAACCATTACAATTTCATTCTCTTCCTTGCTTGGAGTTGTATTTGGCGGAATTTTGTCGGATAAATGGGTTCAAAAAAATATAAAAGGAAGAATTTATACCAGCGCGATTGGTTTAAGCTTGACCATTCCTGCATTACTATTGATCGGATTTGGGCATTCGTTGTTTCACGTGGTTGGCGCAGTTCTGTGTTTTGGTATAGGATACGGAATGTTTGATGCAAATAATATGCCCATAATCTGTCAATTTGTTTCTTCAAAATATCGGGCGACGGCTTATGGTATTTTAAATATGACGGGGGTTGGCTGTGGCGCATTGGTCACCTCCTTATTAGGGAAATCAGCCGATGCTGGTAATTTGGGTTATGGTTTTTCTTTGATGGCCGGTATCGTCCTGATTGCCCTTATCACGCAAATTAGCTTTTTGCGTCCTAAAGTAAATGATTTCGAAGGAGCTTAGGTCAAAGTCACCTTTTTTTAAAATTAGATTGTTAGTTGCTTTTTTGGTTTTATAAGCCCGGGCGGAGCTATGCCGTTTCGCTCGGCTCATAACACCTCAATTTTAGTACAATGTAAAGAAGAATGAGAACACAAAAACGAAATTTACTACTGCTCATAACAGCATTCATTTTCCTATTTAATTTGGGGATGAATGCGCAGCAGACTGCTATAAAAGTAGCTTGTATTGGAGATTCTGTTACAGCTGGCTATCTTTTGGCCAATCCGAAATCAGAATCGTATCCTTCGCAATTGCAGGTTTTGATGGGAAGTCAATATGAAGTGAAAAATTTTGGTTACAGCGGAGCCACTCTTTTAAAAAAAGGAAGTAAACCTTATTATAAAACTAAAGAATGCTCTGATGCCATTGCCTATCAGCCGGATATTGCAATTATCCACTTGGGACTAAATGATAGCGATCCGAGAAACTGGCCGAATTACAAAGACGATTTTAATGCCGATTATTCTTGGCTGATTGATGCATTAAGAAAACAGAATCCGAATGTAAAAATCTTTATCTGTCGTATGACTCCGATTTTCAATGAACATCCTCGTTTTAAATCGGGAACACGAGATTGGTTTTGGCAGATTCAGGAACATATTAATGAAATTGCTAAAGCAAATAAAGTCCATTTAATTGACCTTCACGAAAAATTATATTCACGTCCAGATCTTTTTCCAGATGCCTTACATCCAACAAAAGAAGGAGCAAAGATACTAGCACAAACCGTTTACGAGAATGTTACGCAAGATTTTGGCGGATTAAAATTGCCTGCTGTTTTTACGGATAATATGGTTTTACAGCGAAATCTGCCGATTGTAATTTATGGAAATGCAAACGGAGGAGAAAAAGTGGAAGTGAGTTTTGATAAGCAAAAAATAACAGTTTCAGCTAATGAATACGGAAAATGGAAAGCTGTTTTTCCTGCTATGAAATCGGGAGAAATACAGCAGATTTCGATTTCAACTTCCAATCAAAATATCACTTTAAAAAATATTCTAATTGGAGATGTCTGGTTTTGTTCGGGACAATCGAATATGGCTTTTCCTTTGAAAAAAGCAGAAAATGGAATTTCCGAATTAAAAAAAGCGACAGCAAATACAAAACTTAGATTATTCAATTTTGAAGTCATTCAGGAAACCGATGAAAAAGCGTGGGATTCGATCACTTTAGAGAAAACAAATCAATTAAAATACTTTTCAGGAAACTGGAAAATTTGTGATTCTGTAAATGCCAAAGATTTTTCGGCAGTGGCGTATTATTTTGGACAAAATATTGTTCAGGAAGAAAATGTGCCAATTGGCTTAATTCAAGTTGCAGTTGGCGGTTCTCCAATCGAATCTTGGATCGATCGATATACTTTAGAACATGATGATAAAGAAGTGGATGTATTGACCAACTGGCGAAAATCTGATTTTTTAATGCCTTGGGTTCGATCTCGTGCTGACGAAAATTTAAAAAATGCTGTAAATCCAAAACAGCGTCATCCTTACGATCCTTGTTACAATTATGAAGCTGGAGTTTCTCAGTTTACCGATTTTCCAATCAAAGGAATTTTATGGTACCAAGGAGAAAGCAATGCGCATAATGTAGAACTCTACGAACATTTATTGCCAGAATTGGTTAAAAGCTGGCGGAAAGCATGGGGAATTTCATTACCGTTTTATTTTGTGCAGTTATCAAGCATAAATCGTCCGTCTTGGGCATTGTTTAGAGATGTACAAAATAGAATTCAGAAAAAGATTCCAAATGGTGCGATGGCAGTCAGTATGGATTTTGGCGACGAAACCAATGTGCATCCGATAAAAAAAGAACCCATCGGAGATCGATTGGCATTATTGGCTTTAAAATATACGTACGGAAAAAAGATAACTGCCGAAGGACCAATACCAATAAAAGCCATTCAAAAAGGAAATGTTATTCTAGTTTCTTTTTCAAATGCAAAACAACTATTTACAGCAGATAAAAAAGAAGTAATCGGATTTGAATTAGTAACCGATAAAGGAATTCGGATTGAAAGTAAAGCAATAATTGTAAAAGATCAAGTGCAGATTAGCATTCCGAAAGACCAGAAAATAAAAGAAATTTTATACGCCTATAAACCTTTCACAACAGCAAATCTGGTAAACGAAGCCAGTCTTCCATGCTCCACTTTTAGGCTGGAACTGGATTCTGTGCACCAAAACTAGAAAGCATCTTTCTCTATATATATTTTCCTTTAGATGAATAAAATTTACATCTAAAGCGATTTCACCTATCAACATAACAGAACCTGAATCGAATTTCAGGTGTAAAAACATATATTAAAATGAGCTATTCAAAAACTGATTTAATAGAATTAAAAGAGTTTTATCAGAACCAATTATTAAATAATACAGTTCCATTTTGGTTTCCGCGTTCAATAGATACTAAGCATGGTGGTTACTTACTGATGCGGAACCAAACTGGAGATTTAATAGATACCGATAAATCAGTTTGGTTTCAAGGGCGTACTTCATGGCTTCTGTCTACACTTTACAACACAATCGAACCAAAACAAGAATGGCTTGACGGTGCAAAATCTGGAATTGATTTTTTAAACAAACATTGTTTTGATACAGACGGAAGAATGTTTTTTCATGTCACACAAGATGGAAGTCCGATACGCAAACGCCGTTATTATTTTTCTGAAACTTTTGCCGTAATTGCTTTGAGTGCTTTCGCAAAAGCGAGCGGAGATGAAGCCGCCGCAGAACAAGCACGTCATCTTTTTGGAGAATGTATCAAATACACCACAACTCCAGGTTTATTAGAACCAAAATATACGAATGTAAGACCTTCAAAAGGAATTGGTTCTCCAATGATTATGATCAATACAGCACAACAATTAAGAGAAAATATTGGCGACTCGCGTTGTGATGAATGGATTATGAAATGGATAGCCGAAATCGAAAATGACTTCGTAAAGCACGATATAAAATGTGTGATGGAACAAGTTGCCCCAGACGGTTCTATAATTGATCATATTGACGGAAGAACATTAAATCCTGGACATGCGATAGAAGGCGCGTGGTTTATTCTGCATGAAGCAAAATACAGAAATAACGATCCGCATTTAATTGAACTAGGCTGTAAAATGCTCGATTATATGTGGGAACGTGGCTGGGATAAAGAACACGGAGGAATTCTATATTTCCTTGATGTTTATGGAAATCCTGTTCAGGAATATTGGCAGGATATGAAATTCTGGTGGCCACATAATGAAGTGATTATTGCAACCTTACTGGCTTATACCATGACAGGAAATGAGAAATATGCAAAATGGCATAAAATGATTCACGATTACTCGTACAGTAAATTTCATGATAAAGAAAATGGCGAATGGTTTGGCTATTTGCGCAGAGATGGGAGCGTAGCACAAACGGCAAAAGGAAATCTTTATAAAGGACCGTTTCACTTGCCAAGACAAGAGTGGTATTGTACTCAAATATTACATGAATATCTAGAAAACAATTAAAATTCGTTTCTTCTGATTATCCGCAATTCAATCACGGGAAGAGAGTATGCATTTTAGATAAGAAACAGAACAATCAAGATTTATTATAAAAACGGAGAAAATACTTTTTTGCCTCCCAGTTCTTTATCAGCAAAAAATGCAGTTGAAGTAAAAGATCTTTTAAAAATTAATCTAAATAATGCTTCTGGAACTGCAAGTATTAAATTATTTGATTTATCTGGAAAATTAATCCGATCTACCTCTGTAAATTTGAACGAAAAAGAAATTTCATTTTCATTAGCAGATCAGCCACAGGGCATTTATCTCTTAAATGTAAATGATGCAAAGACTTCAATTAGCAGTAAAATTATAAAGAAATAAATTAAAACATGAAACAAGCGATTGTAAATGCTGTTGTGCATACAGGCGATGAAATAATTGAAAATGGAGTGGTAATTATTGAAAACGGAAAAGTTATTTCAGTGCAAAAAGAAATCCCAAATGATTTGGAAAAAATTGACTTGGGAGGAAATCATCTTTCGGCAGGATTTATAGATATTCAGATCAATGGAGGAGAAAGACTCTATTTCAGCCAGACTCCAAACGAAGAAACGATTCAGGATATTTATGATGCAAGCCTTAAATACGGCACAACGCATGTCTTACCTTGCTTGATATCTTCTTCAAAAGAAACCATTTTAGAAGGAATTGAAGCGGTTCGTTCTTACATGAAAAAACACAATAATGGCGTTATCGGAATGCATTTGGAAGGACCATTTTTAAACCCATTGCGACGCGGTGCGCATAGTATTGATCAGGTTAGAAAACCAACCGATGAAGAATTGGATGAAATTATCGAAAAAGGAAAAGATATCATCAAAGTAATTACAATTGCTCCAGAATGTTTTACAGAAGAACAATTAAATAAGCTGATTGAAAGCGGAATTACTATTTCAATCGGACATTCGACTATTTCGCACAAAGAAGCACAACCTTACTTTGCAAAAGGAATCAATCTGGTAACACATTTGTTTAATGCCATGACACAGTTTGGACATCGCGAACCAGGTTTGGTTGGAGCCGTTTTTGAAAACGAAGATGTTTATGCTCCAGTTATTCTAGACGGCGCACATTGCGATTATGCTGCTGCAAAAGTGGCATACAAATTAAAAAAAGACAAATTCTTTCTAATAAGTGATGCAACGTTTTTAGGACGAAAAGTAGAAAATTTTAAATGGGATAATTTTGACGCTCATTTAGAAAATGGTTTTTACAGAAATGAAGATGGCAATCTGGCGGGAGCAACAATTTCAATGGCAGAAGCAGTGCAAAATGCTTACAATCATCTGAATGTTTCGGCTGATGAAGCAATAAAAATGGCTTCTACAAGAGTCGCTTCTGCTATTGGTATTCAAGATAGAGTTGGAAAAATAAAATCTGGATTTCCTGCCAGCTTTGTCAAATTCAATGCTGATTTAAGCGAAATAGAAACACTTAATTTTTCTTAAACAGATTCATTTATTTTATAATGATTAAAGAAAAAAAGTTTCCAATTTTAAGTCAATTAAAAGAATGGAAAGTAATTTTTATTGGAATTATTTTCGCTTTTTTGTGGGCATCTGCCTCAACAGCCACAAAAATTGGACTTCATTCTGCACAGCCTTTTGTGATTTCTATCTTTAGATTTTTAATTGCAGGAAGTATCATGCTTGTAATTTCACATATTATAATGGCAAAACGCCTGCCTCAAAAAAAAGAGTGGATTCAAATCAGCATTTATGGTCTGCTGAACATCACTTTTTATTTGGGGTTGTATGTTATTGCCATGCAAAAAGTATCCGCTGGTTTAGGGAGTTTAGCAGTAGCAACTAATCCGGTTTTTATTGTTTTGATTTCTGCAGTTTGGTTATCTCATAAAATCAATTTTAAAAGTGTAATCAGTTTAGTGTTTTGTTTTTCGGGTGTTTTTTTTGCGGCCTATCCCTTATTACAAAGCAGCTTTGCAACTCCCGGCGGAATACTCATTTTAATTGTCAGCATGATTGCTTATTCACTTGGAACTATTTATTACTCCAAACAAGAATGGAACGGATTACACATTTTAACCATAAACGGCTGGCAGACCATAATTGGAGCACTATTTCTGCTTCCAGCTTTAGGATTGACTTACGAATCGGATAAAAATACTTTTAATGCCGATTTTTGGTTTTCGACCGCGTGGTTAGCAATTGCTGTCTCCATTGGAGCCATTCAGTTTTGGCTGTATCTTTTAAAGATAGATCCAGTAAAAGCTTCGTATTGGCTTTTTCTATGTCCGATATTCGGATTTTTAATCGCCTATTTTGTTGTCAATGAACCTTTGACTTTATATACTTTACTCGGTGTTATCTTCGTTATATTAGGATTGTATATCAATCTTTATTCAAAAAAACAAAAGAAAAAAATAATATAAGATATTTGAAAATCAAAGTATTAAGTAATTTAAAAGTATAGTGTAAGTATACAAAATTCACAATTAGTAAACTTATACTTCATATTTTTCTTGCAATACACTTGTTTTTAAAAATCATATTTATAGTTTTGCACCATATTTTTAACCCCAAACCTACTTTACTTACTGATGAGAAAAAACACTCACTTTTTTGTATTTGCCCTATTGGCAAGTATTATTTTTGGTTGTAGTGACGACGGAGATTCGTACAAGCCAAATTATCTGCCAAGCATTGATGCTACAGCTTTACCAGCAGAAAATAAGCCAATGACCATGTTTGAAGATGATGAAAGTCCTTCAAAAATGTATGATAAAACAGACCGATGGTTCCGCGTAAACGAACCGCTTCAGGTTATCCAAAAAGGAAAAGATTCTGTACAGATTTCGTTGTATTCTCCGGTCGGACTTACAAATGTGAAAATCTATGCGAAACTGCCAAATTATGATAAAAAATTTGTGCTTTACACTTTTTCTAAAATACCGGCTTTTCATCGTTCGTTTCATAAACTTCCTTTAACAGAAAAAGCAAACGATTATTTATTAGAAACAGGAAATACAGTAACGATCGAGAAAATTGAAGGATTCTCTTCTGGAGCAATTCAATTTTCTGTAGAATCGGATGATCCATTATTTCAAAAATTCAAAAAAATAAAATCAAATCATTTGGTTCAGTTTCATGATGGATACCACATTAATGAAATGGGTAAATTTCTTCCTATGAATCCAGCTTTGGCAAAAGAAGCAATTACCATGATTATCAATTATTCTTATGCGCTGAGCCATCCAATGTATTACAGCACATTTACCAATTTTGATAAATACAAACAAGAACAAGCCGCTGCAGCTGGAACAGGCATAAACGGTGCGTTAAACTGGCACGGAAATGTAGAAGATAAAGACGGTGTTTACGATTATTATTCTAAAGAAGAAATCGAAAAAATATACTGGAATTATCTAGACAAAAGAACCGTTTGGATGGCAATGGTTGGAGGAGATTCTGCTTGGGGCGGAGGAAATCTTGCATCGCAATGGGAATCGGGTTACGTAACGGGACATTGGGTTGGAGAAATGTCGGTTTGGTCGCACGAATATTCGCATCACATCGGTTTTAGCCACAGCAGTAATTTAGCAAATAGTGGTGAAGGCGGTGGCCAACAGGAAATGCTGACAGATTTTTATAAATATTTAATTTATCTGAATGATCTTCCTTTTACAGATCCAGACGTTTTGAAAACGTATGAGAAAACAAATTACGTAAGCGGAAATTATAAAAAACCAGTGTTTAAAATTAATCCGAAAAACCCATTTTTAGTCAAATACAAAGGCGAAGGAAAATGGAATTAAAATATAAAACAACGATGAAAAATATTTTGCCCCTGATATTTGCTCTTTGCTTTTTTACCAATTGCAGTAAAGACGACAATGAGACCAAAGACTATAGTTATTATTACCCAACAGATGAAGCTTCGATTACAGCGGAAAACATTCCAGGGAGTGCTGAAGCATTTGATCCGAAAGGAATCGCAGTTGCAAACGAAAAACTATACGTTATCAACGGAAATGTTTTAGAAGTATTTAATGCTCTGACATTAGCTCACATTAAAACAATTAAAGAATATACAAAAGGAACAACGACAATTCCGCTTACAAGTCTTACTTCGGTGGCGGTTGACAACGGACGTATTTATGTTGGAAGTACAGAATCTAGATTATTTGTTTTTGATGAAACTACAAATGCTGGAATTAGCACGGTTGGAAATGGACAATGGTGGCAAACTTTTGTGCACGTTTTTGGTGTTGTAGTAAAAGACGGATTGATATTCGTAAAAGAAAAGGAAAAAAGCATTAAAGTATTTGAAACTTCTCAGATTACCGAGACAAGCAATTGGAATTTAGAGCCAATCGCTAAATTAAATACCTTAAATGGCTACACGGAAGTATATTCTATGGATGTGTATGGCGGAAATCTTGTGGTTGCAGGAAGAGATGCAAAAAGTTATCTGTACTATGATATCGCAAACATTAAAGCAAATGCTAAGAATTCGCTAACAACTCCAATTGAACCAGATAAATTGCAATTTGTAGATATAAAACCAATTGCAGTTTCTTTCAGTAAAGATTGGGCAGTAACTACAGAAAATGAAGGAAGCACATCTTATTTAAGATTGTATCCAAAAGAAGAGTTTATCAGAAAAAATTATAAAGCGGTTTTGAATGCTTCAGATATTTTTGGCGAGAATAAGTTCGGAACTATTGTAGGAACTGCACAGCTTGATGATCGTATTTTCTTATCAGATAATACCAATAAGAAAATTAGAGTGGTAAAACTGAACAAATCGGCAATTGCAGAACAGAAGAATTAAGTTCTAAATGCCAATATTTTAAAATCCAAATTCCAAGCTAAATTGGAATTTGGATTTTTTTATTTAAAATAACCTACTATATTGATAGGGTATTAAAAGTTTTGATAATTTATAGCTAAAAATTAAAAATAACTGTTTAAATTTGCACTCGCTATGAAGAAAGATAACCAGAAAATGAATAATTATTATCGTTACAGCATGATGTGCTGTGCTATTGTAATGGTATTTATTGATCTGGCTTAATATATAAAATGATAAAATTTATTTCAAGAAAGCCTTTCAACTAATTAATGGAAGGCTTTTTTGTTTTTAAACTGTAAAGAATGATTGAATTAAAAAATGTAACCAAAACTTTTCATCAGAAAGACAGAATTGTTGCTGCTTTGTCTGATGTCTCTTTAAAGGTTCCTGAAGGGAAAATTTTTGGTGTAATTGGAACTTCCGGAGCAGGAAAAAGTACGCTGATTCGCTGCGTGAATTTGTTGGAAAGACCAACTTCTGGCGAAATTATCGTTGACGGAAAAGCTTTAATGCAGTTATCAAATGCTGAATTGGCAATTGAAAGAAGACAAATCGGAATGATTTTTCAGCATTTTAATCTGCTTTCTTCAAGAACGGTTTTCGAAAATGTGGCGTTTCCTTTAGAATTAGCTGGAACTTCAAAAAGTGAAATCAAAACTCGTGTTTTAGAATTATTGCAATTGGTTGGATTGGCAGAAAAAGCCAACGATTATCCAGCAAGTCTTTCGGGTGGTCAGAAGCAAAGAGTTGCTATTGCAAGAACTTTAGCCAATAATCCGAAAGTTTTATTGTGCGATGAAGCAACAAGTGCGCTAGATCCTGCAACAACAAGATCTATTTTAAATTTACTGAAAGACATTAACAAACGTCTTAATATTACCGTTTTACTGATTACGCACCAAATGGAAGTGGTAAAATCTATTTGTGATGAAGTTGCGGTTATTAGTCACGGAAAATTAATCGAGCAGGGAAGTGTTGGAGAAATTTTCGCCGACCCGAAACATGAATTGACGAGAGAATTTATTTCTTCTTCGCTTCATATCGAAGTTCCATCTGTTTATCAGGATAAATTACAAAAAGAGGATAATGGAAATCTGAATCCGTTGTTGAAACTGGAAATGACAGGGAAATCGGTTAATGAGCCTGTTATCTCAGAAGTTTCAAGACTTTTTGATACCGATTTTAAAATCGTTAGTGCACAAATGGATCAGGCTGGCGAAGTGAATTTTGGCGTAATGCTGATCGAACTTTCAGGAAAACGCGAAAATTACGATGCAGCGATTCAATATTTTAATTCAAAACACATTAAAACAGAAATTATAGGTTATGTCTGATTCTCTTATAGATTTATTGTTAAAAGGAACATGGGAAACCATTGTTATGACTTTTGTATCGGGCTTTTTCGGTTTTTTGTTAGGACTTCCAACTGGAATTTTATTGTTCTTAACGCGTAAAAATCAAATTCTGGAACAGCCAGTTTTAAATAGAACATTATCGGTAGTGGTAAACGTTTTTCGTTCTATACCATTCATTATTTTAATCGTATGGATGATTCCGTTTACACGGGCCATTGTTGGAACTTCAATTGGTGTGAGTGCCGCTTTGGTGCCGTTGAGCATTGGTGCGGCGCCATTTATTGCTCGTTTAGTAGAAAACAGCTTGCTAGGTTTACCGTCAGGGTTAATTGAAGCGGCAAGAGCTTTGGGAGCAACTCCTTTGCAAATTGTGTACAAAGTATTATTGCCAGAAGCTTTGCCTTCTTTAATTAATGCAGCTTCAATTACTTTAATTACCCTTGTCGGATATTCTGCAATGGGTGGAGCTGTTGGAGCAGGCGGTTTAGGACAAGTTGGATACCAGTACGGTTATATTGGTTATGATGCTGTAACAATGAACTCGGTTTTGGCTTTATTGGTCATTTTAGTATTCGTGATTCAGTTTGCGGGAGATAGATTATCAAAACGATTCGATCATAGATAAGATTTAGTCAAAAGTCAAAAGTCAAAAGTCAAAAGTCAAAAGTCAAAAGTGAAATGTTAGAAGTTAAAATTTAAAAAAGATATAAATTATTATGAAAAGAAATATTTTAAAAATAGCTGGAGTTTTGGCTTTGGCGCTTGTTTTATCCAATTGCGGGAAAAGTAAAAATAACGATCCTCATTTTATAAAAGTAGGGGTTGCTTCTGGACCAGAATTGAAAGTGGCGGAAGCGGCTAAAAAAGTAGCAAAAGAAAAATACGGTTTGGAAGTAGAACTGGTTTCTTTCAACGATTATGTGATTCCAAACGAAGCTTTGAGTCAGGGAGATATTGACGCAAATGCTTTTCAGCATAAACCGTATTTAGACGAACAATCAAAACAGCGTGGTTACAAATTGGCTATTATCGGAAAAACGTTTGTATATCCGATTGCAGCTTATTCTAAAAAAATAAAAAACCTTTCTGAATTGAAAAATGAAAGCACAATTATTATTCCTAACGATCCAACAAATGGCGGACGTTCTTTATTGCTTTTACAGAAAAACGGATTATTGAAGTTGAAAGATGGCGTTGGTTTATTGCCAAAGGTAACTGACATTGTGAGCAATCCTAAAAACTTAAAAATTTTAGAATTGGAAGCGCCTCAATTGCCTCGTGCATTAGACGACGAAAATGTTTCAATTGCTATCATCAACAATACTTTCGCTTCTGCAGCAGGATTGGTTCCTTCTCGTGATGCTTTATTTGTTGAAGATAAAGAATCGCCTTATGTGAATTTGGTGGTAAGTCGTGAAGACAATAAAAACGAAGAAAAAGTAAAACAGTTTTTACAAGCTTTTCAATCTCCAGAAGTTGAAAAAGCAGCTGAGCAAGAATTTAAAGGCGGAGCAGTAAAAGGCTGGTAATTTTTTTTTAGTTATGAGTTATGGGTTATGAATTATGAGTGTTGCTAACTCATGATTCATAACTCATTTTTTTTTGTCCTATATGCACTTATATTCAAACATAACTCTTAGTTTCAACCACGAGAATACATCATTATTTGCATAAACTCATAACTCATATTTTTTTGTCTTTACGCATATATATTCAAATATAACCCGTGGTTTCAACCACGGGAATACGCGGTTATATAAACCATAAACCATTCACAATTATATAAAACAATCTGTTGATTTTGTAAGGCTTACCTTTTTTGATTGAACTAAATTTAGTGTTCAATTTTAAAACAAAAATCATGAGAGCGATTTGGACAGGTTCGGTAAGTTTTGGGTTGATTAATATTCCGATAAAAATGTTTTCGGCTGTAGAGGAAAGCAGTCTAGATATGGATATGTTGGATGCAAAAGATCATGCCAATATCAAATTTAAACGGGTTAATGAAAATACGGGCAAAGAAGTAGATTACGCCAATATCGTAAAAGGATATAATTTGGATGGTAAATATATTATTCTGGAAGATTCTGATTTTGAAACCGCAGATGCCATTAAAACCAAAACAATCGATATTGAAAGTTTTGCTTTCGAAAAAGAAATCCAAAGTATTTATTACGAACAGCCCTATTATCTCGAACCAGACAAAGGCGCAATGAATGCCTACGGATTGCTTCGCGATGCGCTTGAAGCTTCAGGAAAAGTGGGCATTACAAGATTTGTACTGCGAAATAAAGAAAGCCTAGCAATTTTAAAACCGTACAAAAATGTGATTGTTTTAAATCGAATTCGGTTTGAACAGGAAATTAGAAGTACGAGCGAATTGAAACTGCCGCCAATGTCCAAAAAAGCAACAAAAGAAATGGATATGGCAGAAAAACTGATAGATCAGCTAACAGAGAAGTTTGATATTTCTGGGTTTAAAGACGAATATACTGCCAAGCTTTTGGATATCATTAAAAAGAAAGCCAAAGGAAAAACGCAGAAAGCAGCTCCAAAACTAAAAGTGGTACACAAACAAAGCGACGATTTAATGGAAATGCTGAAAGCCAGTCTTGAAAACAAAAAGAAAAAATCGTCTTAACTGTTTTGACTATTTTCCAGTTTGTGAATAATCTTTTTAATATTGGCGCCTTTAGATAAAACGGGTTTCCATAAATCGCCTTTTTTCTCAAATCGCTTCAATACATTTTTGATGGTAAATTGCGATGGATGCAGTTTATCATTTACCTCACTCCATTCTAAAGGCGTAGAAACTGTTGCGCCAGGTTTTGGACGAACAGAATATGGCGCCGCTAAAGTTTGTCCGCGTCGGTTTTGCAAAAAATCGATATATAATTTGTTGTTTCTCTTTCTAATGCTTCTATCAACTGTCGTGATATCAGGAAGTCTGGATTGCACTTCTTTGGCAATCAATTCACTTAGAATTTTTATAGAATCATAATCATATTGTGCTCCAAGCGGAATGTAAATATGAAGCCCAGAAGCTCCAGAAGTTTTGCAGAGGCATTCGGTTTCCAATTCGTCTAAAACTTCCTTTACAACCAAGGCCGTCTGAACTACTTGCGTAAAATCATCTTTGGCGGGATCTAAATCAATTACGAGCCAATCTGGATTCTGAATATGTTTGATGGTCGAGTTCCACGGATTCATTTCGATACAGCCTAAATTGGCCATATAAAGCAGCGTTTCTTTATTATTGCAGATTAGATAATCAATATCGGCATTGTTGGATTCTGAGAATATTTTTTTGGTTTTAAGCCATTTCGGAATTTTATCAACATCAACATCTTTCTGATAAAAACTTGGAGAATCAATTCCGTTCGGGAAACGATTCATCGACTCTGGGCGGTCTTTTAAATACGGCAAAATCAGTTCCGAAACTTCGTTGTAATATTGCACTATTTCGCCTTTTGTAATCTTATCTTTTGGAAAATAAATTTTATTCTGATTAGTGAGATGCAAAGTCGTTTTGCCAATTTTTAGATCGTAATTATTTTCGGTCTTGTGCTTATTTAAGTGTCCCATTTCAATTAAATTAGAATCTTTATTGCTATTGTTATTTCCATTCTCATTGCCATTAAAATTAACTTCATCGGCCTTTTTATCAATCCTGATTCCGAGATAAACCGGATGCCTCAAATGTTGATCTTGGGTCCATTCCGAAAATTTCACCTGACATACGACTTTTGGTTTTATCCATTGAATTAGGTCGCGCAAAGGAACTTTTTCATCAAGTGGCGATTTTTCAATAAAATGCGGTTTTAGTTTAGTGTATAATTCTTTAAGGATTGCTTCTGTAAAACCAGTTCCGCATTTGCCAATATAATGGAGCTTTTTGCCATCATATTGGCCAAGTAAAAGAGCGCCAAAATACTTTCTCGAATTTTTAGGTTCTGTGATTCCAATAATAATTGCTTCTTCTTCATTGGCGGTTTTTATTTTAAGCCAATTGGAACTTCTTCTATTTACGGTATAAGTGCTATCAGATTTTTTGGCAATGATTCCTTCTGTTTTGTTTTTAACCGCTTTTTCAAATTGTTTTATTCCGTCGCCAACGGCATGTTCAGAATAAAAAACATTTGAAAAAGAATATTTATTGAAGAGAATTTTTAGCAGTTCTTTTCGTTCCAGAAGCGATAATTCGGTAATTAGATTTCCATCCAAATTCAATAAATCAAAAACATAATATTTAAGATTTCCGATCCCTGTTTTCATATAATTTTGAAGCAACTGGAAATCGGCTTTGCCAGCATCATTTTCCACCACAACTTCGCCATCCAAAACTACATTGTGATCTATTTGTTGTAATTCTTCGGCGATTGGTTTGAAATTATCAGTAAAAGAAAGCTGATTTCTGCTGAATAAATCTACCTGCTGCGCATTAATGACAGCAATCGTCCTATAGCCATCGTATTTATTTTCGAAAACCCATTCGCCATCATCAAAAGGTTTTTCGCGTACGCTGGCTAGCATGGGTTTTAGAAATTCAGCTTTTTCGGTTTTTGGATTGGTCTTTTTTTTTACGGCTTTTTTCTCAGCCGTTTTTTCTTCTGTTTTTGAAGCCTGTTTTTCAGATTTTTGTATCAGCTGTTCCAAACTTCTTTTAGAAATAACCGATTTATTTTTTTTTAAAATATCTTCAGTTGAAGCATATTTGTCATTTTTCTTGATTAAAAGCCAGGCATTTTCTTGTTTGCCGTGAAGTTTCACTAGAGAAAATTCGCCTTTCAGTTTTTCGCCTTTTAAAACAAAACTTAAACGGCCTTTTTCGAGATCACTCAGCAATTGTTTTTCGTCCGAAGCTGTTTTTTCGTCAGAAGTATACGTTCCATTATCCCAAACAATTACATTTCCAGCACCATAGTTTCCTTCTGGAATTGTGCCTTCAAAATCCTTATAACTGTACGGATGATCTTCGACCATCATGGCTAGACGTTTTACTTCGGGATCCATTGACGGACCTTTTGGCACTGCCCAGCTTTTTAAAACACCATCCATTTCTAACCTGAAATCATAATGAAGATGCGATGCAGCATGTTTCTGCACGACAAAAATCAGTTCGTTTATCGATTTTTCAACTTTTCCTTTTGGTTCACGGGTTTGTTTAAAATCTCTTTTTTGATGGTATTTAGACAGTGACATAAGTTTTCAAAAGAATTAAGGTGGTTAATGATATAGAGTAAAGCGTCGTTGCTGTGACAGCAAAAATAATATGGGCAAAGAACAGCTGAATATAATAACCTTTAAAATCAATTGGGGGTTGATGATCGGTCATTTTAAATATGATAATCCAGCTGAATATGCCAATTACACCACTGATAACTCCTAGTAGGAGAGCATTGAGTGGAGAAACTGGTAATATATTCTTTACCCATACTATATGATATCCCATAACAAATAGAAAACCAATAATGTAATGTATCAGCCAGCCCCAAGTTTTCTGAGATTCTTCGGAAAGGCTGATGTTTGTTTTTTTTATAGCAAAACTCAATAAAACAGGTTCTTTATACAATTCTCTAAAATTCTTCGATATAACATAACTAAACAAAGTCATAGCCGACGTCGCCCCAATAGAAATTAAAATTACTTGTATAATGGTGTAAATCATATAGAACTTGTTTTTTGAAATAAAATGCTAAGTCAAAGTTACTTTTAAAAAGGCTGTTTTCTGTTATAGGATTAAAAAAACGACTTATATAATTATCAGTAAAATATTGATTTTCAAATATATTATGATTCGAATAATATAACCCTTAAGCTGAATTGTATAAATTTTAACTTGAAAAGCCATCTAACTTTGTTAACCTATTGTTTGAGAAATACCTCACAAGCTTCATTGAATGATAAATGCAAAATCAACAGAAAATGAAAAATTCAAAAAAAACAAACCAAGACAATTCTGATGGAAAACAGAACGATTTAGAATACAATAAATCAAATGCAGAGAACGAATTTTTAACCACCAACCAAGGCGTTAAAATAAACGACAACAACAATTCTTTAAAGTCAGGAGAAAGAGGCCCTTCTCTTTTAGAAGATTTCATATTACGAGAAAAAATTACCCATTTTGATCACGAAAGAATTCCAGAACGCATTGTTCATGCACGAGGTTCGGGAGCGCATGGTTATTTTGAATTGTACAATAGCATGGAAAAATATACCAAAGCAGGCTTCTTAAACGATAAGAGTATTAAAACACCAGTTTTTGTTCGATTCTCGACTGTTGCTGGTTCTAGAGGATCTACCGATTTAGCTCGAGATGTTCGTGGTTTTGCTGTAAAATTTTATACGCAGGAAGGTATTTTTGATTTGGTCGGAAATAATATGCCTGTATTTTTTATTCAGGATGCCATGAAATTTCCAGACTTGATTCATGCTGTTAAAGCAGAGCCGCACAATGAAATTCCGCAGGCTGCTTCGGCACATGATACCTTTTGGGATTTTATTTCGCTAATGCCAGAATCGATGCACATGATTATGTGGGTAATGAGTGATAGGGCGATTCCAAGAAGTTTAAGAATGATGGAAGGTTTTGGAGTGCATACTTTTAGATTTATTAATGAGAAAAATGAATCGCATTTTGTAAAATTTCATTGGAAACCAAAATTAGGCACACATGGAGTTGCTTGGGATGAAGCACAGAAAATATCAGGAAAAAATTCAGATTTTCATAAACAGGATTTATGGGAAGCCATAGAAGCAGGAAATTTTCCAGAATGGGAATTAGGGGTTCAGATTATTCCTGAAAGCGACGAACATAAATTTGATTTTGATTTGCTTGATCCAACCAAATTAGTTCCAGAAGAATTGGTTCCTGTAACGATTGTCGGAAAAATGGTTTTGAATAAAAATCCAGATAACTTTTTTGCAGAAACAGAACAGGTGGCTTTTCACCCTGGACATATAGTTCCTGGAATTGATTTTTCAAATGATCCTTTATTGCAAGGCCGATTATTTTCGTATACTGATACGCAATTATCAAGATTAGGAAGTCCAAATTTTCACGAAATTCCAATTAATAGAACCATTGCGCCAATGCACAATAATCAGCGTGATGGACACATGCGTCAGGAAATTGCAAAAGGTAAAGTGAGTTATCATCCAAATTCTTTAGGAGGCGGATGCCCATTTCAAGCCAAAATGGATCAGGGCGGATTTGTAAGTTTTAATGAACGAGTAGATGCTCATAAAGTACGAGCGAGAAGCAACAGTTTTTCGGATCATTTTAGTCAGGCAGCGCTTTTTTACAACAGCCAAACGCCTATAGAACAAGATCATATTGCTAGTGCTTTGTCTTTTGAATTGGGAAAAGTAGAAACGGTTTCGATTAGAGAAAGAATGCTCGGACTTTTAAATCAGGTAAATACTGATTTAGCATCAAAGGTTGCTAAAAATTTAGGAATTCCAGTTCCGAAAAATATCGAAAAACCAATTAATCATGGAGTAGGAGCAGATGATGAAGGAAATCAAGAACCTACAAAAGTAAAACCAAATGTAGGGAGTTCAGATGCTTTGAGTATGCTTAAAAATCCAACCATTTCCAATACAATTGCAACTCGACAAATAGCTTTTTTATGTACTGACGGCGTAAGTGCAGATTCAATAAAAGTAATGAAAACGGCCTTGCAAAATGCAGGAGCAAAAGCCGTTATTATAGCACCGCATCTAGGAACTATTGTTTCTGCAGAAGGAACAGAAATTCCAGTAGATCAGACATATAAAATTGCGGCATCGGTACTTTTTGATGGTGTCTTTATTCCAAGTGGAAAAGGAATTGCAAATCTTTCGAAAATAAAAGAGGTAAAAGAGTTTTTAAATGATTCGTATCATCACTGTAAATTTATTGCAGCTGAAGCCGAAGGAGTACAGGTCTTAAAAAATAACAGTGATATAAAATCTAAAGACCCGGGAGTTTTGACAAGTGAAAATGGCGCAGACAAATTACTGGCTACTTCGTTTATAAAAGCTTTGGGAAGACATCGTTTTTGGGAAAGAGAAAAAAGTCTGTAATAAAATGAAAATGGCTGTCTTTTGCGACAGCCATTTTTTTTAGAATAAACAATTATTCTGTGCACATTTATATTTCAATATAACCCGTAGTTGAAACCACGCGCTATGTTTTGTTTTATGGATTGAAAAATTATTTCTCTAGAATTATTTCCAAACTCTTACTCAAAATAGAAACCGCTTTTTCCATTTCTTCTTTCTCCAAATTTCCAAACCCTAAACGTGTCGCAGTAAGGTTTTTGGTTTGATATAAAATGGTCTTTGGCAGAAATAAACCTTGTTTGGAGCATTCTTTTTGAAACTGAATCAGATTAAAATGATCTAGCCATTCGACCCAAATTGCCAATCCTCTTGGTGGCACTTTAAACTTGATTTTGCCTTTGAGTTTTTCATTAAGAATTGAAACAAAATGATCGCGTCGTTCTTTATAGATTTTTTTATTTTTTTTTGAAAGTCGGTGCACTTCGCCTTCGGTAATCCATTCGGTAAGAACTTGTTCCTTTATGACGTCAATTCTGGGTTCTAAGATGTTTTGATGCTTTTCGAGTTCTTTGATAAATTCCGCAGGTGCGGCCACAAAACCGTAACTGAACCCTGATGGCAATGATTTTCCGAAGGAGCCAATATAAACCACTTTTTGGTTGGAATCAAAGGCAGCCAATGGTAAAACAGGATTATTATCGTAATGAAATTCAAAATCGTAATCATCTTCCAAAATCACAAATCCATATTGATTAGCCAATTCCAGAACTTCAATTCTTTTTTTAGCGCTAAGCGAAATAGTGGTTGGATAATGATAATTGGATGTTAAATATAAAACTCGAATTTTGGTCGTTTCACAAATTTCTTTTAAACGTTTAGTATCAATTCCATCTTCATTTACCGGAATAGAAATGATCTGCGCTCCCGTATTGGTAAGCGTCATGTTTGACATATAATATCCCGGCGAAGCTACGATGACTCTATCGCCTGGAGTAATAAGCACTTTTGTAACCAGATACAAAGCGATTTCGTGACTGCTTGTTGTAAGAAGGTTAGAAGTAGAAATACGAATTCCTCGGGTAAGATTCAGATAATTGGAAAAATGAGTTTTAAAATTCGAATGTGAACGAAGTTCTATCTGTTCGTAGGTTTTAGAGGTTTTTCGTCTTTTTAATTTCGAAACATATAATCTAGCCAAAACATCGGTTTGAACCAATCGCAAATCGGGCATTCCATCATTAAATTGATACGGCAGATTACTGATTTCAATCGGACTTTCAAGGATAGTTGAACGCTGAAAACTGAAACCAATATTGTCTGGAGTGGTATTTTGTTCTTTCGAAACGGTAAATTCAGCTTTGTTTTTTTGTTTTTGCTGCGATAAAATAAAAGTTCCTTTGTTTGGAAGTGTCTCAATCCAGCCTTGTGATTCTAAATCCTGAAAGGCTTTGATTAAAGTGTTTCGGTTAACAGAAAGCACTTTACATAAAATTCTAGTACCAGGAAGTTTGGTACCTTCGGGAAGAAACCCCGTTTGTATGGCTTTGATAAATTCAAAAACAAGCTGCAGATAAATAGCAGTGCTTTCTTCTGGTTTAAGCTGAATAAAGCTTTTAAAAGGAATTTCAACCGGACTATCCATAATTTATAAACTGACACTTTTGTTGGTACGGCAAGATACTGCTTTTCTTAAAATTTTTAGAAAAAAAGAAAAGTGATCTTTACATAAGTGTTAGAACGATGACCAAATCAAACTATTAAGTCCGGCTGAAATATTATTTAACCGACTTACACTTTAAAAATCAGTTTCTTTTTGTAGAAAATCCATAAGATAAACGACCAGAAAATGGCATATGATAAAGCATAAGCGAGTGATGCATTTAATGGGTTTTCAAAACAAGGAACAATTCCATGATTATATATATACGCTTGAAGTCCAATTTCTTCTCCAGCTTTTTCGGGATCGGCTACTTTTATGCCACTTAAAACTCTCGGAATTATTCCAGAAAAGAAAAACACAATCATCGGGTTTACTCCCCAAATCAGGAATAATTTCGTCCATTTTTTATGTCCTTGAATATCGATTATATAATACAAAAGTGTTAAACATAAGGTTGCAATTCCAGCTGTGTATAAAACATAGGAACTTGTCCAAAGTGATTTGTTAATAGGGAAGAAGATGTTCCAAATTAAACCTCCAATTACTAAAGCAGTTCCTGCAATGGCGGTCTTTTTTACGATTTCCATTTTATCAACAGATAAATTTAACAGCTGGCCAATGTACATTCCTAAAATTCCAGTTCCAATGGCTGGCAAAGTGCTTAAGATTCCTTCTGGATCCCAAGTTTTAGATGAAGCCCATAAATGTCCGTTTAGAAGTGTATCGTCTATCCAAGCGGCAAGATTAGTTCCTTTGTCGAAATTGGCAGGACCAAATCCAGGAACCGGAACAAAAGCCATTACAAGCCAATATCCAATTAAAAGTGTGGCTAAAACTAAAAGCTGTGTTTTTAAATTAGTTTTTAAATACAAAATAGAAGTAAAGAAATACACAATCGCAATTCGCTGTAAAACGCCTGGGATTCTGGTATCTTCAAAATGTTCAAGTCCGCTAAATGATAATGAGATAAGAATTAGAAATACTCCAACGGCAAGAATGGTTTTGACTTTCATTGAAAAGTTTCCTAAAAGAGCATAAGCAACAGCAAAAGCAATTAGCAATCTTACTCCTAATAGAGGAATGCCTTCTAAACCAAATAAATGGATTCTGCTAAAAACGCTTAAAAATAATCCTAAACAGAAGATTCGCAAAGAACGAACTAAAATTTTATTGAAAACGCTTCCGTCAAAATGTTTCACAGGCATTGCAAACGGAATCGCAGTTCCCATAATAAAAACAAAAAACGGGAAAACTAAGTCAGTAGGCGTACAGCCATGCCATTCAGCATGTTCTAAAGGCGGGTAAATAGATGACCAGCTTCCCGGATTATTGACAATCGTCATTAAGAGAATAGTAAATCCTCTAAAGACATCGAGTGAGGTTAAACGTTCTTTTGTCATTGGGTTTGATATTTTAGATGGTTAGATTTTTTAGAAGCAAGAAGCAAGAAGAAAGATTCTTTGGGCTTTGCTTTCAGGTTATTTTATGATAGCGTCTTGAATGATCTGTTGGATTTCTTCTCTGATTTTTCCTTTGGTTAATTTATTTTCGTCATTTACTACTTCTGGATATGTTCTGTTGGATAGAAATACATACACAATTTCGGTTTCTGGATCTGCCCAAGCCATGTTGCCTGTAAAACCTGTGTGGCCAAAACTGGCTTCAGAAACACAGTCGCAAGTTGGTCCGCCTTTGTGTACTCTTTTATCAAATCCTAAACCTCTCAGGACGCCTTGATTTTTGTAATAGCACGTATTAAAAGCATCAAAAGTTTGTGGAGAAAAATATTGAATTCCGCCATAATTTCCTTTTTGAAGATAAAGCTGCATCATTTTGGCTACATCCATCGCATTAGAAAATATTCCTGCATGACCAGCAACTCCGCCTTCCATTGCAGCTGCCATATCATGCACATAACCTTGAATAACCTGATGTCTGAAATAGTTATCAATTTCGGTTGGTGCAATATTGCTTTTGTCAAATTTGTCTAATGGATTATAAAGCGTATTGGTCATTCCTAAAGTGCTGTAGAAATTTTCTTGACTCAGCTCTTCTAATTTTTTATGCGTTTTTCTTTCTAAATATTCTTTTAAAATGATAAAAGTAAAGTCGCTGTATTTGTATTCTTTTTTTAGCGCTACAGGACTTTCAGCAATAATTTTCATAATCGTATCATGATAATCATTTCGAATATAAAGATTGTCTGCAACTTTCGTTGTAAAACCGTTTTCTGCTGCTTTTCGGTAGTATTTTTCAGAAGGTTGGTTGTTGCTGTCTAAAGTTGCTTTGTAAAACGGAATCCATGCCTGAAGTCCTGCGTAATGATTTAACAGATCTTTGAAAGTGATATTTTCTTTGTTTGTTTTAGCAAAGAATGGAAGCATGTCTTTCAGTTTGGTATCCAGCTCTACTTTATTTTTATCGTACAATTGCATCACATTTGGCAATGTCGAAATCATTTTTGAAATTGAAGCAACATCGTATAAATCGGTATCTGCGACTTTTTTTCCGTTATCATAAGTTTGCGCTCCGTATGATTTCTGAAAAATAACATTTCCTTTTCTGGCCACTAAAACCTGCATTCCTGGTGCCATTTTACCATCAATTGCTTTTTGTGCCACAGCATCGATTTTGGACAGAATTGCCGGATTCATATTTACATTTTCTGGAGCTGTAAAAGCCAGACGATTTAGTTTTTCTGTAGATAAGCCATCATTTACATGGAAAGCATCATTTATAGATACAGGCAATTTTCCTTTGGCTTCGATGGCACCAAAAAGTAATCCTGCCGAAACAACCTGACTAATATCTGAGTTTTGATATGAAACTACCAATCCTTCAATATCATCAAAATTATTAATAGACAATAACGAATATGGTTTTGCAAAAATGTCTAGAATTACTTTGTTGTGTTTTGCAATTTCTTTCAGCCAAAGCATTTCTTGTAATGTGAATTCTTGTTTTTCCCAAGCTTTATTTACTTTATGATAGCTGATAATTACCTTGTCAAATTTTTTCAATTCTTTATTCAGACTGTCAAGATTGGTGTCTTTGACTTCTGTAATATTAGTGTATTTTTTTAAGGTCGAAACGAAAGTGCTATTGGTGTCTTCACCCAATTTTATATAGGCGATTTTTTCGCTTAAATCTTTTATCGGAAGAATTTCTTTTTCGTTTTTTAAAACTGTAATCGCATTTTCATACAATTTATAATGTAAAGCATCATTTTGCGACGGATTCAAATCATTATACAAATTATTTAAATCAATTGGTTTGTATTTATTTAATCCTGCTTTGTATTTAAAATGAAGAATTTTTTTAACCGAATGTGCCAATCGTTCTTCTGTAATTACTTGCGTATTGTAAGCCTCTTCCAATTTCTGAAAAGCAACGGGAACATTTTCTGGACAAAGCAAAATATCATTTCCTGCTAAAATAACAGCGATTTCTAGATCTCCAGGACCTTTAAAATTGGCAGCGCCTTTCATCGCTAAACCATCAGTAAAAATCAATCCGTTGAAACCTAATTCTTTTTGAAGCAGATTGGTTACCACATTATAGGAAGCAGAAGAAGGACAATTTGGTTGTGATTCTAAACTTGGAATATTAAGATGCGCTACCATTACAGAAGCTAAACCTTCGTCGAATAATTTTTTGTACGGATATAGTTCGACTAATTCCATACGTTCTTTAGAAAAATTAACGGTCGGTAAAGCATGATGCGAATCGGTTGAAGTGTCGCCATGTCCAGGAAAGTGTTTTCCGGTACAGAAAACGCCATTTCCTTGTATTCCTTTCATTAAAGCAAGAGCTTTTTCGGTTACATTGACTTTATCTTCACCAAAAGAACGGTTTCCGATAATTGGGTTTTTCGGATTAGTATTAATATCTAAAACTGGTGCAAAATTGAAATGAACGCCGATTCTTTTGTTTTCGGCTGCCATATTTCTTCCCACATTTTCAATTAAACTTAAATCTTGAATAGCGCCCAAAGTCATATTCCAAGGATAACGATACGTTGAATCTAATCTCATGGCTAATCCCCATTCGGCATCGATCCCGATCATTAAAGGCACTTTAGCTTTCGATTGATATAAGTTGGTCAATTTCGCTTGACGAACTGGTCCGCCCTGAAAGAAAATTACGTTTCCTATTTTATAATCTTCAATCAATTTACTAATCTGATTAACGTGCACAGAATCTTTGTTGGAATAGGCAGAAACCATAAACAATTGTCCGATTTTTTCCTGCACAGTCATTTTATTGTAAATGCTGTCAACCCAAGCCGTTTCTTTATCAGAATCTTTAAAGAAAGTTTTTTTGTCTGAAGTGTTTTTTGGTACGTAAACAACAGTGTCTTTTAAAGGGATATTCTTTTTATCATCTGCTGCACCATTATTTTTTTTGGATGCGCAATTGGTAATTAAAAATATAAAAGCGGCGTATAAACTGATTTTTATAAATGGATTTTTCATATCATTTTTTTAAGAATCAATTTGAGTTTAATGTATTTAAATTCAAATTGATTCATCAATAGTATTAAGCTGAATTAGAAACTTATTTCTTTTTCACTGCGTGAACTGGTTATAAATAATCCTAAATAAGTAATTAATCCGTTTAGTATAATTAATTCATTATCAAAAACATATCCTTCGAATAAAACTTTAGAATATTCATTGATGAAATAAGTGAATAATGGAGAAAGCAAGCAGATAAATGGAACCAGTTTATCGTTTACATGTCTTGATTTTTGGAATAAACCAAAAGCGTATAATCCTAACAATGGACCGTAAGTATAAGAGGCAACTTTAAAAATCATTCCGACTACAGAACTGTCATTGATTGAGTTGAAAATCAGGATGATAAAAAAGACTAAAACAGAAAAACTGATATGCACTAAATGTCTGATTCTTACCGTGTTTTTCTTATGGCTGTTTTCTGCTTTGTCCATGCCTAAAAAGTCAACGCAAAAAGAAGTTGTTAAGGCTGTTAAGGCAGAATCGGTAGTTGCAAAAGTGGCAGCAATAATTCCCAATAAAAATACAATTGCGGGAACAAGTGCTAAGTGATTTAGTGCAATTTCAGGAAAAAGTAAATCGGTTCTTGGTTTTCCGGTAACTAAATCGGTTGGAACAGCGATTCCGTTTTTGTTTGCATAGATATATAACAACGCTCCAACACTCAAAAAGAAAATATTAATGATAACAAAGATTCCTGTAAAAGTGAACATGTTTTTCTGTGCTTCGCCAATATTTTTACAGCTCAAGTTTTTTTGCATTAAATCTTGATCTAGACCAGTCATGGCGATAGTTACGAACATTCCACCCAAAATTTGTTTTACAAAATGGAATTTACTTCCCATAAAATCATCAAAGAAAAAGATCTTAGAATAATTACTGTTTTTTACTTCTTCAAATGCGCTGATGGCAGTTAAATCCATACGATCACAGATGAAATAAATAGTAAGAAAAACAGAAGTTACCAAAAAGAAAGTCTGTAAAGTATCTGTAATAATAATTGTTTTTAGTCCGCCTCTATATGTGTAAGAGAAGATTAACAGCAATGAAATTAAAACAGTAAACGCAAAAGGAATATGATAAAAATCGAACACAAAACGCTGTAAAACGATCACGACCAAATACAATCTGAAAGCAGAACTTATCGTTCGGCTGATTAGAAAAATAGAAGCTGCTGTTTTGTAGCTGAAAAAGCCCATTCTTTGCTCAATATATCCATAAATCGATGTTAGATTCATTCTATAGTATAAAGGCAATAAAAGTTTTGTAATGACAATAAATCCAAGTGCATTTCCTAAAACAAACTGAAAATATTTAAATTGTTCACCGCTTGGCGCGCCAACTTCTCCAGGAACAGAGATAAAAGTTACTCCAGAAAGAGCAGTTCCGATCATTCCGAAAGCCACTAAATACCATTTTGAATTTTTATTGGCAGTAAAAAAGGCTTCATTTCCGCTGTCTTTTCTGCTGACTCTGTGCGATATATAGAACAATGTTCCGAAATAAATGATAATAAGGAGAAGAATGGTACTTGGTGTCATTTTATAGTTTTGGTGATTTTTGGTTTTTTAAAATAATTCAAATCAGGAAGATTTTTTAATTGACCTGACGGATTTTAGTCTGTCAGGTCGGTGTTAAAAACTCCAAAAAATGAATTTATCCAGTTTTTGAATTTGTATAAATCTATAAAAAGATTTTGATAGTGAGGTTTTTAGTTTTCCTGATTTTTAGTGTGCGCTAATAAAACAGCTCGTACACTTTTATGTTTTTGCAACAATTCGTCGGCTGCCTCATATTCTAAATCAAGTTCTTCCATTATCATTTTAATGGCGCGTTTTACCAGTTTTTCGTTAGAAAGCTGCATGTCAACCATTTTGTTGCCTTTTACTTTTCCTAGTTTGATCATTACCGAAGTAGAAATCATATTCAGGGTTAATTTTTGAGCTGTTCCTGCTTTCATTCTCGTACTTCCTGTTAAGAATTCAGGACCAACAATTAACTCAATCGGATAATCGGCTTCTTGAGCGATAAGTCCGTTGCTGATGCACGAAATACTTCCTGTTTTAATATTGTGTTCTTTAGCTTTTTTAAGGGCTCCTAAAACGTAAGGCGTATTGCCGGAAGCTGCAATTCCGATAATCATATCTAAGCTTGAAATTTCGTACTTAGCTAAATCTTTCCATGCTTGTTCGGTATCGTCCTCTGCATTTTCTACTGCTTTTCTAATGGCTGTGTCTCCACCAGCAATAATTCCGATAATCATATCATGCGGAACGCCAAAAGTAGGCGGGCATTCTGAGGCATCTAAAATTCCGATTCTCCCAGAAGTTCCAGCTCCGATATAAAATAATCTTCCGCCCAATTGCATTTTTTTTACAATCGCCTTAACCAATTTTTCTATTTTAGGAATCTGTTCTTCAATAATATGCGGAACTTTTTTGTCTTCTGTATTAATGTTTGTAAGAAGTTCTTTCACGCTCATTTGATCCAAGTCTTTGTACAAAGATTCTTGTTCAGTTTCAGGATTTTTATTTTTCATTTTTCTTTTTTTTGATTTTTGAAACTAAAATTTTTCAATTTCAGGATCTCTATTTTACATTAATAGGTTGCGGTTTTTATTTTGAATGGAATTTAATTTTAAAACATAGAAACACAGGTTTTGATTTTTGTTTAAAAAGGTAACCAATCTTTAAAAAAACAAACCAAAGAGAACTACATTTCTGCTAGCAATATATATGTGTGTGTTTATGCTAATGGAACGCTTTTTTGTAGGTCTATCAAAGTCTATGTTTCTAGTGTTTAAAAATTAAGTCTAAAAGAACTGAATTAGAAATGTTATTTATAAATCAGATATTTTGTTCGCATTTTTTTGAATGCTTCTAGATCTTTTTGCCAAGATTGTCTTATCTGAGCTTCAGAAACGCCGCTTTCAATTTGCTGCTGTAATTTTTTTGTTCCTGCCAGTTTGGTAAAAAATGCATTAAAGAATTTTGTTTTATCACTCGTATTCTGATACGCTTTAATAAGCCATTTCAGTTCTAATTGTTTCAATTTTGGATAAGCAGTTAAATCTTCGCCAAAACATTCTTTTCCATTGTATAAAGGATCTTTTGCACCAAAATTGGGTTTTGGAGTAAAACTGAAATTGGTTTTGGTTAAATATGGAGAACCGTAAATTTGAAATTGTTTTTCAGTTCCGCGTCCCATACTCACATTTGTTCCTTCAAAAAGACATAAACTTGCATATAAATTTATAGACTGGTCATTTGGTAAATTCGGAGATGGTTTTACCAATAAACTGTATGGCATTGTTCTGCTGTAATCGACACAAGGAATAACCGTTAGTTTACATTGAGCGCCATCTTTTAGCCATTTTTCTCCATTTACCATTTTAGCATATTCACCGATTGTCATTCCGTGCAAAAGCGGAATAGGGTGCATGCCAACAAAACTTGTAAATTCTTTTTCTAAAAGCGGACCATCTACGATAGAGCCATTTGGATTTGGACGATCCAAAACAATAAGCGGAACGTTATTTTCTGCGCAAGCTTCCATTACATAATGTAAAGAAGAAATGTAGGTATAGAATCGTGCTCCTACATCTTGCAAATCAAAAATCATGACATCAATTCCAGACAACTGCGCTGGTTTTGGCTTTTTATTGTCGCCATAAAGCGAAATAATCGGCAAGCCTGTTTTCTGATCTTTTCCATCAACAACATGTTCGCCGGCATCGGCTGTTCCTCTAAATCCGTGCTCGGGAGCAAAAATAGTCTGAACAGCAATTTTTTTCTCCAATAAAAAATCAACGACATGGGTCTTGTTGGATAAAATTCCAGTCTGATTGGTAACAATTCCGACTTTTTTATCTTTTAATAGCGGAAGATATTTTTCGTAATTGTCAGCTCCGGTTTTTATAACAGTGTTATTGATTTCTGCTAAAATATCGATTTTATTGGGCTGAATGGTTGCCGAATATGACGTAGCATGAAACAGAAATGCTGTAACAAAAGCACTTTTTGCTATAAATTTTATCATTTTAAATACAGTTATTAGTTAAAGACGAATTGCACTAATAAAATTAATATTTTATCGGAGTATATGAATGTTTAAGGCAGATTTGGGGAATCTAAAAACTAACAAGATATAACCTGCATGAATCAGGATTAATTTTTCTATTTGGTCTTTTTATTGGTCACAATGCGTCTAAAAAGAGTATTTTAAAATACTGCCTCCGAAAAGTCTCACGTCGGAGGCAGTTGTATTTGATGTGGTATTTTAGTTTTTACCGAATTACCAGCCTGGGTTTTGTTTCAATTCTACACCTTCTGCAGCGTATAAATTGATATCATTTGTCGGAATTGCACTCAAGTAATTTTTTGGTGATATAAATAATCTTGATACACCAGCTGCATAAGGAATTACATATCCTTGTGCGTTTACTTTTGTTTTAGAGTTAGTTCCTATTAAAGCCATTATTCTAGCTCCTAAAATAACATCTGGATTAGAATTAGTATCCAAATAATCTCCTTTTTTCCAACGCATAAGATCTTCTTTTCTCATTGTAGTCCAAGCCATAAACTCGATTCTGCGCTCACGACGAATCTCCCAAATAATTGGATTTACAATTCCTGAAATTTGTTCTAATGCAGTTGTTCTTTGCGGGTCATCTATCTGAACGCCGTTTGCACTTGCGCTTGCACCATCTGTAGTCAAAGTTGCAATTCCAGCACGTGTACGAACTTTGTTAAGTGATAAATTTAGATCTGCAGTAGTAATTGTTCCTAATTCTGCACATGCTTCAGCATAATTCAAATAAACTTCGCTTAGTGTGAAAACTGGAGCGTCAATTTGATTTTGTCCAATTGTGGTAACTTCTGTACCTGTTGTAGCAGGATTATTATACAATTGGAATACATAACCTGTTATTGATGTTAAACCGTTAAAAGGTTTATCAGAGTAAGCATAATCTGCTGTACTGAAAGCTTTAGCAAATCTTGGATCTCTGTTAGCAAAAGTATTTGCAATAGTGTTGTCTCCTAAATATTGAGCATTGCCAGTTTGTTTAATAGGCAATCCGTTAGTAGTTACATAGCTTTCTGCAGCAAATTTTGTCAATCCGTTTTGAACAGTAGATGTATTAGTGTAGGCTTGAATTCCATTTCCTAAAACACCTTTTATGTATCTTTTTGTTAAGATTACTTCAGTATTTCCTAATAATTCAACAGAATTGTAAAGTGATTTCCAATCTGTGTTTAATTTGTATGAGTTGTTATTCATTACGGCTAAAGATGCATCTTTAGCTTTCTGAAGATACACATTTCCATTCTGACCCAAATTGTATTTTCTGTAAGTACCTTCACCCAAACATACTCGGCTTAATAATGCATAAGCAGTATATTTGTTTACCGTTACATTGCTATCATCAACATTTAATAACAACGGAATCGCTTCTTCTAAGTCTTTAATTACATTGTCTATTACTTCGGCTCTAGATAGAGCAGGTTTGTAGACATTTGCATCGCTTTGAGCTAAATATTGGTCTGTGTATGGTACATCGCCAAACTGCTGTGCTAAACGAAAATAAGTGTGAGCTCTAAAGAACTTAGCAACACCTATGTAGTGATTTTTCTTTGTCTGATCCATAGGAACATTTGGCACTCTTTCTAACATAAGATTGCAACGACGAATCAAAGTGTAATACTCATTCCAGTTTGAGTTAGTTGCATTTGGAGCTGTTAGAAAGTTCGTGAAAACGTTCATCGCCAAGTTGTCATCTATTAAACCTGTTGCAGAAGCATGAAAGTAAAAATCAGCGGTAGTACCAGCATTATTTCCGTATCCATTAAAGGTATTATAGTTCAACCAAGAAAATGTTTTTACGTTATTTTCTGAAGTCCAAAAATTGTTGTCAGTGAATACATCTTCCGGAGGTGTATCCAAAAAATCTGAACAGCTAACAGTTAGACTTGCAAAAGTTAGCAAGGCAACTGATAGTTTTATCTTAGAGTTTATGATTAATTTTCTCATCTTAATTAATTTTTGATTTTTAAATACCTTTATTAAAACGCAAGTTGTATACCAACCGACCATGTTTTAGAGTAAGGGAAAGTTCTTCCCCACATTGATTCACTTTCATTAATTTCAGGGTCTACCGGTAATTTACTGCTTTTCCAAGTAGCTAAGTTGAAACCTGAAACGTATGGTCTAATTTTATCAAATCCAGCCTTTTGAGAAATACTTTTTGGGAAAGTATATCCAAGAGTCATCGATTTTAAACGTAAATAAGACATATCTAATAAATAACGAGTTTGTGCCACAAAATTGTTTGATCCAGGCGCATAAGTTCCAAAAGCATTAGTTGCATGTCCAGGGTATGGATTAGGGAAATAGGCATCTGTATTTTCTGCTGTCCAGTAATCATTTTGGTTCTGATACATAGCATCTGTTCTGTTGTAGAAAGGCAATACTAAGTCTGAAGTTGTCCAGTAGTCACGTTTTCCAACTCCTTGGAAGAAAGCATCAATATCAAATCCGTATAAAGCACCACCTAAACGAACTCCATATTGGTAGCGAGGCGTAGTGTTACCAATAACTTTTAAATCTCCAGGTTTAAGAGCTGTTCCGTCACCTCTTGAAATTACTCCGTCTCCATCTAAATCTTTATACATTACATCTCCTGGGCCAAATTTAAACGCTCCACTTCTTATATTTTTATAATCAATACCGTTTACTATTAATCCTGTCGCATCAATTTGATCTGTTGTTTGAATTAATCGGTCTGTTTCCAATCCCCAGATTTCACCCAATTTTTGACCTGAGTAAAAAGATGAAGTACTGATTAACTTAGCAGAGTTGTTCCATTCTGTTACTTCTGTAGTATTGTCTGAAAGCGTAAGATCTGCGTAAACACTGATGTCTTTGTTGATTTGTTTATTAAAGTTAAGAGCAAGTTCCCAACCAGTTGTTCTTAAATTTCCAGAGTTTGTGTTGGCAGCAGCCTGACCAAATGAACCTGGAAGTGTTTTTCCTGGAGCTAACATTCCTTTTGTATCACGTTGGTAGTAATCAAATGTTAAACCTAACATGCTAAATATTCTAATATCAATACCAATATCTTGAGTAGTTACCTTTTCCCAAGTTAAATTCGGGTCAACATTTGTTGGCTGATTAACAGTCGGAGGAATAGTTGTACCACTACCGATCCAATAAGGGTTAGGATTAGTAGTAACGTTAGTCATAACTGGTAAAAAGGCATTGTTAGCAATATTTTGATTTCCGATTGAACCAATAGATCCACGAATTTTCAAATCATTTAACCAGCTTTTTGTTCCTTCCATAAAGCTCTCTTCTGAAATTCTATATCCAACAGAAGCAGAAGGGAAGAATCCCCATTGCTCATTAGTTGGGAATTTTGACGAACCATCATAACGTCCGTTTACCTCCAATAGATATTTACCTTTGTAATCGTAATTTACACGCGCAAAAAATCCTGCAATTGCATATCTTGATAAACCAGGATTTAGAATGTCATTAGCAACAAGAGGCGAAGTAAATTGGTCGCCAATAGCTAAGTTGAATTCTGGTTTGGTTTTGTCCAAAAGTGTATTTCTACGAGCATAAGTTCTTTCTTGATCGTACCATTCTGTATTCAAACCACCTAATACTTTAAAGTTGTGGTTTTCTCCTAATGTCTTAGTGTAATTTCCAAAGATATTGGCTACGTTTCTAGTGTAAGATGTTTTGGCTTGCGCAACAAAATCGTTGGCAGTTTCCATTGAAGTAGGTTTTCCAGCAACTAAGTCAGCAGCACTTGTCCACCAGTCCCAAAGCGGTACTTGACCACCATTCATTTTTAGACTTGAAAAATTGGTATTAAAGCTATATTCTCCTACGATATTAAAGTCTTTAGTAATTTGAGCAGTAAGTCTTCCGCTTATCCTCATATCATTTGATTTACTTTCGTTTTGAGATGCATTTGCCATATAACCAGGCGCATGTCTAAAGTAAGTACCATTATAAGTTCCATAAGGGAAATAAGAGCCCCAACGCATATAGTAGCCGAAATATCCGTTACCAGCAGTATCAATACCATTGTTGTAATAGTTAAAAGGAGAATCATATTCTTGGAAAGTTCCCAATACTTTAAAATCTCCAGTAAGCCAGCTTGCTAACTCCGTTGTCATACCAAGATTAAGATTGAATCTTTGGTTGGTTTCATTATTGATTTTCATTACACCATCTTGATTAGAAAGTCCTAACGAAACGATAAATGAACTTTTGTCGCTCAAAGAACCTTGAGCTGATAAATTATGAAGTGTTTGTACCGCATTCTTTTTTAACATTTCATCATGCGGATTCCAAATTCTGTAGAAATATTCTTTTCCTCCAATAACATCAAAATCTTCTCCTAAGATCATGTTTTTGTCATTTGGATTTCTAGTTGCAGCATATTTTTCTTTCCAGTTAATGATACCAGGCAATAATGTTTTATAGTTCATACCGAAAGATTCTGGATTCGCATTTCCAGCTCTAGCCTGCGCATCAATCATTGCTGGAAGCTCTACAGTTGGGTCATTAAATTGAACCAAAGAAATTGGGTTGCTCCAACCTGTATTATTGCTATAAGCGAATCTTACTTTTCCTTTTGAATTTTTACCGCTCTTAGTAGTAATTAAAATAACTCCAAATGCAGCACGTGCACCGTAAATAGAAGCAGAAGCAGCATCTTTAAGCACAGACATAGATTCTACGTCTTCTGCATTTAGCATCGACAATTCGCCTGGAACACCATCGACTAAAATAAGTGGTGATCCTTTAGCTTCTCCATTTATAATAGTTCCAGCTCCACGAATGTTAACGTTTGATCCCTTGCTGATATTACCTGAATTAAAAGTAATATTAAGTCCAGGAGTAGTTCCTTGTAAACCTCTTGTGATATCAGTAATAGGCACACTTCCTAGAGCTTTTTTCACATCTACTTTTGCAACCGCTCCCGTAAGATTAGCTTTTTTCTGAGAGGCAAAACCTACAACAACAACTTCGTCTAGTTTCGAAGTGCTTTCTGAAAGGCCAACATCTATTTTCTGTTGGCTCTCCACTTTAATAGATTGGGTTTCGTAACCCATGTAACTAAAGTTTAGAGTTCGTCCCGGTGCTACAGAAATACTGTAGTGCCCATCAAAGTCAGTTGTAGTACCGTTATTTGTTCCCTGAATAACTACGCTGACTCCAGGAATTGGAATTCCGTCTGCTTTGCTTTTTACTGTTCCAGTAACTGTTTTTGCTTGTCCAAATGCTGCTTGAATGCACAAAAACAACACTGAAATAAAGAGTAATTTTTTCATGATTAATCTGGTTTTTTATGGTTGTTGTTGAGCAAATATATTTAATTATTGCATATAAATGCATTATTTTGAATTTTTTTTCGAAAAATAATTTAAAAAACGCAAAATAACGCAAGTTTTTAGAAGAAAATAATTATTGAATTTATTTTAAGAATCTTATCGATGCATGATTTTGCAGTTTTTAGGCTATTTTCTGATATAGAATGAAATATTTGATATATTTGTGATAAATTTTAACTTTTATAAAAAAATGCTGAAGGCCGAAAGACATAAATATATAATGACTAAACTTATTGAAGACCAAAAAGTTGTTACAACAGATTTAGCTTTGGCTCTCGATTTGTCTGAAGATACAATAAGAAGAGATTTGAACGAGTTAGACAGTAAAAAGCTGTTAGAGAAAGTATATGGCGGTGCGGTTCAAGTTAAAGAAAAGTCTGCCAATGTATTTGATATAGCAATAGCTGCAGAAGAACAGAAAAAACAAATCGTGACAAAAGCATTGTCTCTACTTCATGATGATCAGGTTATTATAATGAGCGGAGGAAGCACCAATTTGGTTTTTGCAAAGTTAATTCCGGCCGATTTAAAGGCTACAATATATACGTATAGCTTACCGATAGCCATGCAATTGTCTCAGCACCCTAATATCGATTTGATTTTTATTGGTGGAAAAATGCAGAAAAACGCAATGGTAACAATAGGTATGGATGTAATTCAGGTGGTTTCTAAAATTAAAGCCGACATTTGTTTCATTGGCGCCAGCAGCATTAATATCAAACAAGGTCTTACAGAAGTAGGTTACGAAATCTCAATCGTCAAAAAAGCAATGATAGAGGCTTCTGATAGAGTAGTTTCCATGTTTGCTTCAAATAAATTAAATACCAAAATGCCACACGGCGTATGCGATCTTACGCAATTGGATACGATTGTGACAGAGTTAGATCCAGAAGATGAAAAACTAGACGAATATAGAAAATCTGGAGTGTTTATCTTATAACTTTAAACTTATACAATGTGGTTTTTGCGTTTTGTTGCGTTATTTTAATTTTATTATGTTAAAAAACGCAAAATAATGTATTTGTATGCTTTTTGTATCTATATTTGTTAAAACTAATTTTATTAGTAAGATATATTTATGAAAATCATTTCTTGGTTTACTTGCCATTTCTTTGGTGCTTTAAAGGAAGTTCAAAGCTTTTAAAAGGAACTTTAATAAATATTGAATTCTAATAAAATTTAGAATGTGTTGTTTTTGCCAAACTGATTTTAGCGAAGTGCAGAAATAAAACATTTATTAAAGAACCAAAAGCAACAGAACCAAATTAAATGTCCGATTCTCTCCAACTACAAGAATTAGAAACTTCACTAGAAGGAACTCTTTTTTATGATGACCTTCATAAAAAAATATATGCCACAGATGCCTCTGCCTATAGAATTATGCCGCTTGCCGTGGCTATTCCAAAATCAGAAAATGATATTATAAATATTATTCGGTTTGCTTCAAAAAATAAAATTTCTATAACACCAAGAACGGCAGGAACTTCACTTGCAGGTCAGACTATCGGAAGCGGAATCATTGTCGATGTTTCTAAACATTTTAATAAAATTGTTTCTTTTGATCCTAAAAAGAAAACCATAACGGTTCAGCCTGGAGTAATTCGCGATGAACTGAATTTGTATTTAAAACCCCACGGACTGTTTTTTGCGCCAACGACATCAACAACCAATAGATGCATGATTGGCGGAATGGTCGGAAACAATTCGTCAGGGACAACTTCGATTCGTTACGGTGTTACCCGAGATAAAATTGTAGAAATAAAAGCCGTTTTAAGTGACGGAACTACCGCAATATTTAAAGATTTAACTTCTGAAGAGTTTATCGAGAAAACCAAAGGAGATTCTTTAGAAAATAAAATTTACAAAACCATTTACGAAGAACTTTCGAACAAAGAAAACCAAGAAGAAATCTTAAGAGAATTTCCAAAACCAGAAATTCATAGACGAAATACCGGTTATGCGATTGATGTTCTGCTAAAATCAAAACTTTTTTCGGGAACAGAGGATACGATCAATTTAGGAAAACTCCTTTGCGGAAGTGAAGGGACTTTGGCGTTTACGACAGAAATTACTTTAAAGGTAGACGACTTGCCACCAGTAAACAATATTATGGTTGTGGCGCATTTTCATACCATTCAAGAAAGTTTAGAAGCTGTCGTTACTGCAATGAAACATCATTTGTACACTTGCGAAATGATGGACGATACGATTTTAGACTGTACCAAAACCAATAGAGAACAAGCTAAAAACCGATTTTTTATTGTAGGTGAACCAAAAGCAGTTATTATGCTAGAAGTAGGATCGCACATTAGTATGGAAGATGCCGAACTGCAAGCTGATGCATTAATTAAAGATCTTGAAAATAATGGCTTCGGATATGCCTTGCCAAAAATTTACGGAACAGATATAGACAAAGTAAATGAGGTAAGAAAAGCAGGTCTTGGACTTTTAGGAAGTATTGTGGGAGACGATAAAGCAGCAGATTCTATTGAAGATACAGCGGTTGAATTGAGCGATCTGCCCAATTATATTGCCGATTTTGCGGCGATGATGGAAAGGCACGGACAAAGTGCCATTTACTACGCACATGCTGGAGCGGGAGAGCTACATTTGCGTCCGAAGATAAATTTGAAAACGAAGGAAGGATTACATCAGTTTAGAAATTTATCTACTGAAGTAGCTCATTTGGTAAAAAAATACAGAGGTTCGTTAAGCGGTGAACATGGCGACGGAATTCTGCGTGGAGAATTCCTGCCTTTTATGATTGGCGATAAAAACTACGAACTGCTAAAACGAGTAAAAAAAGCATTTGATCCGAACACGATTTTGAATGTTGGGAAAATTGTAAACGCTTCGAAAATGGATGAAAATCTTCGTTTTGAAGCGGGACGAGTAGAGCCTGAAATAAAAACGATTCAGGATTTCTCGGATAGTTTAGGGGTTTTACGTGCCGCCGAAAAATGCAATGGTTCTGGCGATTGCAGAAAAATGCCATCAGCAGGCGGAACTTTATGTCCGAGTTATCGTGCTACAAGAAATGAAAAAGATACTACGCGAGCACGTGCCAATGCTTTACGCGAATATCTAACAAATTCGGAAAAAGAAAATAAATTCGATCACGAAGAATTATACAAGGTTTTTGAATTGTGTGTAAGCTGTAAAGCCTGCGCCAGCGAGTGTCCAAGTAATGTTGATGTAGCAACTTTAAAAGCTGAATTTTTATACCAATATCAAAAAGCAAACGGATTTTCTTTCCGAAATAAAATATTTGCTTTCAATTCGAAATTGAATGAATTGGGAAGTATTGCACCATCAATTACCAATTGGGCTTCTAATCTTTCATTCGTTAAAAAACGCATGGGAATTGCACCTGAAAGACAAGTGCCTTTATTGGCTCCAAAAACATTTAGAAAATGGTATGAAAAGAACAAAAAACGTAACACAAACAGTTCTTTTGAGAATGGAAGTGTTTATCTTTTTTGTGATGAATTTACTAATTATTATGATGTTTCAGTCGGAATCGATGCCTACGAACTCTTAACAGAATTAGGCTATAGAGTAATTGTAATTGATCATGAGGAAAGCGGAAGAGCTTTTATCTCAAAAGGCTTTTTGGAAGAAGCGCAGGAAATTGCCAATAAAAATGTCAATACTTTTAAAAATATAATTTCTGAAAACACACCTTTAATAGGTCTTGAGCCTTCGGCAATATTGACTTTCAGGGATGAATATATCCGATTGGCTACTGATAAGGAAAGTGCTGAAAAATTAGCTAAAAACACCTTTACAGTCGAAGAGTTTTTCAAAAGAGAAATTTCAAACGGAAAAATTCACGCAGATCAATTTTCTGAAAAAGAGAAAAATATCAAAATTCATGGACATTGTCATCAAAAATCATTGAGCTCAGTTGAAGCTTCTTTTGCGATGTTGAATGTTCCAAAAAACAATACAGTTACGATTTACAATTCTGGATGTTGCGGAATGGCGGGTTCATTTGGTTACGAGAAAGAACATTATGAAATCAGTATGAAGATGGGAGAAGATACTTTGTTTCCGAAAATCAGGGCAACAGAGCAATCAACAGAAATTGCAGCAGCAGGAACCAGCTGCCGCCATCAGATTTTTGACGGAACCAGCAGAAAAGCTTTGCATCCTGTGACTATTTTAAAAGATTGTCTGAAATAGTTTTTTGTATTTTTCCAGTGCTTTTCAAAAATAGTATTTTATAAAAACATCAATTATGAAAAAAACAATTTATTCAATCTTACTGCTGCTTTTCATTTTTACAGCCAAAGCGGCTAAGGTTGATACTTTACAAGTTTTTAGTGCTTCGATGCAGAAGAATATTAAAACTTGCGTTGTAGTTCCAGACAATTATAAAAAGAGCAAGAAGGCATTTCCGGTTGTTTATCTGCTTCATGGCTATAGCGGAAATTATAGATCTTGGGCAAAAGATTTTAAAGAACTCGGAAAGCAAGTTGATCAGTATGGTTTTATAGTGGTTGGTGTAGACGGGAATTATTCAAGCTGGTATTTTGATAGTCCTATAGATCCGACTTTCAAATATGAAACTTATGTCGTAAAAGAACTAGTTCCGTTTATTGATAAACAATACAGAACAATTGCAGACCGTAAAGCAAGAGCTATTTCAGGTTTGAGCATGGGCGGACATGGTGCTTTGTATCTCTCATTCAGACATCAAGATGTATTTGGTGCGGCAGGAAGTATGAGCGGAGGAGTAGATTTTCGTCCGTTTCCTGAAAATTGGGATATCAAAAAACGATTAGGTTCAATTACAGAATTTCCTGAAAACTGGAATAAGAACACCGTTACCAATATGTTAGACTTGGTAAAAGACAATAAATTAAAACTGATTATTGACTGTGGGGTTGATGATTTCTTTATGAAAGTAAACAGAGAACTTCACACAAAAATGTTAGACCTAAAGATAAATCACGATTATATAGAACGTCCAGGCGAACATAATTTAAAATACTGGGAGAATTCCTTAAAATATCAGCTGCTGTTTTTTTACAATTATTTTAATGATGCTGAAAAAATGCAGTAAACGTTAAATGCATTGCCATTTTGTTGATTTATGGCAATACATAAATTTTGGTTGGTTATCCTAACAGGTTTTCTAAGCCTGTTAGGTATTTTTTTCGCCACTCCCGATAGTTATCGGGATAAAGGATTAAAAAAGATTTTTTTGCCACGAATAAGAAAAATTTCACGAATAAAATCTGCTGCATCTGCTAAATCTGCGAGAGAAAATAATAACCACAGATTAAAAGGATTTAATTTTTTTTGTAAATGAAATTGCTCGCAAAGTCGTAGAGGCGCAAAGAAAAAAATATTTAAAAAAGAAAGACTTTGCGTCTTCGCGCCTTTGCGAGATTAAAAAACAAAACTTTGCGGACATTGCGTAAATCCTTGCGCTCTTTGCGGTTAAGTAATAAAGCAAATTCCATAATAGGAACTGTTTAAAAATAAATTATTGTTTAATAAAGAAAAAAACACCAATGAAAAATCTATTTTTAAGAATATTATTGCTTTTTGTAATAGTTTCTGGGTTCTCTCAAAATGCAGGAAAATCAGAAGATATCAAATTTGTACAGCTAACTGATTTGCACGTTTCAGTAGGAAATGACAATGACTTTTTATTGCAGAATATTGTAAAAGAAATCAACAATTCAGATTTTGAATTTGCGGTTGTAACTGGAGATTTAACCAATCGCGGTGCTGATGATGAGCTAAAACAAGTTCATTCTATCCTTTCTCAACTGAAAATTCCATATTATGTAATTTCTGGAAATCATGAAACGAACTGGAGTGAAAGCGCCGGTTTGACGTACAAAAAAATATTTGGCGAGGATAGATTTGTATTTTCAAAAGGTGATTATGTCTTTATAGGCTTTCCGTGCGGACCATATATGAAAATGGGAGATGGTTTTGTAAAACATGAAGATGTGCTTTGGCTTGATAAAACTTTAAAAGAAAGTCTTAAAAACAACAATAAAAAAGTGCTGAATTTCGCTCATTATCCGTTAGATAATAGTGTGAGCAACTATAAAGAAGTGCTTTCTGTTTTAGAAAAATATCCAACGGTTGCCACTTTTTGCGGTCATGGACATACTTTAAAAAAATATAATTTCTCAGGTTTGAGCGGCATAATGGGAACTTCGATAACTTCGCTTGACGGAAAAATAAAAAGTTATAATCAAGTAATTATCAGTAAAGACAGTATCAGTATCTATCAGAAAGAAATTGATAAACCGGGAGTTTTTAAATTTTCGGTGCCATCAAAACCTTCCAAAATTGAAATTCCGAAAGATAGTGTAACGATGCAAACTCCTTTTATAAAAGATATTGCCTCTATTTACAGCCTTCCGGCATTCGATAAAAAGAATCTATATTTTACGAATTCAATAGGTGAAATAAAATCAGTTAATCTGAAAAGTAAAAGTGTAAACTGGAAAACGGAAACAGGAAATTCAATTTATTTTTCACCAATAATTGTAAAAAACAATTTGGTTATAGGAACTATTGAAGGAAATCTATTAGGTTTTGATACTCAATCAGGAAAACAAAAATGGACAATTCCTGTTGGTGGCGTTTTAGTAGGTTCGCCAATAGCAGAAAACAATAAAATTTATACGGCCAGTTCTACAGCGTTTGTTTGCGCAGACGCTGTAAGTGGTAAAGTGATTTGGCAGAGCAATTTACCAGCTTCTTATTCGCAGGGAACTCCGCTAATACAAGATGATAAAATAATTTTTGGGGTTTGGGATTCGTATGTTTATTGTTTGGATAAAAATACAGGAAAACTGATCTGGAAATGGAATAATGGCAACGATAAACAAATTTTGTATTCTGCTGGAAATGTCAATATGGTTGCAACAAAAAACAGACTTTATTTTGTTACGCCTCAACGTTTCTTGACCATTTTAGATATTGAAACAGGCAAAACGCTTTTAAGAACTTCGAAGTGGAAAATTAGAGAATCAATGGGTAAAAGCCAAGACGGAAAATGGTTTTATGGAAAAACAATGGATGGCGAACTGGTAAGAGTACCACTTAATGATACTATTGAATTGACTGAAGAAAATGTTGTAAGCCAAAGCAAAGTTTTGGATTTAAAATGGGGATATGAACACAATCCTGCAGCAATATTAGAAAAAAACAATAAAATATATTTAGGAAGCCGAAAAGGCGAAGTTGTAATTGTTGATGCCACAAAATTTGAAATCATCAAACAAATTAACTTAGGAAGTTCAAGTATAAATGGCTTTACTGTTGATGATAAAGGACAAGTTTGGGCATCTTTAATAGAAGGCGGAATTTATTTGTTGGAATAGTTTTTAGCCACTCCCGATAGCTATCGGGATTAAAGGATTAAAAAGATTTTTTTCGCCACTAATTTCACAAATTTTCACGAATTAAATTTGCTGAATTTGCGAGAGTAAAAATAGCCACAGATTAAAGGATTATAAAAGATTTTTTCGCAACAAATGAAATCCTTTAAATCTGCTTAATCTGCGAGAGAAATTAACCATTAAATAATAAAAACTTTGCGTCTCTGTGCCTTTGCGAGATTTAAAAAAAGGAAAAGAAACTTTTGCGAACATAGCGTAAACCACTGCGCTCTTTGCGGTTAAATTTTTCTACCAAGAATATTATACTAACGACCTAAAATAATAATTTATGAAAAGTCTAAAAATTATGATTTTGGTATTGCTGTTTCAAACGAAACTTTTCAGTCAGCAATCTCCAAAAAGAGAAATGCGAGCCGCTTGGATTTCTACTGTAGAAAATATAGACTGGCCTTCTAAACCTGGATTATCAGATAAAGAAATGAAGAACGAAATGATTGCCATTCTGGATAATCTACGTTCTTACAATATGAATACTGTAATTTTTCAGATTCGTCCAACTGCAGATGCATTTTATAAATCGACCAAAGAACCAGCATCGCATTGGATAACAGGAACGCAAGGCGTTGCACCAGGTTTCGATCCGTTGCAGATGATGATTGACGAAGCAGGAAAACGCGGAATGAATGTTCATGTATGGCTTAATCCGTATCGTGTTCAGAAAGATACTGTTAGAGATGTGCTTTCAAAAAATCATTTATATTTTAAAAGACCAGACCTTTTTCTGACGTATGGAAAAACGAGATATTTTAATCCAGGTTTGCAGGAAACCAGAAATTTTGTTGCTTCTGTTGTAGGCGAGATTGTTCGTAAATACGATATTCAGGCCGTGCATATGGATGATTATTTTTATCCGTATAAAATTGAAGGGCAGGAGTTTCCAGATCATAAAGCTTTCGCTAAAGAACCGCGCCAGTTTAAGGACAAAGACGATTGGAGAAGAGACAATGTCGATTTAATTATCAAACAAATTAGAGATACCATTATTGCCAATAAACCAGAAGTCGAGTTCGGAATTTCGCCTTTTGGAGTATGGAGAAATATTGCCAAAGATTCGCAAGGTTCTAATACAAGAGCCGGAGCAACCAATTATGATGATTTGTATGCGAATATCTTAAAATGGCAAAAAGAAAACTGGATCGATTATGTAACGCCTCAAATCTATTGGCACATTGGTTTTGACAGAGCCAATTTTGAAGTTCTGGCAAAATGGTGGGCAGAACATAAGTATGGAGCAAATGTTTACGTTGGCCATGGTGATTATAAAATTTCAACTACGGCTAAAGAACCAGAATGGAGAAGTCCTGATCAAATTGTAAAACAGATTGAAATGATTCGTAAAATGCCTCAAATTGACGGTTCTATGCATTTTACTGCTTCGAATTTTCTAAAAAAAGGAGATACTCTTAGAAAACCTCTTCTTCAAAAAGAATACAAATACATCGCTCTAACTCCCGAAGCCAATAGAATTACAAGATTAAAGCCAGAACCGCCAACAAATGCAGTAATTGCGAAAAAAGGCAATAATGCAGTTTTAACTTGGAAAGCAGCATTAAACGATAAAAAATATGTAATCTACAAATTCCCAAAAGGAAGAATAACCGATTTCTCAAATCCTCAGAATATTTATTATGTGACAACGGCTGTAAAACTAGAAGTTACGAATGCCGATTTGGAAAACTACGTTTATGCGATCACCGCTCTGAGTCAGACCCAGACGGAAAGCAGTCCGATTGAATTTTTAGCAAAATAAAATATAAAAAGAAATGAGAAAAAGTATTCTTCTATTAGCCCTATTTCTAAGTTCACTTAGTATTGTACAAGCCCAAAAACTAGACATAATTCCAAAACCTGTATCGGTTCAGCAAAGTGCGGGACAGTTTGTTTTTCCTTCATCATTAAAAATTGTTGTAGACAAAAAACTAAAAAACAGCGCCGATTATATTTCAACAAGTATTTCAAAAAATACCGAAATTAAACCAATTGTTTCGATTGGAAAAAAACACGGAAAAAATAATATTTCATTTCTGGTTGACAAGAAATTGGATCTTCCGAACGAAGGTTATCAATTAGAAATAAATGAAAAAGGGATTTTCGTAAAAGGAAAAACAGATAAAGGCGTATTAAACGGATTTCAGACTTTATTGCAAATTTGCTCTGCAAAAGAAGTCAAAAAAGGCGCTCTTCCGTTTGTGAAAATAGAAGATTATCCACGCTTTGATTGGCGCGGAATGATGTTGGATTGTTCGCGACAATTCTTCGACAAACAAACCCTAAAAAATTATATTGACTGGTTGGCTGCTCATAAAATGAATGTTTTTCACTGGCATTTAACTGACGATAACGGCTGGAGAATCGAAATCAAATCAATGCCAGATTTAACTTTAAAAGGCGCTTGGAGAGGTCCTGGCGAAGTTTTATTGCCATCTTATGGGTCTGGAGACAAACGTTACGGAGGTTTTTACACGCAAGAAGATATTAAAGAAGTTGTGGCTTATGCGGCAGATCGTGGTATTTCCGTAATGCCAGAAATTGAAATTCCGGGGCATTCGCGTGCGGTAACGGCTTCGTATCCAGAAGTGGGTTGCGCGATAACGCAGGAGCTTAAAAGTGTTCAGGGCGAAGTAAAAAATGTTTGGTGTGTAGGGCGCGAAGAAAATTACGACCTTCTGGATTCGATTATTAGAGAAGTATCTGGATTATTTCCTTTTGAATATATTCATGTTGCGGGAGACGAAGTCAATCGTGCCAATTGGGAACATTGCCCAAAATGTCAAGCTTTAATGGCAAAAGAAGGATTTACGGATAGTTTTCAGCTTCAGAATTATTTCTTTAAAAGAGTTCAGAAAATTGTAGACAAATACCATAAAAAGACAGACGGATGGAATGAAATCCTGAAAGGCGGAGAAATTGATCCAAACACATTAATTTCTGCTTGGCAGGGAATTAGTTACGGAATTGAATCGGCAAAAAAAGGATATAAAACCATCATGATGCCAGGACAATTTACGTATTATGATATGGCACAATCTGAAACAGAACGCGGCCATCGTTGGGCAGCGATTACCGATACCAAAAGAGCCTATTCGTTTGAACCAATTCCAGATGCCGATTTAACTCCAGAAGAACAAAAAAATATCATTGGAGTTCAAGGTGCTTTGTGGAGCGAATATTTAGATCGTCCTGCAAGAATTATGGAATATCAAAGTTATCCGAGAATCAGTGCGTTGTCTGAAATTGGATGGTCTAAAAAAGAAGATAAAAACTGGGATGATTTTTATGGAAGATTAACCAATAGCCATTTAAAAAGATTGGCCAATATGGGAATTGCTTTCAGGGATTTTCCTCCAACAGCCATTTATAAAAACGGAACAATTACCGTAACTCCGCCTTATGAAGGTGCTGTTGTACGATTTGATAAAGATGGAAATGAGCCAACAAGACAATCGCCATTATATACAGGACCGATTCAGACGAAAGATTACGAGCAGTATATGTTTAGAGTTTTCTTCAATGAAACTTCGGCAAGTCCAGCGGTAAAAGTGGAGAAATTGCCTGTTGCTAATTGGAATACTTCAAAAGCAGAAGTTTTGACTATTTCAGAAAATATCTCAGAACATGTAGATAAAAAAGGCATTTGGTATCTAAGTTTTAATCCAACAGACGACGGAGCAAACGGAACAATCAAAAATGTTTCGCTTTTTGAAAATGATAAATTAATTCAGGCTTACGCAGACGAAAAAGCGTTAAAATCAAAACCTCGTTTGAGATTCTTGATTGAAAATTACAACGCAAAAAACACCTATAGATTAGATTTAACTGTTGAAAATAAAGAAGAGAAAAAGTCTGCGGCAAATGTAAAATTCAATTGCTCGCCTTATCAGGAACCAGAAGTAAAAGTGACTTCGTCGATGGCAGAAAATCCGAAGTTTCCAATTTCGAATCTGCAAGATTATAATGAAGAATCGTACTTGCGTACCGATGTGGCCTGCAAAGATGGCGACTGGATTTTGTATACCTTTACTACTCCAGTAACCTCTTCTAAAATAGATGTTTTAACTGGAATTCCGCATCACCCGAGATTTATCATTAACAATGGTTTTGTTGAGTTTTCATATAATGGAACTGATTTTATAAAAGGCGCTGATTTTGATTACGGAAATGCATCAATTTATCCTAAGCAACCTGTAAAAGCCGTTAGAATTCAAATTACAGGAACCAATAATGAGCCTTTGATGGCAGGCCAGGACTTAAAAATTAATCCATAGTACTATGAAAAATATTGGTATTAAAATTATATTGGTTTCCTTGATTTTCTTGGGAGTAAAAGGCTATTTGCAGAAAAAGGCAAAGCAATCTTTTGATGTAAAAAGTAATGAAGTTTACATTGATTCGATGATGACAAATGCGCTGGAAAAAGGCTTTTTTCCAGGAGCGCAAATTATCGTGGGTACAGGAGATTCTAATCTGATATCTAAAAATTATGGTTATCATGATTACACCAAAAAACAGTTAGTAAAATCAGATGATGTTTTTGATCTGGCTTCGATGTCTAAAGTCTTAGGAGCAACACTTGTAACAATGCGTTTGGTTGGAGATGGAAAAATTAAATTGACAGATCAAGTAGGTGAAATTGTTCCGATGTACAAAAATACAGCGATTTCCGATTTAACGCTTTTTGAATTGTTAACGCATACTTCTGGATTAACGCCAAGTATCACTTTTTATCAAGCATTGCTTTCTACACCAGACAATTCGCCTTTTTTGAGCAATCAAAAATCTGAGCAATACGTAGAGCCTTTTGATAATATGTTTGTAAATAAAAATATCATTTACGATTCGAAATATTTGGTTTTTGAGCCAAAAGAAAATTGGGTTCAGATTTATAAAAACATGTGGCTCAATCCAGAATTTTATCCGTCGGTTTATGAAAGGATTGCAAAAGCAAATACTAATCCGAGAGGAAAATATTTGTATAGTGATTTAAATTTGCTTTTGGTAAAGCAAATGATTGAAACTAAAACAGGAAAAAAACTCGATCAGTTTACCAATGAAATTTATACTGAGTTAGGCATTTCAAAAATTGGATATAATCCGCTAAAATGGACTTCAATAGATAATGTGATGCCAACTGAAGTGGATAATTTCTTTAGAAAAGATACTGTAAAAGGTTATGTGCACGATGAGGCAGCGGCCATTTTTGGAGGTGTTTCTGGAAATGCAGGTTTATTTGCCAACGCAGAATCGATTGCCGTGATCTGCAAAATGCTCATGAACAACGGAAATTACAAAGGAAAACAGATTCTAAAAGCCAATGTCGTAAAAGAGTTTACGGATTCGCCGCTTGCCAAAGAAGGAATTTATCGCGGTTTAGGTTTTGATAAAAGAAAACCAGACGAGTTTTTTACAAAAGACGATTTTGGACATACAGGTTTTACAGGAACTTTTTTCTTTATGAATAGAAGCACAAACCGATTTGTAATCATTTTGACGAATCGAGTTAATCCAACAAGAACAAACAGATTAATGTACAAGGATGATTTTAGTGCTAAAATCTGGAGGCAAATTAATAAATAGTATTAGCCACAGATTAAAAGGATTAAAATGATTTCTTGTTTCACGCAGATTTTGCAGATTTAAGCAGATCAACACAGATTATAAAATTCAAATAAATCTGCAAAATCTGAGTGAAAAAAAACTAAGCGCAACCAAATAAAAAAATCCTTTTTAATCCTTTTATCCCGATAGCTATCGGGAGTAGCAAAAAAAAACAAACGTGATGAAAAAAACTAATCATAATCAGATTAAGAAATAAGAAACAGCTAGAAATAAGTTGTACAGGTATTAAAAAAAATGTGCGCTAAATATTTGATTTATAAGTAATATCTCTCACTTTTGCTTAGATTTTAGCAAAATAGAACATAATATCATCCGGTCTAGTTGTAATTATAAAACTGGTATACTTTATTGGTACGGTAAGAAGTTACTTTTGCCAAAAAAATAGTAAACCAAAATGAAAAAAATCTATTTTGCTGCCTTTGCAGTAATTTGTACCAATTTTTACGCACAGACAAAGAAAGATTCCATCAACCAAATGGATGAAGTTATTATTAATGAAGGCCGTTTTAATACACCAATTTCTAAACAAAATAGAAATGTATATGTTATTTCGAGCGAAACCATTAAAAAACTGCCAGGAAGAACCTTGCAAGAAGTATTGCAATATGCCAACGGAGTAGATATCAGACAAAGAGGACCTTTTGGAACTCAAGCCGACATTAGTGTTGACGGAGGAAGTTTTGAACAAACTGTTGTTTTATTAAATGGAGCAAAAGTAATCGATTCTCAAACTGCTCATAATATGCTAAATCTGCCTCTTCCGGTCGAGGCAATTGAAAGAATTGAAGTTGTTCGCGGACCAGCAGCGAGAATTTACGGAATTAACAGTTTAACAGGAGCAATTAATATTATTACCAAAAAACCAACCGATTCTGGTTTTATGGTAAGCACTTATGCAGGATCTAATTTTGAAAAAGACACTCAAGATACAGGAGATACTTTTTACGGAACAGGAGTTCAGGCGGGAGCTGTTTTAGGTAAAGAGAAACAGCAGCATTTACTTTTTGCTTCGCATGATAAAAGCAACGGTTATCGTTACAACACAGCATTCGAAAACAACAAAATTTTCTATCAGGGAAATGTTCAGATCAATGATAAAAATGAAATTCAGGGTTCTGCAGGATATATCAAAAACGGATTTGGAGCAAACGGATTTTATGCTGCGCCGGGAGATAAAAACTCAACGGAAATTGTTCAGACTACATTTGCTAATCTTCAGTCTAATCATCAAATTACTGACAGTTGGAAAATTATGCCGAGAATAACATATCGTTACAATTATGATGATTACCGTTATTTAGGAAACTCTAATTTAGCTGTTGGAAGAAGTCAGCATTATACCAATTCTATTGCTGGAGAATTGAACTCTACAGTAAAATTGTCTAAAGGAGAAATTGGTTTTGGAGCTGAATTTAGAAACGAAAATATCCACTCTTCAAACATTGGTGATCACGATCGCGAAAATGTGGGACTTTATGCAGAATATAGAAGAAGTTTTACTGAAAAATTGGATGTAAATATCGGAACATATTTAAATTACAATTCAGATTATAAATGGCAGATTTATCCAGGAATTGATGCTAGTTATGCGATTACTGATGCATTCAAAATTATTGGAAATGTCGGAACAAGCCAAAGAATTCCGTCGTTTACAGATTTGTATTTGAAACAGACAGGAAATGTTGGAAACCCAGATTTGGATTCAGAAAATGCTTTTCAAAGCGAAATTGGATTCAAGTACAACAAAAGAGCTTTAAGCTTGAATGCCAATTATTTCTATAGAAAAATTGACAATTATATCGACTGGATGCGTAATCTTACCACACAGCCTTGGCAGAGCCAAAACACTGGAGATTTAAACACAAACGGAATCAATTTACGCGGAACTTACAGATTCGATTTCTCTAAAGATTCTAGATTAAATATTCTTTTGGCTTACACCTATTTAGATTCTGAATTCAAAAGTGCGCGTACAGAAACATATTCAAAATATGCAATTTCGTCATTAAAACATCAAATTACCAACACTATAGATTATCAGTTTAAAAATCTATCGGTTATGTTTGCAACTCGTTTTAACGAAAGAATTACAGGACCATCTTATTGGGTAAATGACTTTAGAGTAAGTCAGTCAATTAATAAATTTACAATCTTTTTGGACGGACAAAATATATTCAATGCAACTTATTACGAAGTTGGAGCAGTACCGTTGCCATCACGCTGGTTTACTTTAGGAGTAAAACTGGTTACTTTTTAAGAAGTAAATTTTTTAAAAAATCAGATTATTTTAAAAAGCCTGTAAATCTTGTTTTTACAGGCTTTTTTAGTTTCAATACAATTCTAAAAACTGAATTAAAATGCATTAGAAAATTTATTTAACAATACAGAATCATGTAAAATTTTCGTTAAATGATATAATAGGTTGTGATTTAATTTGTTGAATTTTACTAACTTACGAATGAAATAATAATCGGGCTTTCAATCTTTGAGGGTGTAAAATTGTAGAAAATGGAAACAAGAAATGAACAAAACGATTTATTCCAAGATGGTATTGATCGTACTCAGGAATCAAACTGGGATCCCATTTTAGGATACCATATGTATTTTCCCAACGATGAAAATAAAGAGGAATATTTAGAAGAAAGTGATAATCCGATTCAGCACACCAATACAGGAGATTGGGGAGATGATAGCGATTATGAAGAACTGAGACATAAAGACAATTCCAATATGAATATTCGTACTTTTGGAAATGAAGAAACAAAAACAGATTAATTTTAAAAAGAGCGGAAAAATACTCCGCTCTTTTGCATATTAGACAGTAACTGATGTTATTCTTGTGAAACCGAAAAAAAGCCAAATTTTAAACGATTTGGCTTTTTTTATTTTTTAAACAGGCAATCGTGTTTTTATTTATATTTGAGAAAGAATTTAACAAATTTACGTTTCATTAGTAGCAAAAAACAGCATTAGAAATTATTTTCATCAAATATCTTAATGGAGCTAATACATAATCTAGACCTTTTTCAAACTGTTTTTAATTCTGCGCCAAATGGTATTGCAGTCTTGAAACCTTTGTATGGTAAAAAGGGTAAAGCTGGAGACTTTACGATATTATTATTTAATGCCTATTTAGTAAACTGGATCGGAAATTCGGATTATAAAAATAAAAGATACAGTGAAGTTTTTTCTAATGTAAACGGAACAGACGTTCTTGAAAAGTTTATTGAAACTTTAGAAACTGGTATTCCAGCTAATTTTGAACAATGGTTTGGTACTGAAACCGAAAAACAGTGGTTCCGTTTTACTGCCGTAACTCAAGACCAATTGTTGGTGGTAACGATGGAAGATATCACCGAAAAAAAACAGGCAGAAACTGCATTGAATGAAGCATTGATTGATGCAGAAAAACAAAAAAGACTTTACAATTCTATTATAAATAGCACACCCGATTTGGTTTATGTATTTGATCTTGATTACAAGTTCATTTATACAAACAAAGCCTTATTAACCATGTGGGGTAAAACAGAACAAGATTCTATTGGCCGCGGATTAAGCGAAAATGGTTACGAAGACTGGCATGCCGAAATGCATGAAAGCGAAATTGATGCTGTTGTGGCCAATAAAAAGCCAATTAGAGGAACAGTTTCTTTTCCGCATGCCGAATTAGGGAGAAGAATTTACGACTATATTTTTGTTCCCGTTTTTAACGAAAAAGGAGAAGTAGAATGTGTTGCTGGAACAACAAGAGATATAACCGAAAGTAAACTGGCTGAAGAGAAACTGCAGCAAAATGAGAGTCGTTTCCGTAAAATGATTCATCAGACTCCAGCTCCGACTTTAGTACTTCGAGGAGGCGATCTTGTTATTGAACAGATAAACAGACACATGCTTCAAATGATAGGCCGAGGAGAAGAAATTATAGGCATGCGTTTGATAGATGTATTGCCAGAACTTGAAGGGCAATATGTTTGGGAACAAGTTTTAAGGGTTTATAACGAAGGAATTCCGTTTGATCAAAGCGAAGTTCTAGTGCCTCACAATCGGACAGGAGAAATGAAGAACTACTATTATAATCTGGCTTATCGACCTTTAATAGAAGAAGGAGAGATAACTGGAATGATACAAGTAGCAGTAGAAGTTACCGAGCAAGTGGTGGCACGCCAGAAGATGGAGGAAAGCGAAAATCGTTTCGGAGCCTTAATCAACGCTTCGTCTGACTTAGTTTATCGTATGGATGCCGATTGGATGATCATGCATAATCTGGAAGGAGATGGAGAATTGTCTAGTCCAGGAAAAAAAGGCATCAATTGGTTGGATAAGTTTGTTCATCCTAGTGATCTGGAGCAGGCCGTACATCTTATTTCCAAATCGATAGTGGAGAAAAGTATTTTCGAAATGGAACACAGAATTATAAATGAAGATGATACTGTGAAATGGGTGTTTTCTAGAGTGGTTCCGATATTGAACGATAAAGAAAAAATTGTAGAATGGTTTGGTGCCTCAAGCGATATAACTTCGCAGAAAGAACTTCAAAATGTAATTGCAGAAAGCGAAGAAAAATTCAGGCAGCTTGCAGATCTGGTTCCGCAGATTATCTGGACCTCGAATCCAGAAGGATTTATAGATTATTATAACAGCCGCTGGTACGAATATACTGGTTTCAATGAACATGAATTTGGAGATTCTAGCTGGATGCCAGTACTTCACCCAGACGATGTTTCTTTAGTCTCAAAAACTTGGTATCAAAGTGTTCATGCAGGAACTTCGTATCAGATTGAGTTTCGTTTAAAAAATATTAATACGGGAGAATACCGTTGGTTTTTGAGTAAAGCGCTTCCAATAAGAGATAAAGAAGGCGTAATAACCAATTGGTTTGGCACTTGCACCGATATTCATGAGCAAAAATCGATTACCGAAAAATTGGAGATTTTGGTGGCAGAGCGTACCAAAGAATTACAGCGTTCTAACGACGATTTACAGCAGTTTGCCCATGTTGCATCTCACGATTTAAAAGAGCCTGTTAGAAAGATCAAAACATTTTTAAGCCGTCTTGAAGATCATCTTAGCGAACAGTTAGACGAATCATCTTCAAAATATATTGAACGAATTCATGTTGCGGCAGACCGTATGTTCACTATGATTGACGGTGTGTTGGCCTACTCTAAAATCAATGCCGATTTGCAAAAAGCAACGGTTGTCGATTTAAATGAAGTGATTAAAAATATAGAAAGCGACCTTGAAATCGCGCTTCAAAAAACAGGAGGTAAAATTTACTATGAAGAACTCCCAGTGGTTGAAGGAGCTTCTGTATTGCTTTATCAATTGTTTTATAATCTGATTAACAATTCTATTAAATTTGCTAGAGAAGAAGTGTCGCCCCAAATCACTATTAAGGCAAATGAACAAATTGAAGACGGAAGAAGAGCAGCGGTAATTACGGTAGAAGATAACGGAATTGGATTTGAAGACAATCAAACCGGACGTATTTTTGAAACTTTTACCCGCTTAAATTCCAAAGATCGTTACGAAGGAACAGGCTTAGGTTTGTCTCTCTGTAAAAAAATTGCCGAACGACATGGAGGAAGTATTACTGCGACAGGAATTGCTGATAAAGGAGCAGTTTTTAGCATAACACTGCCATTTGAACAAAAAGAAAAAGACATTTAATTAAAACCTATGGGGAAAAAGATAATTTTATTGGCAGATGATGATCAGGATGATGCAGAAATGTTTTGTGAAGCGCTGGCAGATATAGATAAAAGTATTATTTGTCATTGTGCCGAAAATGGAAGCGAAGCACTAAAATTACTCGAAAAACAAGAAGAAATTCCAGGAATTGTCTTTCTGGATTTGAATATGCCTATAATGAATGGGTGGGAATGTTTGAAAAGGCTGAAATTGAATGAGAATTATAAAGGAATTCCAGTCGTTATGATTTCTACTTCTTCACATAAAAACGATTTAGAAGCGGCAGCAAATCTTGGTGCTGTATGCTATTTTGTGAAACCAACTGATTTTAAGGATCTAAAAAAGGTTCTTGGATCGATTACTTCAAACCTTGATAAGGGATTAAAAAAATCACTTTTCGATCTAGAAAAAAATAAATTTCTCCATGTGTTTACTGCTGAATAAGTAAAATACTTTGCTTTTCCATGCAAAAAAAGTATGAATTTCTTTTATAAAAAGGAGTTTGTAAATAAAAATAAATTTATTTTAATCTATTGATTTTTATAATGTTGTGTTTTTGTGGATACTATTTTTTTAATTAAAAAAATAAAAAACACAAATTAAACTTGACTAATTCGGTAGAATTAATATATATTTGTATCAGAAAAATTATAAAATGATACTTATCCAGAAAGACTGAGGGAATAGGCCCATTGACGTCTTAGCAACCTGTTGCCGAACAAGGTGCTAAATCCTTCCGCTTTATGCGGGCAGATAAGAAAAGATTTCATCCGTAAATCTGTTTAAGTTCATCAACGTTAAATCTTTATTTTTTTTTAAATGAAAGCAGAAACAATTTTGTACGCAGGTTATGAGCTTTTGAATTCCATTTTCGAAGAAAACAGCTTTGCCTTTTTCTAGCGGGAAAAAGACTAATTCTACCAGACTCTATTCTTTAAATAATTAAAAATCTGCTAATGTCTTTTGGCATTGGCCTGAAATTCTTTTGTCTAATCTTAAAAACTAAAAATAAAATGAAAAAAATACTATTAGGTTTTGCTTTGTTTCTTGGAGTTGTTCAAACTCAAGCGCAGGAAAGCAATTTACAATTAAAAGGAACTGTTGTCGATACAGTGGCACAATATGTTTACTTGCAGAAGTTTCACAATAAAATGTTTACCACGATAGATTCGGCAAAGGTAAAAGATGGAAATTTTAGTTTTAAAACAAAAGTAAAAACACCAGAATTATACGGTTTAAGCGTCAATACAGAAAGCTCGCCATTGTATGTTTTCCTTGAAAAAGATCCAATTTCGGTAAAACTGAGTCCAAAGAAATATTATACCGCTTCTGTAGTTGAAGGTTCGGCTTCTCAAGATTTATTCGAAACCTATAAAAAGAGCAAAGATGTAGAAATCAGCAAATTCATAACAGAAAATCCAAAATCTATTGTTTCGGCTTATGTATTGTACAGAAACTGGTCTTATAGATTAACGCCAGAGCAGATTACACAAAATATTGCTCTGCTGGATAAAAGTCTTCAGAATACCACTTACGTGAAAGAATTAAAAGAATTGGCTATTGTTTTAGACGGATTAGCAGTAGGCAAAAAAGCCCCTGATTTTACAGCCAATGATCCTGACGGAAAGCCAGTTCGCCTTTATGATAATTTAAAAGGGTACACTTTGGTCGATTTTTGGGCTTCTTGGTGCGGTCCATGCCGAAGAGAGAATCCGAATATTGTGGCTGCTTACAAAGAATTTCATGATAAAGGATTCAACATCGTAGGGATTTCTCTAGATAAAAAGAAAGAAAACTGGATTAAAGGAATCAAGGATGATAATTTAACCTGGACACATGTTTCTGACTTACTTTTCTGGAACAGTGCCGTTGCCAAATTATATGGAGTTAGAGCTATTCCGGGGAATTATTTAGTAGATTCTAAAGGAATAATCGTTGCCAAAAACCTGCACGGAGAAGAATTGCAAGCTACGCTAAAAAGACTTTTAGAGAATAAAATTTAATAAAGAAATACGCAATCTTGTCATTCCGAGGAACGAGGAATCACACTAGAGAATCCATATAGAAAGTCGTCAATCTTTGTCGAGTTACATGTGTGATTTCTCCTCCTTCGAAATGACAAAAAGAAGAATAAAACACTTGCAAATACAATTTAGTTAATTAAAATGATATAGGATATGAATGCTATTGAGCCAACAACAAAACCAACAGAACCTGAGTGTTACTTCTCTAAGTTTAGAGAAAATACAGTAGGAATTGACCATACTTTCGAATCGGTTTACGGAGAACAAAATTTAGTTTATGCAGACTGGGTTGCCAGCGGAAGATTATACACTCCGATCGAAGATATCATGCTCAATAAAATTGGTCCAATGATTGCCAATACGCATTCACTTTCAAGTCAGACAGGAAAAACCTCTACTTATGCCTATCAGCATGCTAGAGATATTATTAAAAAATCGGTTAATGCAAATGAATCTGATGTTTTAGTAACTACAGGAAGCGGTATGACGGCAGCTTTATCGAAATTGCAGCGTATTATGGCGCTTCGAACAAAATCTGAAGAGGACAGACCTGTCGTTTTCATCACACATATGGAGCATCATTCTAATCAGGTTTCGTGGTATGAAACCAATGCCGAAGTTGTGATTTTGCCACCTGATGAGAATAATTTGGTTGACCCAAAAGTTCTTGCTGCAACAATTAAAAAATATGCAGACAGAAGTTTGAAAATTGGTTCGTTTACAGCTTGTTCAAATGTTACCGGAATTATTACGCCTTATCACGAATTAGCCAAAATCATGCACCAAAATAACGGACTTTGCTTTGTAGATTTTGCAGCTTCGGCGCCGTATGTTAAAATTGATATGCATCCAAAAGATCCAGACGGACAATTGGACGCAATTTTCTTTTCGCCACATAAATTTTTAGGCGGACCAGGAACCTGCGGTATTTTGGTTTTTAATGAAAAATTATACCAATCTGATTTTCCAGATAATCCAGGCGGAGGAAATGTAAAATGGACTAATCCGTTAGGGAAATATTGTTACAGTGATGTGATAGAAGTGAGAGAAGATGGTGGAACTCCAGGTTTTCTGCAAGTTATTAGAACGGCGTTGGCTTTAGAATTAAAAGAGCAAATGGGTGTGGAGAAAATTAGGGAAAGAGAGAAAGAACTGCTTGATCTTTGTTTTTCAAGACTTCAAAAAGTACAAGGATTATCTATTTTGGGAGATTTAACCACAGAGCGAATTGGCTGTGTTTCGTTTGTAATTGAAGATATTCATTACAATTTAATCGTTAGGCTTTTAAATGACCGTTTCGGAATTCAGGTACGTGGAGGCTGGTCGTGTGCAAGTACTTATGCACATTATTTGTTTAATATCAATGAAAAGAAATCGGCAAAAATTACAAATGAATTATTACAGCGAAATCAGGCCAATAAGCCAGGTTGGGTTCGTTTATCACTGCATCCAATTACAACCAATGAAGAGCTTTTTTATATCTGCGATGCGATTGAAAAAGTAGCCGTAAATTATAAGAAATGGAAAAAAGATTATAAATATAATCCGGTTTCGAATGAATTTGAGAATCCGGAAATTAAAGATACCATCGCAAGAGAAGTAAATGAATGGTTTAAGTTAGTTTAAGTATAGTTAGTTAAGTATTAAACCCGACAGGTTTTATCTCCAAGTTTCTGGACTGTCGGGTTTTTAAAACTATTTTAATTCTTCATTTTATAAATTTCAGAACCAGCAAGCAGAAAACATCCTAAACCATAATCTTCAAAATCGGGTATTTTATCGTAAGAAAGCGGTTGTCCGTCTTTAGGTTCTTTTCCTGTTGACTGCAGATAACCTAAAAAACCATTTTCGTGAAGACTTTCTGTTGTTATTGCTTTCCAAGCTTTTTCAATTACAGGTAAATACGTTTCTTTTTTTAGAATTCCGTTATTTACGCCGTATGCCATTCCATATACAAATAGTGCAGTTCCAGAAGTTTCTTTTCCTCCAAAATTGGTCGGATCATGAAGACTGACATTCCAAAAACCATCAGCTCTCTGAATCGGCACCAGCGCTGTTGCCATTGCTTTTAAATCTTTTACATATTGTTCTCTGTGAGGCGCATTTTCTGGAATTATAGCCAGTACTTTTGCCAAAGCGGCAATTACCCAACCATTTCCGCGGCTCCAATAACAATTTTTACCATTCGGTTCTTTATACGGAGGATCAAAATCGGCATCACGCCACCATAAACCTTCTTTCGCGTTGTAAAGTCCGTTGTCTCCGTGTTTATTTCTTGAATACATATACATATCATACATTTTTTCAAAATAGCGATTATCTTTTTCTAAAACACCCAATTTCGCAAAAACCGGCATTCCCATTTGTATAGCATCGATCCACGACCAATCATTGATTTGAGGGGTGTTGAGCAGCATATTGATATTTATTTTTGTATTTTTTAGTTTTTTCGATTCAGGCTCCAAATTATACAAATCAATATACGTTTGCGCGGCGCAGTAATTGTCGGCATTTCGAGTTGTGTTGCCACTGTTGAATCCCCATTTGTGAAATTCAGCCCAAGCGTAAGCATAATCATAATACGTATCTTTTGGAAAAATCTCATGAAGCGCCATTAAACCTTCATAATAAACAGCGCGAGTCCAGATATTGCTTGATCTTTCCTTATTGGTTATAATCGTTTTTCCAGTGTCTGGCCATTTCTGCATAAAATAATCATTGGCAAGAATCATCTGCTTTAGAATTTGCTTCTTATCCGTTAAATCTTGTGCGGACAGACTTTTTATAGAAAAAATAGAAAGTGCGGAGAGTAATAGTAATTTCTTCATTTTTTATTTTTGGCTGTTAGTTTTGTTCTTTCAGAGGAGTTAGCGTTACAGGGCCTAAAAGTCCTGATAGCATCGGATTCCATTTTGTGGCATCAAATTTTTTATAATCTTTATCCACCATATTTATTTCGTAGAAAATTTTCCATTCTTTACCTTTCAGCTCCATATCTCTAATTCTATTGGCAGGAAGATTGGTCACTTGAATTTTCAAGGTGTTCTTCCCTGATTTTAGATTTTTAATCTGCAGTTTATATGGAATTGACCAAAGTGTGCCGACAAATTCATTGTTGATCCAAATTTTTGCGCTTTCGCGAACGTCCCCCAGATTTAAACTCCAGTTTTGTACTGAAGGGTTGGGATTTTCAAACTGAAGCGTATAAGTTGCAGAGCCAGAAAAAGCTTCAGCATCTGGATTTAATTTTGTCCACGATTCTAAATTAGAAACAACAGCACTTTGAGGTAATTTTGGTCCGCCTTTATCAAAAGTAATTTTCCAATCTCCTTGCAATGGAAATGTTTTAGAATCAGATTCATAGTAAGGCCATTTTTTTTGAGATGCGATTTTTTCTGTCTTTAAAAAGAAAGATTGGCCAGGCTCAATTTTTAGTTTTACAAATGTGTTGTGGTCTTTTTTATGGACAATGGCATTTCCGTATTCCTTAGTTAACGGATCTAAAATAATGACTTCCTTATCTGCAATCTCAATCGGAATAAAATCATCTATTGTTTCTTTGGTATGATTGACGATATAATATATTTTTTCTCCGTCAATATCTCTTCTAATGAATTTTAATCCAGTATTTACAAGACTTTCGGGTTTAATATTTTTGTTTTCTAAAGCTTTGAAAATGTCTTCAGACGAAACTAGAGATTGATTGTCTAATAGTATTTTTTTGAGCTTTTGTTCTCGATTTTTGTAATCATATAATCCAGGAACAGACTCTGGTAAACCTTCAAATATAACGCTTGCGCCTGTTTTTTTCAATTCAATTAATTTTTGAAGTGTTTCTAATGGCATTTTTTTACATACTGGAACAATCAAGGATTTATAACTTCCGCCAGATAAAATGATGTTTCCATTTACCACTTTAGCTTGAGCTATAAAATTGTCCGAAATAAAATCGGTGCTATATCCTTTCTTGATCAGGTTTTTTGTGGTGTCATAAAAAGAAGTTCCATGAAGCCATTCTGATAGCGAATGAATTTTGAATTGGAAAAATAAAGTTCCATTTTGGTATTTATCCCAGGCATCAAAAATCGGCCAGTACAATAAAATTTCGTTATCTGCTTTTCCTTGTTGTAAAAGAGATTGGCAATTTGAAATATAAGAGAACAGAGCAGGTGCATCTTCCCAAATTGTATTATTCGAATTAAAATTTACCGACGCATAAAATTGCCATCCTGGCCAAACGGCGCGGTCTGGAGAATAAGTCGATCCATGAAGAAAAATATGATTGACACCATTTAGCATTAAATCTTCAGCTTCAGGTTTGCATTGTGATAATGCCGTTTTAAAATGTTCTCTCAGCCAAGTAAACGTTTCTGAGGATACTAGGTTTTTACCAGAAATATGAGCTGCAGACGAAGAAAATTTCAGCATAACAGGGTCAGCATCTCCTTCGCGAATGTCCTCTTTGTCACGTCTCAAACCCGGAATATCAAACGGCATAGAGCCAAATGTTTCGCATTCTGGAATATCTGCAGAAGCATACAAATCGATTAAATTTCCTGGAGAACCATGTGCCTGAAGTTTTGTTTTGAAGTTTTTAGAATGTGCCCAGTTAGTCCAAGATTTATCAAATTTATTAAGCAGCAAATCAGAAATAGTCTGACGATAATCGCTTCTGACTCTGTTACCTTCTTCATTGTCGGTTTCATTCAATAAAACAGAAAGTTCTTTCTTTAAATCGTAACCACGCAAGTTTTTAAACTCATCAAAAAAGTTGGGAGTGAAATCGGTTCCGTAGACCTCAAAACTGTCATTAAAAATAGCTCTTATTTTTCCCTCTCTACCTTTGAAAGCATCATTAAACGGAGCAACATAAGCTTTTAAAGCTTCTGTGGAATAGTGATCTAGCGTATATCCGTTTCCGCCGGGAGCCGCTCTTTTTACCTGCTGTCCTGTTTTTCCGCTAAATACGGCATAGATGGTATAATCTGTCTTTTTTGCTTTCCAGTTTAGTAGATTGGGTTGTAGATTACTGGGTAATTTAATGCTTGAACCTTCAAGACCTTTATCGTTTACATTTGTCTTTTTGTTTTTAAGATCATTTGTCAAATCAACAATAGATCCGTCACTTCCGTAGGCTACCACATACAATAATTCTGCTGGATTTTTCTCTTTGGCATTGACTATAATGTTGCGATTGAATGTTTCATTTTTTTTAACCTGATATTTTTCGACTATAAGTTTAGTTGCAGCATGATTCAATGTTACGTGCGATCCTCCATAAGGCCATCCAGTTCCTAAAACCATATCGACCTGCATTTTTAAACTATCTGAAACGCGAATGGTGTAATCTAACATGTCCAGCCATTTTGGAGATAAATAATCGATAAAGTTATTTTCTTCTCCTTTTACGCCATAGATTGGTGTGATTTCAACTCCGCCAATTCCAGCGTGATGAAAATCAATAAGGCTTCTTTTTAAGTTAGGTTTATCTACTGCACTTCCCATCCACCACCAACGCGCCCAAGGCTGATTCAGGTTGGTAGAGTTTGGCCATGGGGATTTATTTTTTTCTTGCGAATTAGCCTGAAAAAAAGAGAAAAGCAATAGTGTTATTAAGCAGAATCTTTTCATTATTTATGCCGTATTTGACTTTTGTAAAAATAGTTTCTTTCCTACTTTTTAGGTTTAAAAAATACGATAGATTGTCTTGGTATTAAAGTAAAAGTAGAGGGAGCGATTTTAAAAGCTATCCTGTAGCATCCTGTTTTTATTTAAAAATGGCTTAAAATTAAATGTGTAAAATTTACACTTATTTGTTGTGTAATTAATATTTTTTTATGTAATTAAATATTAATACTTCAAAAATAATTTAATAAAATTTTTGATACTGTAATTTTTGATTTCGCAACGAATTAAAGCTTGTAAATCAGGTAGTTGTGCGTATTTTCTGTTAATCAAAACTTAAAATAAAATATAAGATATTGAAAGTTAACAGGATACTACAGGATACTGTGGAAAAGGCTTCTGGATAAATTTGAGTTAGACTAATTAACTAACCAAAACTAAATTTTATGAAAAACAAGCTTAATCTTTTGCTGACTATAGCCTTATTGGTACTGTTGTACTCATCGGGCTATGCGCAAGAAAAAACGGTTACAGGAACCGTTACCGATGCAGCTAAATTATCAATTCCGGGAGCCAACGTAATTGTGAAAGGAACAAGTCGATCAACGAGCACAGACATGGATGGAAAGTTTAGCATTGCTGCTGCACCTGGAGAAACTTTACTTTTTTCGTTTATTGGATTTGTAAAACAAGAAGTGAAAATTGGCGCTGCTACAAATTATACGATTTCTCTTGAAGCAGAAAGTGCCAACTTAAATGAAGTTGTTGTCATCGGTTATGGTACTCAAAAGAAAAAGCTCACAACGGGAGCTATTTCTGGAATCAAAACAGAGAATTTTACAGAGCGTCCAATTTCAAGAATTGACCAAGGTTTAATTGGTCAGGTAGCTGGGGTTCGTGTAAAACAGACTACGGGTTTGCCAGGACAGCCTTTTAGCATAGAAATTCGTGGAGCCGGATCGATTACAGCAGGAAACGAGCCATTGTACGTTATTGATGGATTTCCGATTTATACAGAAGGATCAAATAGCAACGGAGCTTTCTCTAACGGAAGTCCGCTAGATAATATGAATCCTAACGATGTGGCTTCTATCGAGGTTTTAAAAGATGCGTCGGCCGCTGCAATTTATGGTTCGCGTGCATCAAATGGGGTGGTTATTATTACAACAAAAAAGGGTAAAAAAGGAAAACCGCAATTTACTTTTAATACCTATGGCGGTGTAAATAAAGAAGCAAATAGAGTAGATATGCTTTCTGCTCAAGGATGGATTGACAGAGCAAAAGTGATGATTGATTCGCAATGGGTAGGGTCTGGAATTGCAGGAGCTTCTGCAAGTCAAACAACGGCAGAAAGAATTGCAGCTTACAATGCTGTAAATCCTACTGCTCCATTAATACCGAGCAACTCAAGATATTATACATATTTGCATGATGACAGATGGGATATGCCTGGACATCCTGGTCTGGACTATATTGACTGGCAGGATAAAGTGTTTCGTACAGGAGAATTCAGCAATTATCAGCTAACTGCTTCTGGAGCTACAGATGCTGTAAACTACTATGTTTCTGCCAACTATCAAAAAAATACGGGATATATTGTTGGAACAGATTATTCTCTTTTTTCTGCAAGAGCAAATATTGATATTAAATTATCAGAAAATTTTAAAATGGGAATCAACTTAGCGCCTTCTTATTCTATAAAAAATGATCCAGGTGTTGAAGGGAAAGATAATACACTTTTTAAAGCGCTTACTGCAACTCCAGTTTTTGAAAGCACAGAAAATGCTAAGGGTGAAAAGTATACAACGCGATATATGTGGGGAAGCAGCACGACAAATATGTTGAATGCTTTGGCAAGAACAGGAAGAAATTCGATGTATCGAAATTTAATTTCTGCATATGCTAGTTATCAATTTGCTAAAAGTTTTAATTTAAAAAGTACGATCAACTTTGATAACTCAGATAACGTTAACGAAAGTTATACGCCAAATGATGTAATTGCTAGTATTAGAGGAGCTTATAATACATATAGAAGACAAAATCTAGTTAACGAAAATACTTTGACATACGACAGAACTTTCGGAAGCCACAGTGTAAATGTTCTTTTGGGACAATCTTTCAACTCGTACGATATCACAAGATCTACAATGTCTTCTGGAGCACTTTACAATAGTTCAACAATTGAGACATTGCCTGCAGGATCTATTGGTTCTACTAATGCAGAAAAAAATACTTTGCTTTCATTTTTCTCTCGTATTCAGTACAATTTCAAAGAAAAATATATCATAGCAGGAAGTATTAGACGTGATGGCTCTTCTAAGTTTGGTGCAGACAGAAGATGGGGAACTTTCTCTTCTCTTTCGCTTGGATGGAGAATAAAGCAGGAAGCATTTTTGCAAGATGTAGATTGGCTGACTGAATTGAAATTAAGAGCAAGCACAGGTGTTAACGGAAGCAATAACATCGGAAGTTATGCACAATATGCTACTCTTGGAACTTTCAATTATTCTATTGGTGGAGCAGCTGCAGCTGGACAAGGGGCATCTTCTATTCCGAATCCAAGCTTGCATTGGGAGGAATCAAAAAGTGTCGACTTCGGATTGGATTTTGGTTTTATCAAAAACAGACTTTCTGGGACATTCGAATTGTATAGAAAAACAAACAATGAATTGCTGTTAAGAGTCCCAATTCCTAGTGATTCTGGTTTTCCAACATATCAAACCAATATTGGAGAAGTGCAAAATCAAGGATGGGAATTTGAGTTGAATTCATTAAACGTAAAAACGGGCAATTTTGAGTGGAGAACTTCCGCAAATATAAGCCATAACGAAAATAAAGTTCTGGCTTTAGGTCCAGATCAAAGTAAAATTGAAATTAGCAATTCATTTGATGGAGGTGTGCCATTTATCAAATTAGAAGTGGGTAAACCAATGTACACGATTTTCGGATTGAAACAAAATGGAGTTGTAACTCAAGCGGATATCGATGCTGGCGGAACTACAATTGGAGGAAACAAACTGGTTCTTGGAGATCCGAGATATGTAGATCAGAACGGAGATAAAAAAATCAACTCTGAAGACCGTGTTGATTTAGGAAATCCAACTCCAAAATATACTTGGGGAATTACAAATACCTTCAAATACAAAGATTTAGATTTAAGTGTTTTGGTTCAAGGACAAAATGGCGGAACAGTTTACGGATTAACAGGACGTGCTATTGACCGTACAGGAATGGGGTCTGTAGAAAATTCTCTAAGTGTTGACCCAGCAGTAAGAGGAAATTGGAGAACTTCTTTTGGATATCAAGCAAACTCAGACTGGTTGTATAAATCTGATTATGTGAGTGTGAGAAGTATTTCTATAGGATATAATTTAAGACAAGCCTTAAAAGGAATTTCTAGAATCAATAACGCAAGATTGTATGTAACAGGCGAAAACTGGTTCTACTGGAACAAGTACAGAGTTGGTTTCAATCCTGAAGCAGTAAATACTTCAGCAAGTTCAAATAGTGATTTCGCAGTGCCTGTAGATTATGGTGGGGCACCTTTAGCAAAATCATTGGTTATCGGACTAAACGTTAATTTTAATTAAAACAAAATGAAAAAATATATCTTCATAGCAGCAGGTGCTTTACTATTATTTGCACAATCATCCTGTACAGATCAACTGGATCAGCTGCCTTTGTCACAAGGTACAATCGAGAATTTTTATGCAACGCCAGGCGATTTTGTTCAGGCAAGAAATGCAACCTATTCAGTAGCTTTTCACGGACTTTCGGCATACGGTTACGCAAACAGGGTCTTGAATTTGAGTGAAACGCGTTCCGACAATTTGATGGCAACAACTCAAGCGTCACGTGATTGGGAAGGAATTAACAGCTTTTATACTTCTATAAGTTCTAACACTTATGTAAAAGAAGCTTATATGGCCAATTACAATGCCATTTATAAAGCCAATCAGTTACTAGAAAAAATTGCAGAAAAAGGAGATGAAATCTTTACCTCTCCAGCTGATAAAGCATCAATGGCAGCTGAAGCACGATTTTTAAGAGCATTTTGTTATTTCGATTTGTTAAGATGGTTCGGGCGTGTGCCTTTAATCGATAAAACAGTAACCGCTACAGAAGCATCACAAATACCTAGAACTGAAGTGACAAAAGTATACGATTTGATCATTTCAGATTTACAGCTTGCAATTCCAGATTTGAGTCCATCTTATGATGCTGCCAACTTTGGACGTGTTACCAAATATGGAGCAAAAGCATTACTAGGTTTGGTATACATGACACGCTCAAGTCCGACGTACGGAATCGACGGTGCAATGCTTGGTCTAAATGAATGGGATAAAGCTTATAAAGAATTAAATGATATTAAATTGAGCGGTCTGTATACTTTTAGTACAGAATATGATCCAATTTTTAAATTAGAAGGACTTGCCAACAAAGAGAATGTATTGACAATTCCGTACACACAAAATATTTCGACTCCAGTAGGAGGTAACTTTATGGTAGAAGTGGGTTATGAGCCCTATTTTGCATCTGTAAATTTATCGGCACAAGGAGCTCTAGAAGCAAGACCAATTTCAAAAGGTTTGATGGATATGTTTGCAGCAACAGATAAACGTAAAATATTCGGTATTGCAACAAGTTATACTGTAGCATCTGGAACGTACAAAGGAAGTTATACACAACCGGTCTTTAAAAAATACATTGATCCTACAAGATACGGGAACGGCCGTGAAGACTGGGGAGTAGATTTTATGGTAACTCGTTACACAGATGTTTTGATGTTAATGGCAGAATGTACGCTTCATGGTGGCGGCGGAACTCAGGCAGAAGTTGACGATATTGTAAATAAAGTAAGAACAAGAGCAGGAGTTACGGCAAATGCTTCAAATATTACTTTAGACCAATTGTTTGACGAAAGAAGAAAAGAATTCTTCTCAGAAGGAACAAGATGGTTTGATTTAATCAGATCTGGAAAAGCCGTAACTATAATGAATGCCTGGAGAGTTGCTGAAGATACGGAGAATAAAATCAGAACGATTGACAATAATTCATTGCTATATCCAATTCCATTGCAAGAGCTTTTGGCTGTTCCTGGACTTTACGATCAGAATCTTGGTTACGATTAATAATAAGCTTTAGAATAATGTTTTTGTTTTTGAAATTAAGCTGTCTATTCAGGCAGCTTTTTTTTCATTTTTTAGACTTATAATGAAAAGTTGCAAATGATGTAGATCGTTCAATTATTTTTAAATTTAAATGTAACTTAAAATCAATGCCAATGACTGGGTTAAAAAAACTTTTATTATTCTCCTTTGTTTTACTTGCAAAATTTTCGGCAGCGGCACAAATAAAACTTCCATCTTTGGTTGCCGACAATATGGTTTTGCAGCAGCAAGCAAAAGTCAATTTGTGGGGATGGGCTGCTCCAAACGAAAAAATCAGCATTAAAATGGGCTGGTCTGATCTTCCTGTTGATGTTGTGGCCGATGCCGATGGAAATTGGAAAACAACAGTTTCAACGCCCAATGGAAGTCAGAAAACATACGAGATTACACTTAATGCTTCTAATACAATCACTTTAAAAAATGTACTAATTGGAGAAGTTTGGTTGTGTTCGGGACAATCTAATATGTTTTTTCCTGTGGGAAGGGAAGAAGGGACTTGGAAAACCGGAGTTAAGAATTATGAAGAAGAAGTAAAAAATGCTGCATTTCCAGATATTCGTCTTTTTACCGTGGCGCTAAATGCTTCTCAAAAACCTTTAGAAGATGTTGTTGGAAGCTGGAAAGTATGCAATGCTGAAAATAGTAAAACTTTCTCGGCTGTAGCCTACTTTTTCGGAAGAGATTTATATCAAAAATTAAATGTGCCAATCGGATTAATTTCTACTTCTTGGGGCGGTACAAAGGCAGAAGCTTGGACGGCTCAAAATATTTTAGAAGAAGAAACGGCCTTTTTGCCAATACTTCAGGAAGATGCCAAAAATGAAAAAATCTATCAGGAAAAACTCGAATCATACTATTTGGCTTTAACCAATGAACGAATTTCTGCCGCAAATGTGTCAAAAACACCATTAAAAAGGCCAAAAAAAGAACCCAATAAAACGTCTTATGTTTTGTATAACGCGATGCTGCATCCGTTGGTAAACTTTACCATTAAAGGCGCGATTTGGTATCAAGGCGAAAGCAATTCGGGAAAAGCCTATTTGTACAGAACTTTATTTCCTGCAATGGTAAAAAGCTGGAGAGACGAATGGAAGCAAGGCGATTTTCCTTTCTATTACGTTCAGATTACCCCTCATAAAGGACAAAATGCAGCCATTAGAGAAGCACAATTACTGTCGCTAAAAGTAATTCCAAATAGCGGAATGGTAGTTACCACCGATGTTGGCGATGCGCAAAACATTCATCCAATAGACAAACAGACTGTTGGCTACAGATTGGCTTTAATTGCGCGTGCAAAAACCTATGGCGAAAACAAATTGGTTTATTCTGGACCAATTTATAATCACATGAAAATAAAAAAACAGAAAGCACAATTGTTTTTTGATTACGCAGAATCGGGACTAAAAAAGACGGGTGATGTTTTAAAAGAATTTGAAATCGCAGGAGAAGATCAAATCTTTTATCCAGCTGATGCTAAAATTGATGGAAAAACAATAATCGTTTCTGCTGCAAAAGTAAAAGAACCGGTAGCAGTGCGTTTTGCATGGAAAGCCGTTCCAGAACCCAATTTATTCAATAATGACAATCTGCCAGCTTCTCCTTTTAGAACAGACGATTGGGTAGAAGTTGAGAAAATTAAGAATTAAGAATAAGTAATCTGCTCAATCTGTTAGATCTGCGAGAGAATTTAATTAAAAAATAAAATGAATAGAAGGCAATTTATAATCGGGAATTCTCTAGCTGTTATGGCATTATGTCTTCCGTATTCGGCGAAAGCCTTCAGTTTTTTAGAAAATCCCAAACTTTCAGATTTCGAAAAAAAACTAAAACCTGTCGGACGAGCTTTAGAGTTTGAAGATTATTACGTTTGGTGCAACAGTCCGATTGAAGGTCCTGACGGAAAAATTCATGTGTTTTTTTCAAGATGGAAAAAATCAAAATCGATGAGTGGCTGGATCAACGGTTCTGAAATAGCGCACGCTGTTGCAGACAAACCAGAAGGCCCTTATGAATATGTGAGCACCGTTTTGGCGCCAAGAGGCGAAGGTTTTTGGGATGCTACGACTTGCCATAATCCAAGCATTCATTTTGTAGATGGCAAATACGCGCTTTTTTTTATGGGAAATTCTAACGGAAAAATGAATACTAAACGTATCGGTTTAGCACTTTCAGATTCGCTTTACGGTCCGTGGGAGCGACCAGACGAACCTTTATTGCTTCCTGGTGAAAAAGGAGAATGGGACGATCTGCTGACTACAAATCCGTCTTTTTTAAAACATCCAAACGGAGAATATTGGCTGTATTATAAATCATTAGATACAGAAAGTTACGAGCATCCGAAATTCCCAATAAAAGGAAATAGGAAATACGGGTTGGCAATATCAAAATCGTTAACGGGACCTTATATAAAATATCCAAACAACCCGATTATCGATTTTTCTAAACTCGGAGACAATAAACAATGCGAAGATGCTTTTGTCTGGTATGAAAATAAAAAATTTAAAATGCTGGCCCGAGATATGGGCGTTTTCGGAATGGATTACGGCCTCTACATGGATTCTGATGACGGAATGCATTGGAATGCGCCTTTGATTTCCTATCAGCCCTTAAATAAATATATCAAGCAGCCCGAAGCGCCCAAACATTTAAACCGTTATGGTCGTGCCGAGCGTCCGCAGCTTTTGTTTCAAAAAGGAAAAGCAACCTATTTGTTTACGGCTTCGCAAGGAGGAAAATATGAAACCTCGTCAGCTTTTATTTTTAAGATAGAATGAAGCACAAAATGTTAAACAATTAAAGTAAAAAAATGGAAAATAATACAATTAGAAATGCTTTTACAATGCGATTGAAATCTGGCTTTGAGACAGAATACAAATTACGGCATGATACTATATGGCCAGAACTTTTACAATTGCTTTCAGAAAGTGGCATACAGGATTATTCTATATTTCTAGACGAAGAAAGCGGTATTCTTTTTGGTGTTCAAAAATTAAACGCAGCATTTGACCGTTCTAAACTTTCCAGCCATCCTTTAATGAGAAAATGGTGGAATTATATGGCCGATATAATGGATACAAATCCAGATAATTCGCCAAAAGCAAATACGCTCACAGAAGTTTTTCATTTGGATTAACTTGTAAAAATTCATTCAATCAAAAAACTATTAATTAAATACTAAATGAAAAATATTTTAAAGGTTTTAGTTTTCATCATTGGCTTTTTTCAAATTTCATTTTCGCAAAATTATGCCAATGATACATTTCCAGACGGAAGCCCGATTACCAATTGGTTTAAAGATTATACTAAAATTCAATTGAAAAATTTAGGGAAACAATACATCATTACTGATTTTGGTGTGGGTAAAGACAGCACTAAAATTCAGACCATTCAGATTCAGAAAGTAATAGACAAAGCAGCCGCAAGTGGCGGAGGAGTAATTGTGATTCCGAAAGGAGTTTATTTGAGCGGCGCTTTGTTTTTTAAGCCCAAAACGGCTTTGTATGTTTCGGAAGGCGGAGTGTTGAAAGGATCAGATAATATTGCCGATTTCCCGATTATGCCTTCCCGAATGGAAGGGCAGAATCTAGATTATTTTCCAGCATTGGTTAATGCTTATGGAGTAGATAATTTTTCGATTTCTGGAAAAGGAACGATAAACGGAAACGGTAGAAAATATTGGGAGGCGTTCTGGGAGCGACGTAAAGAAAATCCAAAATGCACTAATCTTGAAGTGTCTAGACCAAGATTGGTTTTTGTGTGGAATTCAAACAACGTGCAGCTTCAAGACGTAAAATTGATTAACTCTGGTTTTTGGACAAATCATTTTTATAAATGCAATAATGTAAAACTACTGGATTTGTATATTTTCTCGCCTCATATTGAGATTAAAGCGCCAAGCACAGACGCCATTGATATTGATATCTGCACTAATTTTTTAGTAAAAGGCTGTTACATGTCTGTTAATGACGATGCGATTGCTTTAAAAGGCGGAAAGGGGCCTTACGCAGATCAAGATAAAAATAACGGTCCGAATAGCAATATTATAATTGAAGATTGCAATTTCGGATTCTGCCATTCGGCATTAACAAATGGAAGCGAATCGATTCATAATAAAAATGTCATTATGAGAAATTGTAAAATTGATGGAGCTTCGCGAATGCTTTGGCTTAAAATGCGACCAGATACGCCGCAGCGATACGAATATATAAGAGTAGAAGATATAAAAGGAAGTGCCAAAAATTGTCTTGCGATTTTTGCTTGGAAACAATTTTTCGATTTAAAAGGGCGTCCTGATATTCCGCTATCTTACGGAGATCATGTGACTTTAAAAAATATAGATTTGAAATGCGAGACTTTTTACGGAGTAGAAAATGATCCAAATGTTCGTTTGTCCAATTTTACTTTTGAAAACATGAATATCGAAGCAGCAAAAATAGCTGTAGATAAAAGTCTGATTAACGGTGTAACTTTTAAAAATGTGTATGTAAATAAGAAATTAGTGGAATAGTTTCGAATATATTATAAGTATAACAATCAAAATGGCTTCGGTTTTAAACGAAGCCATTTTTTTTAATTTCTTCACCAGCTTAGATTTTTATTTTGCTGCATCAAACTATTTTATTCTATTTTATCCAGTCGCAATTTTTTATTTTTTTAATACATTCTGCTGCGGTTAATGCATTGAAGTCGGCACCTTTCATACCGGTATGCGTGTGATCTTTAGGAAAAAAAGCTTTTACTTGTTCCTTTCCAAGAGCTTCATATTTTTTAGCAATTTCATCACTTAAATCAATGTAAGTAACATTTTCTTTTGTGGCAATTTCTCTGGACCACTTAACATACGTATCAAATCGTTGTTCTACTTTGTCATTCGGCCATTCGTTTCTTGGAGTTAAACTCAATACAATCGGAATTGCGCCTTTTTCTTTAGCCTCACGAATCATTTTTGAGATATACCAGCCAAATGTGTAAACTGTTTCCTTGGAACCGTCAGGACGCGTTATTTCTTGAGATTCATTGCCAATTCCTTTTAAAGAACCTCTAAACTTTTCCTTATCAACCGCACCCGCATCATTATGTCCAAACTGAATAAGGACGAAATTTCCGGGCTGTAACTGATTTTTTACTTCTTCCCAAAGTCCTTCTGTAATAAAAGTTCTGGAGCTTCGACCTCCTCGAGCTTTATTGATAACTTCGATTCTTGTAGTGTCGCAATATTTAGGAAAAACAACACCCCAGCCTACAGCATCTGGACTTCCGTTATCGGCCATGGTAGAATCTCCAATTAAAAAGACTTTATTTTTGGAGGGAAAAACAATTTTAGGATTTTTTAAAATGTAATTTTTTAAAGTGTTTTTACTCTCTTTCAACTCATTAATAATTACAGAAGCCGACATGACAGCGCCTTTTGCCGAAGTATGCGTATGGTCTCTTTTGTAAAAATAAGTATCGGTTATTTTGGATTCACCCAATTTTTCCATTTCAAGAGCCATCTTTTCATTTAAATTAATGAAAGTCACTTGCTCTTTTTGGGCAACTTGTTTTGCCCAAAGTCCATACGAATGATTATTTCTGGGAACTTTTCCGTCTTTCCAGTCGTTTCTCGGAATTGGCGAACACACAATCGGAATAGCACCTTTTGATTTTGCTTCGCGAATTATTTTCTGAATATACCAACCATAACTATGAACGATTTCATGTTTTTTCGTCAGGATATTATCGATTTCCTGCGTTTCATTTCCAATTCCTTTAATCGTTCCGCGGGCGCGTAGACTATCGTTTATTGGCCCGTCGTCATTATGTCCAAACTGAATCAATACATAATCTCCTTTTTTAAGTTTACTTAAAACTACGGTCCATAAATCTTTATCCTGAAAAGTTCGGCTACTCGTACCACCAAGCGCATGATTTTCTACATGAATTTTGGTAGTGTCCAAAAACTGACCAATAAAATCTCCCCAACCCCAAAGTCCGCCATCGCCTTTGCCTTTTCCATTTTTCACAGTCGAATCGCCCACTGTATAAAGTGTAGGTTTAGAATCTTGTTTTGGAGTGAAATTAAAAAATAATACAGCCAGTAATAAAGTGAAAAGTATTTTAAATGATTTCATATTTTTTTTAATTGTGAATTGTGAAATGTGAGTTGTAAAATGGGCCTTCGACTCCACTCAGGCTGACAATCGTTTTCATTTGTCAGGCTGAGCGGAGTCGAAGCCTTTATGGCAAAATCTAAAATCTAAAATCTAAAATCTAAAATCTAAAATCTAAAATCTAAAATCTAAAATCTAAAATCTAAAATCTAAAATCAAACCACAAATCCATTCTAATTCCATCGTCGCCTTTTTTGATTCTAATATTTGTAGGCTGACTTTGCGGGCCTTGCTGTTCTAAAGGTTTAAAATCTCTCATAGCTGGAATTTCATACATAAAAGAGATATCACCTTCAGGAAAATCAGGTTGAGGATAACTTCCTGGAAAACCATTTTTAGGAAGATCTGGCGTAAATAGTCTCAAAAATAAATTATCGGATTCGCTGAAAACTTTAAAAGATGAATTTCCTGCTTTTAAATTGGCTCCCAATAAATTGGCGTGATAACCTTTAAATTCTGGGTAGATGAGATTTTCAAAACTTTCTCCTGTAATTGTATTATTGTAATCCTTTTGCCAAAAGCCGTAAGTTGTGCCTTTTATGCGGTTTTTCCAAACACGATACGGACCTCTTCCAAACCACTTAATTCCGATAACTTTTTTTTCGGGAAAGCTGAAAGTAATACCAAAAGCATTGATTTTATCTTCAAAAAAAGCACCATCAAAACCATCTCCGCCTGATGCATTTTTTAAAGCCAGCAATTCCATTTTTAATCTCCCATCGGCTTCCATAATCCATTTTATGGATGACAAACCACCAGAATAATTAACCTGACAGATTGCTTTTTCGTTTTCGTGCGATATTTGAATGTCTTTTAATTTGGCTTTCATACCAATCGGACGCGGACCATTTGTAAGCGGAATCACTTCAGATTTATTGCTGATTTTCTGAATTTCGCCAGTTGAGGCATCAATAACAACCGTTACCTCATTTCCTTTTAATGTAATTTCAGAATTGGTTTTGGTTACCGAAGCTTTTGTTTTTGAATTCTGAGTTGCTAAGAATTTAGAAGCATAAAATTTAGCCTTATGAATAGGCCAGGTCCAAGTGTAAATTTCCTTGTTGAACTGATCGAAAGCTGTAATAGATAAAATATCGCCTTCAAAGAAATTTTGAGGAACAGCAAATTTAATTTTTCTGCTTTCACCTGGATTAATACTCGGAATTTCGATTTTACCTGAGCTTATTTCTTGAGCCGTTTTATCCGTATATAAAATAGTTGTGTCTGCTTTCAAAACTTTAAATTCCATTTTGCAGGAACTCAAATTGCTGAATAAATAATCATTTGTAATTAAAAAAGAACCGTCAAAAGTATCTGTTATCTGTTTGGGCTGAAACTGAATTGGTGCCCAAATTTCTTTTACAGCAAAATAGCTCCCTTCTTTTTCACGATGAGGTCCCAGAATTCCATCGGCTGCCAGAGAACCTTTAGAATCAAATTTTTGTTCGCCTTTCCAGTCAGAACGTTTTACCGCTTCGTCAAGCATTGCCCACATAAAACCGCCTGCAAACAAGGGACTTTCTTTGTATCGATTCCAAAAATCTTCAAGCGCAGCACCATGTCCGTTATCATAAGTTCCGTGCATGAATTCAGTTGGGAAAAATACATTTTCACCCGAATTAAAGCGATGCATTCCCGTTAAATACGTTGGATAATGATGCGTATCCCAACCATTAAAATCGGCCCACGGATGGATCACAATTCTTTTCTGCGGATCATTTTCATCAAAAACTCTGTCGACTTCATAATTCCATCCTCCTTCATTTCCGTTATCCCAAATTATGACTGACGGATGATTTACATCTCTTGTAATCATTTCTTTGGCGAGTTTAGTTCCTGTTTGGGTGTCATAAGAGTTTTGCCAGCCTGCCAATTCATTCAAAACAAAAAGCCCAAGAGAATCGCAAACATCCAAAAAATGATCATCTGGCGGATAATGTCCACGAACGGCATTCATATTCATATCTTTAATCAGTTTTACATCAAGCTCGCTTATGCGTTTGCTTGTACTGCGTCCGCCTTCAGGCCAAAAAGAATGACGGTTAATTCCTTTCATGATAATTTTAGTGCCGTTTACGTAAATTCCGTCCTGTTTTTTGAATTCTAAAGTTCTAAAACCTATCTTTTTATGATATTCATGGACAATGTTTCCATTTTGTTTTAAAACCAGTTTTAAGTCGTATAAATTCGGATTTTCGGGATTCCAAGGTTTAACGTTTTCCCATTTTACCGCAATAGTTTCTTGTATAGCTTTCGCTTTAAGCGGAAAATTAAAAACAGGAAAAGTTTCTTGATCACTTGATATGGATGCTTCTACGATTGTATTTTTTGAAATGTTCTTCAGATTCAAATCAACCGTAAGTGAACCGTCCATTTTTGGATTTACCGCAATATTCTGAATTTGAGTTTTAGGTGAAACTTCCAGCCATACTGGACGATAAATTCCGCCAAAAAGCCACCAATCGGCCCTTCTTTCAGCATTATTTACAGATTTATTAGCAGAATGTTTCCAAACATGAACTTCTAAAATATTTTTAGAACCTAACTTTAAAAGAGACGAAATATCGTATTTGAATTCGTAAAATCCGCCTTGATGAATCGGTCCTGCAATTTTCCCGTTGATTTTTACCTCAGTGTCGGTCATAGCACCACCAAAAGCGATTAGAATCGTTTTATCTTTGTAATGGGATGGAACATCAAATTCATATTTATAAAAACCTTCTTCTTTGCTGGGCTCTTTCTGATTAAGTTCTTTGTACCAGCGTCCATAAGTGTATTCGCCAAAACCTTCCAATTCCCATTGCGATGGCACATTTATTTTTGTCCAAATTTTACTGTTATTGCCATCGGTACAATAAAAATCCCACTGTGCAGGATGTTCAAAATCTAGTCCAGAAAGAAAAATTTTATCCGTCTTCTGGGCGTTGGCATTAAAAAGAAAAGCACTGAAAATAAGAAATGCGAGAATGTTTTTTGAAAGCCTGCTGTTCATACAAATTTGGGTTGGTTTGTGGGTCGTTTTCTTTTACCTTTTTTGTGGCTGGAAGAAATTAGTATATCAAATCTAATTGTTCGTTTTAGATATTGTATCCTGTACTATGATGTTAAAAATTGTAAGATTGTTCTAAAAATTGGCATTTTCTTTAAATTTCCAAAATCAGGTAGGTACAGGATACTATCCGATAAAAAAACAAAGAAATTGCAACTACATTATTTAATTGATAAAATAATAAAGGAAAAATTTTATTATTCAGATTTCAATAATTATCAATATGTTGAATTTTTATGAGAATTAAAAAACAAACTATTTGCACTTTAGCTGTCTTGTTTCTGTCATCGACTCTTTTCATTTTTGGTCAGGAAAATGCTCCACTTCGTAAAATACATTATGTACCCGAAGGCAATAGTTTTGTTTTGAAAAACGGAACTCGAAAATTCAACAGAGCGCTTTATGGTTCTAATACCGCTTTTAGAGTTGAAACCGGAGATCTTCCTGAATTTGCGATGTACATGCCTGGTATGGGAGGCAATTTTAAATTAGCTCTCGTAAACGGAAAAGAAAGCAAATGGATAACTGAAGCTTCTAAAATTGATACGAGATATGTTTTAGGAACGATGCATTATACTATTGAAGATCCTATTTTAGAAAACGGAAAACTATTTGTAGACGTTGCTGCGTTAAAAGAAAGTGAAGGTTTTATAGTAAAAATATATGGTGAAAAACTGCCTAAGAAAATCAATTTAGTGTGGGCTTTTGGCGGTGCAACAGGAAAGAAATTTAGCCGTGACGGTGATGTTGGTGCAGATCCTGAATCAGTTTTTTATTTACAGCCACAATATTGTCTTGGCAATAAGTACACTCTTAAAAAAGAATCTTTCGTTTTAGAATATGGTTCAGAAAGCAACCGACAAAAAACAGGAAATAACAGAACTTTAAGCGGTTTTTTTCCTGGCTCAGAAGTTCATTTGGCTAATGCCGATTTGCAGAAAAACCCATTGGAATTGTTGGATTCTAAAGCTGAGGGATTGTCTTTAATAACTGGAAAAGTGAATTCTGTTTCAGCAAAAGGTGATTATTGGCTTTTTGTTCCAGAAGTGTCAAAAATAAATTATAACCAAAAATCTATTGCCGAACTTTATAAAAAAGCAGTTGATGAAACACATTTTTTAGCCAACAGAATTAAAGTAAAAACACCAGACGATTATATTAATACATTAGGTTCTGCGTTGGCAATTGCTTCAGACGGAATTTGGGAAAGTCCTGCGTATCTTCATGGAGCCATTGCGTGGAGGATGTATTTAAATGCGTGGCGTGGAGCTTATACGGCAGATCCTTTGGGATGGCATGACAGAGCGAAAACGCATTTTACGAGTTACAGCAATTCTCAAGTAATTTCTCCAGAAAGCGGACCCGTAGTTTTTGATGAAGAAAAAAATCTGGCAAGACAAAAAGAAGAAATTGGCACATCGATGTTTAGCAGCGGATACATCAGCCGAAGTCCGAATAAAAATAATGTTGCGCATCATTATGATATGAATCTGGTTTTTTTTGATCAAATGTTTCGTCATTTTAAATGGACTGGTGATACTGCTTTTTTAAAAGAAATGTGGCCGACAATTGAGCGGCATTTAAATTGGGAAAAAAGAAATTTTGACCCAGACAATGACGGACTTTATGATGCTTACGCGTCGATATGGGCGAGTGATGCTTTGCAGTATAGCGGCGGCGGCGTTATTCATTCTTCTGCATATAATTATTATGCCAATAAAATGGTGGCAGAACTGGCAAGAAAAATAGGAAAAGATGATACACCTTATGTAAAAGAAGCAGATAAAATCTTAAAAGCGGTAAACCAACAGCTTTGGATTTCGAAAAAGGGAATTTTTGCCGAATATAAAGATGCTTTAGGAAATCGGTTATTGCACGATTCGCCTGGCGTTTGGAGTATTTATCATACAATCGATTCCGAATTGTCAAATCCTTTTGAGAGTTATCAAATGCTAGATTATGTGAACAATCAGATTCCGCATATTCCGATTTCGGCAGATGGATTGGATAAAAAAGATCTTTATGTAATCTCCACCACAAATTGGCAACCTTATACTTGGTCAACCAATAATGTGGCTTTGGCAGAACAATTGCATACTGCGCTGGCTTTCTGGCAAGGCGGACAATCTGAAAAAGCTTATAAGATGTGGGAAAGCGCGTTAATAGAAAGCATGTATTTGGGTGCTTCGCCTGGAGGTTTTGAACAGCTTTTGTTTCAGGATGCCATGCGAGGAGAATTGTACCGCGATTTTGCCGATCCAATTGGTATGGCGTCGAGAACTTTGGTTGAAGGACTTTTCGGTATCCAGCCTGATGCTATAAACGAGGTTGTGACTATCCAGCCGGGTTTTCCTGAAAAATGGAATACTGCCTCATTGGAGATTCCAGATATTTCAATTGATTTTAAAAGAGAAAATAAAGAAGAGAGATATTCAATTAAAAATCAGTTTGCGGCAAAAATGAATTTGAAATTGATTTTGAATTCTTCTTTTGAAAGTGTAGAAAGTATCTCAGTCAACGGGAAATCAGTTGCATGGAAATTAGTTGATGAAAGTATCGGAAAAGTAAAAATCAGTCTTGAAGTTCCTTATAATCCGAATTATGAGATTCACATTAAATGGAAAGGAGATGCTTTGGAAGATATTAAAACAAAAGATTTTTATGCAATTAATGAAACTTTAGAATTTAAAACATCAAAGTCGGAGATAATTTCTGTTTACGATCCGCAGGAGCTTTTAAAGGAAGTTTCGAAGGAAAATTATTCGCTTAAAGCGAAAGTAAATTCGGCTGGCGATAAAGTATTTTTTGTGAAATTAAAACAAGGAGAAATGACTTGGTGGAATCCTGTTCACCTGAATGTAAAAGCTGAAAAACAATCAGAAGAAAACAATATCAATTGGGATATGCCTCTGGATAAGACAGCGAAAACAGAAACAGTTCTACTTTCTTCATTTTTTAATGCAAAAGTCACCGATATTTTTAATTACGAATATTTGTCGCCAAGACCTAAAACTGTGACATTACAGCTCCCAAAACAAGGAATTGGAAACTGGTGTTATCCAAATGTGACCGTAAAAATAGATGATTCTGGACTTCGAGAAAAAGCGAAACAGAATGGTGAAATAAAAATGCCAAATGGGATTACGTTTCAAACACCATCAGATGAAAATCAGAAGAATATTGTTTTCACATCGATGTGGGATAATTTTCCAGAAAGAATCAGTATTCCATTAAACGGAAAAGCTTCACATGCTTATTTTATGCTTGCAGGAACAACAAATCCAATGCAGAGCCGAATTGTAAATGGGGAAATTACAGTAAATTATACGGACGGGACGTCGGAAATTCTGCAATTAAAAAACCCAGAAAACTGGTGGCCGATCGAACAAGATTATTTTATTGACGGAAAAGCTTTTACAACCGGTGCGCCTAGACCGCCGAGAGTTTATTTTAAAACTGGTGAGATTTCAAGAGACTTTAAAGATTTTAAAGCTATAAAAGGTTTCAGTAATTATGGAGTTGAAGGCGGTGCAGGTACAATTCTAGATTTGCCTTTAAATAAAAACAAAACTTTAAAAAGCCTCACTTTGAAAACAATTGCCAATGATGTGGTGATTGGTTTGATGGGTGTTACTTTAATTAGGTAATGTCTCAATTAGATAATGAGATAATTTATAGAATGGGGCTTCGACTTCGCTCTGCCTGACACGCAGAGAAACAAAGAAATAAAGAAACAAAGAAACAAAGTAAAAATGCCTTATCTGTCAGGCTGAGCTAAGTCGAAGCCAACTTGAAACTTGAAACTTGAAACAAAAAAAAAACTAACCTAAAATAACCACATGAAAAACTATCAGCTCATAACCATATTCTTATTTTCGATTTCGGCATTGGCGCAGAAAATTGATCGAAAGGCTTTGGTGGCAAGGCACAATGTTCAAATTTCGGCTATTGATACTTTGGCATCTTTAACGGTCGGAAATGGAGCTTTTGCTTTTACCGTAGATGCCACCGGACTGCAGACTTTTCCGAAAACCTATCAAAACGGAATTCCGCTGGGAACGCAATCTGAATGGGGGTGGGATAGTTATAAAAATACAGAGAATTATAAGTTTTCAGAAACCTTAAGAGATTACAAACAATACGGAAGAGATATTTCGTATACGGTTCAAATTAAAGAACCCAAAAGAAAAGTGGATGCTGTGAACTGGTTTAGACAGAATCCGCATTTACTGCAGTTAGGGAATTTGGGTTTTGAAATTACTAAAAAAGATGGCAGTTGGGCTCAATCGACTGATGTAAAAGCAATTTCGCAAAAGCTGAATGTATGGACGGGAGAAATTGAAAGTTATTTTGAAATTGAAGGAACTCCTGTAACAGTTTTAACAGCTTCGCATCAGGAAAAAGATGAAATTGGCGTAAAAGTAAAATCAGATTTATTGAAAGAAAAGCGTTTAAAAATCAGTTTGCGAATTCCGTTTCCAACTGGCGAATGGGCAGATATGGGAACGAAATATGAAGGGAAGCAGGATTATAAAAGCGAACTTATAGAAAAATCTAAAACCGAAGCTGTTGTTACACATAAAATGGACAGCATTTCGTATAATGTGAATTTCAGATGGAAAGGAAATGCTAAAATCAAAAAAGCTTCTGATCATTATTTTGTGGTTGAAGCTTCAGATTCTAATACATTGGAATTAAGCGCGCTTTTTGCTTTGGCGGGAAATAAATCGGTTCAGAATTCTTCGTTTACCGACATTCAGAACAGCAGTATAAAAGGCTGGGAGAAATTCTGGAAAAGCGGTGCTGCCGTAGATTTTTCGGGCAGTACAGATAAGCGTGCCAATGAATTAGAACGAAGAATAATTTTATCGCAGTATTTGACAAAAGCACAATGTACGGGAAAAGTTCCGCCACAAGAAACAGGTTTAACCTATAACAGCTGGTATGGAAAACCGCACTTGGAAATGCATTGGTGGCATGGTGTACATTTTGCACTTTGGAGCCGACCAGAATTGCTGGAGAGAAGTCTCCCTTGGTATCAAAAGGTTTTTGATAAGGCCAAAAATATTGCCAAAAGACAAGGTTTTGAAGGTGCAAGATGGCAAAAAATGGTGGATGCAGACGGAAACGAAAGCCCATCATCTGTAGGGTCATTTTTAATTTGGCAGCAACCGCATTTTATAACCTATGCAGAATTAATGTACAGGGCCAATCCAACAAATTCAACGTTGAATTTATACAGCGAACGTGTTTTTGCGACAGCTGATTTTATGGCTTCGTTTGCTCATTACGATGATAAAAAGGATCGTTATGTATTAGGTCCGGGCGTAATTCCGGCGCAAGAACGTTTTAAAGCAATGGAAACGTTTAACCCAACTTATGAATTGGCGTATTGGAACTGGGCTTTGAAAACTGCTATTGCATGGAAGAAAAAGCTCAATCAGAATGTGCCTGAAAAATGGGAAACGGTTTTGGTTAAGTTATCTAAACTTCCTGTGGCAGATAATGTGTATCTGGCAACAGAAAGCGCTACAGATTCTTATACTAATCCAGAATTTAAAACCGATCATCCTTCTGTCCTAGGAACTTTTGGGATGCTTCCAGAAACGTCTCTTTTAGACAGAAAAATCATGAAAAACACTTTTGATCTGGTTTGGAATACTTGGTCTTGGGATAAAACTTGGGGCTGGGATTTTCCGATGACAGCCATGTCGGCCGCAAGATTAAACATGCCAGAAAAAGCTGTAGATGCACTTTTTATGAATGTAACTACTAATACTTATTTGAAAAACGGACATAATTATCAAGCAGAAAGATTAACACTTTATCTTCCGGGTAATGGAGGTATTTTAACAGCAGTTGCCATGATGTGTGCCGGCTGGGACGGGTCTACAGAACAAAATCCAGGTTTCCCAAAAGATGGCACTTGGAAAGTGAAGAGCGAAGGATTTAAAAAGATGTTTTAATTAAGAGACAGATTTGCAAAGAGATAGAGTTGCAAAGTTGCAAAGAGACAAAGGCTTTTATGGTGGCGTGAAAAAAATCTCGCAAAGTCGCCAAGATGCAAAGTTTTTTTACTATATAAATTACATAAGAGATTTTAAGTTTTCTCTTAATTGAACTTATATAGTTTAATTCTTAAACTTTGCGTCTTTGCGAGAACTAAACCTTGCGCACTTAGCGTAAACCCTTGCGCCCTTTGCGGTTAAATTTTATAAGCAGTAAATTATGAAGAATAAAGCCTTTTTAATACTATTTCTTTTTGTAAGTCTGAATATATTCAGCCAGAGACAAATGGAAAATCTTGATCGCGGTATAATTGCGATAAAAAACAAAGGTCAGGTTTTTATCAGCTGGAGGTTTTTAGGAACAGATTCTGATGATCTGGCTTTTAATTTATATCGAAAAAATGGCAGTAAAAAAGCAGTATTATTAAACGATAAACCGATTATAGGAGCAACAAATTTTATTGATTCAAAAGCCGATTTGAATGTTGAGAATATCTGGTTTATAAAAACAGTTTTAAACGGAAAAGAATCAGATGCACCAGGAAGTTTTACGCTTTCTGCCAATGCTTCAGACAAACAATATCTCTCGATTAAACTGAAAGAAATTGAAGGATATATTGCTAACGATCTTTCAGTTGGTGATTTGGATGGCGATGGACAATATGATTTGGTTGTTCATATGACGGGAAAATCGCATGATAATTCACAGGTGGGGATTACAGATCCGCCTATTTTTCAGGCTTATAAGCTCGATGGGACATTTTTATGGCAAATTAATTTAGGAAAAAACATTCGCGAAGGCGCACATTATACGCAGTTTATGGTGTATGATTTAGATGGCGACGGAGTTGCAGAATTGGTTTGCAAAACGGCGGATGGAAGTGAAGACAGCGAAGGTACTGTTGTTGGCGATGCTTCAAAAGATTGGGTTGACCGAGATCCGAATTCGAAAACCTATGGTAAAATTTTAAAAGGGCCAGAATATCTGTCGGTTTTTGAAGGGAAAACTGGAAAACTGATTACAACTGTAGATTATATTCCGGAACGTGGCGATTTAGCAGGCTGGGGCGGAAATGGCGGAAGCGGAGGTAATGATACTAAAGGAAACCGAATGGATCGTTTTTTGGCTTGCGTGGCTTATTTAGACGGCGTTCATCCAAGTGTGGTCATGTGCCGAGGTTATTATGGAAGAACGGTTTTAGCTGCCTGGGATTTTAAAAATAAAAAGCTGACTTCTAAATGGGTTTTCGATAGTAAAAATGCAGAAAATCCATATTCTGGAATGGGAAATCATAATCTTACTGTTACTGATGTCGATAATGATGGAAAAGATGAAATTATCTACGGATCGATGTGTGTTGACGATAATGGACAAGGCTTGTACACAACGGGTTTCAGGCATGGTGATGCCATACATGTTTCTGATCTTGATTTGGATGTTCCAGGTTTAGAGGTTTTCAATATTCATGAAATCGAAAACAAAACAACGGGTCCAGGCGTAACGTTTTTTTCTGCAAAAGATGGAAAAGTTTTATTTACAGATTCTCTCGACGGCGATGTCGGCAGAGGAGTTGCCGACAATATTGACCCAACTAGAAAAGGCGCACAATGCTGGTGGTCGGGCTCTCCGTATTTGCATGATATGAAAGGAAATGCTATTGGAAAAGCGCCAAGTTCTACTAATTTTTTAATTTATTGGGACGGCGACACTTCCAGAGAACTTTTAAATTCGAATTATATTGATAAATACAATGTAGGAAGATTGTTCACGGCTGAAGGCGCGGTTTCTAACAATGGCACAAAGTCGACTCCAGGACTTTCTGCGGATATTTTTGGAGACTGGCGCGAAGAATTAATCTTGAGATCTGAAGATAATAAAGAGCTTAGAATTTATTCTACAACAATTCCAACCAATGTTCGCCAATATACTTTAATGCATGATCCACAGTATCGTTTGAGTATTGCTTGGCAGAACGTGGGATATAATCAGCCGCCGCATACGAGTTTTTATATGGGGTTTGGAATGAACCCAGCTCCAAAACCCAACATTGTTTTAATCTCCTCAAAAAAATAAAATTAAAAAAGAAGATAGTTCTTAAGCGTACTTTTTTTGATTTTAAAATGAGCTAAGATTTTTAGTTCCCTATTAATTGTTTTTTTCTTATGATCCCTTAAAATTGTTTCATCTTATAAAATGAAACAATTTTAAGTGTTTGTATTATAAAGTGTTGAATAATAATTGTTTAAATTTATACGAAAATCATAATGCTGGAATAGCAGAATCCAAAATAACTATCGTAATTTTTCCGCCTAGCTAAAATTTAATTCTCTCGAAAGTTCTGCTAAATATTAAAGAATGTTGATTGAAAATTTCCAAAAAGTGCAAAATTAAATCAATATAATCTTATGAGCTATTGGCGGTTTAAAGTTTTTCGTTTAAAGCATTTAGCTCTTTTTCTATTGAGCTGCTGTCTCCATGTAAGTTTTGCGCAGCAGGATACCAGCAGTCTTGCATCTGCAAAAAAAATAAGACTCGATGAAGCCATTTTATTGGGCATTAAAAATAATCGGCAATTAAAACTTGCCAATGCCGATTTGGCTATTGCTAACGAAAATGTCAGTCAGGCAAAAATTGCAAAAGCGCCAAGAATCAGTTTAAATGGCGGATACAATTATATTGGAGATCCTAAACTTTATGAAGGATTTTATGCTAGAAATGTAACCGTAGATTATTACGATCATCAGGCCTTTGCCAATATTGTCTCTTCACTTCCAATTTACGCTGGGAATGCCATTAATACTAGAATTAATCAGCAGGAATTAATTAGTGAAATGCAGGAATCTGCCGTTAAAATGACAGAAGCCGATGTCAAAAATGCCATTACAGAACAATACTTTACACTTGAAAAATTATACCGACAGATTGAGGTTACGAAACAGAATATTATCAATACCGATATTCGAATAAATCAGCTAAAATCGCGTGTAAAAAATGGTCAGAACCTGACAAGTGATCTTTTGAGAACCGAGTTGCAGCAATCTAATTTTAAGGTTTCAGTTTTTAGAAGCACTAATACTATTCAGCTTATTAGCAATTATTTGGATATATTAATCGGTTTTCCGACGAATACGATTTTGAAACCTGAAGTGGCAGAAAGTATGATTCCGACAGAAAATATGAATCTGGAGGAAAGTTTAGAAGAAGCATTTCTGAACAGAGAAGAAATAAAACGGGCGGGAATAAGAATCAAATTATCGGAATCATCATTGAGTTTGACCAAAAGCGGATTTAAACCAAACTTAAATGCAAATCTTATTTTGAATACAGAATATCCAGCGCAATGGCCCAATTATGTAAACATTCTCAATTACTGGGCGGCAGGACTTTCTTTAAACTGGGATATTTCGAGTTTTTATAATTTGAAACATCGTATAAGCGGTGATAAACTGGAAATTGATAAAAGTAATATCGCTCTAGAAGTGACAAAAGACCAGATTACGACAGAAGTTAAAAATGCGTACGTCAGATATGCAGAAAGTAAGGAAAATATCAAAACCTACAAAAAAGATGTGGAGCTGTCAATGAGCAATTATAAAATTGTGAAAAGCCGTTATGACAACGATTTTGCTTTAATCAGCGAGATTGTAGATGCAGAATTGCAATTAAATAACTCTAGAATTTCACTTGTAAACGCCAATTTAGATTTAATCATTCAGTATTACTCACTTCAATATGCAATGGGCAAACTTTAATATATCATGTTATGAGCGAAGCAGATACACAAAATGGAGCGGTTCAGAAAAATGAAAAAAGAAGAAATACAATTCTAACAGTATTGTCTTTTATTTTTTTAATTGCAGGAGGCTTGTGGATTTTAAGTCTGTTCTTCGATTTCAGTTCTTATGAAACCACCAATAATGCTCAGGTTGAAGCTTACATCAATAATGTTGTGGCGCGTGCTACAGGACATATTAAAGAAATACGATTTGAAGCCAATCAGATGGTTCATAAAGGAGATACGTTGGTTGTTTTAGACGACGAAGAATATATTATTAAAGTCAAACAAGCAGAAGCTGATCTGGCTATAGCCGAAGGAAATCTGCATTCGCTGCAGCAAAATATTACGACTTCGATTTCCAATCAAGCTTCGGGAAAAGAGAAATTGGCTGGAGATTTAGCAAGTTTAGAAAAAGCGCAAAAAGATTATCAGCGATTTAAAAATATGTATGCCGATTCGGCTGTAACACGGAATCAGTACGATCAGGTTATTTCCAAATTAAAATCGGAAGAAGCTTATGTGAAAGCCGGTAAAAAAGGTTTGGATGCCAGCAGCTCGATTACCAAACAAAGTTCAATTAATCTTGAAGCCGCCACAGCAACTGTCGCTAGAAAGAAAGCAGATCTTGATGCCGCAAAACTTCAATTGTCCTATACCGTTATTACGGCTCCAACGAGTGGTTTTGTGGGAGAACGAAATTTATCTATTGGCGAATTAATCAATGCCAATCAAACCATTGCGACAATTGTATTGAATGAAAAATTATGGATTACGGCCAATTTTAAGGAAACTCAGATAGAGAAAATAAAGCAGGGACAAGAAGTAACCATTACGATTGACGCCTTAGACGGAAAAGAATTTAAAGGAAAAGTGGCTGGTTTTTCTCCCGCGACTGGAGCTAAATTCTCAATGGTAGAACCCGATAATTCGACTGGAAATTTTGTCAAAATTACCCAGCGAATCCCAGTTAAAATTGAATTTGAAACTCCCACAAAAGAGCTTCAGGAAGTTAGACCCGGAATGAATGTAACAGTTGATGTAAAAAAATAAGAGATGTTTGCAGGAAAAAAAGGAAGCGTTTTTACACTGACAGGATTGTATATCCTGACGATTCCTTTTTTTAACGGACTCAATGTTACGACTTATGATAATTCGCAGATATTAGGACATTTTGGACCTTCTACAACTGCTTTTAGTTATGCGGTTTATGTTCCCATTTTTGTCATGCTGGCTTTTTTGCCTTTAGGATTAAAATTAGGAAAACAAATCAAGGTTCGCACCATGATTTTATCCGTTTCATTTTTGTCTTTGCTTTTCAATACAGCTTCATTGTTTGCGCCAACAATTGCTTGGTTTGTTGTATGCCGATCTCTTTTGGCAATGGTTTCAGTTATCGGAATATTTGCTTCAATGGTGCCTATTTTATTGAAATACAATCCTGCTCTCAATATGGCTTTGATGTACGGAATTTTTCAGTTCATACAAAAAGGAAGCCAGCATTTGTATCAATATTTGGGAGCGCATTTTGTAAGTTTTCATAATTGGACGTTTGGAATTTATTTTCTGAATGTCAACTTTTTAATTTGTATTCTTTTAGCTTGGTATTTTTATAAAGCCGATGTGGCGCCTTTAAAAACCAAATTCCAATTTGATTGGAGAGGCTGGATTATCTTGATTTTATTTTTTACGATTATTCTTTTTTTATGTGCCGAAGGACAGACTAGAAATTGGTTTAGTGATCCTAAAATAACGCTGGCTTTTGCAGTTTTATTGATTGTAGCAGGAATCTATCTGCTTCATGTTCGTTTTACGGCAGAACCTTTAATTAATCCAGATGTTTACAAGTTTAAAAATGTAATTCCCGGTGCCTTTTTAATGTTTTATATCGGATTAATAAATGGAACAGGAAGCGTCGTAACGGGATATATGACTAATATTTTAGGTTTTGATCCCGTTCTGGGAGCAGTAACGCATCTTTCGCTTTTAATTGGATTATGCATTTCGATTCCGCTTTCGACTTATCTTTTATACAAACGCATTTATCTGGCTACGATTTGGGTAATTGGTTTTGCTTGCTATGGAATCTATCATATTATACTTTTTTTCAGATTTTATCCAGGAATCGATGCGTCTGATTTTTATCTGCCTTTAATTTTTAAAGGGTTAGGAATGGGGTTTCTTTTTCCTGTTTCGCTGCTTTACATTTCAGAGGGAATTCCGCCGTTTTTGAGCACATCGCGCATGATGACTGGAATTATTGCTCAGGCTGTTTTTGCTTCTTTACTTGGAGGCGCTGTTTTAGGAACTTTTATTTCGAACATGAATGTACAGCATAAAACAGGTTTAAGCCAGCAATTGAGTCCGATAAATAAACAAGCCGAACAGCAGTTGGAAAATTCAAAAAGGCAATTTTTATTCATGGGATTATCAGATGCCGAAGCACAGAAAAAAGCCGAGAAGAGTCTTTCGAATCAGACTTCTAAAGCTTCTATGTTATTGGCTTACAAAGATATTTATCTCGTCATGTCGGCAGTTTGTTTTTTGCCCATTTTTATTATTCTGCTTTTCAAACTTTGGCGAAGACCAATTGGAATGGTAGAAGTAGAGCCGATTCCGATTTGAGGGTGAGGAGGGAAGAAGCAAGAAGCAAGATTGGGGATTTGAGAAGCAAGAAGCAAGATTAAAGAATAAAGAGTTTAGAAATATTGGAGAAGAAAGTAACAAGTTAACGATTTGAATTATATTATGATAGCACAAAAAGACCGTTTTTTATATCGCTTTTGGACGCAAGAGAAAGGACTCAGTGGTATGCTGATTCTGTTGTGTATAATGCATTTTATTGTGATTCCGTTTTTTGGCGGTTATACGCGTTTTATGGTTGCAGTTAATATATTTTGGATGCTATTTCTTTTTGCGGGAATTATAGCTTTATCAAAACATAAAAAACAGGCTTTTCTCATTTCCATAATTCCCTTTTTATTTATTATAACACAATGGATTAATTATTTTGAACATAATATTTTTATCCTATTTGCCGATTTAATTCTCTCAGTTGCGATCATGTTACTTTTGATCACTTTAGTTTTAATAAAAGTTTTAGAACCTGGTCCTGTAACCACTTATCGCATTGTGGGGTCGATTGTAGTGTACATGCTTTTGGTTCACTTTTGGGCTACACTTTATTTGTTTCTTTTCCAGCATATAGAAGGTGCTTTTCAAATAGCAGAGTCTAATTTTTTGAGTAATAGCGATCAGGCTAGTTTTATGTATTTCAGTTATGTCTGTATTACATCTACGGGTTTTGGAGAGATTGTGCCTCTTCATCCTTTGGCTCGATCTTTAGTTCAAATCGAAGTGCTTACAGGCGTTTTATATCCTGTAATCTTAATCGGAAGACTGGTTTCTGATGCCAATTTTGCGACTAATAAGACTGGGAAGAATCAAGATTAGATAAGAAAGAGTCTAGATTAGAGAAGAAAGAGGCAAGAAGAAAGAATGAAGATGCAAGAACCAAGATTAAAGAAGTTAGAGTAGAGATTTATAGAGAGAATTCATTTACCATTAACAATTCACAACTCACAATTACCATTCATCATTAAAAACAATAACCATGAAAACAACCAATTCGACTAAAAAGAAAGAACTCTTTGATACTATTTTGCAGTTATTTTTCATTTTCCTCCTTGTGGGGTTTTGTCTTAAATTGCTGTTGCCTTTTTTTATGCCTATAGTTTGGGCTATTATATTATCTGTTGTGTTTTATCCGTTGTTTAATTCGCTGCAGCGAATATTAAAAGGACGTAAAGCACTGGCATCGGTTGTTATCACGATTCTGATTATTGCAATAATGGTGGTTCCTCTTATTTATTTTTTGAAAGCGGCAACGGGGAATTTTTTAGAATTGAAAAGCAGTTTTGAAGCAGGAACCTTAAAAATTACGCCACCGGGAGCTTCTATAAAAGAATGGCCGATAATTGGTAAACCACTTTATGAATTTTTACTTTCCTTATCTACAGATTTAGAGCAGAGTGTTATTAAATACCAAGATCAGATAAAAGAATTGTCTTCTAAAATTATGGCAAGTATTTTGAGCTCTGGCGCAGCATTTCTTCAGTTTATTTTATCGGTTATTATTGCAGGTGTTTTATTAGTGTCACCAAGTGGTAAAACTTTTTTCATGAAGTTTCTTAAAAAAATTGCAGGAAGTGAAGCAGAAGGAATTATGACTATTTCCGTTTCTACTATTTATCAAGTGGTTAAAGGTATATTGGGAGTTGCGGTTATTCAGACTATTATTCAGGCAATTGGGTTGTTTATGGCAGATATTCCGTATGCGGGAATTTTGACGTTGATCTGTTTGATATTTTCTATTTTACAGATTGGGCCAATTATAATTAACATCGGAGTTATTATTTATCTTTTTTCAACAGGAGATTCTGGTTATGCTATTTTCTGGACTGTGTTTTTTATCATCAGCGGATTGTCAGATAATGTCCTAAAACCGTTACTATTAGGAAAAGGCGCTCTCGTGCCAATGCTTGTTATTTTCCTAGGTGTAATTGGCGGCTTTATCATGTCAGGTTTCATAGGATTGTTTGTTGGGCCAATTGTGTTTTCAATAGGATATAAATTGTTTGTTGCTTGGTTGGATGATAATCCAGAACCTGTTGCAGAACCTGTGGACGATATTGAAATTAGTTAATTGTGAGATGTAAAATGTGAGATGTGAATATCATTTTACTTTTCACATCTTACATTTCACGCTTTAAACTTTTTACACATGAATTAACAATTCACCATTTATAATTCACAATTAAAAGAAGTATTTTTGCAGGATTATAATTCTAGCAAATGAAACGTTCCGGTACAGCAGATCTTCCTTTACATTATGGACATGTTCCATTATGGCTTGCTGAGCGAATGTCTAAATTGGGTCTTGCCATTGTAGAAACGATTGCAATGGAATTTTCTACTGCTGAAGTTATAAGCAAATTGAGCAATCCTTTCTGGTTTCAAAGCTTTGGAGCCGTTATGGGAATGGATTGGCATTCGTCTGGAATTACAACTTCGGTTCTTGGAGCATTAAAAAAATCGGTTAATCCGCATTCAAAAGAACTCGGAATTTATATCTGCGGAGGAAAAGGAAAATACTCTATGGCAACGCCGCAAGAACTTTTATTTGTTGGTGAAAAAACTGGCCTTGACGGAATTAATCTGGCCAGCTGTAGCAGACTTACCGCCAAAGTGGATAATACAGCCATTCAAGACGGATTTCAATTGTATCAGCATAATTTTATCGTCGATAATAAAGGACAGTGGGCTGTTATTCAGCAGGGAATGAATCCGAATTCTAGAACTGCCAGAAGATATCATTGGCATTCGCAAGATTTAAAGTCTTTTATAAATGAACCGCATACTTTTATTTATGGCGAAAATCAAGGCGCTATTTTAAATCTTACAGCAAATGCTGCCACAAAATCTCGTGAAGGTATTTTAGAATTGGTAAAAGAATCTCCAGTAAAAATTATAAAAGAAATGCAGCATCTTTCTATGCCCGCGCATCACGATGTGAGAATGGAAGATGTGAATATGAAAAGATTGGGCGCCATGCTTTGGGCTACTCACGAAAACAAGCCTGAAGGTTTTGAAGAGTTACTGCTCTTAAAAGGAATGGGACCAAGAGCTTTGCAGTCTTTGGCTTTGGTAAGCGAAATAATCTACGGAACTCCAACACGATTTGAAGATCCAGCCCGTTTTTCATTTGCTCATGGTGGAAAAGACGGACATCCGTTTCCTGTTCCCGTTAAAATCTATGATGAAACTATCGATACGCTGCAAAGAGCCATTAATCGTGCTAAAATTGGAAATAGCGACAAGTTGAGCGCTATTCAAAAACTATCTGAAATTTCAAGAAAAGCAGAAGAAAGTTTTACTCCAAATTCTAATTTTGATGCTTTAATTCAGAGAGAAAGAGAAGAATCGCATAAATATGGAGGAAGAACCGTTTTTGGCGATGCAAAACCTCCCAAAAAGAAACCTATAAACCCAAACAATCAGCTGGAATTATTTTAAAAAACATAATATCCTATAAGCCTTAAGTTATCTAAAAATATAATAATGCCACAAAACGAAAAATCAATCTATACTTTACAGTTCATTTTACTTTGCTTAAGTTCTTTACTGTTTTCATCAAGTTTTAATATGATGATACCTGAACTTCCAAATTATTTAAGCAGTCTTGGAGGAGCAGAATACAAAGGGCTTATTATCTCATTGTTTACATTAACAGCTGCAATTTCCCGTCCGTTTAGTGGTAAGCTTACCGATAAATGGGGACGTGTTCCTGTTATGGCAATAGGTTCTTCGGTATGTGTGGTATGCGGATTTTTGTATCCTATTTTAAGTTCTGTTTCAGGGTTCTTGCTTTTGCGTTTAGTTCATGGTTTTTCGACAGGATTTAAACCTACGTCAACATCAGCTTATGTGGCAGATATTATTCCGCAGCATAGATGGGGTGAAGCACTCGGAATGCACGGATTATGTTTTAGTATTGGCGGAGCAATGGGACCAGCATTAGGCAGTATGATTGTGAATGCTTATGGAATGAATGCAATGTTTTACAGTTCGTCATTTCTGGCTTTTTTATCGATTATTATTGTTTTTAATATGAAAGAAACGCTGGCGACAAAAGAGAAATTGAACAAATCTATGTTTTATATTGGACGAAATGATATTGTAGATAGAAATGTGTTTCCAGCCGGAATTATTACTTTTCTTTCCTACACCGCATTCGGACTTATTTTAACTTTAATTCCAGATTGGAGTGAACATTTAGGCGCAACGAATAAAGGATTGTTTTTTACAGCTTTTACTGTAGCGTCGGTTATGGTGCGTTTTGGTGCAGGAAAAGTTTCCGATAGACATGGACGTCCAAAAGTAATCATGGCTGGATTAATCATAACTTCAATCGCTCTTTTTGTAATAAGTGCAGGAAGAGATATCAATATGTTATTAGTCGGTGCTGGAATTTATGGAGTTGGTACAGGTATTTTATCACCAGCGATTAGTGCATGGACTATTGATATGAGTAATCCTGAACATAGAGGAAAAGCGGTTGCGACAATGTATATTTCAATGGAACTCGGAATTGGTTCTGGTGCTCTTTTAGGAGGAACTTATTATAACGATCAAATCAACCGCATACCGCAAATCATCAGATTTGATATCTTAGTGCTAGTGCTTGGGATTGTATATCTGACTTATTGGGCGAGAAATAAAAGAAGAATTAAAGCCTAATTTTCTAGCGCCTTATTCTTTTTTAATGTCTAACTGTACTTTAAATTTACCGTAATATGGATTATCGGCCATTAAAGAATGTCCAATGATTAAAATGTGAGTTCCTTTTTGTTGAAGAGGTATTTTCAAGTCCATTCCAAAAGGCCCGTCTGAGGTTTTATCAGGAAAAAGAATTTGATTAAAACGAATGTTTCCTTTTCCTGCATCTGGAATTATCTGAGCGTTTAATTCTCCCAAATCTTCATTTTTAAATTGAATGTATACTTTTGAATTTAGAGAATCTATATGGCCTTCTGCCAAAAACACATCTGCTTCATTCTTAAAATTCATAGCAATAGTGTCGCCTATTTGTTTATTCTCCTGCTTTTTTACTTTTTGGACAACAGGTATTGGTGATTCAGCAGGAGCTTCTTTGTTTTCCTTTTGCTGACATGAAAAAAAGAAAACGGAAATTAGAAGTAGAAACAAATTTTTCATAGCATTATCATTTAGCTTAACATTTCAAAACTTCCAGGTTTTTCTTCGTTCTTATCGTATTCTCCTGCAAGATTTTCATTTGATTCTTCTTCTTCTTCCCAGTCATTTTCATCATACTCTGAATGAAAGTCATATTCAAGATTGTCTTCCAATTCTCCAAGCTCTAAGTTGTAATGGTTAGAAGCGGTCAGCCTATTGTTATAATCGCCGTCTAGATAATCATCATAATTTAATAATAGCTGTTCCTCATAAGAATTCATTTCAAATCCAAATTCTTCTGACATGTAATTTTCTGATCTCATATAAATAACTTTTTAATGGATGAATAATCATATCTAATTCTTCAATTAGATTATCTTAAAATTACAGCTTAGACTGCTAGTTGTTTTATATAATTTTCTTACAGTTTTGTCAAATTTTCATCTAACATGATATTAAGTTATAAAAAAAAAGACAGGAACTAAAATTTCCTGTCTTTTATAAAGTAATAATTGAATTCGTTTTCAAGGTTTAATTATCAAAAAAATAAACGATCAGCATTTTACATGGCTTCGAACTTTTGTTTAAAGGCACGTGTTTTAATCTTCCATCAAAAAACAGAGAATCTCCTTCTTTTAAAGTATAGGTTTCGTTGGCTATAAGATAATCTACTTCTCCAGATAAAATATACTTGTATTCATAGGCATCTGTAGTAACTTGATCTCTGTAGCTGTTAGGTTCCAAAGTCAGAAATACAATATCGACCGTTGAATTTTTTATGGTGCGCGTTAAAAAACGTTCGTATAAAAATCCGCTTGAACCTTCTTTCTGAAACTGATCATAATCGTCTTTTCTTTTTATAATAACCAATTCTTCATCTTGGCTGATATCTTTAAAGAATTCGCTGAGGTTAATCTGTAAAGCCGTTACTATACTTAAAAGAACGGTTAGTGACGGAATACTTCTTCCATTCTCAATCTGCGAAATCATTCCTTTTGTGACCCCGCTTAAATCGGCAAGTTCCTGTAAAGTAAAGCCTTTCTCGGTTCTATATTGTTTGATGCGTTTGCTAATCTCTAAAATTACAACTCCTTCCATGTTTAGTATAAGTATACAAAGTTTATTTTAATTAAACATTATTTTACCTTTTGTTTACATATAGTAAACAAAGGTATAGTAATATTGCACTGTAAAAATAAACAAAAAATATGGAATTAATTGTATTTGACATGGCTGGTACTACAGTCCAAGACGAAAATAAAGTTGGCTTAACATTACAGACTGCTTTAAAAGAATTTGGTTATGAATTTTCTATCGAAGAAATCAATGTTGTAATGGGATATGAGAAACCAGTTGCCATTTCGATTTTAATAAATGACGAAAATGTAGATGCTTCTTTAATAAATAAAATTCACCAATCGTTTGTAGAGAAAATGATTGCGTACTACAAACAAAGCAACGAAGTTCAGGCTACACCAAATGCCTATGAAACCATTCAATATTTAAGAAATAACGGAATTAAAGTTGCTTTTGATACTGGATTTTCAAGACCAATCGCCGATGCTATTTTCGAAAAATTAAATTGGAAACAAGGAGTTGACTTTGATTTCAGCATTACTTCAGACGAAGTAGAACACGGACGCCCTTATCCAGATATGATTTTCAAAGCAATGGAACATTTTAATATTTCTGACGCTTCACAAGTCGGAAAAGTAGGCGATACCATGTCTGATCTTCAGCAGGGAGAAAATGCAAAATGCGGACTTGTGGTTGGAGTTACAACTGGAGCTTACAGCAGAGAAGAACTGCAAAACCACTATCACAATTATATTATTGATAACCTCTCAGAGTTAAAAAACAATCTTTAATTTTTTAATAAATCATGAAAACATTCCTGTATGTTGTTATTGCATTGATCTTTGGCTCTTCTTATGCGCAAGAAGTTAAAGGTAAAATTAGTACTGAATCTGGACCATTATATCCGGCTTCCATTTTGATTGTAGAAAAATCAAAAACAATAACCAATGACCGTAATGGTAATTTCTTTATAAAATTAGAACCTGGAGTGTACCATTTAGAAATCTCGAGCGAAAATTATGTTGCAAAACATATTTCGGTAACGGTTTCTAATAAAAATGTTGATTTAGGAAATGTAATAATAGGACAGGAAGAAAAGTTAGATGAGGTAGTTTTAGAATATTACACCAGCGGAGAGAAAAAGGCAATAGAAATGCGCCAAAAATCTAATGCGATTATGGATGTCGTAAGTGCAGATGCCATGGGTAAGATGCCAGATATAAGCGCAGCTGAAGCAGTTCAGCGAATTCCAGGTGTGAGTATAGATCGAGATCAGGGAGAAGGAAGATATGTTACCGTAAGAGGTACGCCGTCTCAATGGAGTTCGGCAACCATTAATGGTGATCGTATGCCAGCAGCAAAAACTTCGGGAGATTTGTTAGGAAATCGTACCGTTCCGATGGATTTATTGCCAACAGAATTTCTAGAGTATATTCAGGTAATTAAGGCTATAACTCCAGAATATGAGGGAGATGCGATTGGAGGAACAATCAATTATATTCCGAAATTTTCTCCTAAAAAAGAAACGCTTCGTATTACAGGAAGTATTCCGGTTAATCTTCGCGCTGACGATAAAGTAGGTTTCAATAGTACAGTTTTGTACGGGAACAGACTGTTTAATAAAAAGTTTGGCTTTTTGGTGATGTCCAATTACAATCGCCGTACTTATTCTACAGATGATTATGAAGTAGTTTATGGAAATGAATTGCATAACGTAAACACGCTTGACGTGAGAAATTATCAAGGCGTGAGAACAAATACGGGATTCAATGCTGCAACAGATTTTCGTTTCAACAAAAGAAATAAAATCTATGCAAGAGGCTATTATAGTCAATTTTTGGACGAAGAAGACAACAGAAAAACGATGCATTATTTTAATAAAACAACGAGTAATGCGGTTTTAAGATGGAGTACAGTAGATTATTTATTTAAAAATTACGGAGGTGAATTTGGATACGAAAGTAAATTGACCGACAAATTGAAAATGAATGCAAAAGTAGCAGCATATACATCATGGGCTGGCTACAACGGACCTTCGTCTGCAACTAAAAACGATCGTGGTTATTATTACGGAAACTGGATTCAAACCGTTAAGTATAACAATCTGGTTAAAGTGGATGGCAAAGATTATAAATTTCTTCAAGGCGACGGACCAGCAGGTTATGTTGGTGATCCAGCAAACAACATTCAGCCGCATTTTGCTACGGCCTATGATCCAGAAAAATACTATTTGGATAGATATGTGACTTCGATTCGTAATGTGGAAGAAAAAGATAAAGTTGCCGCTTTAGATTTTGATTATGATGCCAATGAAGATTTAAAAATCAAATTTGGTGGAAAATTTAGAGATAAAAGAAGCACTTACGACTATCGCTACATTACTTGGATTTACGATACAAAAGCACCAAAAGCGTACTTAAATCAATGGGAAAGAGAAGAATTTCCGACCAATAATTGGTTTCCTGAATTGAATAATACGTATGATAATCTGAAATTCAATTATCCGACAGAACGTTCTTTTATTGATCCAATGGGAAATCCTGCGATTGCAAAAAACTTAAAATATAATTATCAGGATGCCACAAACTCAAGCTATGCCACAGGTAATTATGATGCAACTGAAAAAGTTTGGGCAGGTTATGCGTCTGGCGAATTGGATATAAACGAAGATTTCCGTTTGGTTGGAGGCATTCGCTACGAAAATACAGCGGTTGATGCCAAAAGTTATGAGTTTAATGATATTACAAAAGTCGTTACGCCAGTTTACGGAACTAAAAATTATGGAGCCTTTTTGCCAATGGCGCATTTAATTTACAAACCGTCTAAAAAGCTAGATTTAAGAGCAGCTGTAACCAGAACATTTGCACGTCCGGCTTTTAACGAATTAAGTCCGAGCACGAGAGTTAATCCAGATAATCATACTGTGGTAGAAGGAAATGTGGACTTGAAACCGACTTTTTCTTGGAACTACGATGTAATAGGAAGTTATTATTTAAACAAAAGCGATTACATAACAGGAAGTGCATTTTATAAAGATTTGTCGGATCTGATTTATACCGAATCACATGATGAAATTAGGACTGTTGGCGGTGAAACATTCTTATACAAAGTCTCAAAACCGTTAAATTCTGATAATGCCTTTTTATATGGATTTGAAGTTGGTTTTAATAAAAAGTTTTCTGAATTGCCTGGATTTTTAAGCAATTTTAGTTTAAAAGGAAATTATACTTTTACCAAATCTGAAACCACATTAGAAGGAAGAGGAAATGAAAAAATCGGATTAATGAATCAGTCGCCAAATATTTTCAACGCATCGCTTATATACGAATACAAAGGTTTTGCAGCACGATTAGCAGCCAATTATCGTGAAGCATTTTTAGTTGAGATTCGCGATAATCCGGGAGCCGATAGATATCAGGATAAAGATTTTCATTTGGATATGAACCTTTCGTACACGACGCCAAAGAATATTACTTTTTTCATTGACTTGAATAACCTTAATAATCAGGAATTACGATATTATCATGGTGTAGTTTCAAGACCAGAACAAGTAGAGTATTACGGATTAAGAGGCCGATTAGGAGCAAGTTATAGATTTTAATATTCAGTAACATACAAGTAACATTCAAGCAGTAATATTGCCTATTTTATATTAAGATGAACAGAAGACGTTTTGTAAAACAATCCATGTTGGGGATGATGCCGCTGCTGTTCCCTTCGCCCTTTTTATCGTTGCTAAATTCAGGTGAAAAAAAATACTTTATTCACGGAATCGCTTCAGGAGATCCAACAGAAAATGCCGCAATAATCTGGACGCACATCAATGTCAATTCTTTTGGAGATTGCAAAGTAGAATGGCAGATTTCGACCGATAAAAATTTTAGTAAAGACATTAAAAAAGGTTTTGTTACCACTTCTCAGGAAAAAGATTATACGGTAAAAGTTGATGTTTTAGATCTTAAAAAAAATCAGACATATTATTACAGGTTTATTTATGAGAATGTTGTTTCTGATGTGGGAGTTTGTAAAACGCTTCCAGATTCAGCTGTAAAACCTTTGCAGATTGCGGTAATAAGCTGTAATAATTACGAGGATGGTTATTTTACTTCTTTCCGTCATATTGCAGAGAATCCAGATATTGATTATGTTTTTCATTTAGGGGATTATATCTACGAATACGGAACAGGAGAATATTGCAACAAAGTTTTCTTAGAACAAAGCAACAGAAAAAATGATCCGCTTCATGAACTCGTTACGTTGGCAGATTACAGAAAAAGATATGCTCTTTATCGTAAAGATAAAGAGCTTCAAAAAGCGCATCAGTATAAACCTTTCATCTGTATTTGGGACGATCACGAATTGGCGAACAATGCTTATAAAGATGGTGCCAAAAATCATCAGAGCGATGAAGGAAAATGGACAGATAGAAGTGCGGCAGCGATGCAAGCTTATTTTGAATGGATGCCCGTAAGAGCAAAATCGGCTGAAGAAATGATTCGTTCCATAAAAATAGGAAACGACGCTAATTTTATTTTTCTGGAAGAAAGATTAGATGGAAGAGATAAACAGCTTTTGAGCAATGATCTTGGCAAACAAAGTCCAGACCGAAAAATGATTTCGTACAAACAGTTTAAATATTTATCTGACGAATTAAAAAATAGCAATGCCCGTTGGAATTTTCTGGTCAATCAGGTTATGTTTACGGGTTACAAAAGTAAAAAAGAAGAATCGGTTAAAGAAGAAGATTGGTGGACAGGTTATCCGTATCAGCGAAATAGATTGATTGAAGTTTTTCAGGGATTAAAAAATCCGCCGATTATTTTAACTGGGGATCATCATCAAAGTCATGTTTTAGAATTGTATGCGAAAGATGAGTTTTCAAAAGAAAATTTTGCAGGATGGGAGTTTTTAACGCCTTCGATAACTTCAAAAAATGATGATCGTCTTTCTGAGGAAAAGATAATCAAGAAAAGTGAAATGCTATATAAATTAAATCCGCATATGGTGTACAATAACATCGCAGCTCACGGCTATTTTATTTTGAATGTGGCTCAGCAAGAAATAAAAATAGATTACAAATTCAACAAAGATATTCTGCTACCTAATAGTGGAGAAAGAAACGGACCTCAATTTAAAATTGATAATTTAAACAACTTAACAAAAAATGTGTAATTCATGCGTAATGCTGTTTGATGACAGAGAAAGAAGTATTCTTCCTGAATTTACAGCACTTCCTGAACTTAAAAGGGGAGAAATTTTAGTAAAAAACAAATACGCAACCTTATGCGGAAGTGATTTGCACACTTTTACAGGAAGACGAAAAGAACCATCGCCAATAGTTTTAGGTCATGAAATTGTGGGCGAGATTATAGAAATGGATTCCAATGAACCTTTTTATGATTTGAATGGAAATGTCTTAAAATTAGGAGACATTATTACTTGGACAATTTTTGCAGCGCCAAATGAAGATGAATTTGTAAAAGATAAAATGCCACAAAAATCAGCTAGTTTATTTAAATACGGTCATGTGAAATTTACCGAAGAGGAAAAATTCAACGGCGGATTAGGAACACATTGTGTATTAAAAAAGGGAACTGGAATTTTAAAACTGCCTTCATCTATAAACCAAAAATTTGCTCCAATAATCAATTGTGCCGGAGCAACTGCAATGGCTGCTTTTCGATTAATTGATACAATTGAAAATAAAAACGTACTGATTCTAGGTGCTGGAGTTTTAGGTTTAATTGCAGCCTCAATCGCAGATCAGAAAAAAGTAGCTTCGGTTACGGTTTTGGATATTGATGATGAAAGACTCACAAAAAGTAAAGATTTTGGTGCAAAATATATTTATAATGCACAATCTCCAATTGCTGAACTAGAAGATATTGCTTCTCAATTTTATAAACAAGGTTTTGATGTTATAATTGATATGAGCGGTTCTGTTGAAGCTATAAAAACAGGACTGAAATTTAGCGCAATAGGAGCACAGCACATTTGGATTGGAGCTGTAACGCCAACAGAAGATATTGCAATAAATCCTGAAACGATGATCAGAAAATTATTGAGCATAAAAGGAATGCACAATTACAATTTTGAAGACTTTGTAAATGCCGTTTCTTTTTTTGAAGATCATTTTGAAGATTATCCTTTTCAAACTTTCCTCGAAAAAGAATTTGAACTTAAAGAAACCAAAGAAGCATTTGAATATGCTATAAAACATAAGCCTTTCAGGGTTTTAATCAATATTTAAAAATGAGAACAATCTCAAAAAAATACCAAATGCTTTTTTTAACCATGTTTTGCTACCTGTTTTTTTATACAGGCAGACACAACTTTGGTTGGGCAACAAAAGCAATGAGAGAAGATCTCGGAATCTCGTATACTTTTATCGGCTGGATTAGTTTTGCTATGCTGATTGGGTATTCAATTGGACAGTTTATCAACGGAAATTTGGCCGATCGTTTCAGTCCAAAATATTTAGTGCCTCTTGGAGCTTATCTTTCAATTGCCTGTAATTTAGGTATAAGCTTTACGCATTCACCATACATGATTTTGATTTTATGGTTTTTAAACGGCTATTTTCAATCGATGGCATGGGCGCCAGGCGGCAGAATTATTGCCAATTGGTTTTCTAGCGAAGAAAGAAACAAAGCATTCGGAATGTACACCATGGCGGCAGGATTTTCGTCTGCTGTAACTTTTGCGATTTCCATTTACATTACTTCGCTGTATTTAGAATGGAGAATGCTTTTTAGAATTCCCGTTTTATTGCTTTTAGTTTCAGCTACTGTTTTCCTGATATTCATAAAACCTTCGCCAGTTGCAATAGAGAAAAAGTCTGGAGGATTTAATTTCTCTGAAATCAAGAAAAGCTATAGCGATGTTTTAGGAAACAAAAAGTTCCGAATTGTTTGTCTTGCATTTGGTTTAGAAAGCATGGCGCGCTACGGATTAATATTTTGGATTCCCGTACACTTTTTAGGAAACGATTGGCAGAAAGATCCTTCCTTAATTTGGGTAACATTCTTGTTGCCACTTGGCATGGCATTAGGCGCCTTTTCTTTCGGACAGCTTTCGACGCATTATTTTAAAAGTAATTATCGCTCCATTTTTTTCGGAATGCTCATTTGTTCGTGTCTTTCCTTTTTATTGTTTTTTACCCACAATGCAAATTTACTTGTAGTAAGTCTGTTACTTATAACCTGCGGTTTTTTTGTATACGGACCTCAAGCAAACTTTTGGGCGCTATGTCCAGAAATTATGGGAACAGAAAGAACTGGAACTTCTATCGGAATAATGAATATGTGCGGTTATTTATTTGCCGCTTTGGGCGAACCGCTCCTCGGATTTATAATTGAAAAAACAGGAGAAACTAAATTTCTGTTTGCAATAATTGCTTTAATCTGTCTGCTTTCTTCACTGATTATTTATACCGTACAAGGAAAAAAGAAACTATAAAATATTGTGTTTATGTTTTGATAATTTTTGTCAGGTGATTTTTTTGCTTGGCAGAAATTATCTTTTTAGTGTAGTTAAAGAAAAAAGGCGGAAAAACATATTGTTTTTTCCGCCTTTTTGTGGAGTCGCCGGGAATCGAACCCGGGTCCAAACAAGCAACTAAAGAGCTTTCTACACGCTTATTTCCTGATTGAATTTTCGATGTTGAGCTAGGCCAGAAACAACCACCCAACACTTATCTTCTTAATTTTCGAAATCCACCCGAAGCTCATGGATATCTAGGTTTATTTTTACGGTTCCCCTGAACGGAACGCCACAAACCAAGGCTTTCCAGGAGAATCCAGCTTCTCTACCTTGTAGAGACGTGGCGCAATCGTACTATGATTCGGATTATGCAGCTAAAGCGTAATTATTTTCGCCGTGTAAAAGTTCGAGATCTTATATTTACGAGCAAGGTCTCAATGCTCGACGTGCTTACTGTTCAATTCGACTTGCTGTCAAAACCAGTCGACCCCAAAAAATAAGTCTGCAAATTTAGAGTATTTGAAATTACTTTCTACTAAAAATTTAAAAAAAAGTCATAAAGTCCAAAGTCGAAAGTCCAAAGTCAGCATTGGCAAATGTTTTTTAAGACTTTACGACTTTTGACTTTCGGCTTTAAGACTATAATTTTACTCTTCGTCTTTAAAATTAAAAGGATAATCTCCGAAGACTGGAGCTAGTTTACGAACCGCATAAGTATTTCTTGTCATCTTATTAGATAACGCGATAATAGTTACGCCTTCGTTCATCAAAGTAATATAAGATGAGGTATTTCCGTGCCACCAGCCGTTATGGAAATAGAAATTCTGTCCGGTTTCCCAATTAATCATTCTAATTCCAAGACCATAATTTTTAGTTCCTTTGCGTTCGTTGCTGTAACCCGTATAAACTTGTTTTAATAATTCAGGTTTTAAGAAATCTGGCGATTGTCTCGCACGATCAAATTTTAAAAGATCTCTTGCTGTAGAAAAAACATTTTTATCGCCGTAAACATTGTCTAGATAATCAAAACCAATTTCTACACCATTTCCTTTATACGAAGGAACGATTTTCTTTCTGTCTTTATCATCATCAAAAACATACGTATTGGTCATTCCAAGCGGTTTGAAAATCATTTGAGACATTGCCTCTTTATAAGTCAAACCTGTAATTTTTTCAATAATAAGTGCAAGCATTGCATAATTGGTGTTACAATAGCTAAAACGTGTTCCAGTTCTTGATTCTAATCCAATATCTTTTGTAGCCAGAATATTTAAGATATCCTTGTTTGTTAATTGATTGTGTCTATCCCAGATTGATTTGTCACGATCTGTGAAATAAGCATAATTGCGCATTCCTGTACGATGATCTAATAACATTCTAATAGTACATTCTTCGTATGGGAAAGTTTTTAGAATCGTATTTACTTTTTGGTCTAAGTCAATTTTACCTGCATTGACCAATTTTAAAACCGCCGTAGCAGTTAGTACTTTACTTACTGAAGCAATTTGTACAGGTGTTTCAGGAGTTATTTTGGTTCCTTCATTTTTATTGGCAAAACCATTATATCTTTCAAATAAAATTTGTCCATTTTTGGCAACCAAGAAGCTTCCGTTCATGGTATTATTAGGCCAGTTTTTATTGTAAAAGTGATTTATTCTGCCGACAACCGAGTTTTTATAGGCCTGTGAAACTTTCGGTTCTGCACCTAACGGTTTCATTTTAGGTAAAGTATCTTCGACTGTCTGAGTAGTATCTGTTGCTGTTGTTTTGTTTTGACCACATGAACTTAAAACAAGCATTGAAAAAAGTAATTGTGGTATCTTTGTCTTTTTAAGGAAAATCATTTGCATCGTTCTTTAAAAACAAATATATCGAATTCAATTTTGTTGTATTCTTAGTTCTGGGGCTTTAATTTGTGTTTTTTAACTTTTTTTTAAGAAAAGTAAATTTTAGTCGGTTGTTTTTCAGCTTTTAACGGTTTTAAAACATTCTAAATAGAATTTTTGAAACAAAATTTTAACTAAATTTGTTATATTTGAAACAAATACATTATAAAAAGTTATATTATTAAATACTAAAAAACCACATTAAATGAAATTTGGAATCATAAAAGAGAGAAAAAACCCGCCAGATAGAAGAGTAGTTTTTTCTCCAAATGAATTGACAAGACTAAAGCAGCTTTATCATGATGCTTCTGTAAAAGTTGAAAGTTCAGATATTAGAATATTTTCTGATGACGATTATAAAAATATGGGAATTACCGTTGCCGATGATGTATCTGACTGCGATGTTTTATTTGGAGTAAAAGAAGTTCCTGTAGACCATTTGATTCCAAACAAAGCTTATTTCTTTTTTTCTCATACCATTAAAAAACAGCCTCATAATAGAAAGCTGCTTCAGGCTATTTTAGAAAAAAATATCGATTTATACGATCACGAAACAATTGTAAACGAACACGACCATCGTTTAATTGGCTTCGGAAAATACGCTGGAATGGTTGGGGTTTATAACGGAATTCGTGCGTTCGGAATTAAATTCGAATTGTTTAAACTTCCAAAAGCAGAATCTCTTTCAGGAAAAGAGGATTTAATAAAACACTTAAAACGCATTACAATGCCAGCTCTAAAATTTGTAGTTACCGGAACTGGAAAGGTTGGGAGCGGAGCAAAAGAAATTTTGGATGCGATAAAAGTAAAAGAAATCACGATCGATAATTACTTGACAAAAAAATACGCTCAAGCTGTTTATGTACAGTTGGATGTTTTGGAATACAATAAAAGAAAAGATGGTCAGGTTTTAGATTTTACAGATTTTGTGAATCATCCTGAAGAATACGAATCTGATTTTGAAAGATTCACGAAGGTTTCTGATATCTACTTTGCGGGACATTTTTATGCGAGCAATGCGCCAATGATTTTAACCAAAGAAATGCTCAATGCAAGTGATTGCAAATTGAAAGTTGTAGCCGATATTTCTTGCGATGTTAATGGGCCAATTGCTTGTACGGTTCGTTCGTCAACAGTTGAAGAACCGTTATATGGATATTTTCCATTAGAAGATCGTGAAGTTGATTTCTTTCACCCTGCAGCAGTTGCAGTTATGGCAGTAGATAATCTACCTTGCGAAATTCCAAAAGATGCTAGCGAAGGTTTTGGTGAACAGTTTATGGAGCACGTAATTCCTGCTTTCTTTAACGGTGATAAAGACGGAATCTTAAAACGAGCCAAAATCACAGAAAACGGAAAACTGACAGAAAGATTTAGCTATTTGCAAGACTATGTTGATAATGGTGAATTGTAAATTATAAATTGAAAAGCCTGAAATTGAAATTTCAGGCTTTCGTTTTATTTGTCACCCTGAGCGAAGTCGAAGGGCTTCAGATTTAATAAGACTTCGACTTTGCTCAGTTTGACAGTACGTCATTTTTGATAATTAACAATTCACCATTAACAATTCACAATTCACAATTAAGTCAAACCATATCCTCAGGTTTTACCCAAGCATCAAAATCTTCTGATGTTACATAACCTAGGCGAACAGCTTCTTCTTTTAAAGTAGTTCCGTTTTTGTGAGCGGTTTGAGCAATTTCTGCTGCTTTGTAATAACCAATTTTAGTGTTTAAAGCGGTAACGAGCATTAATGAATTGTCTACTAATTCTTTGATGCGTTTATGATTTGGTTCGATTCCTTGCGCGCAGTGTTCGTCAAAAGAAACACAAGCATCACCTAGTAATTGTGCCGATTGTAAAAAGTTAGCTGCCATTACAGGTTTGAAAACATTTAGTTCATAATGTCCTTGCATACCTCCAACGGCAATGGCCATATCGTTTCCGATAACTTGAGCACAAACCATGGTTAAAGCTTCACATTGTGTCGGATTTACTTTTCCGGGCATAATAGAAGATCCTGGTTCATTTTCAGGGATATGGATTTCGCCAATTCCAGATCTCGGACCCGAAGCCAACATTCTTACATCATTAGCGATTTTGTTTAAAGAAACTGCTAATTGTTTTAAAGCTCCGTGTGTTTCTACAATGGCATCGTGTGCTGCGAGTGCTTCAAACTTGTTTTCTGCTGTTACAAAAGGATGTTTGGTGAATTTTGCAATATACTCAGCAACTTTTACATCGTATCCTTTTGGGGTGTTTAATCCAGTTCCGACAGCGGTTCCTCCAAGGGCGATTTCAGATAAATGGGCTAAAGTATTTTTCAAAGCTTTTAATCCGAAGGCTAATTGAGCGGCGTAACCAGAAATTTCTTGTCCAAGTGTTAATGGTGTAGCGTCCATTAAATGTGTTCGCCCGATTTTGACAACGTCTTTAAATTCGACTGCTTTTTTTGCTAATGTCGCGTGAAGTTTTTCTACACCTGGAATAGTGGTTTCAACTACCATTTTATAAGCTGCAATATGCATTCCGGTTGGGAAAGTATCGTTTGATGATTGTGATTTGTTCACATCGTCATTGGCTTTTATGAACTGTTCACCTTCGCCGATTTCAAAACCTTTAAGAACTTGAGCTCGGTTGGCAATTACTTCATTTACATTCATATTGCTTTGTGTTCCAGAGCCCGTTTGCCAGATTACAAGTGGAAACTGATCGTCTAGTTTGCCTTCGAGGATTTCGTCGCAAACTGTTGCAATTGCATCTCTTTTTTCGATTGGTAAAACTCCTAAATCATAATTGGCATAAGCGGCAGCTTTTTTCAGATAAGCAAAACCTTCTATGATTTCTTTTGGCATAGATGACGCTGGTCCGATTTTGAAATTATTTCTCGAACGTTCTGTTTGTGCACCCCAATATTTATCGGCTGGGACTTGAACTTCGCCCATGGTGTCTTTTTCTATTCTGTATTTCATTATGTTGCTTGTAAAATGTTATCTGTAAAATGTGAGTTGTTGGATTTAGCTTGCAATCTTTGAGATTAAAAGGAACACGGATAATGCTGATTTACTTCGTAAAAACGCGGATTAAAACGGATTTTTTATATTGGGGTTTTTTCAAATTTCTTTTGAATATGAATTCTAGCCCCGATAGGAGTGGAAATCCTTTTATGTTTTTTCTTTAAAAACATAAAAGATTGTAGCGGATAGCGGGAAATAGCTCCTTAAAATACTCATATTCTTCTAATTTAGACAGTTGAATAATATTCGGAAAAAAGTCCTTATTTAAAATGAGTATAAATATACGGATAAATGTTATTTAACGAAAATTGATTTAGATTTTATTGCTGAGAAAAAATATATACCCTACATTTGTCGTAACATTCAAAAATTCCGGAAAACATGTTTGAATTTTCACAGTACTTAGGCTTTTTACTTTTCTTAACCATACTAACTATAGGGTTTTGGTTAATGTTTTTCTTAGTTGGTTTCGTATCTTACTGGGTTACGGGTGCTAGCTGGGAAATGATCAAAGAAAAAAGAGCCAGAAAAAGACAAGAAGAACAATCTATTTAATTTTAGATTGATGTCATAAGAAAAGAACCCATTAGGGTTCTTTTTTTTTGGCACAAATAAAAAAGAAATTCCAAATTCCAAATTGAATCGTATTTAAACCCGACAGGTTTTAAAACCTATCGGGTTTCGTTATAAATAAAGAAATCCAAATTCCAACTTTAAAATTGGAATTTGGATTTTAAATTTTAGAAGTTATCCAATTGGATTGAAATTTAGAATTTCAGTATTGGAATTTAAAAAAATTATCCTGGAAAATCTCCGCCGCCTTCTCCGCCGCCATCATTTCTAGGCTGTGCGTTTTTATCTCTTTCGCTCTTTGGTTTGTTGAAACGGTAAGTGAATGATAAATTGAATTGACGTTTACGGAATTGGAATTCGCTATACGAAGTCACTCCATCTAAATAAGTGTATGATCTCATTTTTCTTGAATTGAAAACGTCGCTAATGTTGAAAGCAATTGTCGCTTTATCTTTCATAACATCTTTACTTAAAGCAGTATTCATTCCGAATTGCCCTAAGTTTTTACCTTGAGCTGTTTTTTGCTCTCCGTTGTACATTGCTGTCAATTGCCAGTCAATTTTATATGGTAAAGTAACTTTAGAGTTTACTCTTGCAAACCAAGATGTAGCCTGATTGTCTAAATTTTGAACTATAGTATTTCCTTGCGTATCTACGTAACTGTGTTCTCCTGTAGTTTTTACATTAAAGAAATTGAAGTTACTGTTTAATTTCCACCATTTGTAAGGAGTGTAATTAAATGTGAATTCGAAACCAAATTTTTGTTCTTTTCCTAAGTTAATAGGCTGACTTTTGATTACTGGAGTACCGTCAACTACTTCACCTGGTGCAGGAGTTACCACTTCACCATCAGCAGTTACATAATCACCAGTAGGAGATCTTACAAAGCTGAAAACGTCTTTTGTATCTTCAAAATAGGCAGATGTATTGAAGGTTACTTTATCCCATTTTTTAATATAACCAATATCATATTTATCTGTTAAAGATGGGTCTAAGTCTGGATTTCCTTGAAAGATATTAATGTTGCTCGCATAATTTACAGCAGGGTTCATGAAACGCCCTCTTGGTCTAGACAAACGTTTGCTATAACTTGCAGAAAAGTTGCTTTGATCTGAGATTTCATAACTAATAAAAGCACTTGGAAACAAGTTGTTGTATTTTTTAGTATTGAAATTGCTGTTGTCTAATAAGTTAACATGAATATCTGTGTCTTCCCATCTTAGGCCAAATAAATAAGAGAATTTATTTACTTTAAAGCCATATTGAGTGTAAAGTGCATTGATGTTTTCTTTGTATTCTAATGTGTTTGATAAATTAGGATCCTTTACTGGAACATTATTTTCGATGGTAGTTACATAATATTCATTATTCAAATCTCCAAAACTTCCTTTGTAACCTGCTTCAAATTGCCCTCCTTTACCCAATGGAAGAACATAATCGGCTTGAAATAATACTTGTTTTTGTATTTGATCGTTTAGTGTATTATTGAAATTTGGTGAAGCTGTTATGGTGCTATAACTGTCATCTGTATTTCTCGAAATCGAAAGATCTGCAGTAAGTTTATGTCCTTTATCATTGAAATTTTTAATAAAGTTCGAAGTATACTCAAAGTTTTCACTTCCAGTATCAGCGTCATTTAAACGATACGATGTTCCTGTATAATTATGTGCAGCATCGTAGTTGTAATAATTGATCAAATCTCTATCGTCACCAGTGTTTTTTTGGTAATTGATTGCATTTGTCCAAAATGTAGAAGGAGTCAGTGTCCATTCAACACCAGCTCTTCCATTAAATCCGTTTCTGACACGTTTTGTATCACGGTCTTCGTCTAAATAACTTTTTGTTACTTTGTTTTGATCAAAATATTCTGAATTTGTTTTACCAGCTCCTTCTGTAGTTCTATAGTTGTAACCAGCAGTGGTGAAATAGTTTAACTTTTCAGTTTTATAGTTTAAGTTGGCACTTGCGCCATACGTTTCTGGTAAACCAGTTGAGGCAATAAAAGTTCCATTAAAACCTTGGTTTTTACCTTTTTTAAGAATGATATTGATAATTCCAGATCCACCTTCTGCATCATAACGTGCCGATGGATTTGTAATTACTTCTACTTTATCAATAGCATCTGCGGGAAGCTGTCTTAAAGCTTCTGCTATATTTATAGCTTGCGATGGTCTTCCGTCAATTAAAATACGAATATTGTCGCTTCCTCTTAAACTTACATTTCCTTCTGTGTCAACCGAAACAGATGGAACATTGTCTAAAACGTCACTAACGCTTCCGCCTTTTACAATCATATCTTGACCAACGTTGTATACTTTTTTGTCCAGTTTGATCTCGACAGTCGATTTTTCGGCACGAACTACAACTTCGTTCAATTGTGCAGCATCTTCAGATAGGTTTACGACACCTAAATTGGTGTCATCTTGAATGCTTTTTTGCTTAATTTCAGTCGATTTGAATGAAATAAATTCCACTTTTATATCGTAAGTTCCCGGCGCGATTGCAACTTCAAATTCTCCTTTCGGGTTTGTAATACCACCAGCAACAACTTTTGTGTCATTTGGTTTGGTAAGCGAAATTGTAGCGTATTCTAATGGTTGTTTGCTTACTTTCTCGAAAACTTTTCCAGTGACTTTTACTTTGGGTCTGCCGCCCGGACCTTGTTGAGAGTAATTGTAAAAACTTGTAAACAAGAATACAAGTAATACAGCAAATTTGATTTTTTTCATTTTCTGGTTTTTCTTTTCTCTTTAGACGGCAAATGTAGTTTTTGGTTTAAAGAGAGAAATCACAAAAAAATGTTAAGAGGGTATTTTAGAATCAATCTAAAAAAGAAGCAACAAGTTCAGGATCTCTTCCAATTATTGCTTTTCCGTCTTTTACAACAATAGGGCGCTCAATTAAAATAGGGTTTTCTACCATTGCATTGATAATCTCATCATTACTTAAGGTCTTGCCTTTGAAATTTTCGATCCAGATTTTTTCTTTGGTTCTGATTAATTGAATTGGTTCAAGATTTAATTGTCCTAATAATGTTTTTATCTGTTCAAAAGTTGGAGTTTCGGTTAAGTAAGGTATAATTTCAAAATCTTGCTTTGATTGTTCGATAAAAGCAAGGCAGTTTCTCGATTTTCCGCATCTCGGATTATGGTAAATTTGTATCATTTTGTTATATTTAATCGTTTCAAATATTCTTACAATAAAAAAGGGGTATTTTAGCAATACCAAAAGTAAGATTAACTTATCGAATTTGAATTCTCATTTTTTTAAAATTTTAAATTTATGTTTTTAGAACAAGGGATTAAACCCGAAAATAAATTTTGGAAATATCTTTTAGGATCTGTCTTTATTATTTCAGCGTCTTTTATAGGACAAATTCCAATTACAGCAGCTGTATTTTATAAAACATTTAAAGATCATGTCGCTTTTCCTACTACCAATGAGGGAATAATGAAAATGTTTGAATCTAATACCACTCTTTTTCTGGTAATGATTTCTTTTATTTTTGCTTTTGCAGGTATTTATTTTGTGGTTAAATATATTCATCATCAAACTTTATTGTCGGTAACCACTTCACGACCTAGGGTAGATTGGAAACGAATTTGGTTTTCTTTCATTTTATGGTCATTTTTCTCAGTGCTCAGCTTTTTGTTTGTATATTTAAGATCTCCAGAGCAATTTGTATTGCAGTTTAAATTAGTTCCTTTTTTGATACTGACAGTTTTGGGATGCGTTTTAATTCCGATTCAAACTTCTACTGAAGAGTATGTCTTTAGAGGCTATTTAATGCAAGGGTTTGCCAATTTGGCTCAAAACAGATGGTTTCCGCTCCTGATGACTTCTATAATATTTGGTTCCATGCACTGGACAAATCCAGAAGTTGAGAAAATGGGAAGTATTATCATGATCTATTACATTGGAACAGGATTGTTTTTAGGAGTTATCACTCTGATGGATGAGGGAATGGAGCTGGCACTTGGTTTTCATGCTGCCAATAATCTAGTTGGAGCTTTATTGGTAACTTCAGATTGGACTGTTTTTCAAACCAATTCTATATTTAAAGATCTTTCAGAACCTTCGGCGGGAATAGATGTAATTCTGCCAGTTGTAGTTATTTATCCAATTTTGCTTTTTATTTTCAGTAAAAAATATGGCTGGACCAATTGGAAAGAAAGATTAACAGGAAAAATTAGTAATGTCGAAATAAATGCTTAAGAATATGCAAAACTTAACTCATAATAACGTTCACAATTATTTTAAATTAAATGGATATCATTTAAATGCAAAAGATTTGTGCCGTGTAGCTTATAGTTTTATCAAAGAAGGAGATAGCTATGAACAATCTATTGGAGAGTTTTTTTTAGATTGGTTTGATAAAAAGGATTATATCGAAATGACAACTTCTGGAACAACAGGTCTTCCAAAGTTGGTTAGATTACAAAAACAAGCCATGATTCAGTCAGCGTTGGCTACGGGTGATTTTTTTGATTTAAAACCAGGAGACAAGGCTTTATTGTGTCTTCCAACCCAATTTATCGCTGGAAAAATGATGCTGGTTCGCAGTTTGATTTTAGGATTAGAATTAGATGTGGTTTCGCCAAGTTTGCATCCGTTGGCTTTAAATAGTACTACTTACGATTTTGTTGCGATGGTGCCACTTCAAGTTCAGAATTCTATCGAAGGACTTTCTAAAGTGCGAAAACTTATTATCGGAGGAGCAAAATTAGATTCGGCTCTCGAAGAAAAATTATTGCCACTTAAAACAGAAATCTACGAAACGTACGGAATGACTGAAACTATCACACATATCGCCGCAAAACGTTTAGGCGATTCGGTTTTTTCAATTCTTCCAAATGTGAAAATATCTCAAGACGATCGTCAATGTTTGGTGATTAATGTTGCCTCTATTTCTGATGAGCCAATTGTGACTAATGATTTAGTCGAATTGCTAAACGAACAGCAGTTTAAATTTTTAGGTAGAATTGACAACGTAATCAATAGTGGAGGGGTAAAGCTGATTCCAGAACAGATTGAAGCGAAATTGATCGGAAAAATAAACAACAGGTTTTTTGTAACAGGACTTCCAGATACCACTTTAGGAGAAAAATTAGTTTTGGTTGTAGAAGGAGAAAAACAAGAATTTGCTCCTGATTTTTTTGATGTTTTAGGAAAATATGAAAAACCAAAAGAAATAGTTTTTGTTTCTAAATTCAAAGAAAACGAAAACGGAAAGTTGTTGCGAAAACCTACTTTACAAGATTAAATCCCAAGTTTTCGTAATCTTGTCATTTCGACGTAAGGAGAAATCTTCGCAAGTAACTCCGCTCTAATAGACAAATCTTTGTGGAATTTCTAACGAAGATTTCTCCTTATGTCGAAATAACAAAGCTATATGGAATAAAAAAAAATCCAAACTCCAAGTTTTAAGATTGGAATTTGGATTTTTTAATTTTAAATATTCCGAAATAATTTGGAATTTATTTTTTGCGTTCCAGTAATGCCATATAAAATCCATCAAAACCAGATTCTGAAGCCAACATTTTACGGTCTTCAATAAAAGTAAATTGCTGTCCGATTTCTGTTTTTAAGAATTTCTCCACTTGCTCTTGGTTTTCTGATGGAAGCACTGAACAAGTTGCATAAACTAATTTCCCTCCTGGTTTTACAATTTTAGAATAGCTTTCTAAAACTTCACTCTGAACTTTACGGATGTTATCAATAAACTCAGGTTGTAATTTCCATTTAGAATCTGGGTTTCTTTTCAAAACTCCTAATCCGCTACATGGTGCGTCAATTAAAACACGATCTGCTTTTTCGTGTAATTTTTTGATCACTTTTGTGCTGTCGATAATACGGTATTCAATATTAAAAGCACCATTTCTTTTTGCTCTTAATTTCAATTGCTTTAATTTACTTTCGTACAAGTCCATTGCAATCAATTGCCCTTTGTTTTCCATTAAAGAAGCCATATGCAATGTTTTTCCGCCTGCACCAGCGCAAGTATCTACAACACGCATTCCTGGTTTTACATCCAAGAAACCTGCAACTAGTTGAGAGTTGGCATCTTGAACTTCAAAAAGACCTTGTTTGAAAGCATCTGTCAAAAATACATTGGCTCTTTCTTTTAAAACAAGAGCTTCTGGCTGGTCTTTTAAATATTCAGTTTCAATATTTAAGTCCATTAAAGTATTGCGAAGACTTTCTTTAGTACCTTTTAAAGTATTAGTTCTAAGAATAACTTTTGCTGGCTGATTTTGAGCAGCAATTTCTTTGGCCCAAACTTTTTCTCCAAGTTCTTTCACTCCCAATTCATCCATCCAATCTGGAATAGATTCTTTGATAGCTCTAGTCTTAGATAATTCGTCAAAACGTCCTTTTATTTTTCTTTCAGGAGTTCCTTCCAATTGTCTCCAATCTGGAATTGGATAACCGCGTAAAACAGCCCAAACCGCAAACATTCTCCATAGATTGTCTCTGTCATAAGGTTCTTTTACTTCGGCAATTTCTGCGTATAATCGTTTCCAGCGAACAATTTCGTATATGGTTTCAGCAACAAACTTCCTGTCAGAACTTCCCCAACGTTTGTCTTTTTTTAATGCTCTTGCTACCACTTTATCAGCATATTCTCCTTCGTTGAAAATTGCATTTAAAGAGTCAATGGTAGTATAAACTAAATTTCTGTGTAATCTCATTTCTATATTTTGAGTTGCAAAGGTACTATTAATTGATTGAAAGTTAAATTTTTAATACTGAATCTTGCTTTAGACTTTCACTAAATGAAAAAAACACTCTAATTTAGAGTGTTTTTTGAAATTATTGTTAAGCTTTTTATTCTTTTGAAATAATTCGCGTTAATCCAATATTTTCTGGAGCATGAAGCACCATTGGGAATTTTTCTATCTTAACAGAGCTACTGTCCAGACCGAAAGCTCTTTCTTCAGACAAACTCAGTTTCTTGATGAAGAAATAAGAATTCATGATAATGTTTTCATGCCATCTTAAATCATTGTCATTTGATAAGAATTTCTCAGACAATACAAATTTAAAGTCTCCAATAATATTGTTTTTGTTTAAAGATTCGTAACGGCTCGTAATATCTACTTCGCCACGTTTTACCATGTCTTTGATAACTTCTCTAAACATCAAATTGATTTTGGTTGGTTCTCTAAAACCTAAATTAAAGTCAATTCTATAAATATCATCTTTCGCAATTTCTGTCACTTTATATTGCGTTTTATAAGGTTCAGTCAAAATATTCACGTGAACGAACCAATAGATATCAGCTCTTTTTGGTCTTTTTTGAAGGATAGAATAAATGATTTTTTCCTCGAGTTCATCAACGCGGTTAGCATTAGTCATATAAACCAAATGCGTAGCGTATTTCGGAATAGATAAATCTTGACTTAACTCAACAAGAACTTGTTTGTAGTCGTCAACCTTAACCACTTTCGTATAGTTTTTGTTGATTTTCTTAGCTAAATACCAGATAGTCATTACAGAAATCAATAAACTAGCAATGATTAAAGTTACATAACCACCTTCTGCAAATTTGGTAATATTAGCGAAAAGGAAACTAAACTCAATCAATAAATAAATAGTAATCAACGGTACCATGAAGTATAGTTTTACACGTTTCATGATTAAGTAGTAATTTAATAATATGGTAGTCATTATCATACACAAAATAATGGCAAGACCATAAGCATGCTCCATATTTCCTGATTTCTCGAAATGTAAAACGATTCCAACACAACCAAAAAACAATAACCAGTTGATTGACGGAATATATAATTGACCTTTTACTTCAGTAGGGTATTTGATTTTTACTTTTGGCCAGAAGTTCAGACGCATTGCTTCGTTGATCAAAGTAAACGAACCAGAAATAAGCGCTTGAGATGCAATTACAGCTGCAAGAGTTGCAACTACAATTCCGAATGGTAAAAACCAATGTGGCATAATTAAGTAAAACGGGTTTCCGTTTTCACCACCTAATTGCTGTAATGTGCTTCCTTCATGGTGAATTAAATAAGCTGCTTGTCCGAAATAGTTTAAAACTAAAGTCGTTTTTACAAACATCCAGCTAATTCTAATGTTTTTTCTACCACAGTGTCCCATGTCAGAATACAATGCTTCTGCTCCAGTTGTACATAAGAATACGAAACCTAGAACGAAGAAACCATCAGGGTGTATCGATAATAAATGATAAGCGTAATATGGATTGATCGCTTTTATTACTTCTGGATAATTTGCGACTTGAATAGCCCCTAAGGTTCCTAACATTGCAAACCAGATCAACATCATTGGGGCAAAGAATTTACCAACCAATTTAGTTCCAAACTGCTGAATGGTGAATAAAACAAATAAAATTGTAATTACGATATACACAATAGTTTGTGTTTCCATCGTTGGGTAGAACGCTCTAATTCCTTCTACAGCAGATGAAATCGAAATTGGCGGAGTTATAATTCCGTCAGCGAGCAGGGCACTACCTCCAATAATGGCGGGTACTATGAGCCATTGAATTTTTGTTTTTTTGACTAATGCATATAGGGCAAAAATTCCTCCTTCACCGTGGTTGTCTGCACTTAAAGTAATAAGTACATATTTAATTGTAGTTTGTAATGTTAAGGTCCAGAACACACAAGAGATACCTCCTAAAACAATATCAGCATTTATCGTATGATCGCCTAATATAGCCTTCATTACATACAATGGAGAGGTTCCAATATCTCCATAAATAATCCCTAAAGTAATTAATAAACCCCCAATAGACAACTTACTATGTAAGTTTTTATGCGATGCGCTCATGTTAATTTTATAAAAAGACGGTTGCAAATTTACTGTTTTAAAACAAATTAGAGGCATTTAAAATTAAAAAGATAAAAAAAAGCACAATCGTAAAATTGTGCTTCTCTTTTTAAATATTATTTATTCTAAAATTAACCTCTTCTGCCGTTCCCTCTAGAACTAGATCCGTTATCTCTTTGGCTCTGTCCTCCTCGAGATTCTTGGCTTACTCTAGAAGATTCCTGGCTCATTCTTGGAGATTCTGAACGCTGATTTTGCTGTGGTCTAGCAGAATAATCTCTATTGTTTCCACTAGATTGGTTTTCTGAGTAACTTCTTGAACTTCTTTCGGCTCTTGGAGCAGCTGTCTCACGATTAGAATATCCTCTTGATGTAGCAGAAGTATTGCTGCTTCCGTAATCTACTCTTTGGGTATTTTGTGCTCTTGGAGTACTCTCAGCTCTTTGTGAATTATTTACTCTAGTAGAATAATCACGATTTGTGCTTCTCTCAGTATTTACACTTTCAGAACTTCTGCCTGTAGAGTTGTAACCTCTGTTGCTGTTGCTATTACCATAGCTATTGTTACTTCTGTCTACAGTAGGTCTGCTTGTTGTGTTTTTATTATCAGCGTATGTTCTGTTAGAAATTCCGTTATCAGAAGTTCTACCTGTATAATTTCTGTTTGTATTATATGTATTTCTGCTAGTTTCTCTGCTCGTAACACGTCTTTGATCTAAATCATATCTGTTGGTTGTGTTAGCATGTCTTTCTGCAAAGCTATAGTTCGGACGCATTCTTTCGTAGCCATAAGTACGTCTTGTTTCATAAATCGCAGGAGCTGAATAGCTTCTTCTAACATTTACATAGTTGTAATGGTTGTTTACGTTAATATAAACATTTACATTATTTCTATATCTGTAAACTGGATACGGATTCCATGCTCTATAATAGGTTGGGTAATAACCCCAATACCAAGTTGAGCAGTATGGTCTGTAATTTGTCACCCAGAAAGAAGAATAGATAACAGGAACTACGCTATAAACAGGCTCATAAATGTAATTTGCTCCGTATAAATAGGTGTTACCTACAACCTGTACACTTACTTTGTTGTAATTGTCTCTCTCAACATCAATAGTTGCAATGTCTTGATAAACATCACGATCTAAAACAGCTTGAATAATTACAACGTGTGTTCTGTTTTCAACGCTCTCAATAACACGAAGATAATCTACTTCGTTATCGCCATTAAGGTCTAAGTTTGATATTTGATATTTTGGATCATTTAAACGTCTTTCAAAATCTTGAAGATTAGCAGATTCTCCAAACATTGAAGCAACAGCTCTTAAATCTAAGTTATCGCTTATATCTGAATTTTTTGCATATACAGTAGTCTGGCCTTGTACAGCACAAGAACTAAAAACTAAGGCTGATATCGCTATTAAAAGTAAATTCGCTTTCATGGCTAATTTGTATTAAATTATTTGTGATAGGAGATATCCAATTATTGTGCCATAAAATTTGAAGGTAATTACGGTGTATGTAAGTAGTTGATTGTTAGTTTTTTAATTTTAAAATAAATATTTACTAAGAGTTTTGTTGCATAAAGTTCTGTAAATGAAACAATAAATAGGCCTGTCGAAAAAAATGGGAAAATTTATTTTCTATGTGGGAATTAATTGTATTTTAGCGTTAACCAAATTTTAAATTTCCTATGAAAAAACTCGCTTTATTTTGTGTTATTTTTATTTTGCTGATGTCTTTTAAGACATTTAACTATAAAACTGACGTTGTTTACAATAATGGCTTTACATCAATGACAATAGATACATTATTTAAAGACAGAATTAGTATTAGAGCGATTTTAATTGATAAAAATAAAGTTTGGTACGGAGCCGATAATTCTCGTTTTGGTTATTATGATTTGGATAAAAAAGAAAAGTTCGAAGAACATATTTACCGCGATACACTTAAATTGGAATTTAGAAGTATAGCACAAACTTCAAAAGATATTTTTTTGCTGAGTGTGGCAAATCCAGCACTTCTTTATTCAGTTTCAAAAAAAGACCGCAAAGTTAAATTGGTTTATAAAGAAGTTAATCCGAAAGTTTTTTATGATAGTATGCAGTTTTGGAATGATAAGGAAGGAATTGCAATTGGTGATCCGACCGAGGATACATTCTCAATTATTGTAACACGTGACAGTGGAGAAACATGGACAAAATTACTGTCTGATAAATTGCCAACAAATAGTACCGGAGAAGCTGCTTTTGCTGCAAGTAACACTAACATCGTTATAAAAGGAAATGATACATGGTTAGTTTCAGGTGGAAAAAAAGCACGTGTCTTTTATTCTCCTGATAAAGCAAAAACATGGAAAGTTGTAGAAACTCCTATTGTGCAAGGAAAGCAAATGACAGGAATTTTTACTGCCGATTTTTATGATTCTAAACAAGGTTTCATTGCAGGAGGAGATTACGACCTTCCTAATAATAAAGCCAATAATAAAGCTTTTACAAAAGATGGTGGCAAGACTTGGCAATTAATTGGTCAGAATATGGGATTTGGTTATGCATCATGTATCCAATATGTTCCTGGAGGCAATGGAAGAGAAATTGTTTGCGTAGGCTCAGAAGGAATACAATATTCTCAAAATGGTGGAGAAAACTGGATGCAGCTTTCTACAGATAACAGATTTTTTACCATTCGTTTTGTAAACAGAAATACTGCCATCGCAGCTGGACATAATAAAGTAGTTCGACTGAATTTTAAATAAAAAAATAAGAACCCTAAATAATAAAGTAAGTATTATTATATAGGGTTCTTATCGCTGTTGTTTTGTTATGCTTAGTCTTTATTGCCTTTGTCTCTATATTGCTGCAATAATTTTCTATTAAAGTCGTCTTCTGATTTTTTAAGCAATAATATTTTTTTTGCCGGAAGTATTTTTTTTAGACTATTTGTATATTTTTCTCGAAGCTGATATATTTCCTTGTCTGTACTTTCAATCTGAGATAATAATGTTGTAGCATCTTTATCTGAAAGATTTGCAAGATTGTCATCTTTAAGCTTTTTGAGATACGTTTTCATTTTTAAATACTTTAATTCATATTGCTTATCGTCGTAAGCATTATAAATTGGCCAGAATTTTTCTGCTTCGGTTGAAGTTAATTCTAATTCTGTTGTCAAAAAAGATACTTTAAAAGCTTTGATTTTTTCTCGCTTTTCATCAATTTTTCCGCTTTGGGCAAAAATTGAAAAACTTGTCAGAAATAGCAGGAGTGGTAAAACGTTTTTTATTTTCATTGTTAAGCTAAGTTGTTAAGTTAAGTTTGATTTAATTTTGTTCTGAAATTAAGTGTTCTAAGTTTGGACTTGTTGCTAAAATATCTTCTAATGTTTCGTCTTCCAAAGTAACATCGTTGCCTAATTTTTCAATATCGCTGTCGTCTAATTTTTGAATTAAATCGTATTGGCTGATATTAGAATGATAAGATAAATAGTTTTCCAAAGTAGCTTCGTCAAGATCGTTTGAGTTTGCTTTATAATTATTTATGACAGGAATTAATAATGCAAATCCAATTACGGCAGCAGCAGCCATCCAAATTGTTTTTTTACGTTTGTAAAAAGGAATTACTTTAACTTCTTTTTCATTTAATTGCTGTAAAACCTTTTCTGAAAAATCATCAAAATAATGATCTGGAGCTTTAAAGCCAGATTTTATTTTTGGTTCGTTTTCTAATTTAAATGTTTTCATGATACTTATAAGATAGTTTTTGTTACAAAAGGTTTAATTTGATGTAACATATAATTCAATTTTTTTTACTGCGTGATGATAAGATGCTTTTAAAGCTCCAACAGATGTTCCTAGGATTTCTGCGATTTCTTCATATTTTAATTCTTCAAAATATTTCATTTTGAAAACTAATTGCTGTTTTTCTGGAAGTGTTACAATTGCTTTTTGAAGTTTGATTTGAATTTCATCTCCATCAAAATAAAGATCAGCTTTTAAATTATCAATCGTTTTGTTTTGCAGATCTTCAGACGAAATGCCATTTAATTTTGCTTTTTGAGATAAAAAAGTCAAAGCTTCATTGGTAGCAATGCGATACATCCAGGAAAAAAGTTTACTTTCTCCTTTAAAGTTTTTAAGATTTTGAAAGACTTTTACAAAAGTGTTCTGTAAAACATCATCAGCATCATCGTGATTCAAAACAATGTTTCGAATATGAGAATACAAAGGACGCTGATAATCAGACAAGAGTTTTTGAAACGCAACATTTTGCGTTTCAGGGGTTAATAATTGTTTTATAAATTTTTTCTCGTCTATCAAACTTTTTGTTTTGTAAACTTTTTTAATAGAAGTTAGACAGAATTTAAAGCAAAAGGTTTAATAAACCTTTGAAATTATTTAAAATTCTGAGTCTTCTTCTTGTGCAGGTGTTTGAGCAGGAGCAGGAGCTGGTGCGGCTGGTTTGCGTTTTACGGGTTTTGTGCGCGGTTGTTCTGTACGTGGCTCGCTTGTAGTCTCGCCAGTACTTTCTGGAGCATAAACAGGCTCGGTAACAGTTGCAGCAGGAACTACTTTAGGCTTTATTGGGAAATAAATCTCAGTTACCAATTTTGAAGAAGCTTTTACATCCAATTTGCTTAAAGTCAAGATTTCAAGATGCGACCAGCTTAAGTCTGGAATAATTTTTTGGTTATTAATGTAAGCAGTTGTTTTAGCTATTGCTTCGTTTCTATGAGAGTAATCTCCAGTAAGAGTTGTTTTTACAGCGTCAAAACCATTTAATTTTCCAGCTAAAATATCGCTTCCCAAGCTAGTTGAAATTTCTTTGTTAATAGGCAGACATATTGAAATCTTTGCTAAACCAGTTTTGGTGTCGTAGGTATGATAAATGATAAAAGGCTTTCCTACCGCAGACAAACCATTTGTTTCACTAAAGTGAATAAGCTTCGGAATTACAATTCTAGCATTTTTACTTATTTTGGCAATTTCGCTAGTAAAAGTCTGTTTGATATACGGAGTTTCGGTTTTCTTTATCACTCCATCTACTGTAACGGCAAAAGTTTTGGTTTCGTAGTCTAAGTTTTTATCAATATTGGCTAAACTTTTTTCGTAAATAGTTCCAATAACTCTATCTGAACCTCCATGTAATGCGGTATATATTTTAAACAAAAAGCTCATTGTTCCTTTTCCTTTCCAAGTAACTTTTGTTTTTCCGTTTAAAGTATCTTTTAAGGTCCAGTTTACATTAGCTTCTGTACCATCAAATTGCATTTTTTGGTCAATGCTTTCGCCGTCTTTTGTTTTAAGAATAATAGAATTTCCTTTTCCATCAACACCATCCCAATAAAATGTAGCGCCATTTCCGCTTGTTTTATTAGCATAAGTCATTTTGATAGAAGGATCTTCAACCGACCATGATTCAAAATCTTCGTAATTTCTAAAGTCATTTAAGTAGTTATAAACCGTTGCACGAGGCGAATTGATAACTTTACTTCTTTCTACAGAAAAATCTCCTTTCTGAGTAGCAACAAAAACAGTAAGAGCAACAAAGCTTAAAAGTGCAAAAAGAAATAAATACTTTAGAATTTTCATGGTAGATTGTTTGGTTTCGGTAAAGTTATAAATTTATCATGAGTCTTACTAATAACCCATAATGATTAGGTTTATTTTATGGCGACCAGAATAATTTATCTTTTTAAAAATATTTTAATTACGAACAAAAGGACAATAAAAAGCAGAAAGGCTAGGAGTACTTTGTAATTTCCTTTATAAAAGACTTTGTGTAATTTTAAATCTTTTCGATAAGCAAATATCATAATGATTACAAAAGCGATAAAAAAGCATACTCCAAATAGTATTTGTCCTTGACTAAACATAGTTATAAAAATTTTTAGCAAATTTAGAGATTTGTAAACGATTTGCTGCTAAATTGGCTTTTCATTTCATTCAATAAATTTTCAGATTTATTAGAAAGTGACTTAAATTAGCAAAAAAAAAGAAAACTACTATATGAAAAAACAACTTGACGCCGTAACCGAATTTCACACTGCTTTTAAAATTGGCCATAGCGCAACTCCAATTGCCGATGTAGGAGCAGAGAAAAAATTGCTTCGTTATAATTTAATGAAGGAAGAAAATGAAGAGTATTACGAGGCAGTTCAAAATAATGATTTGGTTGAAATTGCAGATGCACTTGGAGATATGATGTATATTTTGTGCGGAACAATTATAGAACACGGACTTCAAGATAAAATAGAAGCTGTATTTGATGAAATTCAACGCAGTAATATGAGTAAATTGGGTGAAGATGGAAAACCAATTTATCGTGAAGACGGAAAAGTAATGAAAGGCCCAAATTATTTTAAACCTGATTTTTCGAAATTATTATAAAAAACAAAACCCGATAAAAGTAAATTTATCGGGTTTCTTTTTATAATGGTTTTGGATTATTGAACTTTAATTGTCCATCCGTAAGTGTCTTCAGAAAGTTTGTTTTGAAGACTTGTTAATTTTTCTTTTAAGAAAGTAGCATAAGAATTCTCGATTGGAGCCATTTCGAAGTATTCATCTTTATAAGAGAATCCTTTGATAACGCTAATAACTGCAGCAGTTCCTGCTCCAAAGATTTCTTTTAGAGATCCGTTTTTAGCAGCTTCAACCAATTCTGAAACAATTACTGGGCGAACTTCAACTTTTAATCCTTCTTTTTCTGCCATTGCAATTAAACTTTTTCTGGTAACACCATCTAAAATTCTTTCGCTTGTTGGAGCAGTTAATAAAGTATCATTAATTCTGAAGAAAACGTTCATTGTTCCAGCTTCTTCTAGTTTTGTGTGCGTTGCATCATCTGTCCAGATAACTTGTTGGAAACCATCTTTGTTCGCCAAGTTAGTTGGGTAAAATTGAGCAGCATAGTTTCCGGCAGCTTTTGCAGCACCGATTCCACCATTTGCAGCTCTGCTGAAATGCTCAGCAATGATAACTTTTACTTCACCTCCATAATAAGCTTTTGCAGGAGAAAGTAAAATCATGAATTTATATTCGTCAGAAGGATTTGCGATAACTCCAGGACCTGTCGCAATCATAAATGGACGAATGTACATACTAGCTCCGTTTCCTCTTTGAATCCAATCTTTATCTAATTTCAATAATTCATTTAAACCATCCATAAAAATAGCTTCAGGAACTTCTGGCATCGCCATTCTTACAGCCGATTTGTTGAAACGGTTGAAGTTTTCATCTGGTCTAAACAACCAAACATCATTATTGTCATCTTTATAAGCTTTCATTCCTTCAAAAATTGCTTGTCCGTAATGGAAGACTTTTGAAGATGGATCCATCAAAATAGGAGCATAAGGCTTAATGACAGGATTTTGCCATTGCCCGTTTTTAAAATCGCATTCGAATAAATGGTCTGTAAATACAGCACCAAAACTTAAGTTGTCAAAATCTACTTCATTGATTTTTGTAGAAGCAGCTTTGATGATTTCAATTTTGCTTGTTTGAGTTGTACTCATAGTTATGTAAGTTTTTTTGTGAGATATTTTTCACTGTCGAAAAAACTAAAGTGATGATATCATGTAAAATAGAATTTATTGAATGCAAAATTAAGTAAAAATCTGTAAAATGCTTAGTGAAAATTCATTATTTATAGCTTTTGACTGAGATTTATTTATCCTATAATAAACTCAAATATTTGATTGGTTTTTATAAAGATTTTATGAAAAAAGTATGGTTTTTTGAGGCTTTACGCATTAGTTTTGATTAAATTTGATTATTAAAATGGCTTTAAAACCAATAAAGGGCCATTGTAAAATTCTGAAAAAAGTGAAAAGAGAAATAATTAAAACGCTAGATGGTTCAACTACAATTCGTTTGCCTGAATGGGACGAATGTTATCATTCTAAACATGGAGCAATTCAGGAAGCAAAACATGTTTTTATTAAAAACGGACTTTCTTTATTCGAAAATCCGATAAGTATTTTAGAAATAGGTTTTGGGACTGGGTTAAATGCTTTTATCACCTATTTGGAAGCCATTAGAAAAAATCAGAAAATAGATTATGTTGGAGTAGAAGCTTATCCGGTTGATGCAGACGAAATCTTGGAAATGAATTATGCAGCTGAACTTGAGGCATTGGAATTTGAGAACATTTTCGAGAAAATGCATAAAAGTGAATGGAATGAAAAGGCAGAAATTTGCGACCTGTTCTCGTTAACCAAAAGGAAACAATTTTTTCACGAAATAAACGATTTTGAAATTTTTGATTTGATTTACTTTGACGCCTTCGGATATAGAGTGCAGCCGGAGCTTTGGAGTACTGAGATTTTTCAAAAAATGTACAATAGTTTAAAACCAAATGGCGTTTTGGTTACATACGCTGCTCGAGGAGTTGTTAAAAGAAGTATGATTGAAGTCGGATTTACTGTGGAAAAATTAACAGGGCCTCCAGGAAAAAGAGAAATGTTTCGAGCTTTTAAAAAGGTTTAAATGAGTTATTTAGAATAATTCTATATTGATTTATGTGTTTTAAGAAAACGTATTCGTTGCTAAATTTTTTAAAAAAATAAGTTAAATGTAGTATTTATGTTAGTTATTTGTTTAAATTTGGTTCGAGTTTAAAAAAATAGATAACCCCCGAAAATCTTATTTTATTATGTCAAAAATGATGTTTGATTACACGAAATCAATACTTGAAAGAGTTAGTTTCGATCCGATACTTTTCTGCAAAGAGTTAGAAAAAGCTATCAAAACACTGTTACCTTACGAAATGGAACAATTGCAAGAGTGGTTACTGAATTTCGTTGTCGGAAAACCAGAATTAAAACAAAGTCTACAACTAATTAAAGTATAAAAAGAAAGGAGCCAAATTGGCTCCTTTTTTATTACGCTTTCTTTTGTAATGGACTAATGATTTGAACATTCTGAAAAACAATTGCACCTTTTACGACGCCTGCAATTGTAGATCTGAGTGCATCGATGATTTGCATCTTTAATTCGCTCTTTGGGTAAATCAAACTTACCTCTCGAGCTGGTTTTGGCTCCTTAAAGTTTCGGAGCTTCAGTTTGTCGGATTCTTTTAAGTCTAAGGTGTGCAAGTACGGAAGTAACGTTGTACCAAGGCCTTCGTCTGCTAATTTAATTAAGGTTTCAAAACTTCCACTTTGAATCTGGAAATTAGTTTGGTCGGTGTCAGAAACGTTTTTGCATAAATTCAAAATACCATCTCTAAAACAATGTCCGTCTTGTAAAAGCAGGATTTCATTTAGGTTTAAGTCGGCAACTTCTATTTCTTCTTTCTGGAAACTAGCATGATGTTCCGGAATATAAGCTACAAATGGTTCAAAGTATAAAACAATTTCCTTTATTTTTTCGTCTTCAAGCGGAGTTGCCGCAATTGCCGCATCGAGATGTCCGTTTTTTAGTTTCAGGATAATTTCTTCTGTATTAAGCTCTTCGATTAAGAGTTTTACTTTTGGATATTTTTTAATGAAATTATTCAAAAACATTGGTAGAAGCGTAGGCATAATAGTTGGAATAATTCCTAAACGAAATTCTCCGCCAATAAAACCTTTTTGTTGTTCTACTATATCTTTTATACGATCAGCTTCGTTTACGATATTTTTTGCCTGATTTACGATTTTTTGTCCTATATCGGTAAGCTGAATCGGTTTTTTACTTCGGTCAAAAATTAAAATATTAAGTTCTTCTTCAATTTTTTGTATTTGCATACTAAGAGTTGGCTGAGTTACAAAGCATTTTTCTGCAGCAAGTGTAAAATTTTTATGCTCAGCAACCGCTAACACATATTGCAATTGAGTTATAGTCATGTTGATAGTAATTTGTGATGCAAAAATAAGAAAATATAATTTTTATTTATGTTTATTTTAGTAAAGTTACTCTAAATTTGTAGTAAATTAGTGTAAAAAAATAGATTATGAAGACAAATATTTTAGGATTACCAGTAAAAGAGTCAGAATTATTAGTAAAAGAACTGAATGTGTTATTATCAAATTTTCAAGTCTATTATCAAAACTTGAGAGGAATTCACTGGAATATTCGTGGAAAGCGTTTTTTTGATTTACATGTGAAATTCGAAGAATTATACACTGATGCACAATTGAAAATAGATATGATCGCAGAAAGAGTTTTGACAATTGGAGGAACGCCTCTGCATACTTTTGAAGATTATATTAAAAACAATAAATTGACGGTTGGAAAAAATATCTCTAACGATGAAAAGGCGGTTCAATTAATTGTTCACTCTTTATCAGATTTATTAAAAATTGAAAGAGAAATCTTGAACAAATCTGACGAAATTAATGACGAAGGAACCAATTCTATGATGAGTGACTTCATTGCAGAGCAAGAAAAAACAATTTGGATGATGAATGCTTGGTTAGAAGAATCATTGTAAGATATTGGTTTTTAATAAAATAGAAGCAGAATGGAATGAAAATTGCATTCTGCTTTTTTGTTTATGTTAAATTTCTATAAAAATCTCTTTGATTTTATTTGTTTAACGCTATTTTTGCTTCAATGAAATTTATAGCTCGCATATTATTATTCATATTTATTACCTTCTTATCGACCCCGACAATTGTTCAGGCGATTAAGAAAGGGAATAATACTGCTATATCTTTTAGTATAACTGAAGAAGAAGTGCATAAAGAACTTAAAAATGTAGTTCACCCTACTATTATTGAGCATGAAGTTTTGATTCCGGTTTATATCGAGAAAAAAACAATCATTTCTGAAAACATTGTCAAACTAGACAACATCTCTCCGAGCATTTTTGCTCCACCACCTAACGTAGCATAATACTTCCGATTATTTCGAACTTTAGCCGCATTTCTATCGAGATGGGGTAAATCTTTAATGAATAATTTTTTTAGTATTATATTATGACAAAAAAAATCAATCTTTTTGCCAATCTTAAATCTGATTTTGCTTCAGGTTTAGTGGTTTTCTTGGTGGCTCTTCCGTTGTGTTTAGGTATTGCAATGGCTTCTGGAGCACCATTATTTTCAGGAATTATTGCTGGTGTTGTGGGTGGTATTGTTGTTGGATATCTAAGCCAGTCGCATATTAGTGTATCAGGTCCAGCTGCTGGGTTAACAGCTATCATTTTAACCGCAATTACCGATTTAGGAGCTTTCGATGTATTTTTAATGTCTGTTTTTATTGCTGGATTAATTCAATTAGCATTAGGATTTTTAAAGGCAGGAAGTATATCAAACTATTTTCCGACAAACGTGATCGAGGGAATGTTAGCGGGTATCGGAATTATTATCATCCTAAAACAAATACCGCACGCTTTTGGTTATGATGCAGATTTCGAAGGAGATCAGGCTTTTGTTCAAAATGATGGAAGTAATTCATTTTCATTTTTGTTTGACGTCTTAAATCATATTCACTTAGGGGCAGTTGTGATTTCTGCAGTTTCATTGGTAATTTTATTAGCTTGGGATAAAGTCCCTTTCTTAAAAAGAATAAAACTAGTTCCTGGAGCTTTGGTTGCTGTAATTGCAGGAGTTGTTTTAAACGAAATATTTGTATCTACAGGAAGCACTTTGGCAATTGCGAAAGAACATTTGGTTTCTTTGCCAGTTCCAAAATCTTTTGATGACTTTAAATCAATTATAATTACCCCAGACTTTACTGCTGTTACAAATCCGCAAGTTTGGGTAGTTGCTATTACAATTGCCATTGTCGCTTCTATTGAAACTCTTTTATGTATAGAAGCTTCTGATAGAATGGATGTGCAAAAACGTTATACAAACACCAACGTAGAATTAAGAGCGCAAGGTGTTGGTAATATGATAAGTTCTCTTTTAGGAGGTTTGCCAATGACTTCTGTGGTTGTAAGATCTTCTGCGAATAATAATGCAGGTGCAAAATCTAAAATGTCTGCTATTATTCATGGTGTACTTTTATTAATAAGTGTATTGTCTATACCGGCAATTCTAAACAAGATTCCATTGGCAACATTGGCGACTGTTTTGATTTTGGTCGGATATAAATTAGCTAAACCAGCAACCTTTATGCATTTCTGGGAAAAGGGGAAATACCAGTTTGTACCTTTCATTGCAACTTTGGTCTTTGTTGTTGCGACAGATTTGCTAAAAGGTGTTGCGTTGGGAATTATCATCAGTATTATTTTTGTTCTAAGAGGAAACTTGAAAAGAGCTTATGTTTTCAAGAAAGAAGAATATGAAGACGGTGATATTATTCATATCGATTTAGCGCAAGAAGTTTCGTTTTTAAATAAAGCTGCGATTAAACAAACATTGAATCATATTCCTGAAAATTCTAAAGTGATTATCAATGCTCATGATACAGAGTACATCGCGCATGATGTTTTAGATTTAATTCGTGAATTTAAAGAGACGAGAGCTGTTGATGAAAATATTAAAGTGAAGCTTAAAGGTTTCAAAGAAGCTTACGAATTGGAAAATACGCCAGAAAATAGTAATCATGTTACGATTGAACACTATTATGATGTGGCAAAAAGAGAACTGGTTCAAAGAGAGGTTGTTAAAAGCGAATAATTAAAATAAGGTGTTTTTAAGGCAGAAGAAATCTCAAATTTTAGGTAACTTTACATCAAGTTCATTTTTTGAGACTATTATAAATTAGAAATCACCACACAAAAAAATAAAAAAAATGAGAAAATTTTATGAGCAGTTATTAGAAAATAATAAAAAGTGGGTTGAAACTTCATTGGCAAAAGATCCTAATTATTTTGCTGATTTAGCAAAAGGACAATCACCACCTTTATTATGGATTGGATGTTCTGACAGCCGTGTTCCTGCAAACGAAATTGTTGGTGCAAAACCAGGTGAAGTTTTTGTTCACCGTAACATTGCAAATATGGTGGTGCACTCTGATATGAACATGCTAAGTGTTCTAGATTATGCTGTAAATGTTTTGAAAATTAAACATATTATTGTGTGCGGACATTATGGATGCGGTGGTGTTAAAGCTGCAATGGGACATCAATCTGTTGGAATTATCGATAACTGGTTACGTCATATTAAAGATGAATACCGTTTGCACGATAAATACTTAAATTCAATTGAGAACGAAGAAGAGCGTTTTAATGCGTTTGTTGAAATCAATACTAAAGAGCAAGTTTACAACTTAGCAAAAACATCTATTGTACAAAATGCTTGGAAAAATGGCCAAGACTTAATGCTTCACGGATGGGTTTACGGATTAAATTCAGGTTTTGTAACTGATTTAGATGTAAACATCGCTTCGAATGATGAGCTTGATGAAGTTTACCAATTAGATCTTTAATAGATATAAATAGAAATCGCCCTTAAAAAGGGCGATTTTTTTTATTCGTTTTCGTCTAAATTCTCATTAAATGCCGATGGCAGCATTGTTGGGATAAACTTAATCAGTATTGGTAAAAGTAAACTTCCTCCAGGAAGTAAAAATATGGTTAGCGATGGAATGGTTTTACAAATGTCCAAAAGCTGTTTTTTTACTTTCTTCTTTTCCTTTGCATCTAAATCTCTCGTTGTAGAATAGGCGAGTAGCACCATCAATTCTTTACTCTGTACAATTTCCTTAATCAATCGGTTTTTGTTTCGTATGATTAGTTTGACTACACTATGTGTCATTTGGTCATAAAAGTGCTTAACAGGATTCGAATAATTAAAGTATGGAATCTTCTTTTTATGTGTTGTGATAAAAGTATTGGTAGTATCCATACTTTTCGTTACAAAATCATCAGAAACGCCCATTGTAGATCCCAAAGCATATAAGAAATAAGATTCTTCATTTTCTACAACACCATCACTCCATAAAGCCATTCCAGCCATGTCAATTAGATAATAATGCTCTAATTCATTTTTAAAATAATCAAGCTGTAAAGTCTCTAAAGTTTCAACAGTAACTTTAGAAAATTTAGAATAGCGTATAGAAGCTTCAAAAAGTTTGATTAAAAGATCGTCGTGCTGTGATTTTACAGTTTTAGTTTTTAAAGCCAAACCAACAATTCCGAGAACCGTTTCTTCAATTCTTTTTAAATATTTTTCTGGAATTTCTCCATGTTCCAAATATTGTCTAAAGGCCAAAACATCAATAAACAAAAGCGCATTGGTTACCAAATGTGAGAAGTTTTTGCTGATAATGCTATCATTAGTTTGAACTCTCTGGTCAATAATGTTTTCTAGAGATAGAGAAGGAGTATCTTTTGGCAATAAAATTTTAAATAAATTAAATCCTTCTGGATTCATTTGCTTGTAGAACTTTAAAGCTTCAGAAATAAAATTTTTAGGTTCCGAATTTCTTTTCTCTAAGCAAAAAACATGATATAGAGTATTAAGTAAAGCGACTTTTGAAATTTCGGTTTTAAACCAGCCTTTTATCGGAATAGGAACTTGCGAATCTATAGCGATAATATGTCCGTAAATAAATCCCGTTTCTCTTACTTTATAGTAAAACGAATCTACAGTTTCAAAAGGAATAGCTTCTGAAAACTTCTGTTCACTAAAAAATTTATCGATCCAGCCTGGTGCTGATGGGTTAATCATGGACTTTATTTTGCTGATGCAAAGCTATGTCTTTTTCTTGTTTTAGGATTCATTTTAAAATGAAATAACCGCTAGATTTTGTTAAAAATAGCGGTTATTATGATTTTTCTTATTTGATGATTCCTGCGCAGGCAACTCTTCCTCCAGCATTTCCAGTTGGCTGAGTTGTAAAATCGTCTGTTCCGGCATGCACAATTAAACCTTTGCCAAGAACATCTTTATTAGAATCTCCACATCCAACGCACCATTCGTCAGTAGTTAAAGTGATAGATCCGTTACCTTTTGCATCAGCGGTAAAGTTTCCAATATCACCTTTATGATATTCCCCAACTCCCCATTTTCCATGTTTTTTGAAAGTTGGATTCCAGTGTCCTCCAGCAGAACTTCCGTCTGCAGAACTACAATCTGCTTTTTCATGAATGTGAATTGCGTGAACTCCAGGTTCTAATCCAGTAATTTTTGCTGTAAAAGTTACTTTACCATTTTTCTCAACAAAAGTAGCAGTTCCGGCTACTTTGCTGTTGCTTTTTGGTTCTAATGCAACAGTCAGAGTTTTAGCGTCATTTGATTTGTTATTTGTTTTACAGCCAATGATTAAGGCTGTAATTATAGCGAAAGAAACAATTAGTTTTTTCATATCTACGGGCATTTTTAGTTAAAGATTAAGTAAATTTAACATAAAATAACGGAATTGATTAACTCTAAAAGTTAAAAAAAAGTCAAACTATACGTTATAATTTGATATTGATTGAGTTAAAAATCGAAAATATTGTTTAAATTCGTATAGGTTTTTAACGAATAATTTCTGAAAACCATTTATCTAATTCGCTCACATTTAATTCTTAATGTTATGATGAAAAAGATTATTACCCTCGTTTTTTTTAGTTCGTTTTTAATTTCCTGCAAATGCGCAAAAACGGATGCAGTTTCTAAGCTTGATGGAAATTGGGAACTGAATTACATTTCTGGACCACGAATTGCTTTTGAAGGATTATATCCAAATAAAAAACCAACCATACAATTTGATGCCAAAGCAAATCAGGTTTCTGGTAACGCTAGTTGTAATTCATATACAGGAAAATTGATTGTTGATGGCAACAAAATTGATTTTACTCAGCCAATGGCAGTAACGAAAATGATGTGTTTGGACGGATTGCAAGGCGAACAAACTTATTTGAGTACGCTTCAAAAAATAACTTCTTACGATATAACAGATGATGGTAAGACTTTAAATTTTATTTCTGGAGACATTGCGATGATGCGTTTTACCAAAAAATAATCTCATGAAAACTAACTGGTCTGTCTTGCTGTTTCTGATTGTTCTTAATTTTTCAGTTTCTGCACAGGAAAAGACAAAAAAAGAGCTCAAACAAGAAAGAGAGCTAAAGAAACAAAATGAAATTAAAGCGTTAATTGATAGCCAAAATTTTGTTTTTGAAGCCCAAAAAACAACGCCTCAAGGAGGCAGATTAATTCAACTGGATTATAACACGTATTTTTTAAAGTTTAATGCCGATAACACAACTTGTGATCTTCCTTTTTTTGGACGCGCTTATAATGTTGGATATAATAGTGATGGAGGAATAAAGTTTGAAGGCAAACCCGAAAATATTAAGGTTGAAAATAAAAAGAATAACACAATTCTAAAAGCAACAGTAAGAGGTAAAAATGATGTTTATGATATAATGTTTTCGATTTTTTATAATGGAAGCACTACTCTTTCTGTAAATAGTAACAATAGAGCGCCAATTAATTATGACGGAATAATTTATGCTCCAAAAACAGCAGAGAAAAAATAGAATAATTCAGTACTAAACTTGTCACAAATTCGTCTGACTATATGATAAGAAAGTTTTTTTGGTTATTAAAGTGGCAGTTTTCGATTTTATTTTTTTTATTAGGTGTGCTTACTGCTCTATGTCAGGATTTGGAACCTCGAGCATATGCTAATGTTCCTAAGGGTTTAAATGTTATTGCTGCGGGTTACGTTTTTATGAACGGAAATGTACTAACAGATCCTTCTCTGCCCATAAAAGATTTTACACTTCAAAGCCACAATTTGGCGGCAAATTATATCAGAACTTTTGGGATGGCAGATAAACTGGCTCGTATACAGGTAGCGCTACCTTTTACGTTTATGGATGGATCTGCCGTAATTAGTGATCAGCTGGTTACTGGCTCAAGAACTGGTTTTGCAGATATGAAAGTGCGTTTTGGAATTAATCTGTTAGGTTCTCCTGCACTTGATAAATCTGAATTCAGAAGTTTTGAGCAAAAAACAATTCTTGGAGTCAGTTTGGTTACTTCAGTTCCAACAGGAAGATATTATGGCGATAAACAAGTAAACATTGGAACAAACCGCTGGGCTTTTAAACCCGAAATAGGGGTATCGAAACGGTTTGCTCATGTTTATGCCGAAGCCTATGGCGGGATGTGGTTTTATACGGATAATAATGATTATTTAGGAAAAAAATTAGAGCAAAAACCAACCTATAGTCTTCAGGCGCATGCAAGCTATTATTTTAAAAACCAAATGTGGGTTGGCTTCAATACGACTTGGTTTTTTGGAGGTCGAACCATTATTGATGGCGTTTCAGATGATAGCCAGATTGATAATTGGCGAGTAGGAGGAACTTTTTCTACTCCAATAGCAAAAGGGCAGTCCATAAGATTTCAATATCATGTTGGAGCCTATACCAATAACGGACTAAATTATTATGCCTTATCAGCAGTTTATCAATATTCTTTCTTTTAAAATGTTGATTATGATTTAATGTGTTTAAAATCAGTATATTTGAGTATGCATATATTTTTAAAAACAAATTAAAATTGAAACTATGAAAAAATTAAGTCTTATTCTTATCATGGCGATAGCCTCATTTTCATCTTATGCGCAGTCTTCTTACAAAGAAGATTTAGAAGTAGTACAAAGTGTTTATGGAAAATCTAAAGCTGACCTGGTAAAACAGTACATGAATTTATCTGACGCACAAGCGGCAGCCTTTGCAAAAGTTTACGATAATTATGAAACGTCGCGAAAGGCTTTAGGGCAGACAAAGTTTCAATTGATAAATGATTATGCGGCTAATTACGAAACTTTAACCGATGCTAAAGCTGATGAATTGGCAAAAGCTACTTTGAAAAATCATGTTGATTATGAAAAGCTTTACTCTAAAACTTATAATCAGGCCAAAAAAGCAATTGGTTCAATAAATGCAGCAAAATTTATTCAGCTTGAGGTTTATCTTCAAACTATAATTAGAAGCGAAATTTTAGAAGCTATTCCATTTATTGGTGAAATGGATAAAAATAAGACTAAAACGATGTAAAAATATTCGTATAAAAAAAAAACGGGAATCAATTTGATTCCCGTTTTTTTTATTTTTCAGTTTTAACTTTGTAAATCTCATTTACCATTCCGTCGCGGAAACTATCCAAAGTAAGTTCCCAAAACATAATTCCACCTAATTTTTTTGCTTTTGCATATTCAGCTTTTGCTTTTATAGATTTTAAATCATCTGATGTTGCAAAAGTTTTAGTAGAAGCGTTGTACCAATATGGTGCTTGAGCTTTTTCATCATAAAAATATTTCCAGCCGTTTGCTTCTGTATATGTTGTAGCGTAGTTTTTAAAATCAACACCTTGAAAGTGTTCTCCAGCTTGATATAATCCGTTATTGATGTTTTCTACGTTTTTCCATTGTCTAGTATAAAATGCGCCTCCAATTACTAGTTTTTCAGCAGGAACACCAGCTTTTAATAAAAACTCAACAGCTCTGTCTGTAGATTCTTCTTTAGGATTTGTGCTATATAATGGAGTATGATGTCCTGTAACTTTTGAATATCCGTTTACTAAGTCGTAGCTCATGATATTGATGCGGTTTACATAAGGAGCAACAGCTTTCCAGTCGATAGACTCATCTAAACATTTTTGAAAACCTCCAGCGGCAAAACTTAGTTCATATTTTTTTCCTAGTGTTGAACGTAAAATTTTAAGAAGTTCTGTAAAATTAGGTTTGTCAGCAGCTTGGTATAAATGTCCAGGAAGTCCTTCAATTGATGGATACTCCCAATCTAAATCTAAACCATCAACTTTAAAATATTCACTTACTTCTTTTACAGATTTTGCAAATTTTAAGCGTCCTTCTGCAGTTGAGAATGCTTCAGAACAAGGTTCGCAGCCTCCCCAGCCACCAAGTGATAAAACAATCTTAAGTTGCGGATTTTTCGCTTTTAGCGAAACTAAATGTTTGATTGTAAGAGAATCTTTTGCTGAATCGACACTTAGTTTGCCTTCTTTTAAATGACAAAAACTAAAAATAATCTGGTTCAATTTTCCAACTTCGTATTGATCAATAAGTTGAGAATCGCCAGTGTAATAGGCAATAATGTCCATTTTTTTATTCTTTTGTGCGAAAGTAACACTGATACAAAAGCACAATAAAAATGATGCAATTAGGTTAGTTTGTTTCATTATTTTGTTTTTTATAGTTTTTAGAACGCTAAATATAATGTAATACATTTGATGTTTAACTATTCTCCATGAGTCGAAAAGCTAATTTTAACAAATATTTTGCAAATAACTGCAAAAATATTGCGTCTTATAAGAAATGCCTTTCGTTGAAAATTATAAAAAAATAAACCCGCACAGTTTCGGACTTGCGCGGGTTTATAACAAATTAAAAGCTAAAAACTATCTTTATATTAGAAGCAGTAAGTATCTTCTGCTACTAATTTTGCTGCGATTTTTTCTCTTAATGCGACAACGTTTGGCAAGTTTGTGTATTTTGTAAAACGTTTCAATCCCATTAACATCATTCTTTGTTCGTCACCTTCAGCGAAAGAAGCGATTCCTTCTTTTCCTCTTAAGTTTACGATATCTACAGCTTTGTATAAGTATAATTTTGCCATAGCGATTTGCTCCTGAACTTTATCTTCGCCTTGAGCTTTTGCTAATTTTTCAGTTCTCAAAATTGTACTTTCAGCCATGTAGATCTCGATCAAGATATCAGAAGCTGCCATTAATAATTGTTGGTGAGCATCTAGTTCTGGACCGTATTTTTGAACAGCGCTTCCTGCTACCATTAAGAAAACTTTCTTAAGGTTAGCAATAATTCCTTTTTCTTCAGAGAATAATTCAGAGAAATCTGGAGTATCAAAAGATGGAATTCCCATTAATTCTTCTTGAACTTTCATTGCTGGTCCAAGTAAATCAACGTGTCCTTTCATTGCTTTTTTGATCAACATACCTACAGAAAGCATTCTGTTGATTTCGTTTGTACCTTCGTAAATACGAGCGATACGAGCATCTCTCCAAGCACTTTCCATTGGAGTGTCTTCAGAGAATCCCATTCCACCAAAAATCTGGATTCCTTCGTCAGAACAAGATTGAACGTCCTCAGAAACCGCTACTTTCAAGATAGAACACTCGATAGCATATTCTTCAACACCTTTCAATTCAGCTTCTTGATGAGAAGTTCCTTCTGCTTCACGAGCAGCGATTCTGTCTTCGATATCTTTTGCAGCACGGTAAGAAGCACTTTCTCCAGCGTAAGCATTAGTTGCCATTTCAGCTAATTTAGAACGGATAGCTCCAAAAGAGGAGATAGAAGTATTGAACTGAATTCTTTCGTTAGCATATTTTACAGCTCCAGAAGTAACTCTTCTTTGAGCATCAAGACATGCTGCAGCTAGTTTAATACGACCAACATTCAAAGCATTCATTGCAATTTTGAAACCGTTTCCTCTTTCAGATAACATGTTTTCAACTGGAACTTTTGTTTCGTTGAAGAAAACTTGACGAGTAGAAGAAGCACGGATTCCTAATTTATGTTCTTCTTCATTCATAGAAATTCCGTTAGACGGATCATTTTCTACGATGAAACCTGTTATGTTTTTATCATCTCCAATACGAGCAAAAACGATGAAAACGCTGCAGAAACCTGCATTCGAAATCCACATTTTTTGTCCTGTAATAGAGTAGTATTTTCCATCATCAGATAAAACTGCTTTTGTTTTTCCTGAGTTAGCATCAGATCCTGCACCTGGCTCAGTTAAGCAATAAGCTCCAAACCATTCTCCAGAAGCCAATTTCGGAACGTATTTTTTCTTTTGTTCTTCAGTACCGTAAAGTGTAATTGGCATAGTTCCAATACCAGTATGTGCACCAAAAGCAGTTGAGAAAGAACCTGTTGCTCCAGAAATGTAGTCACAAACCAGCATTGTAGAAACAAATCCCATTCCTAATCCACCATATTCTTCAGGAACCGCAACTCCAAGAAGTCCTAGTTCACCAGCTTTACGCATAGATGATTCTGTGTAAGCGTAATCTTTTTTCTCAAAACGATCTTTATGCGCCCATAATTCTTTGTCAACGAACTCTTTTACAGAGTCACGCATCATTAACTGCTCTTCAGAGAAATCTTCTGGAGTGAAGATATCCTCGCATTTTGTTTCTTTAACTAAAAACTGACCACCACGAGTCACGTTTTTTTCGATTGTATCTGCCATTGCTAATGTTTTTTTGTATGTTTTTTATTTATGGTTTTTGTACACAATCTTGTCATTTCGACGAAGGAGAAATCTTCGCGATGATTTTCCACATAGGTGATAATCTTTGCAGAGCTACTTGCGAAGATTTCTCCTTCGTCGAAATGACAAACTATATGTATACTTTACTTAATAATACTTATAATACTTCGTAAATTCCAGCGCTTCCTTGCCCAGTACCCACACACATCGAAACGATTCCGTATTTGTTACCTCTGCGTTTCATTTCGTCGAATAACTGAACAGAAAGTTTAGCTCCTGTACATCCTAGAGGGTGACCTAAAGCGATTGCTCCTCCGTTTACGTTTACGATTTCTGGGTTAATGTTCAACTCGCGAGTTACTGCTAAAGCTTGTGAAGCAAAAGCCTCGTTTAATTCAATTAACTCAATATCGTTTAATGTCAATCCCGCTTGTTTCAAGGCTTTCGGAATTGCTTTTACCGGACCAATACCCATAATTCTTGGCTCAACACCAGAAGAAGCAAAGTTTACCAAACGTGCGATTGGCTCAAGGTTTAATTCTTTTACCATTTCTTCGCTCATAATTAAAACGAATGCAGCACCGTCGCTCATTTGAGAAGAGTTACCAGCAGTTACACTTCCGTCAGCAGCGAAAACTGGTCTTAAACCTGCTAAAGCTTCTTTAGAAGTTCCTGCTCTTGGACCTTCGTCTTTATTTACAACGTATGATTTTGTTTCTTTTTTACCATTTTCATTGATGAAAGTCTGCTCAACAGTAATTGGAACGATTTGTTTGTCAAATTTTCCTTCAGCCTGAGCTTTCAAAGCTTTCATGTGAGAGTTGTAAGCAAACTCATCCTGATCTTCTCTAGAGATTTTGTATTGGTTTGCCACCGCTTCAGCAGTTAAACCCATTCCCCAGTAGTAATCTTCGTGACCTGCAGCAGCAACTTTATAATCCGGAGTTGGTTTGTAACCTCCCATCGGAATATAACTCATACTTTCTGCACCACCTGCAATGATACAATCTGCCATTCCTGATTGGATTTTAGCAGTTGCCATTCCGATAGTTTCTAATCCAGATGCGCAGTAACGGTTTACTGTAACACCAGGAACGTCTTCAACTTTTAATCCCATTAAAGAGATCAAACGTCCAACGTTTAGACCTTGTTCGGCCTCCGGCATGGCATTTCCTACCATAACGTCATCAATACGTTTTTTGTCGAAATTAGGCAGTTCGTCCATCATAAACTGGATCGTTTCTGCAGCTAATTCATCAGGTCTTTTAAATCTAAAAACACCTTTTGGAGCTTTTCCAACTGCTGTTCTATATGCTTTTACTATATATGCTGTTTTCATTTTCTTAGTTTCTAAGCGGTTTCCCTTTGGTTAACATGTATTGAATTCTTTCTAATGTTTTTCTCTCTGTACAAAGAGATAAGAAAGCTTCACGTTCGATATCTAATAAATATTGTTCAGATACTAAAGTTGCTTCAGATAAATCACCACCAGCCATTACATAAGCCAGTTTGTTTGCGATTTTCTTGTCGTGCTCAGAAATGTATTTTCCAGCCTGCATTTGATCTGTTCCAACTAAGAACATACCTAAAGCTTGTTTTCCTAATACTTTCACATCAGTTCTTCTGATAGGTTGCGTATAACCAGCTTCAGCCATTAACAAAGCATGTTTTTTAGCTTCAGCAATCTGACGATCTTTGTTTACTACAATAACATCTTTCCCGTGTTGAAGAAGTCCAGTGTCAAAAGCTTCATAACCAGAAGTCGAAACTTTTGCCATTGCGATTGTCAAGAAATACTCTTGAAGAACGTTCAATTCCACATCATTTTTGCGGAATAAATCTGAAGCTCTTAAAGCCATTTCTTTAGATCCACCTCCACCAGGAAGTACACCAACACCAAACTCAACTAATCCCATGTACGTTTCTGCAGCAGCAACAACTTTATCAGCATGTAAGCTCATTTCGCATCCACCACCAAAAGTCATTCCGTGAGGTGCTACTACAACTGGAATAGAAGAATAACGAACACGCATCATTGTATCTTGGAACAATTTAATTGCCATGTTCAATTCATCGTATTCCTGCTCAACCGCCATCATGAAAATCATTCCGATGTTAGCACCAACAGAGAAATTCGCTGCTTGGTTTCCAATAACTAAACCTTGATATTCTTTTTCAGATAAGTCGATTGCTTTATTGATAGCTTGTAGAACATCGCCACCAATTGTATTCATTTTAGATTGGAATTCTAAGTTCAGGATTCCATCTCCTAAATCTTGAATAATTGCCCCACTATTGCTCCAAACTTTTTTGCTTTCGCGAATGTTGTTCAGAATAATAAATGATTCTTGTCCAGGAACTTTTACTTGTGATTTTGTTGGAATGTTATAGAAATAAGTAGCTCCTTCTTTTACAGAATAGAAACTTTCGCTTCCAGAAGCCAGCATTTCAGTAACCCATGCAGCAGGCTCTAAACCTTCAGCTTTCATGATTTCAATTCCTTTGGCAACACCAATAGCATCCCAGATTTCGAATGGACCATTTTCCCATCCAAAACCAGCTTTCATGGCATCGTCAATTTTGTATAATTCGTCTGAGATTTCAGGAACTCTGTTTGACACATAAGCAAACATTCCAGCGAAACTCTTACGGTAGAATTCTCCCGCTTTGTCTGTTCCTTTTACTAAAACTTTAAAACGATTGATTGGTTTATCAATAGTTTTTGTTAGTTCGAGCGTAGCAAAATTTGCTTTTTTCGCAGCGCGGTATTCTAATGTATCTAAGTCTAAAGAAAGAATATCTTTATCTACTTTTTTGTAGAAACCTTGTCCAGTTTTACTTCCTAACCAATTATTTTCCATCATTTTGTTGATGAAATCAGGAAGTTTGAACAATTCGTGTTGTTCGTCGTTAGGGCAGTTTTCGTAAATACCGTTGGCAACGTGTACCAAAGTATCCAAACCAACAACGTCAACCGTACGGAAAGTAGCCGATTTTGGACGACCGATAACCGGACCAGTCAATTTATCAACTTCTTCAATTGTTAATCCCATTTCTTTTACCAAGTGGAATAAACTTTGGATTCCGTAAATACCAATTCTGTTCCCAATAAACGCTGGAGTATCTTTAGCAACAACCGAAGTTTTTCCTAAAAATTTAGATCCGTATTCGTTTAAGAAATCCAATACTTCAGTTGAAGTTTTTGGACCAGGAATAATTTCAAATAATTTTAAGTAACGCGCAGGGTTAAAAAAGTGAGTTCCGCAGAAGTGTTGTTGAAAATCTTCGCTTCTTCCTTCACTCATAAAATGAATTGGAATACCAGAAGTGTTAGATGTAACCAAAGTTCCCGGTTTACGGAATTTCTCGATTTGTTCAAAAACTAATTTTTTGATATCCAAACGCTCTACAACAACCTCAATAATCCAATCAACATTAGCAATTTTTGCCATATCATCTGTTGTATTTCCAGTCGTAATTCTATTTGCGAATTTCTGACTGTAAATAGGAGATGGTTTTGATTTTAATGAATTCGCCAAATGTTCGTTTACCACACGGTTGCGAACGGCTTTACTTTCAAGTGTTAATCCTTTTTTAGCTTCAGCTTCGGTCAGTTCACGCGGTACAATGTCAAGAAGTAAAACTTCGACACCAATGTTAGCAAAATGACAAGCTATACCTGAACCCATAATTCCGGATCCAATTACAGCAACTTTTTTAATTGTGCGTTTCATAATTTGTTACTATTTGTTTGTAGGAGGAAAAGAATGTTATTCTTTTTCTGTGTTTTCTGTTTGATTAAATATGTTTTTATCGTGAATCAGTTCATTGATGATTTCAGAAACTTCGATAAAATGATTCAGCTTTTCTTCTGAGACATGTTTTCTAACGGTTTCATTAAACTTTAGAACTGTATTTTTAGATAAATCTCTTTTTTCTTTTCCAAAATCGGTCAGGTAAATCAAAACACCTCGGCCGTCGCTTGGATTTTTTTTGCGAACAATCAAACCTTTTTCTTCCATAGATTTTAAGGTTCTTGTTAAGCTGGTGGCTTCCATTCCCATTCTTGGGCCAAGAGCCGTTGATGGAGTTCCTTCTTCCTTGTCCATACTTAAAAGAGCAAATCCAGTCGCCATTGTGGCATCGTATTTAGCAGCTTCTTCATTATACATTCTTGAAACAGCTTGCCATGTCGCTCTTAAAATATAATCTATCGTTTTGTCTTTCATAGGTAACTATATCGATTTCAAATATAATTAAAAAATACTATGCATGCATATGATTTTTTAATAAATTTTTGGTTAGTTATAAAATATCCCTGATTTAGAGGGTTTTGGTGGTTTATTTTAAGTGAAATATACTATTCTTTTTTTAGATTTTAACATTTTTAATGCGGTAAAAATCTTTTTTTAGTTTTTAAAACGCATTTATTTCTGTATTCTGTAAAAAATTATGCATTTATTTCAGTTTGTTTTTCAGAATCGTAACGCGAAATGGCCTCTAGAAGTATCTTTTTCATACGATTTCTCAGACCTTCTGGTCTTAAAATCTCCAAACAGCTTCCAAAACCTAGTAGAAGCCTCTCCATCTCGTAATTTGGGATTACATATATGTGTATAATGACGCTTCCATCTTCGTTTTCTTTAATTAAACGCTGAGATTCGTGCAAAGGTTTTGTAAGTACATAAGGCGCGTTCGAAGCATCAACCCATAATTCGATACGCCTTGCGTTTAATCCTGAATTTACGGTAACACCAATTACATCTTTATAATAAATGTCGGCATCAAAATCTTCTTCTAAATAAGGATGATTAAAATCGTAATCAATCGAAATGATTCTATCTAACGCTAAATTGGTAATCGGCTGAGAGGCTTTTTTCCTTCCGATTAAAAACCAACGGTTATTGAATTCCTTCAATACAAAAGGATGAAAATGGAATTTTGTTTCTTCTCTCGATTTAAAAGATTTATAAGTAATAATGAGAACCATTTTTTTGATAATCGCCTGATAAATTTCGTCTAAATAATGCAGTCCTTTTAGTTTCTCATTTTTATCCAAATAAATAACAGGTTTGGTATGCGATTTCTCAGCATAGATTTTATCTTCTAATCTTTGTAGAATATCGGATACATCATTAAATAAAGAGAAATCTTTAAACTGTTTCAGCATAGAAACCGTTTCCGTTAAAACATTCATATCTGTTTCCGTCAGCGGAATATCGGTTATCGAAAAATCTTCGTCTTCATATTTATAATACTTTTTATCATAAACGACGATCGGCGCATTATAACCGAGTTTTTCACTTCGCATCAGCTGAATATCCATCTGAATGGTTCGCTTGCTAATTGGGTTTTGTCGTCCTTCATATTCAGATAAAGCTTCAGAACATTCTTCTATTAAATCTTCGAGAGTCCATTGCCTGTATTTATTTTGCAGACATTTATCGATGGTTTTGTAGCGAATTAAGGCGTTTTTGTTTTGTGACATTGGTTGTGATGTTTAAACGTAGAGACGCAATTCATTGCGTCTAAACATTGTAGATATTTGTTGTGGATAATCATTGGCTGTGTGTCTAACACATTGTGGATATATTCGTTGTGCAGACGCAATGAATTGCGTCTCTACATTAATAATGAAATCTCTTTTTCAATATTAATTCTCGCCTTTTCTTCATACAAATTCCGAAACTCATCGGTTTGAAAAATAAACTCATTCTCCAGAAAATGCTTCAACGCTTTTGCACGTCCGGGTTTGTATAGAAAATCAGGATAAATGCGATATTCTTTTCTGATTTGTTCGAAGTAGATTTTATAATCTTCCCAATCTTTAGCGAGGATTTTTAAATCAAAATCGATTAACCAGTTAATGTCTTCAATTTCATTTTGCTGATGTTGCTGTGTGGCGCAGATCGCATCAAAAACCAATTGCTTATTTAGATTGCTATTTTCAGGTAAAACAGCCAAAGCATATTCAGCACTTTTGAGTTCGTTATCTTTTTTAGAGGCCGAATAAACAATGTCATGATAAAAAATAGAAAATAATATTTCATCCGGATTTTGAAGTTTATCACGATACGTTTCAAAACTCTCAATCATGGCTGAAATATGAGTTAAATTGTGATAATGCCTTGATTTTGCTGAATATGCCTTTTCTAAATCCTTCCAGTTTTGCTGAATTTCATTTGCTGAAAAGTCAATTTTTGAGAGTAATTCAGAATAGATTTTCTCTAAATTCATGTTGTTTTTTACTCAAATTTAAAATTCTTTTTTTACTGCGCAAAATAATTGCGTAGTAGTTTTGAAATCTTTGCTCAAGAAATAAAACAATAACCATTGTCTAATTTTAAAAACCAGAAATTATGAAATTCAATTTTTTAGCAAAAGAGAAAAACAATATAGTGAATCACGAAAATGCTCCAGCTTTTTCTTTAACATCGGAATACGAATTATATACAGCAGTTGTAACAACAAGCTTAAGTGCTTCATTTTATGAAAAAGATACAACTCGTTTGGAACGAATCAAAAATTTGATTAAAAAATGTAATCCAGTATTTGTTGCAAAGTTGGCCGTTTATGCCCGTAACGAAATGCATATGCGTTCTGTGCCATTAGTTTTGGTTGTAGAATTGGCTAAGATTTATTCTGGCGACTCATTGATCAGTAAAATGATAACTCACGTAATTCAGCGTGCAGACGAGATAACAGAATTGTTAGCATATTACCAAATGGCAAACGAACGAAATGGCGTTAAGAAATTAAACCGTTTGTCAAAACAAATCCAAAAAGGTTTGGCGGTTTCATTCAATAAATTTGACGAATACCAATTGGCAAAATACAATCGCGATGGTGTGGTTAAATTAAAAGATGCTTTGTTTTTGGTTCATCCGAAAGCAAAAGACGAAGCACAGCAAGCGATCTTTAATAAAGTTGCGAGTAACACTTTGCAAACGCCATATACTTGGGAAACTGAGTTGTCGCAATTAGGTCAGGTGAAATTCTATAATGAGAATGAAAAGCAAAAAGCATTCACTCAAAAATGGGAAGAATTAATCGACAGTGGTAAAATAGGTTACATGGCTTTGTTGCGTAACTTACGAAATATCTTAGAAGCGAATGTTTCTGGTTTTCATATGTTGAAAGTATGCGATTACCTTTCTAACGAAAAAGCAGTCGTAAACTCCAAACAATTGCCATTCCGATTTTTATCTGCTTATCGTGAAGTGAAAGATTTGAATTTTAAATTCACTTCAATGGTTTTAGATGCTTTGGAAGATGCTGTTATGGCGAGTTCACAAAACATAAAAGGTTTTGATGTAAACACATCCGTTGTAATCGCTTGTGACGTTTCGGGTTCAATGCAACAGCCAATTTCACCAAAAAGCAAAGTATTGCTTTATGATATCGGTTTGATGTTGGGTATGTTAATGCAAAGCCGTTGTAAAAATGTGGTAAGCGGTATGTTTGGTGATCGTTGGAAAATAATCAATATGCCAAAACGAAGCATATTGGCCAACGTGAACGAATATTACAAGCGTGAAGGTGAAGTGGGTTACGCTACAAATGGTCATTTGGTTTTGGAAGATTTAATCGGCCGAAAAGAAATTGTAGACAAAGTAATGTTGTTTACAGACGTTCAAATGTGGAATAACGCGTACACAAAAGACTCATTTGCAAATTCATGGAATCGATATAAAAGTATCGCTCCGAATGCAAAATTGTATTTATTTGATTTGGCTGGTTACGGTCAGTCGCCAATTAACATCGAAAAAAACGATGTATATTTAATAGCCGGTTGGTCAGATAAAGTGTTTGATGTTTTGAATGCTTTAGAGGATAAAAACAGCGCTTTGAATTACATTAATCGAATAGAATTGTAAATTTTCAATCTACTGCGCAAAATAATTGCGCAGTATGATTTGAATATTTGTAAAAGAAATAAGTTCATTGAAAATAGAATAAAAAACAAGTGTCGTAGATAAGTGTTACTTCGCTGTTAACGACGTTGTCGCGGGTTCGAGCCCCGCCACTTCCGCAAGAAAAAAAATATAAAAGGAAGTGTAGCTCAGTGGTAGAGCACGTAAATTTCACTTATCGTTTGTTGCCTTGTTTTAAAAATAAAAAAGAATGTCGTAAATAAGAGTTACTTCGTCTCAAATTTGGGGAGGAATAGCGAAGTTGTAAAATCAGCAAGGTTATCCAGTTCGACTCTGGCAAGACAAGCCCCGTTTCTCTTATTGCTTTTTACTTCTTTTTAAAACTGAAAAATGTCGTGTATAAGAGCTACTTCGTTTAGGTTGAATATTAACTCTTATAAATTATTACTTTTTCAAAAAAATAAGATGCCGTGTTTAAGTGTTACTTCGTTGGTTGATTTCATTAGGTTCGAGTCCTAAAAGTCGCTTATAGAATATTGCTCTTAAAAAAGAGTGTCGTCAGGAAATGGTTCCTTCGTTCCAAAGAAATTTAAACCATTCCTAAATGTTACCTCTTTTAAAATTTAATAAAAAAAATTAATAGTTATGAGAAATTCAGAATTTGAAATTCATCCTTTTAATGAAGCTTTCTATATTGAATCTTTATTAAATAAAACACGTTCAATTTTGAATGATGTTGATTCATTAAATAAATTTTGGAAAAATGGAATTCATCATTGTAAAAACGACAATGCAATTTTAGATACACTTCAAAATATCATTGGGAATGTAGGAGCGATTTCTCGATTTTTTTGGCCTTCAAATAATAAAGGATATTATAAAATTAGAGGAGAAAAACTTCGTAAGGTTTATGATGTTAGTGATTTAAGTGTTTTAAAAAATAGAGATATGCGAAATTATATTGAACATTTTGATGAAAAACTAGATGATTTTTTAGAAGAATTCACTACTGGAATAGTAATGCCAAAATATGTAGGACCAATAGATGATTTTGATGATGGAAGAGCAATTTTTAGAGCGTATTTTTATGATCAACATATTTTTAAGATACTAAATGTAGAATATGAAATAAAACCAATAATAGTTGAAATTAGTAGAATTCATGAAATTTTATTAGTGCAAGATGAAAATGGTGGGCGGTTTTAAAATAACTGCGAAGCAGTAAAAAAAACTTTGCGCCTTTGTCCCTTAAAAACAAAAAAATGAAAACACAAATAAACGGTACAGATATATTAGAATTAGGATTCCCAGAAGGAAAAATAATCGGGATTGCCTTAAAAATAAACAGCAAAAGAAACGGATTCGCAAGAGACGAAATGATCACAAATTTCAAAAACGTCTTAGAAACTCCGGAGAATTATATAGACGATAAAATCTTCAGCAAACTGGCTGTGGCTTTAATCGAAAAATCAAATGAAAAACCAGAAGATTTCATTGCTTTAAATGAAACTCCGAATGCGTATTCGGCTTACGGATTGGATCATATCGAGGACGGAGCCAGAAAACAAATGGAAGTTGCCATGAAACTGCCTATTACGGTTGCTGGAGCTTTAATGCCAGACGCGCACCAAGGTTACGGATTACCAATTGGCGGAGTTCTAGCCACAAAAAATGCCATTATTCCGTATGGTGTTGGCGTTGATATTGGATGTAGAATGGCGTTGTCGGTTTATGATATTCCAGAAGATTTTTACTTTGAAAACGAGGCTAAATTCAAAAAAGAATTAATTGCGAATTCTATTTTTGGAGCAGGTCACGGATTTCACGGTCAGTACAAATCAGATCACGCGGTTTTGGAGAACGAAACATTCAATATGAATCCGTTTGTGAAGAATTTGAAAGATAAAGCCTGGTCGCAATTAGGATCTTCGGGTGGTGGAAATCACTTTGTGGAATTCGGAATCATGGAATTTGCGCAAGACGATGCGGTTTTGAATATCCCAAAAGGAAAATACGTCGCTTTGTTAACTCATTCAGGTTCACGCGGAATGGGAGCCACAATTGCTGGACATTATACAAAAATTGCCAAAGACGAATGCAGACTTCCAGAAGTTGCCAAAAATTTGGCGTATTTAGATATGAATTCGCAATTGGGTCAGGAATACTGGATGGCGATGAATTTGGCGGGAGATTATGCTTCGGCTTGTCATGAGATTATCCATAACAAAATGGAACGCGCTTTGGGTGCGACGATTTTAGCCAAAGTCGAAAACCACCATAATTTCGCTTGGAAAGAAATCTGGAACGGCGAAGAAGTGATCGTGCATAGAAAAGGAGCAACTCCAGCAGGAAAAGGTGTTATGGGAATCATTCCGGGAAGTATGACCGCGCCGGGATTTTTGGTGAGAGGAAAAGGCGAGGAGAACGCGATTAATTCGGCTTCGCATGGAGCAGGAAGACAAATGAGCAGAACGCAAGCCATTAAAAACATCACGCAAATCGAAATGAAATCGATCCTGAGAGATCATGGCGTGACACTTATCGGAGCAGGTCTTGACGAAGCCCCAATGGCTTATAAAGATATCAATCAGGTGATGGAAGCGCAACAGGATTTGGTCGATGTTGTGGCGAAGTTTACACCGAAATTGGTTAGAATGGCTGATGATGGAAGCCGAGAACACTAAGAAGAAGCAAGAGACAAGAAGCAAGATTGAAAAGTCTTGTCTCTTGCTTCTTTCTTCTACAAAATCTTAAAAGAAAAAATAATCGGTTCTAGAGAGGAAAAAACCTTAGCACCTTAGCCTCTCAGAACCTTAGCAACTTTAAAAAAAATGAATTACATAGACATAGGAATCAACCTAACGAACAAACAATTCCAAAACGACATAGACGATGTCGTACAAGACGCGCTCGACGCCGACGTATCGCAAATGATACTCACAGGCACCAGCGTACGAAATAGCGAAGAATCTGCGAAGATCGCGAGACAGTATCCAGGCGTGCTGTACGCTACGGCGGGAATACACCCGCATGATGCGAAGAGTTTTGATGCGCAGAGTATTTCGAAACTCAGGAAATTATTAGAACTGAAACACGTTGTTTCCGTTGGCGAATGCGGACTCGATTTTGATCGTGACTTTTCACCCAGAAACAAACAGGAAGAATGTTATAAAGCCCAATTAGAATTGGCGATCGAAGTTCAGAAACCTTTGTTTTTGCACGAACGAAGCGCTTTTAATTCGTTTATGAATATTACCAAAGACTATTTACCGCAATTGCCAAAAGCCGTTGTGCATTGTTTTACGGGAACGTTGCAAGAAGCCAAAACCTATCTCGATAACGGATTTTATCTGGGTTTTACGGGAGCGATTTCAGATGCCAGACGTTTTAGCCATTTAAAAGAAGTCATTCAATACGTACCGCTCGACCGAATGATGATTGAAACCGATGCGCCGTTTATGCTTCCTAAAAATGTCTCGAACAGCCTTTTAAAGAAATACCACGAACGTCGTTGCGAAACTGCTTTTCTGCCGTATGTTGCCGGAACAATTGCACAGTTTAAAGGAATTACTTTAGCTAAAGTAGCGGAGGAAACGACTAGGAATTCTAAAAGCTTTTTTGGGATTTAATATAATATGAGACCTAGAAAGCTTTGTGGGTTAACAACTGCGAAATAAAATAAAAAATATATGTAATTACTTACATTGTAATTTTCTGTTTATTTATATTTGAAAACAATTATAATGAAAAATATATTTGAAGAGAATACTAATTTCAAAGTTTAATAGCATAAAATGATTCAAAAGAACAGATTACTTTTATTATCGGTAGTTTTACTATTGCTTTTTTCTTGTAAAGAAGAAAAGAAAACCAAACTTAAAAAGAGCATTAAAAAAGAAGTTGCAACAGCTGAACCTAAAAAAGTGGAAATTGAAGGAAGAATTCTAGAGGAGGCTCAAAGCAATTTTCTGAAACAATTGGTAAAGGAAGAAATTGGTGAACAAAAGTATGATGATCTGCAAATCGAAAAAGCGCCTTACAGTGTTCATTTTAGTAATGATGGCGATCCGTATGCTGTTGAGTTTGATATTATAAAAGTACAGGATTTTAATAACGACGGAATTATAGATTATGTAGTGTTTAGAGATTCAAGCGGAATGTTGGGAGGAAATGCAAATACCAACCAAGATTATATCTATTATATCATGAAAGACGAAATTAATTATAAAGAAGCGCATAGTATTCTGGGGTATGCGCCATTTTCTTATAATATAATTGACGAAGCAAAATTTGAAGGAGATACATTTAAAGTCAAAATCACTCAAAATTTTAGAACGTATATGAAGGAGGATTTAAAATCAGCTTATTTATCTTTTGTTTATAAAGAAGGAAATCTTTATGAAGAATCGTATTTGTCTGATTGTAAGCTCGCACAATTAGAATCTAAAACTATTTTTAATGACATGCCCGAAGTAACCAAACGTATTCGAAGCATTGAAATGCATAATTATTGCGAAACTATAGGAGAAGTGTATAAAAAAGGCGATGTGTGTATTCTTGCCGATTTAGAAGGTTGTGATAACCTATCGCTGACATTTGATATCGATTATAAAGTCGAAAAAAGTAAATTGAAAAATGCTGTATTTAGAAAGAATACTACTTTAGAACTTTTGAAATTTTTATCAGCTAATACTCAGTTTTCGGAAGAGATCGATGTGATGATAGAATATTACGAACAAAATCCAGTAACTGGCAAATCTATAGAAACGGTAGAAGGATATAGCTTTAGAGTGTTAATTCAGCAAAATAATCCAAATAAAAACGAACTTCGTTTTTTAGTACAGCTTGAGAAAATTGATAATCCGTATCAAAAAGAAAACTGGGAAATTGCTACCCGTAATAAAACTGCTCCGCAAGAGGATGAAGATTATTAATTTTTGCCATATGTAGCGGGAACAATTGCACAGTTTAAAGAAATTACTTTGGTTAAAGTAGCGGAGGAAACGACTAGGAATTCTAAAAGCTTTTTTTGGATTTAGGTTTGTTTTCCTAAGAGGTTTCTAAATCCTGTTAGGTATTTATTGGATTTAAAATCACGTGTTGCTACTTGGTTTTAAGTTTTTTTTAAAATTACATTTGAAACTATCATGAAAGAAAAAATATTAGAAAAATTAAAAGAAATAGAGAAGCAAAAAGATGTAGAAATACTTTTTGCTGTAGAATCAGGTAGTCGTGCCTGGGGATTTGCTTCTCCAGATAGTGATTATGATATTCGTTTTATATACAAACATAAACCAGAATTTTATTTATCGCTTTGGGAGAAACCAGACGTAATAGAATTTATGACAGAAGATGATCTTGATGGTTCTGGCTGGGATTTACGAAAAGCCATAATATTATTAGCAAAATCTAATACACCTTTGATTGAATGGCTGTTTTCGCCAATAGTGTATTTCAGGAATGATGATTTTGTAAAACAAATGCAGGACTTAGCCGTAGAATGTTTTTCACCAATAGCGGTTTTACATCATTATTTAGGAACAACAAAGAATTTTATGGAAGTCTGCGAAATGGAAGAAGTAAAACTAAAAAGTTATTTCTACGCCCTACGCACCGCATTAGCAGGAAAATGGATTATAGAAACTAACACTTTTCCACCTGTTGCTTTTGCTGATTTATTACCAATTGCGCCACAAAACATACAAGAGAAAATACTGGAATTACAACAAATTAAAGCTATACAAGACGAGAAATATTTGCATCCAAAAGAAAATCTTATAACTGATTTTTTACTTGAAACAGTAAAAAATAATCAAGAGAATGCAAGTAATTTGGAAAGTGGGAAGAAAATAGCTGAGAAATTGGATTTGTTTTTTAGAAAAGAAATTACAAAATAAAAACTATTTTGATTAGTTTGTTAAAAAGTATTTCGCATCTTACATTTATCAATGTGATTATGAACTGATTAAATTATTGTTTTTTAAATATCTAATATATTATGTTTAAACGCTTACTATTAACAGTTAGCTTTCTTTATTTAACGGCTGCTTCTTCTCAAAATTTAAATGAAATAAATTCTCTTGACGAAGCTGAGAATTTTGTCAAATTGAATCCAAAAGCTGAAATTACTACTTTAGAGATTGGAAGCGATAGTCTTGATTATTATAAAAATAGATTTCTAGAAAAAGATATGATTGATAAAAATCGGATTGTAAAAACAGAGTTTACTGTCTCAATGAGAGTTAGTTATGTTTATTTAGATGGCAGTAAGTTAAGTATAAATCAGATTAATAAAAAAAGGCAAGAGATTATCAAATTATATAAAAAAGGTAAATCATTTGGAGAATTAGCCACTATTTACAATATGGACGGTAATAGGAATAAAGGTGATTTAGGATGGTTTAATGAGGGAGTTATGCATAAAACTTTTGAAGATGCAATTAAAAATCATAAAATAAATGATGTATTTGAAGTTGATATTTCTGAAAATAAATGGTACTACATTGTTTTGAAAACATATAATGATTGCCCTAAATCTATTTTTTATATTTTGAGTTTGCCTGAATAAAAACATATTATAATCTATGACTATCCAAAACTTAAAATCCCAAAACTTAATCCTTTTCGAAGTTATTTCGGGAAGTAAATCTTTTGGGTTAAATACACCAACATCAGATACAGATATTAAAGGTGTTTATTATTTACCAAAAGAAAAATTCTTTGGGTTAGATTATATTCCGCAGATAAGTAATGAGACGAATGATGAGGTATATTATGAAATTGGTCGTTTTGTAGAATTATTGCTTAAAAACAATCCAAATATTTTAGAGATTTTAGCTTCTCCCGAAGATTGTATTTTATGCAAAGATCCACTGATGGAGCGTTTGCAACTCGAAGATTTTCTGTCTAAACTTTGTAAAGATTCTTTTGCGGGTTATGCTGTCACACAGATTAAAAAGGCGAGAGGTTTAAATAAGAAAATCGTAAACCCAATGCCAAAGGAAAAGAAAAGTCTTTTGGATTTTTGTTATGTTTTAAAAGGTTATGAAACTATTCCATTATTAGGATTTTTGCATGAAAACAATTGGAATCAAGAACAAATAGGTTTAGTAAATCTTCCTAATTCAAAAGGAATGTTTGCCATGTTTTACGACGAAAATAAAGCTTTAGGTTATAAAGGAATTATTCAGAAAGAAAATTCTAATGAAGTTTCACTTTCATCAATTCCAAAAAATGAAAAGCTGATTGGCTATTTATCTTGCAATCAAGATGGGTATTCGAAATATTGTAAAGAATACTCTGAATATTGGAGTTGGATTGAAAAACGAAACGAAGATCGTTACAATACAAACCAACAGCACGGAAAAAATTACGATAGCAAAAATATGATGCATACGATTCGTCTTTTGCAAACGGCTGAACAAATTCTTTCGACAGGAAAATTGAATATCAGAGTTTCTAACCGTGAAGAATTACTAGATATAAAAGCAGGGAACAAAGAATATGATGATCTATTGGAAATGGCAGATAATTTAATTACTTCAATCGAAAGTCATTACTTAACTTCCAATCTTCCTGAAAAGCCAGATGAGCAAAAAGCAATTCAAACCTTAATTGAAATAAGAGAACAATTATATCAGTAAGATTAATTTCTATCTTTGTTTTAAACCTAAACTCAGAATTAAAAAACAAAAAAGTTAAAAAGTAAGTTATTTCTTTCTTTTTAAAATAAAAGTATATCTTTGCGATGCAAAACAATCAAAGGAGAAATCCTTAAAACTTTTTTTAAGTTAACATAAACGAATACCTCGTCATGGTGAAGGAACAGGAAACTGTCCTAAATCATTCCTTTGAATGTTTTGCACACCTAAAGCGAGGTATTCGCGTATCTAAAATTTTCTATTATGCAAAAAGAAAATCAAAAACCAACACATCGTGATGTAGTGCCATCCGTAATTAATTTCCTTTCAGACGAATTGTTTGAGGGAGATTACAAAGAACAGCCCATGTATTTGCAGGAAATCTTCGAGCTTTTAATGCATACAGAGTTTAGCGACGATATCAATTTAAGGCAAAAAATCCTGAGCTGTTTAAGAACCAGCCGAAATCTGGCAGAAACGTTATCGCCATTTTCAGAGAAGCAGATTTATAAGGCTTGTAGTAGCAACCGTAAATTATTTCAATAAAAACTCAAATCCCGACAATAACCAATTGTCGGGATTTTTTGTTACAAAAAATATATTTTGGCTATATTTTGTTAAATTAATCTAAAATATAGTACATTTGTATCTGTAATTAATAATAGAAAAAATACATATGAAATATTCATCAAGCCAATTTTTTGAACCTTTAGCAGGAGATTTTCCAGCTAATAGCTCAGGATGCGTATGTATTTTTATGAAATTATGATTTAGTATTTAGAGTCAAACTCATCATAAAATAGAAAAGCGTCCTCATTGTAGGACGCTTTTTTTGTTTTAAAGCCTTTCGATTTCGCTTAAAAAGCACTTCGACTTCGCTCAGTGTGACAAAAAAGATGTTTCGACTTCGCTCAACATGACAACAAAATGATAGAGAAAACAAACCAGAACTAAAAAAACTAAAAAAATAATTGACCAAAATGTTTAATGAGTAATAAAAATAGAAAGATATAGTCTTGGAAAGTAATCTAATGAGTAACAGTCATTTGATACAAAAATGAGATCTGCACCAGTTTGCGGACAGGAATTTCTTTGTCTAAATTTTTGGTGTAACTAATTGATAGTCAGAAAATTAATCTTAAAAAATATTTGGAAATATGAATTTTTCTATCATATCTTTGCCAAACAAAATTGAAACAAAGCGTTTCAGAAAACAACAACAACAATTATAAAAAATAGATAAAATGAGTTTTAAATTATACATACACAACCCAGGATTAGTAGCCGCGACTTCGTTTCGTGAATGCTTTTACATGTCGGTGCATCAATATAGACAATAGGATAGTTATATCGTATTTGTTATAGAAGCACCTTTAATTGGGTGCTTTTTTTTGTCTTAGGGACAAAGGTTCAAAGGGGCAGAGGGACAAAGGAAAAAAAACTTAGTATCTCAGCATCTCAGTACCTCAGAAGCTTAATTAAAAACAATAAAAATTTAAGGATGAATCAAAAAATAGGACTTAGGTCAGACTATAGTGGTCAAACAGATAAAGTGGAATTTAGTGAGTTGCCATTTGCCTCGAGTAGAGAGGTGGATTTAGAACTTATTAACCTATGGAAAGGAAAGGTGAATTTTAGGAAAATTATACATATCATTTAGAGATATTTCTCTGGTAAAGCAATGGTGCTTTTGAACTTGTGTGATATTGGATTTCTTAGAAAAACCTTCGATTTCCTGAGATTCCCAAGAACTACAAAATCAAAATACCATGCAAAACAATACATTACAACAATATAAAAAAGCAATTAGAAAAAAATACGAGATAGAAAAGGAAGGTAAGTACTTTGATTACTTGTACCAGCCTTCTCGTGGTAAACTTCGTGATTTGTGCTGGTTGATTTTCGAAAACAACCCAACCAAAGATGATATGAATGTCTTCAGTAATCTTTTGGGTTTAGATTTCGATCACAGCAAAAAGAATAAATTTAAGGAGAAGAAAGATAAGTTTAGACCTATTGAGACTTTCTTTAAAGGTGAAACGGATCCATCAAACATTGATGCTATAAATATGGCTGCAATTTTGGTTGATTTTGAACCGCGTCCTTTCAAAAAGTTTTACGAAAATTCTAAAACACAGGAAATAAAGCCGGTTAAACGGATGGAGAAAGCTAAAGAGGTTCTCAAAAAGAAAAGAACCGAAAAAAAAGAAAAGCTTGAAAAGAAAGCTAAGAAAAGAAGTTTCTTCCTAGATTTTAAAAATTTTTTCTTCTAGAAAAATAGAAAGCATTTTGATAATTATCATGACATTAGTCATTGAGGGATTTACACATAAATTAAAAACGGCTGTCAATTGACAGCCGTTTTCGTTTGGTTATATTATTCTGATTTATTAATTGTTTCTGTAGATTTTTCCGTAAAGATCTTTATAAATTTCTTTAATAATTTTACGTTTCAATTTTAGAGTAGGAGTAAGCTGTCCGCCATCTATAGACCAAACATCTGGTGTAAGCTCAAAACGTTTTACTTGTTCCCAGTGTCCGAATTTTTTGTTGATGCCTTCCACTTCTTCGTCAATGCGTTTAATAACATCTGGATTAGCACTAATTTCTGCATCAGAACTTCCTAAAGCAATTTTATGGATTTTAGCCCATTCTTTTACAAATTCGAAGTTTGGCTGAATAAAAGCGCCTGGCATTTTTTCACCTTCACCAATAACCATAATCTGCTCAATAAAACGAGATTGTTTCATTGCATTTTCGATCATTTGCGGAGCAATATATTTACCGCCAGAAGTTTTAAACATTTCTTTTTTACGATCTGTAATTTTTAAGAAACCTTCGCTGTCAATTTCTCCAATATCTCCGGTATGGAAATAACCATCAATTACAGCTTCAGCAGTTTTTTCTGGGTCTTTATAGTAGCCTAACATTACGTTCGGACCTTTTAATAGAATCTCTCCGTCTTCGGCAATTTTCACTTCCACATTACGGATTGGTTTTCCAACAGTTCCAATTTTAAATCCTTTGTTTCTTTGGTCGTTTACGGCAATTACTGGAGAAGTTTCAGTTAAACCGTAACCTTCCATAACCGGAATTTCTGCAGCAGCAAAAACTCTTGTTAAACGTGGCTGTAAAGCGGCACTTCCAGAAACCATTAAATCTAAATTTCCGCCCAAACCTTCTTTCCATTTGCTGAAAATAAGTTTGCGAGCAATTTTTAATTGAAATTCATACCAAGCGCCATTTGCTCCGTATGGTTCATATCTTAAACCTAAATCGATAGCCCAGAAAAACAGTTTTTTCTTGATACCTGTTAATTCTGCACCTTTAGCATAAATTTTATCGTATACTTTTTCTAAAAGCCTTGGTACAGCAGTAATTACAGTTGGACGTACTTCTTTTAAGTTATCACTGATTTTATCAATAGATTCTCCAAAGTAAACCGATACACCATAATATTGATAGATGTATAAAATCATTCTTTCAAAAATATGGCAGATAGGCAAGAAGCTTAATGCTGTACTTTTTCCTGGATCAAACGGAATTCTTGGCGAACTGTCTAAAACATTTGACACAATATTTTTGTGCGAAAGCATAACGCCTTTTGGTCTTCCTGTTGTTCCAGAAGTATAAATAATTGTTGCTAAATCGTCTGTGTGGATGCTATCTTTTCTAGCTTCAACTTCGCTTTGATTGCTGTCATCTTCGCCTAAAATCAATAAATCTGACCAATGTTTACAGCCATCAATTTCATTAAAAGAATAAACCTCTTTCAATGAAGGTACATTGGCTTTAATTGCATTTACTTTCTGTAGCACTTCTTCATCAGAAACAAAGCAATAGATACTGCCACTATGGTTTAAAATATATTCGTAATCTTCTTCTGCAATAGTTGGATAAATTGGAACATTCTGAGCACCAGTCTGCAAAATACCAATATCCATAATATTCCATTCGGTACGGTTATTTGAGCTTATTAAAGCAATTTTATCATCTTTCTGAACGCCCATACGCAATAATGCTCTCGAAATAGCATTTGCTTTTGCAATATATTCTTCACTGGATGTTTTTTCCCAGACTCCATTTTTTTTGGTTGCAAGAGCAACTGGAAGGTTGTAAGTTTCTTGTTGATAATAGGGAAAATCAAAAAGGCGTGTGATTGAAACCATGTTTAATATATTGAATTTTATCGCAAATTAAATAAAAATTAGGTATGATTTTTTATTTAATGAAATTTTATGGGAAAATTTATAGAGACTATTAAAAATCAACGAAAACGTTTTCTTTTTTGCGGTGAAATTTCCTAAAAATCAAGAAAAGTTTAATTTGGATTCTTTTTTTAATGCTTATTGTACGTTGTAATCTACATATTCTTTTACTCTTTCGCCCATCAAAAACATTTTTTTCTTGACAAAATGAATAGAAAATTGAGAGTAGTACCATTCTTCACTATCGTTTGGTCTGTACCAAAACGTATAAGAGGCACTATTGAATCCTTCTTTAAAGACAGGAACACCTTCTTCGTTACATTCTATTCCCCAATTGATTTTTTGTTTGCTTAAATCTTCGGCCTGAATAAAACCTGTTCCGTCTGGATTTAATACCGTTATAGGCTGTTTTTGATTTAAAGGTGCGTAAGTTCCAGGAACTGGATAACCGATAGTTGTGGTGATATAGCGTTCTTTAGAATTGTGAATAATCTGATCTACGTGAACTTGTGAATGCGATGGTGTAACAGCAAAGAAGATGCTGAAAATAAAAAGTAATTTTAAAAATTTCATTCGATGTAGGTTTAAGTGTTTTTGGGCCGAAAAAATCTAGTGGCTGATTTTTTGTTGGGCGAATATAATCCATTTTTTTTATAGAATGGAAGCTTAAAAATACAAGAATGAAATTTTTATGTTTTATTTATTTTAGATGAGTTTTTATTCCGTAGAAAACTGGTTTTCGAGTAGTTTTTCTTTAAAATCAGATCTGAAAGTGTAAGCAAAAGTTGCCATTAGAGCACGCGTATCTGATTTGTTCGTTCGGTTATTGCTAAACAAAAGTGTATTGTTTTTATAACCGCTTTCGAGTGTATTAAACATATCTGTAACAACCAAACCTAGTCGAGCATTTCCTTTTCCTAATTTTTGCTGAAATCCCATATCAACATTATAAATCGGAATTCTTTTTCCTTGCGGAGTTGCAACAGCCGAATTATAGTTGCCAATAATTTGAAGTTTTCCGCCTTTCCAAGGAACAAAATTATTAATGATTTTTCCGTACCAGCTAAAAGCACTGCTTACAACATCTTCGGCCTGTGGCAAATTGTCTGCATTAATGTTTTGCTGAAAAGCAGTTAAACTAATATTGGCATCATAAAAAGAAAATGGTTTAAGACTGAAAATTGTTTCTAAACCGTACGTAACAGTACTTCCAATGTTTTGTGGCTGAAGTAAAATTACACCATTGTCCAAAAGCTGTGCATATTGCCTAATGGCATCGGTTGCATTTCTGTAAAAAGCATTGGTCGAGAAAGAATAATTTTTCCAGTTTTTATTATAACTCATTTCGGCAATATGAATGATCTCTGGCTTTAAGTACGGATTTCCACCATGCGGATTCAGTGCATCTGTAATATCAATAAACGGATTTAAATCATCGAGATCAGGACGGTTAATTCGTTTGCTATATCCTAGCTTTATGAATTCATAAGGTTTTAAATTCAATTGTATGGAAGCTGATGGAAAGAGTTTTAAGTAATTATTACTGAATCGATCGCTATTATTTTGCGTTGCTCCAGTATTGGAAACATTTTCGGCACGTAAACCTAAATTGTATTTCCATTTTGGATTTTCGCTATCACCAATGTAAGAATTCATCAAACCATAAACAGCGTTTATCTGTTCATTGAATTCAAAACTATTACTAGCTAAAGGATTTACAACATAATCACCATTAATCATATCGGCACTTTCAAAATCTGAATTGAAAAATCTGAAGGTTCCCTTGTAGCCTGTTTCTATAATTGATTTTTCAGAAATTGGAAAAGCATAATTAACAATGGCATTCGAAATATTTTGATTTTCGTAATTATGTGTTCTCTGTAACAAAGCGTCACCAATCTGCTGCTGATATTCATCGTAATTATAAGTGTCAATATCGGTATTTTCTCTGTGTTTTCCGAAAGAAGAGGTAATTGAGGTATTTAAACTTTTTCGGGCATCATCAAATTTACGATCATAAGTAAAGGCAAGTTCGCCAACTTTTGAACGTTCCAATTCCAAAGAATGTCTTTTATTGCTAGAGAAAAATGCATTAGAACTTGTATTTACCTGCGTGTATAAAGTTTCGTCATTGTCTTGAGTTTCAATATTTCCTAGTGCCTCAAAAGAAAAGCTGTTTTTTTCATTTGGAGAAAAGTCAATATTTAATTTTAAATTTTGGAGGCCTTCGGTTCTTTCATCATTTCTATTTTGATGAATGTAATGTTCGTCATCAATGAAATAATTGGTTCTATCGGCATTTATTTTTTTTGTTCTTCCGGCAAAACGATTGTCGTATCCTAAACCAAAGTTCCATTTTTCAGTTTTATGGTTTAAAAGTACCGAACTATTCACTCTTCCTTTTGCGCCAAAACCTGCACCTAAAGCTACAGCGCCATTTGTACCGCTAATATTGTTCTTTTTCAGCTTAATGTTAATGATACCACTTTCAGCATTAGCATCATATTTAGCCGTGGGATTGCTAATTACTTCGATACTTTCAATACTGCTCGCTGCAATCTGATCCATATTGGTAATGGCAGAATTTTTACCATTTATTAAAATCATAGGAGATTTTCCTCTCAACGTAATTCCGCCTTCAGCATCAACGGCAACAGTAGGAATGCTTTTTAACATATCTGTAGCGGTTCCGCCTGTTTGTGAAATATTCGTAACTGCATTAAAAATAAAGCCTTCGTTGGTTTTCTGAATTTGTTTTTTCTGAGATTTTACAACAACGTCATTCAGTAAATTAGTGTCGTTTTGCAATTTGATTGTTCCGAGGGAGATTGGGCTTTCGGAAACTTTTACTTTTTGAGAAATAGTTTTAAAACCTATTAATTTAAATTGAAGCTGGTAATCTCCTGAAGAAACATTTTCTAAAGCAAAATTTCCCATTACATCGGTTACGGTATAACTGGCTACTTTAGTAGAATCGCTGGTATTTTTTAAAACCACATCGACAAACTCTACAGGAAGTTTCCCGTCGGTGACATTTCCTTTTATGGCTGTTGTCTTTTGCGCAAATGAAAATTGGCTTATAATGAATAAGAAAATCGGAAGGTATATTTTTTGGATCATATTTTTCATGAGACAAAGATATTTATCCGAAGGTTTACGCTCGCTTAAGCTGTCTTAAGATACCATTAAATTAATCTTAGAATAGTTTTAAATAGTTTTTGATAGCCACGAATTAACGAATTTTTATTTGCAAAAATTGAATTAATGAAAATTCGTGAATTCGTGGCTATCAAAAAAAAGCACCCGAATTTATCGGGCGCTTTTAGTAAAAATATATTTCTTAGTTTTTCTCAATCCATTTTCTGGCATTAACAAAAGCTTCATGCCAAGGCGAAACCTCGTCATTTCTGTCTTTTGGATAATGAGCCCAGTTCCATTGGAAAGTAGAACGCTCAATGTGAGGCATCATAACCAAGTGCCTTCCAGTTTTATCACACATCATAGCCGTGTTGTAATCAGAACCATTTGGGTTTGCAGGATAACCTTCGTAAGCATATTTAGAAACAATGTTGTATTGGTCTTCTGCATAAGGCAATTTGAATTTACCTTCTCCGTGAGAAACCCAAACTCCTAAAGTGCTTCCAGCTAGTGTAGATAACATAACCGAATTGTTTTCTTGAACTTTTACAGAAGTAAAGATACTTTCGTGTTTCTGACTTTCGTTGTGGTGCATTTTTCCGTGAACTTCGTGTTCTGGATTAATAACTTCTAATTCCATAAACAACTGACATCCGTTACAGATTCCAACAGATAAAGTATCTTCTCTTTTGAAGAAATTATCTAAAGCTGTTTTTGCTTTTTCATTGTATAAGAAAGCTCCAGCCCAACCTTTAGCAGAACCTAAAACGTCTGAGTTAGAGAATCCTCCAACTGCTCCAATAAATTGAATATCTTCAAGAGTTTCACGACCAGAGATTAAATCCGTCATGTGAACGTCTTTTACGTCGAATCCAGCCAAGTACATAGCATTCGCCATTTCACGCTCAGAATTACTTCCTTTTTCACGAATAATAGCCGCTTTTGGTCTTGGTTTAGAATTGTCGATTTCTGGTTTCTTTCCTGTAAAATGTGTTGGGAAAGTATAGTTTAAAACCTGATTTTTATAGTTTTCAAAACGTGCCTGAGCTCTTCCGTTTTTAGATTGTTTTTGATCTAATAAATAAGAAGTTTCAAACCAAACGTCTCTATAAGTTGGAATATCTAATTTATAATCTGCAATTTCTAAAGTTGCTGTAGAAGTTACAGAACCAATTTTGAAGAATTCAATATTATTAGATTTCAATTTAGCTTCAACAGCTGCATCAGATTTAGCTTGGAACACAATTCCGATGTTTTCTGCGAAAAGGATTTTCAATAAGTCTTTTTCAGCAAATGCAGAGAAATCAATTTTAGCTCCCAAGTTCACATCAGCAAAACACAATTCTAATAAAGTAGTAATTAAACCACCGCTTCCGATATCGTGACCTGCTAAAATTTGATTTTCACCAATTAATTCCTGAATGGTATTAAATGCATTTTTGAAGAAAGAAGCATCTTTTATAGTAGAAGTTTCGTTTCCGATTGTGTTTCTGATTTGTGCAAAAGATGAACCTCCTAATTTGAAATCATCTTGAGACAAATTGATATAATAAATAGAATCTCCGTTTTTCTGTAAAACAGGTTCAACTACTTTTCTAATATCGGTACAGTTTCCTCCAGCAGAAATAATAACCGTTCCTGGTGCGATTACTTCATCATTTGGATATTTTTGTTTCATCGAAAGTGAATCTTTTCCTGTCGGAATATTGATTCCCAATTCGATTGCAAATTCTGAACAACCTTCAACAGCAGCGTACAAACGAGCGTCTTCACCTTCGTTTTTACAAGCCCACATCCAGTTTGCAGATAATGAAATTCCTTTCAATCCGTCTTTAATTGGAGCCCAAACAATGTTTGATAACGATTCTGCAATAGCATTTCTACTTCCTGCAACCGGATCAATCAAAGCCGCAATAGGAGCGTGCCCAATAGAAGTTGCAATTCCTTCTTTTCCTAAATAATCCAGAGCCATAACTCCAACATTATTCAAGGGCAATTGTAACGGACCTGCATTTTGTTGTTTCGCTACTTTTCCTCCAACACAACGGTCAACTTTGTTTGTTAGCCAGTCTTTTGAAGCAACCGCTTCTAAACGTAAAACGTCTTTTAAATATGATTCGAAATCTGCTGAGTTGTAAGCAACATCAGCATATTTTCTATCGATAGTTTTGTCTGTCATAACCGTTTTTGGAGAACTTCCGAAGAAATCTTCTAAAGCATAATCCATCGGTTTTGAACCATTTGATTTTGATTCGAATGTAAAACGGTGATCGCCCGTAACATCTCCAACCTGATACATTGGCGAACGCTCTCTGTCAGCGATTCTTTGTAAAGTATCAATATCTTTTTGACCAATAACCAATCCCATTCTTTCCTGAGATTCGTTACCAATAATTTCTTTTGCAGAAAGGGTTGGATCTCCAACCGGTAATTTATCTAAATCGATTAAACCTCCAGTTTCTTCCACCAATTCAGAAAGACAGTTTAAGTGCCCTCCAGCTCCGTGATCGTGAATAGAAACAATCGGATTATGATCGCTTTCCACCAAACCACGAATGGCGTTAGCAGCACGTTTTTGCATTTCAGGATTTGAACGCTGAATCGCATTTAACTCGATTCCTGAACCGAAAGCTCCAGTATCTGCAGAAGAAACCGCAGCACCACCCATTCCAATTCTATAATTTTCTCCACCAAGAATTACGATTTTATCGCCTTCTTGTGGTTTCTTTTTAATTGATTGATCTAATTTTCCATATCCAATTCCACCCGCTTGCATGATTACTTTATCGTAACCAATTTTACGGTCGTTTTCTGAATGTTCGAAAGTTAAAACAGAACCTGTAATTAATGGCTGACCAAATTTATTTCCGAAATCAGAAGCTCCATTTGAAGCTTTGATCAAAATATCCATTGGAGTTTGGTATAACCATTTTCTTTCTTCAACCGCATTTTCCCATTTTCTGTTTTCTTTCAAACGAGAGTAGGAAGTCATGTAAACCGCAGTTCCAGCTAATGGCAAAGAACCTTGTCCTCCAGCTAAACGGTCACGAATTTCTCCTCCAGAACCTGTTGCAGCTCCATTAAAAGGCTCAACTGTTGTTGGGAAATTGTGTGTTTCGGCTTTTAATGAGATTACCGAATCAAATTCTTTTATTTCGTAAAAATCAGGTTTGTCTGCTGATTTTGGTGCAAATTGCTGCACTTTTGGTCCTTTTACAAAAGCAACGTTGTCTTTGTAAGCAGATACAATATCGTTAGGATTTTCCTGAGATGTTTTTTTGATTAATTTGAAAAGAGAAGTTTCTTTTTCTTCACCGTCGATTACAAAAGTTCCGTTGAAAATTTTGTGACGGCAGTGCTCTGAGTTAGCTTGTGAGAAAGCAAAAATTTCAGAATCAGTTAACTTTCTTCCTAATTTGGTTGAAAGATTGTTTAAGTAATCTACTTCTTCTTCGCTTAAAGCTAAACCTTCTACTTTGTTGTAAGTTGCAATATCATCAATCTCCAAAATTGGTTCTGGCTGAATGTTGATAGTGAAGATTTCTTGATCTAATTCGTTGAATTTTTGAGAAAGCATTGGGTCAAAATCAGTAAAATCTTCCGTTGCAGGATGAAATTCTTCAATTCTGATAATGCCAGAAATTCCCATATTTTGAGTAATTTCTACAGCATTTGTACTCCAAGGTGTGATCATAGTGGCGCGTGGACCAACAAAAAATCCTGTCAATGCAGATTTTTCGATCTTGTTTGCGTCGGCAAAAAGCCAGTTTAATTTTGAAATGTCTTGAGCTGAAATTTCGTTTTGCGTTTGTACGGCAAAAACAGTTTTGCTTTGGTTTTCAAAGAAATGGATCATTTGTGTAGTTTGTTGTATTGAGCTGCAAATTTAGTCAATCTAAACCGAAAAAAAAAGCAAGAATCTGAGCCTTTTTAATTATTTATTTTTCCACTTTTTTGCCCTAAAAATGCAATTTTTTTTGCTAGTTGAAACATATGAAATTTAACATTTTTTGATCATCAGATTTTCGCTGTAAACTATTGTTGTTTTTCAAATTTGAATCAAAAAAGGACTTCTAGATAAGAAAGAGATTCTTAAAATTTAATTACAATTTTTTTTAAAGGAAATCCGAGAAAATTGCAAGATTGAGGAAATTTAATCTCGCAAAGACGCAAAGTCACAAAGTTTTTTTATTAAAAAAAGAAAATTTTTTCTCAATTTATGTCATTTCGACGGAGGAGAAATCTTCACAAGAAGCTCGACAAAGATTGGATTCTCTTCGCGGAGTTACTCGCGAAGATTTCTCCTTCGTCGAAATGACAAACGTCATGGATACTTTGTCAAAATACTTTGCGACTTTGCGTCTTTGTGAGCAAAATACACAAGTAAAATTCTAAAAAAACTTTGCGCCTTAGCGCCTTCGTGGCAAAACTATTATTTAGGAAACTCCTGACTCTGATAAGCACCCAAATCTGGAGGTGAAGTTCTTGTAATTCCTAAGATATCTGTTGTAATGATATAAGCCTGATTCCCTTTCGCAAAAGCGGAAGAAGTTTTATCAATATTGAATTTGTTTTCAGAAGGTTTATAAAACTTAGGATTTTCGTTTAGAATAATATTAGTATAATGTTCCGTATCAGTCTTAAATTGATAAAGTGGATTTGTTGATGAACTGCTGAATTTTAAAAGACAATTGTTCAGCTGATAAACAAATGGCGAATTAGCGCTTTTACTTAAATTAAATTCGTTTGTACTTGACCCGTAAATGATACAGTTGTTAAAAGTAGCCTGAGTCAGCGGGTTGGTCTCTGGAGTTGCTCCTGCCATTGAATTGCTTAAGCTAACCGCAAATTGAGATGAAGATGGCCAATTATTATTGAAAGTACAATGTGTGAATTTATAATCCCCACCATAAACACAAGATAAACTAGCTAAACCAGCGTAGTTAATTACTAAGTTTTCTCCGTTAATTTGAGCATTTTGAGCTAAAATTCCGTATTCAGCACAATTGTAAATCTGTGAGTTTTTGATTTCAATAGTATTGGAAGAATTTCTAAAATCTAAACCAACAATCGCATTTTTTAAAGTTAAATGATTTATGGAATGATTGGCACTTCCTTTCTCAAAAATAACCGATTTCCATTGTCCAGGAATGTCAGAGTACATTGATTCTAATCGATCGCCTTCAAAAATAACTTCGGTCTCTAATTTATCAGTTGTTGAAGTTGTTCCGTTGATTTGAAGAGAAGCATTTTTTGCAACATATAAACCAGAATTAGCATGAAAATGAACTCTAGAACCAGCTTCAAAAGTTACTGTTTTATTTTCTGGAACTCCCGCGTAACCGTAAATTACGTACGGTTTTTGGTTGGTAAAAATCAACTCGTTTCCGTTTTGTGAATCATTTTCGCTTAAATAAAAACCGTCAACATCTTTGCCGTCAATTTTTATTTTTTCTTTTGTTCCGTCAGGATTTTGATTTGGATAAAGAAAAACAGCGTCCTGAATCAAAGTAACCAAAGCGACTTCTTGCAGATTCGCGCCGCTGTCAAATTGGATTTCATCGGTATAAAGAAAATCAGTCAGATTTGCATCTGTAATATCTGCTGTAGTTTCGATAAAAATATATAAACTATCTTTTGCTAAAAGCGTAACATCTTTGAAGATTTTTCCGTTGTTGCCGCTCATTCCGTCAACTGTCATGCGGTATTTTGAGTTTAAGCCTTTTTTGAACTGCACAATCGGAATCGAAATATCATTTTTGCTTCGGTTGTAAACTTTCAATTGATACGTGCTTGAACCGATATTTTTAAAAACAGTATCCAAATAAACGGTATCTTTTGAAAACTTCAAATCTCCAGTGCTGGCAACGGTATCAAAGTCAGTTCGGCAAGAACTAAAAGCTAGAATTAAACCCAGAACAAAGATTGAAAAGTATTGACGCATTTAAAAAGTTTTTTTTAGCCACAGATTAAGAGGATTGCAATGATTTTTTTTCCGCCACGAATTCACTAATTATTTGTTTTTTAAATTAGAAAAATTCGTGAATTTGTGGCAAAAAAATTCAACACAAAGTATTTAAAAATCCTTTTAATCTGTGTAATCTTTGGCTAAAAATAGCCAAAGATTGATTTTGATTGTTTTTGTAAAAATAACAAAAAACCTACACGTTTGAAGTTGAATTTTAAATTTAGGATCGGATTTTAGATTTATGTCTTATCTTTCTTTAATTTTACGTTTTTAAAATTTATTTTAATGAATTATACAAAAGAGCAGATTTTGGCGCGCTGTAATGAGTTTTCTAAAAACACATTAATGGAAACGCTGAAAATTGAATATATCGATGCCGGAGAAGATTTTTTAACTGCAAAAATGCCTGTAAATCCGAGTGTTCACCAGCCAATGGGATTGTTGCATGGCGGAGCTTCTGTAGCTTTAGCAGAAAGCGTTGGAAGTGCCGCTTCTTTCTTTTTTATCAATCCGAAAGAACAGGAGGTAAGAGGTATCGAAATCTCGGCCAATCATCTAAAAAGTATTCGCGAAGGTTATGTTTTTGGGACAGCCAGAATTATCCACAAAGGAAGAAGCCTTCATCTTTGGGAAATCAAAATTACCGATGAAGCAGGGAATCTAGTTTCGCTTTGCAAATTGACGAATATGGTTTTAGATAGAAAGAAAAGTGAGTAAATTATGAATCCATTTTTCTTAAAAATTAAAAATCATAAAGAGCAAAACTTGCCTTTTGTACTTTATTCAAAGCCCAATGCAACAAACTATATTGGGATATTACAGCGAAATTCTGTTTTAAATACCGTTTCAGATTACAGCGAAAAAGGATTTGTTTTTGCTTCTTTTGATGAAAAACAATTAATCCTGATTCCAGAAAACGAATCTGAAATTATTAGCGCCGAAAAGGAAACAACTTCATTTGAGTCTATAGAAATTGATGATTTGAGTTTTGATCAAGAAGCTAAATTTCAATATGAATATTTAGTTGCTCAAGGAATTCAGGCAATTAAAAATGAAGAATTCAAAAAAGTAGTTTTGTCGAGAAGTGAAGAAGTGCCTTTGGCTGAATTTGATTTTATCGAAACTTTTCAGCACTTGGTTCAATTATATCCAGCAACTTTTTGCTATTGTTTTTTTCATCCGAAAATTGGACTTTGGATGGGAGCAACTCCAGAAAAACTTTTGAAGGCAAACGGAAATGTTTTCGAAACCATGGCTTTGGCAGGAACACAGAAAGATAATAAGGAAACAGAAATCCTTTGGCAGCAAAAGGAAAAAGATGAGCAGCAATTTGTGACTGATTTTATCGTGAAAAGACTCCGAGAATTTACGGCTTCAGTTGTGGTTTCTGAACCTTATAGTTTAAAAGCTGGATCGATTTGGCATATTAAAACAGATATCTCTGGAGTTTTGAAAGATAACTCAACTTTAGAAGAGGTTATTGATACGCTGCATCCAACACCTGCAGTTTGCGGACTTCCTAAAAAGAAATCGAAAGCATTTATTCTAGAAAACGAAAATTACGATAGGACTTTCTACACTGGTTTTTTGGGAGAGCTAAATAGCTCTTATGAGGGTAGCAATTCAAGTTCTGATTTATTTGTAAATTTACGTTGCATGCAGATTCAGGAAGATAAAGCGATTTTATACATGGGTTGCGGAATCACAAAAGAAAGTATTCCTGAAAAAGAATGGGAAGAAAGCGCCAATAAATCGATGACGATGAAAAGAGTTTTGAGAAAATAGTTTATAAAATTGTTTCAAGTTTCAGGTTTCAAGTTTCACGTTCTGGTGACAACTTGAAACCTGAAACTTGAAATTTGAAACAAAAAATAAATGAAATTAGACATATTAGCATTCGGGGCACATCCAGACGATGTAGAATTGGGTTGCGCGGGAACCATTTTAAAAGAAGTATCACTTGGTAAAAAAGTAGGTATTGTAGATTTAACACGCGGTGAATTAGGAACGCGCGGAACAGCTGAAACTAGAGATCAGGAAGCAAAAGATGCTGCTGATATTTTGGGAGTTCTTGTTAGAGAAAATTTAGCCATGCGGGATGGTTTTTTCGTTAATGACGAAAAACATCAGTTAGAAGTCATAAAAATGATTCGTAAATACAAACCAGAAATTGTATTATGTAATGCAATTGACGATCGCCATATAGATCACGGAAAAGGAAGCAAACTAGTTTCTGATGCTTGTTTTTTATCTGGATTGATGAAAATAGAAACCTCTATAGATGGAGAGAAACAGAAGGCTTGGAGACCAAAGGTTGTTTACCATTATATTCAATGGAAAAATATTACTCCAGATTTTGTAGTTGATATTACGGGATTTGAAAAAAAGAAAGTAGAAGCGATTTCTGCTTATAAAACCCAATTTTACGATCCGAATTCAAAAGAACCTGCAACGCCAATTACGAGTAAAAACTTTTTTGAAAGCTTAAATTACCGTGCGCAGGACTTAGGAAGACTAGTTGGGAAAGATTTTGCAGAAGGTTTTACTGTTGAAAGATGTTTGGCAGTCAATAGCTTAGAAAATTTGATATAATTTTTATGAAAATTTTTCATTTTTTTCTTTGTAGAACTCAACCTTTGTCCTATATTTGCACTCGCTAAGCAGAAAAATGGTGGTTGTAGCTCAGCTGGTTAGAGTAGCGGTTTGTGGTGCCGCGGGTCGCCGGTTCGAACCCGGTCAGCCACCCAGATTTAAAGCCTTGAAGAAATTCAAGGCTTTTTTTGTACGTTTAATTTTTTTGAACCATATAAGTTTTATAAGTTCAGTTTAGATTAAGGCTGAATAATAAGGTTTAAACAGAAGATTTAAATAAAGAAACTAATATTCAAATATAGCCCGTGGTTTCAGCCACGGGATGCTAATAAAATAGATATAGAAATAAATCGTGATATGCGTTCCGCTCCAGCGGTTGAAACCGCTGGCTATGTTTTCTAATATGACCTCTAATTGATTTTTTATTGAAATATAACCAAAGTCTAAAATGACCTTATATCACTTATATAGTTGAAAAATAAAAAAAGCATGACGTTTACATCATGCTTTCTGGTGGTTATTATATTTGGTTTATGTATTATCGAATTTCTTCAAATGTAGTTCCTTGTTTAATATCGCCACTTTTAAAACCTTTGTTAAACCAATACATTCTTTGTTCTGAAGTTCCGTGGGTGAAAGAATCAGGAACAACGTGTCCTTGCATTTTACTTTGTATTGCGTCATCTCCAACAGCATTTGCGGCACTCAAGGCTTCTTCAATATCTCCTGTGTCTAGATTGGCTTGATTATAGTGTGCCCAAACACCAGCATAAAAATCGGCTTGCAATTCTAATGCTACTGATAATTTATTGGCTTCGGCTTCACTTTTTCCTTGTTGCATTTGACGCATTTTAGAAGAGGTTCCTAGCAAAGTCTGAATGTGATGCCCAATTTCATGCGCAATTACATAAGCAATGGCAAAATCGCCTCCTTTTGCACCAAATTTAGTTTTCAGTTCTTCAAAGAACCCCAAATCCATATATACTTTTCGATCGCCAGGACAGTAAAATGGCCCAGAAGCAGATGATGCACCTCCGCAGGCGGTTTGTACAGCGCCTTTAAAAAGCACTAATTTAGGTTTTTCGTAGGTCATGCCATTTTCGGCAAAAATTTTACTCCAGATATCCTCGTTATCAGCCAAAACAACTCTCACAAAATTTCCCATTTCTTCGTCTTCCTTACTTAATGGGGCTGCAGCTTCAGTTTGCTGACCTTGTCCGCCTTGCATTTGTTCTAGAATCGGTGCTATTTGCTGACCAGTTTCACCACCAAAAACATTCAGAAGCAAAACAATGATCCCAATAACTCCTCCGCCAATTATCGCTTTTCCTCCGCCGGAAATTGATCTTCTGTCTTCGACATTATCACTTTGTCTTCTGCCTTGCCATTTCATATAGAATTGTTTTTTAATTTGTTAATTAAAACGTTGTACGAATTTATAGATTTTTTATGATAAATTTTGAAATTGAATCGTTTATGTTTAGTTTTTAGTTGCAGTTTTCAGTCTCAGCTAAAACTGAGCCACGACTTAAAACTAAAAATCATCCCAGCCATTTAATTAAAGCTTCTTCAACAATTCCTTTCATAATTGGTTTAGAGATATAATCATCCATTCCTGCAGAAAGACATTTGTTTCGTTCATCTTTTTCTGCGCCGGCGGTAACTGCAATTATTGGAACATCACGTCCTTTGGTAGTATTTCTAATGGCTTTTGCGGTTTCGTAACCATTCATAATTGGCATCTGAATATCCATGAAAATAAGGGTTGGATCTATTTTTTCAAATTGCTGAATGGCTTCGTAGCCGTTTTCACACTCGACGATAAAAGCGTTCTTGTATAAATTTTTTATAATTGTTTTAAGAAGAAGCATATTTACCTTATTATCTTCAACAATTAGAAAGGTAATATGATTGCCATTTGTTTGTGTCTTATAAGAATCTAAATCAATATTTAGATTTTTAAGTTCGACGTTGTATTTATCAGTGATACTTTGGTTGCTTGTTTTTAAATTTAAATCGAAGAAGAAAGTGCTTCCTTCATCAATTTTACTTTCCAGTTGCAAACGGCTTTCCATTAAAGCAAGCAACTGATTGGATATAGTTAAACCTAAGCCAGTTCCTCCAAATTTTCTTGTTGTAGAGCTATCTTCCTGAGAAAAAGCTTTGAAAATTTTCTTTTGATTTTTTTCCAAAATACCAATTCCGGTATCGCTTACAGCAAAACGGATAGTGCATTTATTGTTTTGTTTCTTTTCTAAAACAGAAACATTTAATTTGATCGAACCTTCAATTGTAAATTTGACAGCGTTAGAAAGCAGGTTAATCAAAATCTGTTTAATACGAACAATATCTGTCCAGATGTATTTTGGAACGTCTGGATCAATATTCAATTCAAGTTCTAGATTTTTTTTGTTGGATTCAAAAACAATTAAATCAAAGACTTGTCCTAGAACCTTTTTAATGTCATATAAATCAATAAACAGTTCTAATTTCCCAGCTTCAATTTTAGAAAAATCTAAAATATCATTTATAATTTCAAGAAGTGAATGAGCAGATTGGTTAATCGTGGTCATGTATTTTTCTTGAATTTCCTCCAGATCTGTTTTCATCAATAAGTGTGTAAAACCAATAATTCCGTTTAGTGGAGTTCTGATTTCGTGAGACATATTGGCTAAAAAGTCAGATTTTGATTTGCTGGCAGCTTCTGCCAGCTGTTTGGCTTTTATAGCATCTTCGATTTCTTTTTTGCTTGTAATGTCAAAATAAATTCCGCCGACAAATTCAATTTCGTCATCTCGTTTAATTACGTCTCCAAACTCTTCTATCCAAATAAACTCGCCACTTTTGCGCTTAATGCGGTATACATTATGCAGAGGCATTCCGTTTTGTAAATTATCAATTTGATTGTTAATTACTTCTTCTTTATCATCTGGATGTATTAACGAAAGAAAGGATAAGTTATTTTCAATAAACTCGGATTTTGAATATCCGGTTAGACTTGTGACTTCATCGTTTAGGAATATTTTGGTCGAAAAAGCATCGAATTTGGATAAATAAACCGTTCCTGGAATATTGTTGGCAATCAGTTTGAATTTTTCTTCACTTTCGATAATTTTAGTTTCATTTCGGTTTCTTTCTAATGCAGACGAAATATTGTTTGCTAATACTTGGAAGATGTTGATTTCATCTTCAGACCATTGTTTTTCTATTGTACAATCGTCGAAACCAATAAAACCAGTGAAAATATCGTTAATGTAAAGCGGTAAAATTAAAATCGATTTAATTTCATTATCGATCAGAAGTTTTTTGAAAAATCCTTCATTAAGATTTTGAGTTAAGGTGTTTAAGATTTTTCTCTGCGATGCAGCCTCGTAAATTTCCTTCAGATTTTCTTCAGTCATATGACGAAGTGGTGTGATCTGATGAATGAGTCCTTCTCGCGACCATTTGTATTTTTGACTGACAGTATTGTAGATTGCATCTTTTTCGTAATAATACATATGATCTACTTTGGCTGCCTTTCCAATAATATCATAGGTCTCCTGAAACATTAGGTGAGTAGTTTTGCTAAGCAGGAACTTTTCGGTGCATAAAGAAAGTGCTGACAAAAGTTGGCTCTTAAGTTCTAGTTTTCTTTCTGCTTCTAAACGCATTTGAGAAGAAATGGCAAGCGAAATTACATCTGAAATAGTTCTTGCATAATTAATGTCTTCATTATCCCATTCTCGTTTTTGTTCCGTATTTTCAAAACAAACAACTCCTGCCAATTGTCCTGTTAAGAAAATCGGGACATCCAGCATTGATTTTATATTGTTTTTTGTAAAGTAAAGTTTTTCAAATTCAGATGTTTCCAATTTATTGAAAACATCTGGAGCATTAATAATGGCTTTATTGTTTAGTGTTTCAAAATAAATAGGATAGGACTCTTTGTTTAAAATGTTTTTGTCGCTTAAGCTTTGGTTATCAAGGCTGAAAAGATTTTTGCAGGTAATTAAGTCACTATCATATTTCCAGAAACTTACGCGGTTGGCATGACTTATCGAAGCTGCTTCTTTTAATATTAAATCAATAACCGTGTTTAATTCGTCGTATTTGCTAAAGTCTGTAGTTGATAATTTTTTGGTCGAATTATTATAGGCTTCAATTTTTTTAAGACGCTTTTTTTTCTCGTTCTCAATATTTTTTTTCTCCGTAATATCTCTTGCAATTCCAGAAAAACCAGTTGTTAATCCTAAATCATTTTTACGGACAATGATTTTTTGCGAAATCCATATTTCTTCACCATTTTTCTTTAAAATAGGGATTTCAATAATCGGATAATTACTTTCATTAAGCACTAAATTTTCATAAAAATCTACTGCACTGCTGATATAATTTTCGTGAATAAAGTTAGAATAGTGTTTATTTATAATCTCATTTTCAGTGTAGCCCAGTACTGAAATTCCAAATTCATTTATAAAAGTAAAATGACCTTCGGCATCAATTTCGAAAATAATATCGGTTGCAGTCTGGATTAAATTTTTGTATTGATCTTGAACAATAACCTGTTCTGTAACATCTTGTCCAATGCTGATGATTAAATCATCTGAGAACTTTTTATCTTTCCATTGAATGTATTTGTATTCGCCGTTTTTAGTTTTTAATTTCCTGATGTAAAGTCTGTTTTCTGGATTATTGGCAAGGTTTAATTTTTCTTCTGGCTCTGAATCGTGAGGTAGCTCCCAGAATTTTAATCCCATAACTTCTTCTGGCTGATGTCCTAGAATAGAAGTTATAGTTTCGCTGCAAAATAGTATTTCGCCTTTCTGATTGGATGCTATTGTGAGTGAATTTCCTTTATGAACAATTTCGTTAGCAAATCTAAAATTATCGCGATTGTTTAATAAAACGGCATATTTTACTTGATTGATAATGAAAATAAGAATGCAGAAATTGAGTAGTAAAATGGATGATTTTATCGGTATGAGGTGAAATGCTAACGCAGCAATTAGAAAGGTGAAAGTTAAAGCAACAAAAGACCAGTAGATTTTTATGGGTTTAAGGATGCTGTACGAAAAGAAAAAAGAAATCAGAAAGACAATGATTGGTACAACATCACTTTTTAAAGTGACAATGTTATACGCTACGTAGCTTATGTAAATGAAAAAACAAGATATAAAAATCTGCTGAATTTGTTCTCTAACCCATCTGATTTTGTTTGTTATTATATAAATAACAAGCACAAAAACACCGATTAGAACATTTACAATTAATAGACTTTTGGGTCTAATCTTGAAAATTTCATTAATGATTTCGATGACAATGACGGCAATACCAAAAAATAAAATATAAAGCTGGTATTCTTTGCCTATAGTGTCTTGTTCTTTCTTCTTTTCGATGAAATATCCAATTTTAGCTTTGATCCTAAAAAACTGATAAACTAAAAGAGAAAGAAAAGCAATAAGCGATAACCCTAAAACAATAAGTTTAGGGTTGTTGTAATAAATGATGTCAGAATTAAACACATACCATCCGGTCATAATTGATTCAAAGGCACTCCCTATAGCGGAAATTCCTGAGATAACCGAATTGAAAAAACTACAGTTTGCGGCCATAGAATTTGGGGTATGTTGGTTAAGTAAATAGCGTTTTGAAAATTCTTAAAAGAAGTGGTTAGGTTCTCTTTAATTAAGAAATTTCTATTTTAATCTACATTGTATTTTCCGATTGAATCAATTGAATCTTCTTCTTCAGATGGTGTTCCAAAAATGGCAAAATAGGTGGCATAAATCATAGAGCTGTTAAAAACAACTGTGAAAATGATTCCGACGCAACAGCCTATAAAGCCTACCATCGAACCAAGAAAACCTATGATAAAAAAAGCAAATATGTTAAGCGGATTTTTAGTAACGATAATTAAGCTTGATTTTATGGCATCAATTGCATTAAGGTTTCCAAAAACAATTAATGGAATTGATAGATACATAAAGAAAGAAACTGTAAATGAAATCAGATTTCCGACAAATAAAATTCCTGAACTTTCTACTAAAGTAGCAAGAGCTGTTCCTATTAAAGCAGGAATAAAAGCAGCAACAAAAATTTGTCCAAAATAGGGCGCTTTGTAATAGCTGAAAATAGTTGAAACATTAAATTCTACATCTTTATCTGCAGAATCTGCCATTTTAAGAAAACCTGCGCCAAATGGAGCTGTAATTCCAGCAAGCAGAGAAACAGCAACGGTTTGTATTACAAGCTGAACAGCAGTGAATTGTTGGTTTTCTATGTTTTGAATAAAATCTTTTGTCATGGCTTCAGCCCCAAAATAGGCAATCATAATTCCCATAAAAGCCACAGCGGCTATAATTGAAAATACTAAAATGATTAGCCCAGAATAAAGTGCTATTTTTTTATAGTTTTCGAAAGCGTGATTAAAAACTGTAGCAAAATCAAGGGAATAGCCATTTTTTTTAATGTCCTCAATTTGGTTAAGTGTAGATTTCATTTGTATGTAAAATTGTTTTATAGACTTGTACTATTTGAAAGGTATCTTGACGTAAATATAATATTTTTAATCAATTCAGTATAAAAATCTATAAAACATTCCGAAATGTTTTTAACTGATTTATAACCAGTCTAAAATTCGTTTTATTGAAACCAGTTTGTCTTTGTAAGGCGCATAACGCATAGGTAAATCCAACCAGTTTCCTTTTTTTACAATTGCTTTATGATGAGAAAATGTGTCGAAGCTTCGTTTGCCATGATAAGCGCCAATTCCGCTATGGCCAACACCGCCAAAAGGTAATCTATTGTTAGAAAAATGAATCACAGTGTCGTTGATACAGCCACCTCCAAAGGAATATTTTGAAAGTAATTGTTGAACGAATGAATTATTTTCGCTAAAAATATAAAATGAAAGAGGTTTCTCATATCGGCTGACAATCTTCTCGATATCATTTTCATTTTCGTAAACTAGAATTGGAAGAATCGGACCGAAGATTTCTTCTTTCATAACCGGACTGTCCAAATCTGGCTCTTCAAGAAGTGTTGGGGCAATATAAAGTTTGTTGGCATCGCTTTCTCCTCCAAATAAAACATGTTCATTTTGAATCATATTGGTTAGTCGGTACCAATTTTTTGTATTTATAATTCTAGCGAAATCGGGAGATTTGTCTATTTTTTTGCCATACGCTTTTATGATTTCCTCAATTAGATAAGAAATGAAATTAACCTTCATGTTTTTCTGAATCAGAATATAATCAGGAGCAATGCAAGTTTGGCCAGCATTGATAAATTTCCCCCAGACAATTCGTTTTGCGGCGAGCTTTAAATTGGCAGTTTCGTCAATTATACATGGATTTTTCCCTCCTAATTCGAGCGTAACAGGAGTTAGGTTTTCTGCTGCTGCTTTTGCAACAATTTTACCAACAGCGACACTTCCGGTAAAAAAGATATAATCCCAGCGCTGTGCAAGCAGTTTATTAGAAACTTCAATTCCGCCTTCAAAAACTTCAACATGATTAACATGAAAAGTTTTTTCTATAATTTTTGCAATTACGGCAGAGGTATGAGGCGTAAGTTCAGAAGGTTTCAGAACAACTCTGTTTCCTGTGGCAACTGCGGCAACTAAAGGGCATAAAGCCAGCTGAAAAGGATAATTCCAAGGAGCAATAATCAATACATCTCCGTAAGGTTCTTTGTAAATATAATCGCTAGAAGGGAAATTGAGAATGGATGGAAAGACACGTTTGGGTCTTGCCCATTTATTGATGTTTTTTATAACATCTTTAAGCTCTGAAATGACGTAATTGGTTTCGGTCAAAACAGCTTCGAACTCCGGTTTTTTAAAGTCATCGTACAAAGCTTTTACAATTAAATCTTCACTTTTCTGAATATTGTACAATAACTTTTTTAGAGTTTCCTTTCGATATCCGATGTTACTTTTATAATCCATTTTCCGATTAGCTTGTTTTTTACTCCATGCAAGTTAATCGATAAAATTTAAAAATTTAACAATTAAATCATAAAAATCATACAGCATTCCAAATTGGATCATCTGGTGTAGGAGCAATAATCGTAACGTTTTCTTTAGAAACAGGATGCACAAAAGTGAGTTTTCTGGCATGAAGATGAATTCCTCCATCCGGATTGCTTCGGTCTGCGCCATATTTAAGATCGCCTTTAATTGGCGAACCAATTGCAGATAACTGTGCACGAATTTGATGATGTCGCCCCGTATGTAAATTGATTTCGAGCGCAGTATAATTTTGAAGTTCTTTAATTATGGTATAATCTAAACTTGCTAATTTGCTATCAGGAACTTCTTTTAAATGTGCTTTTGAAGTATTATTTTTTTCATTTCGTTTTAAATAATGAACCAGTTTAGCAGACGCTTCAATTGGTTTATTCTTTACAACAGCCCAATATGTTTTTTTTGTTTCGCGATTGCTGAACAATTCATTCATTCGAGACAAAGCCTTACTAGTTCTAGCAAAAACAACAATTCCAGTTGTAGGACGGTCTAAACGATGTATAACGCCCAAGAAAACATCTCCAGGTTTATTGTATTTGGCTTTAATGTATTCTTTTACAACATCAGACAAAGGTTTGTCGCCTGTTTTATCTCCCTGTACAATATCGCCCACACGTTTATTGACCACAATTATGTGATTGTCTTCGTGTAAAACTTGGAGATTGTCTTTAGTAGAAATAATTTTCATATTGAGAATTTCGAATTATATATAAAGATTTGGCTAAAGCCTTTTAGAGATCTAAAAAAAGATACCTCCAGCTAAAGCTGGAGGCAATTTATAAAAACTTAGAACCTTTGTTCCTTTGCCTCTTTGAACCTAAAAACTTAGTCCCGATAGTTATCGGGATAGCAACTCAGAACCTTAGTATCTTAAAAAAATTAGTATTGTTCGCTAGCGTTCGGAAAATCGCTAGACTTAACATCTGCAGCATATTGACCAATTGCTTGTGTCATTTGCTCGTATAAATTTAAATAGCGGCGTAAGAAACGCGGACTAAACTCATTATTCATTCCTAACATATCGTGGATTACTAAAACTTGACCGTCAACACCGCCTCCGGCACCAATTCCGATAACAGGAATAGAAATGCTTTCAGCTACTTTTTTAGCAAGAGCTGCTGGAATTTTTTCCAAAACAACCGCAAAACATCCCACTTTTTCAAGCATTTGAGCATCTTCGATTAACTTGTCCGCTTCTTCTTCTTCTTTTGCACGTACAGTATAAGTTCCGAATTTATAGATAGATTGAGGAGTTAGACCTAAATGTCCCATAACTGGAATTCCAGCATTTAATATTTTTTTGATGGATTCTTTAATTTCTTTTCCACCTTCAAGTTTCACAGCATGAGCACCACTTTCTTTCATGATTCTGATAGAAGAACGTAAAGCTTCTTTAGAATCTGACTGATAACTTCCAAAAGGCAAGTCAACTACAACCAAACCTCTTTCGACAGCACGAACTACAGAAGAAGCATGATAAATCATTTGATCTAAAGTAATTGGCAATGTTGTCTCGTGACCCGCCATTACGTTTGATGCCGAATCACCAACTAAAATTACATCGACACCAGCGGTATCAACAATTTTAGCCATTGTATAATCGTACGCAGTAAGCATAGAGATTTTTTCTCCATTGCTTTTCATTTCAATTAATGACTTTGTTGTGATTCTTTTATAATCTTTTTTTGCTACTGACATTTTAATGTTTTTTTGATGTTGTAAAAGTATTGAATAATTGTAAAAAGGGAATTAGCAATTATAGAATATTTCGAGAGAAAATGGTTTTCGGTCTTTAAATCCTAATAGAAATGGACTGTTTCCTATTACAATAGAGTAATTGTGTAGTGATTTTAATATTTTTTGCCACGAATTACTCCAATTTTCACGAATTACTTTTGTATTTAAATTAGTGCTAATTCGAGGAATTCGTGGCAAACTTTAAATTTTTAGCAATCAGCCATATTTACAGCGATTGCAAGACCTCCCTCAGAAGTTTCTTTGTATTTTGAATTCATATCTTTTGCTGTTTCCCACATTGTGTTGATCACTTTGTCTAAAGGAACTTTAGCATTTTTAGAATCAGTTTCTAAAGCTAATTCAGCAGCATTTATCGCTTTAATTGCACCCATTGTATTTCTTTCGATACAAGGAATCTGTACCAAACCGCCAATTGGATCGCATGTTAAACCTAAATGATGTTCCATTGCGATTTCAGCAGCCATTAAAACCTGAGCAGGAGTTCCACCCATTAATTCGCAAAGCGCCGCCGCCGCCATAGAAGACGAAACGCCAATTTCGGCCTGACATCCGCCCATTGCAGCAGAAATAGTGGATCCTTTCTTGAAAATACTTCCAATTTCGCCTGCAACCATCAAAAATTGTTTGATTTCTTTTTCGCCTGCATTATGGTTTTCAATTACCATATAATACATTAAAACAGCTGGGATTACACCAGAACTTCCGTTAGTTGGAGCAGTTACAACACGTCCTAAAGATGCATTTACTTCATTCACGGCAAGTGCAAAACAGCTTACCCATTTTAAAATTTGACGAAATTTAACTTCAGTTTTTCTAATTTCTTCCAGCCAACTTTGCGGGTCGGTATAATTGGATAATCCGATTAGATTTTGGTGCATATCAAAAGCCCTTCTGCGTACATGAAGTCCGCCAGGAAGAATGCCTTCAGAGTGGCAGCCAATGTACATACATTCCAGCATAGTGTTCCAGATACGCATTAATTCGGAATGCACTTCGGCTTCTGGACGCATCGAAATTTCATTTTGATATACAATTTCAGAAATCGATTTGTTTTCTGTAACTGTATAATTCAATAATTCAGCAGCGTTTTGAATTGGGTAAGGAAAGGCGCATTTTATGGCTTTTTTTTCTTTAGCATTTGTACGCTCTTCTTTTACAACAAATCCGCCACCAATAGAATAAAAAGTAGATTCATATTCTGAATCATCAGACTTGTAAGCCGTAAATTTTAATCCGTTTGCGTGAAACGGAAGAAAGTCTTTGTTGAAAACAATGTCTTGAAGAAAAAAGAACGGAATCACTTTTTTGTTGTCCAAATTGATTTCGTTTGTGGTTTCGATTTTTTTAATAATTCCTGCGATATCTTCAACAGGGATATATTCAGGATCTTGTCCGCTCAATCCGAGCATAACGGCAAGATCTGTTGCGTGGCCTTTTCCAGTTAAAGAAAGTGAGCCATATAAGTCGACTTTTACTCTTGTAATATCGTCTAAAATTGCTTCGTCTTTGAGCTCTTCCAAAAAACGTTCGGCAGCACGCCAAGGACCTAAAGTATGTGAGCTTGAAGGGCCAACGCCAATTTTAAGCATATCAAAAACAGAGATACATTCTTCCATTGTTTAGTTTTTGTTAAGACAAAGATAATCGAATAATGCAACGATGATTTATTTTTTAATGTTAATCTTGCGTATTTGTTAAAAATTATATTAAAATTTAATAATTCGGCAACGAAATAAATTTAAAACCTTAATATGCGGTTTCCGTTAAAAGTTAGTGTTTTTTCGGTATTTTTGTAAAAGAACGAGTTGCATTTAATGCTTCGCTCTTTAATTATTAATACTTCATGGATTTTGTTTGAATTCTGAGAATGTCTTTTTACAAATATGAATACCACAAGAAGATAAAGTTACTATATGATAGAATTTTTCAGACATCTATTACAAGAATTCGAATTACCTTTAAGCAACCCTGTATTGATTTTTTCGTTAATACTTTTTATAATTCTGCTTTGTCCAATTTTACTTAAAAAGATTAACATTCCCGGAATTATTGGACTTATTATTTCAGGAGTTATTATCGGTCCGCACGGTTTAAATATTTTGGCAAAAAACTCTGCGGTTGATCTCTTTTCGACTATTGGACTTTTATACATTATGTTTATTGCTGGACTAGAATTGGATATGAATGAGTTTAAAGCCAATCGAAATAAGAGTTTGCTCTTTGGTTTTTTTACGTTTATTCTGCCACTTTCCATCGGATTTCCAGTTTGTTTTTATTTGCTTCAATATGATTTTAATGCCAGTTTCTTAACAGCAAGTATGTTTGCAACCCATACATTGGTTGCTTATCCGATTGTAAGTAAACTGGGAATTGCCAAAAACCAAGCGGTTGCCATTACAGTGGGAGGAACTATTTTGACCGATACTGCAGTTTTGATTATTCTGGCCGTGATTATGGGAAGCGCTCAGGGGAATTTAAATCAGGCATTTTGGATTAAACTAACAATTTCTTTAGCGATTTTCTCTGCTATTATGTTTTTGGTTATTCCGAGAATTGCTAAATGGTTTTTTAAGAAACTAGAAAGTGAGAAACACGCCCATTATATATTTGTACTTTCTGTCGTGTTCTTTGCTGCCTTTTTGGCCGAAGTAGCAGGAGTAGAGCCAATCATTGGAGCGTTCGTAGCAGGTTTAGCTTTAAATCCGTTAATTCCGCATTCATCTGCTCTGATGAATAGAATTGAATTTATGGGGAATTCGCTATTTATACCGTTTTTCTTGATTTCTGTTGGAATGCTAGTAGATGTCAGCGTTATTTTGAGCGGACCTACAGCTTTGATTGTGGCAGGAACTTTAAGTGTTGTGGCGATATTCGGAAAATGGATTGCTGCGTTTTTTACTCAAATTGTTTTTAAATACACCAAAACCGAAAGACAGCTTATTTTCGGATTGAGCAGTGCGCACGCTGCTGCTACTTTAGCTGTTATTTTGGTGGGTTTTAAAGCCAAAATTTTAGATGAAAATATCTTAAACGGAACCATTATTCTGATTCTGATTACATGTATTGTGGCCTCATTTGCAACTGAAAAAGCGGCTAAGAAAATTGCAATCTGCGAAGAAGAGTTTTCGCATGAAGATACTGGAAGAGATCAGATTTTAGACGAACACATTCTGATTCCGCTGGCCAAAACTTCTGCAGCAGCAAGTTTACTGGATTTTGCCCTTTTAATAAAAGATAAAAAATCATCTAACCCGATTACGTTATTGACCATTGTTCCCAATAATAATCAGGCAGAAAAGAACATTTTAAAATACAGAAAAGCGGCTGATAAATTTGTTATTCAAGGTTCAGCTTCAGAAGTTAAAATCAATACTATTGCCAGAATTGATCACAATCCGGCAAGTGGAATTGCGAGAACTTCTAAAGAAATCATGTCTGATATTGTCATTGTCGGCTGGCCAAGAAAAACAGGTTTTATTGATAAAATATTTGGAGAAAATGTCGATTCAATAATTAATAATGTTGATAAAAGTTTGTTTATCTGTAGATTCCAAAAGAATTTTATAGAAGAAAAAAGATTGGTTTTTGTCTGCCCTCCATTTACTGAAAGAGGCGTTGGTTTTCATTTACTGCTTCAGAAAATATGTCGTTTATCACAAGAATTGAGTATTCCAATTGTGGTTTATGCTGAATACAAAACGCATGAATCCATTCAGCAGATTGCTAATAATTTGAAATTAAACGCCAAATTAGGATTTAAAAATGTTTCTGACTGGGAAGATTTTGAAAGCATTTCAGACGAAATAAAACCAACAGATTTGGTAGTCTTTAATCTTTCTAGAAAAGGTTCGGTTTCGTATCAATCTATCTTTGATAAGTTGCCGCAGAAATTCGAAAAATACTTCGATAGCAATAACGTAATACTGGTGTACCCGCAAGACGATCGCAAAGAAAGCGCAATGGATGCTTATGAAGATTTTACGGCATCGCCTCTCGCAAAAGGAATTGAGGCAATTGAACAGATTGGTCGAGGTATTGGAAGTATATTGAAGAAAAGCTAGAATCTTATCTTCATGAAAATCACAACTATTTTAACTGTTTTGGCTGTCGTTTTTATTTCTTTAAATTGTAATAAAGTAAAAGAAGAGACGAAATCAAACTCTGAAGTTGCTAACACGAGTGATAGCAGTGTAAAACCTATAAAAAAAGAACTGCCTGAAAATTTTGAAGAATTCAATAAAAAGTTTCATTCAGATTCGCTTTTTCAGGTTTCGAGAGTTGATTTCCCTATTGAAGGAAAGCATATCACTGGTTTTGAGCAGAGCAATTGGACGCGAAAAAACTGGCAGTTTCAAGCAATTCCAGTTGCCGAAAAAACTGAAATTGGAGAATATCAGCATTCATTGGTAAAAACGGACACTTTAATTACTGAGAAATTTTGGATTGATAACAGCGGTTTTGAAGTGGAAAGACAATTTAAATTGATAAATAATAAATGGTTTTTAATTTATTATAACGACATAAATTTGTAATCTTTCCGAAGCGAATAAGTTTTTCAATAGTATATCAGAAAAAATAAATGAGAGAAAAAATAGTATTAATTGCATTGTTGTTTTTGTCAGGTTGTGCTTTTGCACAAAGAAACTTTAGTCATAAAGTTCGTTTGCCATCAGACTTTACAACACCTTCTAGCTTAAAAGATGGTAAAATAGCTACACTTACTAAAAATGATAGTGTAGAATTAATTGGAAAATGTAAAAAAGGATGTGATTTTAATATTATTAAGCTTAAGAAATATAAAGATGAATCTTTCTCAGTAACACAAGTTAGATCATTTGATAAGGAAGTTGTGCTGGAGATTTTGTTTGATAAAAATGATATTGATAATTTAACTACGAGGCAAAATTATTTGCTGAGTGATACTCTCGATATCAATAACTATAAAAATATTGATTTTGTTATTCCTGCAGGAAAGCGAATCGAGTTGCTATCTAAAGGAAGTAAATACTCGAAAATTTCTGTGTTTAAAGATAAAAGCTGTTTTGTTGGATTTGTTGAAAATGAAGCAATAAAGGATGTCAAATTTAATAATAAATCTAAAATTGTTTCTGTCGATTGTAGAGATAATTCAGTGGTAAGAAAAGAAATGTATGACGATTTTGTAGAAGGAACTTACAAAGCAGTTGTGCATTATGGAAATCAAGTAACACAAGAGACACAATTTGACGTAAAATATGATCAAAATTTGCTTAAAGTTAAAGGCATAATTTTTAACGAATTTTACAATGAAAAGAAAACAGACAATTCTTCAAAATATGATTCCTTTATCTCTATTCTGATTTATGATAGAAAAGACAAAACATTAAAGTACAATGATTTTGTTTATCAATTTGGTGTCGTAAATGATAGAGAAACGAGAGATGGTTTAAAATATAAGATTGTGAAAGTTAAATAAAGAGTTTTATTTCTTTGTTAACTTACTGAAAATATGAATCTTAAATGAATACTGAGATGAATCACAATGCTAAGTCAATACGTCCTTTTATTGGTTCCAAAAATTTTGAAATCTCAAGAAGCTTTTATCGTGATTTAGGATTTGAGGAAATAGTTTTAGAATCTAATTTTTCAGTTTTTAAAACAGGAGAAATCGCTTTTTATCTCCAAGATTATTACGATAAAAGCTGGCTCGAAAATACTATGATTTATCTCGAAGTTGATGATGTAGATCGTTATTATAATGAATTAGCAGCACTCAATTTAACTGAAAAATACGGTGTAAAACTAACCCCAACTCGCCATTTAGATTGGGGAAGCGAATGTTTCCTGCATGATCCTTCGGGAGTTTTATGGCATTTTGGAAAATTTAAATAAAGTTGGGATTCTATTTTTCGCCACGAATTTTCACGAATTATTTTTTTATTCACTTCAATAAAATTAGTGGCAAGCAAAAAAATCACCTCAATCCAAAATCACCTAACACACGTGTTGTACTTTTTCGCTGATACCAGTCGTTATAAACCAATTCTAAGTTTTTAACCTCAAATTCTCCGAAATCATAATCACGAAATTTTTCTGCAATTCCCATCAGTTTTTTAGGATCATGAAGTTTTTCTTGAAAGCGCATTATGGTAGAGTGTGCGGTAGAAATTTCATATCGGCTGTCTATCGATTGCTGTAATCCTGAATTCTTGAAATTTTCACGAAGTCTGTTTCGTAAATTATGCAGTGTTTCATCACTTGGAAATCCCTGAATCATAATTGCCGATGGAGAAGCAGTTACACCTTTATAATGAATTTTAATTTTTTCAACATTAACAAGACTTCTGCAAATTACCTCAATATATTCGTTCGTTGAAATCTGATTCAAAGTAAATTTATCCGAACAAGAAATAATTGACATTACTGTAATATGAATATCTGAATCGGGATAAAAATACTGCTCAGGTTCCGCTTTTTTTAATGCATTGATAAATTGCTGAATATTAGCTTTAATTTCCTCATTTGGGCGAATAAGCAGTGTGATTCCAAAACGGGAATCTGATTCATTTTTAAGTTCAGAATCGATTGAATATTTTCCTGCCGAAATGATTTCAGAAGATGTTTTGTAAAGCTGATTGTAATGTTCGGTTAAATTCATTGATGTATATTATTCTGCTTCAAAAATCGATTTTAAAAGCTTTTGTAAATCATGTTTGTTGCTTTCTCCGCTGCCTTTCCATTTCCCAATAATAATGCCGTTTTTATCGATAAGAATTTTATGAGGAATTCCGTTAACAAAATAATCTTTATCAATAGAACTATTATTCTCTAAAATTGAAATATGTTTCCAAGACTCGATTTTATCTTTAATAATAGCCTTTTTCCAGGCATCTAAGTTTTCATCTCTAGTAATGCTTATAATTTCGAAGCCAAGTGATTTATAATTTTTGTATAATTCCTTAATATAAGGTAATTCTTCGCGGCAAGGAGCACACCAGCTAGCCCAGAAATCTATTAAAACATATTGTTTGTTTTTAAAATCAGCAAGCGAAATGGCATTGTTATTAATATCTTTCAGATTAAAATCGGGAGCTTGACTTCCAACTTTACTTTGTTTGAAATATTTTAGTTTCTCGGACATTTCCTGCCCTTTTTCTGAATTCCTTATTTCTGGAGTGAAATTTTCAAAAACTTCCACAAAAGTGTCATAAAAATTCATTCCAATAAAACGATTAACAGGAACTCGTATTAGTTGTAAAGCGTGGTATGAACTAGGATGGTTTTTAGCAAAAACAAAATCAAGTTTTAATTCTTCAATATCATTTTGATCTTTTGCGTTTTCTAATTCATCTAAACGAAGCTTTAATTGATTTTTAATTATGGAGTCTTTTTCAAATTCAATTTTTAAATAAACTTCTTTTTGCAACTTTATAATTGAGTCACGAACTTTTTTTGTGGGTTTATGAAGTTCTAAAATTTCTTTTTCAATTGTAGTTTCGTCTTGAGCAAAACTAGAATAGCTTACAAAAAAGGTATAAAGTAAAAAAAGAAGATTTATTTTTTTCATTAAATAAGACTTTGTAAATGATAAGAAAATAGATTTTAGAATTATTTCTTTTTGGCTTTTTCAAGATTTTCTTTGACTCTAAACTTTACAATTTCAGTAATCAAATCATAAGGCATTGGATCTTTTAATGGAAATTGAACAGAACCTTTTCCTGATTTATATTTAGAAAGTTTTGCGGCAAAAGCTTCATGTCCGCTTGGCAAAGCGTAAAGTCCGATATGGTTTTTGAAAGCAGCAAAATAAACTACAATACCATTTTGCTCAAAAGCTGGCATAGAATAGCTAATTTTTTCCTTAGCATCTGGCGCTGCTTGATGAATCGTTGCTCTAACATTTTCTAAAACTTCCTGAACGTCATTAGGAAATCCGCCAATGTATTCGTCTATATTTTCCGGCTTTTTTACTTCCATTTTCTTTTGTTTTTAATTGTTTCAATTTGCCTTTCTTTGTAGTTAAATTTTTACCGCAAAGTGCGCTAAGGTTTTTTTTAATACGAAGATTAAGCAAAATCTATATTTTAAGTTCGCAAAGTTTTGTGTAGAAAATGCTTTGCAAACTTTTCATTTTAATGACTCTCAAAAAAACTTTGCGCTCTTTGCGGTTAAATGAAATTAAGCAAGACCTTTCGGAAAACGATCCAAAACCAAATTCAATTGTAAACGATGCTCCAAATAAGCTTTTGCACCCGCTAAAACCAAAGTAAAACCTTCAGTTGAATTGCGAACCTGATCAATTATTTTGTCTGAATCTCCATGAAAACCAGAATTAGTAATGCTCACAAAAGTTTCATTTTCGTTTAAAGGACTAAAAACCCATTCTACCAAAGTGATTTCATCTGGATTTCCCCATTCAATGACAATCTTTTTATTTTCCTGTAAAACTAGCGTGGTAACCGAAAGCGAAAAACCATACATTTCCCAAGTCCATTCGGTTTTTTGATTTTCTTCTAATTTTCCGGATCCTTTTGTAAACCAAAATTTACTCGTTATCTGCGGATCAATAAAAGCCTGAAAAACTTCTGAAACAGGTTTTCGAATCAGCATTTCGGCTCTTGCGAATTTGTTATTTTCTGTTTTCATTTCTTTTGAAGTTAGATGTTGTTTGTTAGAAGCGAGATGGATTTGTAAATATAACTCTAAATTTTGTAGTTTTTATTCTGAACAGGCAACTCTTAACTCATAATTCACAATTTATAACTTTTTTTTATCAATCCATTTTCCAACAGTTGGCGCAACATAATTCTTCATTTGCTCCAGCAAATCGTCAATATTTTCACTAACTAAAAGCATTTCTCGATTGACTTCTTTGAGTAATCCTTTTTCTGTCATGGTTTGCAATAAATTTATTAGCGAATCGTAGAAACCGTTTACGTTTAAAATAGCAATCGGTTTTTTATGCAATCCTAATTGCGCCCAAGTCAGCATTTCAAAAAGTTCTTCTAGTGTTCCAAAACCGCCAGGAAGTGCAATTACACCATCGCATAAATCGTTCATTTTGGTTTTTCTTTCGTGCATGCTTTCTACCAAAATTAATTCGGTTAAACCCAAATGAGCAATTTCTTTAGATCTTAAAAAGTTTGGAAGTACGCCAATTACTTTTCCGCCTGCATTTAAAGCTCCATCTGCAACTGCGCCCATCAAGCCTACATTTGCACCGCCGTAAACTAATTCTATATTTTGTTCGGCCAAAGTTTTCCCTAAAGCTGAGGCTTGTTCTTCGAAAATTTTTTCAGTGCCGAAACTAGAGGCGCAGAAAACAGTTATTCTTTTCATTCTTTTTTGTGAAATGTTAGATGTGAAATGGTAAATTAGAAGTATTTTACTTTTTTTTCAATTCATATTCGAAATAAGGAAAATCAGTGCCGTTAATAATAAATGTCAGTTCGTTGATTTTTTCCGCTCCTAGCTTTAAAACGGCTTTTTGAGAACGGTAATTTTCAGCTCCGATATGAAAAAGCACCGAATTAACATGCTGGAAAGCATAATCCATCATTAATCTCTTATTTGAACTATTATATGGTCCGCCCCAATATTTTCTTGTAATGAAAGTATAACCAATTCCAACATTCGATTTTTCTGGATTGTAGTCATAAAAACTTGTTGTTCCCATAACTTCATTGGTTTGTTTATCGAGAATTAAGAAGGAACTTTTTGTAATTATAATGTCAAAATAAGTTTTAAAACCTTCTCTTGTATATCGGTCTTTTACAGGATTCTGTTCCCAAATTAAAGGATCGGAAGCTGCTTCAAACAATGCTTCAAAATGTTTTTCTTCTAGCGGAATTAATTTTGAAATTTCGTTTTCTAAAAAATCTGGCTGTAAATTGAAGTTTGATATTTGCATTTTTTATGGTTTTTTGATTAATGGTTTGTGGTTAAATTTTCTTAATCTTCACACAGGAAACATTCTCCATTTTTACTTCTTTTCCTACTTTCTTTAATAATCCCGTTTTCAGATTTCTTTTAAAAACTATAATATTACCCGTTAAAACATTCGAAGCAACTAGAAATTTTCCGCTTTCGTCAATAGCAAAAATACGAGGATGTTTTCCTAAAGTAGATTGATAACCAATGTTTTTCAAAAGTCCGTTTTCATCAATAGAGAAAATTGCGATATTGTTTTCCTTGCCTCGGTTTGTGGCGTAAAGAAACTTTCCGTCGGGAGAAATATGAATATCAGAGCTCTCAAAACCTTCTTTAATTTTGTCGGGATGTGTGGCAATGCGCTGTATTTTTTTTAAAATGCCATTTTCATAATTGTAAACACTTACTTGTCCAGCCATTTCTTCAATGCAATATCCCCATTTTTGATTTGGGTGAAAGGTAAAATGTCTTGGTCCAGCTTCCAAATCGGTTTTGGTAAATGGATTTTGAGTTTCTATTAAAGGTTTTTTCTGATTTTCATCAAAAGCATAACAGCGTATTTTGTCGGCGCCTAAATCGGGTAAAAACAAATAATCGCACTGTGGAGAAAATACGGCAGAATGCACATGAGATTTGGTTTGTCTTTCTTTATTGACGCTTCCATCTGTATATTGAAAATTCTGCGCAATAGAATCAATTTTACCATTTTCTAGAAGCGGATAAACCGATACGCTTCCTTCTGTATAATTGGCATTTGCCAACCATTTTCCGCTTTTATGAACGCTGACATACACAGGATTTTCGCCACCGCTTCTCTGGCTGTTTAAAAAAGTCAAAGTTTTTGCTGTTGCGTTAAATTCAAAACTGCTTACACTTCCTGCATTTGGTGTTTTGGTATCTGTACACGCATACACATATTTCCCATTTGGAGAAACCGTCAAATATGACGGATTTACAATATTTTTAACCGACGTAAATTTGGTTAGCTTCCCACTCAAAGTATCCAATTGATAAACCTGAATAGCCTCTGCCGATTTATCACGATTATATGATCCTAAAAAGACATAAGTGTTTTGAGAAAAGGCATTGGTTATTAAAAGGAAGAAAAAGGATAGAAATATTATTTTTTGTTTCACGGTTTTTAGTTTGTTTTTGGTTTTAGAGTTTCAAGATTCAGGTTTCATGTTTTGTTCACTTTTGTCAGGCTGAGCGAAGTCGAAGCCCTAGTGCCAATTGGAGCGCCCTTCTCCCGAAGCCTCGGGATCGCTCAGGGTGACATTGCATAGATATAGAACTCATAATTCATAATTAACAATTCATAATTAATTAACCCCTTTCCACCATTGTTTAAATTCTTGTTTATCATTTTTTAGTTCGACAGCTTCGCCAATCATTGGTGTAATTAATGAAATCGGATTTTCAGATAAACGATTCAATTCAGTCACTTTATTTAAAGGTTCATCCCAAGAATGTAGCGATAAAGCAAATTTTGAAGAATGCACAGGAAATACTCTTTTTGCTTTTAGATCTTTCATGGCTTTTATAACATCTTCTGGCATATTGTGAATGTATTTCCATTTTTCATTGTACTGGCCGTTGTCAATTAAAGCAATATCAAATGGGCCATATTTTTCACCAATTGCAGCAAAATGAGAATCATAGCCGCTATCTCCGCCTAAATACATTTTAAAATCTTTAGTTTCGAGAATGAAAGAAGTCCAGAGCGTATTGCATCTTTTAAAACCTCTGCCCGAAAAATGTCTTGATGGTGCAGTATGAATTGTCAGATTTTCATCTAATTTGATAGTGCTGTACCAATCTTTTTCAATGATATTTTCAGATGGAAATCCCCAGAATTCCAAGTGCGAACCCACACCGAGCGCCGTAATTATTTTTTTAGTTTTAGGTTTTAATTTTAGAAATGTATCGTAATCCAAATGATCATAATGATCATGTGTAATCAATAAATAATCAATTTCTGGAAGATCGTCAACCGTGTAAATATCTGTTCCTTTAAACGATTTTGTTGTGCCAGGAATAGGAGAGGCGTTACCGCTAAAAACGGGATCAATTAAAAAGCGTTTTCCTTCAAGCTGAATAAAATAAGACGAATGCCCAAACCAAACCAAAATATCTTGATCTAGAGGAAGCTCCAATAAATTGGTTTTTACAGACGGAATAAGGTCGGTTGGAATTTTTCGATCTACTTTCTTGAAGAAAAATTCAAACAAAACTCCAGCCATAGTTGCTCCTTCGGCGAGATCGGGCGTAAAGCTCTGGTTTTCGAATTTTCCGTTTTTAAATTGTGGCGAATTTTGAATTTGAACTAGTCTCGCTCCCGAAGGCGCTTTTCCGAATTTTGGATGTTGCAGAAACATATAAATTGCAAAACCAATCAGTAATAATAGAATTACGAATGTTGTCATTTATTTTGAGGATATAAATTTTGGGTATATTCAATTGAAAGTAAAATTATCTTTTTTAAGATTTCAATATCAATATCTTCGAGTTTTTTAATGTAAATGCATGCCTTAGACGAAGTATGTTTTCCAAGTTTAGATAAAAGTTCTTCTCTTTTTTCTTGTGGCAGATAAAAATAAACGGTCATGGCTGTTTTTCTTGGCGAAAAACCAGCCAACGGAGCATCTCCTTCGTGACCGCTGTCGTATTTGTAATGATAGCTTCCAAAGCCAATAATGCTTGGCCCCCACATTTTGGGTTCAAAACCAGTTGCTTCTTGAATTATTTTTAGAAGTTCAAAAGCGTCGTTTCTTTTAACTTCATTTTCGATAGCGTTAATAAAATCAGTAAAGCTATTTTGAGTTTCTGTGGTTTTATTTTTTGCCATTTTAGCTTACTTTTTCTTTAATAAATTACTTTTTAAAAGAATGTTTTTGATTTTAAACTCAGTCGCATAAAACAAACTGGCATCTTCGGGCATCTGATTTTCCAATACAATCAAACTTACATCACTTTGTGGGAAATACAAATTTACGCCAGAAAACCCGTCTCCCAAACCTGTATGTCCAAGATATTTAACGGATTCTTCTTCTACAATTCGAATTCCGTATCCATAAGGTTGCTTTTCTTTTCCGAAGAAATTATGCTGAGATAAAATGGTGTTTTTAGTTAATAACTGATACGATTCTGGTTTTAATATTTTTCCTTTATGAAGATTATTGTTCCAAATAGCAAGATCAGAAACCGTTGAAATAATGCCGTCTGCACCTAAAGTTTCATCTGTGATTTGTCTTGAAGTATCGGGTTCCAGTTGATTTTTTATGTTATAATAGCCTTTTGCCAGATTTTGTTCTTTATCTTTTGAATAACAAAAAGTATGATTCATCTTTAATTTCTTAAAAAGTGATTCGGCAACTTCTGTGTAGCTTTTTTTAGAGCTGAATTCGACAATTTTTGCAACCAGATTAAAACTTAGATTTCCGTATTTAAAATCGGTTCCCGGTTTAAAAGCCAATGGTTTTTCTAAATCGATAATTCCGTGTGAGTGATTTAGAAGCTGATGAACCGTTACTGAATCGGCCCAAGTTTGTGTAAGTTCTGGCAGGTATTTTTTGATTGGATCATTCAAATCTACTTTTCCTTTTTCTACTTCCAACAACAGTAAAACGGCAGCAATTAATTTACTGTTGGACATGATTTCAAATTGAGTATCCATTTTTATAGGTGTTCTGGTTTCGAAATTCGAAAAACCTTCTGCTTTAGAATACAATGTTTTTCCGTTTTGAGAAATCAAAATCACACCATTAAATTTAGGACTAGAATTTTGAAGTATACTATCAATACTTTTTTTATAATCCTCTTTTTTTTGTGCAGATGAATTGCAAGAAACAAAGATTAAAACTAATAATAAAGAGATTTTGGTGATGAAGTTCATTTATAATTGTTAATGGTGAATTTTTTTAGGTTTCGAGTTTCAGGTTTCAGGTTTCAAGTTTCAAGTTTCACGTTTTGTAGGTAACTTGAAACCTGAAACTTGAAACAAAAATTAAAACATTCCATTTTCATTAATAGAATCTTTAGGAACAGGCTGTCCTAAATCCCAAAGTTCTACGATTTTATCGTCTTTGAATTTTAGCACATGCACTACTGCAAAACCTATATCTGATGGAGTTTGTTTGAGATGAGAGTGTACAGCAACGAGATTTCCATCTTCTAAAATATGATGAATTTTAAAAAGCTTATTCGGATTTGTTCTGGCAGATTCTTCCATGGCAAGCATTAAAGTGTCTGCATCGCCTTTGAAGTAAGCATTATGGTGTTTGAAATTCTTTCCGACATATAATCGAAAACTTTCATGAGGATGTCCTTTTGCTGCTAGTTTCAGGAAGTTTTTAGCGATTTCTTTCTTAGTCATAATTCAGGTTTTTAAAGTAAACTAAGTTATGAAATTAAGCGCTATAAATTTTGCAGAAAATAACAGTGAATTTATAAGATTAAATGGCTTCCGATTTGATTTTGGTAAGATCGATACCCAATTTTGCAAATTCTTTTTCGCCCAATTCGGTGATGTAAAAATGCTTATCTGAAGCCTCGTTTTTGGCAATCCATTTTTTGCCGGCAAATGTTTCCAAAAGAAGTTCGCCGAGTTTACCGCCAATGTGGCTGTAGCATTTTTTAGCAGGTTTTAGAGCGTTTTTGGTTTCCATTTTTCTTTAGATTTTCTTTTTTGAAGCGATTTTAGAAGCGAGATAAGCCATTGGTAGATAAGCAAAAACCAAATCGACAATGCTGAACCAGAGTGGAGATGGGAGTGTTAATACCATTGTTATGCCACCAAATAGAAAGAAAGCACCAATAATAAAAGCTAGTTTCGTTTTGTGTGAGGCAGCTGCTAATGCAGTTGTAAATGCTCCAGCGAAAGTTCCGATTGCGTGGGCTAAAAAAGGAAATAAAAAATGCTTTGGCTCGAATAAGTGCATAGTTGCTTGTAAACCTTCTGTAGTGGTAACATCGGCACCATTTGGAGGCGGAATTATAGAACCGCTTATTAAAATGATACTCATGTTGATAATACTTCCGATAACAAGACCTGCAATTATGGCCAAAGTATTTCTTAAAATAGGATTCATAATTTTCGTTTCTTTATTGTAACGAATTTATGAAATTTATTCTTTTGATGATAATGCTCTTTCGGTTTCTATTTGAGGTTTTCCAGTTGCATTTGGCTGTCCTTTTCCAGTTTCTATTAATTTTTTTAAACTGTTCTCGATATAGTTGCTCCAACCAGCTTTGCAGACGTCAAAACATTCGTATTCTGGAACCAGACCCACGTGTGTAAAAATGAGTTTTGTTTTATCGCCTTCTTTCGAAATATCAAAAACGGCTGTTGTGTTGGTCCATTCCGTGTCGTCTTTGGTAAAACTGAAGTAATTTTCTTCAATCAGCCATACGATTTTTTGGTTTGGAATTACTTCAATTAGTTTTATTTTACAGCGATGAACATCTTCATAGTGGTATTTAAATTCGTCACCTTCATTTGCTGTTTTGCCTTCAATTTCTTCTGACCACCAGCCTTTAACGTTTTGTATAGCTTTAAAAACTTCTTCTGGTGATTGATTGAAAAGTATTGTTGTGGTAAAATCGTGAGTGTTCATAATAAATTGATTTTTTAAATTAGTAAAGTAAAATTACAATCTAAAAATCAATTGATTAAGGTGTTTTAGAGACAAATTTAAGGGGTGTTTCGGACAGAAAATTTTTTTATAAAATAAGATTTATGATCTATTGTATTGTTTTAATTTTTCCTGGAATTTTATTAATCAGTTCAAAATGTTTTGCCATTACATTTTCAAGCTCTAATGTTCCGCCTAGAATAATCATTTCTTTGTGTGCAAAACGTTTTCCTAAACGGTCTTCGAGCATAATTTTTTCCATACTTTGAGCCATTTCAATTTCAAGCAAAAAATCATTCGGATGTCCCGCAGTGCAAATTACAAGTCCGTACGGAATGGTTTTCATCTTTCTTGAAGTTTCATTTTGTCCGTAAGCATATCCAACTGAATAAACACGATCAAACCAGCCTTTTAATTTTGCTGGACAATCACTCCACCAAACAGGATACAGGAAAATAATACAATCTGCTTTTTCTATTTTTTCCTGTTCTACTAAAACATCTTGAGAAATTGGGAGCTGTGCCTTAGCAAAACCTTCACGCTCATATTCTGCTTCAGACATATCACTAACAAAATTAGATGCATACAAATCGGAGACTTCAATATTCCAATTTTCATTGCCTAAAACTGATTTTAATCTTTCTAAAACCTGAAAAGTGTATGATTTTTTGCTCGGATGCGCGTAAACAACTAGAATATTCATTGTTAGATTTTTTGTGTTAGAAAATGCTCTTAAAAACTAATTGAATTTTGTACGAAAATACAAATTAAAATAAAAGTTTTTATTATTCTTCAGAAAATTCTAAAATATCTCCAGGCTGACAATTCAGAACTTTGCAGATGGCTTCAAGTGTGCTGAAACGGATTGCTTTTGCTTTGCCAGTTTTTAGAATGGAAAGATTGGATAATGTTAAATCTACTTTTTCTGAAAGTTCATTTAATGACATTTTTCTTTTTGCCATCATGACATCTAAATTTACTATAATAGGCATAATTTTTCGTTTAAATGGTTAGGTCAATTTCAGATTGGATTTCGATTCCTCTTTTAAAAATCTGTGCAATGACAAAAAGTATAATGGACATAAATATCCAAACGCTTCCGCCTTCAAGATTTAAACTTTCCAGTGTAGGAATTTTTATTCCTTTTGTAGTTAGCCAGATATTGAATTTTGCGGCCCAAAAGGAAAATAATCCGATTCCAAAAGCCAGATACGAAAGATATGATATAAAGTTTCCTATTTCTAAGGTAAAAGGCTGTTCTATATTTAATTTTTTCTCATGAAGCAATTTTACAATTAAGTAAAACATAATAGCTTTGAGAATAGCTACAATACTGATGAAACATATTTCCTGTACATAGAAACCTGTATTAAAAGTATAAAGGTCAAGTAAACCTAGAAATCTAGCATTGTATGAATTTATGGTCATGGTATAAATTCCGTTAAAAAGATACATACCAGCTTCTACGCATAAGCCAATAAAAATAATCCAAGATAAAATATTCAGGATTTTTAGAATCTGCGGTGTTCCAATTTTAATTTCCATGTTATTTAAGATTAGAAGTTATGCTGCTAAAATAATAAAAATTTATTGATAAACAATAAATAAATAGTTTTTATCAAAAAAAAATAGCTTCATCAATTTAATGCTGAAGCTATTGTTGTATGTTTAGAGATTTTGTTTATCGAAGCATTTTCTTTTCGTTTTCGAGCATTTTTTCAATGTTAAAATAAATTCCGTCTACATTATAAACACCTTTTTCGAAACTTAGGTAATCACAATTTTCAACGAGTGATTGACCTTTCGATTCAATTTCAAAAAGATTGAGCAGTATGTATTCGTGATCGACCATTAAAACATGAAAACCAGTTTCGCATTTTTTGCCGTCGCCAGAAGAAAGTATGACATTCATGATACTGTGAAATTTAAAAGAGGTAATTTTTGCGGCAGTTTCATCGCCTTTTAAGTGATAAATATAGGCTAGGTAATTAAGCTGTCGTAAATCAAATGGAAAGTCTTCTAAAGAATTATTGGCCAGTTTTATAATTTCGTCATAATCTGAAGATTCCAGTTTTTCTTTGTTATAATAAGTACGAAGCTTTTCATCGTCAGGGGAAGTCCAAAAGGCGTTGTATTTGGGCTGAAAAAAGTAACCTAGATATAAATGGCGGTATTCGTCGTGGGTTAAAAGCGTATCATTTTTTACTAGCCTTTCCATCAATTTCGGATAAAAGAATTTGGAGTTTTTATCACTGATTTCTTTTTCGATTGCTTTGTAATCTGGTTTGGTAAAACCGAGATCCTGAGCGTTTAACTGAATTCCGAAACAAAAAAATAAGGCAACAAAAAAATGTTTTAGCATAATTTAGATGGTTTTAGGTTAGGATTCTAATCTTACTAAAATACGAATTATTTTAAAGCAAAATGCTCCTTTAAAGTCGTGATGCGTGAAGGATGGGAGCGGTATCTCGCGATTTAGAAAAACAAGGCTTTTTAGCCGTAGTTTTTGTTAATCGGGAATTTAGCGGACAGCCTGACCCGGAGGGGCACGCCCACATTATACTTCATCTGTTATCTATTTGCCTTTTCTTTTACGATTATTTTAAACGAAGCAATTCGCCTTTTCGTTTGACAATGTTTTTATAGTCCCATTGAATTTCTCTGCTTTTTTTGAGCCAGCGTTTTAAATCTTCTTCGTTTATTTGACTGGAGTTTATGTAACGCATTTCGGCAGCTTTAAACGAACCTTCGTTTTGCAGTTTTTCTTCATCAAAAGATTGTCCGCTCCAAAATAGTAATCTAACCGAATCTTTTAATTTGCTGTAGCCCACAATCGGATTTCCGTCTAGAAACCAAACAGGATGAGCGTGCCATATTTTGTTTTCGGCTTCGATCAAGTTTTTATTTATAATAGAATAAAGGAGATTACAGATTTCTTTGTTTTCTGCTGTCTGAGAATTGTTGTATTCCTGAACCTGATTCATAGCTAAAACATTTAGGTTATTTTACATCTTTTGTCAGCTCAAATAAAATATAAGTTCCGTTGCTTGACTGTCCTTTAGATTTTTCTCTAAATCCTTTTTTAAGATAAAATTCAGTTGCTTTTGTGTTGCTCACAAGACATTTTAACGTAATTGGAAATGCTGTTTTTTGTATGGCGGCTTGTAATAATTGAGTGCCAATGTTTTTTCCTTGATATATAGTATCAACGTAGAGATGATGAATAAAATTGTTAGGCATCCAGATCGAAATAAATCCGACAGGAATATTATCTATGAGAGCAGTTAGGATATATTCTCCTTGAGTCTGCTTATCGAAATCTTCTAATTTAAATTCTGATGTGTCTTGCTCCGTAAATGTTCGCTGTCTTTCATTTAAGAAAATGGTTCTTAAACGTGGTAAATCGATATTTCTAGATTCTTCTACAACTATCATTTCGAATTTACATTTATTGTTTATTAAGCGTAAACAAGATAAATAAAAAATCCGATTGGTTTGCACAAATCGGATTTTGATTTTTTATTAGAGTTGAAGCTTTTTCATGAATTCATTTGATGCCAGCTCTAAAGCCTTATAATAGTTTCCTTTTTTAAGTTCTGGAACAGAATAAGTAGCAATTATGTTTTGGGTGTCTTCATTGCTTAATTTGTATCTTATAAAATCGACACTTATTACCTGAATTTGTCTTAACGTTTTGCTTACTATTATTAAAAGAGTAGGATCTAGTCTAGGGTCTTTTGATAGAAATTTATCGAGTTCTAATGTATATTCTTCCAATGACTTAAATGGCGCATAAGAAGGAGTCGTGATCACAACAATTTTATAAAGATATTTTTTTTCAAAACCGTTTAGTGTGGTATTCAATGATTGAAGTTCGGCTGGTTTCAGTATTTTTTCGAAGTCGTTTACACAATCTGCAGATCCTGAAAATGAGTTTTTCAGTTGAGAAGCAAAATCAGTGTCGTTTTTTGTTTGGGCAGATATAAGAACTGAGGTTAACAGTACTAGCGTAAAGATTACTTTTTTCATTCTGTGGCATATTAGATTTGGTGCAGCAAAAGTAGCACATTCTTTAATTTTGACAGATGAAAAATAGAATAGTTTTGGACTTGAGTTGAAAAAATATATAAGACTTTACATAAAAATAAAATCCGATTTACAGAAGCAAATCGGATTTTGAAGTTTTTACTGTAGTAGGGGAAGTAAATGATCCCATTTTAATTCTTTGGCAAAATCTAAAGGAGTTTTGCCAGTTTCTGTTTTTACATTTTTGTCTGCACCAATTTCTAGTAAAACTTCTACAGAATTCTGGTTTCCTGCTATAACTTCGCGATGCAGAAAAGTATAGCCTAACTCATCCTGATTGGTTACTTCCTCTGGATTATTTTTGACAAAATCGATAAGACTTTCTCTCATGTTTTTGCTCATTGGATGTTCTATTAGGTTTTCGGGTTTTTCTTTTTGCTCATTTACAATCAGAATGTCATTAAAATCACCAAAATCCAATCCCCATGCTTCGTCATGCGATTCTCTTTCTTCATCGCTCATTTCAGAACGCATTGCCTGAATTGTAAATGCTCCATAAGTTTTGCCGTCAATAGCAAATAGCCAGTCGCTTATTTGATTAACTGGAATTGCGATTTCGTCTCCATTATTTACATTGGTCAATTCGTCGGGATCATTTACTAAAATTCCGTATATATTTTCGCCATCAAAGTTGACGTCGTTAATCCACATGTGCTCTACGATTGTTTCGTTGTCTATTTCTTGAGTAAAAGCCAGTTTTACACAAGCAACATCCAATCCTGGAACTATTCTTCTGTATTCCCAAGATAGTTCTCTCCAGAAATACTTGAATGTTTCTTGAGCTCTTTTGTAAGCTTCAATCATTTTTGGGTTTTCTCCGTCGGCGTAGAATATTTTTGTGTCTTCCATAACAATGCTTATTTATATTGATTTGTAAAAGTAATCTTTTTATTACTTTTTAAAAATGTTATTTACTCATTTTTAATTTTTTCTAAGGTAATTGTGAGTTTGTTTTTCTTTTGTTCAATAATTACCATTTTTCCTTTATCAAACCCCAGTTTTTCAAGCCATTTTCCTTCTAGTATTATTGACGGAATTGTAATGTGATTTGATGTTCTCGTTTGAAATTTGCTGTGTATTTTAAGTTTTCTTGAGTTTTTCATTTTGTTGATTTTTCACATTGTCTTCAGAAGGATTTCTTTTTTAGTCAAGATTTTATGATTAATCAAATCTCTAATAAATAGTTAAGAATGTTGTCAACTTAAAATATGACAAAAAGGATTTTTATTAACAATTTTCAATGTTTAAAATAGAATTTGTTTTGCAAATCTAATTTTTAAGACAAAGTATTGTCATTTCGACGTAAGGAGAAATCTTCGCGAGAAACTCCGCAAAGTAAAGTTATTAGCAATGATTTTTGCTAATCTTTTTCGAGCTGCTTGCGAAAATTTCTCCTTACGTCGAAATGACAAAGATCGGCGATTCACTTTGTAGAATTTCTAGTGTGATTTCTCCCCTTGGTCGAAATGACAAAGATTGGCGATTTACTTTGTAGAATTTTTAGTGTGATTTCTCTCTTCGGTTGAAATGATAAAGCTATAGGCATAAAAAAAATCCGATCTGTTTTCACAAATCGGATTTTATAAATTGAAAATTATATATAACTCCGTAAAGACATTTAGTCTCTACTTTGTATATTTTTACAAGTGAATTACTTCGCCGTAAGCATCAGCTACAGCTTCCATAACAGCCTCGCTCATTGTTGGGTGAGGGTGGATAGATTTAAGGATTTCATGCCCTGTAGTTTCTAGTTTACGAGCTACAACTGCTTCTGCAATCATATCTGTAACACCAGCACCAATCATGTGGCATCCTAACCATTCTCCGTATTTAGCATCGAAAATTACTTTTACGAATCCGTCAGCATTTCCAGCAGCTTTTGCTTTTCCAGAAGCTGAGAATGGGAATTTACCAATTTTTAATTCGTAACCTTTTTCTTTTGCTTGTTTTTCTGTTAAACCTACAGAAGCGATTTCAGGAGTTGCGTAAGTGCAACCAGGAACGTTTCCGTAATCGATTGGGTCTACGTGTAAACCTTTAATTTTCTCCACACAGTTAATTCCTTCAGCAGAAGCCACGTGAGCTAAAGCTTGACCTGGAGTAACATCTCCAATTGCGTAGTATCCTGGAATATTAGTTTCGTTGTAAGCGTTTACTAAGATTTTATCTCTGTCAACAGCGATTCCAACTTCTTCTAATCCGATGTTTTCAATGTTTGTTTTAATTCCAACTGCCGAAAGTACGATGTCAGCTTCTAGAACTTCTTCTCCTTTTGCAGTTTTAACGAAAGCTTTAACTCCAGCTCCAGTTGTGTCGATACGCTCAACAGAAGAGTTAGTCATTACTTTAATTCCTGATTTTTTCAAAGAACGCTCAAATTGTTTTGAGATATCTTCGTCTTCTACAGGAACTACGTTTGGCATAAATTCTACGATAGTAACATCTGTTCCCATTGAGTTGTAGAAGTGAGCGAACTCCACTCCAATTGCTCCAGAACCAACGATAATCATAGATTTTGGCTGAGTTGGCAATGTCATTGCTTGACGGTATCCAATTACTTTTACACCATCTTGAGGTAAGTTTGGCAACTCACGAGAACGAGCACCAGTTGCGATGATAATGTGATCAGCGCTATATTCTGTAACTTTATTGTCTTTATCAGTAACGTCAAGTTTTTTTCCTGGTTTTAGTTTTCCAAAACCTTCAATAACGTCAATTTTGTTTTTTTTCATTAAGAATTGAACACCTTTGCTCATTCCTTCAGCAACACCACGGCTGCGTTGAATAACAGCAGGGAAATCTTTATCAAATTCAGAAACTTTCAATCCGTAGTCAGAAGCGTGTTTAAGGTAATCAAAAACCTGAGCAGATTTTAAAAGCGCTTTTGTTGGGATACATCCCCAGTTAAGGCAAACTCCACCAAGATTTTCTTTTTCTACTACAGCAGTTTTAAAGCCTAATTGTGAAGCTCTAATCGCTGTTACATATCCTCCAGGACCACTTCCTAAAACAATAACGTCGTATTTCATTTTTTTTGCTTTTAGTATTAACAATCGAATGTGAAGTTTATATTTCCGAAACTCATCTTTCGATTTCTTCTTTTGTTATTTGTGATTGCGAATTTAAGGATTTATTTTATATGAACACTTGAAATTTTGTTTTTAAAGACAGAGATTTTGGTCTTTTCACAGAAACCGAATGAATTGTGAATTGTAAATTGTGAATTATGAATTGATTTTTGTCATTTGGTGAGTAATTGTTGGTGGTTGATGGTTTGAGGTTGATGGCGAAAAAAAAATAAGCCACAGATTATACAGATTAAAATGATTTAAAAAAAATCTGTGTTAATCTGTGTAATCTGTGGCTATTATAATTTTTAGAATTAATAATTCACAATTAACCATTCACCATTAAATCTTAACGTGTCCCCAGTTTTCTCCGCTGGCAATTCTTCTAATCTGCATTTCGCTTACGCCGAATTGTTTGGCAATCATTTTAAGACGTGTTTTTTGTTCTGGTCTTGCAAGGATTTTTTTAATTAACATCACTTTTGTGGTTGTTAATTTTCGGCCGTCAGCTTTTAAGTTGTGCTCAATTAAGTTCTTCTTTGCTTGAATTACGCGCGGACTTTTACGACTGTGCGCCATCATTTCTTGTTTGGTTGCCCAACGCAAGTTTCTTACATCGTCGTTTGCTCTATTGTAATCCAGATGCAGTACATACGTTTGTTCTTCCGATTCTTTCGGAATAAAATATTGGGCAACTAGTTTGTATAAGAAGAGGTATTTATTTACGATTTTATCATCTTTTTTAACCTTAAAACGGAAAGTTGGATATCCGTCGCTTAAACCTCCTTTTAAGATGCGTCCGTTTTCAATATCATCGGTAAAGCTTATTAATCTTCCTCTGTTCGAAATGGCATATCTTAATTGTAATGAGGCATTTATTTCTATTTCTTTGAATTTTTCATCAGGATAAAATCTATTTTGTGGCATTGTCTTTTACATTTGATTTCTATACTCTCAAAGATAAAAAATAAACCAAAAATTTCAGCTATCTCATTGATTGTGAAAGGGCAATTTTATGATTTCTATAACGCTAATTTAACGTTTTAAAGTGTTTTTGATAGTTTTTAGTCGGATTTTAAATCACAAATTATCAAAAACGCAGTTTTCTTGTTTTTTGAATCTGGATTAATTTATAGCTAAATAATTATTAAATTATTGATCCAGCCAATTTTTGAAGTTATTGATTTCTTTTTTACTGATAAAAATCGCGTCAGATTCAGCTGCTGGAACCGTCAAAATCAATTCGACCTTCTGATTAGAATGTTTTATAACTTCTTTAATGCTGTCTCGGCTAACGATATATTTTCGGTTTATTTTGAAGAAGTTGAAAGGGTCGAGACTATTTATTATATCAGTCAAAGTACTATTGTACAAATAGCTGTTTCCAGATTTTATATGAATAAAAAGATGTTTTCCAGTCGCTAGAAAATACGAAATTTCGTTTTCATTAATAGAAATCATTTTATAACCGTGATTTACTAGGAAATGACGCTGTATTTTACTGCTTTCAGGATTTTCGATTGCAACTAAAGATCGAAGTGTAGCATTGCTGTTAAAGCTATCTTTTATTTTTTTGAATTTCTGAAGTGCTTCTAACAATTCTTCTTCTTCAAATGGCTTTAAAAGATAGTCGATTGTAAAATGTTTGAAAACAGAAATGGCATAAGAATCGTAAGCGGTTACAAAAATAACAGGGCAGGAGATATCTGCTTTTTCAAAAATTTCAAGACTTTTTCCGTCGCCCAAATGTATGTCCATGAAGGCAAGATCTACTTTGTTTTCGCTAAAAAATGCTACCGCTTCTTTAACCGATTTTAAAACGTTGATTGCATCAATCGATAAAACGTCCTGCTGTTCTAAAATAGATTTTAGATAGCTGGAAGCAAGATGTTCGTCTTCGACAATAGCAATTTTCATTTTACGGACTTTAAATAATCAGTATATTTTGCAAAGATAAATCCATTCGTAATAAACAGGCTTTTTTATTGGTAGTTTTTTATAAAAAAAGGCCTAGCTGTAAAAACTAGACCTTTTAAAAAAAACAATTAGGTAAAAATTATAGATTGGGATTGTTCAATCTTGCGTTTGCTGGATAAATAAGAGTATAACGCGGATCATTTTGTATCAAAGTATAATTTTGTCCTTTTAGAGTATGAACAATCTGTTTTTGTGTTGTTCTTCTTAAATCAAACCAACGTTGACCTTCAACAACAAATTCACGTTGTCTTTCTGCCAATATAAAGTTGGTCAGATCTGCTGCATTCATAGCGTTTACTTCGCTTTCAAGTTGTGTGTATCCTGTTGCAGAATATCTGTTTTTCACAAAACTTAAAACAGTCTTTTTAGCATCTGAGATATTGTTGAGTTTTACAGATGTTTCTGCTTTTGTCAAATACAATTCAGAAGTTCTGATAGTACATTTGTTCTCGTCGAATCTTCCTTTTTCAATTATGTAATTGCTTCCACTAGTTGAAAAGTAAAGAGGAAAACGCAAATCTGTTGTTTTGCTATAAGCGTTAATCAACTCTGGCGATGCAAAAGAAGATTCCATAATGTCGGTAGTATATCCTACTTCTATAGCTAAAATAGATTCTGCAGTATCAAACTTTGTTGGAATAATAGGAGTCGAATTTAGATTAACTAGATTACTGTTTATAGCAAGTGCTTTGTTGGCAGCATCTAAAGATTTTTGCCATTCTTGTCGATAAAGATAAATTCGGCTTTCTAAACTGTACAAAGCAACTTTAGAAAAGCGGTAGTTTATGCCTTTAGTTTGAGAACTTACATTGATTAATTTTTCAGCTTCATTTGTGTCTGAAATAATTTGGTTGTAAATAACTTCAACAGTTTGCGGAACAAAAACTTGCTCTAAGTCGATTTCTAAAGCTAACGGAACTGATTTATCTGAAGGAGCTGTTGCTGCATTGTATGGTTTTCCAAAAAGATTTACCAAGTCAAAATAAGCTAAAGCTCTAAGTGCATAAGCTTCTCCAATTAATTGATCTCTTTCAGGAGAAGCATCCAGTTTTTTTGAAGCTTCATTGATTACTACATTCGTATAGAAAATCGTAGTGTATAGTTCATCATATGGAAAAAACTTAGTAAACTGATCAGGGTTTCCATCTTTCCAGATATGAATGTCTCTATAAGATACAGTTCTGTCACTATCTTCATTTAAAACCAATTCGTCTGTACGCATAGACGTCAATGCTTTGTGTTCTGGATAGATGGAGTAGCCTGTAGTTAAAACAGCTCGAAATTGTGGTAAAGTTTCTGGAATCACTTTTCCGATAGGAGTCACATCTAGATATTCATCGCAACTGCTGACAGCAATCGAAGCGACAAAAAGAAATATATATTTTGAGAATTTTTTCATCTTTAATTGTATTAGAAAGTTACATTAAATCCTATAGTAAATGATCTAGGAACTGGCTGCGCATAAATGTTTCCGTATGTTTCAGGATCAAAATATCCTTTAAAATCAGAACCTACAACAAATAGGTTTCTCGCTTCAACATTTAATCTGATGCTTTGAATGTTAATTTGATCTGTGAAAGATTTAGGGAATGTATAACCTAAACGCACACTGCTTAATCTCATGTAGCTCATTTCGCTAACCCATGTATCCAAATAGTTGTATGTAGGCACTTGATTTGCTCCAGCAAACCATAAATAAGCTAAATAAGAATCTCCTGTTCCAGAATCTTTACTTGTAATTCCTGGTAAATTAGAAGATGTATTTGTTGGCGACCAAGCATTTAAAATATCTGTTGTAAAGTTTTGTCCTCTATCTACTTGTGTTCCGTTGTAAGGAGGTGTTTTAACTACAGTTTGTTTTAAATTGAAAGCTGCAGCAACTGTCAAATCAAAATTGTTTATTTTAAAGGTATTGGTAAGACCTCCAGTAAATTTCGGGTCTTTGTCTCCTAAATAAACAAATAAATCTCTAAATTCTGCTGGCGTTAAGCTTGATTGCGCAAATTCTCCAGGGAAAAAGTCTGCATAAGGATCAAATAAACCAAAGAAAGTTTGTGCGTTTACCGTTTCTCCTTTTTTATTTACAAATAGTGGATAACCGTTTTCATCAATTCCGTTTGTTTTAAATCCGAAAACAGCATTTACAGCATGACCTTCTTGGTTTGGCGTATAAGTATTGTCACGAATTTCTAAACGGTCAACATTACTTTTGTTATGTGCAAAGTTGATGTTTGTTGTCCATTTGAAATTTGGGCGATCAATGTTTTTTGTCGCGATAGCGATTTCATAACCTTTGTTGCTTACTTGCGCCCAGTTCATATTGGTAAACTCAAAACCATTTTCTAACGGCAAAGATCTCATACCAATTAAGTCCGTACTTTTTCTTCCGTAAGCATCTGTAACAATGCTGATGCGGTTATTGAATAATCCTAAGTCTAAACCAAAGTTGGTATTCTGTGTTTTTTCCCAACGCAATTTATCGTTTGGTGGACTTATAACAACGATTGTTGGTTCTGTTGTTCCAGGTAAAATAGTTGTTATTTTGTTATTTCCCATTACGTATGGCGAAGTTCCTTTATCAATATTACCTTGTAAACCGTACGAAGTACGAAGTCTTAAATTAGATATTACTTTGCTGTCTTGAAGGAATTTCTCTTGAGAAACTAACCAAGATCCAGAAACAGACCATAACGGTAAATATTTGTACTTAGGATCTACACCAAATAAGTCAGAACCATCGTATCTAACACTTCCAAAGAAGGTATATTTTCTATCATAAGTATAAGAACCAGTTGCGTAAAATGAAGCAAAAGCGTTTTCGTTCTGGTTTTTTACGTATGTTCTATATTCAGGATTGTTTGCAGAGTCTGAATTTGGGAAAATAATTTGCTGTGTTGTCAATGTGTTTGGGTCAAATCCAAAACCTTTTGTTGCAATACTTGTAGTGTAAGTTCTTCTCAATTCATTACCTACCATTGCTTCAATTTCGTGTTTTTCACCTAAAGTCTTGCTATAGTTAACCATTGTTTTTAGGTTATACTGAAAGAAATCGGTGTTTGAATTTTGAATAATACCTCCATTTGGAAGGAAATAATTGTATTTTCCGTCTTTGTAGTAACGTGTTTGTTCTTTTGTTCTTCTTGTAAAATAAGTGTCTGCAGCAGCAAATTTTTCGCTTGAACTATTATCTAACTGTAAACCTAATTGGCTGGTTACTCTTAAGTCTTTTGTGATTTTGTATTCAGCGTCTAATAAAGCCTTAACAGCTCTAGTTTTTAAATCGTAAGAAGTATTGTTTCTTTCTTCGATGATGTTGAAAGGAACATAACGGTCAGAATAACCAGCAATGTCTGGATCGTACTTATAGCTTCCATCAGGATTATATGGAGTCAAGTACGGATTTACGTTTCTTGAATAATTGGCAGGATTAGTAAAACCACTTGTATCTGAGATATAAGAAGTAGTTTTGTTTTCAGAACCAAAAATTCCAACACCAACTTTAAATTTATCCGTTATTTCGAAATTGTTTTTTAATGTTAAGTTATAACGTTTTAAACCAGTTCCGATAGTAGTTCCTTTTTCGTCATAATATCCTAAAGAGAAATAATAATCTGATTTTTCTCCACCTCCAGATAAACTTAAACCATGTTGCGTATTAATTGCAGTTTGGTATAATAAGTTACCCCAATTTGTATTAATACCTCTTAAATTATTGATTGACTGCTGTGTCTGTGGACTCAAAGAAGAGAATCCACCGGCTCTGTATGCGTCTAATTCATTCGCTCCATTCAGGATACGAGCAACATCTCCACCGGTGTCTCTGTAAGTCAAATCTGCACGGCTAGCCAAATCAAGTTCAAAATCAACTTTTTGATTAGAGTTCATCAAGTTTAATTTTGACATTTCTGGTCTTAGTGTAATAAAGGTATTTGTGTTGAAGTTAATCGACATTTTACCGCTTCGTCCTTTTTTAGTAGTAACAACGATTACACCATTTGCAGCACGTGCACCATAAATTGCCGTTGCAGCCGCATCTTTTAAGATGGTTATATCTTTAATGTCGTCTGGATTTAAACCAGCAATAGAGTAGTTGTTTAAAACATCAATATTGTCTTTATCATAGTTTTTAGGAGCATCATTATTCTCTAACGGAAGTCCGTCTAAAACCCACAAAGGATCTTGAGACCCGTTTAAAGAAGCTGTACCTCTAATTCTGATTTTTGCCGCAGCTCCAGGCGCACCTGATGGAGTAGTAACAGCAACTCCGGCAACTTGTCCAACTAATAATTGATCGATACTAGAAACCCCAGCTTGCTGAATCGAAGCCATATCTACTTTTGTAATAGCAGATGTAAGCTTTCTTTTTTCAATTTTTTGGTATCCAGTTACTACAATTTCCTGAAGTTTTGCAACCTCAGATTTTAGGTTGATTGTATATTCTTTCTGAGCTGACAATTCAAGGGTATAAGGCTGATATCCCATAAAAGTGATTCTCAATGAAGTAACTTTTTTTCCTATTTTCAATTGAAATTTACCATCAAAATCTGTTGTAGTTCCAATGCTTTCACTTTGGATAATACCTGATTGTGATGTTTTGCTTCCTATAGAGTTGTTTTCAACAAAAATTGAAGCTCCAGGGATAGGTTGGTGATCATTTTCATCTAAAATGATCCCCGAAATGGTTCGGGTTTCCTGCGAGTATCCTGCGATGGCCAGGAACAGCAGTAAGGCTTGTAGAAAATTTTTCATGTTTTTTGGTTGTGTATTAAAAGGTTGTGTTTAGACTTTTTTCAATTCGCTGTATTAAATCGCGGTAATGGTTTTGGGTTGATTGGTCTCCAGTATTCTTTTTTGTTTTTAATAACTGAAGCACTTTATTTAATTCTCCTTTTTTATCAGAAGTCACTTCTGTAACTCTTTTTAAAGAAGACTGATTGATATTTCTTGCCATGTGAGCATCGTCTAAATAGGTGCACAGATGAGGCATATTTAAAGTCTGCTGAATGTCGATTAGTTTTTTTGCATCTGTTTTTTCAAACAATTTATTAGTCGAAACGATCAAAACATCTACATAATTCTTTTGTGTCATACGTTCCAGAATTGATAATGATTTATTAGCAATTGTTCCTGCAAAAACACTTTGATGTATTTTTTTAAACAAATCATTTACGGTAAAAACAGCTTCTTTGGTTTTATTACGCTGATACAATTCGTTTTCTGTCATTCGAAGCAAACGATCGTCATTGAATAAATCATATAGAACACCATACTGCAATTCTCTAGAAAGTGTATACGGAGTATATTCGTATGGTCCAAGAGGTGAATCTTTCAGCGGATTTGTTTTATCTAAAATGTCATTAAAAAATAACCATTGCGGAATCGTAATGATATTTTTAACTAAATAATCGGTTGCTCTTTTCTGCATTGCTGCCGGAACTGGAATGTAGCTTTGTTTGTTGTCGCCATGAACCGTTGTATTCAAATAAACACCACCGATATTGTTCATTACATGACGGTTGTACATTTGCCACTGGCCAATAGTTCCGATATATAATTTACCAGTTTCATAATATGACTGATCTTTATCATAAGTCCAGTTTAGGATGTTGTCTACAACACGTTTTAAGTTTTTCAAACCGTATTCGCTTGCTTTTACAGCATCGTTTCCTAAATCTTCAGACTGTGAACGCGGATCGATAATATTTTCCTGCTGTTCTCCATAAAAATAAATGGGGTCATCTTGATGTTTGGTAATTAAGGCGTTTAGTTTTGTTGTTTCGTTGTCGTTAGGCGAGTACCATCTGTAACCCCATTCAATAGCATATTTATCGTATTCTCCAATTTTCGGAGTAATAACCGTTACGTTGTCTTCTGGCTGTGCTACATAATTGTAACGGGCATAATCCATAATTGATGGAGCAGTTCCGCCCATTTTTGCTGTGAATTCTTTAGAGCGCAACGATTCAACATCGTAAGCAAAAGAAGAACCCATATTATGTTTTAAACCAAAAGTATGTCCAACTTCGTGAGATGAAACAAAACGGATTGCTTCTCCCATATGTTCATCACTAAATTTATTTCCTCTAGCTTTAGGATCAATTGGTCCTGTCTGAATGCGCATCCAGCTTTGAAGCGAAGTCATTACATTATGCCACCAGATAATATCGGCTTCAATAATTTCACCGCTTCTTGGGTCAACTACTGATGGTCCCATAGCATTTGATTTTGGAGACGCAGCGTATGTAATTACCGAATAGCGAACGTCATCAATATCAAAATCTAAATCTTTATCAGTAGGTTCTTTTGCGATAATAGCGTTTTTGAAACCCGCTTTTTCAAAAGCTGCCTGCCAATCGTGTACTCCATCAATAATATATTTTCTCCATTGTTTTGGAGTCGACGGATCGATGTAATAAACGATTGGTTTTTTCGGCTCTACTAATTCACCTTTCAAATATTTTTCTTCATCTTCTTTTTTAGGTTCTAATCTCCAGCGTGTAATGAGTTCTTTTTCAACCATTGCCTGCTGTGCATCGGTAAAATACCAATGTTTTTCAGAAAAGAAACCAATTCGGTTATCAGAAAAACGTGGTTTCATTGGAGTTTTATCCAATAAAATAATATTACTTGTTACGCCAAGCGTTACCGATAATGCCGGTCCGCCTTCGCTTACAGAAGTCGTCAGTTGTGATTTTACGACAATGTTCTTAGGAAACGATTTTACACCTTCGATATAAGAAAGCTCAGATTTCACGGAACCTCCAAATCCAATGTTGCTCAAAACATCATTGAAGCTTTTTTGTTTTCCGTCAAAAATCTTGTTTACTTTAATAACAACAGAAGTCGAATCGTTGTTCTTGGTTTCAATATCAAAAACTTCAATAATAGATTCTGCAAAATTATTTTGAACCGATTGTGTAATCGCATCTTCTTTTGGTGAAGAAACCTTAGGAACATACGATTTTACCCAGACTTTCTTTGCTATTGTATCTTTATAAAAACTAATGACTTTGTTTTCATAATTCATCCCTTTATTTAAGCCAGCTTCATTTACTTGAAAAGGAACTTGAGATAATTTGTTTACCACTAAAAATTCTCTTTGGAATAAACTGTCCTGAATTTCAAAATAAACATCGGTTTTTACTTGAATGACATTGAAGATTCCCTTTTTTACAGAACCTTTTTTTACAAGGTCGTCGTATTTTTTACCTTTTTTAGAATCGGTAGAATCTTTTTTAATTTCAGTTTTGTCCTCTTTTTTGTCTTTCTTTTTCTTTTGAGAATGAACGGTAAGCGGCGATAATAATAATAGGAGTATGCAAATTGTTATCAAATTATGCAGGAATGATTTTTCCTTCATCAGATGTTAAGTTTAGGTTAATTTTAGGTCCGAAACTATTTTATTTTAGTTCATGAAAAAAACAAAAAGGAGTGAGTGGCTTTTTTTTAGGAGTGAATGGATATTAATGGAAGAATACAAACAAAATAGCCATCTTTTTCTGATGTCTTAAATTCTGTTTTTGAATAATAATTGTAAATACTCTTTAGGTAATTTAACCCAAATTTAGTACTCAATTCTGCAGTCAATTTCTTTTGAAGATTGTTACTGATGATAACCTGATCTTCTTTAATCAGGATTTTTGTAGTAAGTGGACTTTCCTGAGTGGCTCTGTTATGCTTAATAGCATTTTCGACCACAATCTGAAAAGCAAGATAGGGGATGTGTTTGTTTAGTGCAGTTTCGTTTTCAATTTCGATAGAAAAGAATAATTCTTCCTTAAAACGAGTTTGCTGCAAAAAGATATATTTTTCGATAAATAATAATTCGTCCTTCAAGCGAACAATGTTCTTTTCTGGCGGATCAATTAAATAACGATAAATACGAGATAAGTTTAATGTGAATTTTTGTGCAACTTTAATGTCACTTCCAATCAGCATATAAAGCGAATTGAGCGAATTGAATAAAAAGTGCGGATTAATCTGCTCTTTTAATTGTTGCAGCTGAATCAAAGCTTTTTCTTTGATGATTTTTTCGTTTTCGACTAAGAGTCTGTTTTTCTCTTCTGTAACAATTTCTTTTTCTTTATAAGCGCGTCTGCTGGCATAAGAGAAAAGAGAGAAAATTAGTAGCAACATTACAGTTGTAATCAAATAAATCGAAGTTGAGTACTTTTTAACTAAAGCCACATTTTCGTCTGCAACCATTTTTGGAACATTAACGCAGATGAACCAGTTTGAGTTTTTAATGTCTAGTTTTTTGGTAAAACGAATCACATCCAACTGCAAGAACTCAGACAAAGTTGTGCTTTTGGCAAAATCTTGTTTTTTACTATAAATTGTGTCAGACGGTTTGAAAGATGAAATCTTAAAAATATTTTTTCCAAGGAAAGCAATTTCTGGATGGTAAATGCAAGTTCCGTTTTTGTCAAAAACAAAAGCGTAATTAGTAGCCGTTTTGGTTTTGTCTATTTTAGAAATATAACTATGAAGTAATCTTAAATTGATATCATAGCCATATTTTACAATGGTTTTGTTTTCTGAAATTAATTTGAAATAAATACGCCAAACCCATTCATTTCCTTGCGGAAGAATTACGCTCAGATGATCACTATTTTTATTTTGAAGAAGAAATGCTTTTACGTCATTTTTAATTTCGTTAGAAATAGAAGGATTCCCGTATTGAATTGCATTTTCATTAATCTGAAACCAATTGTTAACAATCAGTTTATTATATGTTTGAAGCGAAGATAAAAGCTGGAGATTATTACCTAGGTTTTGCGAATTGCTTATTTTTAAAACATGCTCAATTTTTTTTTCCTGCTCCAAAAACTTTGAAAGCTCTTCGGACATGAATTCCTGCTTTTTAAAAAAATTGCGCGTAGCTATATCGTCATTCGATTTTTCAGTTAAATCAGTAATCAGATTGCTCAGAATATAGACTGCCGAAACCGTAATCAGGATCGAAACAATAACATATATTAGAAATGCGCGTCTAGAGGTAATATTTTTTAATCTAAATTTCAAAAAGTAACATCATGACTTAGTTTGCTACGGCAAATTGCGAGTCATATAAATTTTTATAATACCCATCAGTCTTTTGCAATAACTCCTGATGTGTACCTTGTTCAACAATCAATCCCTTATCCATCACCACAATCTTATCTGCATTTACAATTGTTGCTAATCTATGCGCAATAATAATAGAAGTTCTTCCTTTTGTAATCGTTTCTGTTGCACGCTGAATCATTTCTTCAGAATACGTATCGATTGAAGAAGTTGCTTCATCCAAAATTAAAATACTAGGATTACTCACATAAGAACGTAAAAAAGCAATAAGCTGTCTTTGTCCAGACGAAAGCATAACGCCTCGCTCTTTTACATCAAAATCATAATTATCTGGTAAATTCATAATAAAATCATGAACACCGATTTTCTTTGCTGCATCAATTACTTTATCTCTTGTAATTTCTGGATTGTGCAGTGTAATATTATTGTAAATCGTATCGGCAAACAAAAATACATCTTGCAAAACCACAGCAATTTGTTTTCTTAAAGAAGCCAAAGTGTAGTTTTCTATGTTTTCGCCATCAATACAAATTGTTCCGCTGTTGATTTCGTAAAAACGATTCAGTAGATTAATGATAGTAGATTTTCCTGCTCCTGTAGAACCTACAATAGCAACAGTCTGCCCAGCCGAAACCGATAAATCTATACCTTTTATGACTTCTTCTTCCGGAATATAACTAAAACGAACATCTTTAAAGTCAATCCTTCCATCAAAAACCGGCGCTTCAATTTTTCCAGTATCCTGAATATGATCTTGTGTATCGATAATATCAAAAACACGATTAGCAGCAATCATTCCCAATTGCATCTCGTTAAATTTATCGGCAATTTGTCTCAACGGATTAAAAAGCATTCCGATAAACATTGTATACGAGAATAAATCTCCGAAAGTCGTAAAATGATCTCCGTTCAAGATTCTGAAACCTCCGTAAACCACAACCAAACCTAAAGTAATAGACGAAATAATATCGGCAATCGGGAAGAAGATTGAGTTGTACAGAATCGTCTTAATCCAAGCTACTCTATGTTTGTTGTTGATTTCTTTAAAGTTTTCGGCTTCGATTTTTTCACGGTTAAAGAGCTGTACGATTTTCATTCCCGTAACGCGTTCCTGAACAAACGAGTTCATATTGGCAATCTGCGTTCGTACTTCCTCAAAAGCAACCTGCATTTTGCGCTGAAAAATTCTCGTAATATAAACCAGAATAGGCATGGCAATTACCACAATCCAAGTTAGTTTCCAGTTCATGTAAAACATAAAAATAAGAACCACGACCATTTTCATCAAGTCGCTTATAATCATAAATAAACCCTGACTGAAAATACGGGCAATCGATTCAATATCCGAAACCGCTCGTGTAACAAGCTGTCCAACCGGAACCAAATCGAAATACTTCATTCTAAAACTTAGAATATGCTGAAAAAGTTTCGTTCTAATATCTTTTACAATGTCCTGACCAAGCCAGTTGGCCCAATACACAAAGTAAAACTGCGAGAAGACTTCCATCAGTAAAACTACGCCCATTAAAACAATATACATCAATAGACCCATTTTGTCATGAGTTTTAATGTATCCGTCTACTGTTTCTTTCAGTAAATAAGGACGAAGTGCAGCAAAAATAGACAGCGAAATGGCGAAAATAATTACGCCATAATAACGCCATTTATAAGGGCGGGTATATTTTAAAATTCGTTTAAATAATCCTGTATCGAATGCTTTTGCTTTCATTTGTTTTTTCAAGCTTTAAGCTTTAAGTTTTAGGCAATAGGCTTAACACTTAGTGCTTAAAGCCTACAGCTTATAGCTTATAGCTATAAATAATCGTAATAAATATTGGTCAAATATAAACCATGTGCTGGAACCGAAAATCCAGCTTTTTCTCTGCTTTTGCTGGCAATGATATTTTCAAAATCGGTTAAAGTGATTTTCTTTAAACCAATATTAATCAAAGTGCCTACAATTGCACGAACCATATTTCTCAAAAAACGATTTGCCGAAATCGTAAAAATCAGTTTCCCGTTTTCTTGTTTCCAGTATGCCTCAAAAATCGTGCAATCAAATGTGTTGACATCAGTATTAACTTTTGAAAAACATTGAAAATCGGTATGCTTTAATAATATCTGAGCCGCTTCATTCATTAAATCTACATCAAGTTGCTGCGTAACATACCAACTCAATTCCTGTAAAAACGGATTTTTAATCGTATTGATATGATATTCGTAAGTTCGTTTTGTTGCGTCAAATCGGCAATGAGCGTCATCACGAACCGGAATAATATCAAAAATCGCAATATCTTTTGGCAAATAAGAATTCAGTTTATAAACCAAAACCGGAATATCCAAAGTCTTTTCAGTATCAAAATGCCCGTACATTTCGCTTGCATGAACACCAGTATCTGTTCGCCCAGCACCCATAATGCTGATCGTTTCGTTTAATAAAACCGAAAAAGCCTTATTTAAAGTTTCTTGAACAGAAGAAGCGTTTGGCTGTATCTGCCAGCCATGATAATGTGTTCCGTTGTAAGCGAATTGAATAAAATATCTCATTTTAAGGGACAGAGGTTCTGAGTGGCAAAGGTACAAAGGTTTTTTTTAAAAGATGCTAAGATTCTGAGGTACTAAGGTTCTAAGTTTTTTCTTTTTAGGAACAAAGGTTCAAAGTTACAAAGAGGTAAAGTTTTCATCGTGCATATCTGTAGAGACGCAGCGCAGTGCGTCTCACGCCCGATTGGAAAAATTGTACTTATATATAGGTATACTATTTTCGATATGTTTTTTAACTAATAAACATCCATTTCTATAAATTCTAAAAACAAAAACTCAGTCCCTTAGTACCTCAGAATCTTAGGAGCTTTGTTAAAATGTATTAAAAGCCAAAATGCAAATCATAGTTTGTTCAGCTAAAAATCGTGTCAGAAATTGACAATTCCAACGATATAATTGAAATTATTTTTTAACATTTTTAGTCAGAAAATTCTAAATGTTAAATTTTAAAATTTTTCATTTTAACATTTCATATTTCTCCTATGTTTGTATCACTAAAAAACAAAAACTATGAATGAAATTACCTCTTATTGGTGGATACTTTTAATTGTATTTGCCATTCTTTTTTACAAATTTATTTTGCGCGTTTTCTTCGGAATGGTGATCGTTCCTGAGGATAAAATTGGTTTAGTAACCAAAAAGTTTGTTTTGTTTGGCGCAGACAAATCATTACCTGATGGTCGAATTATCGCAACAAAAGGCGAAGCGGGCTATCAAGCCAAAACACTTGCTCCGGGGTTATATTGGGGAATGTGGATTTGGCAGTATTCAATTGACATGACTAGTTTTACATTAATTCCAGAAGGAAAAATTGGACTAGTTCTTAGTAAAGATGGAAAAGAAATTCCGACAGGAAGAATCTTAGCCAGAAGAGTAGAAAGTGATAATTTTCAAGATGCAACAGCATTTTTAGACAACGGCGGACAAAAAGGACGTCAGACTGCTTTTATTACAACAGGATCGTATCGTATCAATACGTTTTTGTTTGAGATTGTAATTACAGATCAAATCAAGATTTACGAAAACATGATTGGTATTGTTACAGCTCTTGATGGTGAACCAATTCCGCAAGGACAGATTGCAGGTAAGTTTGTAGATAGTCACAACAATTTTCAGGATTTTGATAAATTCCTTGAACATGGCGGAAACCGTGGTTTGCAGCCTCAGGTTATGTTAGCGGGTTCTTATTATATTAATACTTGGGGAATTCTAATTGAACAAAATCCAATGACAGATGTGCCAATTGGTTACGTTGGCGTTGTGATTTCTTATATTGGAGAAGACGGCCAAGACGTTACAGGCGACACTTTTAAACATGGAAATATTGTTTCAAAAGGACAGCGCGGTGTTTGGATGGAGCCTTTCGGACCAGGAAAATATGCCTTGAATAAATATACAACCAAGTTAGAACCTGTTCCAACAACAAATTTGGTTTTAAACTGGGCCAATGCAAGAAGTGAATCGCATGATTTAGATAAAAACCTATCTACGATTACAGTTCGTTCAAAAGATGGTTTCCCATTCAATCTTGACGTTGCACAAATTATTCACGTTCCAGCAGCCGAAGCGCCAAAAGTAATTGCACGTTTTGGTAGTATGAACAACTTAGTTTCTCAGGTTTTAGAACCTACAATTGGTAATTATTTCAGAAACTCAGCTCAGGACAGCGATGTGATTTCGTTCTTGACAACTAGAAAAGAACGTCAGGAATCGGCTAAAAATCATATCAAGTTAGTTCTTGATGAATATAATGTAAATGCTGTTGATACCTTAATTGGAGATATTGTTCCGCCAGATTCGTTAATGAAAACGTTGACAGACAGAAAACTGGCCGAAGAAGAGCAGAAAACATATCAAACACAAAAATTGGCGCAAGAACAGCGTCAGGGAATGGAAAAGGAAACAGCAATTGCAGATATGCAGAAAGAGATTGTGCGAGCTTCACAAAGTGTTGAAATTGCACAACGTACCGCAGATGCCACTGTTAAGAAAGCTGAAGGAGATGCGACAAGTTTAAAGCTTAATGTAAATGCTGAAGCAGAAGCTACAAAAATGCGTGCAAGTGCAGAAGCAGAAGCTACAAAAGCAAGAGCAGGAGCACAAGCCGAAGCAACAAGACTGAACGCAAGTGCAGAAGCTGAAAAAATCTCAAAAACTGGTTTGGCTGAAGCGGAGAAAATTATGGCGATTGGTAAATCTACTGCAGAAGCATATCAATTACAAGTTAGTGCTATGGGCGGAGATAACTTTACACGTTACAAAGTAACTGAAGAAATTGGTAAAGGAAATATCAAAGTAATTCCAGATGTATTAATTTCAGGAAACGGAGGTTCTGATGGTTCAATTAGTGGCTTATTAGGATTGAAATTGATGGAAATGATGGACACAAAAGAATTAAAAGAAGGAAAAAATCCTAAAAAACAATAAGTTCTACATCTTAAATAATTTCAAGAATCCGATTTGCGAAAGTGAATCGGATTTTTTCATTAAAAACTTACTTAGCAAAAGAAACACTGGGATCTTAAGAACCTTAATATCTCAGGACTAAAAAAAAGAAAAAACCTTAGTACCTTAGCGCCTCAGAATCTTAGCACCTTAGAAAATGACCAAAATCCTGTTACTTTCAGATACTCACAGTCACATCGATGATACTATTTTAAAATATGTTGCTCAGGCAGATGAAGTATGGCACGCTGGTGATATTGGAGATTTGAGCGTGACAGATGCTATTAAAAAACTAAAACCTTTAAGAGCAGTTTACGGAAATATTGACGATGCAAAGGCAAGATTGGAATTTCCGTTAAATAATCGTTTTTCATGCGAAAATGTTTCGGTTTGGATTACGCATATTGGTGGTTATCCTGGAAAATACAATCCAAACGTTAGAGAAGAATTGGCTTTGAATCCCCCGAAATTATTTATCTGTGGGCATTCGCATATTTTGAAAGTCATGTTTGATAAAAAGAATAATTTATTGCACATGAATCCAGGTGCGGCTGGAAAAAGTGGTTTTCATAAAGTAAGAACCATGTTACGATTTGTAATTGACGATGATAAAATCAAAGATTTGGAAATTGTCGAAATAGGAGCGAAGTAATTAATGTGGCAACGGAATCTCGATTTTGATTTTAGTTCCTTTATTTTCTTTTGAAATAATAGACAAAGAGCCTTTGTATTTTTTAATTCTAGCCCTAATTCTGTTTAATCCAAAACCTTCTACATCTTTTAGTTTTTGGGTTTTAAAACCAATTCCGTCATCGTGAATACGCAGGACTAATTGATTTTCTTTTTCGGACAAAGAAAGTATGGCTTTTTTTGCATTGCTATGTTTAGTGATATTGCTGCATAATTCACTAACAATGAAATAGATTTTCATTTCAAATTTCTCGGCATATCTTTTACTGGTCGGAATAGAACTTGAAAAATCAAACTCCATAGCAGAATTGGAGTTTTTTTCACATAAATCTTCCAAAGCATAAATTAATCCAAAACGAACCAAGAGTGCGGGAACAAGGTCATGCGACATATCTCTTAAAAGTTCATGAGCTTCTGATAAAATACTTTTTGCTTTCTGTATTTCGTCTGATTTTATATTCTGCTGTGCAGTGAATGTATTTAAATGCAATCCTGCAGAAGATAATAGCGAATTGATATTATCATGCAGAAAAGAAGCGATTTTTTTGCGTTCTGCTTCTTGCGAATCAATTCCAGAATTAATAATGTTGAGCAGAATTTTCTGTTTGGTGTCTTTTCGTTTTATTTTTTGCTTTAGTTTATTGTTTTGGTATAAAAAGTACAGCAAAAGAAAAATAATGACAGTGAGGATAATAGATAAGCTGACAATTTTTTTATTTCGTAATTGTTCGGATTTGCTTGTAGGCTTAAATGCGGTTTTGTTATCAACTTGGGTTTGTGGCGTCTTTACATTTGCGGTATCTTTTGGAATTGCAATGCTAGTTCCTTGAACAGCCAAGAATAAAACTAAAGAGATAAAAAAACGAAAAGCAAACATAAAAGCAATTTTAAGGATTGATCAGATTGTTTTTAAGAGCATATTTAACTAAACCAATTGTACTTTTAATATTCAGTTTTTTCATAATGTTCTTACGATGTGTTTCGACGGTATGCGAACTGATAAAAAGCTTTTCGCTTATTTCTTTTCCACTGTATTCTAAAGCAATCAAGATGATGATTTCAATCTCTCGCGGACTTAAAATCGGGTTTTCTGTAATCGCATTGTGATTTAGTTTGGGGCTGTCCATAAAAGAGTTGAAGATTTTTTCTCTAACAGCATCACTAAAATATTCCTGTCCTTGATAAACAGCTTCAACAGCTTCAATAATATTTTCGCCAGCGCAATTTTTTGTAAGATAACCTTTTGCGCCTAGTTTCATGACTTCTTTAATGATTTTTAAATCATCATAACTAGATAAAATGATGACTTTGCAAGGAAGCTGTTTTTCATTAAACTCTTTCAGTGTTTCAATTCCGTCTTTTTTTGGCATGCTTATATCTAGAATCAAGACATTGGCATTGTCTTCCACAACATCATCATAGACAGTGGTGCCGTCTAGTGAAGTTCCTGCCACTTCAAAGTTTGAAACGGTTTGAAGTAAGTTGGATAGTCCATCAATTAAGACTTGGTGATCGTCTGCAAGATGAATCCTTATTTTTGGGATCATGATAATTTGAATTTGAAAATGCAAATTTATCATGTAAAACACGTTTTTAAGATGCTCTTTAGGTTTGATTTATACCATAATAGGGCAAAAAAAAACCCGAATAAAAATTCGGGTTCTTCTTCGCACAAAATAAACTAAGTTTATAGGTTTACCTCAAACGATCAACAGATTTTACAAGATCTTCGTCCTTTTTGATGGCCTTATTAGCTAAAACTAATAACACGATAGCAACAATCGGCATGAACATCCCAATACCTTTCTCAGAGACCTCAGTCCCTCCAGATAAATTTAGTGATCGATATACAAATAATCCTAATAAAATTAAATTTAATATTATATTAAGTCTGTTTAATACAAACTGATTTTGTCTCTTTTTAAATGAAATAATACTGATAATACTAAGCATAGTCGTTAAGCCTAATAAAACAGTATAAAGCTGATCCTGCATAAAAAAGAATGGTTTTCCTGCACTAGTTGTCCAAAGCGGAACAAAAAGCATTAAAATGCCAGTTGCAGCAAAAGCTAGAAATAAATATACAGTCTGAATTCTTTGTATCATGGTCTAAAAATGTTTTACAAAAATATATTTTCTTTTTTTAAAATACTATTGTATGATAAAATTTTATTCGTATTATTGCATCATAATACCGTAAGCACTTCATACTGCGGTCAATTCAAATTAATTATCTACCTATTCTTTTTACAGTATTCCTTAAAATAATTAAATTCATAGAACATTCATGTTTGATATTTCTGCATTAAAAGAAATGAAGCTTTCTGAGCTTCAAGAAATAGCTAAGTTAGCTAAAACAATAAAGATTACTGGTGTCAAAAAAGAGACTTTAATTAGTCAGATTTTAGCACACCAAGAGAGTACTACTGCGCCTGCTCAAGCTCCTCAAACAGAAGTAGTTTCTGATGCAAAAGACGATAAGCCAAAGCGCGCCAGAATTGCTCCAGCAAAAACAAAAGCAGCAAATACCAAAAATACTCCCGTTTTAGAATTTGATAAAGTAGAGGAAACTGTTCAAAAAAACGATACTGCAGATACAGCTGAGCCAATTGCAGAAACGGCGGCAGTAGAAGCACAGGAAAATAAAACACCAGCAGCAAAAAAAGAGTCTAAAGTTGTAAAATTCAGCAAATCGGCATACGAGAAAAAAGTTGCCCTTAAAAAAGAAAAAGAAGCTGTAAAAGAAGTTACTGCAGAAGAGACTGTAGAATCAGCTCCATCAGAACCAATTGTTTCTGAACCAACAGCCGAAACAGCCGAGAAAACTCCACAAATTGCTCCTGCAAAAAAGATCAATCCGAATCAGAATAAAAACCAGAACCAAAATCAAAACCCGAATCAGAACCAGAACCAAAATCAAAGCGGGAATGGCAATGGCAATGGAAACGGAAATCACAATAATCAAAACCCTAATCATAAGAATAAAAAGAATAACAATAATTTCAGGGATTCAGATTTTGAATTTGACGGAATTATTGAAAGTGAAGGTGTTCTAGAAATGATGCCTGACGGTTACGGATTCTTACGTTCATCAGATTATAATTATTTAGCTTCTCCAGATGATATTTATTTATCAACTTCACAAATCAGATTATTTGGTTTAAAAACCGGAGATACTGTAAAAGGAGTGGTTCGCCCGCCTAAAGAAGGTGAGAAGTTTTTCCCTTTGGTTCGTGTATTAAAAATTAACGGTCACGATCCGCAAGTAGTTCGCGATAGAGTTTCTTTCGAACACTTGACACCCGTTTTTCCTTCAGAAAAATTTAAACTAGCCGAAAAAGGCAGTTCTATTTCAACCAGAATTATAGATTTGTTTTCCCCAATTGGTAAAGGTCAGCGTGGTATGATCGTTGCGCAGCCTAAAACTGGTAAAACAATGCTTCTTAAAGATATTGCAAATGCAATTGCAGCAAACCATCCTGAAGTTTATTTAATTGTTCTTTTGATTGATGAGCGTCCTGAAGAGGTTACAGATATGCAAAGAAGTGTTCGTGGTGAAGTTATTGCTTCAACTTTCGATAGAGAGCCACAAGAACACGTGAAAATTGCTAATATTGTATTAGAAAAATCTAAGCGTTTAGTAGAATGCGGACACGATGTAGTTATTTTATTAGACTCAATCACTCGTCTTGCAAGAGCTTATAACACGGTTCAGCCAGCATCTGGAAAAGTATTAAGTGGGGGTGTTGATGCCAATGCTTTACAAAAACCAAAACGTTTCTTTGGAGCAGCGAGAAATGTAGAAAATGGAGGATCTTTAAGTATCATCGCAACTGCATTAACTGAAACGGGTTCTAAAATGGACGAAGTTATCTTCGAAGAATTTAAAGGAACTGGTAACATGGAGCTTCAATTAGATCGTAAGATAGCCAATAAACGTATTTTCCCTGCAATCGATCTTACATCATCAAGTACACGTCGTGATGACTTATTATTAGACGAGAAAACATTGCAAAGAATGTGGATTATGCGTAAATATCTATCAGACATGAACCCAGTAGAATCTATGGACTTCGTAAACGATCGTTTCAAGAAAACAAAAAACAACGAAGAGTTTTTGATTTCGATGAATGACTAGAAAAGTTGCTAAGGTTCTGAGATGCTAAGATTCTAAGGTTTTTAGCTTTGAGAAGAATAAATCAAAAAATAAATAACAAAAAAAAGGATGAGTTAAACTCATCCTTTTTTTTATGACCGTTCCCTAAAATAAACCTTAGAATCTTAGCAACTTAGAACCTTAGTATCTTAAAAAGAACTACTTTTTATCAACTACCGGTCTATTCTCTCTATTAGCTAAATCCCAAGCTACTACAAAAGCCAGTTTCGTTCTTTTAGTTAAAGCATCGTACTCAATTTTTTGAGGTTCATCACCTTTTCCGTGGTAATCTTCGTGAACTCCGTTGAAGAAGAAAACAGCTGGAATACCGTGTTTTGCAAAGTTATAGTGGTCAGAACGCTCATAGAAATGGTTTGGATCTTTTGGATCATTAAATTTAAAATCTAAGTCCATTTTGATGTATTTTTCGTTTTGAGCTACTACGGCATTGTGTAAATCAGAAGATAATCTGTCAGCACCAATAACATAAACGTAGTTGTTTGTATTTGAATGCTCAACATCACGGCGTCCGATCATGTCAATGTTGATATCTGCAATGGTGTTTTCGATTGGAAATAATGGATTTTCAGAATAATAACGAGATCCATGTAAACCGTGTTCCTCGCCAGTTACGTGAAGAAACAAGATAGAACGTTTTGGACCATGACCTTGTTTTTTAGCTTTAGCAAAAGCTTTAGCCATTTCGATCACAGCTACAGTTCCAGAACCGTCATCGTCAGCACCGTTATAAACTTCACCATCTTTAATTCCCACGTGATCATAGTGTGCAGAAATTACCAAAACTTCATTTGGTTTTTCCGAACCTTCAATGTAAGCCCAGATATTTTCAGAATCTGGAAGATTTTGATTACGTCTTGCATTCATAAATGCAGCAGGAACAGGCTGGTAGAAATCTTTAGCTCCTTTTGGAAAAGAAATTCCGCTTTTTTTGTATTGCTCGATCATATATAGACCTGCTTTTTTCTGTCCTTTAGAACCAGTTTCGCGGCCTTCCATTTCGTCAGAAGCAACAGTATAAAGCATTTTTTTAAGATCTTTTTCGCTAATAGCTTTTACGTATTTTGTTGGATCCGAATTGTCTTTAGCTGTAGTTGACTGCGCAGTTTTACAAGAATACGCAGAGACAATTAAGAATAAAATGAGTATTTTTTTCATTCTAGTAGTTAGTGTAAATTAATAAATGTGTAAAGAACGTATAAAGTGAGTAAAAATAGGATAAAAAGAGAATTTATTATAAACAAGAAGAAGCTTTTTATAAAAGAGACTATTCTAGACTCGCCATAAAAGCGATGGTGCGCAGGATAAAAATAATAGCACATCCAAACGGTTCCTGCAAATGTTGTAATTGATGATATAAAAGACAGCGGACTATCTTCTCCAAAAAGACCAATCAATCTGTCGATGATAAACATGATGAGAAAAATTAGTAATAGGAAAGAGAAATAGTGCAGTGTAAAAATTCCGTGATCAAAATAATACCATCTTTTTTTGTTGTGAAAAAGCCACAAGAAAAAAGCAAAAAACGGCATGATTATGAAGAGAATTTTAGGCAGGTTATGAAAGAACGATTCAACGAATTTTTCATAAATCTCTTTTTTGGTATATTTTTCCGTAACGTGTATCGCTTTTTCTGAAAACCAATACGAAGAAGCATTCAGCTTCTCATTTGGTTTTCCATATTTTTGAATCGAATCAAGTTCTTTCATCGTTTTAAAATGAAAGTATCTTTTGTCGTCCTTTCTGCTTATACTTAGACTGTCAGTAGCTTTAGAAAGTTCTTTGTTAAGCGCTTCTTCACTTTTATCAATTTTTTCACCAACATTATTTGGAAACATTGCAATCAATAAAAAAGTAATAAAACTGATAAAAATATATAATCGGACTGGAGCAAGATAAGACAAGCGTTTTCCTGAAAGATATTCTTTAGTCAGCGTTGAAGGCTTGAACAGCAGATTTTTTATTGTTTTCCAAAAGGCATTTTCGTAATGCGTTAAATCTTCAAAAAAATGAATAAATAAATGATGAAAAGTTTTTCGGCTATCACTGTTTTCTTGTCCGCAGTTTGGACAGTATTTTTGCTCAACAACATGCCTGCAGTTTAGACAAGTTTTGTCTTCTCTAATTTTATTATGTGACATTGGTTTATGTTAATTGATTTGTTCTGGTAGTTTTTAATATTATTTTTTCAGGACTTCGTTTAAGAAAAGCTGTAAATGTTCGAAAGATCTTTTGGCAGCAACAGCATTATATGCAGCACCTTTAGAGTTATCGCTTCCTGCTTCAGGATTAGTAAAAGAGTGAACCGCATTTGCATAATAAATCATTTGCCAGTCTGCTTTCCCATCACGCATTTCCTGTTGAAAAGCAGTAATTTCGTCTTTTGAAACAAAAGGATCATCAGCTCCATGGCAAATAAGAACTTTTGTAGAAATTGGTTCGTTTTTTCTGCTCGCATCTTTTCCTAAACCGCCATGAAAAGAAGCAATACCTTTTACATTCAAATGTCCGCGGGCAGCTTCAAGAACACCGCTTCCTCCAAAGCAATATCCAATAGCCACAATATTATCGGCATTAGCGCCAGATTTGACTAATTCTTTTAAGGCAGCATCAATACGTTTTTGATACGCTTCGAAATTTGTTTTATAAAAACCAGCCTGTTTTCCTGCTTCACCTGTGTTTTTTGGATAATTTCCTTCGCCATAGATATCAGCGATAAAAACGTGATAGCCTAATTTAGATAATTCTTCTGCAATTCCTTTAGAAGCATTATCAATTCCAAGCCATGCTGGTAAAAGTAAGATTCCTGGATTGTTACTGCTTTTTTTAGCAGATTTTATAAATAAGCCGTTTAGCTGTTGACTTCCTTCTGTATATTTTACGGGTTTTAATTGCGCATTCATAAGATTTGAGAATAAGATTGCACTGAATAAAATAATTATGGTGTTTTTCATGATTTCTTCAATTTTTAACAAATATCAGAAATATTATGTTACAAAAAAACCTCACAAGTAAATTATTGTGAGGTTTGTAACCTATATTTTAAAAGAATGTTTTTTCTCTTATAGTGATATGTTTCGTTTAAAAGCACATCCCAATTCTACAATAGAATCAGTCTTGTCAATACCAGGAATTCCATCGATTTTTTCGTAAAGAATACGACGCATGTGCTCATGATTTTTCGCAATGATTTTTATATAAAGCGTAAAAGAACCGGTTACATAATAACATTCGGTAATCTCAGGGATTTCTTTAAGCGCTTCAATAATTCGTTCAGAATCTGAATCTTTGTTTAATGTAAGTCCAGTAAAAGAAGCCCAGTCGTAACCAATTTTCTTTTCCTGAATAATGGGTTTAATCCCGCCAATTACACCTTGTTCAATCATTCTGTTAATACGCTGATGCACCATTGTATTTGATATTTTAAGATTAGCGGCGATAGCTGAGAAAGCCATTCTTCCGTCTTTTTCTAATTCTTTAAGAATACTAATATCAAATTCGTCTAATAATTCCATTCAGTAAAAATCGTTTTAAAATTGAGTCTTTTGCGATTTATAAAAGTAATTCTTTTTTTTAATAAACGGTCATCTAATCTTATTCTCGAAAAAATAAATATGCTTTTTTAGAGGTGGTAAATTTTAAGTTTTGACTTTAATTTTGTTATATTTAAGTCAAAATATTGTTTTTCGGATTGTTATTTGTTTAAATTTAATATTTTTGTGGAAATAAAAAGCATATTATGATAAGTATAGAAAAAACACTTTCATCAAAATCAGAGGTTTTGATTGAAAAAGAAAACAAATATGGAGCTCATAATTACCATCCGCTTCCTGTAGTTTTAGAGCGTGGAGAAGGCGTATATGTATGGGATGTTGACGGAAAGAAATATTATGATTTTTTATCTGCTTATTCTGCGGTAAATCAGGGGCATTGCCATCCTAAAATTGTGAATGCAATGGTAGAGCAGGCGCAAAAACTGACTTTGACTTCGCGTGCTTTTTACAATGATAAATTAGGAAACTATGAAGAATATGTGACGAACTATTTTGGTTTCGATAAAGTTCTTCCAATGAATACAGGTGCTGAAGCAGTTGAAACAGCGCTAAAAATTTCAAGAAAATGGGCGTATGAAGTAAAAGGAATTCCAGAAAATCAAGCACAGATTATTGTGTGTGAGAATAACTTTCACGGAAGAACTACAACTATCATTTCATTTTCGAATGATGAAACGGCTCGTAAAAACTTCGGACCTTTTACAGACGGTTTCATCAAAATTGAATATGATAATTTGGAAGCGCTTGAAAACGCTTTAAATTCATCTAAAAATATTGCTGGATTCTTGGTTGAGCCAATTCAGGGTGAAGCAGGAGTTTATGTTCCTTCTGAAGGATATTTAGCGAAAGCGAAAGCGCTTTGCGAAAAACATAATGTACTTTTTATTGCAGATGAGGTTCAGACAGGAATTGCTCGTACAGGAAAACTATTAGCCGTTCACCACGAAAATGTACAGCCTGATGTTTTAATTTTAGGGAAAGCAATTTCTGGCGGAGTTTATCCAGTTTCGGCAGTTTTATGTAATGACGAAATCATGAATGTGATTAAACCAGGACAGCACGGATCTACTTTTGGAGGAAATCCTGTTGCGGCGGCCGTTGCGATTGCAGCTTTGGAAGTGATTAAAGACGAAAAACTGGCTGAAAATGCAGAACGTTTAGGAATTATTCTAAGAGATGGATTAAATAAAATCGCTGAAAAAAATAACTTGATTACGCTGGTTCGCGGAAAAGGACTTTTAAACGCAATTGTAATTAATACAGATGAAGAATCTGATTTGGCTTGGGAAATCTGCCTTAAATTCAGAGACAACGGATTATTGGCAAAACCAACGCACGGAAATAAAATTAGATTGGCTCCGCCTTTGGTAATGACCGAAGAGCAGATTAAAGAATGTCTTGAAATTATCGAGAAATCTTTGAATGAGTTCAGAAATTAATTAATTCTCCGTAACTTTAATGATATAAAAAGGTGACTGTAATGAAACAATCGCCTTCTGGTTATAATTACTTAAAATATCAAAAAAAGTAACTATTTCTTATGAGTCAATGTTTTTAAAGCATTGACTCATTTTTATTTTAGAATCTCACTTTTTTCAATTCCCATAAGGCTTTAATAAAAGTATCCACATCCTGAGTTGTATTGTAAAAAGCCAATGAAGGACGAACTGTTGTTTCAACTCCCATTCTGCGTAAAATAGGTTGTGCACAATGATGTCCGGTTCTTACCGCAACTCCTTCTTTGTTCAAGGCCTGTCCGACTTGATCGTTTGAGTAGCCTTGCAAGTTAAAAGACAAAACGCTGGCTTTATCTTTGGCAGTTCCTATTAATCGTACTCCTGGAATTTCTTTTAAAAGTCGGGTAGCATACTCGAGTAAATAATGCTCGTACTGACCAATTGCTTCAATTCCTAATTTGGTTACATAATCAATAGCAGCGCCAAGACCAATAGCATCAGCAATGTTTCCTGTTCCAGCTTCAAAACGATTCGGAGCTTTGTGGTATTTTATTTCCTCAAAAGTCACATCCTGAATCATGTTTCCGCCAGATTGATACGGCTGCATTTCGTTCAATAAATCTTCTTTTCCGTATAAAGCGCCAATTCCCGTTGGACCAAATAATTTATGTCCCGAGAAAACGAGCCAGTCCGGATTTAAGTGCTGAACATCCACTTTCATGTGCGAAACCGATTGTGCGCCATCAATCAAAACTTTTGCTCCGACAGCGTGAGCCATTTCAACTATTTTTTTGGCTGGAGTTACAGTTCCCAATGCATTCGAAACTTGTGTAAAAGCCACTAATCGAGTTCTCGAATTCAGCAGTTTTGCATATTCATCCAACAAAATCTGACCGTCATCATCAACAGGAATCACTCTTAGCTTCAAACCTTTTTTATCGGCAAGACGTTTCCACGGAACGATATTCGCATGATGTTCCAGATTACTGACAATAATCTCATCACCCGAATTTAAATTCTGATCGCCCCAAGTTGAAGCAACTAGATTTATTCCTTCGGTTGCGCCTCGAACAAAAACAATTTCGTTTACCGAATTGGCATTCAAAAAAGTTTTTACTTTTTCTCGGGCAGCTTCATATGCATCAGAGGCGCGAGCTGCTAATTCGTGCGCCGCGCGGTGAATATTCGAATTTTCGTGTTCGTAGAAATAGGCAATTCTGTCAATAACCGATTGCGGTTTTTGTGTCGTTGCGGCGTTGTCAAACCAAACTAGAGGTTTTCCGTTTACGGTTTCTCTCAGAATTGGAAAATCCTTTTTTACCAATTCGGCATTAAAATGATGTCCTTTGAAAAGATTAATTTCTTTAGCATCAAAAGAATTTCCGACGGAGATATTGGTACTTCTTCTATCAAATGCAAAAGGATTCTGATCTAAAAAGTAATACGATGTTGCCGTTTCATTTCCGTTTAACGGAAAATCTTCTCGTTTTTTAAACTGCGTATCAACAAAAGATAAGGCTGCCTGTAATTCAATTTCAAAAGAAGAATTTTCTGTTTGAAATGGCAGATATTGATTGTTGAGCAACAATGGCGAAAAAGTAGATTCTTCATTCAGCTGCGGATTTCCATTATTTAAATTAATATCATGAAAACCAGTATGCGGATCATCCATGTTTAAATCATGATTTTCCTGCACTCCTGAGGAACTTTTTTCGCCCTTTGGATCAAAACCTGCTCCAGCATTTGGAGGCAAAGCGAAAGCTCCTGTGTTTTCGTAATTGGATACGGAAGGAGAAGCGCCAAACCCGCTAAAGGAATGCTGAGTAGGTTGTACATTCGACGGAACTGCTAAAGGAATTTGATCTAATGAACCAATGTTTCCTGTTTGCAATATCGTTTCTGCAATCTTTGTCGCACGCGGATGTTCAGTCTTATCCGGACTTAACGAAATTTCTTTAGGAAACTCGTTAGGCAAGGCTTTGAACAGTTCGTTTGCTAAATACTGCAAATCGTCTATGTTAGGTAAACCGTTGTTGTTAATATTTGTACTCATGATACTTTCCTATTTCTACATCTTCTAATACAGCTATGGCATCGTCAACCAAAATAGCCAAAGAGCAGTAAAGTGAAACCAGATAAGAAGCAATTGCTTTTTCGTTAATTCCCATGAAACGAACGGATAATCCTGGAGATTGTTCGCCTTGCAATCCCGGCTGAATTAATCCGATAACGCCTTGACGGCTTTCGCCTGTACGCAGTAAAATGATTTTAGATTTTCCTTTTACAATTGGCAGTTTATCCGAAGGAATAAGCGGAATTCCTCTCCAAGTTAAAAACTGAGATCCAAATAAAGATGTAGTAGGAGGAGGAACACCACGACGAGTACATTCGCGCCCGAAAGCTGCAATGGCCAATGGATGCAGTAAAAAGAATCCAGGTTCTTTCCAAACCTTAGTAAGCAATTCATCCAAATCATCGGGAGTTGGAGCTCCTGTACGCGTTTTGATGATTTGTGAAGGCACTACATTACTTATTAAGCCATAATCTTTATTATTGATTAATTCGCTTTCCTGACGTTCTTTAATCGTTTCTATTGCCAAGCGAAGTTGTTCTGAAATCTGATTATAAGGTTTGCTGTATAAGTCAGAAACACGAGTGTGCACATCTACAATGGTTTGTACTGCAGCAAGATTATATTCTCTTGGATTATCGATATAATCAACAAAAGTGTTGGGTAAAACTCTTTCGTCACGAGCAGAACAATCTACTTCGATATGATTGGCATTTTTAACTTTGTTTAAACGAAATACGCCCGATTCAACTGGTGTCCAATGTAATAAATGTGTTAGCCATCTTGGTGTCACGGTTCCGATTTGCGGAACTGTACGAGTTGCTATTGCGAGCTGTCTTGCTGCAACATCGCCTAATGCGGTCTGTTGTGGTTTTGTTTCTGCCATTTTTTGAGTTTTAATAGGTTTATAATTTGTTTTTTGATCCCTTAAAGTTATTGATAATTTTTATTCAAACAGCTCATCTACAGATAAATATCTTTCTCCTGTGTTGTAATTAAAAGTTAGGCTTGCAGTGTCTTTTTGGGTTTCTTTTTTGTTTTCTGAAAGTGTTTTTATTTTTATTTCGTTCTTATGATATACAATAGAATTTGGGAGAATACTGTTGGTAAGCCAGACATTACCACCAATAATTGAATTTTTTCCAACAGTTGTTTTGCCACCGAGAATAGAGCTGTTGGCATAGATTACCACATTATCTTCAATTGTTGGATGTCTTTTTATAAATGCGTCTTCTTTTTTTACACTCATAGCCCCAAGCGTAACGCCTTGATAAATTTGTACATCATTGCCAATAATTGTGGTTTCGCCAATTACAATTCCGGTTCCGTGATCAATGGCAAAATTATCTCCGATTTGAGCGCCGGGATGAATTTCTATACTCGTCTTTATGTGTGCATATTCTGAAATAGTTCTGGCAAGAAGTTTTAGATCCTGTTCCCATAATTGATGTGAAAATCGATAAACCGCAATAGCAAAAAAGCCAGGATAAGAATACAAGACTTCTTCAAAGGATTTTGCGGCTGGATCTTTTGTAAAAATGGTAAGCGCATCATTTATTGCTTTTTTGTGTAAATGCGGAATGGCTTCAAAAAAGATTTCAGTCTGTTGTCTTGAATCACTTTTGGGAGAAAAATCGGTGACTAGTTCATCAAACTGTTTTTCAAGAAGATTGAATTTATATCTTACAGATGCCTCAGTTTCATAAGTCTTTGTTGTATTTGAATACAGCAGAAGGAAGAAATCATCAATAAACTGATGGATAACTTTTTTTTCGGGAAGAATTAATAATTCCTGATGTTGTCGCGCTATTTCGTGATAAAAAGATTTCATAACAATTGGTTTTTGGTTTGTAATTGAAATTCTTACCATAACTGATATCTGAATCAAAACCTTTTAAATAGTATTTGATGACATAATAATCCTCTTGATGCAAAACAGCAAAGTGATTATAAGATTACAGTAGGAAAGTGTTTGGGAAATAAAGAGAATCGCTTTTTGCTTCCCATTTTTTAAAAATAGAAATCGCTAAAAAGAAAATAGTGAAGGGATTAACAACAGAAACACATACAACAAAATGTAGTGTATGTATAATTTTTAGGAAAAATGTGAGATGATATTTTTTCTGTTGTTTTCAAAATGTAGTGCTTTAATTATTTAAATTCTACTAATTCTATAGACAAAGTTATGTTTATTATGATAAAATCCAAATCTTTTTTGAAATTTATTTGATACGTTATGAAATTATTCTGTGATAAATAAAATATTTTGGATTTAATGTGTTGTTTGTTAGTTGTTTATGTTTTGTTTTATACAATAAAAAAGGGTCGAAAAAATAAGTTTTTAGAACTCATTTTTCGACCCTTGAATGCTTTATAAATTCAAAAAAGATGATTTTTTTAAAGCTTTGAATTATTTCTTAGCAGCAGCGCCCGGAATCAATTCTCCTTTTTGTTTGAATTTGCTGTATTCTACAACTCCTGTTTTGTCTGCCCAATCAAAATATTTGGCAGAAAGATCATTTACAATTCCAGGATTTTGTGATGCAACGTTTGTTGTTTCGCCACGGTCTGCTTCAAGATCGTAAAGTTCCCATTGGTAAGACGGATAAATTGAAACCAATTTCCATTTTCCTTCTCTAACGGCTCTGTTTCCAGCTCTTTCCCAGAATAAAGGAGCGCCACGGTTTACTTCAGAAGCATTGTCAAATAAAACTGGAAGCAAACTTTTTCCTGGAAGCGGATTGGAAGTTACACCGTTTAAATTTTTAGGATATTCAATTCCAGCCAATTCATAAAAAGTAGGGGCAAGGTCAATAATATGTCCTGTTCCTTTATCGATTCTTCCTGCTTTAATTTTTGATGGATACCAAGCGATAAAAGGAGAGCTGAATCCGCCTTCGTGCATATTATTTTTATAATCCTGCAACGGAGTATTCGATAAATATGCCCAGTTTTGTTCCTGATAATCAAAAGAGCCAGAAGTTCCAATTGGACCATCATTACGCACTAAACCTCTTTTTAGTGGATTATACGTATTGAATCCGCCTTGAGCGCCATTGTCTGCAATGAAAATGATTAAAGTGTTTTTGTCTTTTTTCAAAGCTTTCAATTTATCTAAAACCTTTCCAACGTTTTGGTCCATGTTGTCTACCATTGCCGCGTATACTTCCATTTTGGCTTTCCAGAATTGTTTTTCGTCATAAGTCAATTTATCCCATTCTGGAACTTCTGGATCTCTTGGAGCAATAGTTTGGTTTGGAAGCAAAATGCCGTTTTCTCTTAATTTCTGAATTCTTTTTTCTCTTAATGCATCCCAGCCCTCATCAAATTTGCCTCTGTATTTGGCAATATCAACAGGTTTTGCCTGTAACGGCCAGTGAGGGGCTGTAAAAGCTAAATACAAAAAGAAAGGTTTATTTTCTTTGTTTTGTTCGTCTAAGAAAGTTACCGCGTTATTTCCGATTTCATCTGTGAAGTAGTATGAATCGTCTTTTGGATGCAATTCTTCATTATTGCGAATCATTTTCACAGGATAAGCCGTTTTCCCGAAAGGAAGCGGTTTTGTGTCGAAATAATTCGCTGCACCTTTTAAAATTCCGTAAAACTTATCAAAACCTCTTTGATTTGGCCATTGCGCCTGATCTTCAGAACCTACGTGCCATTTTCCTGACATTAAAGTGCTGTAACCTCCCGAACGGAAAACTTCGCCTAAAGTCAAAGATTCTTTGTTTAGATAACCCTGATAAGCTGGCAGTCCTAAATTCACATCAAAATAACCAACTCCAGCTTGGTGCTGATATTGTCCTGTTAATAAGGAAGCTCTCGTAGGCGCACAAATTGAGTTGTTGTAAAATTCGCGGAGACGTGTTCCTTCTTTCGCTAAACGGTCTAAGTTTGGCGTTTTGATTTCAGAACCATAATTTCCTAAATCAGAATATCCCATATCATCCACCATAATCAAAATTACATTGGGTTTTGATGATGCGGTTTGGGCTTCGGTTTCATAAGAACCTATTATTCCTGTCAATAAAACAGAAAATAAAATGTTTATTCTTTTATTCATCTTATTTATAATTTACTGTTAGTATATTTTTAATTTTTTTCAAACACATAGAGACATAGATTTTTTAGACGTAATAAGGCGTTTCACTTAGAATAAAAATCATAGCTATGTGTCGAGAAGTATATTTCTTTTTTATATTCTTTTCGAAAGCAATCCCGATAGCTATCGGGACTATGTTTCTATGTGTTAAATAAATTTATGTGTTTCAAAAATATTATCTCCAAGCTGGAACTTGTTTCAAATTTGGATTCAAATCCAGTTCTCTTTGCGGAATAGGAAAGTGAACGTGTTTTGGCTGTGCGTTGGTTTTTCCTGCGGCTTTTAATTTAGCTACAAAATAATCTGGGCCTCTTCTCGCCAAATCAAACCAGCGCTGATATTCGTAAACCAATTCTTTTCTTCTTTCTTCAAAAACCGCTTCTCTAAATGCGTCTTGACCTAATGCGGGAGAAGTTGTTGCTAATAATTCAACGCCTGCTCTAGTTCTCACTCGATCAACTGCTGCATACGCTTCTGGAGTTGGACCTCCGTTTTGTTCGTTTAAAGCTTCTGCATAAATCAGCAATACTTCTGCAAAACGTATAATTGGCGTATTTTTAGAAGATTGCCCTGGCGAAGTCGGTGTCGCTGGATCGAAATATTTATTGAAATGCGGCGTAACTTTATATGTTTTTCCATCGGTCGGACTTACAAATTCGACTGCAAAAGTGATGTACTTTCTTTTGTCTGTTTCAGCGAAAGCTTCAAAAAGTTTACCTTCCTTGTGCAAAGCATCAGCCTGATCTCCTGCAATTCCAGGAACCGAAGTTGGCGCGGCTGTAGAAGCCAGCATGTTTCCGTTCCAGTTGGTTAATCCTTTAAATTGAGCTGAGAAAATATGTTCTTTTCCGTTTTTGGTTGCCACATTAAAGACATCAGCATAATTTTCGAACAAATCATAAACTTTACTATCAATGATTTCTTTACTTTTTTCTGCTGCTTTCTGCCATTTCTTTTCGGTTAAATATACTTTTGCTAAAATACTTTTTGCAGCACCAGCCGTTACTCGGCCTTTATTTTGCTGCACTACAGGAAGCGCTTCGGCATCAATTAGATCGTTTTCAATCTGCGTATAAACATCTGCTTCTGGCGTATTGCTAACATTGATTGCTTCTGGCGTTAAAACCGTTGTTTCGTGCAAAACCAAAGGAACATCTCCAAACCATCGTACTAAGTTAAAATATAAAAGCGCTCGTAAAAACTTTGCTTCATTAATTAAATCTTTGTCTTTCTGAGAATTAAGATTCGGATTCTTTGCAATATTGTCAATTGCCACATTTGCTCTATTGATTCCGTCATAACTTTGTCTCCATAATTCGATCATACGGTCGTTTGATGCATCATGCGTTAAATTGGACAACGCTCTAACATGCGCATTTCTGGCTCTCGGTCCCGCTTCGTAGTCGTCTGTTGCCATTTCGGTTGCAATCTGAATTAAACGATTGTACAACGTATGTGTTGAACTGTTTATAGCATTATGAATCGCAATTACGGCTGCATCTGCATCTTCGGTGGTTTTATAAAAATTGGTAGACGAAATAAAAGCTTTTGGATCTTCGTCTAAAGTATTGCAGGCACTCACTAAAAAGAGTACCGCTAAACTGAATATTATATTTTTTTTCATGATAAGTCTTTTAGAATGTTACGATTAAACCTCCTGAGATTGTTTTAGAAGCAGGATAAATTCCAGTATCTGTTCCAGGAGAAATTGTCGTTCCGTTTGTTACTTCAGGATCGTAGCCTGTGTATTTTGTCCACGTTAATAAGTTTTCTCCAATTACTCTAAATTTTACTGAGGTCAAACTTAATTTCTCTGATAATTTCTTAGGAAGATTATAACTTAAAGCAATGTTTTTTAATCTCACGAAAGAACCATCTTCCACAAAACGATTAGAGAAAACTGGTGCAGGATCTAATTTTGCTCTTGGCGTTGTATTACTCGGATTTGTCGGCGTCCAAGCGTCTAAAGCAGAGGTTGATGCATTTTGCTGTCCGTTGTACAATTCCAAAGCCTGTAAGTTTCCGTTAAGGATTTTATTTCCAACAGAACCATTCACCAAAATGGCTAGTTCAAAACCGCGATACGTGAAATTATTAGAGAATCCGAAAACAAAATCGGGCTGTGCATCGCCAATACTTGTTCTGTCGGCAGCGGTTGTAAATGCGCCATCTCCATTAATATCTTTATACAAACGATCTCCTGCTTTTGGCGTTGCATTTCCTGTGTAAACTCCTTTTGTAGCTACTTCATTTGTCTGTAAAATTCCGTCCGTTACCGCTCCGTAGAAAGTTCCTAAAGATTGGCCAACTTTTAAAATATAGTTTCCGAAAGTATAGAATTCAGCACCATTTCCTAAAGCAATAATTTTGTTTTGGTTGAAAGCAATATTGAAATTCGATGTCCAAGAAAAAGCAGTATTTCCAAGAGAAGCATTCAAGCCAAATTCAATTCCCTGATTGCGGACAGATCCAAAATTTTGAAGTGAAGAAGTAAATCCTGTTGTGTACGGAAGCTGAACGTCTAACAATAAATCTTTGGTGGTTTTGCGATACACATCAACCGTTAAATTCAATTTGTCATTAAAGAAACCAATATCAATTCCAGCATCAAACTGATTGGTTAATTCCCATCCTAAATTATTATTTGCAATTCGCGTAGGCGTAAAACCCGTATAAATCTGATCTCCAAAAAGATATTTTACACTTGTTAAAGTAGATAAAGACTGATATTCTCCAATTTCCTGATTTCCTGTAGCACCCCAGCTTGTTCTGATTTTTAAACTATTGATAACGTCTTTTACAGGATTAAAAAACGATTCGTTACTAATCTGCCAAGCTGCGGCAACAGAAGGGAAATAACCCCATTTATTGTCTTTTCCAAATCGCGAAGAACCATCGGCTCTAATACTTCCTGTTAAGAAATATTTAGAATCGTAATTGTAATTTACCCTTGATAAGAATGAATTTAACGCCCAAGTACTTTCGCCAGAAGTTGGCATTAAAGCCACATTTCCGCTTTGTAAACTGTAGTAACCTGTAATATCATTTACATATTGCTGTGATCCAGAAGTGTTAAATTCTCTGGTTGAGCTTTGTTGTGTATAACCTGCTAAAGCATTCAGATGGTGTTTTTCGCCAAATACTGTTGTATAAGTTAAAGTGTTTTCGTTTAACCAGCTTCTAGAATCGGCAGTTCCAATTTTTCCTTCTCCGTTGGTAATAGAACCTTCATAAATGCTAGAAGGCAAATAGCTTTTTTCTTTATTGAAAATCATATCGGTTCCAAAAGAAATTTTCAAAACCAGATTTTTCAAAATATCATATTCACCGTAGATAGTTCCTAAAATGCGGTCGGTAATAGATTGGTTTTTACGCTCGTTTAAAGTCGCAATCGGGTTGGCAAAAATATTCTCAAACGGATTTCTTAAAGTATAACTTCCGTCTGGTTCGTAAATCGTTGCAGTAGGAGGCATGCTCAATAATGCGGTAACCAAACCGCTTGGAGCTACTTTAGATTTCGTTTCGGCAATTGTTAAATTCAAACCAAATCTTGCTTTACTGCTTATTTTCGAATTTAAATTAACGCGTCCGCTGAAACGTTCAAAACCTGTATTTTTTATAATACCTTCCTGATTGTAATAATTTCCAGAAACCGCATATTTGGTCTGATTATTTCCGCCAGAAACACTCAATTGATGATTTTGTGTCAGTCCTTTTTGGAAAGCTGCATCTTGCCAATCGGTTCCTTTTCCTAATTGGGCAATTTGCGCATCGCTCAAATATTGGTTTGTTCCACCTGACGGATTAGAATCGTATAAAGCGGCATTTCTCAATCTAGAAAATCCTTGTGCGTCTAACACATCAACTTTTTTACGGACTGACTGTTGACCGATTGTAAAATCATAACTTACAGTTGTAGCATTGTTTGAACCTTTTTTGGTCGTGATAATAACAACTCCGTTTGCTCCTCTAGAACCGTAAATTGCTGTTGAAGAAGCGTCTTTTAAAACCGTAATCGATTCTATATCTGACGGATTTATTGTTGAAAGCGGATTGGTCGGCGTACCGCTTAAAACACCAGAAGTGACTTCTGAATTGTATAACGGAAAGCCGTCAATAACATATAAAGGCTCATTTCCGCCCTGAATCGAGCTTCCTCCACGAATACGAATACTCATTCCTGCGCCCGGCTGACCTGAAGTTTGTGTTACGTTAACACCCGCAACAGAACCTTGAAGCGAACTTTCTAATGTTTTCTGAGTTGCTTTTAAGGACATCTGAGCCACAGTTTCTGCAGCTCCAGTGTAGTCTTTTTTAGAAGTGCTTCCATAACCAATGATTACTATTTCGTTCAATTCTTTTACATCTTCTTTTAGCGAGATCTGAATGAAATCTTTGGTTGCAATATGTTCTGCGGTAACGTAACCTAAATAGCTTACGATTAAAGTATAAGGAAATTTTTGTCCCGTTTGAAAATAGAATTTTCCGTCTAAGTCTGTTACAGAACTATGAGTTGTTCCTTTGATCTGAATTGTTACGCCAGGAATGGGCTGATTGGTAACTTGATCTACAACGGTACCATTTAAGGTCGAATTAATTAAGGGCTGTGTATTTTGTGCTTTAATTTCGGTTGAAACCAAAAATACAAAAAGCCACAAAAAGGCATGTAATTGTTTGTTCATTACTTTTTTGGATTTAAATAATAAAGCGGTACGGAAAATTGGTTTTCCAATTTCCGAAGGCTTTCTTTAGTGATAAATGTTCTTTGAGTCTTGCCATTTCTGTTGCCGCAGAAATGGTTTTTACTATGAAAGGAAAGGGCAGTGCATTATTTTCATTTTGTAATCTTGTTTAGTTATTATTTTTCTTTTTTAGTTAATATGGTTTTGACATAGTTAATCGTTCAATACTTTAGGTATTAATCGTTCATTGTCAATGTGAAATTTAGTTTGTGATTTTATTTTCGATAAGAAACGAAAACGGAGATTGGATTTTTAACAACACATGCACATATAACTAAAAGTGTTATAAGTGAATTTTTCAGGAAGAATGTAATGCGATGTGTAAGCTGTTGTTTTCAAAATGTAGTTCTTTATTGTTTAAACTCTACTAATCCTATAGACAAAGTTAATTTTATTATAATGAAAACCAAAAGATTATTTAATTTTTTTAAGGAAAAGTATATTTAAAGACTACGAAATATATTTTAAGTGTTTTTAAATGACTGAAAATTAATTGTTTAATGTTTTTGTTTTAAAAAACAAGAGTTGATTTAAACTATTTTGTTTATACAGTTTTTACTTGCTTTTTAATTATTAACTGAATGGTTTTAAACCTTTTCTTCTTTTGACTGGACTATTTTTTAATTTGATATGAATTAAATGAATTGCCCCCAGCTTTAGCTGTAGGCAATTGAAATTGAGTAACAATTTATTTTTTAGAAAATCAACCCTACAGGTTTTAAAAACCTGTAGGGTTTGATATAGAATAGTAATACTATTTTTAAGGTTTAAAAAGCATAAAAGCGATAATCAATGTAATAATGATATTAAAGAATTGCGCAGCGAGAAATGCTATTAAAGGTTTTCTGCTGTTGTTTTGAAGCAAATCTTTAAAATTGGTTTCTAAGCCAATACTTGTAAAAGCTAAGGCAAACCAAAGTCCTTGCAGATTTTTTAAGCTTTCTTTTACTTCATCTCGGTTTTCTGGTGCAACAAAAAACGAAAAGACAACAGAAGCTGCTATAAACCCGATGACAAATTTTGGAAAACGTTCCCAGATTACGCCTAGAGTTGGTTTCGATTTTTGAACCTCAGAAGATTGATTGTGAGTATATGTCCAATAAATTGAAATGGCAAAAGCGGCTATACCCAATAAAACATTTTGTGAGAATTTGACAATTGTACTTATTTTTAAAGCTGTTTCGCCAACCAAAGTTCCAGATGCGACGACAGCTCCAGAGGTATCAATACTTCCGCCGAGCCAAGCGCCTGTTACTTCTTCGGGAAAATTAAAATGACTGGCTATGATCGGCATAAAAATCATCATCGGAATTGCGGTAACCAAAACCATCGAAATCACATAGGACAATTTTTTTGAATCTCCTTTTATCGCTCCAGAAGTTGCAATCGCCGCTGATACTCCGCAGATTGAAACCGCACTCGAAATCATCATGGTTAATTCGTCGTCGACTTTTAGTTTTTTGCATAACCAAAAGGCAAAATACCAAACCGATAAAACGACAACTAAAGCCTGTATTAAACCTAATGAACCCGCTTTTAAAATATCAGAAAAAATAACACTCGTTCCCAGTAAAACCAATCCGATTTTGACAAAAAGTTCGGTTGATAAGGCTGAACGAAACCATTGAGGAAGTTTGAAGAAATTTCCAATAATTAATCCAATGACTAAACTGAAAATGACCGCTTCTAGATTTAGCGCTTTTACCTCAGAATTTCCAGCAAGTATCAAGGCAATTACTGTTAGCAGATAAATGATTGGAAATCCTAAAACAAAATTTTTAACTGATTTCCCAACTAAGAAAGTGCCGATTATCCCAATAGAAATAAAATAGAGAAATTGAACACCAATGGTTTGAATGTTTTTTATTTCGAAAACATTATTTATTAAATCTGTTCCATTTGTCCATTTAAAAACGGGAACTTCTGGCAGAAAAAGAAAAAGAGAAATTCCGATAATTAGAAAACCGAGAATAACGACGCTCCAATCTTCGTGAATAGTAAATTTTGTTGAGGTTGACATTAAAGTTTGAATTAAATTCTTTTTTGAGAATGTTGGTGGAATTGCCTACAGTTTTAACTGGAGGCAATTGATTTTTAGGATTAAACCCGACAGGTTTTTAAAACCTGTCGGGTTTGTATTAGGAAATTACAATTTATAAATCGACAAAGTATTTTTGTTTGCCAAAGTCAAATTCGTAATAAGTTAAATTAGGCCAAAGCGGTTTTATTAAACCCTTTTCCCAATTTTGCAGCGCAGTTTGCAATTCTTTTACCTTTTCAGGATTTTTTTGCGAGAGGTCTGTTTTTTCAAATTTATCAGAAGCAAGATTGTACAGCCATTTTTCATGGGTTCTTCCACTAATAACTAGTTTCCAGTCGCCACTTCTAATCGCTTTTGCATCGCCCGAACGCCAGTATAAATCTTTGTGGGCAATTTTATTTTCATTTACTGTTTTTACTAAATCAACTCCGTCATAAATTCTGTCTTTTGGTAAGTCAGACCTAATCGCTGATGCAATGGTTGTGAAAATATCTAGAGTGCTTACTGGATTTTTATAAACGGTGTGCGGATTGATTTTTCCTTTCCACGAAAGTGCAAAAGGAACATTGATTCCGCCCTCAAAATGAGAAAATTTACCACCTTTAAGTGGAGCATTTGTTGTGGCAAAAGTATAATCGGCACCGCCATTATCGCTGGCAAAAAAGATTAAAGTATTTTCTTCTAAACCTTCTTTTTTGATTTTTTCACGTATTCTTCCAATTGCATCGTCTAAAGCGCTAATCATCGCAAAATAAACACGTTTGTTTTCATCTTTTACGTTCGGAAAACGATCATAATATTTTTTGCGAACCTGAAACGGCGTATGAGGTGCATTAAACGGAATATAAAGCAAGAAAGGTTTGTTCTTATTTTTATCAATAAAAGCTTCGGCTTCATCAGCAAACTTTTCGGTTAAATAGGCTTTTTCGTCAATAATGGTAGTGTCTCGGCGAATTTGTCCAATTCCAACGCGGCCATTTCCCCAAATCGTTTTGTCTGTAAAATCTTTATGATGATGATTGATAATATCAGGATTATTATCCTCAGGTGCATAAAGCGAAAATGCCTGATAGAATCCGTAATGATAATCGAAACCTCTGTCTAAAGGAAAAAATCCTTTGTTGTGGCCTAAATGCCATTTACCAATAATTCCAGTACTGTAGCCTTGTCTTTTCGCTAAATCTGCAAATGTGATTTCAGATTTTGGAAGTCCTTGCGTTTTAATCGAAGCTTCATTAGGATAATTGATTTTATCATTTAATCTCCATCCGTTTGTATTGATTAAATATTTAAAACCATAATATTCTAAATTATTCTTCGGATAACGATCTCCCGGCTGATATTCGTGCCCAAAACGTTCCTGATACCTTCCTGTGATTAATCCGGCACGCGATGGTGAACAGATTGCTGCAGATGCATAACCATCAGTAAAAGTAACTCCAGAAGCCGCCAAAGAATCAATCTGTGGAGTAGGAGTCGATTTTCCGCCGTAGAGCGAAATATCATATTTGCCTAAATCATCGGCAAGGAGAATAATGATATTTGGCTTTTTTACTGTTGAATCGGATGGTGCTTTTGAGGCTAAAAATGCTTTTTTACCTTTCGTTAGTTTCTGGTCTTCTTTTACTAATGTTCCGTCAGTGTTAATCGGCCAGAATAAAAATGCTCCTAGAATGAGAAGCACTAGTAAAATGGGAATTACAATTTTGGTTATTTTTTTATAGGTTGCCATATATGGTTTTTGGTTTGTTTTTTAATGGAATGCAAGAACTTTGTCAAAGTTTTACACGCATTTTTGTCATTCCGAGGAACGAGGAATCTCCGCAAGAAACTCTATAAAGATTGTCGATTTTGATTGCGGGGCTTCGACTTCGCTCAGCCTGACAATCTGTACGTATGTAAAACTTTGACAAAGCTTAAAAGCATTACTTCGAAGCCAAAGCAACATCAACTTCACTCTTCAAATCGTTGATGCCTTCTTTCTTAAAAATAATTTTTCCATTTTCGTATAAAATCAAAGTCGGGAAAACTTTCACCGTTTTTAAATCGGCAATTACCTGCGGACTGTCTTCCAGCTCAATTTCTACGATTTTTAAATTGGTTCCGTATTCAGATCTGATGGTTTCTAAAATGGGTTTTACTTTTTTACAAGGCGCGCAGTATTTGGAACCAATATCTACTAGAACAGTTTTATTAGCAGCAATAATTTTATTGAATTCTGTTAAAGACAATTTACTTTTTAGATTAGAATAAAAAGGTTTTCCGTTTCCAATCCAATTGGCAATTCCGCCTTCCAAACTATAGGCTTCTGAGAAACCTTTTTTTAATAATTCTTTTTCTAATGCCACACTTCTGCCAGCTCCGATAGAATAAATAAAAACAGGTTTAGATTTATCAAGTTTAGCAACAGATTGTGTGTAGTTTTCAGATTGAAGATTAAAGTTTACAGCACCTTCAATATGGTTCAAAGCAAATTCTTCGGACGTTCTCGCATCAACAATCTGCGGATTTTTTTGACTTTTTATTTTCGAATAAAATGAATCTAGCGACAATGAGCTATGAATTTCATTTTGCGAAAAAGCAGCAACTGCCCATAAAAAGGCAATTGCTGTTATACTAGTTTTTAAGATGTGATTTTTCATGTAAGGAAGTTTTTATACTTGTTCTAATACTGGAGCAGGAGTTTCTTCAACAGCAGCCGTTTTAGGTTTTAATGGAAACGATAATACTCCTTCGGCAAGAGAACTGCCTTCTTTTTTAGATTTAAAAATTGGCCAAAGAAACTGAGCGTACCATTCTTCTTGTTTGTACGATTTTGTTCCAAATGATTTTGGATATTTACGTGTTATTAATCCGGTTCCGAAAATGATATCCCAGATAAAAAACATATTTCCAAAGTTTCCTTTAAAGTGACCAACGCCGTCTCCGCTTGTGTCTGCATGATGCGCTTGATGTGTTGCAGGAGTAGAAATCAGTCTTTCTAAAACCCATGCAATTGGATGCAGCACTTTGTATTTGTAAAAAGGTTTATCCCAAGGAATACTGGAGTGCGCACCTAAAGTGATAAAACTTTTGATTACTAAAACAAATAAAGCAGGAAGTCCTAAACCCAAATAGGTTAAAGTTGCTGTCAAATAAATTTGAGAAAAGAAAACCGTGTAAATAAAGTTTTGTCTAGAAGCCATCGCCATTCCCATATATGGAGCCGAATGATGCGTTCTATGAAAACGCCATAAAAACGGAACCTGATGATGCAATCTATGGTACCAATACTGTGTTAAATCGTCTGCAATGGCAATTAAGAAAAAGCCTCCCCAAAATGGAACCCATGATAATGAATTTGCCAAATTTGGCAATAAATAAGGCAAAGCTGTTAAACTGAAAAAAGCAATTACGGGAGGCAAAAGTAATTTTGGTGCTAGGAAACAAACAATATCTATTTTACGTTCTTCGCCTGTCCATTCGTCATCGTACAGTCCAGCTGCAAATTCTATAATTCCTAAAACGATCATAAATACCGTTAATCCCCAAGTTCTGATATTAGCAAAAACAGGTTGTGCAAATTCTAAAAATGAAGGCAGTGTAATGTGCGATTCATTTATGGCTCCGCCTGTTAATTTGAAATACAAATAAATTGCCACTACCGGCAATGAATAAATGAAGAAACTTATTGTTAAGTCTCTGGTTAATTTTTCTTTTTGAACTATTGCCATGATTTCTTACTTTAAAAATTGATTTACTACTGCTAATCCGCCAGCTAGAATCGCTAGTGGAACTAAAAACAAGATTATCCCCACGACAATCTTTTTTCCTATAATTTCATAATCTACTCGTTTCATAATTACTCTTTTTTATGTCCTGCAAGGTTTTTCAAACCTTGCAGGTATGTTTTTTTAAGCTTTTAATATAAACCTACAAGGTTTTGGAAACCTTGCAGGTTCGGTAATTAGTTATTGGTTCCTCCAGGTTTAGTGGCTTGTTTGATTAAGTCAGAAACTGTTTTTCCTTTATCAGCGCCTGTATTGTGAATTCTTCTGTTGTACACATCCTGCCAATCAATCAAAGGGTAGACGTTGTTTTCTTTGGCTTGTTCATCAAATAATTTTTGAAGTTCAGCCAGTTTTTCAGGATATTTTTTAGCCAGATTATTACGTTCGTTGAAATCCTCGTTAAGATTATATAATTCCCAAACATCGGTATCGAAGTTACTTGGAGCAGGTTTTTCGTTGCTTCCCAAAGATTTTTTTACTGCAAAAGAATCTGGTAGATGTGCAGCCGAAGCTTTCCATCCGTCTTTGTAAATGGCTCTATTTCCAAAGATGTAGTAATACTGAACTTTATGCAATGATTCTGCTTTAGGATTATCCAAAGAAGCTTGGAAAGAAGAACCTTGAATAATGTCTTGTTTGATTCCTTTGATATATTCTGGAGCTTTTATTCCTGCAATAGCCAAAGTTGTAGGAAGTAAATCGGTTACGTGGCTGTATTGATTTCTGATACCGCCTTTATCTTTAATTCCGTTTGGATAAAAAACAATCAACGGATTACGAGTTCCTCCTTCTGAATGTGCATCTTGTTTCCAGTTTTTGAAAGGAGCATTGGTTGCTTGTGCCCATCCTAAAGGATAATTGGTATTTAAACCTTTTGCTGTTCCGATTTCTCCAATATTATTCAAATTGCTTTGGAAATTCTCTTCATCTGTTTTTCCTTGAGCAAACAAACTCTGATTGATTGTTCCTTGCAAAGTTCCTTCTTTACTAGCTCCGTTATCACCAATGGCAACAAAAATTAAAGTGTTATCCAATTGTCCGCTTTGTTTTAAATAATCCACAACTCGTCCAATTTCGTAATCTGTGTACGTTAAGAATCCAGCGTAAACTTCCATGAATCTTGCATATACTTTCTTTTGGTCTGGAGTTAATTTTTTCCATTCCGTAATTAAAGCGTTACGATCTGGCAGTCCTGCATTTTGAGGAAATATCCCTAGTTTCTTTTGGTTAGCCAATACTTTTTCGCGGTAAACATCCCAACCTTCATCAAATTTTCCTTTGTATGGTTCAACCCATTTTTCGGCAACCTGATGAGGTGCGTGAACCGCTCCTGGAGCATAATACAAGAAGAATGGTTTTCCCGGCGCTGCTTTCTGCTGTTTCTGGATGTAGCTGATGGCTTTGTCTGTAATCAATTCGTTTAAATGACGCCCGTCAGGTTTAATATGAACTTGATCTTCTACCAAATCAGGGTTGTATTGATCGGTTTGAGAACCTAAGAATCCGTAGAAATGATCGAAACCTTTTCCAGTTGGCCATCTGTCAAATGGACCCGCATCTGTAGCATCTTCGTCTGGTGTAACGCCATATTTTCCAACCGCAAAAGTGTTGTATCCGTTGTCACGTAAAATCTCTGCAATAGTTCCTTTATCAGAAGGAATTCTTCCGTCCCAACCTGGGAAACCAGCAGATAAAATAGTGTGCGAAAATCCGCTTACGTGAACTCTACCAGAATTTCTTCCGGTCAGTAATGCGGCACGGGTAGGAGCACAAATTGCTGTTGTGTGAAAGTTGGTATAACGCAAACCATTATTTGCCAGATTATCAAAAGTAGGAGTGTTGATTAATCCTCCAAAAGTGCTTGAAGCTCCAAATCCAACATCATCCAAAAGAATCCAAACAATATTCGGCGCGCCTTTTGGTGCAGTTACAGGATCTGGCCAATATTCTTTAGAATCAGCCAGCGTTTTTCCAATTGTACCCTTAAATTCTTGTTTTTCCTGTGCAAATCCTAATTGTGCAATTAGGACAGCAGTAATCAAAAGCCCTTTCTTAGAGCCTTTGATTGAAATGCTATTTTTTAAATTTTTCATTTTTTATAGTTTTTTTAGTTATATGGTTTTAATTAATATCCAGGATTCTGAGGCAAACCATCAGGGTTGATATTTCTTTCGCTTTGCGGAATCGGATACAGATTATTTCGTTCTGAAACCGAGTTTTTGGCTGTAACTTTTTTCACTTCAGCAACCAATGTTCCCCATCTTACCAAATCGTACCAGCGTTGTCCTTCCTGAACAAATTCTTTTTTGCGTTCTTCCTGAATTGCCGCTCTAAAAGAGGTCTGATTTAATCCAACTAAATCGACAGAAGCATCCGGAGTTGTAATAGGTTTTCCAAAAGCTCTTCTGCGAACTTGATTGATTAATTCGTATGCTTCTGTCGTTGGTCCTCCTTGTTCATTTATCGCTTCCGCTAAAGACAAAAGAATGTCCGCATAACGAATAACTGGAAAGTTGATCGCTACGTTTCCAGGAGTAGCCAAATTGGATAAATCCAAATATTTTTTGAAGATTGGTTTCGGAAAAGTGTAAAGCGTTCCCGTTGACGGATTAAGCAATTGTTTGGCATAACTTACATCTCTTCTTTTGTCACCAGGTGCATAAATATCATAAAACAAAGCAACATCTGAGATAATATCTGCCGGTTCTGTTGCGGTGAATCCCGTAAAAGAAGTGGCTTGAAAAGTACTTCCGCTAGAACCATTTCCTGCTTGATTTGGCTCAAATTGAACCGAGAAAATATGCTCTTTTCCGTTCTTTTTTGTTTTAGTGAAAATATCTTGGAAATCTTCAAACAAAGCGTATCCGTAACCGCCATCGATTACTTCTCTAGCTTTTGCAATCGCATTTGGCCAGTCTTTTCTAGTCAGATATACTTTTGCTAAAATCGCTTTTGCAGCTCCCGATGTAGCGTGTCCAGCATCTGCAGCGGTATACGTTTTTGGAAGAGCTTCAGCATCTGTTAAATCTTTAATGATTTGATTATAAACTTCATCAACAGTAGAGCGATTGGTTTTTAAATCTCCCAAATTGATAGAAGTCGCTTCATGCAAAACAATTGGAACGCCGCCCCAAAGGCGAACTGCTTGAAAATACAAGAGCCCTCTAATAAATTTAGCTTCATTAATCAATCTGGTTTTGATAATCTCTGAACCAGAAACTTTCGGAATATTGTCAATAGAAACATTGGCTCTGTTGATTCCGTTATAAATTTGTCTCCAAGCCACTTGAACACGATCTGAAGTAGCATCATGCGTTAAACTGCTCAAAGCCCTTACTTGCGGATTGGTTGCCGAAACTCCCGCCGCCGCATAATCTGAAGCCATATCGGTTAAGAAATAAAGGTTTCTTCCAAACAAACTCTGCTCGCCTGGATCAAGGCTTAAAGAAGCGTAAACTGCGGTTACACTTGCAGTAGCATCATCTTGAGTGACAAAATAATTGTCTTCGGTTACAAATGAGGTAGGTGTTACCTCAAGATCTGCGCACGATACCAATAGACCGGCACTTAAAAGGAATGTTATAATTATCTTTTTCATTTTAATATCTTTTTACTTAGAAAGTTACGTTCAAGCCCGAGATGAATGTTTTGGAGTTTGGATAAGAGCCAAAATCAATTCCCGGATATAAATTGTTTTGTTCGTATGAACTTACCTCTGGATCATAGCCAGTGTATTTGGTCCATGTGATTAGGTTTTCTGCTGAGATGTAAATTTTTACACTCTTTGTTCCTATTTTTTTAGAAATGCTTTTTGGTAAAGTGTATCCTAATGTGATTAGTTTTAATCGTAAGAAAGAAGCGTCTTCAACATAGCGCTCAGAAACAATTCCTAACGGAGAACTAGAAGCTCTCGGAATTTCGTTACTCGGATTTGTTGGTGTCCAGCGATCATTTAAAGTTGCTGCTGCATTGGTTCCAAGAGTTGAAATTTCTAACTGCTGATTTAAAGCATTGAATATCTTTCCTCCGTATGCTCCTTGAAAAGAGAAATTCAAATCAAAATCATTGTATGAAATAGTATTACTGAAACTTCCAACAAATTTTGGCTGAGAAGTGCCTAAGTTTCCTTTGTCAAGAGCTGTAATTACGCCATCTCCGTTGGTATCCACATATTTTCTGTCACCTACTTTGGTGTTTGCTAAACTGTTGATTTTTGGCTGTGTATTAACTTCTTCTTGAGTTTGAAAAATTCCGTTGGTTTTGTATCCCCAGAAAGTTCCCAAAGGCAAACCTACTTTTACAATAACTGGCTGCTGCTGCAATAAAGAACCATTTGGAACAACTGGGAAAAATTCGTTTACACCATTTCCGATCTCAGTAACTTTATTTCTATTTAAAGAAAATACAATGTTGGAGTTCCAAGCAAAGTTTTCGGTTTTTATGTTTTCAGTTGTTAAACCGACTTCAAAACCTTTATTCTCAACTCCACCAATATTTTGAAGCACTGTTGCATAACCAGAGCTCAACGGCACTGGAACGTTAATTAAAAGGTCTTTTGTTTTTTTATAATACACATCAAAAACAAAATTGATTTTTCTGTCTAATAATGATAAATCCAATCCAACGTTGTACTGATTTGTTTTTTCCCATTTCAAATCTGGATTTGCCAATCGAGTAGGAGCCAGACCTGTGTATAATGTTCCTCCAAAAGAATAATTAACAGATCCCATTGAAGCCAGAGGCAGGTAGTTTCCAATTTCTTGGTTTCCTGTTGTTCCTGCTGTAATTCTCAGTTTGGCTTCGGTTACACCTTTAATGTTGTTGGCAAATTCTTCGTCAGTAATATTCCAAGAAAATCCAGCAGAAGGAAAATAACCCCAAAGTGATTCTGAACCAAATCTAGAAGAACCATCCGCACGTCCAGAGAGCGTAAAATTGTACTTTCCTTTATAAGAATAATTCACTCTTGCTAGCCAAGATTTCAAAACACTTTCATAAGCGTCGCTATACGGTTTTACAGGAACACCATCTTGAATAGCATTGTAAGTATTGGCATCGTTAACGAAAGTCTGAGCGCCAGCATTCACAACTTCGCCTTTCGTATATTGAAGTGTATAACCTCCCAAAGCAGAAAACTTATGATTTTCGCCAAAATGGGTATTATAATTCAGTGTGTTTTCATTTAAAACAGAACCTACTGATCTTTCTCCAATAGAAGCTAAACCTTTTGTTCCAGCTCCTGTTGTGGTGTTTGATGGCGCGTAATAGTTTTGTTTAGTATTTAAAACATCACCGCTTACAGCGACCTTTGCAGTCAATTCTTTATTGAATTTATACTCGCCAAATAAACTGGTTAGAATCCTGTTTAATTTGGTTTCGTTAGTTGTATTATCCAGATCATTTATTGGATTTGGAACATAACCATTTACAGAAGTTGCATAAGGATTGTTGGTTACATTATAGCTTCCGTCTGCATTTTTAATAGGTACAACAGGAGCTGTTAAAAGCACACTAACAAGTGGGTTCGGATTTCTTCCAGCCGCCGCACCTCCATTTGTACCAACACCATTTGCAATTGAGTTTGTATAATTAGCATTTACACCAAATTTGAATTTCTGAGAATAATTTCTTTCATAGTTTGCTCGAAGCGAAATACGTTTAAAATCAGAACCCAAAACAATACCATCTTGATCGAAGTAACCTGCAGAAACGGCATATCTCGATTTTTCATCTCCGCCAGAAAAAGATAAATTATGACTTTGAACAGGGGCAGCAGTAATAAATGCCGCAGACTGCCAATCGTAATTTCCTGAGGTTTTTAAAGCCTCGATTTGTTCAGGAGAGAAAGAAGGCGCCTGACCAATGCTTGCCTGAACATCATTTCGTAAACTTGCCCATTCGCTGGCATTCATTAATCTAAGTTTTTTTGAAATATTCTGAAATCCGAAATAACCTTGATACGAAATATTATCTTGTCCTTTTGTTCCTTTTTTAGTCGTAATAATTACAACTCCATTTGCACCACGAGAACCGTAAATTGCTGTTGCCGATGCGTCTTTCAGCACTTCTATCGATTCTATATCGGCAGGATTTATAGTAGATAAGACGTTTACACTTGCTCCAGCATAAGTTACTCCCGCGCCACTATTGCTATTGTCGTTGTAAATTAAAATTCCATCAACAACATATAGAGGTTCGTTACCGGCAGTAATTGAGTTTCCTCCGCGAATGCGGACACTTGAAGAAGCACCTGGACGACCAGAACTTTGTGTGACTACAACTCCAGCTACAGCGCCTCTTAAAAGATTATCTGCCGATGAAGTTACCTGAGATAAATTGGCTTTTGGAACGGAAGCTACAGAACCTGTAATGTCTTTTCGTTTTTGAGTTCCGTAACCCACAACTACCAATTCGTCTAGTTCTTGACGTTCTTCTTTAAGGTTTATAATTACTGGATTTTTTTCAACTACTATTTCTAATTTTTTATATCCGATGTAGCTTACGATTAAAGTGTACGGAAATTTCTGTCCTGTCTGAAAATAAAACTTTCCTTCTGCATCGGTCACCACACCATGAGTTGTTCCTTTGATAGTTACAGAAGCACCTATAATAGGCTGATTTGTAATGTCATCAACAACAGTTCCGTCTAGTTTTGATTGAATAAGCGGTGTGGTATTTTGGGCTTGTATTCCTGCCGTTATCAAGAGTAGAAACAGCAGTATGTGTATGTTTAACTTTTTTTTCATTTCTTTGTGTTGGTTTTAAGTAATTAACAAGACGCCCTGAGCACTGTTTATACAGCACTCTAATGGTGTTCTTGATTTAGTGATAAATGTTCTTTAAGCCTTGCCATTTCTGTTGCCGCAGAAATGGCTTTTTTTATTTACAGCAACAGGTTTGCATTGTTTTCATTTTAGTCTTTTTAGTTGTTAGTCATTTAATTTGTTGAATAATAGATATGGTTTCAAGAATCTGACCGACACAAGTGAATGCATCAGAGAGACTTTTGGATAAAATTCAGTAAATATTTTTGGTGGTGTTTTTTTTGATTTGCTTCGATATGGATTCTAGAGGCAAACAAAATAAAAGGAGATTATTAACAACAGAAACACATATAACAAAAAGTGCTATAAGTGTATTTTTTAGGAAGAATGTAACGCGATATGCTTTCTGTTGTTTTCACAATAATAGTTTTTATGGTTTGAAATATTATTTTAAACTCTACTAATCCTATAGACAAAGTTAAATTTTATATAATAAAAACCAAAAGTTTGTTGAGTTTTTTTTGAAAAATATACATTTACAGAGACATTGTTGACAGAATTATTTCTTTTATTGCCCTATTTTAAAGGTGTTGACAAGTTTTTTTAGTTTCAAACAAATGTTAAAAGAAATCTTATAAACTAAGTAAAATTGTAGTATTTTACACTTTGTTTTCAAGTAAAAAACAACTTTGGAAAGATTTAGGAGTAATAAAAAAAGGAAAAAAATGACGAAAAAAGTTATTTTGCTTTTGATTTTGTAAAATCTAAACTTGAATTTAAAGTTGATTTTGAATAAATTAGAGTAATTTTATACGTATCAAAAAGAAAATTCAAATTTTTTAATCAACCTAATGATAAATACTTATATTTGTATTAAGTATTTATACTTAGTTTTATAATCCGAAGAAATGATAGAAGTAAATGAAGCTTTAGAAATTGTTGCAGCAAATAGTTCTGTTTTGACCACTCAGAAAATCTCTGTAGATAAGGCGTTGGGATATATTTTAGCAGAAACAATTTATTCGCCAATTTCAATGCCTCCGTTTCGCCAGTCAGCAATGGATGGTTATGCTTTTATTCATTCACGAAGACATCAGTTTGATGTAGTAGGAATTTCTCAAGCTGGAGATCATGCCAATATAAAACTAAAAGAGACTGAAGCCGTTCGTATTTTTACTGGTGCTTATGTTCCTAATGATGCAGATACCGTTGTTATGCAGGAACATGTAATGGTAAACGGAGATTCTATTCTGATTGCAAAAATGCCAGAACCTTTTGCCAATGTTAGAAGTAAAGGTGAACAGATTAATGCAGAAGATGTTGTTCTTGATGCCAATACCCTGATTACACCCGCTGCAATTGGTTTTTTAGCGTGTTTAGGAATTACAGAAATAACGGTTTATAAAAAGCCGAAAGTGGCTATTTTAGTTACAGGTAATGAATTGGTACAACCAGGTAAAAAATTGCCAAAAGGAAAAATCTACGAAAGCAACTCTATAATGCTTCAAGCTGCATTGCAGACTATAGGCGTTAATAAAATTAAAGTTCATACTGTTAAAGACAATTTAAAAGCAACAAAAAAAGCCTTGGAATCCATTCTCAAAAAGAATGATATTGTGCTTATATCTGGCGGAATTTCTGTTGGAGACTATGATTTTGTAAAAGAAGCATTAGTGAAAAACGGAGTAGAAGAACTTTTTTACAAGATCAATCAGAAACCTGGAAAGCCAATGTTTTTTGGTTCTAAAAAAGATACTTTGGTATTTGCCTTGCCTGGAAATCCTGCTTCATCTTTGACTAATTTTTATATTTATGTATATCCAGCAGTCAAAAATAAAATGGGATTTTCTAATACACATTTGCCAAAGATTGTTCGAAAATTAGATAGCGAGGTCGTAAATAACACAGGGAAAACACTTTTTTTAAAGGCGTTGTATAATGAAACAAGTGTTACGATTTTAAAAGGGCAAGCCTCTTCAATGCTAAATTCTTTTGCTATTGCAAATGGTTTGGTAATTGTGCCTCATGATATTGAAAACATTAAAAAAGGAGCTTCAGTAACAATCTTGCCCATTGATTAAAGGTTTTTAGATAGGAAGAAGAAAGAGCAAAGAACAAAGATTAAATAGAAAAGATTAAAGATTTTTAAGATAAGAAGCGGAAAGCGCTATGTAAATAAAAACACATAGCTAACCGTTAAACAGTTAACCAAATAAACGATTAAACAAAAAACATGAGCCTCTTAACTTCCGAAAATATACTATTATTCAGTTTCGCCTTAATTATAATAGCGTTTTTATATTCAAGTGTCGGACATGGCGGAGCATCAGGATATTTAGCATTGATGAGCATTTTTGCTTTTCCGGTTTCGGTAATGAAACCATCGGCTTTGCTGTTGAATTTGTTTGTTTCTAGTATTTCGTTTTTGTTTTATTATAAAAATAATTATTTCAAACCAAAGCTCTTTTATCCGTTTGCCATTGCATCGATTCCGGCAGCGTTTATTGGTGGTTTTATAACCTTAGATAATGCGATTTATAAAATTGTTTTAGGAGTTGTATTGGTTTTTGCAGCGTTGAGGTTGTTTGGAGTCTTTAATTTTAAAGAAAAAGAGGAAGTAAAAATAAATCTTCCGTTTGCTTTGGCAATTGGTTTTGCCATCGGATTATTATCTGGAATGTTAGGAATTGGCGGCGGAATTATATTAAGTCCGATTCTATTGTTTTTAGGATGGGCATCTGTAAAAGAATCGGCGGCAATCTCAAGTTTATTCATTTTTGTGAATTCATTTGCGGGAATGTTAGGATTCTTTTTAGGAGGAAAAACAATTCCGATGGAAAGTTTCTATCTCGTTCCAATTGCTGTAGTAGGAGGAATGTTAGGGGGTTTTTACGGAAGCGGCTCTTTCTCTAACAGAACATTAAAAATGGTATTAGGAACAGTGATTTTAATGGCAAGTGTTAAATTGATCTTTCCTTGAAAATAAAATTGAATTTAACCGCAAAGCACGCAAAGTTTTATAAAAGCTATTTTCGAAATAGTTAAGTGCGCAAAGCTTTGCGAACTTAATTTAAAGGTTAAAAGAATAAAAAACTTAGCGCACTTTGCGGTAAAAAAACTTTTCAATTTAAACCTGAAACAAAAAAACTATGGAAACACTAACAGTATTTATTCTTTGCGGAGGAAAAAGTACCAGAATGCAGTCAGAAAAAGGATTGGTTTTGTTTCAGGATAAGCCATTTATAGAACATATTATTCAGGCGATTTTGCCCATAACAGATCAAATTAAGCTGATTACAGGATCAAAAGAATATGATTATTTACCCTATCAAAAAATACCGGATTTAATAGTAGACAAAGGTCCGTTGGGAGGAATTTACACAGCACTTTCATATTCTGAAACCGAATTCAATCTTATTTTAAGCTGTGATATTCCTTTAATTTCAACCGAATTACTGCAGGAATTAATTTCAAAGCATACACAAGAAGCGGGAATTACAGTTTTTGCATCTGAAAGTAAAACCCATCCATTAATCGGAATTTATTCAAAAAATATTGTTCCGGTAATAAAAGAAGCAATTGATTCTAATGAATTAAAAATGATGGATCTGCTAGCAAAACTGCCACATCAGATTATCAATATAGAAGAAAGTGAAAATTATCATTTAAGTAATATTAATTCGGCAGACGAATTAGATGATTTAAATATCAATTCAATTTAAGGCATTATGAAAACTTTAAAAACACCAAAATTAACCATTGTCGGCGCAGGTCCAGGCGATGTTGAATTGATTACGCTAAAAGCAATTAAAGCTTTACAAAGTGCCGATGTAGTTTTGTATGATGCTTTGGTAAACGAAGAATTACTGGAATATGCATCGAATGCAGAAATTGTTTTTGTCGGAAAACGTTTGGGCTGTCATGCTTACACACAAGATCAGATTAACGAATTGATTGTTTCCATGGCAAAAACTCACGGACATGTGGTTCGTTTAAAAGGCGGTGATCCGTTTGTTTTTGGAAGAGGAAGTGAAGAAATTGAATTTGCTGAAGATTTCGGAATAGAAACAGCTATTGTGCCTGGAATTTCGTCAGCACTAGGAGTTCCTGCTTCAGTCGGAATCAGTTTGACACAGCGCAAAGTGGCCGAAAGTTTTTGGGTTATCACAGGAACAACTTCATCTCATGAATTGTCAAAAGACGTTCATTTGGCTTCAAAATCGGCAGCAACTGTTGTGGTTTTAATGGGGATGCATAAACTGGATGAAATTATTTCAATCTATCAGCAAAACAGAAATGATGATCTGCCAATTGCCATTATACAAAACGGAACGAAAAATTCGGAGCAAAAAGTAATAGGAACTATCAATACAATTACTAAATTGGTGGTTGAAAAAAATATATCATCGCCAGCCATTATCGTGATTGGTGAAGTAGTCAGAAATACATCGAGCTGGATTTCGTATTTTCAAGAACACTTTGAAGACGAATTCATTTTCCAGAATTTAAATTTATAAAAATGATCGAGGTTAAATATTTTGGAGCTGTTGCTGAAAAGACAAAATGTGAATTCGAAAAATTATCTTTTTCGGAAGAATTGTCATTGCAAAAATTGTTGCAGGATTTGAACGAGAAATATGAATTCAAATCACTGACTTTTAGCGTTGCGGTAAATCAGAAGATAGTTTCTAAAACTTCAGATTATACTTTACAGACTAGCGATATTGTAGCTTTGTTGCCTCCATTTGCTGGCGGTTAATTGAAAAATTATGAAAGAATCAACACGATATAACCGACAGACAATTCTTCCTGAAATAGGAGTAGAAGGCCAGTATAAATTATCAAAAGCGAAAGTTTTGGTGATTGGTGCTGGTGGTTTGGGTGCTGCAGTTTTGCCTTATTTGGCTGGTGCAGGAATTGGTGAAATCGGAATTGTTGATGATGATGTAATTGATGTTTCGAATCTTCATCGTCAGGTTATTTATAAAACTTCGGCTGTTGGAAAATCCAAAGCTGAAGAAGCTAAAACGATGATTTCTGAATTAAATCCAGAAATAAAAGTGAATGCTTTCTCTGAAAAATTATCTGGAAGAAATGCCATTTCGTTATTTGAAAAATATGATATTATCGTAGATGCAACAGACAATATTTCGATAAAATATCTAATTAATGATGCTTGTGTCGTGACGAATAAACCAATGGTTTACGGATCTATTTTTAGATTTCAGGGGCAAGTTTCAGTTTTCAATTATCAAAACGGACCAACATACAGATGCTTGTATCCAGATGAAAATTCGAATGCTGCAAATTGTGAAGACGCTGGCGTAATTGGCGTTTCAGTTGGAATTATCGGAATGTTTCAGGCCAATGAAGTCATAAAGATAATTCTTGGAGTTGGAGAAGTTTTAAGCGGAAAAATTTTGGTTTATACTATTTTGAATAATGAACAGCAGAAGTATGATTTCGATAAAAGCGATTTTCAGTCTATAAGCAGAGAAGCATTCGAAGAAAAATATAATAAAACAGAAATTGAAGAAATAAAATTTGAACTTCTTTTGGATGAAATAGAAAACGATGAGGTTCTTTTTTTAGATGTTCGAAATGAAGATGAAGTGCCAAAAATCAGTTTACATAATCAAATTCAGATTCCGTTAATGCATTTAGAAAAGGAAATAGAAAAACTGGATAAAAACCAAAAAATCTATGTTTTCTGTCAATCCGGAATTAGAAGTAAAATCGCAGTCGAATTGCTTCAAAAGTATCAATTTAAATATGCAAAAAGCATTGCAGGTGGCGCTTTGGCAATGAAACAATTATTACAAGAAATAAAAATATAGTCATAGATTTTAAAATGTTCGTCTAGTTTGTCATTTCGACGAAGGAGAAATCTCCACGAGAAACTCGACAAAGATTGGGGAAATACTGTGCGGAGCTACTTGCGAAGATTTCTCCTTCGTCGAAATGACAATATTGAGTTTTAATTCGTGAAAATTCGTGTATTTCGTGGCAAAAGAAAAATCATTTTAATCCATATAATCTGTGGCAAAAAAAAATAAAAAATGAGTAAAAATGTATTTGTAGAAGGGCCAATTGCTCCTGAATTTATAGCCGAATCGATCGCTAAACACCAATCAAAACATACGATTGGAGCGCACAATATTTTTCTAGGACAAGTTCGTGCCGATGTTATTCATGATAACACAGTCGTAGCAATCGATTATTCAGCTTATAAAGACATGGCAAATGAAGCTTTGTATGCCATTCGCGAAAAGGCCTTCGCTAAGTTTGACTTAACCTGCATGCATATATATCACAGCTTAGGCGTTGTAAAAGCGGGCGAAATCTGTTTGTTCGTTTTTGTTTCGGCAACACGTCGCAAGCAAGTTTATGAGGCAACGGAAGCGATCGTAAACTGGATAAAAACAGATGTGCCAATTTTTGGCAAAGAAATGTTTGAAAACGATACATTCACTTGGAAACAAAATAGTTAATGGTAGATATTACGCATAAAATAAGCACATTAAGAAAAGCAACAGCAACTGCAATTGTAAAAGTCAGCAGACAGGAAACTATTGATGCTGTTGTCAATAATTTGGTGCCAAAAGGAAACGTACTGGAAATGGCAAAAACTGCCGGATTATTTGCAGTAAAAAATACCCATTTGTCGATTCCAGATTGTCATCCGCTTCCAATTGAGTATACTGCTGTTGAATACAATATAGAAGGATTAGAAATTCATATTATTTTCAGTGTAAAGACCGTTTATAAAACGGGAGTTGAGGTTGAAGCCATGCATGGAGCTTCGATTGTAGCCTTGACAATGTACGATATGCTGAAACCAATTGACAAGGAAATCGAAATTTCGACTATCAAATTAATTAATAAAGAAGGCGGAAAATCGTCTTTCAAAAATAAATTCCCGAATGTAATTAAAGCTGCGGTTTTCGTTTGTTCCGATTCCATTTTTGCGGGCGATAAAGAAGATCGTTCAGGAAAAACAATTGTAGAAAAACTAGATTCGTACGGAGTTGAAACTTCTCATTACGAAATCATTCCAGATGAATTGGATATTATTCAGCAAAAAACAAAAGCTTTCGCTAAAGAAAATCAGTTGGTAATCTTTACAGGCGGAACTGGATTATCTCCTAGAGATGTTACTCCAGAAGCCTTAGAACCATTATTGGAAAGCAGAATTCCAGGAATTGAAGAAGCCATTCGCAGTTACGGTCAGCAAAGAATGCCGTACGCGATGCTTTCTAGAAGTGTTGCAGGTACTTTAGGAAAAAGCCTAGTTTTGGCTTTGCCAGGTTCAACAAACGGAGTAAGAGAATCTATGGATGCTGTTTTTCCGCATGTAATGCATGTTTTTCATATTTTAAAAGGAAAAAATCATGACAGCCTCTAATACTATTTTGACGGATGGTTTTGGGCGCAAGCATAATTATCTGCGCATTTCGCTGCTGGAAAAATGCAACCTGCGTTGTACATATTGTATGCCAGCGGATGGAATCGCATTGTCTCCAAAAGCTAGTTTAATGACGGCCGATGAGATTTTTGCAATTGCTCAGACTTTCGTAAAAAATGGTGTTGAAAAAATCAGGTTAACTGGTGGTGAACCTTTGCTAAGAAAAGATTTTCCAGAAATTGTTTCTAAATTATCGCACTTAAACATTTCACTTTCTTTGACTACAAACGGAATTTTAATTGATCGTCAAATTGAGGTTTTAAAGCAGTATAATGTCAAAAAAATCAATCTGAGTTTAGATACTTTGGTTTCTTCTAAATTCGCTTCAATAACGCTTAGAAATCAGTTTGAGAAAGTGATTGATAATCTGCATTTACTTTTGAATAACGATTTTCAGGTAAAAGTAAATGTGGTTTTGATAAAAGGGTTTAATGATAATGAAATTGTAGATTTTGTAAAACTAACTCAGTTTCTGCCTATTTCGGTTCGATTTATAGAATTTATGCCTTTCGCAGGAAACGAATGGGACAGAAGCAAAATGGTATCACAAAACGAAATTTTATCGTTAGTTGAAACGCAATTTTCATTAGAAGAAATTCAAAAACTAGAAGACGAAAAAAACTTCACTTCTAGAAATTATAAAATAAAAGGTTTTCAAGGCGATTTCGGAATTATCAGTTCCATAACAAATCCGTTTTGTGACAGTTGCAACCGCATCCGCTTGACGGCAGACGGGAAAATAAAAAACTGTCTTTTCTCTAATTCCGAAACCGATTTGTTGACGGCTTATAGAAATGGCGAATCTATTACTGATTTGATTTCAGAATCCATTCAAAATAAAAAGAAAGTCCGTGCAGGAATGGTTACGATGGATGAAATGGACGATCCTTCAAAACATTTTGATAATCGCAGCATGATTGCGATTGGGGGGTAATTAATTGTGAATTGTTAATTGTGAATTGTCTGGCTTAGTGAAGTCGACGTCTTAACCGCATAGCTTTGTCATTCTGAGGAACGAAGAATCACACTAGAAGCTCGTCATAGTAATTCTCCAATCTTTGTCGATTTACGAGTGCGATTGCTTCGCCAGTTCGCTATCGTTCGTGTCTTCGTTTCTCAGAATGACAAACTGTATGTACATTGCTAATGAAAATAAAAAAAGGTTTAACTTTTTTCAAAGTCAAACCTTCTCAGAATACTATTTTTTCTTTTTAGCTTTTGCTTTTTTTTGTGCTTTAGCTTTTTTGTCAGCAACTTTCTTAGCTTTAGCTTTTTCTTTCGCTTTTTTAGCCTTTTCTTTTTTCTTTTCAGCTGCTTTTAGTTTTGCTTTTTTCGCTTTTTCTAATTTTTTGATAACAGCTTTAATCGCTTTCTCTCTTTTCTTTTCTTTATCTTTTTTGGCTTTAAGTTTAGCTTTAAGCTTTGATTTTATGTCGTTTTTCTCTTTACCAATTTTCTCAACAGTTACAACAGGTTTGTTTTCTGCAACGTCATTGGTTTTAATTTCTACAATTTCAGAAACGATAGGTTCTGTTTTTGCAGCTGTTGTTGCAGGTTTTTTCACCGTGGCTCCTGGTGCTGTTTTAGAAGCCGCTCTTATGGGAGTTTTTGCTGCAGTTTTGACAGTTGCAGCAGGTGCTTTTGCAGCAGCCGTTCTAGTAGTGGCTGTTTTTGCAGTTGTTGGTTTTACTGCAGTTCTAGTAGTTCGTTTAATTGTTGTCTTAGTTTCTGGTTGTATTTCTGTAGTACTTTCTACAGCTGTTTCTGCTGGAACATCAGTAGCTTTGTCAGCAGAAGATTGTGTTGTTCTTTTTATCATAACTGTATTTTTTATTGAATGAATAGATTTTAACCAAGTGATTTTAAAGACTTCGAAGTATATTTCTTTAATATAAACCCTTAGTTAAGTTAAATATACGCAATTTTTGAATACAGAAATAATAGAACTTGCTAATTTTCAACTGTTTCCAAAATTCTAAAATTGCTTTTTGGTGCTTCACAAAGAGAACAGCAATAAGTTTCTGGGAGATTTTCAAACAAAAGGCCTTTTGGAATTCCTTGGGTTTCGTCTCCGTATTCAGAATTGTAAAGAGTTAAGCATTCCTGACATTGGTATATATCCAACTGTGGCTTTTCTTTTCTCTGAAGATTTTCTGTTGTTTCTGCAGTTGCGTTTCCAAGTTCGTCAAAATATTTTCGGCTTAACTCAATTAAAATGGTTGGCAGTTCCAGTTTGTCGATATCTTGAGAGTGTACAATGTATTCACGTGTATTTGGGTCGAAATTCTTTGCAAACAAAACATTATAGGTATCTCTGATCTTAATAGATTCCAAGTCTTTTGGAAGCTCATTTTTTTCGATGACAATCGAAGTAAAATAATGTCCGTCGCGATTGTATTCTGAAATTCCAAAGTTCAATCCATAGGTGCTGATGTCAAATTGATCTAAAGTTCGAACCAGAAAAGTTTTAAGATTCAAAGCCCATTCCATAGCAACAGGTAAATGCCAATTTAATTCTAATAAAGAATGTCGTACGTTAATGCCTCGTTTCCCTAAGAATTTTTCCCATTCTAGTTTTCGATCTTTCGGAATTCCTTTTATAATGAAAGATTTCCAAGGAGTGATACAGATTTTCCCGATTTTGCATTCAAAACACAAATCGCACATTTCTTTTAAGAAATCCAAATCGTATAAATTATTTCTCCAATACAAACCCAACCAATATTGATCAATTCCCATTCTATTCATTCCTTCATAATACGGAAATGGATAAAAAGGAATATTCAACGGTTTGTCGATTGTTCTGTTGTTGGTATCTAAAGCTTCGCTTACCAAAGTAAAAAGCAGTTCGATATCCGTTATTTCTTCTTCGGAAATCTTTTCGATTTCGTAATAAATCTTAGCCAGATCCCAGCTGTAAATCAAAACAGGATAGACTTCTATTTTCTCCCATTTTGGAAGACGAATGTATAAGTACCAATAATCTTCATGCTCCGAAGCGATAAAGTTTAAATGTCCTGTAAACAAAGGAACTAATTGCTGTTTCGGATCGGTTATGTTGACTTTAAGTTTTGGCTGTTCTTTAAATTCTTCCAAAATATATAAAAATCTATTTCCAGTAAGCCAATTGGTATTTCTGAAAATATCTGTCGAAACATAAGATGAAACAATATTGTTGCCGCTTTTTTGATCCGGATAAACAAAATGATGTTTTCCTAAAGTGGTTTTATCTAAAGATTTAAAGCCTTTTGGGAAAATAATATCCTGTCTAGAACCAAACGAAATCGAATCCAGACCTTCTTTCAAAGCGATGTTTACAACTTCTTTAAGTTCTCCTGGCGAAATAACGCCTCCTTTTACTATTAATCTTGTCAGTTCCATTTTTTCTTTTTGTTTCAGGTTTTCTTTGTTTCAGGTTTCAAGTTTCTGGATTGTGTTGATTTAAACGCAAAGAGCGCAAAGGTTTTTCGCAAAGTTTTGAAGGTTTATATTCTGCGCAAAATTATTTTCTATCGAAAAGTTCGCAAAGCAATACTTAAAATTTTTATTCAAAGCTTTGTGAACTTTGTCTACTTAAAAAAATAAACTTTGCGAAACTTTGCGAAAAACCTTTGCGCTCTTTGCGTTAAAATTTATGCTCAAAGTAAAGCAACTTGAAACCTGAAACCTGAAACAAAACAAACTATTTACACTTTGCCAATATTTCCTTTACCTCTGTTTTACAACTTCCACAACCTAAACCTGCACCTGTATTTTTGCATAATTCAGTGAAATCATTAACACCACTTTTAATGGTTTCTTCAATGTTTCCAGCTCCAACTTGACTACACGAACAAACCAATTTTCCTAAAACGGGTTTTGCATTTGAGCTCCCTCTTAAAAGCGTATTTCGTTTATCTGATAATTCGATTTTGCTTTCAATCATCGTTTTAAATTCAGCGAACTCGTTTTTATCTCCCATCAAAATCGCACCAACCAAAAGATCGTCTTTTACGATGCACTTTTTGTAATAACGTTTTTTTAAATCGGCAAAAACAATTTCTTCGTACGAATCGTCATTTTCAGGAATGGTAAGATCACCAATACTGCAAAGGTTAATGTCTTCTAATTTTAGAATATTCATTAAAATCGAACCTTTGTAATAACTGCTAATATCGCCAGCAAGGAAATTCGCTAGAATATCAGCTTGTTCTTCAGCTGCAGAAGTAATTCCGAATAACTTATTATCAAATTCTGCTATTTCTCCAATTGCAAAAATATCCGGATTTGAAGTCTGCAAATACTGATTGACTTTTATGCCACGTCCGCAAGCTAAACCGCTTTCACGAGCAATTTCAATATTCGGAATAGTTCCAATCGTGTATACAATTGCATTTGCCGTTATGATTTTCCCACTTTTTAAAGCAATTTCGATTTCATTCGGATTATCAGTTTCGAAAACCGTACTGACTTCATTGTCAAAATAAATTTGAATATCACGAAGCTGAACTTCTTCGGCCAATAATTTGCTTGAAATTCGGTCTAATTGGCGCTCCATTAAACGTGAAGCCCTTTGAATTATAGTTGTTTTTACTTTTTTATGTTTTAAAGCTGCGGCCAATTCTAATCCTAATAATCCGCCGCCGATAATGACAACGTGCTGTTCTTCTGGCGGAAGATTAGTGCTGTCCAAGTGTTTTTTCAAGCGATCAGCATCTTCTTTTCTTCTAACGGTAAAACGTCCAGGAAGATGAAGCTGTGCATTTTCGGGAACGAAAGGACGGCTTCCAGTTGCTATAATCAAAGAATCGAAAGTATGGATTTCACCTTGACTATCTATAATTGTTTTTTGTTTTGGGTCTAATTTTTCAATTGCCACTCCAGCTTTCATTGTGATTTTCAACTTACTGAAAGCTTCCCCATCTTTTACCTTTAAAAGCTGTTCCCAACTGAATTCTCCCGTCATATATTCAGGAAGTAAAACACGATTGTAAAACGGATTTATTTCATTCGAAAAAACAATAATTTCATCGGTTGAATTGAATTCACGATAGTTTTGAATAAATCGAAAAGAAGCTGCTCCAGCGCCAACAATCGCGATTTTCTGGAATGGTTTTACATATTTTTTAATCGAAACGGTTGTGAACTTAAAATCAGGTTCTTTTGAAATTGGATCGACAACCGTATTCGTTAAATTATTCGTTCTATTCAAATCATTTTCGAGCTGTTTTCCCCAATGCATTGGTAGAAAAACTACTTTTTCTTTGATTGTATCGGTGACTTTCGCTTTTACACGAACTTCTCCATTTTTGCTTGAAACTACGACAATGTCACCATTTTTAATATCGTTTTTAAAAGCATCAATCGGATTTATTTCTAAAACTGGACTTGGAATATGCGTCAACAAACGAGAGACTTTTCCAGTTTTGGTCATCGTATGCCATTGATCACGAATTCTTCCCGTTGTTAAAATAAAAGGAAATTCATCATTTGGCTGAACCGATGTATTTTCTATAGAAACGGGCAGATTAAAAATCGCTTTTCCAGAAGGCGTATAGAATTTTTTATCTGTAAATAATCTTGGAGTTCCTGGATGATTATAATCTGGAACTGGCCATTGAAAAGTGCCTTCAGTTTTTAAACGATTATAATTTAAGAATGAAATATCAATATTAGTGTTTTTAGTAAGCGCACAATGTTCTTTGTAAACTTCTTCGGCACTGTTGAAATTGAATCCGTTGAAATTCATTTTTTTAGCAAAACGAATCAAGATTTCAATATCAGGAAGTGCTTCTCCAGGTGCATTGATCCCTTTAGGCAGATAGGAAATACGACGCTCCGAATTGGTCATTGTTCCTTCTTTTTCTAACCAGCCCGCAGCAGGCAATAATAAATCAGCAAATTTGGCTGTATCGGCATTGTGAGAAATATCCTGAACGACTACGAATTTAGCATTTTGAAGTGCTTTTTCGGCTCTTCTAGAATCGGGTAAACTCACTAACGGATTCGTGCAGATAATCCAAACCGCTTTCATTTTTCCTGATTCTAAAGCTTCAAACATTTCCGTAGCTGTTAAACCCGGTTTATCTGAAATCTCGTCAACACCCCAAAAATCAGCCACTTCTTTGCGATGTATTGGATTCGCAATGTCTTTGTGCGCGGCTAAAAGTGTTGCCATTCCGCCAACTTCGCGTCCGCCCATTGCATTGGGCTGACCTGTTAATGAAAATGGTCCAGAACCTGGTTTTCCGACTTGCCCTGTTAATAAAGATAAATTCAGCAATGCTGTATTTTTATCTACTCCAACTGCACTTTGGTTTAAACCCATTGCCCAAAGCGAAATAAAACCTTTTGCTTTCCCAATAATATCGGCGGCAAGTTTAATATCGTTTACCGAAATTCCGCAAAGTTTAGAGGCTTTTTCAAGAGAAGTTCCTAAAACTAAATCTTTGTATTGTTTGAAATTTTCTGCGTGATTTTTAACGAAATCATGATCTACATATCCTTTTTCGATAATTCTTCGCGCAATGGCATGATATAAAATAATATCTGAACCGGGAATAATCTGCAAATGTAAATCGGCAAAAGCGGCCGTATCGGTTCTTCTGGGATCGATACAAATTATTTTGGTTTTCGGATTTTTCTCTTTGTGTTTTTCCAATCTTCTGAAAAGAATAGGGTGACACCAAGCCGGATTTGCTCCTGTGATTAGAAAAGTATCCGCCAACTCAATATCATCATAGGCAATGGGCACAGAATCTTCTCCAAAAGTCTTTTTATAGCCCACAACTGCCGAACTCATGCAAAGACGCGAATTGGTATCGATATTATTCGTTTTCAGAAATCCTTTAACTAGTTTATTGACTAAGTAATATTCCTCGGTTAAACATTGCCCAGAAATATAAAAACCAACGCTATCTGGTCCGTGTTTTTTTATAATAGAGGAAAAAACAGCAGCAGCACGGTCTAGAGCGGTATCCCAACTTACGCGTTCCAGCGGATAGGATTTGCTCCCGCGCATTTCGGGATATAAAATTCTGTCAGAAGTATCGTTGACTACGTAATGCAAATTCATTCCTTTTGAACATAACATTCCTTTGTTTACAGGATGATCTTTGTCGCCTTCTACCATCACGCCGTTTTTAGCATCATTGGTCACGATTATACCACAGCCAACGCCGCAATAGGAACAGGTAGTTTTGATCTTCGTAGTTTGCATTAGAGTTCTATTTAGAGGTACTACTTTATAGTGATTGGTCTGACTTTAGAAAAGTACTTACGCAAAAATAAGTATTTTTACGTATTAATACTTATTTTTTAGATTTATTTTTCTAATTTTGATGAAAATAAATGAGGTACAACAAATTAGTTTTTAATCTGCTAAAAATTAGGACTCATGAAAGAAGAGCAAACCATTTGTTATTCCTGCGTCAATGAAAATTGTTTTATCAAGAAACATCTGCATTTAGAACAGATGGCAGGTTATATTACTAAAAAACAGAATATAATCTGTAAAAAATCGGATCAGTTTATTACCGAGGGTTCGTCTTTACAAGGACTCTATTTTATTTGTAAAGGAAAAGCCAAAACAGTAAAAACAGGAATTAACGGTCGTGAACAAATTGTTCGTTTAACGGCAAATGGTGATATTATTGGTTTTCGAGGCTTCGGAACGAGCAAGCGTTATTTGATTGGCGCTTATGCGCTTGAAGATACAGTTTTGTGTAATTTCAGCAATGAAACCATGCAGGAAATTTTACAGCATGTTCCTGAATTTACCTATGCTTTAATGTTGTTTTATGCTGAAGAATTGAATAAAAGTGAAAATAACATTCGTAAGATTGCGCACATGAATGTTCGGGAACGTGTCATTGATCTATTGCTTTATATTCATCGCAAATTCGGACAAACGAATGGTTTGATTGATATTGAGCTTTCGCGAAAGGAAATTGCCGATTTTGCTGGAACGACAGAAGAACAAGCAATACGTATTTTATCAAGTCTTAAAAAAGAAGCATTGATTAAAACGGAAGGAAAACGTGTTGGGATTTTAGAAGTTTCAGAGTTGAGATCTGAAATTATGGAGCATAAGTATTTTTAAGGGTCTAAGTTGCTAAGATTCTAAGGTGCTAAGGTTTTTAAGTAGTAATATATAATATTACTTGTTTTGATTGTGTAAAATTCTTTCGAGTAGATAAATTCGATTTTTTACACCTTCTTTATTTCGAATCGGATTATATAAAGAAGAATTTTTAAGCATTGCAATTAGGGTTACTTTTTCTTTTTCATTGAGTTCTTCGATATTTTTATTAAAGAAAAATTTTGAGGCAGTTTTTATTCCAATTTTTCGATATCCAAAATCATAGTGTACTAAGATAAAATTAAGGCATTCATTTTGAGTGAAATCCTTTTTTATTTTTAGATAATATAGAGATTTTGTTAATGAATATCCGTGTCTGTATGGTCCAGGACCAATACTATTCACCGCATCTTGGCAGGGACAATTATGTTCTTCTAGCTTTCTAAATATTTTATTATGTATATCAATAATGGATTTGAAATCTTCTTTCTGAGCATCTTTTATTTTATATTTAAGATTAGCAAACTCTTCATTTTTATAAATTGGATTGAAATCACTTAACAAAAAAGTAATGACAATCATTAATGAAATGAGTAATCCGAAGAATACTAGTAGTATTTTTTTGAGCATAAAAAAAAGATGTTTTTTGTAGAGACGCACTTCTTTGCGTCTCTACGTCGAATATAATTTATTTTTTTCTGCCAATAAATCGAATTACAGAACCCGTTCCGTTATGAAATAAGCCTTCACTGAGTTCGATTTCTTTTTCTTCCAATTCGATGATTTCGTAGTTAGGAAAATCAGCTTTGATTTCTTCTATTGAAAATAGAGATTCGATGTCTTTTGGCCCGCCAACTTTTTCATTTTTGGTAACATATTCTAAATGCTTTTTACTGAAAGCTTCAAAAATAATAATACCGTTTTTGCTTAATAATTTATCAAGCTGTTGATGAATTTCCGATTTAATTTCAGCTGGAAAATGAGCATAAATTAAAGCTATCGCATCAAATTGTTCCTCCTGAAAATCTAAAGTTTCCAGTTCGCCAACTTGATAATCAAGTGAAACATTATTGTTTTCTGCTAAACGAAGCGCTTTGTTTCTTCCTTCTTCACTTATATCAAATGCTGAAACTTTCCAGCCTAATTTAGCTGCAAAAATGGCATTTCTTCCTTCGCCTTCGGCAGGAAAAAGGATTGTTCCGAGATTTAGTTTTTCAAGTTCTTCTTTTAAATAATTGTTAGGTTCTTCGCCGTATGCGAATTCTTCGCTTTTGTAACGGTCGTCCCAACGTTGAGTCCAGTTGTTCATGGTTTATATATTGAATTTAATAGTTAAAGGTTTGTGGTCACTGTACAACGTCCAATCTTTGTAAGCGCCAACTTCGACACTTTCTAAAACTTCCATAAAATCATTTGAAGCAAAGCAATAATCAATATGATAAGGCTTATTTTCTTTTTTATGAAGGTATAAAGTTGGATGTTCTTCTTTACCTTGAATTTGATTGAAGTATTTATGATAAGTGCTGAAAATATTCTTTTCGACTAATTTGTTTACAACCGTTGTATGATTTCCTTCGCGACGTGGTTTGTCCCAAATTGTATTGCTGTTGAAATCGCCAATTAAAATGGTTTTAGTTTCTTTGATTAAATCTTCATAAAAATGAATTGCTTTCCAAATTTGAGTTATATAAGCGCCCTCTTTATCTGTAGGATTATTGGCCCAAATAGCAAATAAAGTAAAGTCAATTTTTCCGCCTGTTACGGCAATTGGAAGGATGTTTTTGAAATCTGGTTTATGGTATTCTAACAATTGAAATCTATAATCTCCAAAGGAAAAAATACCAATTCCTTTATTAGGATTTTCGCCGTACCAAAGAATATCCGAAGGTAATTTTGTGCCATCTGGGAATTTGAGTTTTTCAGGACTTTCACACTCAGAAATTACAGCAATATCAGGATTCAAAGCTTGAATATATTGAGCTTTTTTTCTGAATGCCATATTGCAGTTCCAAGCGATTAGGTTCATTTGGTAAGAATTTAAAATTTGAGTCTAATAATATTCCAAAAGCTAAATTTTCTTTTTGTGATATTTTCTTCAGGTATATATTCTTTGATTTCTATTTTTTCCCGATCTGTAACTACAATTCCGAAATGATTTTTAAAATTTGAATTGATGTGTTCAAATTTTCCCAGAGAAAGCATCTTTTCATTTATTCTAACACCATCTGCATAATCTTCGTAAATTTCAACAGGTAACGGCTGATAATTTGGTGTGGATTTAATAAAAATTGAAAAAAAATAAGGATCTAAATCACCAAACTCAAGACCGAAAGTTAATGGAACTTCAATTGTTTGTCCTGTTTTTTGATTTTCAAACCAACAATGAAATCCGTGAAAAAAATATTTCCAATCACCCATTTTTCCACGTCCTCTTTTATCACCTTTCAATTTATTAAAAGCTAATATGGGATAGTTTTCAAACATTGTAATTTTAAATTGTTTTGCTAACTCAAAGATTAGTTTCCTACCTAATTCTCTATAATCCTTTGCACAGTTTTCGAAGAAATCTTGATGTTCTTCGATTTCTTGATTTGTAATTAGTTTAGCAATGTTAATTTCTGGATTTAAAAGATGAATTCCAACTTGAAATCCTTGTAGTTCCTTTTTAAAATTTTGACCAATAGTTTCACGTTGATTTTGAACAGAATTCCCGAAAATAATTTTCAAAGTTATATTTCTAGGTATGCGTTTTATTGCTTCTAATGAAGGAATTTGATCAATTGAGTTTATTGTTATTATTTCTGTATCTCTTTTCAATATCCGGAATTCAAATAATTGATTCAAATTATCATTTTGATTAATCAAATATATTAAAAAAAGATGTTTATGCGATTAATAAAAAAAATACCCTTTCTCAAAATAGAGAAAGGGCAGTTTATATATTTAGATTTCTTTAATCTTAACCAACAAATTTTGTTTCACCGCTGTTAATGTCAACTTCAGCAAAATTATGTTTTCCGATAACGATAAGGAGTTTGTCTGAATTATAACCAACATATCTAATTTCAGGTTCTCCTTTCTTTGGTTTTCCGCAAACAGAAATTACATTGGTTTGCCATTTCAATTTGCTTCTCTTGTAGGCAGAAATGGTTTGTAAATCGTTCTCGACATAATAAACAATGTTGTTTTTCTTGATTCCTCTTTTTTGCGTTTTAGCAAAGTTTATTTCTGAGTTTTTAGAAATTAAGGCGTCATTGTACTTTTGTGCGATGCCTGTTTGCGTGACAATAAAAGTCACCAAAGATAATTTTAGAAATGGTTTCATTAGGATAGAATTGGGGGTTCATAATCGCCTCAAATATAAGTATTAAAATATATAATTGTACTTTAGAATGTTAAAAAAAAATTACCCTTTTCCGAAATGGGAAAAGGGTAAAATATTTGAGTTAATTTTAAAGAAAAACTATTTTTTCCAGCTAAAAATTCTTGGGTTCACAGAAACCATTAACCAAGCCCAATTGTTGGTGTGATTTGCGTCTCCGTTTTTGATAAACTCCATAGTTTTAGACCCGAACATTTGAGAATAACCTCCTGTAACAGTAATATCTTTTTTGAAATTATATCCAAAAGTTGCATCAATCTCAGTTCCTAAGTAAGAATCCATTTTTTCGTTAACATTCACTACATCAGCTGCAGATAAAAATACGTGTGGAATCAAAGCAAATTGCCATTTGTTTACATTGTAATTCAATTTTAAGAAAGCGTCTTGTAAACCAGCGTTTTTTAAATGATTTCCAACATAAAAATAATCCATGTAACCGTTAAATCCGTGGTTGGTTCCAAAAATTGGGTTAAAAGACTTAATCACTGTGCTTCCGTCATTTGAATCTTTTCCAGATAAAAATTCGTAACCTAAGCCAGCTTTAAACGAATCAGTTATGCTGTAAGTAACGTTGGCAGCAGCATTCCAGGCACTAACTTGCTGATCGGTGCTTTTTCCAGTTTGTCCATACAGCCAAAAACTGGTATCAATTTTATCTTTTTTATAAGTTAAATAGGGACCAAAAGTTTGCATGTAATCTACCAATAGTTTTGTAGAAGGAGCAGGATCGGGAGCATATTCGTAGCCAGTATTAAGCAGTAAAAAGCTCGCACCTAATTTTTCGTTAAATTGGTTATGGTACCAAGCATATTGCATTGCTTTATAATTGGCAACAGTATATGGAGTTTGAACAACATTTTCTGCTGTTGAATTGTAAGCGCCTCCAAAATCTAATTTTTGAGTTTCATCATGAAAAGAAACCGTTAACGCATCGTGGCTTTGACCTTGCTGTGCCCAATCCATTTCACCCAAAATACGCTGATTATCATAAGAAAGAACTTGACGTCCTATTCTGGCACTCCATTTTTCAGTGAAATTATATTGTGCCCAAGCTTCGAAAACAGCCACTCCATTTTTATCGGCAACCGTTGCAGGAGGAACATCTCCCCACGTTCTTGTATTTTGGAAAGTTAATTTTAGAATTAAATCATCTTGTTTGAAATTGATTCCTAAACGAGAACGCTGTGAAATTTGAGAGGTTCCTTTTTGTCCTTCAGGAAGAAGGGTTTTGTAACCGTTACGATATTCAAAACGTGGCCTAATTTGTAGGTTTACATCTAATTCTTGGGCTTGCATTTCAAAACTTAATCCTACGATAAGTAATAAAATTAGTTTAAGTTTCTTCATAAAATTTTTTGATTTTTATTGAAAGTAAATTTATAAGAAAAAGCCAGTATTTATTATGATTTCAATCATAATTCTAATTTTTTTTTAATCTAAGTCTAATATGCAGGTTCTAATTTTGCTTTGCTTACTTTAATTTGTTTCTCTTTAGATAATTGTGTTATAGTGTAATGCATCCAAACTAGGCAGACAGTTGAAAAGATTAGAATAAAGATCCATGAACTTGACCAGATTCCGGTTGCTGTTAGTAAATATCCAAAGATAATGGGGCCAAAGAAACCGCCTAAACCGCCAATCATTCCGACCATTCCGCCAACAACTCCAACTTCTTTTGGGAAATATTCTGGAATATGTTTGTAAACTGCCGCTTTTCCGATTCCCCAAGAAATCCCGATTAGAATTACTAGAATCAAAAACACCCACATATTAGCATCAAACTTAATCACAGTTACACCTTTTGCAATTAGTTCTTTTTTAGCCACGCTTTGATTGTGTGCGACTACTACATCTTGCCAGCTTGAAGTGGTTGGAAAAATAGTGCTTTCATTTGTCGTAGCTTTCTTTTGTGCAATTGGATATTCTTTATCACCAACTTTTACGGTTTTATCATTAATTTCGTTTACGACACCTTTTTTTGCAGCTAATATTCCTGGACCAGAAGTAGTAATTTCCATTTTAGGAATTGATAACAAAGCACTTAAGATTACCGAAGAACCCAGAACCCAATACATCACTTTTCGAGCTCCAAATTTATCAGACAAATAACCTCCAAAAGCTCTAATTACTCCAGATGGCAAACTAAACATAGTGGCAAATAAACCTCCCATTACCAAACTTGTTTGATACACGTTCATAAAATTTGGCAATAACCATTGTGAATAAGCTACAAAACATCCGAAAACCAAGAAATAATAGGCTCCGAAACGCCAAACTCTTTGTGATTTTAAAGGCGTAAGCATTTGCGAAATAGATTTGCCATTGCTTTCTATTTTTTTGTTTTGAGCGAAAATTAAAAACGCAACACCAATTGCAACCAATGAAATAGCGTAAATAACAGGCAGAATTTTCCAACCATTTTGTGGATCATCAATTGAAAAATGGTTTAATAATGATGGTGCTAAGAATGTTGTAATGGCTGCGCCAGCATTTCCCATTCCGAAGATTCCGAGTGCGCGTCCTTGCCATTCTTTTGGATACCAAATTGAGGTATATCCAATTCCGACTGCAAAACTGGTTCCAACCATTCCGAAGAAGAAACTAAGTACGGCAAACATGAAAAAACTATCGGCATAGGGAAGGAGGAATAACGGAATCGAACTTAGAAGCAGTAATAGTGAAAAAACATATTTTCCTCCAAATTTATCTGTTAGGATTCCGATTGGCAGACGCATTATAGATCCGGTTAAAATTGGAATTCCTAAAAGCCATCCGACTTGAATAACATCCCAATGGAAAATTCCATTATCGACTAAAAAGGTTACCAGAACCCCATTTAATGTCCAGCAGGCAAAACACACTGTAAATGCCAATGTGTTCAAAAATAAAATTTTGTGTGATTGCGATAGTGAGTTTGTATTTTTCATAGCACTTATATTTTTATGTAAAAATAAGTACTATAACTTAGTTAAAACCTGCCAAAACGCAGTTTTTGAAAAATAATTACGTATTTATACGTATTTTTTAGATTAACGAATACTCAGCCGCTTTGTTTGAAAGTTCCATTAGGTTTTTTACTTTCAGTTTTTTCATTAGGTTAAAACGATGCACTTCGGCAGTTCTTTTACTAATATCAAGAGCTTCGGCGATTTCTTTGTTTCCTTTTCCTGATAAAAGAAGTGTTAGGATTTCTTTTTCTCTTTTCGTAATCATCATTTCTTCTCCCAAGGTTTGTTTTGGTTCTAATGATACCGAAGAATTAGTCAATTGTCCAATTAATATAGAAGAAATATCTCCACTGAAATATTTTCCGCCAGCAGCAACACTGTGCAATGCCTTTAAGAATTCTTCTTTGCTTGAGCCTTTTAATAAATAACCGTCGGCGCCTGCTTTAATCGATTTCAATACATATTCTTCTGATTCATGCATCGAAAGCATGATGATTTTTACGTTGTTATTCTCGCTTCTAAGTTTTTCTACTACCTCGATACCAGTTAAGTTGGGCATACGAATATCTACTATAAGTAAGTCTGGCTGCGTTTTTGCAACTACTTCCAGAGCGTCTGCACCATCGATTGCTTCGCCTACAACCTCGATGTTTGCTTCATTTTCCAGTAAGGATTTGATTCCGTCTCTAACAAAAACATGGTCATCTGCCAGTACTACTCGAATGATATTGCTCATAGTTTACTTAATTTTGATTCTCTATTTTTACGTATATTCATCTAAAAAGAAGATGCTAATATACGTACTTTTTTTAAAATTAAATTCCAATATTAAAATTTCTAATGTTGGGAATTTCAAATTTCAAGGATAAAACTCTAGATTCGGAGAAAGTTTTACATCAAGTTTGTCATTTCGAGGAACGAGAAATCTCCACAAGAAACTCCACAATCTAAATCGCCAATCTTTATAGAGCTACTTGTGGAGATTTCTCGTTCCTCGAAATGACAAATAGTACTTGATGATATACTGAAAGCGATTGTTTGCGAGAGGGATAGGAGCAATCCGCCGCCGCGGAGCGGATAACCCGACAGTATTAGGAAGAGTGGGCGTATATAGACAAAGTTAAATTGCCCACTTTTTCTAATACTGGCTCGCCCAAATGAATTAGATAATTAGTCAATGTGGCAATTAGAAAATTAGGGAATGTGTCAATTTAAGAATTAGATAATTTTTTACGCTACTTTAAGTAATTATCAAATTATCTAATTGACTAATTTTCTCATTTAAGAATCGGAATATTGAACGTAATTCTGGTTCCTTCGCCCGGGATTGAGTTCATGAAAACGCGTCCGTTGATGTATTGGATTCTTTCTTTCATGAATAAAAGTCCCATTCCAGATTCGCTGTTGCGTTTTTTGTCGACGGAATGGATGTCGAAACCTTTTCCGTTGTCGTCGATTATAATGCTTAAAAGTGTTTCACTGTGAGAAAGTTGCACAATAATATGCGACGATTCGGCGTATTTTATGGCGTTGTTGATGGCTTCCTGCGTAAGACGATAAATGTTGATTTCGATTAACGAATCTAAACGCTGGTCAAAATCGGTTTTGTTGTAGAAAAGGATTTCTTTTCCGGTTAGTTTTGAGAGTTCTTGAGTGAGTTTTGCCAGCGAAGAAACGATTCCGTGATCGCTTAATTCCGGTGGCATTAGGTTGAAAGTTGCCGTGCGGACACCTTTTATAATGTCTAAAGAAAGCTTTTTTAAATACTCGATTTTTTGTTCTGATTTTTCTCTGTCATCGAGATTGATGCTTTCTAAACTGAACTTTAATCCCGTAAGCATTTGGCCAATTCCGTCGTGAATTTCTTTGGCGATTCGGTTTTGTTCATTTTCTTGATTTTCGACTATTTTGCTCGAAATAATCTTCTGCTGATTTATTTTTTCGGTTGTATTTTCAAGGTTTAAACGTTCGACTTCGCGTTGCGCTTTTTTACGTTCGGTGATGTTGAAACAAACGATTAAAAGTTCCAATTCGTCTTTTTTGATCATGACCGGAACCATTGATAAATCGAGCCAAATGGTTTCGTTTTCTTTATTTAAAATACTGATTTCTCCCTGCCAGCCACTTCTTTGTTTTTCGAAAATTAGGCGGTCGAAGTTGGTTTGTTCTTTTTCGTCTATGGTTAAAACTTCGGAGAATTTTTTGTTGGATGAAAATTTGGTATAATTCAGCAATTTAGCAAATTTTTCTCCGATGTGAATGATCGAACCGTCGGGCGCAATTCGGCAATAGAGTAAAGTATTTTCCATTGCGTAATTGAGCGATTTTAATTCTTTAACCGAATTTTCTTTGATTTCGCTTAGAATTTCAGTGTCGTATGCGAGCTTTAGAGCTTTCTTTTCTGAGGATAAAAGGCGTGTAATTAATCGTTCGATTTTCTTATTTGTAGGTTTGAAAATGAAGAAGAATTCTAAAAGAAGAACCAAAAGTGTGAACCCGAAAATCCAGTATTCGATTCGGCGTTGTTCGGTTACTTTTTCGTGCGCTTCGAGATCGTATTGCGTTACGATTTGATTCATTTTCGAAAGGAAAACACCTTCGTTTTCTAAAATAATGTTTACGAATTTTTGGTTTTCAGCAGTTGTTTTTTTCTGCTTTACATTCAGTAAAAAGGAATCGGTTGTCTGTGCTATTTTGTTGAAAATTGGATTGATTTCTAAATACAATTTAGAAAGTGTTTCTGATTTTTCTTTTGGAAAAGCCAAGCTGTCACTGCCATTTTCTAAAGCATTTTGGTTTTTCTTCCAAAGAGCTAAAACTTCATTTAAATGTGAAATTTGTTTGACAGAAGCGGTATCAGAAACGTAATGCAGAATCAGAACTTCTTTTACGATTTTCTGGCTCAGCATTCGTTGTTTTCCCGAAAAATTAATGATTTTAGAATCGCTTAACTGCTGATTCAGATTGTATTGCACTAAAAACTGACTGATAATTATAGTTAAGGCAATAGTAAGAAGCGCAAAAAAATACAGACGGCGTAAATTTTTGAACGTGATTTTGTCTTCTTCCTGATTGCTTTTCTTCATATGAATTATAGTCCTAAAGAAGCTTTTATAAGATTCAGATTTTCTTCAGAATAGTTGATTTTTAAGGCTTCCTGATGTCCTTTGTCCGACATTTTATCCCAAGTTTTTTTGATGATGTTTTTTAGTTTTTCTTCGTCGTGTTTATGTACGAAAGGTTCTAAATAATATTCTAAAAATACCAGACAGATCACGTCTTCAAGTAATTGGGTTTCATGATCTTTTTTAAGTAATTTTTTCTCTATCAAAAATGACACACGATCAATAAAAGTTTGATCATAACCTGCTTTTTCCAGAATTTCGGCTGTCGTTTTTGCGTGGAATTTCTTCAATTCTTCTCTCCATCTCAAATAACCCACACGATCCATTGGATAGGATTCTCGGGCAACTTTCCATCGGCAAATGTGTTGTGCTTTTGATGCAATTTGGATTTCTTCGGAGGCATTTGGTTCAAATTGCATTAATCTTTTGTACATCCTGTTTGAATACAATAATTCTTTTGGATATTCTTGGTTTTGGTCGATTTCAATATTTGGGTCTTGAGCGTTTTCAGCATCAATCCATTCGCTTGCTTTTTGAAAAGGTGTAGTCATTTTTTGGTTTGATAATAGAATTTCAAAGATACGGAATTAAGTTTTTGTTGATGGGTTTTTTTAACACATAGAAACATAGATTTGTTTGCGGTTAAAGGCGTTTCACTTGCATTAATTCACATAGTAATTACGATAGTTTTGTCATTTCGACGAAGGAGAAATCTTCGCGAGAAGCTCGACAAAGATTGGCTTATTGGAACGGAGCTACTTGCGAAGATTTCTCCTTCGTCGAAATGACAAGATTGTGTGGAATTAATCTATAAAACCCACGAATACTTCGTTTTCAACTACTTTAATGGGATACGTTGCAATCTTAAAATCGTCTCCATTTAAGTTAGAACCATCAACTAAAGAAAAAGTCTTTTTATGCATTGGGCAGGCGATTTTTGGGATATCATCAGCAGATCCTGTCATTCCTCTTGAAAGCACCATTTCCATTTTGTGCGGACAGGCATTTTGGCAAGCGTACCATTCGTTGCGACGAGCGAAATTAAAAATAGCGATTTGTTTGTTTTTGTATTTGATGCATCCGCCTCGGTTGGTCGGGAAATCTTCTACTTTACCAGCTTTGAACCAAATTTTTGCGTCGCTTGCGTGAACTGTTTCGTATTGATTTAAGATTTCTTCCATTTTGATTAAGTTTTGATTTCCTGTTTCTTAGCCCTCTTTTTACAATCATGAGAGTTATGATGGCGCAGTAAAAAAGAGGGTAAGAGGACAGCAAACGTTTAATGATTTTTTTTCTTTTTTTTGGAGCTTTATGGTGGTTTGCCACAAAGGCGCAAAGGCGCTAAGTTTTTTTTAAGTTTTTTTTATTTTGACTTTGTGACTTTGCGTCTTTGCGTCTTTGTGGCAATTTTTTTTTAAGACCAGGCTTTTGGCATTTTTTGATCTCTAAGTGGAACAAAAACGGCGTTATCGTCTTTTTCGTCTGAGTTTATAAAGTGATTAAAACGTTTTAATAATCTCGGTTTTTCTAGAACTTGTTTCCATTCGCATTCGAAAGTGTTGACTAAAGTCTGCATTTCAGCTTCTAAGGTTTCGCAGATTCCTAGACTGTCTTCAATGATGACTTCTTTTAAATATTCTAAACCGCCGTCTAATTTTTCCAGCCAAGTTGAAGTTCGAATCAGCGGGCCAGCGGTGCGGATGTAATACATTAAAAATCTGTCCATGTATTTAATAACCGTTTCCTTGTCGATTTTTTCGGCCAATAAAACAGCGTGTTTTGGATTTGCGCCGCCATTTCCTGCGATGTATAAGTTCCATCCGCCTTCAACAGCGATTAATCCAAAGTCTTTTCCGCGGGCTTCGGCGCATTCGCGGATGCAGGCCGAAACACCTCCTTTTAATTTATGCGGAGAACGAATTCCTTTGTATCTATTTTCCAGTTCGATGGCAAATCCAGCGCTGTCGTCCATTCCGTAACGACACCAAGCATTTCCGACACAGCTTTTTACAGCACGAAGCGATTTTCCGTACGCATGACCGCTTTCAAAACCATTGTCAATTAAGATTTTCCAGATTTTCGGCAAGTCGCTTAAATGCGCTCCGAATAAATCCACTCTTTGTGCTCCAGTGATTTTAGTGTACAAATCAAATTGTTTGGCCACTTCGCCAATAACAATTAATTTTTCGGCAGTAATTTCTCCTCCGGCAACTCTTGGAACTACAGAATAAGTTCCGTTTCGTTGAATATTCGCTAAAAATCTGTCGTTTGTATCTTGAGTAGTTACGTGTTTGTTTGCGGTATCATTATAAATACTAGAGAAAATTGAAGCGACAACTGGTTTACAGATTTCGCATCCATCGCCTTTTCCATGATGATCCAAAACATCGTAGAAATTCTCGTATTTATTGATTTTTACCAAATCAAATAATTCCTGACGATTGTAGTTGAAATGCTCGCAGATTACTTCTTTTACTTCTTTTCCTAAAGATTTTTGAGTGGCTTTTACCAAATCAGAAACCATTGGTTTACAGCCTCCGCAGCCAGAAGTTGCTTTTGTAGTTTTGACAACATCTGATAATGAAGAACAGCTTTCGTCTAGAATTTTACAGCAGATTGCGCCTTTTGTAACATTTTCGCAAGAACAAATTACGGCTGTGTCTGGCAAATCCATTACACTTCCTAAACTTGAACCTTCAGAGCCATCACGAGAACCCAAAATCAAATCTTCTGGATTTTTTGGCAAAGCCATTCCGTTATTGTAGATCTGGAAAAGCGAATTGTAGTCACTTGAATCGCCGACTAAAATTCCGCCTAAAAGGGTTTTAGAATCTTTGGTAACATTAATTCTTTTGTAGATCCCGCTTAGTTTATTCTCATAAATAATGGCAGTTACGTTTTCATTTTCGATAAAAGGATCGCCAAAACTCGCGACTTCAACACCAATTAATTTTAATTGTGTCGACATATCGATGGTTTCTCTCATGGTTTTATCGCCATTTAAGATTTGCTCGGCTGCAACATCGGCCATTTCGTAGCCTGGAGCAACAAGTCCGTAAATGTTTTGATTGTACAGTGCAGCTTCGCCAATCGCATAAATAGAAGGATCTGATGTCTGCATTTGATTGTTTACCACAATACCGCCTCTTACGCCCACTTCAAGTCCTGAAACTCTTGCCAGTTCGTCGCGAGGTTTGATCCCAGCAGATATAACCAACATATCAACTTTTAACAATTCCTCATTAGCAAACATCATTCCCGTTATACTTTCTTTTCCGTCAATATATTGTGTCGCTTTGTTGAGATGAATTCCAATATTTAGTTCTTCGATTTTAGCTTGCAACATATCGCTTGCGCCTTGATCTAATTGTCTTGGCATCAAGCGTGGCGCAAATTCCACCACATGCGGATTCAAGCCTAAATCTCTAACTGCTTTTGCTGCTTCGAGACCTAATAATCCGCCTCCTAAAACGGCAGCTTCGGTCGCGCCTTTTATTTTTATTTTTTTGGCGTAGGCCATAATAGCGTCAAGATCTTCAATGGTTCTGTACACAAAAACACCTTCTTTTTCGACACCTTCAATTGGCGGTACAAAAGCGGAAGAACCTGTTGCCAAAACTAAGTAGTCGTACGTATGTGTTTTGTTTAGGTGTGTATGAATCGTTTTTGCATCACGATTAATATCTGTAATTAATTCAGATGTATTTAAAATAATATTGTTTTCTGCGTACCACTCGGTTGTCGATAATGATAAATCATCAGCTGTTTTTCCTCCAAAGTACTCGCTTAAATGTACGCGATCATAAGCTCGTCTTGGCTCTTCGCCAAATACGGTAATCTGATACTTTTCTTGTCCTGATTTTGCAATGAACTTTTCGCAAAATTTATAACCAACCATGCCGTTTCCAACTACTATTACTTTAATCATGATTTCTTTAATTAAGTATTACTACGCAAATATAAGTATTTATACTTATAAAAATACGTAATACTGTTATTTTTTAAGTAAGAGATGTGTTTTTTTACTACGTATTTCGGCGTAGTCTTTTGCGTGGTGTGGGTTTTGAATGATTTTGTACTTACTTAGTTTTTTAAAATTTGAAAAGATTCTAAATAAGCGTTTCAGAAAAAAGTCGTAAATTCATAAGAATTTTACAGGAGTTTTGAAAAAGAAACATATTTTTAAACTGAGATCTCATGAAAAAAATACTTTCAATTTTGTTATTTTCACTTTTAGTGATAGGCTGTAAAACAACAGCAAATAAGGATTCTGGAGGAACAACTTCAACAATTTCTGCCGAAGAAGATTTAAAATATTACTTTAAAGGAACAGGAAACGAACCTTTTTGGGGAATCAAAATGGGCAATGAGGAAATCGTTTTTACATCCTTAATTCCTGGGAAAGAAAAAATTGCTTTTCCAGCAGTTGAAGCCATTAGAGCTATGGACGCAAATGTGAAAATGTATAAAGTAAATAATGAAATGACTTCGGCTACGATTACGATTCAGCAATTAGATTGTCAAGACTCTATGTCTGGTGCAATTTCGCCTTATAGTGTAAAAGTTGAAATTAGAAACAATTCGGAATTAGAAACGAAGAAACTCAGCGGATGCGGAAATTATCTTACCGATTACAGACTACATGATATTTGGGTTTTGGAAGAACTGAACGGCTATAAAGTTTTTGCAACCGATTTTCAAAAGGAATTTCCTCGAATCGAAATCAATTCTTCAGAAAACAGATTTTCTGGTTACGGAGGTTGTAACGGAATCAGCGGACAAATTTTTTATGAAAAAGATGTATTGCGATTTACAAAAGTGATTTCAACTCTTATGGCTTGCGCACAAGGAAATAAAGAAGGTGAATTTTTGAAAGCGTTGCAAAGTACGACGGCTTATTCTATAGAAAATAACAGACTGACGCTTTCGAATCCTTCTGGGAAACTTTTGGTTTTTAAGAAGGTGGACTAGGTTTTATAAGGGCTTCGACTTCGCTCAGCCTGACATTTCGTTTGTCTTCCTGAGCGAAGTCGAAGGATTTATTCTAGTTCTTTAGTTTCTTCTTCATCATCACCTTCAATAAAATCCAATTCCAAAGCTTTTACACTTTGAACCGCATTTCCGGCAATACCTCTAATAGAACCGTACATTCCTAAAGTATTATGAACCACTTTTTCGATTTGTTTTTCGCGTTGTTTCCAGATTCGTTGCATCGCTCTTTTTTCAGAATCTAAGTCGCTTTGCATTTGCGTAAACCCTTCTACAATACCTTCAATCTGCAAACGGAATTCATTGCTTGTTAAGAAATCATACAACATCGACATTTTATCGCCTTTGTTTTCTTGCGCTTGAACGGCTTGATTGATCTGAATTAAAGATTGACGTAAAACTGCACTTAAACCTTTAAATTCTTCATAAGTACAAATCCAGATTCCGTCGCGCATCCCCATTCGGTCCATGCCGTTTGGCATTACTTCGGTAACCAAAACGCCAATATTGGCTCTTTTGATTCTGATATCATTTTTGAATTTTTCAATCCATGATGGCTGAAAAGCTTTTGTTCTCTTGCTTTCATAATAAATAGAACCGCAATTTTGATGCTCGCGAGTATTTACAATTTGAAGACAATCTGCACCATTAGCGCCTTTTTTAACTTCATCAATACTGTCAAGAGGAAAATTGTTGGCAAGCCATTCTTCAATTGCCAATTCCATTACTTCGCCTTGCAATTGCATAGAACCTTGTTCTTGCTTGCGTTTCATTTCTTCGGTTAATTTTTTCTGTTCTTCTAATTGCTTTTGAAGTTCTTTAAATTTTAACTCGTTTTTATCGTCTTCTTGTTTTCTGATTTTTTCACGTTCCAAAGCCAATTGCGTGTTCAATTGTTTTTCGGCTTCAGCTTGAATGGCATCTTTCATTTCCAGTTTTTCGCGCTGTAATTTGGCGATTTCACCTTCCATTTTATTTAATTCCCTGATTTTTTCTGATTTTTCAGAGAGTTCTTTTTCCATTAAAAGCAAGCGATCTTTGTTTTCTTCTTCAAGTTTTGTTTTCAACTTTTCCGAAATTTCTTTTTCCGCAATTTTTCTTTCACGTTCCAAACGTTCGGCAAAAAGTTCGTTTTCTTGTTTCTTTTTGGCTTCAAATTCGGCTTTGGCTTTATCCAATTGTTCATTTTTAAGCTCTAATTCTTTATTTTGAATAGTGGCTTTTTGTTGAAATTCTTTACGGATGCTGTCTTCCAATTGATGTTTCAAAACATCATTGACATCGATTGGAGTTCCGCAGTTTGGACACTGAATTGAAGATTGTTCAGCCATTTTTATAGTAGTTTTATTTTGTAGAATTTTGATTTGCTAAGGTATTTAAAAGTTCTCTTTTTATAATGTGGATTTCTGTACTAAATTGTAACGAATTTTTGTTATGGCCACGAAGAGACTAAGAGGCAAAGTTTTTTTTAATTTAATCTTGCAAAGTCGCAGAGACGCAAAGTTTTTTTTGCCACAGATTAAAGGATTAAATGGATTTATTGAATTGCCTCCAGCTTTAGCCAAATTCGTAGTTGTTTGGCTAAAGCCTTTAAACTTAATTATTTCTCCATCCAGCTAAAGCTGGACGCAACTTATAAATAAAAACTTTGCGACTTCGCGTCTTTGCGAGATTAATTTCACCACAAAACTTAGCGTGAACCACTTTTATTCAATAAAAAATTAACAGCAGATTTTATGATCTCAGAGTCATCTTCTTTTGAAGTTATAATCGAAACATCCGTACGTAAATTCACTTTTTTCAATTCGATAAAACTAATCTCAGAATCTTGATTGTTTTTAGCAATATTTGACGGAACAATCGAAATTCCTAATCCGTTTTTGACTAATTGTACTATTGAATTGATGTTGTTGGCTTCGTGGATAATCTTCGGCGTAAAGCCATAAAAAGCACACAATTCCAGTAAAACTTCGTGATAATGTGGTGCATAATCTTTGTTAAAGAAAACGAATGTTTCATCTTTTAAATTCAATATCTCTTTTTCAGATTTGAGATGAATGTTCGTTTTATTAAAAACAATTGAAAAACCATCCTGAAACCATAAATGCGATTGTATTTTGGGAGATTTTATAGGGGAACGAATAATTCCCATTTCAATTTTTCCTTGTTCTAAAGCGTCAATTTGTTTGCTTGTAGAAACCTCAAAAAGCTTGAAATTGACATAAGGAAATTGTAATTTTAAATGTTTTATCAATTCTGAAATTGTAGCAGAATGTATGGAACTTATGTAAGCAATCCTAAATTCTCCCGACACATTCTCTGCGATTTTTTTTGTTTTTAGTGAAATACGTTCTAGATTCTGAAAAAGTGCTTTGGCTTCTTTTTCAAAATATTTTCCAGCTTCAGTAAGTTCTACTTTTTTATTGTTTCTGATGAAAAGCTTTGCTTGAAGTTCTTCTTCCAATTCAGCTATTTGTCGACTTAGAGGTGGTTGCGAAATAAAGAGTTTTTCTGACGCTTTGGTAAAGTTGAGTTCTTCGGCTACAGCCAAAAAATATTTTAAGTGACGTAATTCCATGATACTTTTAAAGTATTATTAATTGATAAAAATAGTATTTTTAAAGTATTTATGAAAGAGATAGTTTTGAAAAATCAAAAAACAATTCTCTCGCAGATTATGCAGATAGGGCAGATTACAGATTAATTAAAATTATTTTAATTCTTAATCACCAATATTCCGATCAATAATAGCAAAAAGATTCCCTAAATCTGCTAGATCTGTGAGAGTATAAAAAGCAAGAACTATGAAAAAATCAACTATTGAAGAAATCAAAGAACGTTTTGACAATGATGTCGAACGATTTTCGAATTTAGAAACAGGACAAGTGGCTACAATCGATGCAACTATTTCTTTGGAATTAATAACCGAAGCTTCAAAGCGCATTGTTCCTAATGCTACAACAATTTTAGATGTTGGCTGTGGCGCCGGAAATTATACTTTAAAAATGTTATCTAAAGTGCCAGATTTAAACTGCACTTTGGTCGATTTGAGCTTGCCAATGTTGGATCGCGCTTTTCAAAGGGTTTCAGCTGAAACCAACGGAAAAGTAGTAACAAAGCAAGGCGATATTCGCGAAATAGATTTAGAGGAAAATAGTTTTGATATCATTTTGGCTGGTGCAGTTTTGCATCATTTGCGTGATGATAGCGATTGGGAAACGACTTTTACTAAATTGTTTACATTATTAAAACCAGGAGGTTGTTTGATGATTTCTGATTTAATCACTCAAGATACAGAATTATTGAATGAATATACATGGCAGCGTTACGGCGACTATTTGGAAGGAGTAGGAGGGGCAGAGTATCGCCAGAAAGTTTTGGATTATATCGAAAAAGAAGATTCTCCGAGATCGATGAATTATCAATTGGATTTAATGAAAAAAGTAGGATTCTCAAAAGTCGAAATTTTACATAAAAATATGTGTTTTGGGGCTTTTGGAGGGATAAAGTAGTTTTTTGTTAGCCACGAATTCACGAATTAATTTAAAAATGTTTGCGCATAGTTTTTAAAAAATAAATTCGTGAATTCGTGGCTATACAACTATGTATTAACCGGCATTGGATATTTGTTTCGAAGATCGAAAACTAATTCTGATGGACCGTTTTGCTGTAAATAATCTAATTTTTCAACTGCTTCTTCAAGAGTAGGAATATGCCCTTTAGGAATCCACCACATAGCCGTATGCGCTTTTCCGAATTTCTGAAACCATTCTTTTCGGCGTCTTAAAAATTCGCTGTGAAAAGTTTTGTACATATAATTTTCCAAAGTTTCGATACTTTCCCAAACCGAAACATTGATGATAATTTGTTCATCATTGTACGGATTAAGATTTGTAGCGTTGTCGGTTTCGTCTTTTAAACGCCAAACAAAACCTTCGCTTTCTTCGGCTAAAGTGTTTACAGTATCTAAATTATCTACAAATTCTTTCATTATTGGGTCGTTAATGTCGACTCCTTTCATTTTGGCAATATTGATTTCGGCAAGATGATAATTGCTCATAAAATATAGATTTCTGAATTTTAGGCAATTTAGCTTTTTTCGGAATAATTTAATAGCCATGAATTGCTTCGCCTGTTCGCTATCGCTTGGGTCACGAATTTATTTTTTAAAATCTATGCGCATAGATTTTATATTAATTCGTGAATTGCTTCGCCTATTCGCTATCGCTCGGGTTGTGGCTATTGAAAAAAAACTTATAAAGTCTGTACGGTTTTGTAAACCTGAATTGGGCTTGAAACCAGCGTTTCCGTTTTTTTGATGAATTCTTGCAAGTAGGATTGATTGTTATGCAGGTCTAATCCTGGTTGGTCTTTCCATTCTTCCCAAAGGATAAAAACATTTTCGGAAGTGTGTAAATCGTAACGAATACATGCAACTTCTTTTCTAGTTTCGGTTACTAGATGTGTCAGCAGGTTTTGAACTTCATTTAAATGCTCTGGTTTACTTTTTAAAATTGCTGTAATCGAAATCATAATTATAAGTTTTTAAAAGTTTGCTCTAAATGTTTCGTGTAATTCTCTTTAAAGATAGCAATATTTTCTGGTGTTGCTCCTTTTTCGACATCGTGAAAATGGAAGCTGTTTATTTTTTCCATTCCGGTAAATTTGTTCATTTTATGAAAACCAAACATAGCGCCATCATCAACCGAAGTTTGATCGAAGAATTCTCCTGGAAGTGTGAAAGCCGTTGCAGGCGCATTCCAGCTTGTGGTAAGCATGTATTTGCGTCCGTGTAGAAGTCCGCCAGTTCCGTAATTGATGTCTGGATTCACACGGCTTCTTCCGTCGCTTTTGTAAATTCCTTTGTTGTGACCTGCTGTGAAAACATCGTCTATGTATTTTTTGAAAAGGTTTGGCAACTGAAACCACCAAACTGGTGTGTGGTAAATGATTACATCTGCCCAAACAAATTTTTCTACTTCTTGGTCAAGATCAATATTGTCTTCTACGTGAGTTGTTTTTATTTCGTATTCTTTGCTTTTTGAAAGAAAGTCAATTGTCCAATCTTGAACTGTTTTATTGAATTTTCCTCCTGAATGGGCAAATTTTTGTCCGCCGTTAATTATAAATATCTTTTTCATTTTACTTTATGTTGTTATGGATACGTGATGCGTGAGGGATAGTAGCGATATCCTTTTACTTTTTTCTTTAAAAAGTAAAAGATTTAGCGGATAGCCCTCCCGATAGTTATCGGGATTGGGACACGCCCAAATTCTAATTATTTAATTTTTGAAATTGCTTGATTGATGAATTCTAATTCTGAAGCTGATAAATCGAAATCCATTGTTTTGGCGTTTGAAATAGCTTGTTCTGCGTTTCTTGCGCCCGCTAAGACAATTGAAATTCCTTTTTGTAAAGTGGTCCAGCGTAAAACCAATTGAGAAATTGAAATATGTTTATCATTTGCTAATGAACTTAATTCTTCTATTAAGGTTTTGACTTGCTGTAAATCAAACTTTCCGAAGTAACCGTTTCTGTGGTCATTTTCTTTTAATTTGCTGTCGGTAAAATATTTCCCAGTCAATAAACCTCTTTCCATTGGGCTGTAAGCAATGATTCCGATGTTTTCTGCCACTGTAAACGGAATTAAATCTGCTTCGATTCCACGGTTTAGCATACTATACGCAACTTGATTTGAAGCTACTTGAATTGTTTTTTGCGCTTCTTGAATTTGTGCAATATTGTAATTACTTACTCCAAAAGCTCTGATTTTTCCTTGCTGAATTAAAGTTTCAACAGCTTCCATAGTTTCAGAAATTGGTGTTGTTGAGTCTGGCCAGTGAATTTGCAGTAAATCGATATAATCGGTTTGAAGACGTTTTAAACTTTCTTCGACTTCTTTAATGACGTTTGCTTTTGATGAATATTTGTAAATCGGAACATTTTTGCCATTATCGTCAGCATCAAAAAAGTAATCGCCTTTTCCATTATTACTTCCGTCCCAAACTAAACCAAATTTAGTAAGTAATTGAATTTTAGAGCGATCGTAAGATTTTATGGCTTCGCCGATCATTTCTTCACTTAAACCAAATCCGTAAAAAGGAGCAGTATCGATTGTAGTAACGCCGTGGTCAATTGAAGCCTGAACAGATTCTATTGAATCTTTCTTTTCTGTTCCGCCCCACATGGTTCCGCCAATAGCAAATGCGCCGTATGTAATTGCTGATAATTCAAGTTCTGAGTTGCCTAGTTTTCTATATTCCATGATTGTGATTTTTTATGTTTAAAATTAATGAGGCAAAATTATACTGTTTTTATGATTCTTATTTGGTATATATTTGTCTTTTTTAGGTATATTTGCATCTTCAAATAAAATGGAATTATGAAAAAAGAAAACTTATATGAACCTTTTACGGTTTCTTTTGAAACGCTGAATGAATATCCAGACGTTGGAGATCGTCATAATTTTTTCGAATTGGTTTATATTTTGGAAGGAACTGGGAGGCAGTGTATCAATAAAAATATATTCGAATATGATCCTGGGCATTTGTTTTTATTAACGCCTGAGGATTGCCATAATTTTACAATTGAAACCGAAACGAAATTTTTCTTTTTGAGGTTTAATGATATTTATTTGAAAAATTCGAGTCTCCAGAATGAAAATATTCAGCGATTAGAATATATACTTCAAAATGCCAATCATCAGCCGGGCTGTATTCTTAAAAATGATCCTGACAAATGTTTGGTGAAAGTAATGATTGAAGCTATTTGTCGCGAACATCAGGATAAAGATGTTTACAATCAGGAATTGATTCAGCAGTTGGTGAATACGCTGATTATTATTGTGGCGAGAAATATCGCGAAATACTTGCCTGAACAAGTAACCATAAATACTGAGGCTAAAGCGATGGATATTCTGCAATATATTCAAAACAATATCTACTATCCTGAAAAAATCAAAGCAGAATCAATCAGTGATTATTTCGGAATTTCGAATACCTATTTAGGACGTTATTTTAAGAAACATGCCAGTGAAACGATGCAGCAGTATATTAGCAATTATAAAACGAAACTGATTGAACATCGTTTGCAATTTAGCGAGAAACGTATTAACGAAATAGCCTATGAATTTGGTTTTACAGATGAAAGCCATTTCAATAAGTTTTTTAGAAAGCAAAAAGGGTATAGTCCGTCTGAGTTTAGAAAGACGATTCGATTGAGTGCTTAAGGTTTTGTTTGCTACAAATTTCCTGAATTTGCGCTAATTTTTTTAGCCACAGATTATAATGATTAAAAGGATTTTTTATTTCACGCAGATTTTAAATGATTTAGGCAGATTTAAAATAGATTTTTTTAAATAAATCTGCTCAATCTGTGAGAGAAAAAGAAAAAATCTGTATAAATCCGCGTTTTCGCAAAGCGAATCTGTTTTATCCGCGTACTTTAATTCTATTTTTCGATACGAAATAAAAGTTAGATGATTTTCTTAATCACACGAAGTTTATGAGTGTGTTTGTTTATTTCTGGATTATAAATTCCGCTGTGGTCCAAACGGTCAATTCGTACTTTGCCACTTGCGTGAATGATGTAGTTGTTTTCCATGATGATGCCAACATGGGTAATGTTTCCTTCATCATTATCAAAGAAAGCCAAATCACCTGGTTCGCATTCTTCAATAAAACTTAACGGATCGCCTTCAAGTGCCTGCTGAGAAGCGTCACGATGAATTTTATAGCCGTTTAATTTGTAAACCATTTGAGTAAAACCAGAACAGTCAATACCAAAAGGTGTTTTTCCGCCCCATAAATACGGAGCATTCAAATACATAAAGGCAGTTTTAATTAAAGCGCTTTTAGGTTTGATGCCGCTTGTTTTGGTTCCTTCAAAATCAAAGTTGGAAGTATTGATTTCGCTATTGTTTAAAAAAGATAATGAAGCTCCAAGCGGAATTGGAAGTAATAGATTATTTGGTGCAGTGATATAATCAATTAAATCGGCATTTAAAATAATTGACTCTTTACTCAAAAGATCAAATTGTTCTTTGGTAATAACCTGATATTGTTTAGAATCTACCCAGCCAACATAATCGTCGTACTGAATTCTTATTTTAGCCCATTGATTCTGGCGTTCTAAAATTTCGATATGCTCGCCAAACAAGAGCTGCGTAACAATTTCACTTCTGTCGCTGGCTTCAGCTCGAACAGGTACTATGGCTAAATTGCAAATTCCAAACATTTAAGGAAATTTATAAGTTGAAAATCAGGAGTTATATTGATAACTCCTGATTTTTTGAGATATTGTTTTAAGCTCTTTCGATAACAATTGCCGATGCGCCACCGCCACCGTTGCAAATTGCAGCAGCTCCAGTTTTTGCATTGTTTTGTTCTAAAACATTAAGTAAAGTTACGATAATTCGTGCTCCAGAAGCTCCAAGAGGATGTCCTAAAGAAACAGCGCCACCATTTACGTTTACTTTATCATTGTCTAGGTTTAATATTTTTGCATTGGCTAATCCAACAACAGAGAAAGCTTCGTTGAATTCGAAATAATCAACATCTGAAATTGAAATTCCTGCTTTATCTAAAGCTTTTGGTAATGCTTTTGCTGGACTTGTTGTAAACCATTTTGGTTCTTGTGCAGCATCTGCATAGCCTTTTATGTAAGCTAAAGGTTTTAAGCCTAAGGCACTTGCTTTTTCCTCAGACATTAAAACCAAAGCAGCAGCTCCATCATTTATTGTTGAAGCATTTGCGGCAGTTACAGTTCCGTCTTTTGTGAAAACTGGTGCTAAAGATGGAATTTTATCTAATTTCACGTTAGTATATTCCTCATCTTTAGAAAATATAACAGGTTCGCCGCGTCTTTGCGGTACTTCAACAGGAACAACTTCATTATCGAATTTTCCAGCGTCCCAAGCTTTTGCACTTCTTTCATAAGACTGAATTGCAAATGCATCTTGTTCTTCACGGCTGATTTTGTATTCAGATGCACATAAATCAGCGCAAACTCCCATTGCGTTGTTATCGTAAGCATCTGTCAAACCATCTTTCTGCATTCCGTCAAGCATAGTTGCAGGACCAAATTTGTTTCCAGCACGCATTTGTACATAGTGAGGAATTAAGCTCATGCTTTCCATTCCGCCCGCTACCACAATTTCAGCGTCTCCGCATGCGATTGCTTGAGCAGCAAACATTACGGCTTTCATTCCAGAAGCACATACTTTGTTTACTGTTGTAGCCGCAACTTCTTCAGACAGACCAGCAAAAAGTGCTGCTTGGCGTGCTGGAGCTTGTCCGACACCTGCCTGAATTACATTCCCCATGAAAACTTCATCGACTAATTTTGGGTCAAGATTAATTTTTGAAAGCGCTCCTTTTATGGCAGCAGCGCCTAATTTTGGTGCAGGTACACTAGATAACCCGCCCATGAAACTTCCGATAGGTGTTCTAACGGCAGAAACGATAACAACTCTTTTGTTCATTTTCTGTTTAATAATAGTTAGTAAGCAAATTTAATGTTTATTTGAATAAATTCAAATTTTGTATTGAATCACGATGATTTTAAATTTAAGGTGAATTTTTTGTTAATTCTATTTGTTTGATTGTGAAGTGGTTTTGAAAAAAGATAAAAAAAAACTAAAAAAACTCAAAAAAAAGCTTGTGAGAAAAGGAATGTTGTTATACATTTGCACTCGCAAAACGGAAGCAATTCCGCAAGCAAGGAGAGGTGCCAGAGCGGTAATGGAGCAGATTGCTAATCTGTCGACGGGTAACCGTCGCCAGGGTTCGAGTCCCTGTCTCTCCGCTTAAATTTTGCCTCGGGGTGTAGCGTAGCCCGGTTATCGCGCCTGCTTTGGGAGCAGGAGGCCGCAGGTTCGAATCCTGCCACCCCGACACTTTGAAATATTGGTCGCATAGCTCAGCTGGATAGAGCACCTGCCTTCTAAGCAGGCGGTCGAAGGTTCGAATCCTTCTGCGATCACAAAAAGCTACTCAATCGAGTAGCTTTTTTGTTTTATGTAGATAGTTTTGATTTCTATCTTTAGAAATTTTGAAATAATGGTTCCATAGCTCAGCTGGATAGAGCAACGCACTTCTAATGCGTAGGTCGAAGGTTCGAATCCTTCTGGGATCACTTTATAGGATGATCATTTTTGATCATCCTTTTTTGTTTTGTACCTATTTTGTTTATTTTTAGTTGTTTATAGTTAAAAAATAGTAATGGTATGAGAATAGCAATACTTGGAGCTCATAAGGTTGGTAAAACCACATTTGCAGAAAAACTGCATGAAACTCTTCCTGATTATGAGTTTTATTCAGAACCATATTTTGAACTGCAAGAAATGGGTTTTGATTTTTCTGAAATTCCTACTTCAGATGATTATATAATCCAGTTAGAACATTCTTTAAAGCAAATTGTAAGAAGTAACAGAAACGCTATTTTTGACCGCTGTCCGATTGATCTTTTAGCATATGTTTTAGCAGTCGATAATAAATTAAATTTTTCGTCAATATTTAATAAAATTCAGAATGCAATTAAAGAAATTGACTTTTTTGTATTTGTTCCTATTGAAAAGCCAGATCGAATTTTGTGCTCAGCTTCTGATTTGCCCGAACTTAGGTATGAAGTAAATGATATTGTCAGAGAATTAATTGATGATTTTGATTTGGAAGTAATTGAAGTAAAAGGAAATTTATCTGAAAGATTAAATCAAATTCAAAATAAAATAGAACATTAAAGAGATAAAATAAATAAAGACCAAACATTCTTGAACGCTTGGTCTTTATTCGTTTGTAAGATTTGTTTTTATTGCAAATTACATTTATCAATAATTGTCAAATTCTCTTCGTTTGTAAAAAGTATCGTCATTACTTTCAGAAGCAAGGCGTGATTCCTCAGTAGGATAATAAGAATTTAATACTCTTCTTTCGTATTCCCTATCAAAATCATTTTGCCAGTTATATCTGCTTGTTTTTCTAAATGTATCATATCCAATATTGTTGGCCATGACAATTTTAGTGTCTTTATTTATACTCACAGAGCCGATTGGTATAATAATGTGGCTGTCTCCATCTTTATAGATAAATTCCTTTCCATTTTCATTCGCAATTGCATCATGCACTTCATTACGACTGTCTTCTATTAATCCTTTATCAAGATTAACGTCTAGATAAACAACACGTTGCATATCTTTATTAACCCATAGGTTATCAATTTTTCCTATCGTGCGGTTGTCTGAGTCTACAATTTTCCAACCTCTTACATCAGAATAGTTTGAAGCAACTTTATAATCGGAAAGCTCATCTAATCTGTATAAATTTCTATCTTTATTTTCCATAGTTTCTTAATAATTTGCTGTGCTGTCTACACTAGAATTGTTTTCGATTTCCATTCTGTTTTCATTTTGCACTTGATCATCTTTTATAAAGACATAGTATACAAGTGCTGAGATTAATAGGATTGCTACAATCCATGGCCAAATTGGCTTCTTTTTCTCAATTTTAATTTCTGCCATAACCTGTATTTTTATTATGAATATTTAGTTTTATAATAAAGGTACAAATGGAGATTGCGTTTGAAAGTATTTAATTTCATATAGAAGTTATACAATTTCCAGTTGGGTAGAAAATTGATTTGCAGTGTTTTGTAAGCTTAGTTGCTCGAAATGTATTAATTGAAATTGTTTTGTCTCTTTAGTTAAATCAATATTTATAGAAGTTTCTTACGTTATTAAAATATTTTGTAGTAAATTGCTTCTTCATTTTTAATTCTAATAACAAATAAAAATTTTTACTACGCTCCATGAATGAAGAAATAAAATTTTACCGAAATGCCAAGAAAACGAGAAACTTACTTTTATATGCTGGCGCAATTAGTGCTTTATTAGCAATTATACTTTTATATGGTATAGGAACTTTTGATGGAGTACTTAAAATAAAACTTTCAATAGTTTCTGGTGCAATTCTTTTAATAATGCTTGTTTTAACATTTAAAGTTCTTGCCGGAATAAAAGATAAATCCCCATTAATTCAAATAGATTCAAATGGTTTTTCTGGAAGAACAACGCCAGTGGCTAAAGCTTTTGGAAGAATAGAGTGGCAAGATGTTACCGATTTGCAATTAACGAAAGTAGGTGGTGATACTTTGGTTGCCATCACAATTGATAATATAGCCAAGTATGAGGGTCACGTTTCTAAATTTCTGTGGAAAATGGCTTATGATGAACAAAATTCGAAATTGAATATAATGTACTCCGCTTCAGAGATTGAAATTAATGCGGAAGAATTATTTAATTTGTTTTTAAGATATTGGAAAAAATAAAAGCAGTTTGTTGTAAAATCTAAAGAGCCACTTTAATGAAGTGGCTCTTTTGTTAGTTCTAAATGTAAAATCGGATATGGTTTGCCGCATCCATCTAAATCGGATGTTGATTGTATTTCAAAACCAAAATGCTTGTAAAATGCAGTGGCTGTTTGGTTATCTTTATTTACATCAACTTTTGAGATTTTAAGTTTTTCAATTGCATATAATAATAACTTTTTTCCGATTCCTTTTCCAATTTGGTCTGCTGTTACAAACAACATTTCTAAGTTTTCGTCAAGAGTTCCAACAAAACCAATAATTTGTTGTTGGTCATTTTTTATACAGTGTAAAGAAACATTATCAAAAAAATTTGGAATAAGTTCTTTGTAAAATATAAAATCTTCAGGTTTTAAAAAGTCATGCGTTGCTTTTACTGAAGATTCCCAAACTGAAATCAGTTCGGGATATTCTGTTTTATTTACTTTTTGAATCACAGTCTTGATTGTTTAATTTTTTGATGACTGGCAAAAATAGCAATTAGGTGTAATACTGAATTATTTTTTGCCTGCCACCCAGAAAATTGAATTTCGAAGTAGGGTAGTGTATGCTTCGTTTTGGAATAATTCTGGTGCGTGTCCCATAAAAATATAAACGTTTCGGGAAGGAAATTTATCGTTTGTCCACACTACTGGATGATCTCCCATTTTTATTTTTGAATTTGGCTGATAGGTAGACTCATCAACCGAAGCCAAAACATGAACGTTTGTTCTGGGACTTTTGTCATAAATATACCATTCCTCTTTTTGGATAATGAAATCAGATGGAATTCTTTTAGTTACAGGATGATATTTATCTTCTATATTTACTTTTCCGCTCGCAAAATCTGGAATGTAATTCACAAATCTGATTCCGCCCATAAAATCAGAAAACCATTTCCACATTGGGTATCCATCAAACTCCCCAAGCAGAGTAGCGTGATGCAAACCAACCCATCCGCCTTTTCCGCTGTTCATATATTTCTGAAACGCCTGCATAGATTCTTCACTCCAAGTGTACGGAGGATAATCTAATTGAATAAAAACTTGATATTGTTTTAAAAGTGCCTCGTTGATTGTTTTAGTACCTTCGAAATAATCAATTGTAAAGCTGCTGTCAATGGCAAGTTTATTTAACCATGGTTTAGCCGCTTTGGTAAATGGGAGATGATGTCCACCATTTTCATATAAAACCAAAGCTTTAAAACGTGATTTTTTATGTTTTTGAGCCAGACAGTCCTGCTGAGTGAAACAGCTTAAAAGAAATAAAATCGATACTATTAAATTTTTCATCAGAAAAGATTTGCTAAGACAAATTTGTTGGAAGGCAAATTACAAAAAAGTTGAAATTTAGCTGAAATAATGTTTTGATGTTAAAATTTGAAAATTACAATACGAATTAGTTTTATTGGTTTTATGAAGTGATTAAAAAAAGAGATGATGTGTATTTGGTATAATTTTATTGATAGATGATATATTCCTAATTGATAATTCTTTTCACTTTTTCAATTTGACTAAAACATTTTAAATGAATTTCAAGTCCTTCTTTATATTGTTCAGGACTCATTCCGTATAAATAAGCAATGTTTTTGAAATCATTTTTATCGGAAGATAAGATTTCAAAATGATTGTGAATAGACTTTTGTTTAGGGTTTTCTTTTTTATTATTATTTCGGGTTGTCATAAAATAATCTTTGGTTATAAATCGTTTTTCTTTGTTTTGAAAATTATGAGATTAGAAGTTTAATTTTTTCGATTGCTTCTTTGTTTTCATTGGCTACTTCTACCAGTGCAAGTAAGACGTCATTTCGAAGTATAGTTTTGTTTCTGACATTTCTAATTAATGCTTTGCTTGGGGCTGGTTGTCCTTTTTTTACGATACAAGCAATAGTGAGGTCAACATAGGTAACAGGTAAATGCTTATCTATAAATTCATAAGCTTTTTTATTGTGAGAATTATCTTCTTTAAAATTGCTATTATTGATTAATTTTGACATATATTTGCTAATAATTATTTGTATGTATTTTATTACGTGTAAATGTAAGAATAATATTATATTATTTATTCTTTTTAATGTTAAAAAATATATTTTACCTATATTTTCTTTGAAATTTAAAAATGATGTATCACGAGAAACTAAGTAAATTCTTTAAGGATAAAGGATTAAAGCAGAAGGAAGTCGGGGCAATTCTAGGATTTAGCCCTGCAATGATTGGAAGATATTTACATGGGACAGCTAGTATGGGTTCTGAATTTATTATTAGCTTGAGTAAAAATTTTCCTGATGTGGATTTGAATGATCTTTTTGCTCCCGATGAGCAAGATATGGTTAATGAAGTCGGCGCGATTTATGAAAAACAAAATATTCTGAATGATTTGCAAGAGATTGAAGGTCGTATTCATAATATTAGATTGCGATTGGCAGATAAAAAGTTTGAGGAATAATAAAAAGTTTTCCAAAAAAAATCTAACAATTTTAAATGTCACAGTAATTTAAACCACTCTAACAGAGTGGTTTTTTGCTTAAAATACTCTATTTTTATTTAAATCTACGCTTACAGTTTAAGTTTTTTTTTACTAAATTTGGTTAACAATTTCTAGCAGTAACCAATATGGAAAAATTAAAACGACCGGTTTATGTTAAACCAGGAGCAGATGATTTTTTTAAAAAGATGCGTTTAGAAGTGAATGAAACGGTCTTAAAAAACTCGTCTTTGTATGTATTAAATGTTGTGAAGTCTTTAGGACTTCTGGCAGTATTTTTTTTGTTCTACGCCTGTATTTTAATTTTTGGTAATCAGACACCCTTATTATTTCTTTTTTACATTTTGTCTGGTATTACAATGATCGTTTTATTTATAAATGCTTTTCATGATGCTGCACATGGAGCTTTGTTTAAAAAGCCTAAGCATAATGAATGGTTTTTATATGTTTTAGAATTATTTGGCAGTAATCACTGGCTTTGGATGCGACGCCATATAAGTCTGCATCATGCTTATCCAAACGTGCCAGATTGGGACATTGATATCAAGCAGAGCGATATTATTAGAATATTTCCAAACAGTCCGCTATTTAATTACCACAAGTACCAGCATATTTACATGTGGTTTATTTATCCTCTTTATAGTCTTAATTGGCTTTATATTAGAGACTTTAAAGATTTTTTTGGAACAAAGGATAATTACGTAAAAAGAGTGGTGGATAAAATACCGAGACAGGAAGTGTATAGACTTTTTGCGGCAAAGATTATTAATCTTATTTATTTGCTTTTTATTCCTATGATGTTGTTAAGCCAGCCTTGGTACATGGTTTTGTTTGCTTGGCTTTCTATGCATCTATGCGGCAGTGCGATTGGAGTTGTAGCTTTAGTTTCTACACATGTTGATGAAGATGCCCATTTTCCACATACGGATGAAGATGGAAATCTTTCTGACACTTGGGTAATGCATCAAATGATTGTGACTAAAGATTTTAGCACAGAAAGTAAATTGGCTAATTTTCTTTATGGAGGATTTACGCATCATGTAGCACATCATCTTTTTCCTGCTGTTGGCCATACGTACTATCCTTATATTACGCCAATTATAAGGCGTTATGCAGAAGAATATAATCTGCCATACACTTCGTATCCGTTTTATCATGCTGTTCGTTCTCATTTTAGAATGCTGAGAGACAAAGGAGTAAAAGAAAATATTTTGATTACAGGAGAGATATAGTTATTAAATGTAATTTTATAAAAAACAGAAGTCTGGTTCAATAAGAACCAGACTTCTGTTTTTTTTTAAGCGCCTAAACGGGCATATTATTATTTTTTATTTATGATATTTTGCTTCTTAATTTCAAGATCTTTTAAAAAGTTACCATTAATTTCAATATCAAAATTATCTTCTTTAAAAACGGTTAGTTTAGATTCAGAAAATTTGTAGACATTGATTTTATTGTTTTTAACATCGATGTACAAATCATAAGAATAATTGCTGCAGTCATGCTGTTTGCATCCCCATGCATGAAGTATATTATCTTGTTTTTCAAAAGGAGTTTCTGTGTTCCAATTTTTTACCATTTGGTCATAATCTGCTCCTAATAATTTTTTTAATCTCGGAGCTATATTGCTTTTGGTCAGAAACTGCGTTCCAATAACACTTTTATCTACTAAACTATATAAAGAATCATTCGGGTTCAACACTATGCTGTCTTCTTTTAAAGCTTCTGTTTTTATAGAAGTAGAATCTGTTTTAGGAACTTCTTTTATAATTTCTTTTTTGCAGGAAAACAAAATTAAACTGCTTACGATTGCTGCTGAAATGTATTTAGCTCTGTAATTCATAACATAATTGATTTTTAGAATTAATAATTTAATTTACAAAGACGTAATGGTCTAATTATCATAAAGATATTAAAAATAAACTTTGGTTTGAAAGTAATTTATGACGAATTCGGGATTCAAAAAAATAGACTTTTAGTTTTAAAGGAAAATCTTAGAATCGGTTTTTAAGATTTTTTTGTTTAATTTCAATTTTTAAAATCGTTTAACCATGAAATATACTCTCAAAATTTTAGTTTTTTTTCTTTTTGGAATAAGCTGTTTACATGCTCAAAATGAAACGTATACTGCATCAGCTGAAGTGAAAATTTCGGATACTACCTTTGTGAATCTGAGAGATTACAGCAACGATTTTGTTTATGATATGAAATATGCAACCGAGGATAATTTCTTAAAAACAAAAGTTTATGACTGTGCGGAATGCATGCTTCGTTTAAAAACTGTAAAAGCGCTGGTTGAAGCCAATAAAGATTTTTTGAAAAAAGGCTATAGAATTAAAATTTACGATTGTTACAGGCCTTTGGATATTCAGAAGAAAATGTGGGAGATTGTGTCGAATCCTATCTATGTTGCCGATCCAAAAAAAGGCTCCATCCACAATAGAGGAGGAGCCGTAGATATTTCATTGGTCGATATAACCGGAAAAGAAGTGGATATGGGAACTTCTTTTGATTTTTTTGGAATTATGGCGAGCCATAATTTTAAACAGCTTTCAAAAGAAATTCTTTTTAATAGAGCTTATTTGAAAAAGACCATGATTAAAAATGGCTTTAACTCTTTTGATTCTGAATGGTGGCATTATAATTTAAAAACAGGTTTAAAAGATAAAGTTTCCAACCAGAAATGGAAATGCGATTAATTACTCAACGCACCTGATATTATCCATAAAATAAGTATTCGGATTCGTTACCTTTCCAGTTAATTCAGAAGTAAGTTCTCGTTTTACGATATAATCTTCTGTATTGGTAAGGTATTTTATTCGCATTATAGAAATTGGAGATTTTTTCAGTTCCTCATAATTGTCTTTCATAAACATAAAAATACCAGTATTGATACGGTTATCAAACCCTTTTTCGTCACGAACAAGTGTTCCACAATTCTCTTGATTGATATGCATTAGGGTTACAATTTTTCCGTTTTCTAATTGCAAAAATATTTTTGAGTTTTTATCAAAACAGTTTGCCTTTATAAAATCTTTGCTTTTTTGGATAGATTGTAGGTTCAATGTTGGTAAACCATCTGTTTGAGCCAAAGAGAAGAAGATATAATTAAAGCTTCCGCCGAAATATTTCTCACTCATCAAATATTCATTTGTTATTTTATAAGATCCAATAGAGTCGTTTACATTTACACTGTATTCACAAGGTTTTTGGGCAAATGCGGTAAAGGTTAATAAAAATAGAGTTAGCGTAATTAATTGTTTCATTGTGTTAGATTATTTTGGTGCAAATTAAAACTATTTTGTTATCTTTTACATCTGTCGTAAAAAAACAATACAAATTTCCTCCATTTTTTATTTTCCATTTTTTTCTAATGCTTTCTACAGTCTCTGGAAAATTACGTGTAGTGATATTGGCCTGCTTACCGGCTAGTTCGTTTTTCATTTCATTTTTATTGTATGAAAGGACTTTTTGAACCTCAAATTTTCTTCCAGGAAAATCAATTAAACTTTCTGAAGTATATAAATGCGAATGTTTGTGCAATTTATTAATCTGAAAAGCATTGCTTACTTGATCAAAACCGCCAGATTTCATGATTGCCGCATTTGGCTCGTAAAGATATTGTAATGGAAAACCGTAAGAAAGTGATGGAGTTTCGCTGTCTAAAACAAACTCAAAAGTTTCAGTTTTATCTTTTAAGATGTTGGCCGTTTTTAAAGTTATTTTGCTTGAATAACCTTTATGAATTTCGAAAAGCAGTTCTTTTACTTCGTTTTCTAGTGCAATGATGTGAATGTTCTTTACATTTTTTAATTCTGATAATCCTGCAGAAATATCTAATAAAGGAGCAGTTTTAATTAAAATTGAATTTGATTTTTCGAAATAAAAATCAAGTAATTCAGGAACATTTGGCAGACAGTCTTTCAGCATGAAAACTTTACCCTTGCTGTCATTTCTTCGAGAAGGGTCAATGTAAATCCAATCGTATTTTTGGTTTGATTCTTCTAATAAATGGATGGAATCTCCAGTATAAAATGTACAATTTTCAACTTTTAGCTGATTAAAATTGTGGGTTACAATTCCAGATAATTCTTCATTTATTTCGCAATGCGTTATCGCTTTAAACTTCTTCGAAAAATAATAATCGTCAACGCCAAAACCGCCAGTTAAATCAATTAAAGTTTCACCTGAAATTAATGAAGCTTTGTAAACTGCTGTTTTTTCTGAAGAGGTTTGTTCTACAGAAATTTTACTCGGATAAATGATGTTTTCGGTTGCAAACCAAGTCGGAAGTTTTTCCTTTGCTTTTGTTCGTGCTTCAATTTGATTCAATATTAAAATCCAGTCTACATCGGGGAATGGATTTTTTTGGAGCGCCAATTTTGTTATATCTGCACCAGTATTTTGAATTATATATTCTTGAATTTCTGGATGCAAAATAGGATTGTTCAAAGCTAAATTCTTTCGGTTAATACGGAGACAATTTTATTGTCAGGAAAAAATTCTTTTAAAATTACTTTAATCATTGTAAATGCAGGAATTGCGATTATCATTCCGACAATTCCAAACGTAATACCGCTGATTAATATAACCAAGAATATTTCTAACGGGTGCGAATTTACACTTTTTGACGAAATTATTGGCTGGCTAATATTGTTGTCAATTGCCTGTACCAATAAAAAGCCAATAACGACATAGATTGTTGTTGGCAGAATTTCTGATTGAAAATCCTTTCCAATCATGCTTATCATAGTCAGAATTGCAGCTAAAGTTGTTCCAATAATAGGCCCCAAATAGGGAATTATATTTAAAATGGCACATAAAAAAGCAATTACAAAAGCATTTTTATTTCCGAAGATTAGCAATACAACTAGATAGAGAATGAATACAACAATTAATTGTAGTAATAGACCAATGAAATAGCGAGTTAGCAAATGGTTTATTTTTGTGACTGAATTTAAAATTTTATCTTCATTTGAATCTGGCAATATTCTTCTAGCCTGATCTTTAAAGATATCCTGATCTTTTATGAAAAAGAAAGTAATAAAAAATACAGATACCAATCCCATTCCCATATCGGCCATAAAGTTGATTATAGTGTTGATGAATCCTGTAAAATAGCTGAAATCTAAGAAAGAAATAAGTTTAGAATCTTTTATAACTTTATTCAAATCTATATGCGGAATATTAAAGTATTTTTCAAGACTGTTTTCTGTTTCTATAAATTGAGCCTGCAGATGCGCTGTATCAAGAAGTGCCAGATTATTTGCTTGAGAAATAATTAAAGGAACAAACAATAAAATAAAGCCCACAATTAGAAAAATGAAAAAGATAATTGTCGTTGTAGCGGCTATCGAATTGCTGAATTTTAATTTGTTCTTTAAAAACAGCACCATCGGATTGGCAATCAAACACAATATTAGCGAAATGCACAAATAGACAATTACAGTTTGAATTTCATATAAAAAATATAAGACGATGCCAATTATTAAAATTGTAGCTAAGGCTCTTAATATTCCGTTAGAAATAGTTTTTGATGTGATCATGCTTAAAATTTAGACTATAAATATAGGAAAAAGCATTCTAAAATTTATGGATAAACAAAAAAAGCGAGATGAATCATCTCGCTTTATTGATATTTTTAGTTTCAGCTTATTGTGCAAAAGCAGCTCTTGCTCCTCCAGTTGTAAAAATAGCCGAAATTCTGTTTTTCTGTCCTGTTGAGAACATGTACATTGCAGCATCATCAACATAATCCATGTAGTTCATTGTCATTTCTACAGGAGTACCTGTACAAGTGCTGTAATGAGGGTAAGCAGGAACTCCGTAGTTTGCTGTGTTATGTGTAGGAGTATCAGAAACAAGATCGCTTCCGCAAGTTGCATCTCCCCAAATGTGACGTAAGTTCATCCAGTGACCAACTTCGTGTGTAGCTGTTCTTCCTAAGTTATATGGAGCATTTGCAGAACCAGATAATCCGAAGTATTTAGGATCAATTACCACTCCGTCAGTAGCAGAAGCGCCACCAGGGAATTGTGCATAACCTAAAATTCCGCCCCCAATAACACATGACCATAAGTTTAATTTTGTAGTTGGAGAAGTAGGAGCAATTCCGCCCTGAGCTGTTTTCTTCATAGCGTCATTTGTTCCCCAAGAAGTTTTAGTTGTCGATTTTCTGATAACCTGATCTAAAACAAAAGTAATTCCGATGTTAGCTTTAACTCCTGAGAATAATGCTGGTACATTATTGTAATCGGAGTTTAAAGCATTAAAATCTTTGTTTAAAACATCAATTTGTGATTGAATTTGTGCATCTGAAATGTTTTGTGCGGCAGTTTTGTATAAAACGTTTACTACAACTGGAATTTCAATTTTTCCATTAACCAAACGGCCAGTAAAATTTGAACTTGCATGTTGTGCGGTAAAAGTTTCGATTTCGTTCATTCTAATTGCCAACATAGGATCGGCTTTCAATTGAGCTTCTAAAACTTCTTGTGTTGCACAGCCTCTTCTTGCAGGAACGCTTGCATCTGCGTTGGCAGAATCAGATTGTTCGTTTTGACATGCAAACAGCATTAATGCTGCAAATGTGGTAATAATAACTTTTTTCATAATAATTTGGGTTTTTGTTATAAAAATGTTGATTAGTTAAACATTGCAGCAATTTTATAACAAAAAATTATTGTGGAAAAATATTACAAAGAATATTTTGTCAGAAATTTTACAAACCCTTACAGGTGCTGATTCCTACAAAAAATGAAATAAAAATATTGATAAGTTTTTTCTTTCTTTTATGTTTTTTAAATGTATTTCGTCTTGATTATCTGTACTTTATCGATAATTTAAAACGGTTAAATTGATGCAAAAATGAAACAAAATGCTTGAAGAATGATTTTTTTATAAAGAAGTAATCTCGTAAAGCGCAATACTCGCAGCCTGCACCACATTCATGCTGCTGTTTTTGCCAAACATATTGATATGCACGATTTGATTAGAAAGTTTAAGAAGTTCTTCGGATATTCCGTTAATTTCACTTCCAATCAAAAGCGCAATTTTTTTGTTTTCAGGAATCGTAACTTCTTTCAAAGGTTTACTGTTTGAAGTTATTTCTAAAGCAATAATTTCAAAGTCATTAGCGGTTAAAAAGGAGTGAAGCTCATTGTAGTCTTCTATTACAGAATGCGAAACATGAAGATGTGTGCTTCTAGAAGTTTTGTTGATTTTGCGAGGTGTAAGCGGAATATCTTTTCCGAAAAAAATAATATTTTCAACTCCAAAAGCTTCAGAAATTCTGAACAAAGAACCAATATTCTGCTGAAAATAAATATGATCACATATCAAAGTAATGGGAAATGTTTTTCTTTCAAATTGATTTTCTTCGTGAGTAAGCTGCACTTTCTAAAATTTAATTGGTAAAAATATAATTGATAATGTTTGCGCCCATTTTTAGGGCTTTGTCTCTTACGTTTGCCGGATCGTTATGAACTTCGGGATCTTCCCAGCCATCGCCCAAATCACATTCATAAGTATAAAGTAGAACCAATTTATTGTCTATAAAAATGCCAAATGCCTGCGGACGCGTACCGTCATGTTCATGAATTTTTGGCAATCCGTTTGGGAAAGGAAACGGTTTTTGAAAAATTGGATGATTTGCTGGAAGCTCTATTAAATTATTATTTGGAAATATCTTTTTGATTTCTTTTCGAATATATTGATCCATTCCATAATTGTCATCAATATGCAGAAAACCGCCGGCTGTAAGATAGTTTCTTAAGTTGGCTACGTCAGAATCGCTAAAAACAACATTTCCGTGACCTGTCATGTGCACAAAAGGATACGAAAACAAATCTGAATTACTTGGTTCTACAGTCGAAGGTTTGCTTTTAATACGAGTATTAATATTGGCATTGCAAAAACTAATTAGATTAGGCAAAGAAGTTGGATTTGCATACCAATCGCCACCACCGCTGTATTTTAGCAAAGCAATTTCTTGAGAAAAAGAAGAGATTGAAATTAGTAAAAATAGATAGAATATTTTTTTCATTCTTTTAGATCTTTATTTGTCATTTCGACGAAGGAGAAATCTCCACAAGCAACTCTACAAAGTTCGGCTTTTCGTTGCGGAGCTTCTTGCAGAGATTTCTCCTTCGTCGAAATGACAATATTGAGTTGATTTATTCTCTTGAAATGACAAATTTAATTGTCTTTAATTTATTTATTCATTAAAAAAAACAACACTATGACAAGCTACAACAGCAGCTGTTTCTGTTCTTAAACGGGTATTTCCTAAAGTTACAGGTTTGTAATTATTTTCTAATGCCAATGCAATTTCTTTTTCAGAAAAATCGCCTTCTGGTCCAATTAATATGGTAACATCTTCATTTGGTTTTAGAACTTCTTTTAGCGATTTTTTGTCTGTTTCTTCGCAATGTGCGATTAGCTGTAAGCCATTTTGTTTTTGCTTAATGAACTCTTTAAATGAAATAGCTTCATTTAATTTTGGAAGAAAAGTTTCGTTGCATTGTTTCATTGCCGAAAGAATGATTTTTTCAAAACGATCACGATTAATCACTTTTCGTTCAGAACGATCGCAGAAAATTGGCGTGATTTCCTGAATTCCAATTTCGGTTGCTTTTTCCAAGAACCATTCAAAACGATCATTCATTTTAGTTGGCGCAACGGCCAAATGCAAATGAAATTTTGGTTTTTCAGCGTTCGTAATGTTGAGAACTTCAACAATACATTTATTATCTGAAGCCAAAGTAATTTGAGTTTCAAACAATAATCCAGAACCATTTGTAACATGCAGAATATCTGCATCTTTTTTTCTAAGGACTTTTATAATGTGACGGCTTTCTTCTTTGTCAAAAGAAAAACTTTCGGTTGTCTCGTCTATATTCGGATTAAAAAATAACTGCATGATTTAAAATTGGATTCTTGCTTTAGAAACCACAGCAGAAGTTTCAAAACGATTAGATAAGTATTTTTGGTAACCTACAATTCCAATCATTGCAGCATTGTCTGTTGTATATTCAAATTTCGGAATAAAAGTTTTCCAGCCGTATTTGCTTTCAGTTTCTTTTAGCGTATTTCTAATTCCCGAATTTGCCGAAACTCCACCGCCAATTGCAATTTGTGTAATTCCAGTTTCTTTTACAGCCATTTTAATTTTATCCATCAAAATTTCGATAATGGTATGCTGAATAGAAGCACAAATATCATTTAGATTTTCTTCAATAAAATTCGGATTCTGCTGTTTGTTTTTTTGAATGAAATATAAAATAGCCGTTTTTAGTCCAGAGAAACTAAAATCTAATCCCGGAACTTTCGGTTTTGTAAAAGGAAACGCTTTCGGATTTCCTTCTTTCGCATATTTATCAATCAAAGGTCCTCCAGGATAAGGAAGTCCAAGAATTTTAGCGCTTTTATCAAAAGCTTCACCAACAGCATCATCGGTCGTTTCTCCGATAATTTCCATATCAAAAAAACTATTCACTTTTACAATTTGCGTATGTCCGCCACTTATCGTCAAAGCTAAAAAAGGAAATTCTGGCTTATCATAACCTTCTTCGTCAATAAAATGAGCCAATATATGAGCATGCATGTGATTTACAGCAATTAACGGAATTTTTAAGGCTAATGATAATGATTTACTAAAAGAAGTCCCCACCAATAAAGACCCCATTAGACCTGGACCTTGTGTAAAAGCGATTGCGCTTAACTGTTCTTTTTGTACATTTGCTTTACGAAGTGCAGCATCGATCACAGGGACAATATTCTGCTGATGTGCGCGTGAAGCCAATTCAGGAACAACACCTCCATATTGATTATGAATTAATTGATTGGCTACAACATTTGACAATACTTTGTCGTTATGTAGAACCGCGGCAGCAGTATCATCGCATGAACTTTCGATGGCTAGAATAAAAACCTCTTGATTTTGCATATAAAGGCACAAATTTTGAATTATATTTGACAAATCAAATGATTATATTTCTTTGATTTAAGCTGTGCCCCAAAATTAAAGAATTTTTATCAAAAACAGCAGCTCTTTGTCTGTTCAAAATAAATTAAAGAAAAACTAAAATTAAAGAAGCTATCAAAAAAGTAAAGAAAATAATATCACGAATCCTAATGGGGTTGATTTTACTTTTGTTAGCGCTTGCTATCATATTATCTCTTCCTGTCGTTCAGACTCAGATTGCCAATTACGTTACCAACTCATTAAACGAAGATTACAAGGTTAATATTAATGTTGAAAAAACGGCAATTAATATTTTTGGCGGAGTAAAATTGAAGAAAGTGACGATTTTAGATCATCATAAAAAAACGATGATTTATTCGGATATCATTACGACTGATATTGCCAGTTTCAGCAGATTGTTGGACGGAGATTTAATTTTTGGAGATTTACGCCTTACAGGTTTAATCTTTAATCTGAAAACATACAAAGGTGAAGATGAAAATAATATTAATAAGTTCATTCAAGCTTTTGAGGTAGAAAATACGCCAAAGAAAAAATCAACAAAACATTTTCTTTTAACGGCTAAAAACGCGTACATAGAAAAAGGAAGATTTTCTGTTGTTGATGAAAATAAAACGACTCCTAAATTTCTAGATTTCACAAAATTAAATGCTTATATCAGTGAGTTTAAATTATACGGGCCAGATGTAAATACAAACATTCACAGATTTTCATTCATGGATCATCGTGGTTTGTATGTTTCTAATTTTGCTGGAAAATTTAGTTATACTAAAAAACAGATTAAAGTTGAAAATCTGGCTATTAAAACCAAAAGATCTTCAATTTATGGTGTGGCAATCTTAAATTATAAACCATCAGATTTTCTTGATTTTACAGATAAAGTTCGATTTGATGTTTTGATAGATTCTTCTTCTATTGCAACCAACGATATTCGCCATTTTTATGATGGTTTAGGTAAAAATCAGCATTTTAAACTGAAAACTAAATTAGATGGTCCGTTAAACAATATGACGCTTACAGGATTGAGGCTAAGCGATACAAATGGATCAAAAATTAATGGAACAATCAATTTCAGAAATCTTTTGGGCAGTAAAACGCAGAAGTTTTCTATGGATGGAAAGTTTAGCAAACTACTTTCCAGCTATGATGATTTGGTGGTTTTGCTTCCTGGAGTTTTAGGAAAAAGACTTCCTATAGAAATGAAGCGAATTGGTAAGTTTAATATTGTCGGAAAAGCAAAAGTTTCAACCACAGCATTGGAAACTGATTTTAAAATTGCTACTGATTTAGGAAACGGACAAGTTGATCTTCATATGAATAATATGGATTTTATTGACCGAGCATCGTATTCGGGAAATATTATTTTAAATAATTTTGATGTTGGTGCTGTTTTAAATCGAAAAGATATTGGTAAAACAACATTGAATCTTGATGTTGACGGAGTTGGTTTTACTGAAAAATATTTGAATACGGTTATTAAAGGAGATATTGCAAAACTGGATTACAATAAATACACTTATAATAATATAGTAGTCAACGGAAATTTTAAACTTCCATATTATAAAGGACAAATTGCGATAAATGATCCGAACTTAAATTTGAGTTTTGATGGATTGCTTGATTTGAGTAAAAGAGAAAACCGTTATGATTTTCATATTAATGTTGAAAATTCAGATTTGCGAAAACTTAAATTCGTTGGCGATTCGATTTCACATTTTAAAGGAGATGTTGTGGTTCAGCTGTCTGGGAATTCTATTGAAAATCTGCAAGGAGACATTTTTATTAATGATGCAGAATATCAGAATCCAAAAGCGACTTATGTTTTTGATCAGGTAAATTTGAACTCCAGTTTCGATGCAGATCGTTTGAGAACAATAACTATTAGCTCGAATGATGTTGTTGACGGGAAAATTGTGGGTAAATTTAGATTTGACCAATTGGATAAATTGGTTATGAATTCTGTGGGAAGCTTATATACCAATTATAAGCCCTATAAGTTGAAAAAAGGGCAATTTTTAACCTTTAATTTCCGCGTTTACGACAAAGTGGTCGAAATGCTTTATCCAGAAATAAATATTGATTCGTCTACAGTTGTACGAGGGAAAATAGATTCTGACTTGCAAGAATTTAAATTCCGTTTTAGATCGAAAAAAATTACAGCAGACAAAAATACGTTTGATAATATTCGTATCAATATTGATAATAAAAACCCGCTTTATAATGCTTATGTCGAATTAGACAGTATAAAGACACCTTATTATAAAATACGTGATTTTAACTTGATTAACGTTACAGCAAATGACACGCTTTTTGTCCGTTCTGAGTTTAAAGGGGGAGATAAAGGAGAAGATTATTTTAATCTAGATTTATATCATACGATAGACAAGAGTAAAAATAATATTGTCGGAATCAAGAAATCAGAAATGAAGTTTAAGGACTATATCTGGTATTTAAACGAAGATGCTGAAAAAGACAATCAGATTATTTTTGATCAGTTCTTTAAAAATTTCACGTTTGATAATATTGTTTTATCTCATGAAAATCAGAAAATTGATTTAAACGGAGTTATAAAAGGAGCAGATTATAAAGATCTCGAACTGACTTTTGAAGATGTTGATATTAATAAAATAACCCCCGTCAATTCTAAGTTTGTATTTAATGGTAATTTGAATGGAAATGTCAATTATAAGCAGAATAAAAATGTTTATCAGCCCACAGCATCCATAAAGATTGATCATCTTGTGATGAACAAGACGGAACTAGGTACGCTTAATTTTGATATTTCTGGTGATGAATCTTTTAAGAAATTCACCGTTAATTCATCGATTCAAAATGGTTTTACAGAATCATTTAGAGCAAACGGAACTTTTGCTGTAGAGAATAAAGAAACCATCTTGGATATGAGCCTAAAACTAGAAGGTTTCAATCTGGCTACTTTAGGAACTGTCGGAGGCGATGTTTTGTCTAATGTTCGCGGTTCTGTTTCTGGAAATGCTGCTGTTGTTGGTAATTTGAAAAAACCAGAAATCAACGGGCGTTTGTATGTTGAAAAGGCTGGAATGACGATTCCGTATCTTAATACCGATTATGAATTAAGTGATAGAACAGTTATTGATTTGACTAATGAAAAATTCCTCTTTAGAAATAATCAGTTAACGGATACTAAATATGGCACAAAAGGTCTGTTGAATGGAAGTATCGAACATAATAATTTTGGCGATTGGAAATTAGATTTAAATATTACTTCTAAACGTTTAGTGGCGCTGGATACAAAAGATAGTGATGATGCAGCTTATTTCGGAACAGCATTCATAAACGGAACGGCCAGTATAAAAGGTCCTGTAGAGGGGTTGTTTATTAAAGTAGATGCAAAATCTGAAAAAGGTACCGAAGTTAAGATTCCAATTAATAATACGCAAAGTGTTGGTGAAAGCAGCTGGATTCATTTTGTAACGCCAAAAGAAAAATATAATCTAGAGAACGGAATTGTCGAAAAAACAAGAGATTATAACGGACTTGAACTGGAGTTTGATTTTGATATTACGCCAGATGCCGAAGTAGAAGTTATTTTAGATCGAAATTCGGGACATGGTATGAAAGGAAGAGGATATGGATCGCTTTTATTTAAAATCAATACGTTAGGTAAGTTTAATATGTGGGGGGATTTCCAGGCATACGAAGGAACTTATAATTTTAAATACGGTGGCCTTATCGATAAAAAGTTTACGGTAAAAAAAGGAGGTTCGATCATTTGGGAAGGAAACCCGATGCGTGCTCAGCTGAATTTAGAAGCAGTTTATAAAACTCAGGCCAATCCGGCTGTTCTTTTAGATAATACGTCTTCATTCAATAAAAAAGTTCCAGTAGAAGTTGTAATTGGATTAAGAGGAGATTTGGCAAGTCCAGAACCTAATTTTGATATTCAATTCCCATCGGTTAGTAATGTTTTAAAATCTGAAATACAATATAAGTTAGACGATAAAGATATTCGTCAGACACAAGCACTTTATTTATTATCGACTGGTTCGTTTATGAGTACCGACGGATTTAGCCAAGGAGATTTTTCTGGAACATTGACAGAAACAGCTTCAAGTTTGTTGGGAGGCATTATTAAGTCGGATAACGATAAAGTAAATATCGATTTAAATTACATTGCAGCTGATAGAAGAACAGGGCAGGAGGTTGATGGGCAGTTTGTGGCTAATATATCTTCTCAGATTAATGAAAGAATCACGATCAACGGGAAATTAGGAGTTCCGGTTGGAGGTGTTAACGAATCTGCGATTGTTGGAGATATCGAAATTCTATATCGTGTAAATGAAGATGGTACAATGAACCTTCGTCTGTTTAATAAAGAAAATGATATTAATTATATAGGACAAGGAATTGGTTATACGCAAGGTGTCGGTATTTCTTATGAAGTTGATTTTGATACCTTTAGCGAGCTTGTAAACAAGCTGTTTAAAAACCATAAAATCGAAAAAGCGGTTAAAGGCTCTGCTTCTGATGAACTTCAGGATTCCTATCTTCCTGATTATATGAATTTCTCTGGTAAGAAAGATTCAGATAAAAACAAGAAGAAAGCCAAAGAAGAGGAGGAGAAAAAGAAAAAAGAAGAAGAAAAGAAGAAAAAAGAACAGGAACATACGCCAAGCAATAATCAAGGACTAATTCCAGACAACGATTATTAACACTTTGTTAAAAATAGCCTTTTATAAAACCATTATTCTCATAATGGTTTTTTTTGTGCTAAATTTAGGGACTCTTTTAAAATTTTCCATGTGAGCGGGAAATTCTATTTTTATAACACTTCATTAGGGTATTGTTAATTTTGACGATTTAATTAAAAAAATAGCGTTTTATTATTTTTAATGAAATTTTTTCCTAGAAAAAACTTATTAACGAAAACGTTTGAATTTAACAGATTTTATTAATTTATGATAATCGTAACCCGAAAAGTGCTGAATGTTTGCTAATTTTACACTTTAATACTTAAATAATGCCAAAAACAATAAAAAAAGTAGGTGTTCTTACCTCAGGAGGAGATTCACCTGGAATGAATGCTGCAATACGATCAGTTGTTCGAACTTGCGCATACCATAATATAGAATGCATCGGAATTTATAGAGGGTATCAAGGAATGATTGAAGGAGACTTCAAAGAAATGGGACCACGAAGCGTAAATAATATTGTAAACAAAGGTGGAACGATCTTAAAATCGGCTCGTTCAGTTGAGTTTAGAACCCCTGAAGGTAGAAAAAAAGCACACGAGAATCTTGTTAAGGCTGGTGTGGATGCTTTGGTTGTTATTGGTGGTGATGGAAGTTTTACAGGAGGATTAATTTTTAATGCAGAATTTGGTTTCCCTGTAATGGGAATTCCTGGTACAATTGATAATGATATTTTTGGTACAAGTTTTACTTTAGGGTATGATACCGCTTTAAATACTGTTGTAGACTGTATCGATAAAATTAGAGATACAGCAAGTTCTCATAACCGTCTTTTCTTTGTAGAGGTTATGGGTAGAGATGCTGGTCACATTGCTCTTAATGCAGGTATTGGTGCAGGAGCAGAAGAAATCCTTATTCCTGAAGAAGATTTAGGTTTAGATCGTCTTTTAGATTCACTTCAAAAAAGTAAAGCATCAGGAAAATCATCTAGTATAGTTGTAATTGCAGAGGGAGATAAAATTGGTAAAAACGTATTCGAACTAAAAGATTACGTTGAAGCTAACTTGCCTGAGTACGATGTAAGAGTTTCTGTTTTAGGACACATGCAGCGTGGTGGTTCTCCGTCTTGTTTTGACCGTGTTTTGGCAAGCCGTCTAGGAGTTAAAGCAGTTGAATCTTTAATTGAAGGAAAATCAAATTATATGGTTGGACTTCGTGAAGATAAAGTGATCTTAACACCATTGGAGCAGGCTATCAAAGGAAAATCAGAAATTGATAGAGAATTATTAAGAGTGTCAGACATTATGTCTACATAATCAATATAAAAAGTTTAAAAAGAAGAGAAGTTTATTGTGAGGAAATTAGACTTTGAAATAGTGTAATAAAAACAAAAGCAAAAAATTTAGTAAAATGTCAAAAGTAAAATTAGGAATAAACGGATTTGGACGTATCGGAAGAATCGTTTTTAGAGAGTCTTTCAATAGAGATAATGTAGAAGTTGTTGCAATCAACGACTTGTTAGACGTAGATCACTTAGCTTATTTATTAAAATATGATTCAGTTCACGGTCGTTTCAACGGAACTGTAGAAGTTAAAGAAGGGAAATTATATGTAAACGGAAGAAATATCCGTATCACTGCAGAAAGAAATCCAGCTGACTTAAAATGGAACGAAGTTGATGTAGATGTAGTAGCTGAATGTACTGGTATCTTCACAACTATCGAAACTGCAAGTGAGCACTTAAAAGGTGGTGCTAAGAAAGTTATCATTTCTGCTCCTTCTGCTGATGCTCCAATGTTTGTAATGGGAGTGAACCACGAAACTGCAAAAGCTTCTGATTTAGTTGTTTCTAACGCTTCTTGTACTACAAACTGTTTAGCTCCTTTAGCTAAAGTTATCCACGATAATTTCGAAATCGTTGAAGGTTTAATGACTACTGTTCACGCAACTACTTCAACTCAAATGACAGCTGACGGACCTTCTAGAAAAGACTGGAGAGGTGGACGTGCTGCTGCAATCAACATCATTCCTTCTTCAACAGGTGCTGCTAAAGCGGTTGGAAAAGTTATCCCATCTTTAAATGGAAAATTAACTGGAATGTCTTTCCGTGTACCTACTGCTGACGTTTCTGTTGTAGATTTAACTGTAAAAGTAGCTAAAGAAACTACTTACGAAGAAATCTTAGCTGTATTGAAAAAAGCTTCAGAAAACGAAATGAAAGGTATTTTAGGATACACTGAAGATGCTGTTGTATCTCAAGATTTTATCTCTGACAAAAGAACTTCTATCGTTGATGCTGGTGCAGGAATCGGATTAAACTCTACTTTCTTCAAATTAGTATCTTGGTATGACAATGAGTATGGATACTCAAGCAAATTAATCGATTTATCTGTACATATTGCAGGTTTAAAATAATAATATATATTTTTGCAAAATCCCGTTACTTTACAATAACGGGATTTTCTTATTTTGTTACTTCTATGATTAATGTAAATATCACACTTTTAAATTAAAAAATAGAAAAACCTAATTCCAAAAACGAAACAAATGAAATTAATAGTTGACAGTGGATCTACTAAAGCCGATTGGATTGCGATAGATGATAATGGAAAAGTATTATTCACAACACAAACTTTAGGATTAAATCCTGAAATTCTAGACGAGCCAGAAATTATCGAAAGATTAAATGACCGTTTTGATATCTTACAAAATAAAAAAAATGCTACACATTTATTCTTTTATGGTGCCGGTTGTGGTACAGACAGAATGAAAGAGTGGCTGAAAAGAATTTTTCAAGAATATTTTTCTAACGCAATTGTAGACGTTCAGGAAGATACTTACGCTGCTGTTTATGCAACAACTCCAAAAGGAGAAGAAGCAATTGTTTCTATCTTAGGAACAGGTTCTAACTGCAGTTATTTTGATGGAAAAGTATTGCATCAAAAAGTTCAATCATTAGGTTATATCGTAATGGATGATTGCAGCGGTAATGTTTTTGGAAAAGAATTAATTAGAAAATACTATTTTAATAAAATGCCTAAAGAATTGGCTGTTGAACTTGAAAAAGAGTACGACGTTGATCCAGATTTTATTAAAAACAAATTATACAAAGAACCAAATCCGAATGCTTATTTAGCTACTTATGCTAAATTCTTGATTAAGCATAAAGATACAGAGTTCTGCAGAAAAATTATCTTCAAAGGAATGAAGTCTTTCGTTAAGAACTACATCAAACAATTTGATAACTGCAAAGAAGTTCCAGTACATTTTGTTGGTTCTATTGCATTCTATTTGAAAGATGAATTACAAGAGACATTTAATAAATATGAACTTCAATTAGGTAATGTTTTAAGAAGACCTATTGATGGACTAATTGCTTACCATGTCGCTAATCAATAGTTCTGGTTTTATGGAAATTGCCATTATTGCTCATGATGGAAAAAAAGCGGATTTAATTGATTTCTTAATCAAAAATGAAGCTGTTTTACACAATGAAAAAATAAGATTAATTGGTACCGGAACTACGGGAGGAAAAGCGGAAGCTGCTGGATTTAAAACCCAAAGAATGCTATCTGGTCCTCTTGGAGGTGATGCGCAAATTGCAGGAAGAGTAGCGGAAGGAATTACGCAAATGGTGTTCTTTTTTAAAGACCCATTATCAAGCCATCCGCACGAAGCTGATATTAATATGTTAATTCGTGTTTGCGATGTGCATAATGTGCCGCTAGCAACCAATGAAGCAACGGCACAATTATTATTAGATGCTATTGCACTGCAATTATAGAAATCTCAACGTTAACATTTTTTGGCAGACAAGCCACTTGAACCGTTTCACGAGCTGGAGCGGTTTTTTCGTTAAAATAAGAACCGTAAACGGTGTTTATTGCTCCAAAGTTATTCATGTCCATGATGAAAATAGTTGACTTTACAACGTTCTCAAAAGTCATGTTTGCAGCTTCAAGAATAGCGGCAATGTTTTTCATAACTTGATTGGTTTCATCATTAATATTGTCTGTAATCAATTCTCCTGACTCAGGATTGATTGCAATCTGTCCAGAAGCATAAAGTGTGTTTCCAGATAATACAGCTTGGTTATAAGGTCCGATTGGCGCCGGAGCTTTTTCGGTGAAAATGATTTTTTTCATAATGAAATTATTTTGATTCGAAAGTGGTTTATCTGTTTGAAACGCTACGCTTGTTCCATTTGATATCGCTAAGCATACCAGATTTAATTCCAATAAAGAAGTTCCAATTAGAATTTGTTCCTAAAGGCTGCCAGTTAAAAGCCATTCTCCAGCTTAACAGATCTCTTTCAAAACGGAATTGTGTAAAGGTAACTCCTTTTTGAACAAAATCGTAACCTGTAGAGACTCCTGCTTTCCATTTAGGCGTAAGATCGGTATTAATAGAAACCATGATTGAGTTTCCAGAAATAGTGCTTTCCCTCTTTACGTTTGAGTATGTTAACGAATACGCAAGTGTCATATCCCAAGGGACTTTAGAATTAAAGAATTCTGTAATGACATCATCTTTTTCAGGCTCATTGGCAAACTGGCTATTACGGCTGTCATTTAAGTCTGTATTTGTACCAAATAAATCATCGCTTCGTCCACCATTCCGTTGGCTTTGCGTATTTTTTTCTTTTTCTTTTCCAGTTCCTTTATTCGAGAATGAATAGTTTAAAGTTACGTTTGCACTTGTCATTCTAAATAAACTTCCGCCATTGTCAATGTTGAATTTGTCAATTTTGTTACCTCCATTGTCAATCGCATATGGATCTAATGTTGCACCAAAATTCATATTCATTTTGTTGTCAAAAAACTGCGTTCCACCGCTAACTAATACAGGCTGCCATCCAAATGTAGATTTTCCGTCAGCATTGAAATTATAGCTTGTGCTGAAGTTTAAGTTGTTTAACAGCATTATTTTTTTAGGTTCTGTTTTTGTGCTGTCACGATCCCTTACCTTGGCTTCAAAAGTGTTGCTTAAAGCAAAACCAACAATGTTAGAGTTGTCTTTTCCTGGAGCTCCATATAATCCGTTTTCGAATCTTGTATACTCAGAAGTAATTCTTCCAGAAGCATCAACAGCATAAGTGTCGTAGTATTTTTCAAAACTTGGGGTATACGCATACGTTATACTCGGACGCATGACGTGTCGAATAGATTGGATTTTTTTATCGGCTCCAAAATTGAAAGTTCCGTAAATAGTGGTACCTAAATTGGTGCTGAAATTATAAGTTCTAAAAGCATCAAAACCATTTACGGTTTTATTAATGGTTTGTGCAGAAGTAGGATCGTAAACTTTTTGAATGGTTTTATTTACCCATGTTTCTTGATAAGTGGTAGAAGCGCCAGCGCTAAAGTATTTGAAAATTTTAAAGTTAGTGCTCAATGGAATAGTCTGCTGCAATCCTAGCTGTGCATCGTCAAACATTTGAGGCTTAAAAAAGAGCGAATCTTTCGTTTTGAAATAGTTTTTACCGCTTACATTATATTGTAAGTTGATGTTTTTGATTAATCCTTTCTTTACGCCATTTTTTCCAACAAAAGGATATACACGGTCAATACTTCCTTGTAAAGACGGAAGTGTCATAATAATGTCTTCTGTCTGTGTATTCTGGCTATGAGTGGCTGATAGAGAAATACGTGAACCTGGAATAGTATTAAATGTTTTATTGTATGAAATGGATGAGCTTAAAGTGTTGTTTAAGTTTGATCCAATATTGGCTTGGTTAATAGATTGTTTGAAATACTTACTACTACCCATGTTGACAGAAGCAGAGAAAGTAGAGTTCGGGTTTGATTTTGTGTCTTTAGAATGCGACCACTGAATATTGTAAATGCTTTGTTTTGAATAATCAGGATAACCACGTTCGCTATTGATTAAGTTCTCAAAACGAATATTTACATTTCCTCTATACTTATATCGTGTTGCATAAGCCGATTCAAATCGCATCGCGTAACTTCCGTTGGTATAATAATCTCCTAATACGGTCAAATCGTAATTATCGCTTAATGCAAAGTAATATCCTCCGTTCTGTAATGAAAAACCTCGAGTATTAGAATCGTTATAACTCGGGATAATAATACCCGAAACGCTCTTTTCCTGACTCATTGGGAAATATGCAAAAGGTAATGCTAGGGGAGTAGGAACATCTGCAATTACCATATTTGTTAAACCGGTAATTACTTTTTTTCCTGGTATAAATTTAACTTTACTGGTCTGAAAATAGTATTCAGGATGGTCTACGTCTGTTGAAGTGGTAAAACGAGCACCTTTCAAGAAGTAAACAGAATCGTTTTCTTTTTTAGTAACCGCGGCCTTAATTTTAAATTCACCTTGTTCTGTTCTAGAATTGTAGATTAAGGCTTTTTTAGTTTTGAAATTAAATCGGATAGAGTCTGGCTGTACCTCGCTCGATCCTTGTTTGAAGTTTGGATATTGAGTTAAAACACCAGCAGAATCTTTAATTCTTCCTGCATACACTTCGTCTTTTTCATAATTAAGTACAATTATACCCGATTTTAACTCGACATCTTTGTAGTATAATTCAGCCTCATTATATAAAGTAATCAGCTTTTTTTTCTGGTCAATTTTAGCATAATCTTTTGCTTTATATCTAACTTTTCCGTCCAAAAAAGTCTTTTTCGGTTTAACCGTGTCAAGTTTTATGGTGTCTGTAATCGCAACAGTTTCTTTATCTGTTTGTTTTACAGCAGGTAAAGGCTTTTTTTTGTTTTTTATTTCTTGCGAATATAAATTACCACAACCTATAGTTAGGAAAAATGATATTAAAACGATATTAAATAAGTTTGTATGCAAAGGTTTAAATGCTATTTTTGTAAAATTATGGCTTGTTTTTTGACACGTCAAACTTACATATAATTTTTTGGCAAAAATAATCAATTCTAAAAATTATAACAGCTGCGTTTTATTAAAATTAACTTTTAGATTTATGAATGGAATTAACAAATTTAAAGTAATATTTGCTTTATTTCTAATGATATCGTCTTTTTATGCTCATAGTCAGTCAAATGTGTTTAAAGTGACACTTGATGCTGGACATGGAGATCATGACTTTGGAGCTGTTTACAGCGGACGGATTGAAAAGAATATTGCTTTAGCTATTGTTTTGAAAGTAGGAAAGATTTTAGAGCTTAATCCAAATGTTAATGTAATTTACACTCGTAAAACAGATGTTTTTGTTGATTTGGTCGAAAGAGCAAATATTGCAAACAGAGCAAATTCGAATATTTTTGTCTCGATTCACTGTAACGCCAATAAAAATACTGCAGCCGACGGAACCGAAACTTATGTAATGGGTCTAAGTAAAGTAGCATCAAACCTTGAAGCGGCCAAAAAAGAGAACTCAGTAATTACATTAGAGAAAGACTACAAACGTAAATATGAAGGTTACGATCCAAATTCACCAGAATCAATGATTGGTATGACTTTGATGCAAGAAGAATATTTAGATAACAGTATTACTTTAGCAACTAAAATCGAAGAAAACTTTGAGAAATTAGGAAAAAAACTTCGTCATGGCGGTGTAAAACAAGCGCCTTTTATGGTACTTCATAAAGCATACATGCCTAGAGTTTTGGTTGAAACAGGATTTGTTTCGAATCCAACAGAAGGAAATATCTTGAATTCAGAAGAAGGTCAGGATGATATTGCAAAAGCAATTGCAGAAGCTATTTTAAGTTATAAAAGAGAATACTTTGGTTCAGGAACTGAATCAGAGGATAGTCGGCCCATAAGAGATACTACTCCTTCAAAATCTAAAGCAACAACTCCAGTTGCTGTTGCGAAGAATGCTCCAAAAGGAACATTTTTTAAAGTACAGCTTATTGCAAGTATCAAAAAAACACCTTTAGAACCTAAAAACTTTAAAGGACTTAAAAATGTAACAATGATATACGAAAACAATATTTATAAATATTTCTACGAAGAAACTACAAGTTACGAAACAGCACAGAAATATCTGCAAGAAGCTAAAAGTAAAGGATATGGCGCAGCATTTTTAGTAGCAACTAAAGATGGTGAGAAAATCAGTATTCAGGACGCGATTAAATAATAATCACAAGTTCGAATATTTATATTAATTTTGTACAAACACTTAGAATTTTGAAACTAACAAGAGAAATTAAAACGGCTATATTAGTCATCGGATCCATTTTACTATTTATTTGGGGATATAGTTTTTTAAAGGGAAGAGACCTTTTTACTAATTATACAATATTATATGCTGAATATGATAATGTTGAAGATTTATCACCATCTGCACCAGTAACACTTAACGGACTTGCGATTGGTAAAGTAAATAAAATTACAATTGATGAAGTTACAGGAAAACTATTAGTGGAGCTTCAGCTTAAAACGGATTTTCCGATTACTAAAAGCAGTACAGCTTCTATTTATTCTCCAAGTTTAATTGGTGGGAAACAAATTAAAATCATTCCAAATTTTGCCGATAAAGAATTAGCTGAAGACGGGCAGAAATTGACTTCAACAGTTGAATTAGGATTAACAGAGTCTTTAGGAGGAAAAATTGAGCCAATTCAGCAAAAGTTGGATAAGATGCTTGTAAATATTGATGTTTTGGTTACTGGATTAAATAATACTTTAGACAAAAATACTCAAGAAAACCTAAAGAAGACTATTGCGGAATTAAGCCAAACAATGACACAGTTTCATAAAGCTTCAGGTAGTCTTAATAATATTTTGGATACTAATAAAGGACAAATTAATGGAGCGGTTTCAAACTTCAATAAAATGTCTAGTAATTTCAATAAAATTTCAGATTCGTTAAATAAAGCAGATTTAGGCAAAACAGTTCGTAACTTGAACCAGACTTTGGCTAAAGTAGATGCTTTAATGGCTAATTTGAATTCTGGAAAAGGAACAGCAGGTAAGTTGTTGAACGATGATGCATTGTATAATAACTTGGCAAAAACTTCAAAAGAGCTTGAATTGTTATTGCAAGATGTTCGCCTTTACCCAACTCGTTACGTAAACGTTTCTCTTTTCGGAAAGAAAAATAAACCATACGTAGCACCAACAGAAGAAACAAACTCAACTGATAAAAAATAAGTATAAATGAGTTATTTAGATAATATTTTATTCGCAGTACTTCTTATTGCAGGTTTCGGTTTTTTTGCAACGAGCGTAAAAAAAATCATCCGAAATATTAATTTGGGAGTCGATGTAGATCGAAAAGATAATCCTAAAGCTCGTTGGAAAAACATGGCATTAATTGCTCTAGGGCAATCAAAAATGGTGAGACGCCCTGTTGCTGGAATCCTTCATATTATTGTATATGTAGGTTTCGTAATTATTAATGTCGAATTACTTGAAATCATCATTGATGGTTTATTTGGTACGCATAGAATATTTGCGCCTTATTTAGGTGTAGTTTATGATGTTCTAATTGCTTCATTTGAAATATTAGCTATACTTGTAATTTTTGCTGTTACGGTATTTTGGCTAAGAAGAAACTTTATTCGATTAAAGCGTTTTATACATTCTGATTTAACTGGTTTTCCAAAAAGTGATGCCAATTACATCTTGTATTTTGAAACTGTTTTGATGATTTTGTTTTTGTTGATGAATGCTTCCGATTTTCATTTGCAAAATGTTCCAGGCGGATATTCTCATTTTCATAAAGCAGGAGGTTACCCGATAAGTCAATTTATCGCGCCAATTTTTAATGGTGCATCTAATGAAACAGTTGGATTGTTATTTGAAGTTTTCTGGTGGTTGCATATTGCGGGTATTTTAGTTTTTATGAACTATTTATACTTCTCAAAACATTTACACATTCTTTTAGCATTCCCAAATACATATTTTGCCAATTTAAATCCAGAAGGACAATTTGATAATTTGGCTTCGGTTACAAAAGAGGTAAAATTAATGATGGATCCAAACGCTGATCCTTTTGCAGCAGCCCCAGCTGATGAGAATGCTCATCCTGCTAAATTTGGTGCAAGTGATGTTCAGGATTTAAACTGGGTTCAGTTGTTAAATGCTTATACTTGTACAGAATGCGGACGTTGTACTTCTTCTTGTCCAGCAAATCAAACCGGTAAAAAATTGTCTCCACGTAAAATTATGATGGATACAAGAGATCGTTTGACAGAAGTGGGTAAAAATATTGATGCCAACAAAGGTGTTTTTGTTCCAGACAACAAAACATTATTAAACGATTATATCACGCCAGAAGAGTTATGGGCTTGTACGTCTTGTAATGCTTGTGTTGAAGAATGTCCTGTAAATATTAGTCCATTATCTATTATTATGGATATGCGTCGTTATTTGGTTATGGAACAAAGTGCTGCTCCAATGTCATTGAACGCGATGATGACTAATATTGAAAATAACGGTGCTCCATGGCAATACAGCCAGCAAGACCGTTTAAATTGGAAAAACGAAAATTAAAAATATAGTTTAATCGGTTAATCGTCAATTCGTTTAATCGTACTTAGGATTCGATCAACTGCCGATTAAACAATTAAACAAATCAACGATTAAACAAAAAGAGATGTCAGAAAATTTAGTAGTACCAACAATGGCAGAAATGCTTGCCGAAGGAAAACAGCCAGAGGTTTTGTTTTGGGTAGGTTGCGCAGGAAGTTTTGATGATAGAGCAAAAAAAATTACTAAAGCGTTTGTGCGAATTTTAAATCGTACTAATGTTTCTTTTGCAGTTTTAGGTACAGAAGAGAGTTGTACTGGAGATCCTGCAAAAAGAGCTGGAAATGAATTTTTGTTTCAAATGCAGGCCATGATGAATATCGAGGTTTTGAATGCTTATGAAGCTAAAAAGATCGTTACGGCTTGTCCGCACTGTTTTAATACTTTAAAAAATGAATATCCTGAGTTAGGAGGTCACTACGAAGTTATTCATCATACAGAATTTTTGAAATCATTAATTGATGATGGAAGATTGACTGTTGAAGGCGGACAATTTAAAGGAAAGAAAATCACTTTCCATGACCCTTGTTATTTAGGAAGAGCCAATAAAGTGTACGAAGCGCCAAGAGATTTAATTCAGAAATTAGACGTTGAATTAGTCGAAATGAAACGTTCTAAAGCAAACGGTTTATGCTGTGGAGCAGGAGGAGCACAAATGTTTAAAGATGCAGAACCTGGAAACAAAGAAGTAAACGTTCTTCGTACGGAAGATGCATTAGAAGTAAAACCAGATATCATTGCAGCGGGATGCCCATTCTGCAATACGATGTTGACGGACGGAATTAAACATCAAGAAAAAGAAGGACAGGTTAAAGTTCTGGATATCGCTGAATTAATAGCGAATGCACAGGATTTGTAAAAGAGGTGCTAAGGTTCTAAGATGCTAAGCTACTAAGTTTTGAAACCTGAAACCTGAAACCTGAAACCTGAAACAAAAACAAACAAAAAGAGAAAAAATGTATATACCTTTTGAAAATTTACCAGGTGAATCTAGAGTCTGGATTTACCAGTCGAACAGAAAATTTTCTGAGGAAGAGTTTTCTGAAATCGAAACAGATTTAAAAGCTTTTGTAGAACAATGGGCTGCACACGGCACAAGTCTAGAAGCTTCGTTTTTATTGAAATATAATCGATTTATAATATTGGCAGTAAATCAAGATGTACAAGCTGCTACAGGTTGTTCTATTGATAGTTCTGTTGAATTTATTCAAAGTTTAGAGAAAAAGTATAATGTTGATTTGTTAGATAAAATGAATGTTACTTTTAAACTAGGCGAACATATTGCACACAAACCATTAATTGATTTCAAGAAAATGGTAAAAGATAAGTCAGTTTCTGAGAATACAATTGTTTTCAATAATTTGGTAAATAATATCGAAGAATTCAACGAATCTTGGGAAGTTCCTGCTGCCGATAGCTGGCACAGTAGATTTTTCTAATAGTATTTAAGATATATTTAAAAGGCATAAAATGTAGATTTTATGCCTTTTTTTTATGGTTTAAAGTTTTATTAAGTTTCAGGTTTCAAGTTTGAAACTTTTCGGGTTTCGTTGTATAAAGAACTTTGTTAAAGTTTTAAACTTTGACAAAGTTGGACAGGGCCAATTCTTATGGAAACAAAAACGTCTAATCTAGCCCCGATGGGAGCGGTATCTCCCGATTTAGAAAAACAAGGCTTTTTCAGCCGTAGTTTTTGTTAATCGGGAATTTAGCGGACAACGGGACTGCAAGTTGTTTTAACCGATATTGTTCTGCTTCTATAAAATATTTATCAACCAGAGTTAATCTAATTTTGTCAAAAATCTAACAATTTAAACGGTTAATTAAACGCTATTTTTGAGTATTTTCGTAGAATTAAATTTAATCCATGAAAATAGCAATTGTCTGTTATCCTACTTTTGGAGGTAGTGGTGTAGTAGCCACTGAGTTAGGTCTCGAATTAGCCAGAAGAGGACACGAAATACATTTTATTACATATAGCCAACCAGTAAGATTGGCACTTTTGAATCCGAATGTTCATTATCACGAAGTAAATGTTCCGGAGTACCCTTTGTTTCACTATCAGCCGTACGAATTAGCGCTATCGAGCAAATTGGTCGATATGGTTAAATTGTATAAAATAGAGCTTCTGCATGTGCATTACGCCATTCCGCATGCTTATGCAGGTTATATGGCAAAACAAATGCTTAAAAACGAAGGAATTAATCTTCCGATGATTACAACGCTTCACGGAACTGATATTACACTTGTTGGAAATCATCCGTTTTATAAACCTGCGGTGACTTTTAGCATTAATAAATCAGATTATGTGACGTCAGTTTCTCAGAGTTTGAAAGATGATACTTTGAAATTGTTCAAAATCAAAAATAAAATTAAGGTGATTCCGAATTTTATTGAATTGGACAAAGTCAAAAAAGATCCAAACGCGCCTTGTCACCGTTATGTAATGGCGAATGAAAACGAACGTATTATTACGCATATTAGTAACTTTAGAAAAGTAAAACGAATTCCAGATATCATTAAGATTTTCTATAATGTTCAGAAAGAAATTCCAGCTAAACTGATGATGGTTGGAGACGGACCTGAAAAAGAAAAAGCAGAAATTTTATGTCAGGAATTAGGTATTTTAGACAAAGTCATTTTCTTTGGGAATAGCCACGAAATTGATAAAATCTTATGTATGACCGATTTGTTTTTGCTTCCTTCAGAAACTGAAAGTTTTGGTTTGGCAGCATTGGAAGCAATGGCATGCGGTGTTCCTGTAATTTCAAGTAATTCTGGTGGACTGCCTGAAGTTAATTTTGATGGCTTTTCTGGATACTTAAGCAATGTTGGAAATGTTGAGGAAATGGCACAAAATGCATTAAAGATTCTAAAAGATGATGCGGTTTTGAGTCAGTTTAAAGCAAATGCTCTGGAAGTGGCAAGGAAATTTGACATTAAAAACATATTGCCTAAATATGAAGCTTTATACCAGAAAGCGGTTGATGATTACAAATTGGAGAAGCACTAATTAAAAAAGATAAAATGAAAAAGGTAATTTCTGTTTTAGCGATTTTTGTTTTGGTTTCGTGTGGAGTGAAGAAAGTTGAAAATTCAAATGCATTGTACGAAGTTTTAACAACGCAATCGGACGGTGGAGGAAATATTAAATTTTTCGAGATTTTAACTGAGCCGAATGAAATTAAAATGCTTGAAAATGATCCGCTTTTGGCTGATAAAATGAAAGAACCAAATATTCATGATTATAATTATGTGATTTTGAATATGGGTGAAAAAAACACAAGCGGTTATAGTATTGATGTTGAAAAGGTTGAAGAAACAGATAGAAATATCATTATAACTGTAAAAGAAAACAGCCCTGCAAAAGACGCAATGACCATGCAGGTTATTTCATATCCTTATACCGTTGTGAAAATCCATTCTAAAAAACCGATTATCATTAATTAAGATCTAAGTGTTTTGAAGTAATAAAAAAAAAGCCTGTCGCTTTTAAACGACAGGCTTCTTCTTACAATTATTTTTTATTTTTAGTTAGAATCTAAATTTGACACCTAAACCAACGTCAAATCCGAAATTATCATCGTCATAATAACCTGAACCAATTTCTGGTCTTGCGTCCAATGATAAAGTAAGTGGCACTTCTTTAAATCTATATTCTATACCGATATCTCCAGCTGCAAAAACATAAGTTCCGCTATCGTTATATTTGTAGTTGTTATTGTAGTAATCGTGATCCCAAGCAGCTAGTCCACCTCCGACACCAGCATACCAGTTAAAACCTCCGTCGATATTCCAAACCCATTGGTAAAGAGCAACTCCTTTTATAGCGTCTACATCACTGCTGTTTCTCCATCCTAAATCAAATTCAAGTCTGTTTTTTTGATTTAATCCTAATTGGTATGATATTTCTCCTCCAAATCCGTTGTTGTCGCCCAAACGTAATCCTAAAGCGTGTTTTGAAATTTCTTGTGATTGAGCCGTAAATGCTAAACCAAGAAGCATAATGGCAGATAAAAGTATCTTCTTCATAAAAGTGGTAAATTAATTTTTTTCAAATGTATTATTACAGTCAGATAGAGAACGTATAATATTTTTGAAAATTGTTATATAATTTACATTTTTAGAAATTTGAAGCGTTAAAATTCTTAAAAAAACTGTTTCTGAGCGCTCTATTTTAGTATTATCGAAGAAATTAGCTGAGAAGTGAGAAGATCTTCCATTTCTAATAGATTTTCTTCTTCCGCAAAATTACTGGCTTTATAAGAAAACAGTTTCCAGCGTTTTTTATGATATTCTAAAGCGGTTAAGTTTTCTACCCAGTCACCAGAATTGAGGTATAGAGTAGAACCGTGTTTGTTTTCTTTTGTTACGATTTTTGGTTCATGAATGTGTCCGCAAATAACATAATCGTAATTTTTTTCTATGGCTAGATCGGTTGCAGTAGTTTCGAAATCAGAAATAAATTTTACTGCTTTTTTAACGCTTGCTTTTATTTTTTTTGAAAAAGAATAAGGTTCACGTCCTAATTTTGCCAGACACCAGTTGGCAAATCTATTGGTTAGAATTAGATAATCGTAACCTAATCCGCCTAGTTTCGCAATCCATTTTGAGTGTTGAACAGAGGCATCAAAAACGTCTCCGTGAAAAATCCAAGCTTTTTTATCATCCAATTCTAAAACCAATTTATCAACAAGGGCAAAATTTCCCATATTCATATCACTGAATTTTCGAAGTATTTCGTCATGATTTCCAGTAATATAATAGACCTTTGTTCCTTTAGAGGCCATTCCAATAATACGCTGAATAACTCGTAAATGCGCTTTTGGAAAATAGGATTTACGAAACTGCCAAGCATCAATTATATCGCCGTTTAAAACTAAAGTTTTGGGTTTAATGCTTGAAAGATAGTTGTTTAGTTCTTTTGCGTGACTTCCGTAAGTTCCTAAATGAACATCAGAAAGAACGACCAATTCGACATTTCTTTTTTTCAATTTTTCTTGATTTGAAGTTTTACAAATGAAAGAAAGTTTGTGAAATTTGAGTTTATTAAAAGGTTATCAAAAAGAGGATAATTTTACCAAATTGTGATTTTTATCCCATTTAATGTTTCGTTAATAATACCAGTTTTAAATTTTTTAATTTAATTCATAAAACTTACATTTGCTCAAAACAAAACACAATGGCAGGAAACAGCTTCGGCACACTATATAAAGTAACTACATTTGGAGAATCTCACGGTGAAGCTTTAGGCGGAATTATTGACGGATGCCCTCCAGGAATACAATTAGATTTTGAAGCAATTGAAGTAGATATGGCTCGTAGAAAGCCTGGTCAATCGGCAATTGTTACACAAAGAAAAGAGCCAGATGCGGTTCAATTTCTATCAGGAATATTTGAAGGAAAAACTACTGGAACTCCAATCGGTTTCATTATTCCAAATACCAATCAAAAATCAGACGATTACTCTCATATAAAAGATAACTACAGACCAAGCCATGCTGATTATGTTTACGATCAGAAATATGGTTTTCGCGATTATCGTGGTGGCGGAAGAAGTTCTGCAAGAGAAACAGCAAGTAGAGTAGTAGCGGGTGCAATTGCAAAGCAAATGCTTCCTGAAATTAAGATCAATGCTTATGTCTCTTCTGTTGGTCCAATTCATTTAGAAACACCTTATCAGGAATTGGATTTTTCTAAAATTGAAAGCAATCCAGTTCGTTGTCCAGATGAGAAATCTGCGGCAATTATGGAAGAATATATTCGTGACATCCGTAAGCAGGGAGATACTGTTGGCGGCGTTGTAACTTGCGTAATTCAGAATGTTCCAGTTGGCTTAGGAGAGCCGGTGTTTGATAAACTTCATGCAGAATTAGGAAAAGCAATGCTTTCTATTAATGCGGTAAAAGGTTTTGAATACGGAAGCGGTTTCTCTGGTTCTGAAATGAAAGGAAGCGAACATAACGATTTATACAATCCTGACGGAACTACAAAAACAAATCTTTCTGGCGGAATCCAAGGCGGTATTAGCAACGGAATGGATATTTATTTCAGAGTTGCTTTTAAACCTGTTGCAACTATCATGCAGACTCAAGATTCTTTAGATAATAAAGGAAATATTACACCAATGACAGGAAAAGGACGTCATGATCCGTGTGTAGTGCCTCGCGCAGTGCCAATCGTAGAAGCGATGGCTGCAATTGTTTTGGCAGATTTTTATTTAATCAACAAAACATATTAATAAAAGGTAAGACAGTGAGGGTCTTATATTTTAATAATTAAAAAATAATTTAATGCAAGAAGTTACAGAAACTAAAAAACAATCATTTTTTTCGGGATTAACAGGGCAGATTATAATTGCGATGGTTCTTGGAGCCATTTTAGGAATTATATTGCATAATACCATTTCACCCGAAGCAGCGCAGGCATTTAGCAGTAAAATAAAAATGCTGGCCACCATCTTTATTCGTTTGGTGCAAATGATTATTTCCCCATTGGTTTTTACAACTTTAGTGGTTGGAATCGCGAAATTAGGTGATATTAAAACTGTTGGAAGAATTGGAGGAAAAGCTATTGGGTGGTTTTTTACAGCTTCATTTATTTCTCTTCTAATAGGATTGTTTTACGTAAATGTTTTACAGCCAGGTGTTGGTCTAAAACTGGATCACGTTGATATGGCAGCAGCTTCTGAAGTTACTGGTAAAACACAAAACTTGTCTTTTGATAATTTTGTTGAACATATCGTACCAAAAAGTATCGTTGAAGCAATGGCAACGAATGAGATTCTGCAAATTGTAGTTTTCTCAATTTTCTTCGGATTGGCAGCAGCTTCTTTAGGGTCTACTGTAAAGCCAATAATTGGTGCTTTCGATAAATTGTCGCACATCGTTTTAAAAATGGTAAACTACGTGATGAAATTTGCGCCAATTGGAGTTTTTGGAGCAATTGCAGGTGTGTTTGCGATAAGAGATGCAGAAGAATTGGTAATTACTTACTTTAAATTTTTCGGTTCGTTTTTAATTGGTATCAGTACTTTATGGGTTATTTTAATTGCCATTGGATATATTTTCCTAAAAGGAAGAATGACTGAATTATTAAGACGTATTACTGGGCCTTTGGCTATTGCTTTTGGAACAACAAGTAGCGAGGCTGTATTTCCTAAATTGACAGAAGAACTAGAAGCTTTTGGAGTAAAAGATAAAATCGTTTCTTTCATGTTGCCACTTGGATATTCATTTAACCTTGACGGAAGTATGATGTATATGACTTTTGCGAGTATTTTTATTGCTCAATTCTACAATGTACATTTAGATTTAGGAACGCAAATGGCAATGCTTTTAGTTTTAATGCTTACTAGTAAAGGTATTGCAGGCGTGCCGAGAGCAAGTTTGGTTGTAGTGGCTGCAACTTGCGGTATGTTTGATATTCCGATTGAGGGTATTGCGTTGATTCTTCCAATTGACCACTTCTGTGATATGTTTAGAAGTGCTACTAATGTATTAGGAAATGCATTAGCGACTTCTGTTGTAGGACAATGGGAGGAAAGTAAAGAATAAAAATAGTACTGAGATTTTAATTTTTTATCTTAGTTATTGAAATAATATTTGAAAAGCTGTATTTTTTTATGAAATGCAGCTTTTTTTTATTTTAAAGTGTATATTTGATCAAATTAGCCGATTAATGCCCCACAAACGGATTTTTTTACTTTTTCTATTGGTTCTGAATTGCCTTGCCAATTCAGCAATCGCGCAATCTAATTGTAACCTCGATCCTAAAATTGAGAAGAATGTAAAGAAAGCGCTTTTAAATTTTAGAGAATCCAATTTCGAAAAATCACTTATCTATTCTAGAGTTGCCCTTAATGCCGCGACAGCAATAAAAGATTATTGCCTTACGGCTCGCTCGTATAATATTATAGCTGCCAATTATAACGAATTGGAAGAGTATGATAAAGCCATTTTTTTCTATAAAAAAGGTTTGTATTATGCTAATAAAACTACTAACGATTCTTTAAAATGTAACCTTTATAATAATTTAGGGAACATGTATTGTTTTGGGAAAGAACAATTTGATGAGGGAATTCGGAGTTATAAAAAAGCAGTAGCTTACGCTTTGAAAATAAATGATTTAAAAGAGGTTTATTTTACAAACGTAAATATTGCATGGGCTTATTTTGATATCGGAAATTACAATCAGGGATATCTATTTTTAAAGTATGTAAATAGTACTAAAATAAAGTACAACGACGAGTCAACTGAGGTTATTGTTGCTATGTTGAATGGTATTTACTCTAGCTATAAAAATGATAATAAGGAAGCCAATGCTTATTTTTTGAGTGCTATTGAATCAGGCAAAAAATGTCAGGAGAAATTAGATCTGTCACGTGCTTATTTAGAATATTCACATTTTTTAAATAAAACCAACAGACATAAAGAAGCTTATGATGCACTTGTTAAACATTATGATATTTCAAATAATCTTTACGATGTAAAAAAAATTAAAAAGGCATCTCAAGCTGGTTTAAGTTTAGAATTGGACGAATATAAAAGGCAGATTGACAAAGTTGAGGGAGAAAAAGTAGAACAATCTCAAAGTTTAAGGAAATCAAAAATTATTGTGATTCTCTTTGTTTTGATTTCACTGATTCTTTTAATTTTGATTATTACGCTAATAAAGAACATTCGATACAAGAAAAAACACAATTTAGAGCTTCTTAAAGCGAAAGAAATTGCAGAAGAAGCCTCTTTGCTTAAAACGCAGTTTATATCGACTATAAGCCACGAATTACGCACTCCGCTTTATGGTGTGGTTGGAATTACCAATATGCTGCTCGAAGAGCATAAAGAAATTTCAAGAAGTCAGCATTTAAGTTCGCTTAAATTTTCTGCCAGATATTTGTTATCCTTGGTGAATGATATTCTGCAGATTAATAAAATTGAAGAAAATAAAATTGTTCTCGAAAACCTGACTTTTAATATTTCTGATGAAATTACGGTAATCAAAAACTCGCTTTCTTTTCTCTCCCAAAAAAATAATAATAGAATTTCTACCAATATAGACTCACATATTCCTGAGTATTTAATTGGAGATAAACTACGTCTTGCCCAAATATTAATGAACTTGGTAAGCAATGCATTAAAATTTACTAAAGATGGACAAGTTGAAATTAATGTAAAGCTGAATAAAGTAGAAGGGAAGCTGTATTATTTGGATTTCTTAATTAAAGATAATGGTATCGGAATTGCGGTTGCAGATCAGAATAAAATTTTTGAGAAGTTTGTTCAAGTTGGGAGAAGAGACGAAGATTATCAAGGTACAGGTTTAGGGCTTAGTATTGTAAAAAGATTGTTAGGGCTTTTTGGAAGTACCATTACATTGGATAGTGATCTCGGAAAAGGAACTGCGTTTTCGTTTACAATTGCTTTTGAACACGATTTAGCGAAAACTAAAAGTATTATTAATGAAATTGAAGTTGATCTGACTTCAAGTGAAATTTATAAAATTTTAGTTGTCGAGGATAATCTTATCAATCAGCTTGTGACGAAGAAAATTATCGAAAAGAATAATTATTCTTGCAAGGTTGTAGATGATGGTTTTGCTGCGCTTAAAATTTTAGAAGAAGAAGCGTTTGATCTGATTTTAATGGATATTAATATGCCTTTAATGAACGGATTTGAAACTACCAAACGAATACGTCTGCAAGGTATAGAGACTCCAATTGTAGCCTTGACCGCTTTTGATAAAGATGAAATTACTGATGAAGCGATTTCATCTGGAATGAATGATATTATTATTAAACCTTTTGAACCGGTTAAATTATTTAAAATAATCAATTTCCTTATAAAAGAAAAAAACGCTGTTTAGTACCAGCGTTTTTTGTTTTTCTTAGCGTTTGTTGATTTTCTCGATTTGTGAGCACCGCCGCTTCTGTTTGAGCTTTTAGGCTTCTCTCCAGCTTCTGGACTTCCAGAATGCCATTGATACGGATGATCTGCAATTGTTTTTACATCAACTTTTATTAGTTTCTGAATGTCTTTCCAATATGGAAGTTCGTCTTTTCCGCAGAAAGAAATTGCAATTCCGCCATTTCCAGCACGACCTGTACGACCAATGCGGTGAACATAAGTTTCTGGAATATTTGGCAAATCAAAATTGATTACATAAGGCAATTGCTCAATGTCAATTCCTCTTGCTGCAATATCAGTTGCAACTAGAACACCAACTTCTTTATTTTTAAAAGCGTCTAGAACTCTTTGTCTAGCATTTTGTGATTTGTCTCCGTGAATTGCTTCTGCAGGAATATCTTTTTTGCGAAGTGCTTTTACAACATTGTCGGCACCGTGTTTTGTTCTAGAAAAAACAAGCACGTTTGATAAATTTTCTTCTTTAATTAAAGTATAAAGCAAGTTTCTTTTTTCTGTTTTATCAACAAAATAAACACGCTGCTCTACATTTTCTGCAGTAGATGAAACGGGAGAAACTTCTACTTGCGCTGGATCTTGAAGAAACATTTCTGCTAGTTCGCGAATAGCGATTGGCATTGTTGCAGAGAAAAGTAAAGTTTGTCTGTTTTTTGGTGTAAGTTTTACGATTTTTTTTACGTCGTTTATAAAACCCATATCTAGCATCTGATCGGCTTCATCAAGCACTAAAGTGTGCAGATGGTTTAGATCAAGAAAACCTTGCTTATGAAGGTCAAGCAAACGTCCTGGAGTGGCAATTAAAACATCGACTCCGTTTTTTAAAGCATCTACTTGGGGATTCTGAGAAACTCCTCCAAAAATAGTCAGCTGTGTTAAATTGGTGTATTTTGCGTAAGTGTCAAAGCTTTGTCCAATTTGCACTGCTAGCTCACGTGTAGGCGTAACTACAAGCGCACGAATCTGTTTGGCTTTTTTTGACGAGCCAACAATTCGATGCAATTGATGTATGATTGGAATAGCAAATGCTGCCGTTTTTCCTGTTCCTGTTTGCGCACAGCCAATTAAATCACGGCCTTCTAAAACAATCGGAATTGCTTTTTCTTGAATTGGGGTCGGATTTAAATAGCCTTCTTCAAATACGGCTTTTTGTATACTTTTTGAAAGTGATAGATCTTCGAATAACATATCTTGGTGATTAACTATTTTAGTTTTAAGTCTAAAATGCCGTGCAAAGATAAGTTTATTCAGTCAATCGTTTGTTTGAATTGGCTTTTATTTGGCAAAAACCAATTTGTTATACTCGCAATTGGCTTTTTTAAATCAGTCTTTTTCGATGTTTGCTTTGACAAAATCGGTTACTAAATAACCAATTAATTTACCGATTAAGTTATTGTTTGGAGAATTGTCTAAATCTGGCGCACCTTCGCAAATATGCAAATAAGCTGCATTTTTATGTTCACCAAAGAAAGAAACGAACTGTCTTAATTCTTCAACCGAAAATCCGCTTATTGTCATGGCACTGCTGGCAATATTCGGAATTGCATCTAGGTCGATTTCGATTCCAAAAGCATCATTTTTGATAAAATCCAAAGCTGTAATCATTTCGCGATTAAAGTCTTTTTCTTTTCTAATATTGATGCTATCGTAAGTATTATAGCGAACACGGTCTTCCAGTTTTTTTATAATATCTAAAACGCTTTTTGAAGTGTAGTTTTCGTGAAGTCCAAAAATGAAATATTTCTTTAAAAAACCTTCTTCATAAGCATAAGAAAAGCCATTTCCGCTATGACGGCCTTCTAAAATCCTGAAATCAGAATGTGCGTCAAAATTTACGGCGTTTACAGGTTTCCCTTTCGCAAGAGCGGCACCTTTAATATTTCCGTAAGCATTGTTATGGCCGCCGCCAATAATTATTGGTGTTTTTCCCGCTTTAATTATTGTAAAAATAATATGAGATACTTCTTTGTCTATTTTTTCAACCAGCTGGCTTAATTTTGAGCGATCATCAATGTCATTAAAATCAAGATTTTCGACATCGCGCATTTCTTGAGAAACATTAATTTGACCTAAGACAATAATGTTACTGCCTTTGCAAAATCTATTATGCTGAATATTGGCAATACTTTTTATCGCAGACTGCCATGCCGAAGCGGCTCCAGGTCTTCCGTAATTGGCACGCACACCAATATCTTCTGGAATTCCTAAAAGCACATATTTAGCTTCGCTTTCTTTAAGAAAATTAACTTTGTCAACTCCTGGCGGAATGACAATCATCTTTTCTCCGAACTTTATTTCACCACTTCTATGATTTGTGACTTTTGCCAAATCATTTATAGTGAAAGGGATTAATTTTTCCATGAAAAAAATTTATTTTCCAAAAATAATATAATTGTAGAAACTTACGTTATTACCTTATATTAATTCTTAAATTTGTTATTAAAGAAAATTATTTAAATATGGAAAACCCAAAGAACAACAATTCAAGTCTAAAGGCGGTAATCGCAGTTTTAGCAGTCCTACTAATCGGTAGTTTAGTGTATATTTTTAAATTATCTTCTGATACAGAGGTAGTTAAAACAGAGCTTACAACAACTTTGACAGAGAAAGAATCTGTAATGAAAGATTTACAGGAGTTAAAAGCGACTTATGATGCTGCAATTGCTGAAAACACTTCTATGTCTGACGAATTAATCCAAGAAAGAGATAAAGTAGTGGCTTTAATGGATGATTTGAACAAGTCTAAAGGAGATGTTTCTAAATACAGATCTCAAGTTCAGGCAATGCAGAGCAAAATGAAAACTTTAGTTGCTGAAAACGATGAGTTGAAAAAACAAAATGGTGTTTTAACTACTCAAAGAGATAGTACTATTGTAGTTTTAGGAGAATCTAAGAAATATAACGAAGTATTAGTTGGTCAAAACGAAGAACTAGCTAAAACTGTAGAAAAAGGTTCTAAATTATCTGTATTAAATACAAAAACTTCAGCTTACAAATTGAAAAGCTCTGGTAAACAAATCGAAACAGATAAAGCAAGCCGTGCTGATATTTTGAAAGTTAGTTTTACAATTGCTGAAAATCAAATTGCAAAATCTGGAGACAAAACGTATTATGTTCAAGTTATCGATGCTAAAAACAATGTTTTAGGTGAAAAGAAAACAGAAAGCTTTGGAGACAATACATTGACTTACAGCTTCAAAACTACAGTGAAATATGAAAACAAAACTGTACAAGTTAGTGAAGACCTTCCAGGAAAAGATTTCGCAAAAGGAACTTACTTCATCAATGTTTTTGATAATGATGAGTTAGTTTCTAAAACTAGTTTCAGTTTAAGATAATTTGCCAAAGGGATAAAATACCACTTAAGATATTAAAGGTCTGTGATTTTCACAGGCCTTTTTTTATGAATAAGATTGAATGGTTTTTTGTTTGGAAAACAATACGTTTCCCGTGGTTGAAACCACGGGCTATAATTAAATCGTTGAAATGATTATTCTAAAATTTTTCCTTCTACAAAAACAGATTCAATAAGATTGCTTCCAAATGCGTAAGGAATTTGGTAGTAAGAAGAAATAGGTTTTGTTAGAATCAGATTGGCTTTTTTACCTTTTGTAATACTTCCGTGCGTTTCTGAAAGTCCCATTGCGTATGCTCCGTTTATGGTTGCGGCATTAATTGCTTCTTCTGGCGTCATTTTCATTTTAATACATGCTGTTGCAACTACAAAATTCATATTTCCCGATGGAGTAGAGCCGGGGTTGAAATCTGTGGCTAATGCTATAGGTAAACCAGCTTTTATCATTTCGCGGGCAGGAGTATATGGAATGCTTAGAAAATAAGAACATGAAGGTAATGCAACAGGCATTGTTTCAGTCCCTTTTAATGCTTGAATGTCTTCTGGGTTCATTATTTCTAAATGATCTACAGAAAGGGCGTTAAATTTAATTCCAGCCTGTATTCCGCCAATAGAATTAAATTGATTGACATGGATTTTTGGTTTTAAGCCAAATGCTAAACCGGCTTCCATTATTTTTTCGGTTTCTTCTACAGAAAAGTAGCCACTTTCGCAAAAAGCATCTACATAATCGGCAAGATTGTTTTTTGAAATTTCAGGAAGCATTTCATTGATTATTTCGTCAATATATCCTGCTTTGTCGTCTTTGTAGTGAGTAGGAAAAGCATGTGCACCTAAAAAGGTTGCTTTTATGGCAATTGGATAATTTTCTGCCAGTTTTTTTATAACTCGAAGCATTTTTAATTCCCCGTCAACAGTCAATCCGTAACCAGATTTTATTTCGACTGCACCAGTTCCTAAATGCATTACTTCTTCTAAACGTTTTTTAGATTGCTTGTAAATTTCTTCTTCAGAAGTTTCGTTTAACTTTTTAGCCGAATTAAGAATTCCGCCTCCACGATTGGCAATTTCTTCATAAGAGAGCCCGTTGATTCTATCTACAAATTCTTGTTCGCGATTTCCTGCGTATACAATATGCGTGTGGCTATCGCACCAAGACGGAAGCACAACTTTTCCAGTTGCATCAATTGTTTTATCAGCATTGATTTTTGGAAGATTATCCATTGAGCCGAAATCTTCAATTAAATTGTCTTTTAAAACTAAGAAAGCATTTTTAATTGTTGGAAGATTGGCCATTTCAGAACCTGAAACTTTGGCAATTGAAGTTTCGCGAACCTGCAATAGCTCTAGTATATTTGTGATTAATGTTGTCATTGTAGATATTATTATAAAACACAAATTTCACAAATTTCCACGGATTAATATGTGAAAACTTGTGAAATTCGTAAAATTGTTTTTCTCTAAAGATTATTCAGAAACTGTTATTTCGAATATTTTATCCCAATATTTACCTGTAACAAAAATGGTTTTCGTAGCAGGGTTGTAAGCTATACCGTTTAAAACTTCAGCATTTTTGCTTTTTACAAATTTGCGTAGTCCAGATAAATTGATAATTCCTTCAACTGCACCAGATTTTGGGTCTACAACCGCAATGGCGTCTTTTTGCCAAACATTAGCATAGAATTTACCATTGATTAATTCTAATTCGTTTAATGCTTTAATTTTTGAACTGCCAGAATAAACATTAATGTAATCAATTAGCTTTTGATTAGCAGGATCCATTTTCCAAATTTTCTCTGTTCCATCAGAATGGTAAATGTATTTGTCATCATGCGTCATTCCCCAACCTTCAATATCTTTATCGTATTTGAATGTTTTTTCCAGTTTAAAAGTTTTAGCATCATAAATAAAACCAGTTTTTTCCTGCCATGAAAGCTGATATAATTTCCCATTGAAGAAAGTGATTCCTTCTCCAAAATATTCTTTCGGAAGATCAACTTGTTTGATTACTTTTCCGGTTTTATAATCTACTTCCCTAAAGTATGAATCTTCTTTTTGTCCTGTACTTTCAAAAAGTTTTCCGTCATGAAATTCTAAACCTTCAGTAAAAGCTAAAGAGTCATGTGCAAAAGTATTTACGATTTTATAATTTAAAAGTTTTGGCTCAACGTCTGAAACCACTTCAATTCTTTTAGTAGCGTCAGAAGAATCTCCACCAAAATAAACAGTAGCTTTTAGGTATTGATAACCTAATTTTTGATCTATTAATTCAAATCTAAAATTTTCTTTGCCTTTTGTGCCTCCAACTCTTTGGTCGTTTATGAAGTAGGCAACGCTGTCGATTTCTTTCGAATTTGGGTTTAAAATTCCAATATTAAGCACTTCTTTTTGCGTAAAATGAGCCGGAAAAGCAGAATCATCGATAGTAAACAAAGAATTTTCACCTTTTTTTGTATCTCCACATCCGATTAATGTGATTCCTAATAAAATGACAGCTAGGAAGTTATATTTTTTCATAGTTTAAAATTTCAATAAGCCAATATACGATGTTATTTTTATAGCAACAAAGCTCTTGCAAAAATATAAAAAGATTGTATATTTGCACCGGCAAGTCCTACACGACCAGCTCCTGCAGACTCCCCCAGGATGGGAACATAGCAAGGGTACGTGGTTGAGCGGTGCGATGTAGGTCGCTTGCCACTTTTTTTAGAATAAATTTAATTTGTAATCTTCCTTTCAGGAGGATTTTTTTATTTTTGACCCTATCTGAAGTTAGATGTTATTGGTTAGAAGCAAAAAGTTGACTGCTTTATGTAGTTCAAAATAAACCCAATTCCAAAAACTCATAACTCATAATCCATAACTTATAACTAAAAAAATGAGCAAAGTCGTTTTAATTACCGGAGGATCATCAGGAATTGGAAAATCAATTGGTGAGTTTTTACATCAAAAAGGTTTCGTAGTTTATGGAACAAGCAGAAATCCTGAGAAAGTTTTAAATTCAGTTTTTCCTTTGGTAGCTTTGGATGTCCGAAATGTTGATTCTATTAAAAACGCGGTAAACAAAATTATTGAAACTTCTGGAAGATTAGATATCGTAATTAACAACGCTGGAGTTGGAATTACAGGACCTCTAGAAGAAATTCCGACTGAAGAGATAAGAAACAATTTTGAAACGAATTTTTTTGGACCAATTGAAGTGATGAAAGCTGCATTGCCTCAAATGCGTAAGCAAAATTCGGGACTTATCATTAATATTACTTCGATTGCTGGTTATATGGGACTTCCGTATAGAAGTGTTTATTCGGCTTCAAAAGGTGCTTTAGAATTGATTACGGAAGCTTTGAGAATGGAAGTGAAGTCTTTTGGAATTGAAATTACAAATGTTGCGCCTGGAGATTTTGCAACCAATATTGCAGCTGGACGCTATCATGCACCAGTTATTAAAGATTCCGCTTATGAAAAGGTGTATGGAGATGTTTTGGCAACTATGAATGATCATGTTGATGCAGGAAGTAATCCGAACGAAATGGCAGAAGCAGTTTATAAAATCATTCAAACCAAAAAGCCAAATGTGCATTATAAGGTTGGTGCTTTTATGCAGAAGTTTTCGATTGTATTGAAACGTGCGCTTCCAGATAAAATGTACGAGAAGATGCTTATGAATCATTATAAGTTATAAATCGCAATTAATTACTTGATTTTAGATTTAAATCACAAATTGATTTGATTTTTGAAATTGTTATTGGTATTGATTTTGTAATTTTGCAGCTGCGTTTGCGTGAGGGATAGGAGTAAACTACCGAAGTAGTACGGATAGCCCGACCGGATTTGGAAAAGGCGCTTGTAAGCGGTTTGATTGGTGCGCCTTTTGCAAATCTGGTCACGCCCTGAATAAATCAACACAATTTAAATAATATAAATTATGAAATTTTTTATTGACACAGCTAATTTAGCTCAAATTAAAGAAGCACAAGCTTTAGGTGTTTTGGATGGTGTAACAACTAATCCGTCATTAATGGCAAAAGAAGGAATCACTGGAAAAAACAATATCCTTAAGCATTATGTTGATATTTGCAATCTTGTTGAAGGTGATGTAAGTGCTGAAGTTAATGCTCTTGACTTTGAAGGTATGGTTAAGGAGGGTGAGGAGCTTGCTGAATTGCATGAGCAAATCGTTGTAAAACTTCCTATGACTAAGGAAGGTGTTATGGCAGCTAAATATTTTTCTGATAAAGGAATTAAAACTAATGTAACTCTTGTTTTCTCTGTAGGACAGGCGCTTTTGGCTGCTAAAGCTGGAGCTACTTATGTTTCTCCGTTTGTTGGCCGTTTAGATGACGTTTCTACTGATGGATTGAACTTGGTTCAGGAAATTAGAGAAGTTTATGATAACTATGGTTACGAAACTCAAATTTTAGCGGCTTCTGTACGTCATACAATGCATATTGTAAACTGTGCTAAAATTGGTGCAGATGTTATGACAGGACCACTTTCTGCAATTTATGGTTTATTGAAACACCCATTAACAGATATCGGTTTAGCTCAGTTTGTAGCTGACTTCGAAAAAGGAAATAAATAATCCTTAGATACTTATAAAATTAAAATCGTCTTTTTTCTAACGAGAAGAGACGATTTTTTTTACTTTTATATTGAATCTTAAACCATTAGATATGAAAGTTATAGTGCTTATATTGTCTTTTTTTGCAGCGAGTTTTTCTATAAACGCCCAAGCCGCTAAAGTAATTACTTCGGTAAATGAAGCGGGTGATGTTGCTACTTATGAATTAGATTGTTCGGTTAAATTTCAAACTCTCGCAAAAGGTCTTCGGTATAATATTACGAGGCACGAATTTAAAGGGCCAGAATTAAAAAATTCTTATCGTCTTTTGCTGGTAATGGATGGTTTTTATTCGAAAACATTAAATAGCCAAATGACTATTTCGGCGGTTTTAAGTGATGGGACAATTATTGAGGCGAGAAAAACCATAGAAGATGATGGTTTTTTTGACGGAGCCTGCACGTTGAAAATTAAAGATCCCCAAGCGCTTTTAAATGCCAATATAGACAAAGTAATTGTTCATGCCGATAAAGATGTTGTTTATTCTTTAACGGCGCAAAATAAGGCAATTTTTAAGAAGAATCTTGAGAATATTATTAATGCGAAGTAAAGGGGCTAAGGTTCTAAGGTACTGAGAAGCTAAGGTTTCTCTTTTTTGAAAATAAAAAAAATCCAAATTTCAGTTTTATTTGAAATTTGGATTTTTTTATATTGATATTTCTAAATATTAGTGTCCTCCGCCAGCACTTTCGATATGGCTGATTCCTTGTCTTTTTAAAATTTTTGGACAGTAGAAACCGTAGAATCCTAAATAAGCAAAACCTAGAAGCGGCACAATGTATGAGAAGTGTGTGTAAGTGATGCCTAAAATTCCGTTTGGATTTGTTGCATCTAAATCACAGATACTTCCTTGTACTAAAGGAATTACTCCACCACCAAGAATCATCATGATTAAGAAAGATGATGCTTTTCCTGTGTTTTTTCCTAATCCAGCAATGGCTAAATCGAAGATTGAAGGCCACATGATAGACAAGAACAATCCTCCAGAGATAAAGAAGAATTTAGCTATTGAAGGATCTGGCCAAGCTAAACCTAATACCATCATAGTTAATCCTGAAATTCCGAAAAGCATTAATGTTTTTCCAGCGTTTTTACCACCAACAAAACTTACAGCGATAAATAATAAAATCCAGATTGGGTAGATGTAGAATGAAGAAACGTCGTGTGCAGCAAAGATATTTGCTCCTATGATTACTCCAAATGCAGCAGCAGGAACAATAAATTTAAGCGCAGTATTTACTAAGTTTGAAGTGTTAAATACGTTTGCTCCACCATTCCAACGACCGATCATTAAACTTCCCCAATAAAGCGCAATAAATGGTGCAACAGCATCTTCTAGAACGTTTCCGAATTCATGAGTATGTAATAATGCAGGTAGATTACTGATGATAGTAACCTCAGTTCCAACATAAATAAAAATTCCTAACATACCCAAGTATAATTGCGGATAGTCAAGAATGTTGAATTTGCTGTGTTTGTCTTTTATGATTGCTTCTTCCTCTTTTGCTGGGTCTTCGATTTTAGAAAAATTCATAAAAACGGCAACAGCGATAAAAGCAAGACCTAAAATGATGAAAGGCAATTTAATATCTTCTAATGAAAGAGCTGTTTTTTTGTTGTCTCCCATTCCGAATAGTGCAATTCCTAGCAAAATAGCTCCGATTGTTGTTCCGAAAGAGTTGATTCCGCCGGCAAGAGTTAAACGGTGTGCTCCAGTTTCTGGACTTCCCATTTTAATAGCTAAAGGGTTTGCTACAATTTGTTGGATTGAAAAGCCTAATCCTACTGTAAATAAAGCTGTTAAGAAGAAAGGGAAGCTTTGAGTTGTAGCTGCTGGAACGAATAAAAATGAACCAATAGCAGATAGAACTAATCCTGCAGATAAGGTTCTTTTGTAGCCGTATTTTTGTAAAACGTCTACTTTTAACGAAACGATAAAGAATATGATTGATCCAACAAAATAAGCCGCATAGAAAGCCCATGCTACTAATTGAGATTGTACTTGCGATAACGTAAATACTTTTTTGAATACTGGAATCAGGATGTCATTGGCAGATCCAACAAAACCCCAAAAGAAGAAGACGATTATCAAAGAGATAAATTGCCCCCATTTGGTTTGCACATTTTCTGAACTCATAATAATAAGGTTAATTTTTTATTTTATTGTTTTTTGAAGACCGTAAATATATTTGTTAGGATTATCAAAAAAAAATAAAAAGGTATAAATAATGTTAAATTTAAACCAACGACTATGTTTTTTCAACAAAGTGTTAATTTTAACCTACTTAGAAAATGTAATTCGTAATTATATTTATTCCAATATCTTATTTTTAACTTCTTTACTGTAGTTTCTGCCTATCGGAATGTTGTAAGATTGTATTTGAACGCGGTTTCCTTCTATAGATTTTACCTTATTTAGCGCAATTACATAAGATTTGTGGATTCTAAGGAAACGATCTGCTGGCAATTCTTCAGATAATGATGTAAGAGATTTATGAGTAATATAGGTTTTATCAGGCGTGACAACTTTTATATATTCTTTCATTCCTTCAACAAATAAAATTTCTTCAATGTTAATTTTCATCATTTTTTTATCGACTTTAATAAAAATATGAGAATCACCTTTTGAGGTTTCAACCTTAATATTGTTTTTAAGATTGTATTCGGTGGTAATTTTATTGATGCATTTTATAAATCTTGGAAGCGGAATTGGTTTAACGAGATAATCCAGTACATCCAAATCATAGCTTTCGGCAGCAAATTCTCTAAAAGCAGTAGTAATAATAACTTTGGTTTTATTTTCGATAAGACTAATAAGTTCAAAGCCAGTCATCATAGGCATGTTTATATCTAAAAAGACGGCATCAACAGGAGTACTGTTTATAAAATCGAGCGCCTCTAAAGAGTTATTGAATGTCGCGACAACTTCAAAATCTGTAAAATTAGTGAAATAATTTTGCAGGACTTTGATAGCTAAAGGCTCATCATCAATTAACACGCATTTAATCTTCATTCTGGGTAGGTATTTGCAATCGGATTATGTAGAAATTTAGTTTAGTGGTATGTTTAAGGCTGAAATTGTTTCTGTAAATTAACTTTAACCTCTTTTTTGTATTAACTAAACCGATTCCTCGTTTTGGATTATGATTTTGTGAAATTACAAAATTATTTAAGATTTCAAAATCGAGCGTTTTATTGTCGATAACTCTGCAATTGATCTTTATTTTTAGGTTTTTATTGTTTAATCCGCCATGTTTGAAGGCATTTTCTACTAATGAAATAAAAATAAGCGGAGGAACGACAACATCATCGATATTTGACTCTAGATTTATTGTTACTTCTACATTTTCAAAACGCAATTTTTCAATTTCAATATAATTCTGAATATAATCGATTTCTTTGATAAGAGGAACAAACTTGGTGCCTTTTACATCGTAGAGAACATATTCCATCAAATTAGAAAGTTTGATAATTACATCTGGAACTTTCTTTGAAGACTCTAATGATAAAGCGTAGAGATTGTTTAATGTGTTAAAGAAAAAGTGTGGCTGGATCTGATTCTCGAGATACTTAAGTTTTATTTTAAACTGGTTTTCTCTTAAAGATCTATTTCTTTCTCGCTCTCTTAACCATGTCAAGGTAAGGTAAACAGATGATGCCATTGCGAGAACATACAATTCTCCAATGCAAACAGCCACAATATGATTGATTTCAAAAGGATGATATTCTCTATTGGCTTCTGGCCAGATATTTTCGGATATTATATAATAGGTTAGGGCAGTTTTAGCCAAATAAATCGCAAATAGGCTGAGAAGCAATAAAAATGTATACATAATATATTTTTGCTTCAATACATATTTTGGGACTAAAACAAATAAATTTAAATACACCAAAGGAATAACCAATGAGAATTCTATTAAGTTTGATTTGAAAGAATAAGGATAATCATTAAAGTAAGCACCCCATCTTAAGAAGTTTAAAGTAAAATAAACACCCCAGAACCAAACATGATTTTGCAGTTTAATATCAAATTTAACTTTTCTTATTTCTTTCAATTGGTTTGGCTTATTAGATAAATTTAGTTTTTCTTAACAATATTGAAATATTGTGCAACTTTAAACAATTAACTGCAAAGAGGCAATTTTTTTGAATAAAATTTCGCAAAAAAAGGATATTAGTGCTTAATTTTTCAAGTAGAACGTTTTCGTAAAGCGTATTATTGAATGATTTATGTCGTTGGTTTAAATTTTGTTGTCGTTGGTTTAATTTATTTTTTTTAACAATGCCTTAAGAATAATTTTACTTCATAACTAACAAAATAAAATAAACATGAAAAAAATTTTCTTAATCTTTATGATTGTTTTTACGGCGCAAGTTTCGCTTGCACAAGTAAAAAATGTCAAGGGTGTGATTACAGATTCTGACGGTATGCCATTACCAGGAGCTTCTGTTTCTGTACAAGGAGGTCAAAAAGGAACAACTACCGATTTTGACGGATTGTATACTATTGAAGTTCAAAAAGGTCAGAGCTTGGTTTTTACTTATGTAGGACTAGAAACTCAAACAATAGTTGTAGGAGATGCTGCTACAATTAATGTGAAAATGGTTGCAGCTGCATCAAATGCTTTGAACGAGGTTGTTGTAACTTCTTTAGGTGTTAAGAAAACAAGAAAATCTTTAACATACGCTGCTCAAGAACTTAAAGGTGAAGAGTTAACACGTGTAAAAGATGCCAACGTTATTAATACTATTGCAGGTAAAATTGCCGGTGTTGCTGTAACAAAAAGTTCTGGAGGTACTGGTGGATCTACAAAAGTTGTAATTCGTGGTAACTCTTCTATCATGAATAGCCAGCCACTTTACGTTATTGATGGTATTCCTATGTATAATGGTACTTCAAATCAGCAGGGTAATACAAATGCGTCAAATGATTCATTTGGTAGTACTGCTGGAGGTAACCGTGACGGAGGAGATGTTATTTCTTTGATTAATCCAGACGATTACGAAGGAATGACTGTACTTAAAGGTGCTGCAGCTTCTGTATTATACGGATCTCAAGGAGCAAATGGGGTTATTTTATTGTCTTCTAAAAAAGTTAAAGAGAACACAGGAAATTTAGCTGTTTCTTCTGTTACTACTTTTGAATCTGTTCATTCATTACCAGAATTTCAGTATGAATATGGTACAGCTGGGGCACAAAAATCTTGGGGAGGAAAAGTTTCTTCAAATGATTTCGTAAAAGATTTCTTTAACACAGGAGTTACACAAATTACTTCTGCTGCTTTTACAACAGGATCTGATGTTTCTTCAACTAGTATTTCTTATGCTAATACAACTGCTTCTGGAGTTATTGAAGAAAATGGATTAAAGAAAAACAACTTTGGAATTCGCCAAACAGGTAAATTTTTCAACAATAAATTAACTGTTTCTGCTGACGCTAAATATACAACTCAGACTATCAACAACAGACCTGTAAACGGATTGTATTCAAACCCATTAACAGGAGTTTATTTGTTCCAAAGAGGAAATGATTTTAATTATTATAAAGATAATTTCGAAACATTTATTCCTTCTAGAAACCTATACGGTCAAAACTTCTACAGCGCACCAAATGCTGATATCTATGTTCAGAATCCTTATTGGTTAATCAACAGAAATAAATCTATTGATAAAGATAATTTCTTCAACGGAAACTTAGCTTTAGAATACAAAGCAAACAATTGGTTAAGCATTGGTGCAAGATATAGCTATAATAGAGTTGAAAATGATTATGATAAAAAGATTTATGCTACAACCAATACTTCTTTATCTAATATAAACGGTAGATATATAAACGTTGCTAATTTAAGCACGCAGCGTTACGGAGATTTGATTGCTAAAATTAATACTAATTTCAACGAAGATTTTAGCTTTAATGCTATCGTAGGAGCAAGTATCAATAATACATTAGCAAATCAGCAGACTACGTTAGATTCTGGTATTGTTGGCGGGCTTGTAAATGCTAACTTGTTTACTTTGGGGAATTTTGCAAGTGCAAGTGGTTTAGATAACTTAAGCCTTCAGGCTACAGGTTCTTCAAGAGAGGTTCAATCAATTTTTGCTTCAGCAACTTTTGGTTATAAAAACATGTTATACTTAGATGTTACAGGGCGTAATGATTGGTCTTCTACTTTAGTAAATACTGATACTTCATCTTATTTTTATCCATCTGTAGGGGTTACTGCTCTTATTAGTGAAATGGCAACAATGCCAGAATGGATTAACTTTGGAAAAGTGAGAGGAACTTATGCTCAAGTGGGTAATGACGTTTCTGCTTTTGTAACTTCTCCAAAATCGACTATTCAAGGTGGTAATATTATTCCTCCTGTAGTAGGTCCAAGACCAGGAGAAGGATTGAAACCTGAATTGAAATCAGAATTTGAATTTGGTACTGAATGGAGAATGTTCAACAATAGATTAGGTTTCGAAATTTCTTACTATAACTCAGAAACTAAAAATCAATACATTCAAGTTCCAGCTCCGGCAACAAACCCTTACGGTTATACTTTCTACGGGATAAATGCTGGTAGCATTGAAAATAAAGGACTTGAGCTTGTTGTTAGCGGTAAAATTATTGAGGGACAAAAATTCTCATGGGAAACTATGGTAAATTATTCTCACAATAAAAATAAAGTAAAAGAAATTCCAGAAGAATTAGGAGGTAAAATTCCATTAACTCCTGTAAATAATATTAACTACAGATACTCTTTAACAGAAGGAAGACCATTTGGTGTGATTGAAGGAAAAGGTATCGTTAGAAATGATAAAGGAGAAATTGTTTTAGACGACAAAGGAAACTTAGCAGTTGAAGCTGATTTCCATGAAGTTGGTAATGCAAACCCTGATTTTATGTTAGGCTGGTCAAACACATTCAAATTTGGTGCTTTTACAGCTAACTTCTTAATCGATGGACGTTTTGGAGGAGATGTAATGAGTATTACAGAATCTATGAATGATTTTTATGGAGTGTCAAAAAGATCTGGAGATGCTAGAAATGCTGGTGGTGTTGCTGTAAATGCAGTTATGCCTGATGGTACAAAAGTAACTAAAATGGATCCTCAGAAATACTATGAAGCTGTAGGTGGTCTTAACGGTGCTACTGCCGAGTATGTATATGATGCAACAAACGTAAGTTTAAGAGAGGTTTCGCTTGGATATACTTTCAATAAAAAAGCAATTCCATTTGTTAATACAGCAACTTTATCATTAATCGCAAGAAACTTATTCTTCTTTTATAAAGATGCACCATTCGATCCAAACATTGCTTTAAGTACAGGTCAGGGCTTACAAGGAGTTGATATTTATGGGTTACCATCAACAAGAAGTATTGGTCTTAATTTAAATGTAACTTTCTAATTAAAACATCATGAAAACAAATAATATAAAAAAATCACTAATCTGTCTTGGTCTTTTGGCTTTAGTTGGTTGTACAGATAATTTTGACGAGATTAATAGTAATCCTGATGGTTTTACACAAGAGGAACTAACGCAAGACTTTAATCATATCAAAGGGCCTTTTACTACGATGTTTGACAACGTGATGGTAAATGTGCCAGGGTGGAAGTATCAGGTAGCTATTGATTTATCGGGTAACACTTGGGGAGGATATACTACAGCACCAGGTTTTGACGGTAATAATAACCTTTCTTATGCGCTTGCTGACAACTGGAACCTTTGGGGATGGGAAGCTATTTACACGCAAGTAATGGCAAATTACTTGAAAGTTGAAGCTGCATCTAAAGGAAAATATGATGAGTTTTATGCTTTGGCAACAATAGTAAAAGTACAGACTTTACATAAAGCAGCAGATTCATGGGGACCAATAGTTTATTCTAAATTAGGGACTACAGATGCAGCAATTGGATATGATTCTCAAGAAGAAGCTTATGGCTTAATGTTTAAAGATTTAGATTTTGCTGTTACGGAATTAACAAAAAGAATTGATGCAGGAGAAGCAAGTTCTTTTACAAAAATCGATCGTTCGACTTATAAAGGAGATTATACAAAATGGGTTAGATATGCAAACTCTTTACGTTTAAGATTAGCAATGCGTATTGTAAAAGTTAATCCGACATTAGCTAAAGCGGAAGCTGAAAAAGCAATTAGCCAAAAATTTGGTGTAATGACAGTAAATGCAGACAGCTTTATTGTAAATAAAGATGTTTCACAACACCCACTTAGAGTTGCTGCTTACGAATATAATGATAGCCGTATGTCTGCAGATATGGAGTCTATCATGGGAGGTTACAATGATCCTAGAATAAGTGTTTATTTTAAAACTTCAGAACAGTTTCCTGGAGAATATAAAGGAATCCGTACTGGCGGTATTCTTGGTGATAAGTCAAAACACATTAATTTTTCGAACTTTGGTAAGATAATAGACGAAGACAAACAAGTTGTTTGGTTAAATGCAGCTGAGGTTTATTTCTTAAGAGCAGAAGGGGCTTTAAGAGGCTGGAATATGGGTGGTGACGCTGCAACATTCTACAAAGCTGGTATTACGGCTTCTTTTGAACAGCTTTCTGTAGGTGGTGCTTCTGACTATATTGCAAATAATGTAAAAACAGCTAAAGATTATGTAGATCCAGTTGCTCCATTTAATAGTGGTTTAGCTGTAAATAAAGTAACTGTTGCTTGGGATGATGCTGCAAGCAACGAAGTGAAACTGCAAAAAATCATTACTCAAAAATGGATTGCTAATTTCCCTGACGGTATGGAAGCTTGGGCTGAACACCGCAGAACAGGTTATCCTAAATTATTGCCAATTCTTAACAACCAAAGTGCTGGTGCAATCACGACTGAATATGGTGTAAGAAGAATAAACTTTGTTTCTACTGAAAAAGATGGAAACCCAGAAGGTCTTAAAACAGGTATTGCAAAACTTAACGGTCCTGATAACGGAGGCACAAGAACTTGGTGGGACGTTAACGCTCCGAACTTCTAAAAGAAAAAACAAGAATATTAAGTTTGGTTAGTAGTGTGGTATAGATGGCGAAAGCTGTCTATACCATATCTTAAAACCATGATGGTAATTACTACAAAAAAGAAAAGAAATGAAAAGTGCTTTAGAAATAAAACCTGATATCAGTTATAAAAGCGCGGGAAAATTTGAAGAAACTCGTTTTGAGAAAATTCATAACGAAATCTTTAAAAGTTCTATTGAAGCTTCTGTAATTGTAGCACAGGAAATTGCGCAGCTAATTAGATCTAAGCAAGAAAAAAATAAACCTTGTGTTTTAGGTCTGGCAACAGGTTCTTCTCCGATCAAAGTTTATGAGGAACTAGTGAGAATGCACAGAGAAGAAGGACTTAGTTTTAGCAATGTAATCACTTTTAATTTGGATGAATATTATCCAATGACTAAGGAGAATAATCAAAGCTATCATTATTTCATGCATCAGCATCTTTTTAATCATATTGATATCAAACCTGAAAATATTAATATTCCTGATGGTACTGTAGCAATTGATGAAATTAATCAATACTGTATTGATTATGAAATGAATATTAAAAATGCGGGTGGTCTTGATTTTCAATTGCTTGGAATTGGTAGAACAGGACACGTTGGATTTAACGAGCCTGGTTCGCACATCAATTCAGGAACAAGAATTATTACCTTAGATCATATCACAAGAGTCGATGCTTCATCTGCTTTTAATGGTATCGATAATGTGCCGAAACGTGCTATAACAATGGGAGTTTCGACCATTATGAGATCAAAACGTATTGTTTTGATGGCTTGGGGACAAAACAAAGCAGATATCATCAAAAGAACTATTCAAGGAGATATCAGTTCAGAAGTTCCGGCTACATTTTTACAGAACCATCCAAATGCAACTTTTGTTTTAGATCAGTCGGCAGCGTCAGAATTAACTCGTTTCAAAACACCGTGGTTGGTTGGTGAATGTCTGTGGACTCCCGAATTAAAAAGCAAAGCTATTGTTTGGCTGTGTCAGAAAACAAAACAATCTATTTTAAAACTGACAGACCGTGATTATAATAATAACGGAATGTCTGATCTTTTGGCTCAGGAAGGTTCTGCTTATGATATGAACATTAATATGTTTAATATTTTACAGCACACTATTACCGGATGGCCAGGAGGAAAACCAAACACAGATGATTCATTTCGTCCAGAAAGGGCAAACCCGGCAAAAAAGAGAATTATTCTTTTTAGTCCGCACCCAGACGATGACGTGATTTCTATGGGAGGAACATTTTCAAAATTAATCAAGCAAGGACACGATGTTCATGTGGTGTACCAAACTTCGGGAAATATTGCAGTTTCAGATGATGAAGCTTTAAAATTTGCAGAAGTTGCCAGTGATTTTATCGGAGAAGGTCAAGCTGATATCAATTTCAAATCGGTTATCGAGTTTTTAAATAACAAATCTGAAAATCAAATTGATTCTTTGGAAGTTCGAAAATTAAAAGGATTGATTAGAAGAAGAGAATCTTACGGAGCAACAAGATACATCGGATTAAAAGATGAAAATACACACTTTTTGGATCTTCCTTTTTACGAAACAGGACAGGTTAAAAAGAATCCGTTAGGACCAGAAGATATTGCTATCGTAAAAAACATTATTGCTAGAATTAAACCACATCAAGTTTTTGCTGCTGGAGATCTTGCAGATCCGCACGGAACGCATGAGGTTTGTTTAAATGCCATTTTTGCAGCATTAAAAGAGCTTAAACCAGAACCGTACATGAATGATTGCTGGTTGTGGCTTTACAGAGGAGCTTGGCACGAATGGGATATTCATGAAATTGACATGGCCGTTCCGTTAAGTCCTTCAGAAGTATTATTAAAACGTCATGCCATTTTACATCACCAGTCTCAAAAAGACAGAGTAATGTTTCAAGGAAATGATTCTCGTGAATTCTGGGTTAGGGCAGAAGATCGAAACAAAAACACAGCAATTTTATACGACGAACTAGGTTTGGCTGAATATGAAGCAATAGAGGCCTTTAAGCGTTTTGATTACTAAAAAAATCCGATTCGTTTTTTAATGAATCAAATAGCAAAATTCAGAATGATCTCATAGCAAAAGTGAGGTAAAGCTGAAATCACTCTGAGTTTTGTTTTTAATATAAATTTAGGATAGGCATTAAAAGCTATCCGACCAAAAAAAAGAAAAATGAAATATCTATTTGTACTATTATTTGCAGGTATATCGGCAGGTGCTCAAGTCCAGAAAGAGCAGCTGAATCTTATGCCTTGGCCTCAGAATGTTGTAATTAATGAAGGTAATTTTAATTTAAGTAAAAATTTTAAAGTAAATATTACTGGTAATCCAAATGCTAGAATTTTTGGAGGAGTAACTCGTTTTTTGCGCCGTTTAGATGGTAGAACAGGTATATTTTTTGAACAAGGTTTTATTACCAAATTAAATGAATTTCCAAATGCAGAATTACAGATTAATTGTACCAAAAACGGTAAAATTGGTTTGTACGAAGACGAAAGTTATCATTTGGATATTGCTGCAAACAAAATCACATTAAATGCTTCGAGCGATTTAGGAGCTTTGCATGGTTTAGAGACATTGCTTCAAATGCTTCAAAACAATTCGAAAACATTTTATTTTCCAGTTTCAAAAATTTCAGATTTTCCAAGATTTACATGGAGAGGTTTAATGATGGATGTTTCAAGACATTTTCAGCCTATCGATGTAGTTAAAAGAAATATCGATGCACTGGCTGCAATGAAAATGAATGTTTTTCATTGGCATTTGGTTGACGATCAAGGCTGGAGAATTGAAATGAAAAAACATCCAAGGTTTACTCAAGTAGCTTCAGATGGAATGTATTACACACAAGAGGAAATTAAAAATATCGTAAAATATGCCGATGAGCGCGGTATTTTAATTGTTCCAGAAATAGATGTTCCGGGTCACGGATCTGCAATCTTAACAGCTTATCCAGAAATTGGAAGCAAAGTGATTACGCTGACAGGAGGAACATCCGAAAAAAATATTCAAGGTACAGCAATTGCTACCTATGGAATTGAAAGAAATGCTGGAATTTTTTCTCCAACATTAGATCCTTCAAATCCTAAAACATACCAGCTTTTAAGCGAAGTTTTTGATGAGGTTTGTCCGTTGTTTCCGGGTGCATATTTTCACATTGGAGGAGATGAAAACGAAGGAAAAGACTGGGACGAGAATCCTAAAATTCAGGAATTCAAAAAGAAGCATAATTTAAAGAACAACCACGAATTACAAACGTATTTTACAATGCAGTTGGCTCCGATGTTAAAGAAACACGGAAAGCAATTGATGGGTTGGGAAGAAATTTTGACTAAAGATTTATCAAAAGAAGCAATTGTACATTCTTGGAGAGGTCCAAACGAAGGAATGCCAGCAGGTCAATCTTTGGTAGAAGCAGTAAAAAAAGGATACAAAACCGTTTTGTCTAACGGATATTATATCGATTTAATGTATCCAATTGCAAGTCATTACTTAAACGATCCGATGCCAAAAGGAGCTAATTTAACAAGTGATGAAAAAGCAAGAATTCTAGGTGGCGAAGCTACTATGTGGACAGAATTGGCTACGCCAACAACAATAGATTCAAGAATTTGGCCAAGAACAGCCGCAATTGCAGAAAGATTATGGTCTGCAGAAGATGTCGTTGACGTAGAAAATATGCGCAAACGCTTAGAAACGATTTCTTTTAGATTAGAAGAATTAGGCATTACACATATTCGTAACAAAGATGTGATTTTAAGAAATATCGCAAATAATCAGGATATCAAATCATTGGAAGAGTTTTCAAATGTAAGCGAACCGTTAAAAGGATATACTCGTAATAAAGGCGGAACAGAGTATCAAATGTATTCTCCGTTTACTTTATTTGCAGATGCTTGTGGACCAGATGCAAAAGATGCCCTTGCATTTGATGCAGCTGTAAATCAATATTTAACCAATAAATCTGAAGATAATAAAACTAAAGTGGCAGCATTTTTTACCAAATGGATTGCTGTTCATAAAGGGTTAACAGAATTAAGCAATAATGCACCATTGGTACAGCCTATATTGCCATTATCTAAAAAACTAAATGATGCTTCACAAGAATTGCTATTGGCTTTGGATAATAAATCGGCTTTAAAAGCTGATGATTTGAAAAAGTTAGTAGAAGATTGTAATACGAAGGATCATGCCGATGTAGAACTAGCGGTTTATACAAGCTTGAAGAAACTATTGTAAAATTAGTTTGAATTAGTGTTTAGTATTTTATTGCCTTTATTAATTTGAAATGATTTATCTCTGCCGGAAATATTTTGGCAGAGATATTTACAGAAGACATTTTTCTGGTCATATTATAAATGATTAGAATCAGATATATTTTCAAGAGTTAATAACAAAGTTCATGAAAATTAAGTGAGGTAAAATTTTTTACTGGGTTAAAATTGAGTTTGGTTATTTATTTTTTAATCTAAATTTTATTTCAAAACAATGTGCCAACTTTAGGTAATTTGTTATTTGGTTTTTGCCTGAATTAGGACATTTTTAAACCTGACAATTCGTTGTCAGGTTTTTTTTGTTTTACAATAAATTGACTTGATTATTTTAAGTCTCTAAATAAGGATCTAAAACTTCTGCAAGTTGATTAAGCCAGTAAAAATTATCATCGACATTCTTTATTCCCGATTCTATAGTTTCACATTTTCTCATAACTGATAGCGAAAGTGCATTATTTACTTCGCGTATCATTTTTGCCATTTCTTTACAATCTATTTTATCTGTAAAGAAATCGTTTAATCTTGTTTCAAGTTCGGCTGTAAATTTATCTGTAATCATAATCTTATAATTTTTGTAAATATATTGAAATTTGACACAAATTTGTGTCAACTTAAAAAATAATTGTTATGACTTTTGAAATATGGATATTTCAGAAGAAGCTTTTATTATAAATCTTGGAGTTCACATTAGACAATTGCGTGAAAAAAAGGGCTTATCTCAACAGGATTTAGCTGATGATTGTGGTATTCCGAGAAATCAGATTGGTAGAATTGAAAGAGCTAAAATAAATACAGGAATAAAAACTCTTATAAGAATTGCGAATGCATTAGATATTGAGCTTAGTGAATTGCTCCGTTTTCAATCAAAATAAAGAAAAAAACTTAGCGAACTTTAGCGTAAACCTTTGCGCCTTTGCGGTTAAAAAACTTTCACTATTTTTGAGATCAAATACAATTGTTTTAGAATCCATGCAGAAATTCATTAGCTTAATTACACTACTTTTTATTTTTACAATAAGTACAGCTCAAAATAAATTCGGAAATCCAGAAGTAGACCCCACTCAAATTCAAAAAACTTACCCAGAATGGTCCGTTTATCAGAATAAAAAAATAATGCTTTCTAGAGACTTTATCGCTTTAGATGCATCTTCAAAAGAAATTACTAAAGAAGTTTTTCTAGATCAATTGGCAAACGGAAATTTTATTCCAGTTCGATTAAAATCAGAAGAAAGTGTATTCGTTTATAAGCTTTTTAAAATTTTGCCAAAAACAGATACGAGTATAAAAGCAACCATCAATCAAATTGGTTTTGATGCTTATAAGAACTATAAAATGGAAGGAACCGCTTTTCCGCAATTCTCATTCAAAGATCTAAACGGAAATCTGGTGACCAACGAATCCATGAAAGGAAAAATTATTGTGATCAAATGCTGGTACATTCACTGCACGCCATGCATTAGAGAATTTCCGCAAGTCAATAAATTAGTCGAAGAATATAAAGACAGAAAAGATATCGTTTTTATGAGTCTAGCCGAAGATTCAGCAGAACAATTAAAAACATTCTTAGCAAGAAAACCTCTTTCATATTCTGTAATTCCAGACATGAAAGTGTATATGAATGAATCTCTACAATTGAATTCTTTCCCAACACATTTTATTCTAAACAAAGAAGGAATGATTGCTAAAGTGCTTCCTAATTTTGAGAGTTTAGAAGTGGCTTTAGCTAAAGAAAGTCAGTTGTAAAGTCTTAATTAATCTCGCAATCCCGATAGCTATCGGGAGTGAAGTCGCAAAGTTTTATGGCAAAGTAACCTATTTTTGTCATTTCGACTGAAAGGAGAAATCGCACTAGTTAATCGACAAAGTAACCTCATTTTTTGTCATTTCGAGGAACGAGAAATCTCCACAAGAAACTCTACAAAGATTGGGTTTTTGTTACGGAGCTACTCGCGAAGATTTGCTTCGCCAATTCGCTATCGCTCGGGTCTCGTCCCTCGAAATGACAAGATTATGCAGTAATCAATTTGGTAAACAAAACTCTGCGCCTTTGCTCCCGATAGCTATCGGGACTGCGAGAAACCCACACAAGTATAAAAAACCTTAGCACCTTAGCATCTTTGCAACTTAGAACCTTTTTCACTACTTTTGCACCAAATTAATTAAAAAGACATTCATGTTAACAGTCAATAATTTATCAGTTCAGTTTGGTAAAAGAATTTTATTCGACGAAGTAAATACTACGTTTACTCACGGAAATATTTACGGCGTTATTGGAGCAAATGGTGCAGGAAAATCTACTTTCTTAAAAGTGATTTCGGGTGATATTGATCCAACTTCGGGGCATATTCATTTAGAGCCAGGAAAACGTATGTCGGTTTTAAACCAGAACCACAACATGTTCGACGAGCATACTGTTTTGGAAACCGTTTTAATGGGAAATAAAGTTCTGTACGCTGTTAAAAAAGAAATGGATGAACTTTATTTAGATTACAATGATGCTAATGCAGACAGAATAGGAGAGTTACAAGTTCAGTTTGAAGAAATGAACGGATGGAATGCCGATTCTGATGCTGCAGCGATGTTATCTAACTTAGGAATCACAGAAGCAGATCATTATACTTTAATGGCAGATATGGAAGGAAAAATGAAAGTTCGTGTGCTTTTGGCGCAGGCACTTTTTGGAAATCCTGACTTACTGATTATGGATGAGCCTACCAACGATTTAGATTTCGAGACAATCGCTTGGTTAGAAAACTTCTTGGCAAACTACGAAAACACTGTAATCGTTGTATCTCACGACCGTCACTTTTTAGATGCGGTTTGTACACATATTTCTGATATTGATTTTGGAAAAATCAATCACTATTCAGGAAACTATACATTCTGGTATGAGTCTAGCCAATTAGCGGCAAAACAACGTGCACAGCAAAACAAAAAAGCAGAAGAGAAGAAACAAGAGTTGGAAGAATTTATTCGTCGTTTTAGTGCAAACGTGGCGAAATCGAAACAAGCAACTTCTCGTAAAAAAATGATTTCGAAATTAAATATTTCAGAAATTAAACCTTCTAGCCGTCGTTACCCTGCGATTATCTTCGATCAGGATCGTGAAGCTGGAGATCAGATTTTGAATGTAGAAAACTTAGCAGCTTCTGTAGACGGAGAAGTTTTATTCAAAGATATTAACCTGAATATGGCAAAAGGCGATAAAATCGTTCTTTTCTCTAAAGATTCACGTGCAACAACTGCTTTCTATGAAATCTTAAACGGTGAGCAAAAAGCAGATGCTGGAAATTTTGATTGGGGAATTACAACCAACCAAGCGTATTTACCAGCTGAAAATCACAAATATTTTGAAAATGATTTAAGTTTAGTTGACTGGTTACGTCAGTATGCTAAAACAGAAGAAGAGCGTGATGAGGTTTTCATTAGAGGTTTCTTAGGGAAAATGATTTTCTCTGGAGAAGAAGCTCTTAAAACTTCTAGAGTTTTGTCTGGAGGAGAAAAAGTACGTTGTATGTTGTCTAGAATGATGATGGAGCGTGCTAACGTTTTAATGCTAGACGAACCAACAAATCACTTAGATTTGGAGTCTATTACAGCTTTCAATAACTCATTGAAGAACTTTAAAGGTTCTGTAATCTTCACAACGCATGACCACGAGTTCGCGCAAACAGTTGGTAACAGAATCGTAGAATTGACACCAAACGGAGTTATCGATCGTTACATGACATTTGACGAATATCTTGATGATGAAAAAATTCAAGAACAAAGAAAGAAGATGTATAATCTTTAATTTTTTGAAATTCCAATATATTAAAAATCCCAAATTCCAATTTTTGTGAATTTGGGATTTTCTTTTTTATATCTTTTAAGGATAGTTTGTCATTTCGACCGAAGGGAGAAATCTTCGCGAGAAGCTCCACAAAGATTGGACTTTGTTCTACATCAATAAAAAAATCCCAAACTCCAATTTAAATTTGGAATTTGGGATTTTTTTATTGTTTATTTTACTATTTACTGCCAAAAACCTTAGCTAAAATCCAGATAATAATCGCAACAATAAAAATTACGATAAAAATCCCGAATCCCATTCCGGCTTTAAAAATGTCTCCTATAACTTCACAGCTTGTAAATGAAAACAGTATTACAAATACCATTAACAATCTTAGTATTTTATTTTGCATGATTCTGATGTTTTAAATTGATACTTAAAATTACTTCAGGAATAGGCAAAATGTGTTATAGAATTTTTTGGAAATGTTTTAGGATTTTGATTTATTGTTTTTAATTATTTAGATGTTGTTTTTATTTGATGATTTGATTTAATTCGGATATTAAATTATCGACAGACTCTTTGTTGTCTTTTTTCCATCGATTGAAAAGTTTACTGTAGCCTCTGCCAAAGTATCTTTGATTAGATTCGTCATTGAACCATCTTTTATGATTTTTATCAGCAAAGTTTCCAAAGCAAGTTTGATGAGTGAAATTGTTACCTATATCCCAAAACTCGTCGTTGTCATCAAGTTTAAAAATAAAATCAAAAATTACTTTTTCGGGTTTAAATTGTCCAGGAAGGAAAGCGGTTCTAGGGATTTTTCGACTTTTATGATTGATTTTCGCATCTCCATCAAGAATGAAATTTGTTGTTTTGAATATTGGATGTTTTGAATTTGCCATTTCAATTAATGTTCCATCAGGAAATGGTCCTTTTATAATTTCAATTTTATTTTTGAGGTCAGTGCCGTTTATAATATTTTTAGACCAATATTCGGCTACTTCATCTTCACAGATAAATTGTATTTTTTTGATTTTTTTTGAAACTCCAGTTTGTACTTTTATAATGTTTTTTAATAATTCTACATTTGGATTTATTTCATTAATTGCATTTTTATTATTCCATTTTAGAAAGTTTATTTTTGTTTCATCTCCAGTTTTCTTAGATAAATGTTCCAAGATTTCAATAGAATGTGTTGTGAAGACAATTTGGATATTATACGTTTTTGCTAGTCCATATAATTTATCTATTAACTTAACTTGTGAACCGGCATATAGTGTAGCATCTATTTCATCAATTAATAACAATCCACCTTTGTAGTTTTCTTTTAATTCATTTTTTAATCTACTAAATGATATTACTGAAGAAATTATTTGACCAAGATTATCTTGCCCTGCGGAATTTCCTAAATGACCATAGTCACTAGTTTTCATAGCAAACATGTTTTTATTAGTAGATTTTACAAATTCTGCTTCTATTACATCTCTAGTGATATACAAAATTTCTTTTGAAAGTTTTGCAAAGTGATTTTTGTCATTATTTTCAAGTTGATAATCTTGAAGATGAATACTTTTTTCAGAGGCAAGTGGAATTAATCTTTTTAATCCTAAATATAGAATAGGGAAATCTAGTGCTTTACCTCTTCCGTCAAAATCTACTCTATATCTGTTTTCAGAATCACTAAATCTAGTAGACATCTTTTTGTAATCTTCAATTTCTGATTCAATATAATGTAAAGATATATTGTATTCTTTATTAAAGTCTTGTTCAGGGCAAAATCTGAAAATCTCTGAATATTTTGACTTAAATGAAGTTTCCAGTAAGGTTTTGGCCTTGAATTTAAAATCAGAAGATTGAGCTATCCATCCCAGTAAAGTAGATTTTCCTGTTCCATTTTGTCCAGCTATTGCAGTAAGTACACTTCCAATCTCGATTGTTTGATTAAGTATATGACGAAAATTTTCAACTTCTAATTTGGTAAATCTCATTATTTTTAATGCTTTTAATAAAATAACTGTTTTTAGGATGTTAATTTATCATAAAATATGGTTTTTATATATTATTTGTTGAAAACATGTAGGATTTGTTTGTAAGTTCTAAAAGAAATTAATTATATAGTCATAATTCTAATAAAACATTTCCCCACTCAACACCCCAACAAATAAAATCAGATTCCGTATATTTGCGCAACCAAACATTACAATCACTTATGAGTCAAAAAGTATTACTTAATTCGAAAGAAGTTACTATCATACTCCATCGTTTGGCTTGTCAGTTAATCGAAAAACATCTTGATTTCTCTGAAACAATTTTAGTTGGAATTCAGCCAAGAGGCGTTTTTTTAGCTGAACGTTTAAAACAAATATTAGAAAACGAATATAAGGTTCCTGAAATTTCTTTAGGATACTTGGATATCACTTTTTTTAGAGATGATTTCCGTCGTACTGATAAACCGCTTGAAGCCAATAAAACCCAAATCAATTTTATAGTCGAGGACAAAAAAGTCATTTTTATCGATGACGTTTTGTTTACTGGACGTAGCATTCGTTCTGCGTTAACTGCCATTCAATCTTTTGGAAGACCTTCAGAAATTGAATTATTGGTTTTAATAGACAGACGTTTCAGCCGTCATTTGCCAATTCAACCCGATTATAGAGGCCGTCAGGTAGATGCTATTAATGGTGAAAAAGTAATTGTAAGCTGGAAAGAAAATGATGGTGAAGATGTTGTTCACCTAGTGACAAATTAGTTTAATCGGTTAACCGGTTAATTGTTTAATCGGAAAAGCCAATGATTAAACAATTAAAGAATTTAAAAAAGTTGAACCGTTAAATCGGTTAACTGTTTAATCGGAAAGAAAGCGATTAAACGATTAAACAAATAAACAATTAAACAGAAAGATGAAAGAATTAAGCGTAAATCATTTATTAGGAATAAAATATATCAACGAGAATGATATTAACCTGATTTTTGAAACGGCAGATCATTTTAAAGAAGTCATTAATAGACCGATTAAAAAAGTTCCTTCATTACGAGATATTACCATTGCCAATATTTTCTTCGAAAACAGTACCAGAACCAAACTCTCTTTCGAATTAGCGCAGAAACGTTTATCTGCTGACGTAATCAGTTTTTCTGCAGCTCAATCATCGGTTAAAAAAGGAGAGACCTTGATTGATACTGTAAATAATATCCTTTCGATGAAAGTGGATATGGTTGTAATGCGCCACTCTAATCCCGGAGCGGCTTATTTTTTATCTAAAAATGTCAAAGCAAGTATTGTAAACGCTGGAGACGGAGCACACGAACATCCAACTCAGGCTTTATTAGACAGTTATTCGATTAGAGAAAAACTAGGTGATGTTGCCGGAAAAAAAGTAGTTATTGTAGGCGATATTTTGCATTCGAGAGTTGCCTTATCCAACATATATGCTTTGCAGATGCAAGGTGCAGAAGTAAAAGTTTGCGGACCAAAAACATTGATTCCGAGATATATTGAATCGCTTGGTGTTACAGTTGAACCAAACTTAAGAAAAGCATTAGAATGGTGTGATGTTGCGAACATGCTTCGTGTACAAAACGAACGTATGGATGTGAATTTCTTCCCATCAACGCGTGAATATGCACAACAATATGGAGTAGACAAACCACTTTTGGATTCGCTAGGAAAAGAAATCGTAATCATGCACCCAGGACCAATCAACAGAGGAGTAGAAATTACTTCTGAGGTGGCCGATTCTGATCATTCAGTTATTTTGAATCAGGTTGAGAATGGAGTTGCGATTAGAATGGCAGTTATTTATTTGCTAGCTTCTAAGATTCAATAGTTTTTTGGTGTTGGGTTTTGAAATAAGTGTCACACTGAGCGAAGTCGAAGTGCTTTTTTAAACTAAATGTGCTTTGCAAACGTGGACTTCGACTTCGCTCAGCCTGACAACTTGAAACTTGAAACGTGAAACCTGAAACTTGAAACAACAAAAAAACTTAGTAAATTAGCATCATAAAATATAAGCCCCTCAAATTATAAAATGAAAGTAGATCAAAAAGGACATACCGTTACGATTAAAGATACTCAAGGAGATGTAAATGCTTTCTTGGAAAAAGTAACGCAACAATTTAAAACTTTTGAAAAACAAAATATTATAATCGACTTATCAGCAGATTCTAATATTTCAGAAAATGATTTAAAAGCTTTTTTACCACTTTCTAAAGTTCAGAAAAAAGCGAAAAAATCGTTTGTAATTGTAGCAACCGATCTTGATTTTAATGCTATTTCAGATAAATTAGTGGTAGTGCCTTCTCTCTTAGAGGCTCACGATATTATCGAAATGGAAGAAATCGAAAGAGACCTAGGTTTCTAATAATTAACAATTGATAATTAAAAATTAATAATTGTCAATTATCAATTTTTAATTGAGAAATGAAGTTAACTATACTTGGCTGTTATGCCGCAACTCCTAGAACGCTTACCAATCCGACTGCACAGGTTTTGGAGATTAAAAACAGATTGTTTTTAATTGACTGTGGTGAAGGAACTCAAGTACAGCTTCGTAAAAATAAGATTAAATTCTCAAAAATTAATCACATTTTTATCTCGCATCTTCATGGAGATCATTTGTTTGGATTAATTGGCACTATTTCAACTTTTTCCCTTTTAGGAAGAACCACAGATTTACATATTTATGGTCCGAAAGGAATTAAAGAATTGATCCTTATTCAATTAAAACTGACTGAATCTTGGACAACATATTCTTTGTTCTTTCACGAATTAGAATCGAAAGAAAGTGAAGTTGTTTTTGAAGATAAGAAGGTCATTGTGAAGACAATTCCGCTAAAGCATCGTGTTTATACAAATGGATACCTTTTTCAGGAAAAACCAGACGAAAGAAAGTTAAACGTAGAAGCTGTTCAGCGCTATAATATTCATGTAGCGTATTATCAGAAAATAAAAAATGGCGGAGATATTACACTTGATGACGGAACAGTAATTGAAAATGAAAAACTTACTTTTGACCCGCCACCAGCAAAAAGTTATGCTTTCTGTTCTGATACAGTTTACAATGAAGAGATCATTCCGATTATACAGAATACAGACATTTTATATCACGAATCTACGTTTTTAGAATCGGAAGCAAGATTAGCTGAAAAAACACTGCATTCGACTGCAAAAGAAGCAGCAAGCATTGCTTTAAAAGCAAATGTAAAACAGCTTATTTTAGGTCATTATTCGACACGTTATGATGGTTTGGAGCCATTTAAAAAAGAAGCAGAAGAAGTTTTTCCAAATGTGCTTTTGGCAGATGATGGAGTTAGTTTTGAGTTTTAATCTAAGGTTCTGAGATGCTAAGTTGCTAAGCGACTAAGTTTTGGTGTAGTTATTTCAAGTTTAAGTTGATGGAATCTTAGTATATGATTGTCACACTGAACGAAGTCGAAATGCTTTTTTTGAATAGAACGTGCTTTGTGAACGTTCGACTTCACTAAGCCTGACAAACTTGAAACTTGAAACTTGAAACTTGAAACTTGAAACTTGAAACTTGAAACAAAATAAACTAAAATCAAAAACTATGAATGATTTAAGTAATTATAGAAAATCTTACGAGAAAAGCGAATTATTAGAAACGAATATTCCAGAAGATCCAATTAATCTTTTTAACCGATGGTTTCATGAGGTGGAAGATTTTGGAGGAAGCGGGGAGGTGAATGCCATGACGGTTTCAACAATTGGATTGGATGGTTTTCCTAAATCGCGTGTGGTTTTATTGAAGAAATTTTCTGAAGAAGGGTTTATATTTTATACCAATTATAATTCGGAAAAAGGAAAAGCGATAGAAGCAAACCCAAATGTGTGTTTGTCTTTTTTTTGGCAGGAAGCAGAACGTCAGGTAATTATTAAAGGAATTGCGCAGAAAACATCTGAAGTTATTTCGGATAATTATTTTGATTCACGTCCTGATGGTAGTAAGCTAGGAGCAATTGTTTCCAATCAAAGCGAAGTGATTCCGTCAAGAACATTTTTAGAAGAAAATTTAAAAAAATTAGAAACCGAATTTGAAGGTAAGCCAATTCCGAGACCCGAAAATTGGGGTGGCTATATCGTGACTCCACTTCAAGTTGAATTTTGGCAGGGAAGACCAAATAGACTTCACGATAGAATTCGATATACAAGTCAGTCAGATTTTTCTTGGAAGATTGAAAGGTTGTCTTCCTAAAATTGCTTTTACGTAAGAATTTTATATACTAAAAATAAAAAATAGTGCATTTCATCGATTATTTTTGCACTTTAACGGTAAATTGAATACGTTTGGTATACAATAATACGAACGAATTTATTCAAAGATAAATTTAAAGGATTTGCCCCAACATTTACTTTAAACCGCTAAAATGCTGATGATTATGAAAAAGATAATGCGCACCATGTTGTTCATTGCGATTTTAGTCGCAATGAACGCATGTTCTGCCGACACCGCCGAAGCAAGCGCGGATACTGCCACTCCAACAGAAGTGCTTGTTGCTAATTATACTTATAATGACACCGAAATAGAAACAATGAGGTTAATAAACGAATACCGCGTGAGTATTGGTTTGAATGCCTTGGAGAGAGTTAATCATATATCTTTTAAATGCGAAGAGCATAATAAATATATGATTGAAAATAATGTGGTGAATCATAACGATTTTGTGGCAAGATCTAGTAATATTACTAGTGTATTGGGAGCAAAAAAAGTAGGCGAGAATGTTGCCTACAATTATAAAACTCCCGAAGCCGCTTTAAGAGCTTGGCTGGATAGCCCAGGGCACAAAGAAAATATAGAAGGAGATTATACTCATTTTGGATTGTCTGTAACAACGGATCCAGCTACAGGAAAAAAATATTACACTAACATTTTTGTTAAGATTTAAAAGTTTATTGAACAGGTTGGTTTTTTAGAAGTCGTTGCAATTCTTAGAAATGTAACGACTTTTTAAATTAAAAAAGCTGCCATCTAGGCAGCTTTTTTTATCTATTACGAAATTTATAAAGCGGTTATAATAAATTGGCTTCGTCTATTGGCTTGATGTTCTTCTTCAGTACATGGTACGCCATCGGAACATTTGTTTACGAGCTCTGTTTCACCGTAACCTTTTCCAGTTAAGCGGTTAGGAGAAATTCCGTTTTTAACCAGCCATTGTATAGTTGATTTTGCTCTTCGGTCAGATAAGGCTTCGTTGTATTGATTAGAAGCTCTACTGTCTGTATGCGAACGGATATCTAATTTCATAGTAGGATTATCGTTCAGAACAGCCAATATTTTTTCTAAATCTAATGCTGCTTCGGTTCTAATATTTGATTTATCGAGGTCGAAATAAATCATTTTAATTCCAAAACATTTTCCTAAATCATCACCCACAGTAACTTTGCAAGTTGATTTTTCTAGTGCAATAGGAAGGTTTGTTTTACCACTTGTTTTGTCTACAGTTATGCTAACTTCTTTTGTAGCAAATTCTGGTTTTTCTGCTCTTACATAATATGTTTTTCCGCATTCTACATCAAAAGAGTATAGTCCAGAGCCATCTGCAACGGCAGAATTTTTAAGTGCCATTCCTGCGTCATACAGCGTTACTTTTGCTCCAGGAAGCGGTACGCCAGTTTCAGCATCGGTAATTGTGCCATATAATACCTGAACGCATTTAAGCCTTCTAGTTTCTAAGAATTTATAAATATCATCTGAACCTTGACCTCCATCTTTGTTGGAAGTAAAAAATCCTCTTCTTGTTTCGGGATCAATAATGTAGGCAAAATCATCTTTTGGAGAATTGATATCTGCTCCAACATTCTGAATATTGCTAACTTTTCCGTTATTGTCAATATTTCCAACAAAAACATCTAAACCTCCCAAGCCTGGATGCCCGTCAGATGAAAAATAGATTTCATTTTCGCTGGTAACATATGGATAGGTTTCTTTTCCTTCCGTATTAATACTACTTCCTAGATTTTCTGGAGAGCCATAACCTCCGTTTGAATTGATGCTGACTTTATACAAATCTGACTCGCCAATAGTTCCTGGCATGTCAGAAGCAAAATACAGTGTTTTTTCGTCTGGACTCAAAGCAGGGTGAGCTGTACTGTAGTTATTGCTATTGAATGGAAGCTCTGCAATGTTGGTCCATTTGCCATCTTTCCCCAATTCAGCTTTGTAAAGCTTGATTAAGGTGACTTTGTTTTCGTCTTTTCCTTTTTTTCCGTCGATGTAGTTATTTCTGGTAAAATAAACTGTTTTTCCATCTTTTGTGAAAACAGGAGAAGCTTCATGGAATTTGGTATTAATAGCCGATTTAAATTTATTCACTTTTGATGTGCTACCGGTAGAAGGATCCAAATCAGCATTATAAATATTTGTAAAATATTCTCCTGTCCATTTGTGTTTACGTTGTGTAAAATTTCCTGTATCTCGCGCCGATGCAAAATAAACTTTATTGTTATGCACAAATGATCCGTAATCTGAATATTTGCTGTTAATTCCAGCATCTTCTATCTGGTACCTCCCAGAGTTTGCTTTAATTTGATCCAGATAATTTACATCTTCTTTGTAAAGTTTTCCTCTGCTGTCATTTTTTGAGATAGCATTAAATTCATCCAGAAGTTTATTTGCTTTGGTAATGTCTCCAGTCGATTTTAGAGATTGTGCATATCTAAAATAATATTCTGGTTCAACATTTGTGTTCATTGCAAATAATTCGCCGTACCATTTTGCCGCATTCTGAAAATCTGAATTGAAATAATAAGCATTTCCCAGTTTTTTAAACATGTCTTCAGATTTGTAGCCTTTAGCGGCAACTTTTTCATAGGTCTTTATAGCATCGACATAAGCATAGCCGTCATATTTTTTGTCTGCAGCATTTATTTTAGACTGCTGTGCATAACTGCTAAATGAAAAAGCACCTAGAATTGTAAGGAAAAGTAGTGTATAGTTTTTCATGATACCTTATTTTTTAGAAGAAACGAGGAGTTGTCATTTTACCTTTGTTGGAGAAGAATTCATAACGAAGGAAAATTTCGTGTGAACCTGAATTGTAATTATTTAAATGAGTGGTTTCTCTGTCATAACCATAACCTAAATAAAGTCCGTCTGTAATCTGAAATCCGACCATAGCACTTAATGAAGCGCTCCATCTGTAAGCTACACCAGCCATGAATTTGTCGTAGAACATAAAATTGGCAGAAACATCTACTTGTAGCGGTGCACCTTCGACCATTTTGGTTAAAATAGCTGGTTTGAATTTAATGTATTGATATTTGTCTAGATCGAATACATAACCTGCCATTAAATAGTAATTGATTTTGTCTTTGTAAATTGCTACATCATTGTCGTCGTAACGATTTGTTTCAATAAAATTTGGAACAGATAAACCAATGTAAGCCTTGTCTGAATGCCAGTAAACTCCAGCACCAACATTAGGAGAAAATTTATTGCTTAAATCCTGAAACTGCGGATCGCCCTGATCTGCCGGATTTAGTTTGTTTACATCCAAATTGAAGATATTTGCAGTTCCTTTAATACCAAACGAAAGTTTAAAATCTGCAGATGTCTGGACAGTATACGATAGATCAACTGAGATATTGTTTTCGTTTGTTGGACCAATTTTGTCGTTAACCAAAGAAGCTCCTATACCTAGTCTGCTATTGTTTAGCGGTGTATTAATTGAAAAACTGCTTGTTTCCGGTGCTCCGTCAAGACCAACCCATTGAGTACGGTAAAGACCAAAAACACTAAATACCCCACGAGAACCTGCATAAGCAGGATTTATATTTATTGTGTTGTACATGTACTGTGTATACTGAGCGTCTTGCTGTGCATACCCTGAACATGTAACTAACAGAATGACGAAGAAAAATAGCTTTGTTCTCATAGTAGATTATATTATTTTAATACTATTGACTTTTAAATCATTGTAATTCAATGTGCTCTTATTCAAGATTGATTCATTTTTTCAGTTTTAAATACGCTGTAAAAGAGCTTTTACAGCGTATTATGAAAAGAATTATTTTGATAGGTATAAATACCCGTCTAGTTTATGATCTTGAACATTGTTGTTTCCATCTAGAGATTTATAATTAATAATGTAAAAATAAGTCCCAGTTGGTAGTCCGTCAGATTGCTTAACAGTTGTTCTTCCTCTAGAAGTACCATCAAAAGCATTTGTTGTATTATTGTAGTTTGTAGTTTCAAAAACTAAAATTCCCCAGCGATTATATATTTCGACAGAATTGCTTGGATAACAAGTGGTGTCATCGATATTGTCAATTTTGAAGAAATCATTTTTGTTATCGCCATTTGGAGAAAAAGCATTATGAACTAATACGTCACCACAAGCTAAGACTTTACAATCATCATTGATTTCCATGTTTAAAACTATGCTTCTTGGACATTTTTCATCAGCTATTGCATATTCGAAAACGTAATTGCCTAATGCCAAACCAAACGGATTAAGAATTGTTCCCTGAAGGGCATTAGTATTATTTTTATCAATCCAAGTTCCTGTTGAAGGACTTCCTTCAGGAAGCAGACTGCTTAGATTTACCAATGTCGAATCATCGTTACAAGCTGTTGCACTAGTTTGAGTAACACCATTTGGAACAACTATAATCGTAACAGTTGCAGTATCACAATTTTCAGAACTTAGTTTGTCGCAAATTCTGTAGCTGTACGTATAAGTGCCGGCAGGTGTTAAACTTGATACTGTTACATTTCCAGAACCATCAAAAGTGATATTTGGATTTGATTTAGTGCCGGTTGCTTCAGTAAGAAGTGTAAAGTTTACTAATTCTAATGATGCGCGAGTGATTCCTTTCGTATCATTGCTCAATACATTTCCAACTAGTCCGAAAGAGTTACATCCAATATTACTGTACGTATCGTCATTTGCAACTACTGGTGTAGGTGGCGCTGGCGGATCTAGAACTACTACTGTTACAATTGCACTATCGCAGTTTCCAAAATCGGCTTTTTCGCAAATTTGGTAAGTTAACGTGTAAGTGCCACCTGGTGTGTTTGGTGCAACATTTACAGATCCGTCAGGATTTAATGTCAAGGCACCAGTTGGGTCAGGAACAGTAGTTGTTAAGGTAACATCGTTTATATTTACTGACGAACCATTTAATGTGTCATTAGTTAAAACATTCACTATGTTAGTTTGTCCTGCAGGTCCTGTTATTGGTGCTGGATTATCATCAGTTGCGACAATGGCAAATGTTGGTCTCGCAGTACAGAAAGGATCTGCTGGTGGATAACTAAGTGTGATAGTTTCACTAGGATTTACAGAAACGGTTAGGTTAGCAGTTGGACGTAATTTCTCAAATCCATCAGCGGCTTCAATCCATTTGTTGTTTTCAAAAATCCATCCAGGCCAATCAATTCCTTTTCCTTGGCCATCTACTACAGCTCCAGGCCATAATACACGACCGCTCAATGGTAAATTGGTCATTGTTGTTACGACATTATTGTTGCTATCGGCCCAAGCAATTGTCACACCATTTACAGGAGTGAAGTTTACTGGCGTTACCACATAATCAACGTAAGGAACGTCGTTCACACATATTGATGTTGCTGTAACAGTCATTACTGGTGCTTCAATTGTAATTGTAACCGTTGCAGTGTCACAATTATCTGTCTGATCGGCTTCGCAAATTTGATATACCATTGTCAATGTTCCTACTGGAGCATTTGGTAACACATCAACAGAACCATCAGGATTTAGCTGTAAAAACTCGTTTGGAGTTACAGTCGTTATAATTACATCAGAGGCAGTTATCGCTGCTCCTTCTAAAGCATCATTTGTTAATACATTTAATACATTAGTTGTGGTATGATTTACACCAGCAATAGGACCTGCACTGTCATCATTGGCAACAATATCTTTGTATTCTTTGCAGCTTACGCCGAAGTCAATGTCTAAGTGAACTAAATCCTCTGGCGTTACAGTTACTACATAACCGGCATCTGTTGTGGTTTGACAAACGGTATGCATCTGCATTTTGCTCGTTTTACCACTTATGTTTTTAGCAGATGAAGAAGGAATAACTTTCACCAGACCAGTAGCGCCTAAAGCAGCAGCCACAGCATCGAAATTAGCATCTCTTACTAATTTTATTGTATAATCTCCATACGGATTTGCAGTTTCTGGACGTTCTCTCCAGAATCCTTCAATTCCGACAATTACATCTGCATGGTAGCCATTTGGACCATCAACAATTATATTAGAACTAAGAGCATTACCGAAACCTGCTGCATTTAGCTCTCCATTATTTTCAGGACCAGTATAGCTTCCATCTCCGTTAAGATCTATCCATTCCCATTGGCTGTAATCGATAGAGCCATTTGAATCTGGAATATTTTTAGTAACCACTCCATCATTATTGGCATCGTACCATTCATCTTGAATTCCATTATTATTAAGATCATACCAAACATAATCTCCAAGTACAGGAAGAGTAGATTTTCCATATTCGAAATTATGAGTCTGAACTTTACAATCTTCAAGAGTTGTAAAGAATAAACTAGAATCTACAGGATATAATTGATGTGCACTATTTAAGTTTGCATCTTGTACTTGTACCAAGTAACTTCCAGCAGGCATTCCAGAGAAACTGTACATTCCATCAGCTCCTGTAATACGCATTTGTATTGCTCCAGGTGTTGTTCCTTGCGGAATTAAAGTAACAGGTACATTGGCAAGAGGCGTATTGGTATCTACATTTATTACTTGTCCAGAAATTTTCACAGTATATTCTGGTTGAGAAATCACTACTGTAGCTGTAGCAGAACAAGTTTGATTTTCGCCGTTGACTGGTGCCGTTGCAGTAAGAGTATAAGTTCCAGCTGGTAAATTTGTATTGCTAACTATTTCATTTCTCTCATTTGTAATTACTACAATAGAGCCAGGACTGCTTGTTACCGTGATTTTACCATCACTACCGCCAAAACAGCTTGTGTTTGTTGCAACTCCGCTAACAGTAACTTTGCTTTCAACTGTAAAGGTTTGAACCAATTCGGTTTTGTTTCCAGCACAGTCTGTTAAAGTATAAGTTCTTGTTAAGATATAAGGTGTTCCGTCGCAGCCGTTTCCTTCATTGTTAGTGTCCGAAACAGTGATATTTACAGTAGAACTGCAATTATCAGCCGCGTCTTTAATATCTGACGGATTTCCTGCTGGTATTAAATCAATGCTAGCTAAGTTTGTTATACTTTCTGGAGCTGTTCCAGTTGGAGCAGTTTTATCTCTTACTGTGATAATTTGAACGTGAGTGCTTGTATTTCCACCGCAGTCACTAATTTTCCAAGTGCGAGTTAAAGTATAATTAGATGAACATTCATTCTCAATACCAGATTTTACCTCTGAAAATACTATTGGTAAATTATCATTGCAATTATCTGAAACATGCATTTCTGCTGGTTCAGGAACTGCATCGCATGATACTTCAATATCTAGAGGAAGATCGCCAGTAAACATTGGAGCAGTAGTATCTTGAATTGTAATCACTTGCGTGAAAGTTTCAGAAGTATTGCCACAATCATCTTTTACAGTCCAAGTGTTGGTGTAAGTTCCTGCATTTGAACAATTTTCAGAAGCTACAAACTGGCCGCTTATTTTAGTGATGTTTGAAACATCAGCATCGCATGAGTCAGAAGCTATTGGGAACTGAGCCTGAGCTGCTGCAAGTCCTTGAGTATCGCTGCACTCTAAAGTTGCGTTCAGAGTTCCTGCAGCAGTTGTCCAAGTCGGAGCAGCTGTATCCTGAATTGTAATCACCTGAGTGAAA